>JADGMW010000007.1_pt1 | contig 399285 bp, 370 predicted proteins | sample 8641801 | NCBI WGS metagenome assembly JADGMW01 (sample SAMN16272018, study PRJNA661076) | feces metagenome | isolation source: fecal sample from diarrhoea affected cattle A | host: Bos taurus | place: South Africa: Lokaleng Village, Mahikeng | collected 2019-09 | reverse complement strand
CACCGGAAGTGGGGCGCATTATAGGCCGCTGGATTCTGCCGTCAACGGTTATTTTGATATTCGTCACAAATTGCCTCGACAGCTTCTAGCCAGGTTTAGGATGCGCCTGACTAGACGACCCCACCTTGACGCAAATCAGCTATATGCCGAGCAGTCTTGTTCAGCAGTTGCTGCAGTATCTGCTCGGTATGCTGACCCAGAGTAGGGGGCGCCTGGCGATACTCGACCGGCGTGTCAGACAACCTGATGGGGCTGGCCACTTGCGCCACAAGGCCGGCCACCGGGTGCGGCATTTCCACCTTAAGCCCGCGCGCCTGCACCTGCGGGTCGGCAAACACCTGTGCCAGATCATTGATCGGCCCGCAAGGCACTCCCGCTTGTTCCAGTGTAGCCACCCATTGAGCGGTGCTCCTGAAGACGGTGACCTGCTTGATCAGCGGGATCAACAGCGTGCGATGGGCAACGCGGGCACTATTAGTAGCAAAGCGTGGATCGTCGGCCCACTCGGAATGCCCGGCCACCTCGCAAAATTTGCGGAACTGACTGTCATTACCCACGGTGAGGATAAAGTCGCCATCTGCCGTGGGGAAATCCTGATAAGGCACGATGTTCGGATGAGCGTTTCCCAGGCGCCGAGGTGAAACACCTGTAGTCAGGTAATTCATCGCCTGATTGGCCAGGCAGGCAACCTGTACGTCGAGCAATGCCATGTCGACGTGCTGGCCGATGCCGCTCTGCTCACGTTGATTGAGCGCAGCCAGAATACCGACCGTGGCATACAACCCCGTCAGGATATCCGTGAGTGCCACACCGACTTTGACAGGGCCCGCGCCTTCCTCGTTATCACCCCGCCCGGTCACGCTCATCAGTCCGCCCAGGGCCTGAATCATGAAGTCGTACCCCGCACGCTTGGCGTAGGGGCCGTCCTGACCGAAGCCGGTAATCGAACAGTAGATCAGCCGGGGATTGATGGTTTTCAGCGTGGCGTAGTCCAGCCCATATGCCGCCAAGCCACCCACCTTGAAATTTTCGATCAGCACATCCGACTTGGCCACCAGTTCGCGGATCAGCTGCTGACCCTCGGCCTGAGTGAAATCAATGGTGATCGACTGCTTGTTGCGATTGGTCGCCAGGTAATAGGCGGCCTCATCCGTCTCTCGCCCCTCCTGGTCCTTCAGGAAGGGTGGCCCCCAATGGCGGGTGTCATCGCCGAGCAAAGGACGCTCGACTTTGATCACGTCGGCGCCCAGATCGCCCAGGATCTGCCCACACCAGGGGCCGGCCAACACACGGGACAAATCGAGCACTCGAATATGGGACAACGCGCCAGACATGGAACCTCCCCTTCCTTTCTATTAATAGAAGGCCTGAATGCCGGTTTGAGCGCGCCCAAGAATCAACGCATGAATGTCATGGGTGCCTTCGTAAGTGTTGACCACTTCCAGGTTGACCAAATGGCGCGCAATGCCGAACTCGTCGCTGATGCCATTCCCACCCAGCATGTCGCGGGCCAGGCGGGCGACGTCCAGCGCCTTGCCGCAACTGTTGCGCTTCATGAGTGAGGTGATTTCCACCGCCGCCGTGCCTTCATCTTTCATGCGCCCCAGGCGCAGGCAGCCTTGCAAGCCCAAGGTGATCTCGGTCTGCATGTCGGCAAGCTTTTTCTGGATCAGTTGGTTGGCGGCCAGAGGTCGGCCGAACTGCTGACGATCCAGTACATACTGGCGCGCGGTGTGCCAGCAGTCTTCGGCGGCGCCCAGCGCTCCCCAGCTGATGCCATAGCGTGCCGAGTTCAGGCAGGTGAACGGACCCTTCAGGCCGCGCACCTCGGGGAAGGCGTTTTCTTCCGGGACGAATACATTGTCCATGACAATCTCACCGGTGATCGAGGCGCGCAGGCCCACCTTGCCGTGGATCGCCGGAGCGCTCAGGCCTTGCCACCCTTTTTCCAGCACGAAGCCGCGGATTTCGCCGGCATCGTCCTTGGCCCACACCACAAAGACATCGGCGATCGGACTGTTGGTGATCCACATCTTGCTGCCGGTCAGCCGATAGCCGCCCTCGACCTTTTTGGCGCGGGTGATCATTGAACCTGGATCAGAGCCATGATTCGGCTCGGTCAGGCCGAAGCAGCCGATATATTCGCCACTGGCCAGCTTGGGAAGGTACTTCTGCTTGGTCGCTTCATTGCCGAATTCAAAGATCGGCACCATCACCAGCGAGGACTGCACACTCATCATCGAGCGATAGCCGGAATCGATGCGTTCCACTTCGCGGGCGATCAGGCCGTAGCAGACATAGTTAAGACCGCTGCCACCGTAGGCTTCCGGAATAGTGGCGCCGAGCAGGCCGGTCTCACCCATTTCGCGGAAGATCTTCGGATCGGTCTGTTCATGCCGGAAGGCTTCCAGCACCCGCGGCGCCAGCTTGTCAGCGGCGAACTGCTGGGCGCTGTCGCGCACCATGCGTTCTTCTTCGCTCAGCTGCTGATCGAGCAGCAGCGGGTCTTCCCAGTTGAAACGTGCTTTATCGGCCATGAGTCCACCTCTTCTTATATATAGAGCCCAGGCGCTGTACAGCACCCTGGAATGGAGAGAATCCTAAGCGGCATCGGAAAAGCGTTGCAAACGATGATTACGCACCCAGTTGTGCGCTTTACTCACTCCGTGACAGCATAAGACCGCTTTCATTCGTCATCATCAGTGAGCTTGTCGTATGCGCCGCAAGATTCCCAGTACCGCCGCATTGATCGCCTTCGAGGCTGCGGCACGCCATCAAAGCTTTACCCGCGCTGCCGAAGAGCTGGCGTTGACGCAAAGTGCAGTATGTCGCCAGATCGGTGCTTTAGAAGCCTTCCTGGGTCTGGACCTGTTTCGACGTTCGCGCCGCGGCGTGGTGCTGACCGAAGCCGGCCTGTCCTACAGTCGCCGGGTCGCGGCCCAGCTCGATGCTGTCGAGCGCGACACCTTGTCGATCATGGGCGAGCAGGGTGCGATGAATCTGGAACTGGCCGTGGTGCCGACCTTCGCCACGCGCTGGCTACTGCCGCGCCTTAACGGTTTTCAGCAGCAGCACCCTCAGGTCACCGTCAACCTGAACACTCGCACTCGCCCTTTCCTGTTCGCCGATACACAGTTCGACGCCGCGATCTATTTTGGCGATGCCAACTGGTCAGGCACCCAGGCGCATTATCTGATGCCCGAATCCAGCGTTCCGGTATGCAGTCCTGCCTGGCTGAAAGGACAGCCAACCCTGAATGCGGAACAGCTCGCCGGCCTGCCGCTGCTTCAACAGAGCACTCGACCTTATGCCTGGCGCCAGTGGTTCGAATCACAAGGCATACACGTAGCCAGAGATCTCACCGGGCCGCGCTATGAGCTGTTTTCTATGCTGGCTCAAGCGGCCATACACGAAATGGGTGTGGCGCTGATTCCTGCTTTTTTAATCGAGCAGGAACTGGCCAGCGGTCAATTGGTCATTGCTCATCCACAGGCCAGCCATAACGACAAAGCCTATTACCTGATGATCCCTGATCGCAAAGCTGAGTCAGCTGCATTGGGCTCGTTTCGCGATTGGCTGATGAGCGAGGCCCAAAGCTATCGGCAGTTCTCCCCAGAGACTTAAACCATTATGTAGTGGCTTTCCTAAAACGCTACAGGACGGCATGCATCAAGCCTGTGAAACCCGCAACTTTTATGCATGCCGTTCGTTTAGCGCTCTGCTCCCCTTAGACGCTGCGGGCAATTGGTTAAAAAATCAAGCTCACGATGATTTTTATTCAAATTTCTCGCTTGCCCGCAATGGGCGAACAAGTCCGCTACCTTTTAATGAGCAAAAACATCAGAACGACCAGTCATTAACAGACTTGTAGTCCTGTAATTGTTTTGCTTCAAAACGGTTGAAGGCTCCTCGACAGACCTGCACAATGCCGCGCCCCTCCCCTTTGGTATTAGACCTTCGGGTGAGGTGTCTCAACCCATCCACATGGTGTGGCCGGGGCGATAAAAATAACGATCAAGTAGGAGACAGGAAGTGCTTATCGGCATTCCTCTAGAAACTCACACCGGGGAAACCCGCGTGGCTGCGACCCCGGAAACGGTGAAGAAACTCATCGGCCAGGGCCACCAGGTGACCGTTCAGGCTGCCGCCGGCAGCAACGCCAGCATCCCGGACAGCGCCTATCAAGCCGTGGGGGCCACCATGGGCACGGCCGCCGAGGCTTTTGCGGCCGACATCGTGCTCAAGGTGGTCGCCCCCGGCGACGCCGAACTGGCGCAGATGAAGAGCGGCACCGTGCTGGTGGGCATGCTCAACCCGTTCAACGCCGAGCTGATCGCCAAGCTGGCCGCCCAAGGCATCACCGCCTTTGCCCTGGAAGCCGCACCGCGCACGTCCCGCGCGCAGAGCCTGGACGTCTTGTCCTCCCAGGCCAACATCGCTGGCTACAAGGCCGTACTGCTCGCTGCGCATCATTACCCGCGCTTCATGCCCATGCTGATGACCGCCGCCGGCACGGTGAAAGCCGCCCGTGTGCTGATTCTCGGTGCAGGGGTGGCCGGTTTGCAGGCCATCGCCACCGCCAAGCGCCTGGGCGCGGTGATCGAGGCCTCCGACGTGCGCCCGGCCGTGAAGGAACAAATCGAATCGCTTGGCGCCAAGTTCGTCGAGGTGCCGTTCGAGACCGATGAAGAGCGTGAATGCGCCCAAGGCGTCGGCGGCTATGCCCGCCCCATGCCGCAATCCTGGATGGAACGCCAGGCCAAGGCGGTGCACGAGCGCGCCAAGCAGGCCGACATCGTCATTACCACCGCCCTGATTCCGGGCCGCCAGGCGCCCACCCTGCTGCAGGAAGCCACGGTCGCCGAGATGAAGCCCGGCTCGGTGATCATCGACCTGGCCGCGGCACAAGGTGGCAACTGCCCGCTGACTGTTGCCGATCAGGTGGTCGTGCAGCATGGCGTGACCATCGTTGGCCACAGCAACCTGGCCGCCATGGTGCCGGCCGACGCCTCGGCCCTCTATGCCCGCAACCTGCTGGACTTCCTCAAGCTGGTCATCGACAACGACGGCCAGTTCCACCTCAACCTCGAAGACGACATCGTCGCCGCGTGCCTGATGTGCACGGGCGGTGAGGTCGTACGCCGTAACGGCTAAAGGGAAGGATCGCGACATGGATTTGATTTCCGACGGTATCTACAACCTGATCATCTTCGTGCTGGCCATCTACATTGGCTACCACGTGGTCTGGAACGTCACCCCGGCCCTGCACACCCCGCTGATGGCGGTGACCAACGCGATTTCCGCCATTGTCATCGTTGGCGCCATGCTGGCTGCCGCGCTGACCGTCACCCCGCTGGGCAAGGTCATGGGCACCCTGGCCGTGGCCTTGGCCGCCGTCAACGTGTTCGGTGGCTTCCTGGTTACCCGCCGCATGCTGGAAATGTTCAAGAAGAAGGCTCCAAAGGCCTCGGTGGAGAAGTAAGCCATGAGCATGAACCTGATCACTGTTCTCTACCTGGTCGCCTCGGTGTTTTTCATTCAAGCCCTGAAGGGCCTTTCGCACCCGACCACCTCGCGGCGCGGCAACCTGTTCGGCATGCTCGGCATGGCCATCGCCATCGTCACTACCGTGGGGCTGATCTACAAGCTCGGCGCGCTCTCTTTAAAAGAAGGGGGGGCCACCCAGGGCATCGGCTACGTCATCGTCGGCCTCTTGATCGGCGGCACCGCCGGCTCGATCATGGCCAAACGTGTGGAAATGACCAAGATGCCCGAACTGGTCGCCTTCATGCACAGCATGATCGGCCTGGCCGCGGTGTTCATTGCCATTGCCGCGGTGGTCGAGCCGCAGTCGCTGGGCATCGTGGCCAGCATGGCCGATCCGATTCCGGCCGGTAACCGCCTGGAGCTGTTCCTCGGTGCCGCCATTGGTGCAATCACCTTCTCCGGTTCGGTGATTGCCTTCGGCAAGCTGTCGGGCAAGTACAAGTTCCGTCTGTTCCAGGGCGCTCCCGTGCAGTTCAAGGGCCAGCATCTGCTCAACCTGGTGGTCGGCCTGGCGATTGTCGGTCTCGGCCTGGCCTACACCTTCACCGGCGACATCTCGGCCTTTGCGCTGCTGGTGGCGTTGGCGTTCGTGATCGGCGTGCTGATCATCATCCCCATCGGGGGCGCCGACATGCCCGTCGTGGTGTCGATGCTCAACAGCTACTCCGGCTGGGCAGCGGCCGGCATCGGTTTCTCGCTGAACAACTCGATGCTGATCATCGCCGGCTCCCTGGTGGGTTCCTCGGGCGCGATCCTCTCCTACATCATGTGCAAGGCGATGAACCGCTCGTTCTTCAACGTGATCCTCGGCGGCTTCGGTGGCGATACCGATGCGGGCGCTGCCAACGGTTCGCAAGAGCAGCGCAGCGTGAAGTCGGGTTCCTCCGATGATGCCGCGTTCCTGCTGACCAACGCCGACACCGTGGTGATCGTGCCCGGCTACGGCCTGGCCGTGGCCCGTGCCCAGCATGCCCTGATGGAGCTGGCCGAAAAGCTGACTCAGCGCGGCGTCAACGTGAAGTACGCCATCCACCCGGTGGCCGGGCGTATGCCGGGGCATATGAACGTATTGCTCGCCGAGGCCGAGGTGCCCTACGAGCAGGTGTTCGAGATGGAAGACATCAACTCCGAGTTCGGCCAGACCGACGTGGTGTTGGTGCTGGGCGCCAATGACGTGGTCAACCCGGCGGCGAAGAACGATCCCCAGTCGCCGATCGCCGGCATGCCGATCCTCGAGGCCTACAAGGCCAAGACCGTCATCGTCAACAAGCGCTCCATGGCCAGCGGCTACGCCGGCCTGGACAACGAACTGTTCTACATGGACAAGACCATGATGGTTTTTGGCGACGCCAAGAAAGTCATTGAAGACATGGTCAAGGCGGTCGACTAACCGCTCTGGCCCACCGCTGCGCTGGCAACCCAGCATGGCGGTGGGCTGTTTCGCCTGTTATCCCCAGCCTCACACATACCTAGCACATTGCCATCACGCATAGTGCAGCCCGGCAAACCTCGTTACACTCGCAGTCTCAACCCATGATCCGAGGTTTTTCATGACTGCGATTCGACTGTTTGGCCTAGCCGCCCTGCTCAGCCTGTCCTCCATGGCCAGCGCCACCAGCTTTGTGGGCACCACCGATATGATTGGTCGCGCCCTAATCTCCACCACTGACGGCATTTCCGACCTCAGCTCGTCGCTCAAAGACGACAAGATCGTACTGGCCGCCCGTGACGATGCCGCCAGCTTTGTCGCCAGCCAGGGTGAAATTCGTGGTGCTCGTCTGCATGCAGCCCTGCAGCACATCCGCACCCAGGCACCGCAGCTGAACGCCAGCGACCTGCAGCTGGCCGAGGCGATCCTCGCGCTCTAACGCTCCCGGTTTTCGCGCCGTGTCCGCGGCGCGAACGCTGTCACCCCTTCTTATCGAGCCGATGCGCAGGCACGGTCGTGTGATCGCTATTCTGTATGTACCGCTGCGGAGAAACCCAATGAGTCGTTTTCTGCTCTGGGCGCTCCTGCTCTGCCTGGCAAGCGGTGCCCAGGCCCATTTACAACTTCGGCTTGACGCCACCTCGCTCGACACCCAGCAGCGTCAGGCCAGTCAGACCCTGCTCGACGAAGCGCTGCGCGCGCTGCCGCCCCATTTCATCGAGCGCCTGGATCGACACGTCGAGATACGCTGGGGTGAATTGCCCGAAACCGTCTACGGACGGCTGACCAGCCACTCTCAATTGACTCTCAATGCCCGCTTACTGCCAGCGTTGAGCGACGGCTCCGCCGCACAAACCCGCACGGCCCGTCCCCATGGCACGGTACGCCGCGAATTGCTGGCCACTGTCCTGCACGAACTCACCCACCTGTATGACCGTGCCCGTGTGTGGTCGACCGAGACCTGGTTGGCGCAACGCCGCTGCCGCAGTCTGGCCGGCAGCCTGGGCCCGGTCGGCCTGCCCGAGCAGTGTCGCGGTCAGACCGAACGGCGTTTCACCCTATCCGATGACCCGCGCCTACTGGATCTGGCCGGTTGGTATCAGGCCATCGGCCAACGCGGGGAACGGGAAATCACCAACGGCCAGGTGGACCGCAGCCCCGATGCCTATGAGCTGGCTAACCCTCGCGAATTCGTCGCGGTGAACCTGGAGTATTTTCTTCTCGATCCCAGCTACGCCTGTCGTCGACCCTCGCTGCACCGTTACTGGAGCGAGCACTTCGGTTGGGCGCCAGCACACAGCGATCCCTGCCCGCAACGCTTCCCTTACCTGAACGCTGGCAGCAATTACGACCGCGAACCCTTGGGCTGGATCGACCCCGAGCAGGTCTACGCCATCGATTACCTGTTCGCGGATGCCAACGACAACTGGGTCAGCCGCTGGGGCCACAGCATGCTGCGTCTGGTGATCTGCGCACCGGGACGCCCGCGCAGCGAGCAGTGCCGGCTGGATCTGGACCACCACCTGGTGCTGTCCTACCGTGCCTTCGTCGGCGATATCCAGCTGTCGAGCTGGGACGGCCTGACCGGCGCCTACCCCTCGCGGCTGTTCATCCTGCCGTTGGGTCAGGTGGTCGATGAGTACACCAAACTGGAACTGCGCAGCCTGTCCTCGATTCCCCTGCGCCTGAACCGCAGCGAAGAGCAGGACCTGTTGCTGCGCGCCGTCGAACTGCACTGGAGTTACGACGGTGATTACTACTTCCTGTCCAACAACTGCGCCGTGGAAACCCTCAATCTGCTGCGCAGCGGCACCGGCCGTAGCGAATTGACCAGCCTGGACAGCATCATGCCCAGCGCCCTGCTCGATTCGCTGGTGGCACGCGGGCTGGCCGACCTCGGGCCGCTGGCCGACCCGCAACAAGCGCTGCGCCTGGGCTATCGCTTCGATTCGTTCCGCGAGCGTTATCAGGCCATGTTCGCCATCCTGCGCCAGCGCCTGCCCATCGAGCAGACGCGGGTCGAGGATTGGCTGAGCCTGCCGGCCGAGGCGCGCCGTCCCTGGCTGGCCCGCGCCGACCTGCAAGCCAGCGCCGCGCTGTTATTACTCGAACAGGCCGCGCAACGCCAGCAACTACTGCTGGCCCAAGACGAACTCAAACAGCGCTACTTGAGCCGCCAGCGGGCCACGGATGCAACCCTCGACAAGGCCGGCAAGGCGCTTGAGCAGATGCTCGCCAACAGCGGCTTTCTCAGCCGCCCGGCGGAACTGCTGGAAAGTGGTTATGGGTTGCCGCAGCAGGCCGAATGGCAACAACTCGAGGAGCGCACCCGGCAACGCCAGCAGGTACTCAACCAATTGAGTGTCGAGCTCGATCAGGACCTGCGCCTGCTGCTGAGTCCCGAACGCCGCCAGGAACTTGAGTCCAACGAAGCCAACCTGGCGCAACTGGCCCAACACCTGCGCAGCCTGCACCGGGCCACAGGCGGGCTGCAGCTACCCTAGTTTTTCCATTCTTTTCTAGGCGCACCGTCACAGCCTTGCGCCGCTTCGCTGTGACGGCGAAGATAGAGCGCTTTGCCCGCTTATGATTTGGCTGATCAGGTGACCGCGTGCCGGAATTGTTAATGGCCCTATGGCCACTGTTTGCACTTATCCTTGCTGGTCAGGCCATGCGCCGCGCCCAATTTCCCAGCGACACGTTCTGGCCAGGCGCCGAGCGCATCAATTATTTCGTGCTGTTTCCCGCCCTGTTGTTCAACAGCCTGGCGACTGCGCCGCTGGACAATCCCGCGCTGCCACGCCTGGCCGTCGCGGTATTGCTAGGCCTGGGGCTGGCCTGGCTGGCGCTGCTGCTGGCCCGCCGCCTGTTCGGCTGGACGGCGGCGCGTTTCGGCGCTATCAGCCAGGGCGTGCTGCGCTTCAACACGTATCTGGGCCTCGCCATGATAGGCAGTCTGTTTGGAGCCGAAGGTTTGGGGTTGGCTGCCCTTATGCTGGCGTTGATGGTGCCGACGGTAAACATCATGTCGGTGTGGGCGCTGACCGCCGAGCGCGGCCTGAGTCTGCGCACCTTGCTGCTACCCATCATCAAGAACCCCTTGATCCTCGCCTGCCTGGCCGGCGTGCTGATCAACCTCAGTGGCCTTGGCCTGCCCGGCGGCAGCGATCGACTGCTCGGCCTGCTCGCCGCCGCCAGTCTGCCGCTGGGCCTGCTCTGCGTGGGCGCGGCTCTGCAACCGAAGGAATTGCGCGGCGAAGTGCCGAGCCTGGGCTGGAATAGCGTCCTGCGCCTGTTGGCCATGCCCCTGCTGGCCTGGGGCGTAGCGCGCGGGTTGGACCTGCCTGTCATGGAAACCAGCCTGCTGATCGTGTTCTTTGCGCTGCCCACCGCGCCGACGTCCTATGTGCTGACCCGCCAACTGGGCGGCGACAGCCAGCTGATGGCCGGCATCATCACCCTGCAGACCCTGCTGGCAGCCGCCAGCCTACCCCTTCTACTGGTGGTTCTCGGCGTCTAAACCGGACGCTGAACTGCAACGGGCAGCCACTGGCTTAAGCTGTCATCTGTTTGTAACATCATGTTCGCACCACCCGCCGGACGAGCCTGGTCCGGCATTTACCCGGTGGTGCAACGAACACCCGCCGCGGCAGCGAGTCCACCCCATAACACCCCCTTTTTGGTTCCATCCCAGGCTGTCCGGGAGTTCTGCTCGATGCTCACTCTGCTTAATCTGCTTTCCGCCGTCGCTCTGCTGATCTGGGGCACGCACATCGTACGTACCGGCATCATGCGCGTGTACGGCTCACAACTGCGCACCGCGCTCAGCCACAGCACCCGTAATTTGCCCCTGGCCTTCACCGCCGGCATCGCGGTGACCGCGCTGGTACAAAGCAGCAATGCCACGGCCTTGCTAGCCACTTCCTTTGTCGCCGAAGGGCTGATGGCGCTGGCGCCGGCATTGGCCATCATGCTCGGCGCGGATGTCGGCACGGCGCTGATGGCACGGGTGCTGACCCTGGAGCTGTCCTGGTTGTCGCCGCTGCTGATCTTCCTCGGCGTGATCCTGTTCCTGTCACGCAAGCAGACCCGCCTGGGCCAGTTCGGCCGCGTACAGATCGGCGTCGGCTTGATCCTGCTCGCGTTGCAGCTGATCGTCGCCGCCGCCCAACCGATCACCGAATCCAACGGCATCAAAGTGCTGTTCGCCGAACTCACCGGCGACCTGCTGCTGGATGCGCTGGTCGGCGCGCTCTTCGCCCTGCTCAGCTATTCCAGCCTGGCCGCCGTGCTGATTACCGCAACCCTGGCCAGCGCCGACCTGGTCAGCCTGCCCGTGGCCATCGGCCTGGTGATCGGCGCCAACATCGGCAGCGGTGTGCTGGCCCTGCTCAACAGCAGCCTGCAATCCGCCGCCGGCCGGCGCGTAGCGCTGGGCAGCCTGTTATACAAGATCATCGGCCTGCTGCTGATCATGCCGGTGCTCGACGTGATGGTGGATTGGATCACCAGCCTGCCGCTGGACAACGCCAGCCTGGTGATCGGCTTCCATTTGCTCTACAACACGCTGCGCTGCCTGCTCATGCTGCCCACCGTGCACGCCATGGCCAGGCTGTGCACTTGGCTGCTGCCCGAACGGCCCGATACCGGCGGCGTGGCGCGGCCGCGCCACCTGGACCGTGCCGCCCTGGAAACGCCCAGCCTGGCGCTGGCCAATGCGGCGCGCGAAACCCTGCGCATCGGCGATCTGGTTGAGCAGATGCTCGAGCACTTCAAGGCGGTGTTGCACAACGATGACCAGGAGGCTGGCAAAACGATCCGCAGTCTGGACGACGACGTCGATGCCTTGCACAGCGCCGTCAAACTCTACTTGGCGCAGATGCCGCGCGAAGACCTGGCCGAACAGGAAGCCCGGCGCTGGGCCGAGATCATCGAGCTGACGGTCAATCTGGAGCATGCAGGTGATCTGGTGGAACACATGCTCAGCAAACTGCAGAGCCACAAAAAAGCCCGCCTGCACTCCTTTTCCGACTCGGGGCTGGAGGAGTTGACCGAATTGCATGCCCAACTGCAGGCCAACCTGCGCCTGGGCCTGTCGGTTTTCCTTACCGGCGACCGCGCCAACGCCCGTCAGTTGCTGCGTGAAAAGCGCCGTTTCCGCATTCGCGAGCGGCGCCTGACCCACGCGCACGTCACCCGGCTTGGCAACAAAGTAGTGCAGAGCCTGGAAAGCAGTGCCGTACACCTAGAGCTGATCGCCGATATGAAGCGTCTCAACTCGATCTTCTGCGCCAGCGCCTATGCGATTCTGGAGCAGGAGGAGACCGGTGCGCTGTCTGTCTCGGACAGCTTCGAGGGCACGCCAGACCGGCACGGCACGGCCGAGGTCCACCTCACCCCGGCCAACGACAGCGCGACAGCCTTGCCGCCCACCGCGCACCCGGATGGTCGATGACGCGGCCTTAGCAATAATCCCGTCGCAACCTAACAGCCCGCCCGCTGTATGCCTCAGCGGGCCGGCTTATTGATGCAGATCAAGGCTCGGCGTTTGGCAGCGATTACGCTAATAGCTCAACGCCACTAATGTCGCTGACCACAGCCTGTGGCTAACGCGAACACGCTAAAAACACTGCACACTGCAACGCTGCAGCGGGACGCCGAAAGGCGGCGTCCGCGCGGTCCGCGTAGTCGTTTTTGGGTGGCTCAGCAGTCGAGGAGTGACACCCATGAGCCCCGAGCCCGAATTGAAACCGCTGTTCCAGAGTATCGGTCTGGATCGGGAAGAAATTCATGCTCGGTGCCGCTACCTCGACTGGAGCCCTGCCGACGGGCGTCGCCTGAATCGCCATGCCGCCAGGCTGGAATCGGCGCATGTCGAATTCGTCGATGACTTGTACGACTACCTGCGCGGCTTCGACCCGCTGGCACGCATCCTCAGCGAACCGGCCACCCTGGACCGGCTCAAACGCAGCCAGATCACCTATTACCAGCAACTGCTCAACGGCCCCTACGATTACCAGTACGTGCATGACCGTCTGCGCGTGGGCATGGTGCATGAGCGTGTCGGTCTGGAGCTGAAATGGTATTTGGGCGCTTATCGGCTGCACCTCGACGCCATGCTGGCCAACCTGTTTCCCGCCGATGAGAACCGCGAGTTGTACGCCAGCCTGCTCAAGGTGGTGTTCTTCGACATGTCGCTGGCGGTCGAGGCCTACTCGGCCGCCCGCCGTCGCGCCCTGGAAGACAGTGAGGCGCGTTTCGCCAGGGCCTTGCGCGGCAGCAATGACGGGGTCTGGGATTGGGATGTCGCTTCTGATCGCCTGTACGTCTCGGAGCGCTGGGCCAGCATGCTCGGCCTGTCCCGCGACAGCCTGGGCGAACGTGGCCAGCACTGGTTCCAACGCGTGCATCCCGATGATTTACCGGCGCTGCGCCAGGCCATCGATACGCACCTGCGCGGCGAGACCCCCTGGCTGTATCTCGAATACCGCATGCGCCGCCCTGACGGCACCTACATCTGGGTGCTGGTGCGTGGCGTGGCCGAACGCGACAGCCAGGGGGACGTGCGCCTGACCGGTTCGCAAACCGACATCAGCGAACGCAAGCAGGCCGAAGCCGAGCTGCGCCGGGCGGCCCGCCACGATCCGCTGACCGGCCTGGCCAATCGCACGCGACTCGACGAGTTGCTGCACCGTGCGCTGCAACGGCAACGCAAATTCGCCAGCGAAGCCGCGCTGCTGTTCATCGACCTGGATCGCTTCAAACTGATCAATGACAGCCTGGGCCACGCGGTGGGTGACCTGGTCTTGGTGGAAATGGCCCAGCGCCTGAAACAGTGCCTGCGTCCCGGCGACCATCTGACCCGCTTCGGGGGCGATGAATTCGTCGTATTGCTTGATGAGCTGGATTGCCAGGATGATGCCGAACACCTGGCCCAGCACATGCTCGACGCCCTGCAGCAACCGGTGTACGTGCACAACCATGAGCTGGTGTTCAGCGCCAGCATCGGAATCGCCGCGCTGGACGGCCAGGCACAACCCGGCGAAGCGCTGCAGGCCGCCGACATCGCCCTGTACAGCGCCAAGGCCGCCGGCAAGTCGCAATACGCGCGCTACACCCATGACATGCACAGCGCCGCGCAGCACCGGCTGGAGCTGCAAAGCGCCTTGGCCCAGGCCCTGGCCCGCAAGGAATTTGTCGTTCATTACCAGCCGATTTATCAGCTCGAGGGTGAACAGAGCACGGTATACGGCGTAGAAGCCTTGCTGCGCTGGTGCTTGAATGACCAGCCCGTGAGCCCCCAGGAGTTCATTCCGGCGCTGGAAGAGACCGGCGACATCCTGCCGGTCGGCGACTGGGTGCTGGAACAGGCCTGCCGGCAGGTTCGCGCCTGGCAACAGACGGGGCAGTCGCACCTGTATTGCTCAGTCAACCTCTCCAGCCGCCAATTGCGCCAGGCGGGATTCGCCGCGCGGGTCGCCGCTATTCTCCAGGCCAGCGGCCTGGAGGCGCAGTTTCTCGTGCTGGAAATTACTGAAGGCCTGCTTATGGAGGACAGCCCGGAGTTGCACCACAACCTGCGCGCATTGGCACGCCTGGGGGTGCGCCTGGCTCTGGACGATTTCGGCACGGGCTATTGCTCGCTGGGCTACCTGCAGCGCTTTCCTCTGCACATTCTCAAGGTGGACAAGAGCTTCGTCATGGGTCTGCCGCAGGACCGCGAGCAGAGCGCTATTTGCCGCGCCATCATCGGCCTGGGCAAGAGCCTGGGCCTGCAGGTGATCGCTGAGGGTGTGGAAACCGAACAACACCGGCGATTCCTGCTGGATGAAGGCTGCCAGCATGCCCAGGGCTTCTGGTTTGCCCGGCCCTGCTCGTCGCAGGACATGCAACAGCTTTTCAATGCGCTGGATTCGGGCGGCCTGTTGGCAGGGCATGCCACGCCCGCAGTCCCGGTCAACCAGGCTTTATCCCGCCGTGAACTGTCATGACGGGTTGTTTCAAGGAGGATGCATATGGACGTTATTCGAACCGCACCACCGCTGGGTGATCTTTCATGCGTTAGCACAGGTCGCCGCAGAGTCGGGCGGACGCAGCTATGCCCGCGATGTGCCCAGCCATGAAAATCAACCTACCCGTCAGCGGTCGCGCCCTCGAGCTGCCTCACGACATCAACATACTCTCCACCACCGATCTCAAGGGACTCATCACCTATGTGAACCCTGAATTGGTAGAAACCAGCGGGTTTTCCGAAGAGGAATTGCTCGGCCAGTCGCACAACATCGTGCGCCATCCCGATATGCCCCCGGTGGCCTATGCACAACTGTGGAAAAACCTGCAAAGCGGCCGCTCCTGGATGGGCGTGGTCAAGAACCGCTGCAAGAACGGCGACCATTACTGGGTCAGCGCCTACGTCACACCGATCATCGAAAACGGCCGGATCATCGAGTACCAGTCGGTACGCACCAAACCGACCGAGCACTGGGTGGCCGCTGCCGAGCAGCTCTATCCCCAACTGTTTGGCCAACGCATGCCACGCGTCTTGCGTCGGCCACGGGTGAGCCTGTTCGGCCGCCTGCTTGGCCTGTGTGCCGGCGCCTTGGCCGTCGGCTTCGGCTGCGCCAGCCTGGCCTTCGGCTTCGATCCGCTGGCCGCGCTGCTGTGCGCAGGGCTGGCCCTGGCCCTGTGCGCTGCAGGGCTCTGGCACAGCCTGACACCTTGGCGGCAACTGCTGGCCGAGGTGCGCAAAATCGCCATCAACCCGGTGGGTCAATGGATCTACAGCGGGCGGCGCGACGAATTCGGCGCCATTGCCTTCGCCTTGCGCATGCAGGCCATGGAAGCCAGCGCCATCGTCGGGCGCATGGGCGAAGCAGCTCGTCAGTTGGCCGAACATGCAGCCCGCCTGCAGGCGGCCGTAGAGCGCAATGCCTTGGGCACCCGCCAGCAGCAACAGGAAACCCAGCAGGTCGCCAGTGCCATTGAGCAGATGAGCGTCAGCATTTTCGAAGTGGCCAACAATGCCCTGCACAGCGCCGAGGCGGCCGAGCAGGGCGATGATGCGGCACGGGCTGGCGAGCGGCAGGTCGCCGCCACCGGACGCAGCATCGAAAGCCTCGCCCAGGAGGTACAGCGCGCCACCGAGGCCGTGCAACGGCTCCAGGCACGCGGCAGTCAGATCACCGCCGTGATCGAGGTGATCGAAGGCATCGCCGGACAGACCAACCTGTTGGCACTCAACGCCGCCATCGAGGCCGCGCGGGCCGGCGACGCCGGGCGCGGTTTTGCCGTGGTCGCCGACGAAGTGCGCAACCTGGCGGTGCGCACCCAGGATTCCACCGCACAGATCCAGCAAATGCTGGGTGCCCTGCAGGGGGAGATCAACGCTGCGGTGCAGACCATGCATGACAGCCGCGAACAGGCCCTGCACAGTGAAGCCCAGGCCGCACAGGCCACCCAGGCCCTGCGCGGTGTGCACGCCAGGGTCAGCGCCATCAGCGACATGAGCGCGCAGATCGCCAGCGCCGTGGACCAGCAAAGCAGCGCCAGCGCCGCGATCCAGCAGGCCATCGAGGTGATTCGTCAGGCCACCGGCCAAAGCGTGCAGCACGGCAATGACAGCCACCAGGCGGCCAGCGAAGTCAGTCGCCAGGCCGGTCAGCTGCGTTTGCTGGCCCGGCAGTTCTGGCAAAAACGCTTCTCTTGACCCGGGAGGCGTGAGTGTCAGGCCTATCTGGCCAGCCAAGACAACTGCCTGTTAGCCAAAGAACCAGTAGCACACACCAATCGCCGCAACCACTCCAGCCAGGTCGGCAAGCAACGCGCAGCCGACCGCATGGCGGGCGCGCTGGATGCCGACCGCGCCGAAGTACACCGCCAGTACATAGAAGGTCGTCTCGGTGCTGCCTTGCATGACAGCTGCTACCAACGCCGGGAAACTGTCGACACCGTGGGTCTGCATGGTTTCGATCAGCATCGCCCGCGCCGCACTGCCAGAGAACGGCTTGACCAGCGCGGTGGGCAACGCATCAACGAAACGGTTGTCCCAGCCGCCCCACTCGACCAGCCAGCGGATGCCGTCGAGCCCGAACTCCAGCGCGCCCGACGCCCGCAACACCCCCACGGCACAGAGCATGGCCACCAGATACGGCAGCAGATTCTTCGCCACCTCGAAGCCTTCCTTGGCCCCCTCAACGAAACTTTCGTACACCGGTACGCGCTTTACCGCGCCCATCAACAAAAACATTACGATCAAGCCGAACAGCGTCAGGTTGCCCAGCAACGAGGACAGCGTAGCCAGCGCCACGGAGCTCAAGGTCGCCAGCAGCGCCATGAAGCCGCCGAGCAGCAGTGCGCCGGGCAAGAGATAAGCGAGCACTACCGGGTCCCAGAGGCGCAGACGCTGCATCAGCGCCACCGACAGTAGACCCACCAGCGTCGAGGCGCTGGTGGCGAGCAGAATCGGCAGGAAGACCAGCGTCGGGTCTGGAGCGCCTTGCTGCACGCGGTACATGAAGATCGACACCGGCAGTAGGGTCAGCGACGACGCGTTGAGCACCAGAAACAGGATCTGCGCATTGCTCGCGGTGGTGGCGCTGGGGTTAAGGTCCTGCAGGGCGCGCATTGCCTTGAGGCCGATGGGCGTGGCGGCGTTGTCCAAACCCAGGCCATTGGCGGCGAAATTAAGGGTGATAAAGCCCAAGGCTGGATGGCCGCGCGGTACTTCGGGCATCAGCCTGGAAAACAGCGGGCCGAGCATGCGCCCCAGCCAATCGACCAGCCCGGCCTTCTCGGCGATGCGCAAAAAACCCAGCCAGAGGGTCAGGGTGCCGAACAGCAGGACCATCACCTCGACCGACAGTCGGGCCATGTCGAATAGGCTTTGCACCAGGGCGGCAAATACCGCCGGGTCGCCGCCGAGCAACCAGCGGGCCAGCGCCGCCAGCGCCGCTATCAGGAAAAAACTCAGCCACAGGCCGTTGAGCATTTGGAACTCCGTCAGCAGCGCCACTCGGCGGGCATCTTATCAAGCCGCTGAAGAGCATAAGCGCAGCGCCGCTACCGCGCAGCCACTCTTCTATGCCATAGGCACCGTCGAACAGGCCCACCCGAGGAAATGCGAAATGAACAATACAACTGCTGTAGTGACGGAGGGAGCGGCCGAGGGAGCATGGCATGTGCCTGGCGTGGAGGTCACGCTCAAGCACGTGCCGGTACAGAGGGCCGCTGATTGGGTTGGGGCAAATTGGCCAGCGTTTTCCACCAGCACCGGCGGGCGTTCAGAAACCACCATCACCTCGTTCTGGAACACCCTGGCACACACGGCATCCATCGCCGGCCTGGAGTACAGCGCCGCAGAGCTTACCGATATCCGCGAACTGCGCGGTGCTTCACCCTATGGTGCGGCGACCAGCGCCGCGGGTAATGGCACCCGCCAGCCCAGTGAAAATAGAGCTGGCACTGGCGAGCTAATGGGAAGCACCTGGCTAAATTGGCCGTGCGCTTCACATGAATACATGCGGCAGGTGGCACATGCCTCCAGCATCAGCGCGGTCCGCGAAAGCGACCGAACAGAAAGGACGCCACAAACAAGATTAGGAAAATGATGAACAGGATCTTGGCGATGCCCGTTGCGGTTCCGGCAATCCCGCCAAAGCCGAGCACACCGGCAATGATGGCAATGATCAGGAAGGTAATGGCCCAGCTCAACATAAGCATTTCCTCTTCGTGAGTTAGCGCGCTTTGCCAGTCTCTTCTCGGGAGTTGACCGACAGTTGCTGGCGACGGGCCGAGCTTAACGTGGTGCGCCGACGACCCCATTCAAGGAACAAGGGACCAACGACCCACGCGAAACACAGCATTGCTACCAGCAGCAAAAAAACGAATAGCACACTCAATACAGTCATAACCCTCCTTTAGAACACCCAGCTCGCACGCCTCGGCAGGTTATGCCACGGTTGCTCGCCAGGCTGTTGGTTATCTAAGAGAGGCTCAACACGCTGCGGCGTGATGACCGGCATATCGGTTTTGACCAGCGTCTGAAGCCGTGGTTGCGTCGGCTCGGTCTTTACGGCGCTTTGCGGTCTTTCCACAAAACTGGGCGAATTCACAGGCGACACAAGCAGCGCAGCCAACACGAATAATCCACTTCCTAACAGGCTCGATTGCCAAGGCTTGTTCATATCCTTTCCTCCCAATGCAACAGGCCGAAGCCGATGTAAGGCGCATCCATAGAGCATCTGTTGCAGCGGCCATGCCAGCCGGAGCGGGTTAGTTAACTTCAAAGAAATCAAATACTTGCCCGGCACAGACGGGTAAGCGACACGGCAAACTGCATGATTGGCCACGCGCCACCATGCACATTGCACGGCACTAAACTGCTTGAAGAGAAAACTTAAGGGTCTGAAAACGATCAGACTTGTCTGGCCTGTTGCCAATCGGCAAATCGGCAAATCGGCAAGTAGCCAAAGGATCGACCAGACTGTTCATGCAGTTGCCTGTTCGACGCGCCTAACCGGCGATAGTGGAGAATTCCATGGAACACACGCCCCTCATCAGCGGACGAATCCTCCTGGTCGACGACGAAGCTGCCATTCTGCGCACCTTCCGTTATTGCCTGGAAGACGATGGTTACCGGGTGTCTACCGCCAACAGCGCGGCACAAGCCGAAACCCTGCTGCAACGCCAGGTCTTCGACTTGTGCTTTCTCGACTTGCGGCTGGGCGATGACAATGGCCTCACTGTGTTGCAGCAGATGCGCCTGCTGGCGCCCTGGATGCGTGTAGTGATCATTACCGCGCATTCGGCGGTGGACACGGCAGTGGATGCCATTCGTCTGGGCGCGGCGGACTACCTGGTCAAGCCCTGCAGCCCGGAACAGTTGCGCCTGGCCGCGACCAAGCAGCTGGAAGTGCGCCAGCTGGCGGCGCGTCTGGAAGCCCTTGAAGATGAAATGGCCCAGCGCAGCCCTGGCCTGGACTCCAACAGCCCGGCGATGATGGCCGTGTTGGAAACTGCGCGCCAGGTGGCCGACACCGACGCGAATATCCTCCTGCTCGGCGAGTCCGGCACCGGCAAGGGCGAGCTGGCGCGCAGCATTCATGCCTGGAGCGGCCGTGCCAGTCGGCCCTGCGTCACCATCAACTGCCCGTCGCTGTCTGCCGAGCTCATGGAAAGCGAGCTGTTCGGGCACACGCGGGGCGCCTACACCGGTGCAGTGGAAAGTACCCTCGGCCGCGTCAGCCAGGCCGATGGCGGCACCCTGTTTCTGGATGAAATCGGCGACTTCCCACTGCCCCTGCAATCCAAACTGCTGCGCTTCATTCAAGACAAGGAATACGAGCGGGTCGGCGATCCGGTGACCCGACGCGCCGATGTCCGCATTCTGGCCGCCACCAACCACAGCCTGGACACCATGGTGCGCGCCGGTCGCTTTCGCGAAGACCTGCTGTATCGCCTGAATGTGATTACGCTGACCATTCCGCCGCTGCGCGAACGCCCCGAAGATGTCTTGCCCCTGGCCGAGCGCTTCCTGATGCAGTTCGTGAAAAGCTACGGCCGCCCCGCACGCGCACTCAGCGCCGAGGCCCGCCGGCTGCTCAGCGAATATGCCTGGCCGGGCAACGTGCGAGAACTGCGCAACGTGATCGAGCGCGCCAGCATCATCTGCACACAGGAATACGTCGAGGTCAGCCACCTTGGCCTGACCAGTCAGCCCGGCAGTGGCGCGCCACGCGTCGGCGAAACCCTCAGCCTGGAAGCCTTGGAAAAAGCCCATATCGCCGCGCTGATCGCCAGCAGCGAGACCCTCGATCAGGCGGCGCGCACCCTGGGTATCGATGCCTCGACGCTGTATCGCAAACGCAAACAATACGGCTTGTAACACCCATGAAGTTACGCAGCCAATTGCTCATCGGCATCTCGGCAGTCATGGTGGTGGCCCTCATCGGCCTGGGCATCGGCGTGTTCAGCGTGCTGCAGATGGCACGCGAACAACGCCAGTCCACCCATTACCACTACAGCCTGCTGACCATTACCCAGGAAATGCGCAAGGCCATCGGCAGCCAGATGACCTTGAATTTCGGCACCCCACAAGAGCTGGCCAATGTCGCGACGCTGCGCCAGGACTTCGCCCGGCAACTGCAGCAGGCAAATGCGCTGGTCCGCACGCGCTACGACCGCCAGTTGGTCAACACCATTGCCCAGGCCCATGACGAATATCTGCAGGAATATTATTCGCTCTTGCGTGCCGATCCGGAGCAGATTTTCGCCCGCCAAACGCTTAACACCGCCTACCTGAACGTACGCAACCCGATCATCGAACTGCAAGAGCATGCCATTACCTCGCTGGCCGAGACCGAACAGGACAACCGCGAGCGCGCCGTGCTGATTGCCAGCCTGCTCGGTCTGGTCGGCTGCGGCGTGCTGCTGATCGGTTTTCTCACTGCCCATGGGTTCGCCCGGCGTTTCAGCGGCGTGATCGAACGCCTCGCCCAGGCTGCCGACCAGATCGGCCAGGGCGACTTCAACCTGGACCTGCCGCACTCGCCGACTGCTGAGCTGTCCGCCCTGATCAGCCGCTTCAGCTTGATGGGCGAAGCGCTGCGCCAGTCCAAGGAAAGCAACGTCGAGGCCCTGCTCGGCGGGCAGCTGCGCCTGCAGGCCCTGCTCGACAGCATCGACGATGGCCTGTTGGTCATCGACCGCCAGGGCTTGCTGGAACACGCCAACCCGGTGGCCCAGCGGCAGCTGGCCTGGAGTCCCAGCCTGCTCGGACGCGCCCCCGGTGATGTACTAAAGGCCCCGATGCTGGACGAGGCGGTTCAGCGGGTCCTCGACAATCAGCCCGTGGAAGGCCTGCAAGAGGACCTGGCAATCCAGGCCGAGGGTGAGTTGCGCCTGCTCAGCTGGCGACTGTCGGCAGTCAGTCATGCCGATGGTCGTACCATCGGTGCGGTGCTGGTCTTGCGCGATGTCACTGAGCAGCGCGCCTTCGAGCGGGTGCGCAACGAGTTTGTGCTGCGCGCCTCACACGAGCTGCGCACCCCGCTGACTGGCATCCACATGGCGTTCGGGCTGCTGCACGAACGCTTGCACGTCGCCCCGGACAGCCGCGAGAGCGAGCTGCTGCGTACCATCAATGAAGAGATGCGACGCATGTTGCAGCTGATCAACGACCTATTGAACTTCTCCCGTTACCAGAGCGGCCAGCAGCAACCCCAACTTGCCCTCAGCGACCCCGGCGAGCTGTTGGAAAATGCCTACCAGCGCTTCGCCAGCCAGGCCGACGAGCGCAATGTCACGCTGCAGCTGGACCTGCATCCTCCGCTACCCTGGTTGCAACTCGACCGCCTGCAGATCGACCGGGTGCTGGACAACCTGATCGACAATGCCCTGCGTCACACTCCCAGCGGCGAACACATTCGCCTGCAGGCGCGCCAGCACGGCAAGCAATTGATCATCAGCATCGAGGACAGCGGCGAAGGGATTCCCTACAGCCAGCAGGAACGTATTTTCGAGCCTTTCGTGCAGATCGGACACCGCCAGGGCAGCGTCGGCCTGGGCCTGGCGCTGTGCAAGGAAATCGTCCGCATGCACGGCGGCCGACTCGGTGTGCACTCGCGCCCCGGCCAGGGCGCGGTGTTTTTCCTGGTGCTGCCGTTGTCGTAACGGGCGCCAGGCGCGTCTTATTCCGCGCCCACCATCGGGCGCAAGGCCAGCAACAACGCGGCGGTTTCGGCATCCGGATCGCCGTCGTAACGCGTCGGGCGATATTTCATCTGAAAGGCCCGCAGCACCTTGCGGGTCGCGTCGTCGAGTTCACCGTGCAGCGGCACCTGGTAACCCTCTTCCGCCAGTTGCTGCTGGAACCACGCCACCTCAGGCAACCCCTGTTCGAACAGCGTCTGGTAGTGGGTAACGCGTGCGCTATCCGGCCAGGGAATCAAGCCAGCCTCGGCGAGCCGTCGCCAGGGAAACAGCGGGCCGGGGTCGACCTTGCGCTGCGGGGCGATATCGCTGTGACCTACGATGCTGCCCGGTGGCAAGTCATGGCGCGCCACCAGCTCCTTGAGCAAGGCAATCAGCACCTCGATCTGTTCCTCGGGATAGGGATACCAGCGCCGGGTTCCGTCGGCGTCTTTCTCGTAGCCTTGGTTCACCAGTTCGATGCCCAAGCTGCTGGCGTTCAGCCAGGTTCGTCCCTGCCAGGCACTGTCGCCGGCGTGCCAGGCACGGCGGTTTTCGTCCACCAGACGATAGACCGTCGCCGGTCGCGCACCGAGCAGGTAATGGCTGCTGACCTCGGTCTGGGTCAGCAGCTGCAGTGAGCGCGGCAGGTCAGATGAGGTGTAATGCAGCACGATGTACTGCACCCGGCTGCTTTGCCCGCGCGCGGTATGGCTGTCATCGATGCGCAGGCCGGTGCAACCGGCGAGCAGCATCAGAAGCAGAACCAGGGCACTCTGTTTCATACAGCGACAGGACTCCATGCTGAACGAGCGATTCGAGAGCATAGACTGGGACCCCATCACGACGGGCGGGTGCCCGCTGTGCTTACACAGGCTCGGCAGTAAAGCGCACCCGCGGCTGCGCCAGGCGATCCTGGGCACGCACCAGTTGCAGCTCGTAACTGCCGCAGGCCTGGGTTTCCAACAGCACTTCATGCACCGCTGCCGCGCTAAATTCAAAGGCTTGCAGCAAGCTGTCGCCCAGCAACAGGCGCGCCAGGAAGAGGCCGGAGGTCAGGTCGCCGACGCCCACCGGCTGGCGCGGAAAAGCCAGCAGCGGGCGGCGCAGGTGCCAGGCCTGTTCGGCGGTGACCAGCAGCATCTCGAAGTCCTCGGCGGATTTGCCTGGATAGTCCAAGTGCTTGACCAGTACCGACTGCGGTCCACGGGCCAGCAAGGTACGCGCCATCTGCGCGCAATCGGCCAGCGAGTCTGGTCGGCGCCCGACGAAGCTGTCCAGTTCCAGCTGGTTGGGACACAGCACGTCAGCCACGGCCAGTGCCTCGTTGAGCAGGAAATCGCTGACTTCCGGGGCGACGATGCAGCCTTTTTGCGGATGGCCCATCACCGGATCGCACAGGTACAGTGCTCGCGGATTGATGGCTTTGATGCGCCGCACCACCTCGAGAATCGCCTGGCCCTGGGCAGCGCTGCCCAAATAACCTGAGAGCACCGCATCGCAGTGGCCCAGCTCGCCGATGGCCTCGATGCCGTCGACCAGCGCGGGAATCTGCTGCGGCGCCAGCACCTCGCCCGTCCATTGCCCGTACTGGGTGTGGTTGGAGAACTGCACCGTGTTCAGCGGCCAGACATTGACCCCCAGGCGCGCCATGGGAAAAACCGCCGCGCTGTTGCCGGCATGGCCAAACACGACATGGGATTGGATGGCCAGCAGATGGGGGGTGCGTTTCATTACGAATTCCTGTGGAGCAAAGGCGCGCAGTATCGCGCAAAATATTCTCCTCAGGCAGACCCGGCGGCGGCATTTTCTCCGACCGGGGCCGGTGCCCTTAGAGCCGCACGGCAAGGTGCGGTAAGCTGCCCTTCTGCCCTTGTACCGGAGCTTCAATGCTGACCCTTGGCAACCTGTTCATGCTGATGGTAGTAAGCGCCTTCGCGACCTGGCTCTGGCATGGCCATGGCATTCGCGAACGCGCCCTGTTGCTGGTCAAGCGTCACTGTGAGCGCGAACAGGTACAATTGCTCGACGACAACGTTGCCCTGCGCAAGATCGGCCTGGTGGCGGATGCGCGCGGGCGCAAGCGCCTGGGCCGTATTTATGGTTTCGAGTTCACCGTGACCGGCGAACAACGCCATCGCGGCACTATCGTCATGTTCGGCGTGCATCCGGGCGGCATCCAGCTTGAACCCCATCCCTGCCCTACGCCGCCCGCAGACACGACGATTGATCAGGTGCCACCGGCCAGAAGCGGCCAGGTCATTCACTTGGATACGTGGAAACGCCGCCAGTCAGGCGAATAACGGGAGCCTTGATACAGGCCGCGCCTTCGCGGCGAGTCGCCACTCCCACACTGGATCCGTGCCGGTACCCAACCTGTCGCAGGCCCGACCTCGGGCCGAAGCTGTTCGGGCACAGCACCGTGGACAGAATCCCGGCAGCGTACTAACCCAGCAACAAGCCCGTGACCTGTTCCGCCGTCGATTGCGGGCGTTCCTGCATAAAGCAGTGCCCGCCATCCACAGCCTGGGCCTGCACGCGCGGGTTGACCCGCGGCCAGCGCTGCGCCGACTTCACCACGAAGGGATAACTGTCGCGGCCATAGATCACCACGCTGGGCGTCTGCACCTGGCGCAGCGATCGCCACAGGCCCCGTGGACAACTGCCGAAGACCTCCGCCTCGCGGTGCGGATGGCATTTAAGCTGTACCCCGCCGCCTTCGGCGGGCTTGAGGGCATGTTGCGCATAGGCGCGCAGGGCCGCTTCGTCCCAATTCTTGAAAATGCCGCGACCGCGCAGCCGTGCTTGGGCTTCGTCGCGATCGACCCAATGGTTGCGCCGGGCGCGAGCGCGCTTGGCTTTTTCGTTGTTGTGGTACAGGCCGAGGGCGCTGGCCACCGTTTTAAGGGCGATCATGCCCGGCGAGAACAGCACCGGGTCGAGCAGCACGGCGCGCTGGAACAGGTCCGGTCGGCGTGCCAGGATCAGACTGCTCAGCACCCCGCCGAAGCTGTGCCCCAACGCGAAGCGCGGCACATCACCAAAGCGCTCGCGGCCGGCCTCGAAAGCTTCCACAGCCAGTTCCGCGTTGCGGTTCCAGCCCTGAAAATCGCCGCCGTGATCGCTGTCGCCATGCCCCTGGGCATCGCACAGCCAGAGGTCGAAGTGTTCGGCCAGGTGACCAAGCATGGGCTCATAGGCGCGGCCGCAAAAACCGTTGCCGTGCATAAAGTGCAGCAACGGCTTGCCGGACGGCGTGCTGTGCCAGCCACGCAGGGTGAAACCGGCGGAACAAGGGTGGGACCAGGCGTGCAGGTTCATAGACAGACAACAGGACTGACCAAAGGAACGGGCATTCTACCCACGGTGGTATTCAGTCGGCGAGCCGGCACCCATGCAGAGCGTTCTGCAAGGCGGCAGTGTCCTGGGCGTGGGTGAAAATCAGTTCGATACGCGAGTCCCGCCGCCAGGCGCTGGGCTGCCACTGCAGTGGCGCGCCGTCCAGCGCGTTGGCCGCAGACCAGCCGTCGCTGGCATGTAACACCAGCTTGGCGCGGCGCCAGCCCAGGTCACCGAGCCAATCGCTGACCCGCTGCGTGTCAAAGCGCTGACTGGGATGCCAGCGCCAGCCGATGCTCCAACCTTCGGGTCCGGCCTGGCTCTGGCAGATGGGTGTGTCAGGGGCATTCCACAGGCTGCCAAGCGGACGCGCAGACGCATCGGGCAGGTTATCCACAGGCCCATCCAGAATCACAGGGACCTGTGGCAGGGCGTCCAACGGCAAAAATCCTTGTTCGGTCCAGTACAGCGTCTTGCCCGGCCAGCGCTGCGCCAGCTGCCGGCGACTGGCCTGATCCAGCGTCTCGGCCTTGTTGAGCAGCAACAACCCGGCGTCCGCCAAGGCCTCACGCTGTCTGTCCGGCAGCTCGTGTCCGGCGACCAGAGCTGCGGCGTCGAGTACCAGCACGTCCGGCTGCAGGGCCAGCACGCCCCGCCAGGGGGCAGCGCTCAGTTGACGGCGCAGCTCTGCCGGATGGCCAAGCCCTGAGGGTTCGATGAACAGCCGCGTCGGTTTGCTGCGACGCAACAGGCGAGCCAGGCCGATCTGGAACGGCGCGCCGTTGACGCAGCACAGGCAGCCGCCGGCCACTTCAGCAAGGCTGACGCCGTCGGCGCCGGTGTCCAGCAAGGCGGCATCCAGGCCAATGGCGCCGAATTCATTAATCAGCAGCGCCCAGCGCTCTTCAGCCGGCTTCTGCGCCAGTAATTGGCGCAGCAGACTGGTCTTGCCCGCCCCCAGCGGGCCGGCAATCAGATGGGTAGGGATATTGTTCAGCATGGCGCCATGGTGCGGCTTTCTCAGCAGCGGCGCCAGCCGCAAAATGGAGCCTGTGGATAACCTCGCCGATCAGCGCATCGAGGGTTTCAGCGTGCCGCAGTCGCTGCTTATCCAGCGTGCATGGGTTTCCAGGCGTCCACTGTCGGGCAGCATGGCGCCTGCCTTGAACTGGCTGTCCAGCGTGGTGATGAATTCCCGCTCGCTGAGCAAGCGCGTCTCGCCCTGTCCTGCAACGTCGGGGCATTGGAAGCTGAATGTCCACAGCTGCTCGCTGCGCTCGGTGTACGTCTGTGTGCAACCGTTCTGTGCGTCGTACATCGGTAAATCCTGGCGACGCACCTGTTCTTCGCTCAGGCAGACACGCACACCGCGCCCGGCCAACTGAACGCCGCGCTGACTCAGGGTATCGAGCATTTTCTGGCGCTGTTCGGGAGGCAGGTTTTCCAACTGGGACAGCACAGCGCCCAGATCCGGCAGGGTCTGCCCGCTCAGCTGCACGCCGCGCGGGGTGATTTCCCACAGGCCAGGCAGGATATCCATAGCCCACGCGGGCAGCGAGGGGATGATCAGGAAGGCCGCGAGGCCCAAGCGGAGCGAGAGAGGCATGGCGGCTTTCCGTTGCAAGCAAAGCCGCAAGCCTAGTTGATGCAGCGATCACCCGTCGGGAGAACAGCTCCATAGTTCCACTGCAGGCGTGTCCAGCAGCGGTGGACCGAGCCAGTCACCCATCGGTCGGCACTGCCGGTCGATGCACAGCTGGTAGTCGCCAGCCTCGGGCGTGCGCCCGAGACGCAGCAACGGCAGCGGCGGCAGCGTGGTGCGGTAATGCCAGCTGCCGTCACGCAGGGTGGCGCCATCGGGAATCTCCATCCCGGCGCCGCTGCCCTTGACCCGCGCTTCACCGAGCACCAGCCCGTCCGGCGTCACACGGTAGTCTTCCTCCCAGCGAATCTTCTCGATGGTGTGATCCCAGGCCAGGGTGAAGGCCGGCGTGGGCAGGTGCGCCCACACCACCCCGGCCAGGCCCAGACACAGGCTCATCACGCCGCGGCCATTTCCGGCGCCTGACGACGCGCACGCAGGATGTGCTGGCCGATCACCGCCGCAGCGAGCAGGAAGCCCAGCTCATCGGTGGTGACGCTGTAGCCCAGCAGGTTGTGGCTGAACACCGAGGCCGGGATGACCAGCGAGGCACCCGCGATGAAGATCAGCAGGCGCTCCCAGAACGCCAGCGGCGCCTTGAAATAGCCGACCACGGCCAGGCCCCACAGACCAACGGCAATCACCGATTTGACCAGCATGTAGAGGATCGCGCCCCAGTCGTCGCCCTGCATCAGCAACGCTGGGTCGTAGACCGCCATGAACGGCACCACGAAACCGCACGCGGCGATGCGCACCGACCACAGGCTGATCTTCAGACCGTTTTCCTTGGCGATCGAACCCGCTGCGAAGCAGGCCAACGCCACTGGCGGGGTCAGGTCCGCCATCAGGCCGAAGTAAAAGACGAACATGTGCGAGACGATCAGCGGCACGCCCAACTCCAGCAGCGCCGGCGCGGCGATGGCGCTGGTGATGATGTAGTTGGGAATGGTCGGAATGCCCATGCCCAGTACCAGGCAAGTAAGCATGGTCAGCACCAGCGACAGGAACAGGTTGTTCTCGCCGATGGCCATGATGTAGCCGGCAAAGGTCGTGGCGATACCGGTCAGCGAGACCACCCCGATGATCACCCCGACCAGAATGCACGCGACCGCCACCGGTACCGCATGACGCGCACCATCGGCCAGTGCCCAGACGCAGGCACGCAGCGTCTCGCGACCGCCTTTCACGTAGAAGCAGCCGGCAACCAGCGCAGCGATCACGCCGAACACCACACCAATACCATATTTGAGAAAGCCCGAGCTGATCAGGCCCAGGGCGACCCAGAAGGCGATCTTCAGCCACAGGTTGCTGGCGCGCATGGCAATGGCCGTACCGAGGATGACGATGGCGGTCAGCGCCAGGCCCACGGTCCCGGAGAACATTGGCGTAAAGCCGGCGAACAGCAGGTAGACCAGCACCGCCAACGGAATCAGCAGGTACCAGCGTTCCTTGATCGCCGCGAACGGATCCGGGCATTCCTCTTTGGGCAAGCCGGTCAGCTTCAGGCGCTGAGCTTCCAGGTGCACGGTCCAGAAGATCGAGCCGAACCACAGCAGGGCCGGAATCAACGCCGCCTTGGCAACTTCCACATAGGGCACGTTGATGGTTTCCGCCATGATGAACGCCACAGCGCCCATGATCGGCGGCATGATCTGGCTACCCATGCTGGCTGAGGCTTCCACCGCCGCAGCGAAGGTGCCCTTGTAGCCAAAGCGCTTCATCAGCGGAATGGTGAATTGGCCGGTGGTGACCACGTTGGCCACGCCCGAACCGGTGATGGTGCCCATCAGCGCCGAAGACACCACCGACACCTTGGCCGGACCGCCGGTCTTGTGACCGAACATGCCCATGGCGAAATCGGTGAACAGTTTGATCATTCCCGCCTGCTCCAGGAAGGCGCCGAACAGGATGAACAGGAAAATGTAGGTGCCCGACACATAGGTCGGTGTGCCATAGAAGCCCTCGGTGCCGAACGACAGCTGATTGATGATCTGGTCTAAACCGTAGCCGCGGTGGGCCAGATCGCCCGGCAGGTATTGGCCGAACAGACCGTAGGCCAGGAAGCAGCCGCAAATCAGCGGCAGCGCCAGGCCCATGACCCGCCGTGCGGCCTCGAAGACCAGCACCAGCAGCGTCACCCCGATGACCATGTCGAAGGTCGTCAGGTCACCCGAACGCTGCACCAGGTCAGCCTCGAAATACCATTGATACAGCGCCGTGCTCAGGCCTGCCAGGCCCAGTGCCCAGGCCAGCGGCGCAAACGGGCGCCGAGTGCCGAAGGCCGGGAAGCACAGGTATACCATCAACAGCACGAAGCCGACGTGGCCGGCACGTAGCACCTGGCTGGAGAAGGGGTGGAAAGCGGCGGCGATGATCTGGTAGACCGAGAACAGGATCGCCACATAAAAAATAGCTTTGGGCCACTGGCTGGGGTTGCCTTGCAGGCCTGATTGTTCGCTCATGGATAAGCTCCCGATGCAGCTGGAATAGCGACGTGCGGTCTACCTCTCGGTAAGGCCGAACGCGGACTTGGCGAGCACGGGTGCACAGGCAGTGCGCCTACACACCCGGATCTATCCGTCTTATTTGAGAACGCCGGCTTCCTTGTAGAAACGCTCGGCGCCCGGGTGCAGCGGGATTGGCAGCCCCTGGGTGGCGGTCTCCAAGGAAATGTCCCTGGCCGCCGAGTGCGAGTTGGCCAGGCGTGGCAGGTTGTCGAACATCAGCTTGGTCATCTGATAGGCCACCTCGTCGGAAACCTTTTCATGGGTGATGAGCATGTTGGTGATCGCGGCGGTCATCACGTCCTGGTCCTGGCCGTCATAGGTGCCGGCCGGAATCGGCTTGGACTGGTACACCGGGCTGCCGATTTTTTCGGTCACTTCCTTGGGAATTTCCACGAAATTGATGGGCATCATCGCCGCCAGGTCGCGAATGGCCGCCATGCCCAAGCCCGAGGACTGCAGGGTCGCATCCAACTGGCGATTCTTGATCAGCTCGACGGACTCGGCATAGGGCATGTACTCGACGCGACCCATGTCGGCGTAGCTCAAGCCAGCGGCCTTGAAGATCGCCCGAGCGTTCAGTTCGGTGCCCGAGCGCGGCGCGCCGACGGAGATGCGCTTGCCCTTGAGGTCTTCGAGGGTCTTGATGCCCGATTCCTTGCTGGCGACGATCTGGATGTAGTTCGGGTAGATGGCCGCGATGGCGCGCAGACGGGTCAGCGGCGTCTTGAAGCCGGCGTCTTCAACGCCGTTCCAGGCATCGTCCACCGAATCGCCGATGGAGAAGGCCAATTCACCACGCCCGGCCTGCAGCAGGTTGAGGTTTTCCACCGAGGCCTTGGTGGCTTGCACCGACGTCTTGGCGTCGTCAATGCCGTTGCTGAATAGCTGCGACAGAGCCACACCGATGGGGTAGTACACCCCGCTGGTGCCGCCGGTCAGAACGTTGAGGAAGGTCGGTGCGGCGAAGGCCGCGGAACTCGCCGTAAGGGCGACCGCAGCGGCCAGCAGGCCGAAACGTTTCTTCATGCGCATGAAATGCTCCATTTTATTGTTATGGCCAAGGACCGAAGTCATGGCTCAGCTAATTCACAACCACAAGAGACGACGCCATGGGCAGACAGCCAGTGTGGGGGGGGTTACAGACCGGATGACCGTCATGAGTCCCCGCCTCTTGTTCTTGTTGGGGTCGCGAGGCGACTAGACGTAGGCGGTAGCAGAAGTCATGCCATACGCTACCCAGTCGCTCCAAGGCCGGCGGCCGAGCCAGGCAGCGCAAGGGGTGAAGCGTTTTATCCACAGACTTGGAGAATCGCCTACACGGTGTTTTCACCCCGATAACTCTCACTTAACCAGCAAGAAACCGCCTATGTAAGCGCATCCATCGGCATGATTCCGCTGATCAGCCCGGACGCGGGCGATCTATAGACCGGCTCACAAAACACTCACTCCAAAAACAGTAATGCCGCCGCCCTGTTCAGGGCGACGGCATTTCCGGATGCCAAGACGCAGGTCCGGCGTGTCTGTTACTGCAGGACCTTATGCTCGCGATAGAAGCGTTCGGCACCGGGATGCAGGGGAATCGGCAGGCTCTGGGTGGCTTCATCGAGCCTCATGTCCTTGGCGGCCGAGTGGGAGTTGATCAAGCGCGGCAGGTTGTCGTAGATCAGTTTAGTCATCTGGTAAGCCACCTCGTCATCCACTCGATCATGGGTTACGAGGATATTGATCACGGCGGCCGTGGGCACTTCGACATCCTGACCTTCATAGGTGCCGACCGGAATGGGTTTGGACAGGTAGGCGCTGCTGCCGATCTTTTTCACCACATCTTCGGGGATGGGCACGAAATTCAGCTTCATCATCGATGACAGGTCGCGAATCGCCGCCATGCCCAAACCTGCGGACTGCAGGGTGGCATCGAGCTGGCGGTTCTTGATCAGTTCGACGGATTCGGCAAAAGGCATGAATTCGACGCGGCCCATGTCTTCATAACTCAGCCCTGCGGCCTTGAAGATCGCCCGGGCATTCAGCTCGGTACCCGACTTCGGCGCGCCGACGGAGATGCGCTTGCCCTTGAGGTCTTCGAGGGTCTTGATGCCCGATTCCTGGCTGGCAACGATCTGAATGTAGTTCGGGTAAGTGGCGGCGATTGCCCGCAGACGCTTGAGCGGCGCCTTGAAGCCGGCGTCTTCAACGCCGTTCCAGGCATCGTCCACCGAATCGCCAAGGGCAAAGGCCAGCTCACCGCGCCCGGCCTGCAGCAGGTTGAGGTTTTCCACCGAGGCCTTGGTGGCCTGTACGGAAACCTTGGCATCGCTCATACCGGTGCTGTACAGCTGGGAAATGGCCACGCCTATCGGGTAATACACCCCGCTGGTGCCGCCGGTGAGGACGTTGATAAACGTGGGAGCGGCCAGAACGGAGGTACTGGCTGCAAAGGCGGCGGCCGCCGCGAAAAGACCGAAACGTCGTGGGTTCACGCGCATTGGGTTGCTCCTGTTTGTTCTTATTGGAAGCGAATCTATGCCTGTCCGTCGAAAGCCAGCCTGGTAATTCGACGCGGCAAGCTGACGAAACTTACCACGCAACAAATCAAAACGGGACCTTCTAAAGTCGTATATTCCGCGCCTGAGCCGCTTGCCAGAGCGGAGACAGCCTAAGGCTCCTCGACCGCCCCGCCCGCCGGCAGGTAATCACTGCGCTGCAGGCCGTGGCGCTGCATTTTTTCATTAAGGGTGCGGCGCGGCAGTTGCAGCAGCGTCATGACCTCGCCGATGTTGCCCTGGCAACGCTGCAGCGCCAGATGCAGGCAATGGGCCTCGAAGGCTTCCATCTGTGCGGCCAGGGACTGCTCGGCCACCACCGGCGTACCAGACGGCATGGTCAGGCCGAGTACATGGCGTTCCGCGGCATTCACCAGCTCGCGCACATTGCCCGGCCAGTCGTGGGCCAGCAGCCGGGCCATTTCCGTCGGCAGCAAGGCGGGACTTTCCCGACCATGGCGTTCAGCGGCCAGACGGACGAAATGCTCGAACAGAAGGGGAATATCCTCACGCCGTTCGCGCAGCGGTGGAATGTGCAGCTCGGCGACATTCAGGCGGTACAGCAAATCCTCACGAAAGCGCCCTTCGCGCACCTCGGCCTGCAGGTCCGGCTTGGCCGCACTGATGACCCGCAGATCGACCTGAATGCTGCGGTTGGAGCCCAGGCGCTCCAGGCTCTTCTCCTGAATCACCCGCAGCAGCTTGACCTGCTGCGCCAGCGGCATGCTCTCGATCTCGTCGAGAAACAGACTGCTGCCGTCGGCATGCTCGATGCGCCCGATACGCTTGGCCTGCGCTCCGGTGAACGCACCGCTTTCATGGCCGAACAGCTCGCTCTCAAAGATATTTTCCGGGATTGCCGCGCAATTCAGGGCGACAAAGGGTTTGGCCGCGCGCGGACTGAAATCATGCAGACTGCGCGCAACCAGTTCCTTGCCGCTGCCGGTTTCGCCGCGTATCAGCACATTGACCTGGGTGGGCGCCAGTTCCAATACCTGCTGACGAAGGTGTTCCATACCTCGCGACACGCCGAGCAACTGGCCTTCGATCATCCCCTTGCGGGCCACCTGTTCACGCAACCGGCGGTTTTCCATTACCAGGCGACGCTTGTCCAGGGCGCGCCGCACGCTGTCCAGCAAGCGCTCAGGGCTGAAGGGTTTTTCAATGAAATCGTAGGCCCCCTGCTGCAATGCCTGCACCGCCATGTTCACATCACCGTGCCCGGTGACCAGGATCAACGGCAAATCGCGATCGATGTGCAGCAGTCGCTCCAACAGTTGCAGGCCATCGCAGCCAGGCATGCGCACATCGCTGACCAGCACGCCGGGAAAATTGCGGCCAATCAGCGGCAAGGCCTCGCTGACACTCGCACAGCAATGCACCAGCAGGCCGGACAGTTCCAGCCATTGCCGGACCGCCTGGCGAATCGCCGTCTCATCGTCGATGAAGATGACTTGATCCGTCACGGTGCCCCCTCTGGGATAAATGATGTTCAGTATCGGCTACCGGCAAAGTCAGCGTGAAGACCGCTCCGTCATCGCTGGTTGCCGCTCCTAGGCTGCCGCCTAGATCTCTCACGATGCCGTAGGAAATTGCCAGGCCCAGGCCCAGCCCTTCGCCCACCGGCTTGGTGGTGAAAAACGGATCGAACAGGCGCTGCAGATGCTCGGCGGCAATGCCACCGCCATTGTCGCTGACGCTGAGTTGCCAGGTTTCACCCGTGCGCCGACAGCGGATACGCAACGCCGGGTGCGGTTGATGAGCGGTGGCATCCAGCGCGTTGTCGAGCAGGTTGACCAATACCTGTTCGAGACGAATGGCGTCGCCCAGTACCCAGGCCTCGACGTCCACCTGGTTATCCACAAGCACCTGTGCGCTGCGCAAGCGAGGCGCCAGCAACTGCAGCGCCTGGTCGAGCACATGGGCCAGGCTGAGTCGCTCGCGCAAGCCGCCGGGGCTTTCCCGGGCGAATACTTTTAGATGGCTGGTCAACCCGGCCATGCGTTGCAACAGACTGTCGAAGTGCGTCAGCACGTCCTGAACCTGCTCATCCTTCCCGCTGCGTTGCAACAGGCGCAGGCTCCCCAGTTGCATGCGCATGGCGGTCAGCGGCTGGTTGAGCTCATGGGCCAAGGCCGCTGACATCTGCCCCAGAGCGGCCAGTTTTGCCGCTTGCACCAGCTCGTCCTGCGCCTTGCGCAGCTCAGCAGTACGCTCGACAACCAGACGCTCGAGCTCGGTGCGCCGGCTCTGCAGCAAGTGTTGATTCCTGCGTCGCTGAATCAGGAACAGGACCAGAAACGCCAGGGTCATCCAGAGGCCCGCCGCTGACAACCGATAGCCCTGCACCTTGCCCATCACCACATTCGGCTCCTGGAGCAGATGCAACGTCCAGCCTTCCTGGTTCGGCCCCAGCCGCTGCCAGAAGTAGTCGCGCAACCCTTCCGGACCCGCAACCCGACGCACTTCGCTGAAGGCGTCGATGCGGCGTAGCGGCTCGCTGGTCATGGCTTGCAGGGTCTGCTCGGCATATTTACGTGCATCGATCAGTTGCACGCGCTGTTCGGCCGCAAGAGGCTCAAGGTGGCGAAAGCGCCAGGCCGGTCGGTTGCTGAGAATGACGACCTGATCATCGGCCGTGACCAGAAAGGTGCCAGGTTGGCCGAGCCAATCGCGCTGCAGGTCTTCGAGTTCGAGTTTGACCACCAGCACACCGGTGACCACGCCATCCTGTTCAATAGCATGGGACAGGAAATACCCGGGCACGCCGGTGGTCACGCCTACCGCGAAATAACGTCCCCAAACGTCCTGCAACGCATCCTGAAAATAGGGGCGAAACGCGTAGTTATGGCCGACAAAGCTGCTTGCCTCATCCCAGTTGCTGGCCGCCAGGGTGTCGCCATGCCGGTCGATCAGGTACAGCACGCTGGAACCCGCCGCCTGGTTCAGGCGCGCCAGCCGTTCGTTCAGACTTTGCCGCAGGCGTTGATCCTCGGGCGCGCGCAGCAGGCTGCGGACATCCTTGTCCAGGGCCAGCAAGGCCGGCACCGAACGAAACCGCTCGACCAAGGTATGCAGGGTTTGCTGATACAACTGCAGTTGCCCCTGCCCCTCGATGCTGCGCTCTTGCCAGGCTCGCAGTTCCCCCAGTCGCCCGGCCAGCCAGACACTTATCAGCAGTCCGAGAACAATCAGCAATATGCGCAGGAAGACGGGATGACGAAGTACAGGCACGTAGATGGCTCAACCAGAGAAGGTCTGCATGTATGCCAGCCTGGGGGCGAGGGAGCAAGTGCCATAGGGTGTGTCGGTATCGACACCTGATGTGGCGTGGAACGCGGCGATACCACCCACGTTGTTTGGCAGTTGGGTTGCGCGATACCAGCCGAAACGTAGGCTGGATCGCGCCTCATCGTTCAACCGAGCGGGGTCATGGTGGAATCTACACTCCACCGACAAACCGCCACTCGGCTTACGAACGCAACACCCTAGCCATAAAGGTCAGCGCGACTCCAGGGCAGATCATGGGAACCGTCCGCGCGCGGACGCACGGCCAGGATCTGGTGCAGGTTGATCCAGTTATTCTCGAAACCATAAGCGCAGCCCGCTAGGTACAGCCGCCAGATGCGCAGGCTTTTTTCCGGCACCAGGGTGGCAGCCTGCTCGAGATGAGCCTCGAGGTTGTCGCTCCAGAAGCGCAGCGTGCGGGCGTAATGCAGACGCAGGCTTTCCACATCCACCACTTCCAGGCCCTCTTCGCTCATCCGTGCGATGGCCGTGGCCAGGTGCGGCAATTCACCGTGGGGGAACACGTAGCGGCCTATGAATTCGCCAGCGCCGCGCCCCACCGGTCGGCCATCGGTGGTGCACGCGGTAATGCCATGGTTGAGCACCAAACCACCAGGTTTCACGGCATTGAACAGCGTGCGGAAATACAAGCCCAGGTTGGCATGGCCGACATGCTCGAACATGCCCACGCTGACCACCTTGTCGAAACGGCCATCGGCGGGCAAGTCGCGGTAATCGAGCAGCTCCAATTGCACGCGGTCACTCAGTCCCTCGGCCTCGACCCGTTGACGGGCCAGGCTCAGCTGTTCCTTGCTGAGGGTGATGCCGTACACCTCGACACCAAACTCGCGGGCCGCGTAGCGCGCGAGCCCGCCCCAACCACAGCCGACGTCCAGCAGACGCTCACCGGGTTGAAGCCGCAGTTTCAGGCACAGGTGACGCAGCTTGGCCAATTGCGCCTGTTCGAGGGTTTCCGTGCCGGTGGGGAAATAAGCGCAGGAATAGACCATCTGCGGATCAAGCCACAGCGCGTAAAAGTCATTGGACAGGTCGTAGTGGTAGGCAATGGCCGCGGCGTCGGTGGCCTTGTCGTGCTCCTCGCGCTCGCCCGGTGCCGTTTCATTCTCAGCGCCCAGCGCGCGGCTCAAGGCATCGCCGATGCGGATCACTTCCGACAGCGGGCCCTGCAGGTCGAAGCGCCCCTCGACATAGGCGCTGCCCAGGGCATCCAGGCTTGGCCTGCCCAGCTGCGTCAGCAAAGTGGGATCATGCACGTCCAGGGTGACGCGTGGATTGGGGCCCAAATCCAGTTCTTGGCCATCCCAGAGTCGCAGCCGCAACGGCAGCCGGAGCTCGTGCAAAACGGGAGGAAGATGCGCCTGCATGCTCAAACTCCTCATAAAGGGTGTGTGCTGAGCAAGCGTAGACCACTGACCTGGGTCTTTCGGGCTTATCTAGCCGCGCAGGATGAAATGCGGGAAGAGTTGTTCCAGGCGCTGCCAGAGGCGCATGTGGTCATGGGGCGGGCACGAATCCCCAAGATGCTCGTCAAGCATGCGCATGCTGCGCGAGCACTGCACGACAAATCGCTCGACCCCTTGGGCGCGCAGGCGCTGTGCCAAGTCCAATAGCCGCTCGGCATCGAACAGTTGCCAGTGCACCGTGGTGCGCACCTCATGGGCCACACTGCTGCGCAGCAGCAACCCCAGGCTGCGCCAGTTGGCGGCGCCGCTGCCCTCCACACCAGTGATCGCCGTGCTGTGCTCAGGCACGGCTTTGATGTCAAAGCCCACCCAATCGACCAGCGACAGCACCCTTGCGAAGCGCTTCGGCTTGATCCCGGCGCTGTGCAAACCAACCTTGAAGCCCAGAGCGCGCACTTCGGTGATGGCCTCCGGCAAGGCCGCCTGCAAGGTCGGCTCGCCGCCGCTGAATACCACTGCGTCCAGCAAACCGACACGCTGGCGGAGGAACGCCAGGATGTCGTCCCAGGATTTTTCCTGCTCGCCGCGCGCCGGAATCAGCTGCGGGTTATGGCAATAGCGGCAGCGCCAGCCACAGCCCTGGCAGAACAGCACGCAGGCCAGTTGGTCGGGGAAATCCAGGGTGGTCAGGGGAACCAGCCCCCCGACCCTGAGTGCATTACTCATGCCGCCCGGCCGCTGCTTCGGTGAAGTGCTGGCGCTCGTGGTGTTCGGACTGCTTGCCGGGATTGAAAGCAGTTACCGGGCGGTGATAACCCATCACCCGGGTCCAGACTTCACAGCGTTGACGTTGCTCTTGAGGCAGTTGAATGGTGTTCATCGCTTAAAGCTCCTTTTGTAGAGGGTCAGGTAATCAGGCGCAGGCGTGTTGTTTTCGCAGCAGCTCCTCGTCGCACGCCGGGCAGAACTCGTGTTCGCCAGCCAAGTAACCGTGCAGCGGGCAGATCGAGAAGGTCGGCGTGACCGTCAGGTATGGCAGGCGAAAGCGGCTCAGGGCGTTGCGCACCAGATTCTTGCAGGCTTGCGCCGAGGAGATCCGCTCGGCCATGTACAGGTGCAGCACGGTGCCACCGGTGTACTTGGTCTGCAGCTCGTCCTGCAGCATCAGCGCCTCGAAGGGGTCGTCGGTAAAGCCCACTGGCAGTTGCGAAGAATTGGTGTAGTACGGCGCCTCCGCTGAGCCGGCCTGCAGAATGGCGGGGAAACGTCTACGGTCTTCCTTGGCAAAGCGGTAGGTGGTGCCTTCCGCTGGTGTGGCTTCGAGGTTAAAGAGATGGCCGGTGTGTTCCTGAAAGCGCACCAGCGCGGCGCGCACATGGTCGAGCAACTCCAGGGCAAAGGCCCGCCCAGCCGTGGTATGCATGCCCTCGCGGTCGTGGGTGAAGTTGCGCAGCATTTCGTGCAGGCCGTTCACGCCGATGGTGGAGAAATGGTTGCGCAAGGTGCCCAAGTAACGCTTGGTGTAGGGGTACAGGCCGTTATCCATGTGCTGCTGGATCACCTTGCGCTTCACTTCCAGGCTCTGCCGCGCCAGCTCCAGCAAGGCGTCCAGGCGTCGGTAAAGGCCGGTCTTGTCGCCTTGATGGCGATAACCAAGGCGCGCGCAGTTAATCGTCACCACGCCCAGCGAGCCGGTCTGCTCGGCCGAGCCGAACAGTCCGCCACCACGCTTGAGCAGTTCGCGTACATCCAGTTGCAGGCGACAGCACATGGAGCGCACCTGGTTGGGCTGCATGTCCGAGTTGAGGAAGTTCTGGAAATACGGCAGGCCATAGCGTGCGGTCATCTCGAACAGCCGCTCGGCGTTGTCGCTGTCCCACGGAAAGTCGTGGGTGATGTTGTAGGTCGGAATCGGAAAGGTGAACACCCGGCCCAAGCCATCGCCGGCCATCATCACCTCGATGTAGGCGCGGTTGATCAGCTCCATCTCGGCCTGCAGCTCGCCATAGGCGAAGGGCATTTCCTCGCCGCCGATGTAGGGAATCTGCTCGCACAGATCTTCCGGGCAGACCCAGTCGAAGGTCAGGTTGGTGAACGGCGTCTGGGTGCCCCAGCGCGACGGCACGTTGAGGTTGTAGATAAACTCCTGAATGGCCTGTCGCACCTGTGGATAACTCAACTGGTCCTTGCGCACGTAGGGCGCCAGGTAAGTATCGAAGGAACTAAAGGCCTGAGCGCCGGCCCACTCGTTCTGCAGGGTGCCGAGAAAGTTGACCATCTGCCCGAGCGCGCTGGACAGGTGTTTCGGCGGGCCGGCCTCGATGCGCCCAGGGATGCCGTTGAAGCCTTCATTGAGCAAGCTGCGCAGCGACCAGCCGGCGCAATAGCCGGCCAGCATATCGAGGTCATGGATATGCAGGTCACCCTCGCGATGCGCCGCACCGATTTCCGGGCTGTAGACCTCGTCCAGCCAGTAGTTGGCGGTGACCTTGCCGGACACGTTAAGGATCAACCCGCCGAGAGAATAGCCCTGGTTGGCGTTTGCCCGCACGCGCCAATCCTCGCGAGACAGGTATTCGTTCATCGAGGCGGCGACATCGACCATGGCCTTCTGATCGCGACGACGCCGACCGTGACGTTCGCGATAAACGATATAAATGCGCGCAGTGGCGTAGTAGCCACTCTCCATCAGCACCCGCTCGACACAGTCCTGGATCTGCTCCACCTCCAGGTCGGGCACCTGCTGCAAACGCGGCAGCACCGCCTCGGTCAGGGCGCTGGCCTCGGCGTCGGAGAACTCGCCGCAGGCCTGCCCGGCGGCGGCAATCGCCGCATAAATCTTGTTCGGGTCGAACGGCACCAGGCTGCCATCGCGCTTGCGCAGGCGGGTGGGATACAGCGCGGATGACAGGCCGGGCATGCGTGACTCCAATCACAATATATGGTGTTTTTTACATCAATAAACACAAGATGTTGTGAACGATACGGGCAAGGCGCATCCTCTCCATTGACCATGGTCAATAATCAATAGGCTGTATTTGAAAGTGAGGAGCCATTACCGCGTGGCAAAACGACGGCAGGGCCTGAAGCCTCAGATTGCACTCGATAGCGATGCGGCCCAAGAACGGACTGTCCGCAACATCGCTGTAGGCGCGTTTGTTCATAGGAGAAAAAAAACGCTGCGGGCCGTGTCGAGCATGCCGGCACGGCCCGCGTGGTGCGAGTGATGACCGGAGGTCAGGTTTGGGCGGCAACCGGCTGTGCATCCGCCTTGGCCGCTGCGCCGAGGGCGCGAATCAACTGCCACAGGCGCGGCAGTAGCTCATCGGGGTCGAGGCTGTCGATCAGGTTTTTGATGCCCAGGCCCAGGTCGGTGTCGCCCTCGATCACCAGACGCCGGCGGAAGAACAGCGTATCCGGGTCCTCCTGGCGGCTTGCCAGCAGCAGGAACTCCTTCCAGTTACCCCGAATGGTCACATCGGCCTTGGCGTCACGCAGCAGCTTGAGGCCGCCCAGGGTGCGCGTCAGGCACCAGGCCAGGCCCAGGTCGCTGACCTCCAGCCGCAGCCAGCGCCCATCGAGCAGGTCGAAAGCTCCGTCGGCCAGCGGCTCGGCAAACAGCCGCTCCACCGCCTTTTCCAGCACCCTTTTCTGGATGCCGAACGGGACGTGCCGACTCAACGGCAACAGCGGCTCACCCACCCGCAAGGTCAGTTGAGCAATACGTTGGGTGTTCAGCATAAACCCGCCTCCTCGGCGCGCAGCATGCCTGGCTGGCCGTGCCAGTACCCGTTACAGCCGTCCACCAACAACGGTGGCAGTGCACCCCGGCGGACGCCATCGAATGTGCGGATCACGTCGGCCATGCCCTCGGCGCGCGGGCTGAGGCGCAGGATGTCGCCGCCAGCGGCAATCAGCTGTGGATAATCGGCGAGCAGGTTGCTGACCTTGGCTGACATCGTCTGGATGCCGTTGAGGGTGAAAACCGCTTCGTTTTCCTGGCTGAGCAGCGGAATGCCTTCCGGGTAGTTCAGGCAGACGAACTGGCAGTCATCCTTGGGGCGGTTCTCGGCCCGGGCGGTAAAACAGCGCGCCGAGTAGGCCAGCGGCAGATGGCCATAGGCGAATAGTTCCACTTCGGGGCGCTGGACGCCCAGAGCATCGAGCTGCTCCAGGCTGTCCTTGATCAGTGCGCCAGCGCACTCCACTGGGGGTACCCAGCGCTGCAGTCCGCAGTCGATCAGCTCGGCCAGGGCATGGCCGTTATAGATATTGAGTGCGGGGCCGGCCACGAACGGTCGGCCGCGCTCGCGCATGAATTGCACGGCGCCCATGTCGTTGGCTTCCACCAGAAGCTCGCCGTTGTCGCACAGCCGACGCAGGCTGGAGAGTTCCGACGCGGCCTCGACTAAGGTAAGACCCGATATCACCAGCTCGGCATCGGTCATGCCGCGCAGGTCACGTGCCAAGCCCAGCCAGTCGTCCAGCGACAAGGCGCGGCGCTTGGAGCATACGGTTTCGCCCAGGTAAATGATGTCCAGCGGCTGTTCGGCCATCTCGGCGTAAAAGTTCAGCAGTTTCTCGCGGGTCCAGTAGAACAGGACCGGGCCAAGGCTGAGTTTCATGGTCATGGTCTCCTCACTGCCAGGCACGGTGGTAGGCACCCAGGGTGGTCTGGCTGCCTTCGGACAGCCCGCCCAGCGCGGCGCGCCAACTCGACTGCACGCTGAAATTCTTGGGCGCACGCTGATAGGCGTCGAGCGCTTCGCGCCACACGTGGGTAACCTGCTCGACATACGCCGGGCTGCGCTGGCGACCTTCGATCTTCACCGCGGCAATGCCTGTCTCGACCAGTTGCGGGATCAGATCCAGGGTGTTCAGGCTGGTGGGTTCTTCCAGGGCATGGAAGCGCTGGCCATTGACCATGAAACGCCCCTTGCACAGGGTCGGGTAACCGGCGGCCTCGCCGTCCTGATACTGGTCGATCAGCACATCGTTGAGGCGCGAGGTCAGGCCTTCGGGTTTCTGCTCCCAGCGCACCGCCTTGGCCGGCGAGCAGACGCCGCACAGGTTGGGCGACTCGCCAGTGATGTACGAAGACAGGTGGCAACGGCCTTCGGCCATAATGCACAGGCTGCCGAAGGCGAACACTTCCAGCGGCACTGTGGTCTTGCCAGCCAGGGCGCGTACCTGAGCCAGCGACAGCACGCGCGGCAGCACGGCGCGACGAATGTTGTAACGCTGTTGATACAGATCTAGCGCCGCCGGGTTGGTCGCCGAGCCTTGCACCGACAGGTGCAGGTTGAGGCTGGGGTGGTGTTTGCTGGCATATGCCAGCACGCCGGGGTCGGCGCAGATCAGCGCATCCACACCCAGGTCAGCGGCGCGATCCACGGCGCTCTGCCAACGCTGCCACCCATCTGGCTGGGCATAGGTGTTCACCGCCACATAGAGTTTGCGGCCTTCCTTGCGAATCAGCTGCAGCCCGTTGTCCAGTTGCTTGGCGTCCATGTTCAGGCCGGAAAAATGGCGGGCGTTGGTGTCATCGCGAAAACCGACGTAAACCGCGTCGGCGCCTTGCCGCACGGCGGCCTTGAGAGCAGGCAGACTGCCCGCCGGACAAACCAGTTGCATGTCGACACCTCATGGCAAATAACCCTCCGCACTCTAGGCAGTTCGGTGGGGCGTGCCTTGATGGCAGTCAATCAATGGGTTATCGCGGGGATGGCAGGGTGTCGCATGGGGGCTTCCATAAAAAAACGCCGCACTCCCGAAGCGGGAGGCGGCGTTTTTTTTCGCGCAGAGGGTCGAGTGTTATTCCACCGTCACCGATTTTGCCAGGTTACGCGGCTGGTCGACGTCGGTGCCGCGCAGCACGGCGACGTAATAGGACAGCAGCTGCAACGGCAGGGTGTAGTAGATCGGCGCCAGCACTTCATGGCAGTGCGGCATGCTCACTACATGGGTACCTTCGCCATCTTCCAGGCCGGCTTGTTCGGCGGCGAAGACGATCAACTGGCCACCCCGGGCGCGGACTTCCTGCAGATTGGACTTCAGCTTCTCCAGCAGCTCGTCGTTGGGCGCCACGGTGACCACCGGCATATCGCTGTCCACCAGGGCCAGCGGGCCGTGCTTGAGCTCGCCGGCCGGGTAGGCTTCGGCATGGATGTAGGAGATTTCCTTGAGCTTGAGCGCCCCTTCCATGGCCACCGGATACTGGACGCCTCGACCAAGGAACAGGGTGTGGTGTTTTTCGGCGAACAGCTCGGCGACTTTCTCCACAGCCTTTTCCATGCTCAGCACCTCGCCCAAGCGGCTGGGCAGGCGGCGCAGCTCTTCGACCAGTTCGGCTTCCAGACCCGGTGCCAGACGCTTGTGTACCTGGCCCAGGGCCAAGGTCAGCAGCAGCAGACCCACCAGCTGGGTGGTAAAGGCCTTGGTCGAGGCTACGCCGATTTCCGGCCCGGCGTTAGTCAGCAGAGTCAGGTCGGATTCACGTACCAGCGAGCTGGTGGCGACGTTGCAGATGGCCAGGCTGGCGAGGTAGCCGGCGCCCTTGGCGTTGCGCAGGGCAGCCAGGGTGTCGGCGGTTTCGCCGGACTGGGAGATGGTCACGAACAGGCTGTCCGGCTGCACCGCCACCTTGCGATAACGGAACTCGCTGGCCACTTCCACCTGGCAGGGAATGCCGGTCAGGCCTTCGAGCCAGTAACGGGCGACCATGCCGGCGTGGTAACTGGTACCGCAAGCAATGATCTGCACGTTACGCACCTTGGCGAACAGCTCGGCGGCCTGCGGGCCAAAGGCTTCTACCAGCACCTGAGCATCGCCCAGGCGACCTTCCAGGGTGCGCTGCACCACCTTGGGCTGCTCGTGGATTTCCTTGAGCATGAAGTGGCGGTATTCGCCCTTGTCAGCGGCTTCCGCGCCGTCCTGATGTTGCACGGTTTCACGCTGTACGTCCTGGCCGTTGAGGTCCCAGATGCGTACGCTCTCGCGGCGGATTTCGGCGATGTCGCCTTCTTCCAGGTAGACAAAACGATCGGTGACCTGGCGCAGAGCCAGCGGGTCGGAGGCGAGAAAGTTCTCGCCCAGGCCCAGGCCGATGACCAGCGGGCTGCCGCTACGCGCTGCGAGCAAGCGGTCCGGCTGGCTGGCGCTGATCACCGCCAGGCCATATGCACCGTGCAGCTCCTGAACCGCCGCCTTGAGCGCGGTGGCCAGGTCGCCCAGCTCGTGCAGTTTGTGGTGCAGCAGGTGGACGATGACTTCGGTGTCGGTGTCCGAGGTGAACAGGTAGCCGAGGTCTTTGAGCTGTTCACGCAAGGCCTGGTGGTTCTCGATGATGCCGTTGTGCACCACCGCCAGTTCATGGCTGGAGAAATGCGGGTGGGCATTGCGCTCGCAGGGCGCGCCGTGGGTGGCCCAACGGGTATGGGCGATACCCAGACGACCGCTCAGCGGTTCAAGCGTCTGCGCCTGATCCAGTTCGGCGACCTTGCCGGAGCGGCGTAGGCGTGACAGTTGCCCGTCGTTATCGATCACGGCGATACCGGCACTGTCATAGCCACGGTATTCCAGGCGCTTGAGTCCTTCAATCAGGATAGCGGTGATGTTACGTTCGGCGACGGCGCCAACAATGCCACACATGGGCGTTCTCCTAGGGGTTGTCGGCCGCGGCGGCACAGATGAGCTTCACGCCGCGGGCCTGGATGCTGGCGCGTGCCTCGTCATTGAGGCGCGCGTCGGTAATCAGGGTATGGATGTGGGACCAAGGCAGTTCCAGGTTGGGAATCCGCCGGCCGAACTTGTCGCTTTCTACTAACACGATGACTTCACGGGCGACCTCGGCCATCACCCGCGACAGGCCCAGCAACTCGTTGAAGGTGGTGGTGCCACGCTCCAGGTCGATGCCGGCGGCGCCGATGAACAACTGGTCGAAATCGTAGCTGCGTAACACCTGCTCGGCCACTTGGCCCTGGAAGGACTCGGAGTGCGGGTCCCAGGTGCCCCCCGTCATCAGCAGCACCGGCTCCTGCTCCAGCTCACACAGTGCGTTGGCGACGTGCAGCGAGTTGGTCATCACCACCAGGCCTGGCTTGCGGCCAAGCTGGGGAATCATCGCTGCCGTGGTGCTGCCGCTGTCGATGATGATGCGCGCATGTTCGCGAATGCAGCCTACCGCGGCGCGGGCAATGGCCTGCTTCCAAGGTGAGATCGGCTGCGGCGCATCGTCGGCAATCAGTTCCTGGGGCATGGAGATCGCGCCGCCATAGCGGCGCAGCAGCAAACCGTTTTTTTCGAGGGCTGCAAGATCCTTGCGGATGGTGACTTCCGAGGTGGCGAAACGCTTGGCCAGGGCATCGACACTCACCTCACCCGCTTCGGCCAGCAGGGCGAGGATCGCATGTCGACGTTGCGGAGTGTTGCGTTTGCCAAGCATCAGGTTTCGATTCGAAAGTTAAAGGCGCGAATCAAAACCTAATGAAGCCTTTGCGTCAAGCAGATCTGGATAAAAAATACTCAAAAATCCAGTGGCCAGTGCCTTGGCAAGCTGGGCACCACCCCGCTCCGCTCAAGAACGGGGATTGCGTCGCTGCCAGCCATTTACTGGTTATTTTTTGATCTTTTCCGGGCGCTTCCAGCCGTCGATGTTGCGCTGCTTGCCGCGCCCAACTGCCAAGGCATCCGCGGGAACATCCTGGGTAATGGTCGAGCCGGCGCCGGTGGTGGAACGATCCCCCAGGTTCAGCGGTGCGACCAGCGAGCTGTTGGAACCGATAAACACGTCCTCGCCCATGACGGTCTTGAACTTGTTAGCGCCGTCATAGTTGCAGGTGATGGTGCCGGCACCGATGTTGGTGCGCGGGCCGATCTCGGCATCGCCCAGGTAGCTCAAATGGCCGGCCTTGGCGCCCTCGCCCAGCACGGCGTTTTTCAGTTCGACGAAATTGCCGACGTGGGCTTTCTTGCCCAACACCGCGCCGGGGCGCAGGCGGGCAAACGGACCACAGTCAGCGCCTTCGCCCACCTCGGCGCCTTCCAGGTGCGAGTTGGCCTTGATGATCGCACCGGCGCGCAGGATGCTGTTTTTGATCATGCAATTCGGGCCGATCTCGACGTTGTCCTCGATCGTCACGCGGCCTTCGAGCAACACGTTGACGTCGATCAGCACATCGCGGCCAACCGTAACCTCACCACGCAGGTCGAAGCGCGCCGGATCGCGCAGGGTAACGCCCTGGGCCATCAGCTTGCGCGCCGCGCGGTACTGATAGTGGCGTTCCAACTGGGCGAGCTGGATGCGGTCGTTGGCGCCGAGCACTTCCATCTCGTCTTGCGCCTGTTCGGTGGCCACGGTCAGGCCATCGGCCACCGCCATGGCGATCACGTCGGTGAGGTAGTACTCGCCCTGGGCATTGCTGTTGGATAGGCGGCCCAGCCAGTCGCCCAGGCACTGACCCGGCACGGCGAGAATGCCAGTATTGCCCTCGCGGATCGCCCGCTGCGCCTCGTTGGCGTCCTTGTGCTCGACGATGGCGCTTACCGCGCCGCTGGAGTCACGGATGATGCGTCCATAACCGGTAGGATCGGCCAGGTTCACGGTGAGCAGCCCCAGCTGGCGGCTGGAGACCAGGGCCAGCAGACGCTGCAGGGTGTCGGCCTCGATCAACGGCACGTCGCCGTACAGGATCAGCACCCGTTCGGCCTTGAGCACAGGAAGGGCCTGGGCCACAGCATGGCCAGTGCCCAGTTGCTGTTCCTGCACCACGAAATTCAGGTCGTCTGCGGCCAAACGCTCGCGCACCAACTCGGCGCCATGGCCGATCACCACATGAATGCCCTGTGGATTGAGGCTGCGGGCGGTGTCGATGACATGGCCGAGCATGGAGTTGCCGGCCAGTGGGTGCAGCACCTTGGGCAAGGCGGAACGCATGCGGGTGCCCTGGCCGGCGGCGAGAATGACGATATCGAGGGACATGGAGAGATCCTGAAAGTCGTAAGCCGGCAATCCCGGCGTTGCCTCGCCTGCTGGCATCCCGCCGGCGAAGCCTTTGCTAATTCTGAAAAAGAAAAAGGGTAGCCCAAGCTACCCTTTTACTCATTCGCCATGAAGCGGTCGGATCAGCCCCGGCCGTACTTCTTGCGCAGTGCCTGCACGGTGCGCAGCTGGGCTGCGGCTTCGGCCAGACGAGCGGCGGCGGAACCGTAGTCGAACTCCGCTCCCTTCTCGTTCAGGGCCTTCTCGGCTGCCTTGACGGCGGCCTGAGCAGCGGCTTCGTCCAGATCCTTGGCGCGGGTAGCCGTGTCAGCGAGGATCTTCACCATGTTCGGCTGCACTTCGATGAAGCCGCCGGAAATGTAGAAGATTTCCTCGTCGCCACCCTGCTTGATCACCCGCACCGGACCCGGCTTAAGGTCACTGAGCAGCGGCGCGTGATTCGGCAGGATACCCAGGTCACCAAGATGACCATGGGCGATGACCATTTCCACCAACCCGGAGAAGAGCTCTTCTTCCGCACTGACGATGTCGCAATGGACTGTCATAGCCATACAAATGCCTCAGTAGTCAGGTCAGGCGGGGCAAGCCCCGCCCTGGATATGCGCCTGTTGCCAGGCGCGACCCATTACAGTTTCTTGGCTTTCTCGATGGCTTCGTCGATGGTGCCGACCATGTAGAACGCTTGTTCCGGCAGGTCGTCGTAATCGCCATTGAGGATGCCCTGGAAGCCACGGATGGTTTCCTTGAGCGGCACGTACTTGCCCGGGGCGCCAGTGAACACTTCGGCCACGTGGAACGGCTGGGACAGGAAGCGCTGGATCTTACGCGCGCGGGCCACCAGTTGCTTGTCCTGCTCGGACAGCTCATCCATACCCAGGATGGCAATAATGTCCTTCAGCTCCTTGTAGCGCTGCAGAACGTACTGCACACCGCGGGTAACGTCGTAGTGCTCCTGACCGACGATCAGCGGGTCCAGCGAACGGCTGGTGGAGTCCAGCGGGTCAACGGCCGGGTAGATACCCAGGGAAGCGATGTCACGGGACAGAACGACAGTGGCGTCCAAGTGGGCGAAGGTGGTCGCCGGGCTCGGGTCGGTCAAGTCGTCCGCAGGTACGTATACGGCCTGGATCGAGGTGATCGAACCGGTCTTGGTGGAGGTGATGCGCTCTTGCAGAACACCCATCTCTTCGGCCAGGGTCGGCTGGTAGCCCACCGCGGACGGCATACGACCCAGCAGCGCGGACACTTCGGTACCGGCGAGGGTGTAGCGGTAGATGTTATCGATGAACAGCAGAACGTCCTTGCCCTCTTCACGGAACTTCTCGGCCATGGTCAGGCCGGTCAGTGCCACGCGCAGACGGTTTCCTGGCGGCTCGTTCATCTGGCCGTACACCATGGCCACTTTGTCGAGAACGTTGGAGTCCTTCATCTCGTGATAGAAGTCGTTACCTTCACGAGTACGCTCGCCCACACCGGCAAACACGGACAGACCGCTGTGCGCCTTGGCGATGTTGTTGATCAGCTCCATCATGTTCACGGTCTTGCCGACACCGGCGCCGCCGAACAGGCCTACCTTGCCGCCTTTGGCGAAGGGGCAGACCAGGTCGATGACCTTGATACCGGTTTCCAGCAGGTCAGTGCCGCCAGCCTGTTCGGCATAGGTCGGCGCCGCGCGGTGGATACCCCACTGCTCGTCGCAGGCAACCGGACCGGCTTCGTCGATGGGCTCACCCAGGACGTTCATGATGCGGCCCAGCGTGCCGGCACCCACCGGAACAGCAATGGCGGCGCCAGTGTTGTTCACGTCCAGGCCACGCTTGAGGCCTTCGGTGGAACCCATGGCGATGGTACGGACAATGCCGTCGCCCAGCTGCTGCTGGACTTCCAGGGTGGTTTCCGCGCCTTGTACTTTCAGCGCGTCATAAACGTTCGGTACCTGATCGCGCGGAAATTCCACGTCGATAACGGCGCCGATGATTTGAACGATACGTCCGCTACTCATGTTTGGTTCCTCAGAATATTTGAACCGTTCTTAAACCGCGGCAGCGCCGCCGACGATTTCCGAAATTTCCTGCGTGATCGCCGCCTGACGAGCCTTGTTGTACACAAGTTGCAGATCGCTGATCAGCTCACCGGCGTTATCAGTTGCACTCTTCATGGCGATCATCCGCGCGGCCTGTTCGGCTGCACCGTTCTCGACCACGGCCTGATACACCTGGGACTCGATGAAACGAACCAGCAGCGCATCCAGGAGAACCTGGGCGTCGGGCTCGTAGAGATAGTCCCACTGACCTTTCTTCACCGGCTCAGCGTTCGCATCGGCTGCCAGGGGCAGCAGCTGGTCGAGGGTCGGCTTCTGGGTCATGGTATTGATGAACTTGTTCGACACCAGGTACAGGCGATCGATGCGACCGGCGTGGAAGGCATCAAGCATGACCTTGACGCTGCCGATCAGATCATTGATCGACGGTGTTTCGCCGATGTTGCCGATTGCCGCGACGACGTTGCCGCCGTAGCTGCGGAAAAAGCTTGCACCCTTGTTGCCGATCACGCACAGGTCGGCCTCGACCTGCTGGTCGTGCCACTCCTTCATGCTCTTGATCAGGGCCTTGAACAGGTTGGTGTTCAGGCCACCGCACAGACCACGGTCGGAGGATACGACGATGTAGCCGACACGCTTGACCGGACGCTCCACCATGAACGGGTGGCGGTATTCCGGGTTGGCGACGGCCAGATGGCCAATCACCTGCCGGATCCGCTCCGCATAGGGACGGCCTGCAGCCATGCGCATTTGTGCCCTGCGCATCTTGCTGACCGCCACCTTTTCCATGGCGCTGGTGATCTTCTGCGTGCTTTTGATGCTCGCAATCTTGCTGCGAATCTCTTTTGCGCCTGCCATTTGACACCTATCGGGTTAGCAGGCGGGAGCCTTGCGGCTCCCGCTGCGGCTTACCAGGACTGGGTGGCTTTGAACGACTCGATGCCGGCCTTCAGGCCTGCGTCGATTTCGTCGTTGAAGTCGCCCTTGACGTTGATCTTGGTTACCAGATCGGCTTTTTCACGGTGGAAATAAGCAATCAGCGCTTGCTCGAAGGCACCCACTTTGGCCACTTCAACGTCGGTCAGGAAGCCACGCTCAGCTGCGTACAGCGAGATTGCCATGTCAGCGATGGACATCGGCGCGTACTGCTTCTGCTTCATCAGCTCGGTAACGCGCTGACCATGCTCGAGCTGCTTGCGAGTGGCTTCGTCCAGGTCAGAGGCGAACTGGGCGAAAGCCGCCAGTTCACGGTACTGAGCCAGGGCGGTACGGATACCACCGGACAGCTTCTTGATGATCTTGGTCTGCGCGGCACCACCTACACGGGATACCGAAATACCGGCGTTGACCGCCGGACGCAGGCCAGCGTTGAACATGGCCGATTCCAGGAAGATCTGACCGTCGGTGATGGAAATCACGTTGGTCGGAACGAACGCGGAAACGTCACCGGCCTGGGTTTCGATGATCGGCAGGGCGGTCAGAGAACCGGTCTTGCCCTTCACTTCACCCTTGGTGAACTGCTCTACGTATTCCTCGGACACGCGGGAAGCGCGCTCCAGCAGGCGGCTGTGGAGATAGAACACGTCGCCCGGGTAGGCTTCACGTCCCGGCGGACGACGCAGCAGCAGGGAAATCTGGCGATACGCCACTGCCTGCTTGGACAGATCGTCATACACGATCAGCGCGTCTTCACCGCGGTCACGGAAGTATTCGCCCATGGTGCAGCCAGCGTAGGGAGCGAGGTACTGCAGTGCAGCGGACTCGGAGGCGGAGGCGGCAACGATGATGGTGTTGGCCAGTGCACCGTGCTCTTCCAGCTTGCGCACGACGTTGGCAATAGTGGACTGTTTCTGGCCGATGGCCACATAGACGCACTTAATGCCGCTGTCTTTCTGGTTGATGATGGCGTCGATGGCCAGAGCGGTCTTACCGATCTGACGGTCACCGATGATCAGCTCGCGCTGGCCACGGCCAACCGGAATCATGGCGTCAACGGACTTGTAGCCCGTTTGTACCGGCTGGTCGACCGACTTACGCCAGATCACGCCCGGTGCCACTTTTTCCACAGCGTCGGTCAGCTTGGCATTGACCGGGCCTTTGCCATCGATCGGGTTGCCCAGGGCGTCGACCACGCGGCCCAGCAGTTCCGGACCAACCGGGACTTCCAGGATGCGGCCGGTGCACTTGGCGCTCATGCCTTCGGACAGACCCAGGTAGCCACCCAGGATCACCGCACCTACGGAGTCTTGCTCCAGGTTCAGTGCCATCCCGTAGATGCCGCCGGGGAATTCGATCATTTCGCCGTACATCACATCGGCCAGGCCGAAGATACGCACGATACCGTCAGATACGCTGACGACGGTGCCCTCATTACGGGCTTGGGCAGTCACATCAGATTTCTCGATGCGCTGCTTGATGATTTCACTAATCTCGGAAGGATTCAGTTGCTGCATGCCATGACCCTCAAATCAGGATTTCAACGATTCGGCCAACTGGCTCAGTTTGCCGCGGACCGAACCGTCGACAACCACATCACCGGCGCGAATCACTACGCCGCCGATCAGAGCAGGATTCACGGCCTGCTGGAGGTTGACGGTGCGATCTAGCCGCTTCGATAGGGCGGCAGCCAAAGTTTGGAGTTGTTCGGTGCTGAGCTCGAAGGCAGTTTCGACCTGCGCATCAAGCGTTTTCTCGGCTTGCGCCTTGAGTTCCTCGTACAGCTCGCGCACGGTCGGCAGAACCGCCAGGCGATCGTTTTCGCCCAAGGTCAGCACGTAGTTGCGAAAGGCGTCGTCAATGTCGTTGCCGAACAGACGCACGACGGCCTGAACCTTGCTTTCGCTGGTCAGGCGCGGGTCGTTCAGCAACGCAGCGACTTCAGGAACTTCAACGGCGACGGCAGCCAGGTTCAGCATCGCCGACCAGGCATCAGTCTGCTTGGCGGCACTGGCGAACTCGAAAGCAGCTTTGGCGTAAGGCCGAGCAAGCGTCTGGGTATTGATCATCGCTCGCCTCGCTTAGAGTTGGGAGGCCAGTTTTTCGACCAGATCGTTGTGTGCCTTGGCGTCCACCTGGGACTCCAGGATTTTCTCCGCACCGGCGACGGCAAGAGCCGCTACCTGATTGCGCAGTTGATCCTTGGCACGATTCACTTCCTGCTCGATTTCGGCGCGCGCGCCGGCAACCAGTCGTTCGCCTTCGGCGCGTGCTTGCTGCTTGGCTTCCTCGATGATCGAGTTGGCGTGCTTGTTCGCCTGCTCGAGAATCTGGGCGGCTTGCTCCTTGGTCTCACGCAGGGTGTTGGACACCTTGTCTTGAGCCAATTTCAGATCTTGCTGCGCACGGCCGGCTGCATCCAGACCTTCAGCGATCTTCTTCTGACGTGCACTCATGGCGGCCGTTACCGGCGGCCAGACGAACTTCATGCAGAACCAGACGAAGAGAGCGAAGGCGAGCGTTTGACCGAACAGCGTCAAGTTAATGTTCACAGCGGTTTACCTCGTGCTATCTCGTTCAACGCGGGAGTCACTTCCACGGCAACGGGGTTCGCCCGGCGAACCCCATCTCAAGCCGGTGAATGCTTAGCCGGCGACAACGAAGATGAGGTACATCGCGATACCAACACCGATCATCGGCACGGCGTCGAGCAGGCCGGCCATCAGGAAGGTCTTGGTTTGCAGCTGGGGAGCCAGCTCCGGTTGACGAGCGGTGGATTCCAGCAGCTTGCCGCCAAGGATGGCGAAGCCGATGCCGGTGCCCAGAGCACCCAGACCGATCATGATAGCGGCGGCAATGTAGACGAGTTCCATGTAAAGCTCCTGAAGCTAAGGGGGGTTAAGGTTTGCGATAAAGCGTTAAAACACTGTTAGTTGTGTTCTTCGTGGGCCGAGCTGAGGTAAACAATCGTCAGAACCATGAAGATGAAGGCCTGCAACGGGATGATCAGAATGTGGAAGATCGCCCAAGGCACGTTCAGGGTCCACTGCACGTAGAACGGCAGCAGCGCGATGAGGATGAACACCACCTCGCCGGCGTACATGTTGCCAAAGAGACGCAGCGCCAGGCTGAGCGGCTTGGTCAGCAGACCGAGGACTTCGAGGAACAGGTTGAACGGGATCAGCGACCAGTGGTTGAACGGGCTGAGCGTCAGTTCCTTCGTAAAACCGCCGACACCCTTGACCTTGATGCTGTAGAAGATGATCAGCAGGAACACGCCCAGGGACAGACCGAAGGTGCCGTTCGGGTCGGTAGTCGGCACGATTTTGAAGGCCGGCAGGCCAATCAGCGTCGCGAGACCCGGAATGTAGTCGACTGGAATCCACTTCAGGCTGTTCATCAGCAGTACCCAGACGAAAATCGTCAGGGCCAGCGGGGCAATCAGCGCATTGCGGCCATGGAAGGTGTCGCGCACGATGCCTTCGACAAACTCCACGGTGATTTCCACCAGGTTCTGCAGTTTGCCCGGCACACCACTGGTCGCGCTCTTGGCCACCATGCGGAACAGGAAAATGAAGATGAAGCCCATCAACAGCGACCAACCCAGGGTGTCCAAGTGCACTGCCATGAAGCCCATGTCGCGAGCTTCCAGGCCAGTCTGGGCAATGGTCCAGGTCGCTTGATCGAGAACAGAACCGTCCGCGCGAACATAGCCCTCAGGCAACTTACCCAGGGTCAGATTCTGCAGGTGGTGCTGGATATACTCAGCCGGGGTATTTACCATAAACGCCTCAAATGCTCAATGCTTCGGATTGCTTTTCATCAGCAGCAGCGCACTCGCTCCGGTGCCCAGTACCAGCACATAGCCGGCGAAGAGGGCAAGCGGCTGCAGCGGGTGAACTGCTACGAACACCAGCGCAAACAGCGCTGCCGTCAGAATCAGTTTGCCCATTTCTCCCGCCCAGAATGACTGGACGATAGCCTGGGCCGAACGCGCGCCAAAAAAACGAAAGGCCTTATACGCGAAATACAGGTTGGCCACCAAGGCGATCAGACCGCCTAACAGCGCGGAATACCCCGCCACCCCACCAAACACACCCGCGCATGTTGCGGCCATCAGCACTGCTACGAGCGCCTGGGCTCGCAATACCCGAAAAACCGGTAAGCGATGCAGTGGTGTCTTGTTGCGGATGTTCACCGGATGTCCAACGCCTCCGGTAGCCCACCGAAAAAATGCGGTGGCGAGTATAGGGCGCTCCCCTTTGGCACTCAACCGCCTAATTGCCTTTTTGGCGCCCTTTATGTGCGCATTTGTATCAACGAATATGCGCCAGGACGCCTTGCAACTCGTCCAGCGAGTTATAGCGGATCACCAGCTGTCCCTTGCCTTTGCTACCATGTTTGATCTGTACCGGTGAGCCCAGACGCTCTGCCAGCCGTTGCTCCAGGCGACTGATGTCCGGATCGGGCTTGGCGGCCTCTGGAGTGTGGTCGGGTTGATTCAGCCAGTGGCGCACCAGGGCTTCAGTCTGACGAACGGTCAAAGCACGTGCGACAACATGTCGCGCACCCTCGACTTGTCGCTCGGCGGGCAACCCGAGCAACGCACGGGCATGGCCCATCTCCAGATCACCGTGGGACAGTAACGTTTTGATTTCTTCGGGCAGGCCGATCAGGCGCAGCAGGTTACTGATGGTGACCCGCGACTTGCCCACCGCATCGGCGACTTGCTGCTGGGTCAGCTCGAATTCTTGCTGCAAGCGCTGCAGCGCAACAGCCTCTTCAATTGGGTTGAGATCTTCACGCTGGATATTCTCGATCAGCGCCATGGCGATGGCCGCCTCGTCGGGTACCTCGCGAACCATGGCCGGAATGCTCTCGAGGCCAGCCTGCTGACTGGCGCGCCAACGGCGCTCGCCCGCAATGATTTCAAAGCGCCCTTCGCCAATCGGACGCACCACGATCGGCTGCATCACACCCTGGGCCTTGATCGACTGGGCCAGTTCTTCCAGGGCGGTTGCATCCATGTCACGGCGCGGCTGGTATTTACCACGCTGAATCAGGTCCAGCGGCAGGTATTGCAACTCGCGCTGATCGACCTGCGCAGCCTCTTCCTGCATGGCGGCCACGCCGCCACCGAGCAAGGCGTCGAGTCCGCGGCCGAGGCCTTTTTTCTTGATCGCCATGGAGTGTCCTTATGCGTTTGCGGGGCGACCCTGCCGGCGCGACAGTTCGCCCGCCAGCGCCAGGTAGGCGAGCGCCCCTCGGGATTGCTTGTCATACGCCAGTGCCGGCATGCCGTAACTGGGTGCTTCGGCCAGACGCACATTGCGCGGGATCACCGTATCGTAGAGGCGATCGCCGAAGTGTGCCTTGAGCTGCTCGGAAACATCATTGGTCAGCCCGTTGCGCGGGTCATACATGGTGCGCAGCAGGCCTTCGATCTTCAGCCCCGGGTTGAGTGCGGCAGCAATGCGCTGAATGGAGTTGACCAGGTCGCTCAGCCCTTCCAGGGCGTAGTACTCGCATTGCATGGGAATAATCACGCCATCGGCAGCCGCCAGGGCGTTGACGGTGAGCATCGACAAGGTCGGCGGGCAATCGATGAGGATGTAATCGTAGTGATCACGCACCGGTGCCAGTGCGTCGCGCAAGCGCAGCTCCTTGTTCGGCACCTTGAGCAGTTCAACCTCCGCGGCGGTCAAATCGCGGTTGGCCGGCAGCAGTGGATAACCGCCGTGCTCGGAAAACTGCAGAGCTTGCTCAAGCTCACTGCTACCAACCAGAACGTCATAGATTGAAAGTTCCAGGCTGGACTTATCCACACCGCTGCCACTGGTGGCATTGCCCTGTGGATCAAGATCGATCAACAACACCTGGCGCTTGGTCGCCACCAGCGACGTGGCGAGGTTGATGCAGGTGGTGGTTTTACCCACCCCGCCTTTCTGGTTGGCAATGGCAAGTACCTTGGCCATGACTGTCGCGCTCTCCCTTAGATCGTGCGGCGCAGTATCAACAGATGCCGCTGACCTTGGCAACCGGGAACCTTGAGGACTTCACAGCTTTCGAGGCGAAAATCCGTCGGCAGCGCCTGCAGTTCATCATCCGGATGCACGCCTTTCATGGCCAGCCAGCGCGTTTCTGCGGTCCCCAGGTGGCGTGTCCAGTTAGCAAAATCTTCCAGGGAGCTAAAGGCTCGCGAGCAGATGCCCTCAAACGGCTGGGCTGGTTGGAATGCTTCGACCCGGCTGTGGACAACTTGCAGGTTGGCCAGTTCCAATTCCAGCTTCACCTGAGTCAGAAAGCGGGTTTTCTTGCCGTTGGAGTCCAGCAAGGTAAAACGCCGCTCGGGAAACAGTACGGCCAGCGGCACCCCGGGCATGCCACCACCAGAGCCGACATCCAGCCAGTTATCCCCCGCCTTGGCGACCTGCGGCACCACCGACAGGCTGTCAAGCAGGTGGCGCGACACCATTTCGTCAGGGTTACGCACGGCCGTGAGGTTGTAGGCCTTGTTCCATTTGATCAGCAGGGCCAGGTAGGCCAGCAGCAGCGCCTGTTGCTGGTCACTGAGCGTGACGCCCAGTTGTGCAGCGCCCTGCTGCAACTCTTCGGCATGGCGGAGGGAAAAGGGGGACATCAAGCAGTTTGCTCCAGGCTCTGGCCGGCGCCACGTTTTTTCAGGTGGATCAACAGCAGGGAAATGGCCGCCGGGGTAACGCCGGGGATGCGCGATGCTTGCCCCAGGGTTTCGGGCCGGGCCAGGCTCAGCTTGTGGGTAATTTCCTTGGACAGGCCGGAAATCGTTGCATAGTCGATATCGGCCGGCAGACGCGTGTTCTCGCTGGCTCGCAGACGGGCAATTTCGTCCTGCTGACGATCGATATAACCGGCATATTTGGTCCGTATTTCGACCTGCTCAGCCACCTGCGCATTCTCGCAGCCGCCACCGGTGACGGCGATCAGGCCGGCGTAATCGATTTCCGGCCGGGCCAACAGGTTGAGCAGGTTGTACTCATGGGTCAACGGCGTGCCAAAGCGCGCGGCCACTGCATCGCCTTGCGGCGTGCCGGGGCGTACCCAGGTGCTTTTCAGGCGCTGCTCTTCGCGGGCTATGCCTTCGCGCTTGGCCTCGAAGGCAGCCCAGCGCGCATCGTCCACCAGGCCCAATTCGCGGCCTTTTTCGGTCAAGCGCAGGTCAGCGTTATCTTCGCGCAGTATCAACCGGTATTCGGCGCGCGAGGTGAACATGCGGTACGGCTCCTGGGTGCCAAGAGTAATCAGGTCATCGATCAGCACGCCCAGGTAGGCTTCGTCACGGCGCGGGCACCAAGCGTCTTTGTCCTGGGCACGCAACGCCGCATTGGCCCCGGCCAGCAAACCCTGGATCCCGGCCTCTTCGTAACCCGTGGTGCCATTGATCTGTCCGGCGAAGAACAGGCCGCCAATCACCTTGGTTTCAAGGCTGTATTTCAGATCACGTGGATCAAGGTAATCGTATTCGATGGCGTAGCCAGGCCGCACGATATGGCAGTTTTCCAGGCCCCGAATGGAGCGCACGAGGTCGAGTTGTACATCGAACGGCAGCGATGTGGATATTCCGTTCGGATAGTACTCGTTTGTGGACAACCCTTCGGGTTCAAGAAATACCTGATGGCTGTCCTTGTCGGCGAAGCGATGGATCTTGTCCTCGATGGAGGGACAGTAACGCGGACCAATGCCTTCGATCACCCCCGAATACATCGGTGAGCGGTCGAGGTTGCTGGCGATGATTTCATGGGTGCGCGTGTTGGTATGGGTGATCCAGCAGCTAACCTGCTGCGGATGCTGCTCTGCCTTGCCCAGGAACGACATCACCGGCACCGGGGTATCGCCGGCCTGCTCAGTCATCTGGGTGAAGTCGATGCTTCGCCCGTCCAGGCGCGGCGGTGTGCCGGTCTTCAGGCGACCAATACGTAGCGGCAACTCGCGCAGGCGTTTGGCCAGTGCGATTGACGGTGGATCACCCGCACGGCCACCGGAATAATTCTGCAGGCCAATGTGGATAAGTCCGCCGAGAAAAGTTCCGGTGGTCAACACCACACTATCAGCCAGAAAACGCAGGCCCATCTGGGTGACGACACCGCGCACCTGGTCCTGTTCGACGATCAGATCATCGGCAGATTGCTGGAATATCCACAGGTTGGGCTGGTTTTCCAGCACGCTACGGATCGCCGCCTTGTACAGGGCGCGATCCGTCTGCGCACGAGTGGCCCGCACTGCCGGCCCCTTGCGGGCATTGAGCATGCGGAACTGAATGCCGCTCAAGTCGGTGGCGGTTGCCATGGTACCGCCCAGCGCATCGATTTCCCGGACCAGGTGGCTTTTGCCAATGCCGCCAATGGCCGGGTTGCAGCTCATATGGCCCAGCGTGTCGACGTTGTGGCTGAGCAACAAGGTCTTCACACCCATCCGTGCAGCTGCCAAGGCAGCTTCGGTGCCGGCATGGCCGCCGCCGATCACGATCACATCAAAACGGGAAGGGAAGTCCACCACGCACCTCGTGCCTGTTTCAGGGAATTCTGGAGAGCCGGGAAGTATAGGCGCTCCAGCGTTATGAAAGAAGCGCTTGGACAAAAAACGATCAGCCGTTCAGCCAGCCGTTCACCCGCGTTGGCTTAGATATAGATAAAGATAAGAATCTTTTTAAAGAGATTATTTTTAATGTTATTAATGGTTGGGCTGTTTTCTGTGGATAAGTAGCTGTAGGCCTTTGCCCGTCTAGGTTGCGAGGAATGATAAACGTGTGGCGAAGATGCGCGGAAGTTCGGCATAGCCGGTAGGCAAGCTGTGGATGAATCGGCTGGTTGTTCACAGCGGTGTTTATGCCCTGGGTTGTCCCGTAGTTACGGACCGGGTTCAGGGCCGGTTTTCCACAGGGTTTCAGACGTACCCACTAGCAAAAAAAACGTCTGTTTGCCGGGGTAGATGCTCAGATGGGCTCGCTAGACGGGAGTCATCACCGTGCATTTTTCAGGCGGCTATCCAGGGCGAGTATTGCGTAATCTCAGGCCTGGCAAGCCGATTCATTTGCCAATGCAGAAACTGGAGAAAATTCGTCCCAGCAGATCGTCTGACGTGAACGCCCCGGTGATCTCGCCGAGTGCTTGCTGGGCTTGGCGCAGGTCCTCGGCAAGCAATTCGCCGGCGCCCGCCAGGGTCAGTTGGGCATGGCCATGATCGAGGTGTGCAGCGGCCTGGTGCAGTGCTTGCAAATGCCGACGCCGTGCGCTGAAGCCGCTTTCCGCAGTTTGCTCGAAGCCCATGCAGGCTTTTAGATGGTCCCGTAACAACTCCAGGCCAGCGCCGGAGCGGGCCGATAGGCTCAAGGTCACGTGTCCATCGGCGTTGCTGTGCATTTCAATAGGCTCACCGCTGAGGTCAGCCTTGTTACGGATCAGGGTGACCTTGTCCGGCTGCGGTCGTGTATCGAGAAATTCCGGCCAGAGGGCGAAAGGATCATCAGCCTCGGAGGCGCTGGCATCTACCACCAGCAATACCCGATCGGCCTCACCTATGGCTTTAAGCGCGCGTTCCACGCCGATGCGCTCCACCTGGTCCACGGTATCGCGCAGGCCCGCGGTATCCACCACATGCAACGGCATACCATCAATGTGGATATGTTCGCGCAGCACATCACGGGTGGTGCCGGCGATGTCGGTGACGATCGCCGCTTCGCGTCCGGCCAGGGCATTGAGTAGGCTGGACTTGCCAGCATTGGGCCGACCGGCGATCACCACGGTCATGCCATCGCGCAACAAGGCGCCCTGCCCGGCTTCGCGCAACACTGTGGATAACCGATCGCGCACGGCTTCCAGTTGCTGCAGCACATGACCGTCGGCGAGGAAGTCGATCTCTTCCTCAGGAAAATCGATGGCGGCTTCGACGTAGATGCGCAACTGGATCAGTTGTTCAGTGAGCGCGTGCACGCGCCGGGAAAACTCGCCTTGTAGCGAGCGCACCGCGTTGCGTGCGGCCTGGGCCGAACTGGCCTCAATCAAGTCGGCGATGGCTTCGGCCTGGGCCAGATCCAGCTTGTCATTGAGGAATGCCCGCTCGCTGAACTCGCCAGGGCGGGCCAGCCGTGCACCCAGCTCGACGCAACGTTGCAGCAGAAGATCAAGGACCACCGGGCCGCCATGGCCCTGCAATTCCAGCACATCTTCGCCTGTGAACGAGTTCGGGCCGGGAAAGAACAATAGCAGTCCTTCATCGAGCACCTCGCCTTGAGCGTCATGCCAGGCGCCATAGTGCGCATAGCGAGGCCTTGGCTCACCCTCACCCAGTTGCAAGGCGATCACTCGGGCCGCCGGACCGGAGACACGCACGATGCCGACGCCACCACGGCCTTGGGCGGTGGCGATAGCGGCGATGGTGTCGCGTGGGCTGTTCATGAACGTGCTCTCCGAAGGGCAAACAGTAGATAGCAAAACGCCCCAGTCAAGGGGCGTTTTGTGTAACGGCTAGGCTCAGGCTTGCTTGGCCGCAGCCTCGATCTGCCGGGTAATGTACCACTGCTGGGCGATGGACAGGAGGTTGTTAACCACCCAGTACAGCACCAGGCCCGCAGGGAACCACAAGAAGAAGAAGGTGAAGATGATCGGCATCAGCTTCATCACCCGGGCCTGCATGGGATCGGGTGGCGTCGGGTTGAGCATCTGCTGCACGAACATGGTCGCGCCCATGATGATCGGCAGGATGAAGAACGGATCCTTGATCGACAGGTCGGTGATCCAGAACATCCACGGCGCCTGGCGCATTTCAACGCTTTCCAGCAGCACCCAGTACAGCGCCAGGAACACCGGCATCTGCACCAGGATCGGCAGACAGCCGCCCAGCGGGTTGATCTTCTCTTTCTTGTACAGCTCCATCATCGCCTGGGAGAGCTTCTGGCGATCATCGCCATGCTGCTCCTTGAGCGCCTGCATTTTCGGCGAGACGGCACGCATGCGCGCCATGGATCGGTAGCTGGCAGCCGACAACGGGAAGAAGATCAGCTTGATGATGATGGTCAGGACGATGATCGACCAGCCCCAGTTGCCCAGCAGCTCGTGGATCTGTTCCAGCAGCCAGAAGATCGGCTGGGCGAGGAACCACAGGAAACCGTAATCGACTGTCAATTCCAGACCAGGGGCCAGTTCGGCCAGCTTGTCCTGGCTCTTGGGGCCGGCATACAGGGTGGCACCGGTCTCGGCCTGGGCACCGGCAGGTACGTTCAGTGCCGGTCCGGTAAAGCCGAGAATGTAGTTACCCTGGCCGTCCTTGCGGCTCTGCACCAGGTTGTTGCTGTCTGCCGCCGGAATCCAGGCGGTGACGAAATAGTGCTGCAGCCAGGCGACCCAACCACCCTGCACGTTCAGGCGCAGCGGCTTGTCGTCCATGTCGCCCATTTTGACTTTTCTGTACGGCTCGTCCTGGGTCCAGACCGCACCGCCAAGATAGGTGGCGGAAGTGGCGGTGGTCGACGACGGGTCGCTGCTGGCGTCACGCTTGAGCTGGGCAAACAGATTGCCGGTCCAGGGCTTGTCGCTCTGGTTGTCGATCAGGTAGCGCACGTCCAGGTCGTAGGTGCCCGGCTTGAAGGTGAAGCGCTTGATGTAGTTGATACCCGCTTCGCTGAAGCGCAGGTCGACGATCAGTTGCTGCTGATCCTGGCCAAGCACATAGCTGCGTTGCTCGCTGCTGTACAGCGGACGACCATTGGCGCGCGCATCCGGGCCGTTGGCGCCGGTCAAACCGCTCTGCGCCAGGTAAGTCCGCTCGTTGCCGTTGTCGAACAACTGGAAGGGGACATCGGGTCGGTCTTGACGACGCGGGTATTCCGGCAGCGTGAGCTGCACGATATCGCCACCACGCGGATCAATGGCCAGCTCCAGCACATCGGTTTTGACCCGAATAAGCTGATTGCTGGTTGCCGTGCTGGCACTCAGGGTCGGCTCCGGTTGTGCCTGGGTTGCGGTCGGCACGTCACCCTGACTACCGACGGCGCCTGCCGTGGTGTCCGGTAAATCGGACGCAGGGGTGCTGGCGACGGAATGCTGTGTCGGCGGCAAAGCGGCCTGGCCATAATCCTGGTTCCACTGCAGAACCAACAGGTAGGCCACAACCGCCAGGGCGACGAGCAGGATCGAACGTTTGATATCCATGATTACTCGGCCATCGAAGAGGGGCGGGAAGAGGAAACGGGTGGAACCGGGTCATACCCCCCGGAATTCCAGGGATGGCAGCGGCCGAGCCGACGCAGGCTCAACCAGCCACCGCGCAGGACGCCATGTTGTTCAATGGCTTCCAGTGCGTAGCAAGAGCAGCTGGGATAGAAACGGCAGTGACTGGCCATCAGTGGGCTGATGGCATAGCGATAGAACTGGATCGGTGCGAGGACCAGTTTACGCATGTTGGCTGCGTGCCCCTTGTGCATCGGCTTGCGGATCGGGTCGGTTGCGTGCAAGACGTTTCCAGAGTTTGACGAACTGCTCGGCGAGCTCGTCATTGTCCAGATCGCCGAGGCCCTTGCGGACCACCACGACGATATCCCAACCAGCCAGATGATCCTGGGCATGGCGGAAGGTTTCGCGGATCTGGCGCCTCAGCCGGTTGCGCTCCACGGAGAGCTTGACGCTCTTCTTGCCGATGACCATGCCCAAGCGAGGATGATCGAGGCCATTGGCGCGGGCCAGAAGCAGAACGTGCTTGCCGGGTACCTTGCCGGTAGGTGAGTCGAATACTGCCTTGAATTGTCGGGGAACCAGCAAGCGCTTTTCCCGACTGAAGCTCCGGCTCACCTTCCGTGCCGGGCAATCAGACTGCGAGGCGCTTGCGGCCCTTGGCGCGACGACGCGACAGGACGGCACGACCGTTTTTGGTGGCCATACGGGCGCGGAAACCATGCACGCGAGCGCGCTTGAGAGTGCTGGGTTGGAAAGTGCGTTTCATGATGGATCTACCTGGTGGTCACTACGGGCCGGGAGTGGCCCCCGTTTAAGAGACCGGCGATTGTAGAGAAGGCGTGGCCGTGGGTCAATTTCCAGCCAACATTGAATGGATGAAATAGATAAAAGGATAAGAAGGTTAAAAGAAGATAAATGAAGCTGTTGTATATAGTGCCAGCATTTTCTGTGGATAACCCAGCCAAGCGGCTCTATTTGGCCGCCTGCCGGCAAGGGTAATTCGGTGGGAAACCCGTGCTACAGCTGTCGGTTCCCTGGGGAAATGCAGTGGATGGAATGATGAGATATGCACAGATCAGTTATCCCGCGAGTTTTCCACCCCTTTTGCGCGGGGGTTAAGCGGTTGTTATCAACAGAGTTATTTGGCTCGAGCGGCAACCAGCCAAGGATTGGTTCAGATGAGTAGCCCGACTTTCTTGTGGATAACCCAGGGTCGGCTCGCTACAATGCGGGTTGTTTTTGGCGGCTTTTACGCCTAATTGATGTTTGGGGGTAAACCGTGTCTGTGGAACTTTGGCAGCAGTGTGTCGAACTGCTTCGCGATGAGCTGCCGGCCCAGCAATTCAATACCTGGATCCGTCCACTGCAAGTGGATGGCGACAGCGAAGAGCTGCGCGTCTATGCACCTAACCGCTTCGTTCTCGACTGGGTCAATGAAAAGTACCTGGGGCGACTCATGGAGTTGCTCGCTGAGCGAGGCAATGGGTTAGCACCCGCCCTGGCATTGCTGATTGGCAGTCGCCGAAGCGCAGCGGCACGTCCAGCACCCACTGCGCCCAAGGCGGCGGCACCGGCACCTTTACCTTCAGTATCTGCTCCTGCTCCTGCTGCGCCAACAACCTCAGCACCCCAGCGTGCCGCTCCTTCTCGCAGCAGCTTCGACAGCATGGGCGGCAGCGCCCCGGTGGCCCCACCTGCGGCGACGATGCGCAACGAACGCACTGTGCAGGTTGAGGGCGCGCTCAAACACACCAGCTATCTGAATCGTACGTTTACCTTCGAGAACTTCGTCGAGGGCAAGTCTAACCAGTTGGCCCGCGCGGCGGCCTGGCAGGTGGCGGATAACCCCAAGCACGGCTACAACCCGCTGTTTCTCTATGGCGGTGTCGGGTTGGGCAAAACTCACCTGATGCATGCCGTTGGCAATCAGCTGCTGAAGAAAAATCCCAACGCCAAGATTGTCTATCTGCATTCCGAGCGTTTTGTGGCTGATATGGTCAAGGCCCTGCAGCTCAATGCCATTAATGAGTTCAAGCGCTTTTACCGATCCGTTGATGCGCTGTTGATTGATGACATCCAATTCTTTGCCAAGAAAGAACGTTCGCAGGAAGAATTCTTCCATACCTTCAATGCCTTGCTCGAAGGTGGGCAGCAGGTAATTCTCACCAGCGATCGCTACCCCAAGGAAATCGAGGGGCTTGAGGAGCGCCTCAAATCGCGCTTCGGTTGGGGCCTGACGGTTGCGGTCGAGCCGCCCGAGCTGGAAACCCGGGTGGCCATTCTGATGAAGAAGGCCGAACAGACCAAAGTGGAGTTGTCCCACGAGGCGGCTTTCTTTATCGCTCAGCGCATACGCTCCAACGTGCGTGAGCTAGAGGGTGCGCTCAAACGAGTGATCGCCCATTCGCACTTTACCAATCACCCCATCAGCATCGAGCTGATCCGTGAGTCGCTCAAAGATCTGCTGGCCCTGCAAGACAAGCTGGTCAGCATCGACAATATTCAACGCACCGTGGCTGAGTACTACAAGCTCAAGCTGACCGAGATGTTGTCTAAGCGCCGCTCGCGTTCCATCGCCCGCCCCCGCCAGGTGGCCATGGCATTGTCCAAGGAACTCACTAATCACAGCCTGCCGGAGATCGGCAGCGCGTTTGGCGGCAGGGACCACACCACCGTGCTGCATGCCTGCCGTAAAATTGCCGAACTCAAAGAATCGGACGCAGACATTCGCGAAGATTATAAAAACTTGCTGCGTACACTCACCACCTGATATTCACCACGCAAGGGATCGACCATGCATTTCACCATTCAACGCGAAGCCCTGTTGAAACCCCTGCAGTTGGTCGCCGGCGTCGTGGAACGTCGCCAGACCCTGCCCGTCCTCTCCAACGTTCTGTTGGTCGTGCAAGGTCAGCAATTGGCGCTGACCGGTACTGACCTTGAAGTCGAACTGGTGGGGCGTGTGGCGCTTGAAGAGGCGGCTGAGCCGGGCGAAATCACGGTCCCTGCGCGCAAGCTGATGGATATCTGCAAAAGCCTGCCGGGCGATGCGTTGATCGATATTCGGGTGGATGAGCAGAAGCTGATCATCAAGGCCGGGCGTAGCCGTTTCACCTTGTCGACCCTGCCGGCCAACGATTTCCCCTCGGTTGAAGACAGCCAGGGGTCGCTGAATTTCAGTTTGGCGCAAAGCAAGTTGCGCCGCCTGATCGAGCGCACCAGCTTCGCCATGGCCCAACAGGATGTACGCTATTACCTCAACGGCATGCTGTTGGAAGTGAATGCCGGCTACCTGCGTGCCGTCGCCACCGACGGACACCGTCTGGCGATGTGTTCGCAGCCTGCCGTCATTGAACAGGTCGATCGTCACCAGGTGATCGTGCCGCGTAAGGGCATCCTCGAGTTGGCACGTCTGCTCACCGAGCAGGATGCTGAGGTGGCGATCAGTCTGGGTCAGCATCACATCCGCGCCACCACGGGTGAGTTTACTTTCACGTCCAAGCTGGTCGATGGGAAATTTCCCGATTACGAGCGCGTGCTGCCCCGTGGCGGAGACAAGCTGGTGCTGGGTGATCGGCAACTGCTGCGTGAAGCGTTCAGCCGCACGGCGATTCTTTCCAATGAGAAATACCGGGGTATCCGTCTGCAGTTGGAGTCTGGGCTGTTGAAGATTCAGGCCAACAACCCGGAGCAGGAAGAGGCTGAAGAAGAGGTGGCTGTCGACTACAACGGCGCTGAATTGGAAATTGGCTTCAACGTCAGCTATCTGCTTGATGTGTTGTCGGTTATGGGCACTGAGCAAGTGCGCCTGATTCTTGCCGACGCCAATAGCAGCGCCTTGCTGCAAGAGTCTGATAACGACGATTCTGCCTACGTTGTCATGCCGATGCGCCTGTAGCACTCGAACGTGTCCCTGAATCGCATCTCCCTCACCGCGGTGCGTAACCTGCACCCGGTGACCCTGTCTCCTTCACCGCGCATCAATATCCTCTACGGCGCCAATGGGAGCGGTAAGACCAGCGTCCTGGAAGCAGTGTACCTTCTTGGCCTGGCACGTTCATTTCGCAGTTTGCGCTTGCAGCCGATGATTCAGTACGAGCAATCGGCATGCACGGTGTTTGGTCAAGTGCAACTGCCGCAAGGCGGGCTGTGTAACCTGGGTGTTTCCCGTGGCCGTGATGGCGAGTTCCAGATTCGTATCGACGGCGAAAATGCGCGAAGCGCGGCGCAGCTGGCTGAAACGCTTCCTCTGCAATTGATCAATCCCGACAGTTTTCGCCTTCTGGAAGGCGCCCCCAAGGTGCGCAGGCAATTTTTGGATTGGGGAGTGTTCCACGTGGAACCTCGCTTTCTGGGTGGCTGGCAGCGCGTCCAGAAGGCGCTCAGGCAGCGGAATTCGTGGCTCCGGCATGGTAGACTTGACGTCATTGAACAAGCAGCCTGGGACCGGGAATTAAGCTTGGCTAGCGCCGAAATTGATGGCTACCGACGAGAATACCTCCAGGCGCTTAAGCCCGTCTTTGAGCAGACCCTGACGGAGCTGCTCGACTTGCCAGGTTTGCAACTCAGCTATTACCGGGGCTGGGACAAGGATCGCGAACTTCTGGAGGTGCTGTCGACTTCCCTACCCCGCGACCAAGCTGTTGGGCACACGCAAGCCGGTCCGCAACGTGCTGACCTGCGGTTGCGCATCGGAGGCCACAACGCAGCGGATATTCTTTCCCGAGGCCAGCAGAAACTGGTGGTGTGCGCTTTGCGCATTGCCCAAGGCCATCTGGTCAATCAAGCCAAGCATGGCCGGTGTATTTACCTGGTGGACGACTTGCCTTCGGAGCTTGATGAGCAACATCGGCAGGCGTTATGCCGCTTGCTGGAAGATTTGCAATGCCAGGTGTTTATCACCTGTGTTGACCCCCATTTATTGAAGGATGGCTGGCGGACGGATACGCCGGTAGCCATGTTCCACGTGGAACATGGTCGAATCACCCAAGACCATCGGAGTGAAGCATGAGCGAAAATAATTCGTACGATTCGTCCAGTATCAAAGTACTGAAAGGATTGGATGCGGTGCGCAAACGGCCCGGTATGTACATCGGTGACACCGATGACGGCACCGGTTTGCACCACATGGTATTTGAGGTGGTGGACAACTCAATCGACGAAGCGCTGGCCGGTCACTGCTCCGAAATCTCCATCACCATTCACACCGATGAGTCCATCACGGTGCGCGACAATGGGCGTGGAATTCCCGTGGACATCCACAAGGAAGAAGGCGTCTCCGCTGCCCAAGTGATCATGACGGTCCTGCACGCCGGTGGTAAGTTCGACGACAACAGTTACAAAGTCTCCGGTGGGTTGCACGGGGTGGGTGTTTCGGTGGTCAACGCACTGTCTGAAGAGCTGGTCATGACCATTCGCCGCGCGGGTAAAGTCTGGGAGCAGACCTATCACCATGGTGTGCCGCAGGCTCCCTTGAGCCCGGTAGGGGAAACCGACGGTAGCGGCACGCAGATCCACTTCAAACCCTCCAACGATACCTTCCGCAATATCCATTTCAGCTGGGATATTTTGGCCAAACGCCTGCGCGAATTGTCATTCCTCAACTCCGGCGTGGGTATCGTGCTGCGTGACGAACGCACTGGTAAAGAAGAGTTGTTCAAGTACGAGGGCGGCCTCAAAGCCTTCGTCGACTATCTGAATACCAACAAGACGGTCGTCAACCCAGTCTTTCATTTCAGCACTCAGCGTGAAGAAGATGGTGTCGGGGTTGAAGTGGCTATGCAGTGGAATGACAGCTTCAACGAAAACCTTCTGTGCTTCACCAACAATATTCCCCAGCGTGACGGTGGTACCCACCTGGCCGGTTTCCGCTCGGCCCTGACGCGCAACCTGAACAACTACATCGAAGCTGAAGGCCTGGCCAAGAAGCACAAGATAGCCACCACCGGCGACGATGCCCGCGAGGGGCTGACGGCGATCATTTCGGTCAAGGTTCCAGACCCGAAGTTCAGCTCCCAGACCAAGGAAAAGCTGGTCTCCAGCGAAGTGAAGACCGCGGTTGAACAGGAGATGGGCAGGCAGTTTGCCGATTACCTGTTGGAAAACCCCAACGAAGCCAAAGCTGTGGTGGGCAAGATGATTGATGCGGCGCGGGCGCGTGAGGCGGCCCGCAAGGCACGGGAAATGACCCGCCGCAAAGGGGCATTGGACATTGCCGGTCTGCCCGGCAAATTGGCTGACTGCCAGGAGAAGGACCCTGCCCTCTCCGAACTCTACCTGGTGGAAGGTGACTCTGCTGGCGGCTCCGCCAAGCAGGGACGTAACCGTAAGACCCAGGCCATCCTGCCGCTCAAGGGCAAGATCCTCAACGTGGAAAAAGCGCGCTTCGACCGAATGATTTCATCCCAGGAAGTCGGCACGCTGATTACCGCTCTGGGCTGCGGCATTGGTCGAGATGAGTACAACATCGACAAGCTGCGTTACCACAACATCATCATCATGACCGACGCGGACGTTGACGGCTCGCACATCCGTACCCTGCTGCTCACCTTCTTTTTCCGTCAGCTGCCTGAGTTAGTCGAACGCGGCTACATCTATATTGCCCAACCGCCGCTGTACAAGGTGAAGAAGGGCAAGCAGGAGCAGTACATCAAGGACGACGAGGCCATGGAGGAGTACATGACCCAGTCGGCCCTTGAAGACGCCAGCCTGCACGTCAATGACAATGCCCCAGGACTGTCCGGCGAAGCGCTGGAAAGCCTGGTACAGCAATACCGTGGGGTAATGAAAACACTCGCTCGTTTGTCGCGCCTGTATCCTCAGGAGCTCACCGAGCACTTCATTTACCTGCCCCGCGTAGGACTGGAGAAGTTCTCTAACCAGGCCGAAATGCAGGAATGGTTGGACGGTCTGCAAGCTCGTTTGGGCGCAGTGGAAAAATCAGGCGAAACCTACAAGCTGCAGCTGCGTGAAGACCGCGAGCGGGGCTTCTGGCTACCCGAGATCGAAATCAAGGCCCACGGCCTGTCGAATTTCATTACGTTCAACCGGGACTTCTTTGCCAGCAACGATTACAAGTCCGTTACTGATCTGGGTGAAAAACTCAACAACCTGCTCGAAGACGGCTCCTATGTGCAACGCGGCGAGCGCAAGAAGCCCGTCAGTACCTTCAAGGAAGCATTGGCCTGGCTGATGACGGAAAGCACCAAGCGTCACAGCATCCAGCGCTACAAGGGGCTGGGTGAAATGAACCCGGACCAACTCTGGGAAACCACCATGGACCCTAACGCCCGACGGATGCTGCAGGTGACTATCGAGGACGCCATTGCTGCCGATCAGATTTTCAACACCCTGATGGGCGATGCCGTCGAACCGCGCCGTGAGTTCATCGAAACCAACGCCTTGGCGGTATCCAACTTGGACTTCTAACGCTGTTTTCTTTTCTTGAGAACCCCGGCCCTGGTGCCGGGGTTTTTCCGTTTTAGACCAGGCTATTAGCTGGAGAAGTGGGGTGGTGGTGAATGGGCGCCCCCCATATATCGACGTCAGGCGGGCGACCCAGGAAGGACGTGTTACCTCAGGATCCCGGCAGAGCAAAAAAACGGGTGGGAAGGGAACACTCCTGTCATCGTGACTTCCCGCAAAAACAAGCCTGTCTAGGTAACTAATTGATTTATAAAGGTATTTCGAATTTGGCACAGGAAGTGCTTTATAAGTATTACAACAACAATAAAAACGCATAACCTCAATAACAATAAAACGTAGCGACTCTGATCAAACAACAACAAAACGGCAGAGGCGTAGCTAGCAGATTCTTTTGAAGTTGATGTACGGCGCAGGGCCTGTCCCGCAACCGGTTCGAACAATAAAACTGTCTACCAAGCAGACCTGTTCCGGTTGAATCACTCAGGTGATCGCAGCGACATCAGTGATCAAAACAATACGTTCGCTCTTGATTCCGGTTGGAATCGACATCGGCAAGCACATGCCCGGGAACGATAAAAATAACAAGCGTTCATCGTGTAGAACAAAGATATGCAGCACCGATAGGGGAGCCCAGAAGGCTCCCCTTTTTTATTGCTGCAAAAATGGTGCTTCGCAAGCAGCTATCCGCGGGCTGGATAGCGCCGTTCATGCGGGGCGGCAATCGGCTGGTAAAGCACTCATAAAAAAGCCCCGCTCGAAGCCTTCGAGCGGGGCTTGTGCAGTTAGGTCACAAGCGTTACGCCAGGCCTTCTGCCTTCAAGGCTTGCTGCACAGCGGGGCGTACTGCGACGCGCTGCTGGAAGGCGACGACCGCCGGATAGGGCGCCAGATCGATTTGCATGTGCTGGCACCAGGCAAGGATCACGAACAGGTAGGCGTCGGCCACGCTGAACTGTTCGCCCGCAAGAAACGCTTGCCCAGACAGCGCTTGTTCAACGTAGCTCAAGCGCTTGGCAATGCTGGCCCGTGCGGCGTTCTTGCTGTCATCGGACGTGGTGGGGTTAAACAGCGGAGAAAAGTTCTTGTGCAGTTCGGTGCCGATGAAGCCCAGCCATTCCTGCACGCGAGCGCGTTCCAGAGTACCGGCGGCGGGCAACAGACCAGCCTCGGGCTTGAGATCCGCCAGGTATTGGACGATGGCCGGACCTTCAGTGAGGATTTGGCCATTTTCCAGTTGCAGCGCCGGCACGTAGCCCTTGGGATTGATCGCGTAATAATCGGCCCCGGAGTCAGTGGTGTGGCTGCGCAGGTCGACCTTTTCCAATTCATGGGCCAGACCCAGTTCGCGCAGGACGATGTGCGGGGACAGGGAGCAGGCGCCAGGCGTGTAAAAAAGTTTCATCGATAACTCCATGACAGTGATGGATGGGGACGACTCCGGGCAGCCCTGCTTGAGCATCTGCCCGAAATGAAAAGTCGCGTTGCCGGATTGTAGATCGCGCGAAGGCCCAGATTAACAGGGCCGTTGGCCAACGCAGTATACCTTGCAGGGGGTTCGTCACCGGTCAACTGGAGAAGGTGCCCTGTTCTCAGCTTTCCTTGAGCACACAGCGATTGCGACCCTGGCTCTTGGCCAGGTACAGGGCTTCATCGGCGCGACGCAGCAGGCGTTGGTAATCGGGGTGCCCGTCATGCACCGCAACACCAATGCTCACCGTGACGTTGAGACTTTGCTGGTTGGAAAGCTTGGCGGGTTCCGCAGCGATACGGTGACGCAGGTTTTCGGCAACCTGCATGGCTTTGGTGGGGTTGATATCCACGAGCAGCACCAGAAATTCCTCGCCACCGTGGCGGAAGGCATAGTCGCCGCCACGGGTATTGCTGGTCAGCAACCCGGCGAGGTGTTGCAGCACCTGGTCGCCCACATCGTGTCCGTGGTTGTCGTTGATCTGCTTGAAATAGTCGACATCCAGCAGCAGCACCGCGAAGGTATGACCTGACTGTCGGCTGTAAAGAACTTCCTTGCTCATGACCACCGGCAAAAACTTGCGGTTGAGCAGCCGGGTCAGGGCATCGCGGCCCGCTTCCAGGTCGTTGGCCTGCTCGAAGAGACTGTCGAGCAGAAACTTGATGGACTTGGTTTGCTCGCGAACCTTGCGCAGCAGGCCCAGCGTGGTTGCTTGGTCGGCCAGATACGTCATGTCGCGCAGTTGAGCATCGATCGCTTCGATATAACTCAGGATCGAGGTGCTTTCCGGCGAACCCTGAAAGGCATGGGAAGCTTTGTGGCGAAACCACAGGCCGAATTCCGAGGTGGCTATTAAAGGCAGGGAGTCGTGGCCCTGGCCGGTAGCCAAGGCGAACATCAACTGGTTCTCCCAGTCCAGCAAGGCGCCACGCTGACGTTCCTTTTCGGCGCCCAGGTTATGGGAGACCGAAAACAGCCGGTACGCTTCCTCAGCCCGCGAATTGCGGTCATGGGATTGCGAATAAGCCAGGCTCATTAATTCCATGGCCAGGTCGATCAGCCGTGCGGATAGTCGGCTGCAGGCCAGGCTCTGCTCAGCAGAAAGAGAAGACCGCTCAATGAACAGCGCCAGGCTGACCTTCAATTGCCGCGCACCCCGCAACACCAGGCTGACGGGAACCTCGATACGGGCGTGAATTTCGCCGACCTGTTTTTGCAGGTCGATGACGGCATCGATTTCACCGGTCGAGCGGGCGGAAAACACCGTGAGGATCCAGCGCTCCATCGAAGCCGCAAGCCGGGTCTTGACCTGGTCATGGGTTAGAAAGGGCGATGAGGTCGGGTTGTCCAGCATATGCGCATAGAAAAACCGCGCCATTTCTGTACGGTGAGTTTCGGCAATCCGTTGTACGGTATCGAGTGTGTCGCGGGGAAACTCATCAAGCAGAGAGCGCCATTCAAGGGCGAACTGCTGACTGGCGTAGGTAGGCATAAACGAAAATTCGAGTTAGCGCCGGACGCATCCGGCAAGGGGAATAAGATCAGCCCGGGACCGCGGCGCGACCTTCCAATGCTTCCATGCGCTCGCTGATCCAGCGTTCGGCGCGTTGATTGAGTTCGGTGATGGCCCGCGGACCTTCACCTTCGGCGTGCATCAAGGGACCAATGTCCACTTTGATGGTGCCGGGGTATTTTGCCCAACCCTCTTTGGGCCAGCAGTGCCCGGCGTTGTGGGCGATCGGCAGTACCGGCAGGTTCGAGTTGACGGCCAGCGCGGCGCCGCCTCGGGAAAACTTACCCATCTGGCCCACCGGCACACGGGTGCCCTCGGGGAAGATCAGCACCCAGGCGCCCTGCTCCAGGCGCTCTTTGCCCTGCTTGGCGATCTGCTTGAGGGCCACCTTGGGGTTTTCGCGATCAATGGCGATGGGACGCATCAACCACAGCGACCAGCCAAAGAAGGGTACATACATCAGCTCGCGCTTGAGCACCTGGCTCAGGGGCGAGAAAAAGCCGGACAGGAAAAAGGTTTCCCAGGTGCTTTGGTGTTTGGCGAGGATCACGCAGGGGCGCTGGGGGATGTTTTCCAGGCCGCTGACTTCGTAGCGCACGCCGACCATGACCTTGGCCAGCCATACGGCGAAGCGGCACCAGCGCTGCACGACGAAGCGATAGCGGGCGCTGAAGGGCAGGAAAGGCGCGACCAGCAGGTTCAAGGTTCCCCAGATAAAGGCACTGAGGGACAGTACCAGATAGAACAGGACAGTCTTGAGGCGTTGCGCAAGGGTCATTGACGAGCGTCCAGTAGATGATCGGCCACAGCGGCCAGGTCGGCGAAAACCTGCGTGCCGGGCGGCAGGGGTTTTTCCAGGGTGCGCAGCCCCTTGCCGGTTTTCACCAGATAGGGATCGGCGTTCAGAATGAGTCCGGCCTGCAGGTCGCGCAGACTGTCGCCGACCACCGGCACGCCGGTCAGGTCAGGCAATTGATAATGGGCGGCGATACGCCGGAACATGCCGGCAAGCGGTTTGCGGCAGTCGCAGGCGTCGTCAGGACCATGGGGGCAGTGCTCGATCAACTCGATGTGCCCGCCCTGCTCGGTAACCAGCCGCTGCAATTCGGCATGCATGGCCTCGAGAATGGCCGGGCTGAAATACCCGCGTGCCAGCCCGGACTGGTTGGTGGCCACGGCTACGTTCCAGCCAGCCTTGCACAAACGGGCAATGGCCTCGATGGCGCCGGGAAGCGGAATCCACTCGGCCACCGATTTGACGTACGCGTCGGAATCTTCGTTGATGACCCCGTCGCGGTCGAGAATGATCAGTTTCATAGCGGCAAGCCTCAAGTTTCAAGCTGCAAGCCACAGCCGCTCGCGTGCAGCTTGTGGCTTGCAGCTTGTCGCTGCTTTAACCCAGTAGGGAAATATCCGCCACGCCCAGGAACAGCCCGCGCAACTGGGCCAGCAAGGCGTAACGGTTGGCGCGCACGGACTCATCTTCGGCATTTACCAGCACCGCATCGAAGAACGCGTCCACCGGATCGCGCAGCGCGGCCAGACGCTCAAGCGCTTCGCGGTAGAAGCGCGCGGAGGCCAAGGGCTGTACGTCCTGCTGGGCGTGCTGGATGGCCGCGTTGAGCGAGAACTCGCTGGCATTGTCGAAGTAGCGGGCCTCGACACCTGCCGGCAGCTTGCCTTCCAGCTTGCCCAGCAAGTTGGAGACGCGCTTGTTGGCGGCAGCCAGCGCAGCGGCTTCGGGCAGTTGACGGAAGGCTTGCACGGCCTGCACGCGCTGGTCGAAGTCCAGCGCCGAGTGGGGATGTACGGCACGTACGGCGAGGTACGTGGACACCTCCACGCCTTCGTCTTCATAACGCGCACGCAGGCGGTCGAAGATGAAGTCCAGCACCTGGTTGGCCAGGCCGTCCGCCTTGACCTTGGCGCCGTATTGGCTGACGGCGAACTCGACCGCTTCCACCAGGTTCAGGTCCAGCTGCTTCTCGATCAGGATGCGTAGCACGCCGAGGGCCGCGCGACGCAAGGCGTAGGGGTCCTTGGAGCCGGTGGGCAGCATGCCAATGCCGAAGATGCCGACCAGGGTGTCTAGTTTGTCGGCCACCGCCACCGCGGCGCCGGTCAGGGTGCTGGGCAATTCACCGCCTGCGCCGCGGGGCATGTATTGCTCGTTCAGCGCCAGGGCCACGTCCTGCGGCTCGCCATCGTTGCGGGCGTAGTAATAACCGGCGATGCCCTGCATTTCCGGGAATTCACCGACCATCTCGGTGGCCAGGTCGCACTTGCTCAACAGGCCGGCGCGGGCCGCCAGCGTGGTGTCGCCGCCAATGCGCTCGGCAATGAACGCCGCCAGGTGCGAGACGCGCTGGGCTTTTTCCAGCACGGTGCCCAGTTGGGCCTGGAACACGACGTTGGCCAGGCGCTGGTTGAACTGCTCCAGCGGCTGCCTCTGGTCCTGCTTGAAGAAGAACTCGGCGTCGGTCAGGCGTGGACGCACGACCTTCTCGTTGCCGGAAACGATCTGCGCCGGGTCCTTGCTCTCGACGTTGGCCACGGTGATGAAGCGCGGCAGCAATTTGCCGTTGGCATCCAGCAGGCAGAAGTACTTCTGATTGTCCTGCATGGTGGTGATCAACGCTTCCTGCGGCACGGCCAGGAAGCGTTCTTCGAACGAGCACACCAGCGGCACCGGCCACTCGACCAGCGCGGTGACTTCGTCGAGCAGCGCCGGCGGCACGATGGCGCGGCCGTTCTGTTCGGCGGCCAGTTCGGCCACACGGCGATCAATCAGCTCGCGGCGTTCGGCAAAGTCAGCCAGCACATAGGCGCTGCGCAGGTCTTCGGCGTAAGTGGACGGTGAGGAAATCCGCACGGCTTCAGGGCTGTGAAAACGGTGGCCGCGCGACGTACGGCCAGCTTTCTGAGCCAGGATTTCACAATCGACCACGGCATCGCCGTACAGCATGACTAGCCACTGGGTCGGGCGGACAAACTCAACGCGGCGCGCCGCCCAGCGCATGCGCTTGGGAATCGGCAGGGCGTTGAGCGAGGATTCGACGATGCCCGGCAGCAGGCTCACTGCCGGCTGGCCGGCAATGGTCTGCGAGAAGCGCAGCTTGGCGCCGCTGCAATCGATGTCAGCGATGTCCACGCCGCACTTGCGGGCGAAACCCAGCGCAGCCTGGGTAGGCTGGCCATCCTTGAACGCGGTCTGCAGCGGCGGGCCGTCAAGGTTAACGCTGCGATCCGGCTGCTGAATGGCGAGTTGTTCGACCAGCACCGCCAGGCGACGTGGCGCGGCGTAATAGCGGGCATTGGTGTAGTCCAGGCCGGCGGCCTGCAGGCCTTTTTCGATGCCGCTGAGGAAGGCTTCGGCAAGGCTTTTCAGCGCCTTGGGAGGCAGCTCTTCGGTGCCCAGTTCAACCAGAAAGTCTTGTGCACTCATTCCGCAGCCTCCAGCTTGGCTAGCACTTCATCACGCAGTTCGGGGGTGGCCATGGGGAAGCCGAGGCGCGCACGGGCCTGCAGGTAGCTTTGCGCCACCTCGCGGGCCAGAGCACGCACCCGCAGGATGTAGCGCTGGCGCTCGGTAACCGAGATGGCACGGCGCGCATCCAGCAGGTTGAAGGTGTGCGAGGCCTTGAGGACCATTTCGTAGGTCGGCAACGGCAGCTGTACGGCGAGCAGGCGCTGGGCTTCGGATTCGTAGAAATCGAACAGCTCGAAGAGTTTTTCGACGTTGGCGTGCTCGAAGTTGTAGGTGGATTGTTCCACTTCGTTCTGGTGGAACACATCGCCATATGTAACGGTGCCGAACGGGCCGTCGGTCCAGACCAGGTCGTACACCGAGTCGACGCCCTGCAGGTACATGGCCAGACGTTCCAGGCCGTAGGTGATCTCGCCGGTCACCGGGTAGCACTCGATCCCACCCACTTGCTGGAAATAGGTGAACTGGGTGACTTCCATGCCGTTCAGCCAGATTTCCCAACCCAGGCCCCAGGCACCCAGGGTCGGCGATTCCCAGTTGTCCTCGACGAAGCGGATGTCATGCACCAGCGGGTCGATGCCGATGGCCTTCAGCGAACCCAGGTACAACTCCTGGAAATTCTCCGGGTTGGGCTTCAAGACCACCTGGAACTGGTAGTAGTGCTGCAGGCGGTTGGGGTTCTCGCCATAACGGCCGTCGGTGGGGCGTCGGGACGGTTGCACGTAGGCAGCGTTCCAGGTTTCCGGGCCGATGGCGCGCAGGAAGGTTGCTGTGTGGAAGGTACCGGCACCCACTTCCATGTCGTAGGGCTGCAACACCACGCAACCCTGCTCGGCCCAGTACTGCTGCAGGGCCAGGATCAGGTCTTGGAAGGTGCGCACGGCGGGCGTAGTCTGGCTCACGAATTTTCACCTGTGCTGATGCGTGGAAAGCGCGCGGTAACCGAGCAAACCAAGCCGGCTCGACAGCGCTTCGTCGACGTGTAAAACGCGGGAGTATACCCCAATCATGGATGCTTAGAATCGAGGGAAAGCCTTATGCCACGCTGCTTTTGGTGCACGGACGATCCGCTGTACATGCGTTATCACGATGAAGAATGGGGCGTGCCGGTATACGACGCGGGTGTGCTGTTCGAAATGCTGGTGCTCGATGGCTTTCAGGCCGGCTTGTCGTGGCTCACCGTGTTGAGAAAGCGCGCGCACTACCGTCGTGTCCTGCACGGTTTCGATCCGGCCCGGCTGGCGCAGCTGAGTGATGAGGAGATCGAACAGCTGATGCAGGATCCGGGCATCATCCGCAACCGCGCCAAGCTGCGTGCCGCGCGGCAGAATGCCCAGGCCTGGCTGCGCCTGGAGGACCCGGTGGGCTTTCTCTGGTCGTTTGTCGGCGGGAGCCCAAAAATCAATCAGTTCACGGCACGCGAAGACGTTCCGGCGATTACCACCGAGGCCGAGGCAATGAGTCGCGCGCTGAAGAAGGCCGGTTTCAGCTTTGTCGGCCCCACCATCTGTTACGCCTTCATGCAGGCGGCGGGCATGGTCATGGACCACACCCGCGACTGCGATCGTTTCGCCGTGCTGAGCGTTCCCCGCGACCGGTCACCCACCAGTCGCCCGGCCTGAGAAAGGGAAGCCTGCCGAGCAGATTTGCGTACGCTGGCTACATGAAACGGCGTTGCGCTGGTTACAATGCCGCCCTTGCGAATATCGGGAGTAGCGAGTGGAAACCTTCAAAGGCGCCCTGGTGGTGGGCTTTCTCAAGCTGTTTGCCCGGCTGCCGTGGCGCGCCGTGCAAGCTGCTGGCACCGGCATGGGCTGGTTGATGTGGAAGGTGCCGAACCGCTCTCGCGACGTGGCACGCACCAACCTGGCGCGCTGCTTTCCGGAGCTTGATGACGCAGCCCGTGAACAACTGCTGCGGCGGACCCTGAAAAACATCGGCAAGACGTTCACCGAAAGTGCCTGCGCCTGGATCTGGCCGGTGGACAAAACCCTGTCCAAGGTGCGTGAAGTCGAAGGGCTGGACGTGCTACAAGCGGCCCTGGTTTCCGGCAAGGGGGTGGTGGGCATCACCAGTCACCTGGGCAACTGGGAGGTGCTCAACCACTTTTATTGCTCCCAGTGCAAACCGATCATCTTCTATCGGCCGCCCAAACAGCAGGCGGTTGACGAGCTGCTGAAAAAGCAGCGCACGCTGATGGGCAATCGCGTGGCCCCGTCCACCAAGGAAGGCATTCTCAGCGTCATCAAGGAAGTGCGCCGCGGCGGAGCGGTGGGCATACCCGCCGATCCAGAGCCGAGCCGCAGCAGTGGCTTGTTTGCACCGTTCTTCGCCACCCAGGCCCTGACCAGTAAATTCGTGCCCGGCATGCTCGCCGGCCACAAGGCGGTGGGGGTGTTTCTGCATGCCGTGCGCCTGGAAGATGGTTCCGGCTTCAAGGTGATCCTCGAAGCCGCCCCCGAGGCCATGTACAGCGAAGACCCACAAACTGCCGTGACGGCCTTGAGCGCAATGGTGGAAAAGTATGTGCGCGCCTATCCCGACCAGTACATGTGGAGCATGAAGCGCTTCAAACAGCGGCCGCAGGGTGAACCCCGTTGGTACTGACCGACAATCGGCGGCGGCACCCGCGCACTCTGCTCAACTGGCAGATCTGTGTCTGGCACGAAAGCTTCGGTGAGTTGCGTGGGCAAACCCGCGATTTTTCCGACGGTGGGGTGTACATCGAGCTGGCTGAGCTGACCCGCTTGCCGCTGGGCACGCGCATGATTGGTCAGATACAAGGCCTGCCCAACGAAGCGCCTCGGGTGGAAATGGAAATCCGCTGGGCTGATGACCGTGGGGTCGGCCTGCGCTTCGTGCGTTAGCTGCCCGCAATTTCTTTCGCAGCGAAAACCTTCACGCCTGGGCCACAAGGCCGCCCACGACAGGATGCCTCCCGCCTGCCGGCGAAAACCGCTAGAATGCCGGCCGCGACCCGCCTGGGCGCACACATGGGTTCCCTCGCCCCCATCATTAAAAAGGATGCTCAGATGCCGTTATTGACCGCATCGGCGCAGCGCACGACGCTGGCCGCGCTCATTGCCTTTCATATCCTCATCATCATCGCCAGCAACTACCTGGTACAGCTGCCGATCAGCCTGTTTGGCTGGCATACCACCTGGGGCGCGTTCAGCTTCCCGTTCATCTTCCTGGCGACCGACCTGACCGTGCGCCTGCTGGGTAAAGGGCCGGCCCGCCAGGTGATCGCACGGGTCATGCTGCCGGCTCTGGTCGCTTCCTATGTCATCTCGGTGCTGTTCCAGGAAGCGGTGTTCCGTGGGGCCGGCGCACTGCTGGAATTCAACAGTTTCGTGTTGCGAATTTCCCTGGCCAGTTTCGTGGCCTACGTGCTGGGGCAGATCCTCGATATCCAGGTGTTCGACCGGCTGCGTAAAAAGCGCCAGTGGTGGATTGCCCCCACGGCGGCGATGATCGTTGGCAACCTGCTGGACACCTTCGCGTTCTTCTCGGTGGCCTTCTGGAACAGCAGCAACCCGTTCATGGCCGCCAACTGGGTGGAAATCGCCCTGGTGGACTATGTGATCAAGCTGGCGATCAGTCTGATGATGTTCGTACCGCTTTACGGCATGCTGCTCAACAGCATCGTGCGCCTGCTGCCCAAGCGCGCGGCGCTGGTGTAAGGCGCTCGGCTTTCTCGGCTTTTGTAGGGTGGATCGCGCTTCATCGATCCACCGGGTGGCGATCCACCGAGCAGGGCCATGGTGGAATGTAAAAAACGACATCTACCCTGGTTGCCAGCAGCTATCCCTGCGCCGACTTGTCGAGTTTTTTCAGAAATACCGTCATTTCCTTTTCCGCCTGCTTGTCGCCCTGGGCCTGTGCGGCGATCAGCCCCTGTTGCCAGGCGGCGCGCGCTCCGGCCGGATCGTCGGCGGCTTGCAGCGCCTTGCCGAGCAGTTTCCAGGCGGCGGAATATTTCGGATCCAGTTCAACGCAGCGGCGCAGATGCTCGGCAGCGCGCGCCGCTTCCCCCGCGTCCAGATAACCCTTGCCCAGCCCAAAGCGCAGCAGTGAATTGTCGATACCCTTGGCAAGCATGTTTTCCAGCGACGTAAGCATGTCAGCCTCCTATGGCGAGGGTCAGCAGAAGCCTACCTTACCGTTTTCAGCGCAGAAATGACCGTAACACCCTCACCAGGACACCGTCGGCCGGAGCCCAGGCGCTGGCCGTGTTGTGGTTTCTCTCTGCGCGGGAATGGCGACGTGAGGCCTAAAAGAACGTCAGGCCGACCTGAAATAGACGTTCCACGTCGCGGATGTGGCGCTTATCGACCAGGAACAGGATCACATGGTCGCCGGACTCGATCACCGTGTCATCGTGAGCGATCAACACTTCTTCGTCACGGATCACCGCGCCGATGGTCGTGCCCGGCGGCAGGGCGATGTCGCAGATCTTGCGGCCGATAACCTTGCTCGACTTGGCGTCGCCGTGGGCGATGGCCTCGATGGCTTCGGCGGCGCCTCGACGCAGCGAATGCACGCTGACGATATCGCCCCGGCGCACGTGGGTAAGTAGCGTGCCGATGGTAGCCAGTTGAGGGCTGATGGCGATATCGATCTCGCCACCTTGCACCAGGTCAACGTAGGCCGGGTTGTTGATCAACGTCATCACCTTGCGCGCGCCCAGACGCTTGGCCAGCAGAGAGGACATGATGTTGGCCTCGTCATCATTGGTCAAAGCCAGGAAGATATCTGCATCGTTGATGTTTTCTTCCATCAGCAGGTCGCGATTCGAGGCGCTGCCTTGCAGCACGATGGTGCTGTCCAGCACCTCGGACAGGTAACGGCAGCGCGCCGGGTTCATCTCGATGATCTTTACCTGGTAGCGGCTTTCGATGGCTTCGGCAAGGCGCTCACCGATATGCCCGCCGCCGGCAATCACCACTTTCTTGTAGCTGTGCTCCAGGCGGCGTAGCTCGCTCATCACCGCGCGGATATTGGCCTTGGCGGCAATGAAGAACACCTCGTCATCCGCTTCGATGACCGTGTCGCCGCGAGGCAGGATGGCCCGGTTGCGGCGGAAAATGGCCGCCACGCGGGTATCCACGTTGGGCATGTGCTGGCGGATCTGCTTAAGCTGATGACCCACCAGCGGGCCGCCGTAATAGGCGCGGATCGCCACCAGTTGCGCCTTGCCTTCGGCAAAGTCGATCACCTGCAAGGCGCCGGGGTGCTCGATCAGGCGCTTGATATAGTTGGTCACCACTTGTTCGGGGCTGATCAGTACATCGACCGGAATCCCCTCATTGCTGAACAGCCCGCCGCGGGTCAGGTAGGCGGCTTCGCGCACCCGGGCGATTTTGGTCGGGGTGTGGAACAGGCTGTAGGCCACCTGGCAGGCGATCATGTTGGTTTCGTCGCTGTTGGTGACGGCGACCAGCATGTCGGCATCATCGGCGCCGGCCTGGCGCAGCACGGTGGGAAACGAGCCGCGGCCCTGAATCGTACGAATATCCAAGCGGTCGCCCAGGTCGCGCAAACGGTCGCCATCCGTGTCGACAACGGTGATGTCGTTGGCCTCGCTGGCCAAATGCTCGGCCAACGTACCGCCCACCTGACCGGCACCCAGAATGATGATCTTCACCCGTTCACTCCCTCGTTTCTGCCCACAGGTTTTGCGCTAGCGCGCAGCGATCTTGATCAGTTTGGCGTAATAGAACCCGTCATGGCTGCCTTCCTGTGGCAGTAGCTGTCGACCGTGGGGTTGCTTCAGGCCGAACGGGCCGCCGATGGCCAACTCGCGCGCCCCGGGCGTACGGGCCAGGAACGCCGCGATGTTAGCGCTGTTTTCTTCCGGCAGCACCGAGCAGGTGGCATACAGCAGCACGCCGCCCACCTCCAAGGTCGGCCACAGCGCCTCGAGCAGTTCGCTCTGCAACTGCGCCAGAGCACTAATATCTTCGGCCTGGCGGGTCAGCTTGATATCCGGGTGGCGGCGGATCACACCTGTGGCCGAGCAAGGCGCATCCAGCAGGATGCGCTGGAACGGTCGGCCATCCCACCAGGCGGTGGTGTCGCGACCGTCGGCGGCAACGAGTGTGGCCTGCAGCTTCAGGCGCTCGAGATTTTCCCGCACGCGCAGCAGACGTTGCGGCTCCAGATCCAGCGCCACCACTTCCATCAGACCGGCTTCGGCTTCCAGCAGGTGGCAGGTCTTGCCACCTGGCGCGGCGCAGGCATCCAGTACGCGCTGCCCCGGGGCCAGCTCCAGCAGGTCGGCGGCCAGTTGGGCGGCTTCGTCCTGCACGCTGACTCGCCCTTCGGCAAAACCCGGCAAGAGGGTGACATCGCAGGGCTGCAGCAAGCGAATGCCATCACGGCTGAATGCGCAGGCTTCACCGGGAAAGCCGGCGGCCTGCAGTTCGGCCAGGTAGGCGTCGCGGCTGCCATGGCGGCGATTGACGCGTAGCAGCAAGGGCGGGTGGGCATTGTTGGCCGCGCAAATGGCTTCCCACTGTTCCGGCCAGTCCGCCTTCAGGCGCTTTTGCAGCCAGCGCGGGTGGGCGGTGCGGCTCACCGGGTCGCGCTCCAGTTCGGCGAACAGCGCCTCGCCTTCGCGCTGAGCGCGGCGCAATACGGCATTGAGCAAGCCCTTGAGCGATGATTTTTTCAATTGATCGACGCAGCCGACCGTCTCGCCGATCGCCGCGTGGGGTGGAATGCGCGTGTAAAACAGTTGGTACAGGCCGACCAGCAACAGGGCTTCGACGTCGCGGTCGGCCGCCTTGAAGGGTTTTTGCAGCAGTTTTTCCGCCAGCAGGGCCAGGCGCGGTTGCCAGCGGGCGGTGCCAAAGGCTAGGTCCTGAGTCAGGGCGCGGTCGCGGGCGTCTACCTTGTCGAGCAGCGGCGGCAGGCTGCCGCCCAGTGAGGCTTTGCCATTGAGCACGGCGGCCAGAGCGCGGGCGGCGGCCAGGCGCGGGTTCATTGGCCCAGTACCTGGCCGACGGCGAACTGCTCGCGGCGGCTGTTGTAGAGATCACTGAAGGCCAACGGCTTGCCGCCGGGCAGTTGCAGGCGGGTGAGCAGTAGAGCGCCCTGTCCGCAGGCGACAGTCAGACCCTCTTTGCTAGCGGCGAGAATCTCACCGGGCGCGCCCTGCCCTTCGCCCACGCGGGCGCCGTGCACCTTCAAGGTCGCCTCGCCCAGGGTGCTGTGGCAGACCGGCCAGGGATGCAGGGCGCGAATCTGCCGTTCCAGCTCCACGGCTGGGCGTTGCCAGTCAAGGCGCGCCTCGTCCTTGTTCAGTTTGTGGGCGTAGCAGGCCAGGGCATCGTCCTGTATATCGCCGTGCAAGGTGCCAGCCTGCAGGCCGTCCACGGCGCGCACGATGGCCTGCGCGCCGAGCTCGGCCAGGCGGTCATGCAGGCTGCCGCCGGTGTCTTCGGCGGTAATCGGCGTGCTGACCTTGAGTAGCATCGGCCCGGTGTCCAGGCCGGCTTCCATCTGCATCACGGTCACGCCGCTCTCAGCATCGCCGGCTTCCACGGCGCGCTGGATCGGCGCCGCGCCACGCCAGCGCGGCAACAATGACGCGTGGCTGTTGATGCAGCCCAGGCGCGGCAGATCCAGCACCGCCTGGGGCAGGATCAGGCCGTAAGCGACCACCACCATCAGGTCGGCGTCGAGGGCTGCCAGTTCCGCCTGGGCGGCGGAGTCGCGCAGGGTCTGTGGCTGATAGACCGCAATGCCATGGGCCTCGGCAAGTTGCTTGACCGGGCTGGGCATCAGTTTTTGTCCGCGACCGGCCGGCCGATCCGGCTGCGTGTAGACCGCAACGATCTGATGATCGGTATTCAGCAGGGCCTGCAAATGCTGGGCGGCGAATTCCGGAGTACCGGCGAAGACGATGCGCATGGCGTGACTCACTGATAAAAGCGGCTGAAAAGAAAAAGGCTTGCCGTGGCAAGCCTTTGAAGGCGTGGATCAAGCCTGCTGGCGGTGCTGTTTTTCCAGCTTCTTCTTGATCCGGTCGCGCTTGAGCTGCGACAGGTAATCGACAAACAGCTTGCCGTTGAGGTGATCGCACTCGTGCTGGATGCACACGGCGAGCAGTCCTTCGGCGATCAGCTCATAGGGCTGGCCGTCGCGGTCCAGAGCCTTAATCTTGACCTTTTGCGGACGGTCGACGTTTTCGTAGAAACCGGGTACCGACAGACAACCTTCCTGGTACTGATCCATCTCGTCGGTCAGGGTTTCGAACTCGGGATTGATGAATACGCGCGGTTCGGACTTGTCCTCGGACAGGTCCATCACCACCACGCGCTTGTGCACATTCACCTGGGTCGCCGCCAGGCCGATACCCGGTGCGTCGTACATGGTCTCGAACATATCGTCGACCAGTTGGCGAATGCCGTCGTCGACCACGTCCACCGGCTTGGCGATGGTGCGCAGGCGCGGATCGGGAAACTCGAGGATGTTGAGAATGGCCATAAGCGTTTGTGAAGCACGTATGCAATTGAGAAAAAGGCCGCTGCTAAGATGCCAGCCAGCATTGCAAAACGCCTTCAACCCACGGCTTTCAAGGGATTGCCGGGTGCTGAAGGGGCTTTTGCGCGAAGACACATGATAAAGGGATTCGCCGCATGAGGAAATCACTACTCGCCCTGTTGCTGTTGACTGCGGGCGGCTTGGCCTACGCCGGCGTACCGCTCAGGGACAATCACCCAGAGCGGTACACCGTGGTCAAGGGCGACACCCTGTGGGACATCTCCGCCAAGTTTCTCAGTAAACCCTGGAAGTGGCCGCAGATCTGGCACGTCAACCCACAGGTGGAAAACCCCCACCTGATCTATCCGGGGGATGTGCTGAGCCTGGTCTATATCGACGGCCAGCCGCGTCTGGTCCTGGATCGTGGCGCCAGTCGCGGCACCATTAAGCTGTCGCCCAAGGTGCGCAGCACGCCGATGGCCGAGGCGATTCCGGCGATCCCGCTGGGGGCGATCAACAGCTTCCTGCTGTCCAACCGCATCGTCGACAGCACAGAAGACTTCGAGACCGCACCGTACGTTGTGGCTGGTAACGCCGAGCGGGTGATCAGCGGCAAGGACGACCGGGTCTATGCACGCGGCACGTTCCCCAACGATGAGCCGGTGTACGGCATCTTCCGCCAGGGTCGGGTGTATGTTGACCCGGAAACCAAGGAGTTCCTCGGTATCAACGCCGATGACATCGGCACCGGCGAGCGGATTGCCGAGGAAGGCGACATCACTACCCTGACGCTCAGCCGTTCGACCCAGGAGATTCGCCTCGGCGACCGTCTGTTCTCCACCGAGCATCGCACCCTCAATTCGAGCTTTATGCCCAGTGAGCCGGCCAACGAGATTCGCGGCCTCATTCTTGATGTACCGCGCGGCGTGACGCAGATCGGCCAGTTCGATGTGGTGACCCTCAACAAGGGCGCGCGCGATGGCTTGGTGGAAGGCAACGTGCTGGCGGTGTACAAGACCGGAGAAACCGTGCGCGACCGCATCACCGGTGAGCGGGTGAAAATTCCCGACGAGCGTGCCGGTCTGCTGATGGTGTTCCGCACTTACGAAAAGCTCAGCTACGGCCTGGTACTGGTTGCGACGCGCCAGTTGGCGGTGATGGACAAGGTGCGCAACCCCTGACATTCGCCTGACGGCTGTACCTGAATGCCGCTCGCCCGTACGGGCAGCGGCATTTTTATGATGTTCAAGCGGAAAAGGCCGTTGGGTGCGCACGGGCTATGCTGACTCGTCCCTTTACGATCAAGGACGATCGCCATGTCGCTGCCCTCGCCCGCCGAACTCGAAGCCCGTTTGCGTCTGCATGCCCTGCCCGAGCTGGGTCCACGCCGGTTTCGGCGCTTGTTGCAGGCGTTCGCCAGTGCCAGTGCTGCGTTCAGTGCGCCGGCCAGTGCCTGGCGGTCGCTGGGATTACCGGCGGTGTGTGCCGATGCGCGGCGCAGCCCGGAGATCCGCGAGCGGGCACGCGCCGCGCAAGCCTGGTTGGAGCAACCTGGCCAGCACCTGTTGATGTGGGACGACCCCCGCTATCCTGCGCTACTGGCCGAGCTGCACGATGCGCCGCCGTTGCTGTTCGTGGCCGGGAATGTCGGACTGCTGGAGCAACCACAAGTCGCTGTGGTCGGCAGTCGTCGCGCTTCGCGGCCCGGGCTGGATACCGCCGAAGCGTTTGCCCGCAGCCTGGCCGGCGGTGGCTTGGTGATTACCAGCGGCCTGGCCCTGGGAATCGATGGCGCCGCCCACCGGGCCGCCCTGGATGTGGGCGGACGCACCGTGGCGGTGCTGGGCACCGGCCTGCAACGTGTGTATCCCGCCACGCACCGTCAGTTGGCGGCGCGCATTGTCGATGAGGGCAGTGCGCTGGTGTCCGAGTTCCCTCTGGATACGCCACCGCAGGCGGGTAATTTCCCGCGGCGCAACAGATTGATCAGCGGCTTGTCGCTGGGTGTGCTGGTCATCGAGGCCAGTCCATCCAGTGGCTCGCTGATCACCGCCCGGCTGGCCGCCGAACAGGGCCGCGAGGTGTATGCGATTCCCGGCTCCATCCATCATCCCGGCGCACGCGGTTGCCATCAACTGATCCGCGAGGGCGCGACCTTGGTGGAAAGCGTCGAGGATATTCTGCAGGAATTGCGCGGCTGGCAGAACATGGCGCCATTGCCGGAAGCGCCCGTTATACCTAGCGCGACGGGAGCCTCCAACGCCGAGCATCCGTTGCTGGAGCTGTTACTGGCCGCACCGTACAGCAGCGAAGCCCTGGCCGATGCCAGCGGCTGGCCGTTGCCGCAGGTGTTGGCGGCGCTCACCGACCTTGAAATAAGCGGCCGGGTTGCTTGCGCTGCGGGAGTCTGGAGCGGTCGGGCGGGTTAACACAGGATTGACCGCTGGGGTATGTCGCATCGCGGAAAAGCCTTCGCCTGCAGTACACTGCGCGCGGCTCAAAACACGTGAAGGTTGCAATGAACAGCAGTTGGCGGGTGCGGCACATGGCAGGCGTGGTGCGAGCTGGCGGGGTGATCGCCTATCCGACCGAAGCGGTCTGGGGGCTGGGCTGCGATCCGTGGAACGAGGCGGCGGTGTTGCGTCTGCTGAACTTGAAGTCACGCCCGATGCGCAAAGGCCTGATCCTGGTGGCGGGCAGCGTCGCGCAGTTCGATTTCTTGTTGCATGACCTGCCAGCGGACTGGCTCAAGCCCCTGTCCAGCAGCTGGCCGGGACCGAATACCTGGCTGGTGCCGCACCAGAACCGGCTTGCCGAGTGGATCACCGGCGAGCATGACAGCGTGGCCTTGCGGGTCAGCGATCATCCGCTGATTGGCGACCTCTGTGCGCTGACCGGGCCGCTGGTGTCCACCTCGGCCAACCCGGCCGGACGGCCTTCAGCCCGCTCACGGCTGCGGGTTGAGCAGTATTTCCATGGACGCCTGGACGGCGTACTGGGCGGGAGTCTGGGTGGACGGCGTAACCCCAGCCTGATCCGTGACTTGGCCACGGGCAAAGTAATCCGGCCTTCCTGACCACCGGGCCCCGTCGGTGGATGGAACACCATCCTGCCGACGGGCCATCTGTGCTCAGGGCAACAGAATCGTCGAACCCACCGTCTCGCCAGCGGCCAGCGCGGTCTGCGCCTGAGCCGCGTCCTTGAGCGCATAGCGCTGGCTGATGTCCACTTGCACCTGGCCGCTGGAAATCATGGCGAACAGCTCATCGGCCATGGCCTGCAGGCGTTGTGCCGTCGTGGCGTAGCCGGCAAGGATCGGCCGGGTAACGTACAGCGAGCCTTTTTGCGCCAGGATGCCCAGGTTCACATCGGTGACCGCGCCTGAGGCATTACCGAAGCTGACCAGCAGGCCGCGCGGCGCCACGCAATCCAGGGAGATATCCCAGGTGGCCTTGCCCACCGAGTCGTACACCACCGGGCATTTCGCGCCATTCGTCAGCTCCAGCACGCGCGCGCGAATATCCTCATGGCTGCGGTCGATGGTCGCCCAGGCGCCCAGCGCCTTGGCCCGTTCGGCTTTTTCCGCTGAGCCCACCACACCGATCAGCTTGGCGCCCAAGGCCTTGGCCCACTGGCAGGCCAGCGAGCCCACGCCACCGGCGGCCGCGTGAAACAGAAGGGTTTCGCCCGGCTGCACGACATGGGTCTGGCGCAGCAGATACTGCACGGTCAATCCCTTGAGCATCACCGCGGCGGCTTGTTCGTAGGAAATATTGTCGGGCAGCTTGACCAGTTTGTCGGCGGGCAGCACATGCAGTTCGCCGTATGCGCCCAGCGGGCCAGTGGCATAGGCGACGCGGTCACCGATCTGCAAACCGGTCACGTCGCGGCCTATTGCCTCGACTTCGCCTGCGCCCTCGGTGCCCAGGCTCGACGGCAGCGAGGCCGGTGCATACAACCCGCTGCGAAAATAGGTGTCGATAAAGTTCAGGCCGATGGCGTGATTACGCACGCGTACCTCAAGCGGGCCCGGTTCGGCCGGTGTGTAGTCGCGATACTCAAGCACCTCGGGACCACCGTGAGTGCTGAACTGGATGCGCTTGGCCATGAATCTCTCCGTGAGATGAGTGAGGGAACGATGCCTATCCAAGCGCTCCGGCGACGCGGCGTCAACTGCGGCGGCTCCGGGCCCGGTGTATGCTTAGCACTTTTCCGCCCACCGACCTCGGCGGGACGCGCTACAAGGTAATTTTTCATGAGTGACCAAACCGAGGCCGTCAAAGCCTATCTGCTTGATCTGCAGGACCGCATCTGCGCCGCGCTGGAAGCCGAAGACGGCCGTGCCCGTTTCGTTGAAGATGCCTGGGAACGTCCGGGCGGCGGCGGTGGCCGCACGCGGGTAATTGGCGAGGGTGCCCTGATCGAGAAAGGTGGGGTGAATTTCTCCCATGTGTACGGCGATAACCTGCCGCCTTCGGCCAGCGCTCATCGACCGGAACTGGCCGGGCGCGGATTCCAGGCCATGGGCGTGTCGCTGGTCATCCACCCGGAAAACCCCCACGTGCCGACCTCCCACGCCAACGTGCGCCTGTTCAGCGCCGAGAAAGAAGGCGCCGAGCCCGTGTGGTGGTTTGGCGGTGGCTTCGACCTGACGCCTTACTACGCCCATGAAGAAGACTGCGTGCACTGGCACCAAGTGGCTCGCGATGCCTGCGCGCCCTTCGGCGCCGACGTTTATCCGCGCTTCAAGGCCTGGTGTGATCGCTACTTCTATATCAAGCACCGCAGTGAGCCGCGAGGCGTCGGTGGCCTGTTCTTCGATGATTTCAACGAATGGGACTTCGACACCAGCTTCGCCTTCATGCGGGCCATCGGCGATGCCTACCTGGCGGCTTACCTGCCGATCGTCGAGCGCCGCAAGAACACCCCGTTTACCGAGGCTCAGCGTGAGTTTCAGGCGTTCCGTCGCGGCCGCTATGTGGAATTCAACCTGGTCTGGGACCGTGGCACCCTGTTCGGCCTGCAATCGGGCGGGCGTACCGAGTCGATCCTGATGTCCCTGCCGCCGCAGGTGCGCTGGGGCTATGACTGGAAGCCCGAGCCGGGCAGCGAAGAAGCGCGCCTGACGGAATATTTCCTACAGGATCGCGACTGGCTCGCGGACGCCTGAATGAACCGGGTCAGCGACCTCCGGTCGTCACCGACACAAAACCGAGGAATTACATGGACCGCTACGGCGTATTCGGCAATCCCATTGGCCACAGCAAGTCGCCGCTGATCCACCGTCTGTTTGCTGAACAGACGGGCGAGCAGCTGCGTTACGAGGCGCTGCTGGCGCCGCTGGATGATTTTGCCGGTTTTGCTCGTGAGTTTTTTCGCCAAGGGCACGGCGCCAATGTCACCGTGCCGTTCAAGGAAGAGGCCTATCGCCTCGCCGATACCCTCAGCGAGCGGGCACGACGTGCCGGGGCCGTGAATACCCTGAAAAAAACTGTGGACGGCGGGTTGTTGGGCGACAACACCGACGGCGCCGGGCTGGTCCGGGACCTGAACAGCCAGGGCTTCTCGCTGCGTGGACAGCGCATCCTGATTCTCGGTGCCGGTGGTGCGGTGCGGGGCATTCTCGAGCCTTTTCTGGCCGAACAGCCGGCGCAGCTGCTGATTGCCAACCGCACCCCGGCCAAGGCCGCGCTACTGGCCGACGCCTTTGCCGACTTGGGCCCGGTCAGCGCTTGTGGCTTCAATTGGCAGGGTGAGCCGCTGGATCTGATAATCAACGGTACCTCGGCGAGCCTGGCCGGCGACGTCCCGCCGATTGGCGCGACCTTGATTCGCTCTGGCCATACGCTGTGTTACGACATGATGTATGGCGCCATGCCGACGGCGTTCAACCGCTGGGCGGCCGAACAGGGCGCGCTGACCCGCGATGGGCTCGGCATGCTGGTCGAACAGGCTGCCGAGGCGTTCTTCGTCTGGCGTGGGGTGCGTCCCGAAACGGCACCGGTGATGGCCGAGCTGCGCCGCCAGCTGAGCGCCTAACGTCGGCGCTACTGATGCCGGGAGGCTGCGCACCGCGCAGCCTGCGGTTGTTATCTCAGGATCGTCGGTACATCCAGAGGCACCCGATCACCACACACACCCCTAGCACCAGCGCAGCGCTGCTGACGGGATGCTCGCGGACGCATTCGCGGGCCAGGCGACTGGCTTCGCGCGTATTTTTGCTCAGGTCACCGTAGCGCTCGTTCAGGTGATGGTCATGCCACATGGATTCGGCACGGCGACGTAAGGTATCGAAACCTTTGCGGGTGCCGTGCAGGCTGTCGTGCCGAAGATCATCCAGGGCTTGTTGCAGGCGCTGAATCTCCTCAAGAACATCTTCGCGGCTTTGCGCCGCATGTGAACCGAAACGGGCCATGACAAAACCTCCCAGTGCTGAATGTGCAGGGAGTTGGACTCTCGGCGCGCCGGGAGGTGCGATGGGGTTCCCGGACTATTCTGACCCGCGCCGTTCGGCTCAATGCAGCGCCTTGCAGGGGGCGCTCACCGCCCGGCAGGACGTTTCCGCATCGATCTGCCGAACGGCATGGGCGCAAAGAGCGTTATCACCCATATACTGTATAAAAAAACAGTGTATGGGGTTTGTATGACCTTCTCCTCACCGCCACGGGGTCGCGGCACTGCCAGCAACCCGGTCAATCGCTTTGCGCCGACACGTACCGAGGCCTTTGATGACGGCTGGATGCAAGAGGTGCCGGACAGTCGCGCCACTGAAGTGCGCAGTGAAACCGCCAAGACGGTGGTCACCCGCAATCGCTCGCCCGACGTGGGCTTCGACCGCTCGGTGAATCCTTATCACGGCTGCGAGCATGGTTGTATCTACTGCTTCGCGCGCCCCAGCCATGCCTATTGGGACCTCTCGCCGGGTATCGATTTCGAAACCCGGCTGATCGCCAAGAGCAACCTGGGGGACGTGCTTGAGGAACAGCTGAGCAAGCCGGGCTATGTACCCCAGCCTATCGCCCTGGGTGTCAACACAGACGCCTACCAGCCGATCGAGCGCCAACAGCGGCTGACGCGCCGGGCACTGGAAATCCTGCTTCGTTATCGACATCCGGTGCATATCATTACCAAAAGCTCGCTGATTCTGCGCGACCTGGACCTGCTTACGGAGTTGGCCGAACAGCGCCTGGTCAGTGTGTCCATCAGCCTGACCACGCTGGACGACGAATTGAAGCGCATCATGGAGCCGCGGGCGGCCTCACCCGCGGCGCGTCTGCGTTGTCTGCGGGTGTTGAGCGCCGAGGGTGTGCCCGTCAATGTGATGTGCGCGCCGATGATACCGATGATCAACGATGCCGAGTTGGAGAGGCTGTTGCAGGCTGCGCAAGATGCCGGTGCGCAAACCGCGGGCTATGTCTTGCTGCGGTTGCCGCTGGAGATTGCCGAGCTGTTCGAGGAATGGCTGGCCACGCATTTCCCCGAACGAGCGGAACATGTGATGAGCCTGATTCGACAATGTCGCGGCGGACAGAATTATGACAGCCGCTTTGGCGTACGCATGCGCGGCGAGGGACCTTTTGCCGAGCTGCTGGCGCACCGCTTCCGGATTGCCTGCAAGCGCCTTGGACTAAACGGACGCGACGCATCGCCTGGGCTGGATTGCAGCCGGTTTGCGCCACCCAGCGACCAGATGTCGTTGTTTTAAGCTGCGACTGACTGCCGATCAGCCGGCGCTCGTTCCGCTGCCGAGCTGCAGGCCAACACCCAATTGTCGACTCAGGCAGGGCCAGTGGTGCCAAGCATCCTGCAACTGTTGGTCCCCCAGGTGATCACGGCAGGCGACCTGCTCAGCAGCGCTCAGACGTGAGGGATCAAGCAGGCCATCGACGCTGTCAAATACAGCCTGATCCAGGGCGTTTGCGAACGGCTCGCCAATCAATTGGTGGGCGATAAGATTGGCCGTGGTGTTGTCCAATGGGATCAGCGGACGGCCCAATTGGGCGAGGTAACGATCGTTGACTTCCTCGATCAGGCGTTGGGCCAGATAGGCGTCATCGAGTAAGGCGGCAAGGCCGGCCTCAGCGTGCAGGGGGGCCTTAAAGAATTGCACGGCAACCCGCAGCAGCGGTTCGATGTGGGCTTCCAAACCGGTTTCCCGGGCGACCGCGGCGGCCGCCTCGAGCAATTCGGGAACTTGTTCGATATAGGCGCTGATAAAGTGCAGCAGCGTATCGGGCGTATTTCCATCCGGCAGCTGTATGGCCGGGTGCAAGCTTGCCAGACGCGTGCTAAGCAGATTTGCGAGCAAGCCGCTGCGGTGTTCCTCCTGCAGAGCTTCACGTATGGTTTCGCGGATGGGGGACAGGTCCATGACTACTCCTGATGAGCATTGCACTATTTACCTTAGCCGATGCGACTTTCCTGTGGTTTCGGTCGGGTAAGGGATTGCCGGTGTTGGCGAGCCGGCATAAATTGCTCTTCCAAAAAACCATGTGACTTGAGTGAGCTACTTGCTGTCGTCATGCATTGAACGTTTTCGACTAAACCACTGGAGGCAGCACGATGCCGTATAAGCACAAGGCCATTCCCATTCACGTGCGGACGGCCAGCGAGAGTGCGGATGAGGCATTGCACAGTATCGTCGATGGATTCAAACGCTTTCGTAATGAAGTGTTTCCTGCCCAAGAGGAACTGTTCAAAAGTCTGGCTACTGCCCAAAACCCACGGGCCATGTTCATTACGTGCGCTGATTCACGCATCGTTCCAGAGCTGATTACACAAAGCTCTCCCGGCGATCTGTTCGTCTGCCGCAACGTCGGTAACGTAGTTCCCGCGTACGGGCAGATGATGGGGGGCGTATCCACTGCCATCGAATACGCGGTGCTGGCGCTGCACGTTCAGCACATCATTATCTGCGGCCATTCCGATTGCGGGGCGATGAAGGCGGTGCTCGACCCGGTTGCGCTGGCCAGCATGCCCACGGTACAGGCGTGGTTGCGCCATTCGGAAGTGGCCCTGCGTGTGGTCGAGGAAAATTGCGGCTGCGGCCATCACGATGTCCTGGAAATCCTCACCGAGGAAAACGTTGTCGCCCAGCTCGACCACTTGCGCACCCATCCTTCCGTGGCAGCACGGCTGGCCAGCGGGCAGCTGTTCATCCATGGTTGGGTGTACGACATCGAAAGCAGCAAAATCATTGCCTATGACTCCGAACAGGGCCGCTTCCTGCCTCTGGATGGCGATATCGTCCCCATGGCCACGCCGCGTCAGCGTTATTTCCGCAGCTGACGTTTTCGCGGCGCGCGCCGCGGTCTGATCTTTTTTGCGGGCTCTCCGCCGCGTTGGGCGCCCTGTCCTTGGGCGCTCCCACAGCGTTTCCCGGCCATTTCACCGGCGTAATTGCCAGGTGCGGGTCGCTGTCTATACTTCGACTCGAACGACGTTACCTGATAGGAACCGACAGCGCCTTGCGTGCCGGTTTCGGCAGTTGAAGCGTGCAGTCTCGATTGCCGTTCCCTGGCAGCCCGGTGTTTCGGCGGGATAACAAGAACGATAGGGGAACCCGCAATGTTGCGACATCCACGACTCGGGATGGGTCTGCTGCTGTGGTCGCTATTCAGCCAGGCGCAGGCTGCATGGGACGTCAACATGTCACCCGGTGTTACCGACGTCAGCCGCTCGGTATTCGATCTGCACATGACCATTTTCTGGATCTGTGTGGTTATCGGTGTATTGGTTTTCGCCGTGATGATCTGGTCGATGATCATTCACCGTCGCTCCACGGGCCAGAAACCGGCCAATTTCCATGAAAACACTCGAATCGAAGTGCTCTGGACAGTGATTCCGCTGCTGATCCTTATCGCCATGGCGGTGCCGGCCACCCGTACGCTGATCCATATCTATGACCCCAGCGAATCGGATGTGGATATCCAGGTCACAGGTTATCAATGGAAATGGCACTACAAGTACCTGGGTCAAGATGTTGAATATTTCAGCAACATGACCACGCCGCGCGAGCAGATCAACAACCAGGCTCCCAAAGGCGAGCACTATCTGCTGGAAGTGGACAATCCGCTGGTGGTGCCGGTGGGTGCCAAGGTGCGTTTTTTGATCACCTCGGCCGATGTGATCCACTCCTGGTGGGTGCCGGCACTGGCGGTGAAAAAGGATGCCATTCCCGGTTTCGTCAACGAATCCTGGACGCGCATCGAAGAGCCGGGTTTCTACCGCGGCCAGTGCACCGAACTGTGCGGCAAGGACCATGGCTTCATGCCTGTGGTGGTGGAAGCGAAAAGCCCTGAGAACTACGCCACCTGGATGGCTGAACGCAAGGCCGAAGCGGCCCAGCTCAAGGAGCTGACCAGCAAGGAATGGACGCGTGAGGAGCTGGTGGAACGAGGCGGTACGGTGTATCAGACCTATTGCTCGGCCTGCCACCAGGCGGGTGGCGAAGGTCTGCCGCCCATGTTCCCGGCACTCAAGGGCTCGCCGATCACCGTCGGCCCGATGGAAGCCCACCTTAATATCGTTTTCAACGGCAAGCCGGGCACGGCCATGGCGGCCTTCGGCAGGCAGCTGTCGGAAGTGGACATCGCCGCCGTGGTGACTTACGAACGCAACGCCCTGGGCAACAGTGTCGGCGACATGCTGACGCCGCAGGACGTGCTCGCCCTCAAACAGGCCCAGGAGTAAGGACATGAGTGCAGTGATCGACCATGGTCATGCCGGACATGACCTCCACCACGGCCCAGCCAAGGGCTTGATGCGCTGGCTGCTGACCACCAATCACAAGGACATCGGCACGATGTACCTGTGGTTCAGCTTCGGCGCCTTCCTGCTCGGCGGCACCTTTGCCATGGTTATCCGCGCCGAACTGTTCCAACCCGGCTTGCAGATCGTGCAGCCGGAGTTCTTCAATCAGATGACCACCATGCACGGCCTGGTAATGGTCTTCGGCGCGGTGATGCCGGCTTTCGTCGGCCTGGCCAACTGGATGATTCCCTTGATGATCGGCGCGCCGGACATGGCTTTGCCGCGCATGAACAACTTCAGTTTCTGGTTGCTGCCGGCGGCCTTTACGCTGCTGGTCAGCACGCTGTTCATGGAAGGTGGTGGGCCGAACTTCGGCTGGACCTTCTACGCACCACTGTCCACCACCTATGCACCGGAAAGCGTGACCTTCTTTATCTTCGCCATCCACCTGATGGGCTTCAGCTCCATCATGGGCGCCATCAACGTGATCGCCACCGTGCTCAACCTGCGCGCGCCGGGCATGACGTTGATGAAAATGCCCCTCTTCGTATGGACCTGGCTGATCACGGCCTTCCTGCTGATCGGCGTGATGCCGGTGCTGGCGGGCGTGGTGACCATGATGCTGATGGATATCCACTTCAGTACCAGCTTCTTCAGTGCAGCCGGCGGCGGCGACCCGGTGCTGTTCCAGCACGTGTTCTGGTTTTTCGGTCACCCCGAGGTGTACATCATGATCTTGCCGGCCTTCGGCGCGGTCAGCTCAATCATCCCAGCCTTCTCCCGCAAGCCACTGTTCGGCTACACCTCCATGGTCTACGCCACTGGCGCCATTGCCTTCCTGTCGTTCCTGGTCTGGGCGCATCACATGTTTACCGTCGGCATTCCGCTGACCGGTGAGCTGTTCTTCATGTATGCCACCCTGCTGATCGCCGTGCCCACCGGCGTCAAGGTATTCAATTGGGCGAGCACCATGTGGCAAGGGTCGCTGACCTTCGAGGCGCCCATGCTGTTTGCGGTGGCCTTCGTCATCCTGTTCACCATCGGTGGCTTCTCGGGGCTGATGCTGGCCATCGCGCCAGCGGACTTCCAATACCACGATACCTATTTCGTGGTGGCCCACTTCCACTATGTGCTGGTGCCGGGCGCGATCTTCGGCATCTTCGCTTCGGCGTACTACTGGCTGCCCAAATGGACAGGGCACATGTACGACGAGACCTTGGCGAAGCTGCATTTCTGGATGAGCTTCGTCGGCATGAACCTGGCGTTCTTCCCGATGCACTTCGTGGGCCTGGCCGGCATGCCCAGGCGGATTCCGGACTACAACATGATGTTCGCCAATTTCAATATGGTGTCATCGGTGGGCGCCTTCATGTTCGGCGTCACCCAGTTGCTATTCCTGTTCATCGTCATCAAGTGCATTCGCGGCGGCAAGCCCGCCGCGGCAAAACCCTGGGATGGCGCCGAAGGGCTGGAGTGGACGGTGCCTTCGCCGGCGCCTTACCACACCTTCCAGACACCACCGGAAGTGAAATGACACGCTGGGAGTCACATCATGAGCCGAGCCATCAGTACACCCCGCCTAGTCAGTCGCCTGCTTGTTCTGGCGGTGGCGATGTTCGCCTTCGGTTTCGCTCTGGTGCCCATCTATGACGTGATGTGCAAGGCCTTTGGCATCAATGGCAAAACCGCCGGCGCCTACCAGGGGTCGCAGTCCATTGACGAGTCACGCGAGGTGCGCGTGCAGTTCCTCGCCACCAATGCTGCAGGCATGACCTGGGAGTTCCAGCCGCTGACCGAAGAGATCCGCGTCCATCCCGGCGCCAGCCAGGAAATTCTCTTTATCGCCCACAACACCACGGACCAGCCGATGACTGCCCAGGCGGTGCCCAGCGTAGCGCCTTCCCGAGCGGCGGCGTATTTCCACAAGACCGAATGTTTCTGCTTCACCCAGCAAGTGTTGCAGCCCGGCGAGCGTATCGAGATGCCTGTGCGCTTCATCGTCGATCGCGACCTGCCCCGCGATGTGTATCACCTGACACTGGGCTACACGCTGTTCGATATCACTGCTCGCCAACCAGTCGCGGCCCGCCATGACGGTTAAGGAGAATAAAGAGATGGCAACTCACGAGCCGTATTTCGTTCCTTCGCAAAGCAAATGGCCGATCATTGCCAGTCTCGGCATGTTGGTGACTGTGTATGGCCTGGGCAGTTGGTTCAACGATTTGTCCGCGCAGCGGGAGAGTTCCAACGGTCCGCTGATCTTCTTCATCGGCACGCTGTTTCTGGCCTACATGCTGTTCGGTTGGTTTGGCAATGTCATCAGGGAAAGCCGGGGCGGGCTGTATAGCGCGCAAATGGATCGTTCATTTCGCTGGGGCATGACCTGGTTCATTTTTTCCGAGGTGATGTTCTTCCTCGCGTTCTTCGGCGCGCTGTTCTATGTGCGCTACTGGGCCGGCCCCTGGCTCGGCGGCGCTGGCGACAAGGGCGTGAGCAACATGCTCTGGCCGGACTTCACCTTCTCCTGGCCCCTGCTGGCCAACCCCGACTCCAAACTGTTCCCGCCGCCCACCGAAGTCATCAGCGCCTGGTCGCTGCCCTTGGTCAACACCATCCTGCTGGTCAGTTCCAGCTTCACTCTGACCTTTGCCCATCATGCATTGAAGAACAGCAACCGCACCTTGCTGAAAGCCTGGCTCGCATTGACCGTGCTACTCGGTATCGCCTTCCTGATCCTGCAGGCCGAGGAATATGTGCATGCCTATCAGGAGCTGGGGCTGACCCTGGGCTCGGGCATCTATGGCGCCACCTTCTTCATGCTCACCGGTTTTCACGGTGCCCACGTCACCCTGGGCACCATCATCCTGATTGTCATGCTGGTACGGGTGCTACGCGGGCACTTCACACCCGAGCAGCATTTCGGCTTCGAGGCCGCAACCTGGTATTGGCACTTTGTCGACGTGGTGTGGATTGCATTGTTCATTTTTGTCTACGTGCTCTGACATGACGTCGTGGCCAGCACCCGCCTGAAGCCCGGGGTTTACCAGGTGACATGGGGCTGTAAGTGCCCAGAGTAAAACCCCCAGGCAATCAGCGACACGGTGAGTGCGGCCAGGCCGACCCGGACATACAACGCATACATCATCCGACGCCCGTGGCCCTGGTCCTTGACCATGAAAAACAGGGCGCTGAACAGGCTGATCAGAATGGCCAGCAATAACAGGAGGATCGCCGCCTTGAGCATTGCGGGACTCCGGGGGAGACGTATGAAGTTGCAGTATAGCCAGTCACTCGGTGCGTCTGGCTGGCGGCTGACACAGCATTTCAAGCCCGGCTGGCTGCCAAGCCTGTGTGTATTGTGCATGCTCCCGCTCTTGGTCGGTCTGGGCTGCTGGCAACTGGCGCGGGCGGAAGAAAAGCGCGCCCTGCTGGCCAGTCAGGAGGCCCGCCGCCAGGCCCCACCGATCCGGCTCGATGCGCTGGATCTGACCAGTCCGCCGGCCTTTCAGCGCATACGTTTGCACGGTCATTTCGAGGCCGCGCATAGCCTGTTGCTCGACAGCCGTGTGCACCAAGGCCAAGTAGGTGTCGAACTACTGCAACCGTTTCTCGACCAGCCCAGCGGCCGCTGGGTGCTGATCAATCGCGGTTGGCTGCCTTGGCCGGATCGCCGCATACCGCCACGTTTTGTCACCCCCTCTGGGGCGCTGGACGTGCTGGCCTGGGTCTATGTATCGCCGGGTCAGCCACTGGTCCTGGCTGGCGAGCGTGGAACGTCCTGGCCGCGCTTGACCAATCGGGTGGAGCTTGACGCCTTCTGGCAAGAACTGGGGCGTGACGGCCTGTCTGTTGAGTTACGCCTCGAACCAGGGCCCGCCGCGTTGGCGGTCGACTGGCCGATTGTCAGCATGAGCCCTGAAAAACACCTGGGCTATGCGGTGCAATGGTTCGCTCTGGCGGCAGCCCTGTGCGCCCTGTTCATCTACTTTGGAATCCACCAGGCACGAGAGGTACGCGATGCAGCCAGCCATCGACATGAGTGAAACCCCACCGGCACGTCGCGGGCGACTGCCATTGATCCTGATGCTGGTGATGGTGATCGGGCCAATGGTGCTGGCCACGGCCATGTATCAGTGGCGTTTTTGGGTGCCGCAGGAGCGCACCTACCACGGTGTGCTTATCGGCAATGGCCAGAGCCGCGTTGATCTAGGCATTGAGGGTGTGGCAGATGTGGGGTGGCAACTGCTGGTCACCGCACCCGATGACTGCCGCGGGGAATGTCGCCAACTCGTCTATCTGGCCCGCCAACTGAACATCGGCCTGGGCCGCGAGGCCAGTCGCGCCAGCCATGCGCTGGCCACCGCTGGGCCGTTGGATGCCGATTACGAAGCGCAGCTGCGACGCGAATACCCGCAACTGGGGATCCATAGCCTGGATTTGCAGCGCTACGCACGCAGCGTCACTCCGACACACGAGGCGCAACTGTGGATTGTCGACCCGCTCGGCAACCTGGTTCTGCGTTACGACAGCAGCACGCCAGGCAAGGCGGTTCTTGAAGACTTGCGCCTGCTGCTCAAATTGTCGCGGATCGGCTAAAGGAGCCCAGGATGCGCAAGCCCGGTTATTGGCTAAGCCTGTTCGCCTTCGCGTTGGCAGGGGTTGTGGTCCTGCTTGGCGCCTACACCCGCCTGACCCATGCCGGCCTCGGTTGTCCCGACTGGCCGGGCTGCTACGGGTTTCTCGGGGTGCCGATGAGCGAGCAGGCCCAGGCGCTGGCCGCCGCGCGGTTTCCCGAGGCGCCTCTGGAGGTGCACAAGGGCTGGAATGAAATGGTCCACCGCTACTTCGCCGGTGCCCTGGGATTGGTGATTCTTGGGCTGGCCATCCAGGCCCTGCGTCGGCGCAACGAGGTGGGACAGCCGCTCGGCTTGCCGCTGTTATTGCTGGGTGTGGTGATCACCCAGGCTCTGTTCGGCATGTGGACGGTCACCCTGCAACTCTGGCCGCAAGTGGTCACCGCGCACCTGCTGGGTGGCTTTGCCACCTTGGCGCTCCTGTTTCTGCTCAGCGTTCGCCTGTCCGGATACGGGGCGGCGGTGTCACCCATCCCGAGGCGCCTGCGCCGGCTGGCTGGAGTGGCCTTGCTGTTGGCTATCGGCCAGATCACGCTGGGTGGTTGGGTCAGCTCCAACTATGCGGCTGTGGCCTGTCCGGATTTTCCCACCTGCCAGGGCGTGTGGTGGCCCAGCATGGATTTTGCCAACGGTTTAAACCTCACCCAGCATATTGGCCCCAATTACCTGGGTGGCCTGCTGTACGGCGATGCCCGCACAGCCATCCACATGAGCCACCGTCTAGGCGCGCTGGTCCTGAGTCTGGTGTTGCTGCTGCTGGCTTGGCAGTTGTGGCGTCATAGGCGGGGCAGGTTGGCTGCCTTGCTGGTGCTGGCGCTGGGTATACAGCTCGGCCTGGGCGTGGCCAACGTATTGCTGCACCTGCCGCTGGCGGTGGCCGTGGCGCATAACGGCGGCGGCGCGGCGCTTTTGCTGGTGTTGGTGCTGATCAATGAACGGCTACGCAGTCCGCTGGCCGAGCGCTGCACAGGGCCGCTGGACGTCTGGGGACAACCCGTTGTGGATATCAGGCCGTTGAAAAATGTAGGCGAGGCAGGCAGGACGAGGCGAAAACAGCCGAAGAAGCGCAGTTTAGGTGTTCTAAATGAGCATTCTGAGGCTGTTTTTCACGACGTATTGCCAACGCAGGTAGGTTTTAAACGGCCTGATAACTCTTGAGCCTGAGCAAAAGGAGCATTGTCATGACCCCTGTCTTGAGCCAAACCCACCTCAACGCTACGTGGCGTGACTATCTGGAACTGACCAAGCCCAAGGTTGTGGTGCTGATGCTGATTACCTCGCTGGTCGGCATGTTTCTGGCTACTCGGGCGGGAGTGCCCTGGACAGTGCTGGTGTTCGGCAACCTGGGTATTGCCTTGTGCGCCGGTGCGGCGGCGGCGGTCAATCATGTCGTCGACCGGCGTATAGATGCGCTGATGGCGCGCACCCACAAGCGGCCGGTGACCGCGGGCCGGGTGTCGCCGGGTGCCGCGCTGGGTTTTGCCCTGCTGCTCGCCCTGCTCGGCCAGGCGCTACTACTGGTCTTCACTAATCCGCTGACCGCTTGGCTGACGCTGGCTTCGTTGCTTGGTTACGCGGTGCTCTACACCGGTTTTCTCAAGCGCGCCACGCCACAGAACATCGTCATCGGCGGGCTGGCCGGTGCGGCGCCGCCGCTGCTTGGCTGGGTGGCGGTCAGCGGCCATGTAAGCGCCGAGGCGCTGCTGCTGGTGCTGATCATCTTCGCCTGGACACCGCCGCATTTCTGGGCGCTGGCGATCCACCGTAAGGCCGAGTACGCCAAGGCGGATATTCCCATGCTGCCGGTAACCCATGGCGAGCAGTACACCAAAGTGCATATCCTGCTCTACACGCTGATCCTGCTGGCGGTCAGCCTGCTGCCGTTTGTCATTCACATGAGCGGCCCGTTGTACCTGGTCAGCGCGCTGCTGCTCGGCGGTCGTTTCCTGTTTTGGGCCTGGGCGTTGTACCGTGACAGCCGACCTCACGCGGCGATCAATACGTTCAAGTACTCGATCGCCTACCTGTTTTTGTTGTTTATCGCGCTTTTGCTCGATCACTACCTGAAGTTGAATGTATGACCCGAATCCACACCACCGTTTTTATCCTCGTTGCGCTGATCGCCGTGGTGATCGGCCTGACTGTCTCCAAGGCGCTGAATCGCCAAGACCAGGTCAATCCCGCCCAGTTGCTGGATGCCGGCATCGTTTTGCTGCCACAAGGCCGGCCGATGCCGGATGTGCGATTGATCGACCAGAACGGCGCAGTCCAGCCCGTCGATCAGCTGCAAGGCGCCTGGACCGTGCTGTTTTTCGGCTACACCTTTTGCCCGGACATCTGCCCGACAACGCTGGCCGAGTTGCGCCAGCTCAAGGGTATGTTGCCCGAGGAGATCCGCGACAATCTGCGGGTGGTGCTGGTCAGTGTCGACCCCGCCCGTGACACGCCGCAGCAGCTCAAGGAGTACCTGGGCTTTTTCGATGCCGAATTTCGTGGTCTGACCGGCGAGTTGGCGGATATCCAGAAATTGTCCAACAGCGTGGGCATCCCCTTCATTCCCGGCGACGAGAGCAAACCGAATTACACCGTGGATCACAGCGGTAACTTGGCCCTCATCGGCCCGGACGGTCGCCAGCGCGGTTTTATTCGCGGACCACTGAACAATGCCAAGCTGGCCGCCCAGTTGCCGACGCTGCTGGCAGGCGAAGGATAAAGGCCGGCCTGTGGAGGGTGGGCCGCCGACCGCCACCCGGTGGATCGCCACCCGGTGGATTGATGAAGCGCGATCCATCCTACAAACCGGTGCTTATGCCAGCGGTTCTGTAACCCGCTCCCACCCCCGCTTCCTGAATGGGCAGCGAACCGGCTAGCCCGGGCACGGTCACAATCCCCACAACGGTTCGCCAAACGGCCTCGTGGGGAAGCCAGGATGCCCTTGCTCAAACTGCTGCACCTTGCCGCCTTGCTGTGCTGGTGCGGCGCCCTGCTCTACTTGCCGGCCCTGATTGCCGCCGGAACCCGCCATAGCGATGCGCTGTTCTATCGTGATCACGCCCACCTGACGCGCTGGGTGTTCACGTTCTTTGCTACGCCAGCGGCGCTGCTGGCCATTGGCTCAGGCACGGTCCTGTTTCTACGCGATGGCACCCTGGCAGGCTGGCTGATTCTCAAGCTCAGCGTGGTCGCCGCCATGGTGCTCTGTCATGCCTTGTGCGGCGTGTTGGTGCTGCGCATCGAGCGCGAGCCGCAGCGTCGTGTGGCGGCGGAGTGCGCGGCGTTGGGCAGTCTGGCAACGGTATTGATCGGCCTGACGTTGTGGCTGGTCCTGGCCAAGCCCCTGTGAGCCGGAGGACCGCTCAGGCTATTGAGCGCGGGCTATTCGGTCTGCACGCCCACCGCATGTTCATAGACCAGACGCCCGCCGAGAAAGGCGGCCAGGCCAATCAGCCCGGCCGTCAGCACGGACAGGTACAGTGCCCACAGCGCTACGGCCTCGCTCACCAGGGTCTCGTAGCGCAGCAGCCAGTTCAGCGAGGCCAGCGACAGCATCATCACGGCGAGGATGGCGTGGCACCAGGCGGTGATCTTGCGGCGAATTTCCGCCACGGTGAGCAGGTCGATCAATCCGGCCAGACTGGCTACCCAGCCGCCGAACGCGCCGACTCCCGCCAGCCAGACGCCGGCGCGCCACCAGAACACATCGTCGGTCCACAAAAACGCCAGGTCCACCGGCACCAATCCGAGCAAGGCGGCCACCGGAAAGTGGATCAGCATCGGATGCAGCGGGTGCTGGCCGATGGCGGCATTACTGGTAATCGGCTCGCGTACGCTGGGCACCGCTGTTTCCCCTGGTTGGCACGTCCGGCTGGCCGTGTTCTGCAATGGACCACGCTGGCGCTGGCAGTTCCCAGTCTGACGGGTTGTCAGGGCGTGCAGTCGATCCTCGATCCGGCCGGTCCCATGGCCCGCGAAGTGGCGCTGGTGTGGTGGGTCATGTGTGGTTTTGCACTGCTGGTGTTGGTGCTGGTCAGCGCCTTGTGGCTGTACGCCATGCTGCGTGCGCCACGTACCGTCAGTCCCGAGCGGGAGCGGCGCGTGCAACGGCGCTGGCTGATCGGCGGCGGTTTGCTACTGCCGACAATCAGCGTCGTGCTGTTGCTGGTCTATGGACTCTCCGCCGGGCGCGGCCTGCTGCCGCCGCTGCCGGTTATCGGTGGCGAGCAACCGCTGCGCATCGAGGTGACCGGCCATCAATGGTGGTGGGAAGTGCGCTATCCGGACAGCGGCGTGGTCACCGCCAATCAGCTGATCGTACCCGTGGGCCGTCCCTTGGACATTGAGGTGGGTAGCGCCGATGTGATCCATGCGTTCTGGGTGCCGAGGCTGGGTGGCAAGCTGGACATGATGCCCGGACGTCGCCACGTGCTGCGCCTGCAGGCGGATGAGGCCGGGGTGTTTCGCGGGCAATGCACGGAATTTTGCGGCACCCAGCATGCGCACATGATTCTGCATGTCGAGGCTCAGGCGCCTGACGCCTTTACTGCCTGGATCGCCGCGCGAGCCGAGCGCGAGATTGCAGCACCTGCGCCAGGCTCCGCCGGCGAGGTGTTTGCCAGTCGCTGCGGCCTGTGTCACCGCGTGGCGGGCATTTCCCAGGGGCAGCGCGCCCCGGACCTGAGCGACCTCGCGTCGCGGCCTACGCTTGGCGCGGGTGTGATTGCCAACGATGCCGAGGGGTTACGCCGCTGGTTGCGCGAACACCAGACGCTGAAACCCGGCAATGCCATGCCGTCCCATGACGTGGTGGAGGATGCCGATCTGGATGCCATTGCCATCTGGCTGGAGAGCCTCGCGCCATGAACCCGAGCCGCGAAACCGGCGCGCCGGCCACCGATCCGGCGCAGTTGCACGATCAGTTCAATGCCGTGTGGGGCAGTCCGCGCGGTTGGCGGGCGCTGACGGTCGTCAACCACACCACCATCGGGCTGCGCTTTCTGGTTACCGGCGCGGTGTTCTTTCTGTTCGGCGGGCTGCTGGCCATGCTGATCCGTGCTCAGTTGGCCGTGCCGGGCTACGTGATGATGGAGCCGGACGTCTACAGCCAGGTATTCACCATGCACGGCACGGTGATGATGTTCCTGTTCGCCGTGCCGATGATGGAAGGCCTGGCGGTCTATTTGATCCCCAAGATGCTCGGGGCTCGCGACCTGGCCTTCCCTCGTCTCTCGGCGCTCGGGTATTTCTGCTACCTGTTCGGCGGCATCATCCTGTGCGTCAGCCTGTTCCTCGATCTGGCACCCAAGGCCGGCTGGTTCATGTACACGCCGCTGTCCAGCGCGGTGTATACGCCAGGCATGAATTCGGACTTCTGGCTGCTGGGCATTACTTTCGTGGAGATTTCCGCAGTCAGCGCCGGCGTCGAACTGGTGGTGTCGATCCTGCGCACCCGCGCCAATGGCATGGCCCTGCACCAGATGCCGATCTACGCCTGGTACATCCTGGTCATGGCGCTGATGATCGTGTTCGGCTTTCCACCGCTGATCCTGGGCAGCATTCTTCTGGAGCTGGAGCGCGCCGCCGGTCTGCCGTTCTTTGACGTGGCGCGCGGCGGCGATCCGTTGCTCTGGCAGCACCTGTTCTGGCTGTTCGGCCATCCCGAGGTGTACATCATCTTCCTGCCCGGCGCGGGCATCGTTTCCACCCTGCTGCCGGTGTTTTGCCAGCGGCCGCTGGTGGGCTACCGCTGGGTGGTGCTCGGGGTGCTGACGATCGGCTTCCTGAGCTTCGGGTTGTGGGTGCACCACATGTTCACCGTCGGTATTCCACAGCTGGCCCTGGCGTTCTTCTCCGCGGCCAGCATGCTGGTGGCGATCCCCACCGGCGTGCAGGTGTTCGCCTGGATTGCCACGTTGTGGCTGGGCAAGCCGTTGTACCGGGTGCCGATGCTCTGGCTGGTAGGGTTTCTGATCGTCTTCGTGGCCGGCGGGCTGACCGGGGTGATGCTCGCCCTGGTGCCTTTTAACTGGCAGGTGCATGACACCCATTTCGTGGTCGCGCACATGCATTACGTGCTGGTGGGTGGCATGTTCTTCCCGCTGATGGCCGGGCTGTATTACTGGCTGCCGCATTTCTCCGGACGCATGCCGTCGGAGCGCCTTGGCCGCTGGGGCTTTTGGCTGGTATTCATCGGCTTCAACCTGACCTTCCTCGTCATGCACTGGACCGGGCTGATGGGCATGCCGCGTCGGGTGTACACCTATGACAGCGGCCTGGGCTGGGATCTGCCCAATCTGGTGTCGTCGATCGGCAGCTTCGTCATGGCCATGGGCGTGGCGACCATCTTGCTGGATCTCCTCCTGCATTACCGCTTCGGCCTGGCCGCGCCGAAGAATCCCTGGCGCGCCGATACCCTGGAGTGGGCGACCGGCCTGCCGCCCAGCCCGTACAACTTCGTCAGCCTGCCGGATGTTCACAGCCGCCACCCGCTGTGGGACGACCCGCAGCTGCCGGACAGCATTGCCCGTGGCGAGCATGGGCTGACGGTCATCGACCATGGCCGGCGCGAGACTTACGGTGTCGATCCATTGACCGGCACGATACGCGAGGTCACGCACCTGCCAGGTAATACGTGGCTGCCGTTCAACACCGCGCTGCTGCTCGCCGGGTTGTGCCTGAGCCTGCTGCTCAAGAGCTATTGGCTGGCGCTGGGCATCACCCTGGCCACCCTGCTGGTGCTGCTGCGCTGGTCGTGGATGAATGGCGCGCATCCCGCCGCTTCGCCGGACACGCAAACGCACCCCGGCGATCCGCCGCTGCATTGGCGCACCTGCGACGGGCCGGGGTTGTGGGGGATGGGCGTGACCCTGCTGGCCAACGCCGCGCTGTACCTGTCCTTGCTGTTTGGCTGGTTTTACCTATGGACCGTGGCGCCGGCTTGGTTGGTGCCGGAGCGCGCGGGGCAAGGCGGCGGCTGGCTGCTGGGCAGCGCACTGCTGCTGAGTGTCGGCACGCTGTGGCTGCGGCGCGTGCTCAAGCGCCTGCGTCGTGGCGATGATCGTCGCCTGCAAGGCCAACTGGCAGTGTTGTGTGGGCTGGCGGTGGTGCAGTCGGCTCTGGTGCTCGGTGCGCTGCTCAGCGCTGACCTGCAGCCACGCACCACGGCCCACGATGCGCTGGTGCTGGTAATTCTGTTGTATAGCCTGATGCATTGCGTGCTGGCGGCGCTGCTGACCGGCCTGCAGGCTTGGCGCGTCGCCTATGGCTACGTGAACGCGGCGTCGCCGTACGAGCCGCTGGTGGTTGGCCCACTATGGACGTACAACCTGGCGGTGGTGTGGAGCAGCTACCTGGCGGTCATGCTGTTTCCCCTCGGCTGGAGCACGGGCGGATGAATCGCTCGGCCTTCAGCCCCGCGCAGATCCCGCTCGGCCTGGTGATCTGGAGCCTCTGGTTTGTCGCCTTGTATGGCGCCCAGGGATTGGGCTGTGAACTGGCCCCGCCGCCGCCTCAGGCGGGGGCGACCACCTGGCTGAATGCGGCACTGGGCTTGTTCACCGCGCTGACGCTGGCGCTGCTGTTGCTCCTGGCCTGGCGTTTCTGGCGCCTAGCCGCTGCCACGGCGGCGCAGCGTTTCGTGGCGCGCTTGTCTGCGAGCGTGCATGTTGTGGCGGCGCTGGCCACGGCGTTCATCGGCCTGCCCGTGCTGAGCCTGCCGCCATGCCTGTGAAGCACGCTGCATGGCTGCTACTGGTGCTGGCATCCCCGGTCCGCGCCCATGGATTATTCGATGTGCATTCGTTTGAACGCCTGCCTTTGCTGCTGACCGCTCTACTGCTGGGCAGCGCCTGGTTGCTTTATGGCTTGGGTGTGCGCCGGGTGGCGCCGCATCGCGGTGAGGCGCTGTGCATGCACCTGGCCATGCTGCTCGCCGTGCTGGCTATCTTCGGTCCGCTGGATGAGTGGGCGGAAACCAGTACCAGCTGGCACATGACCCAGCACATGCTGTTTATCGTGGTTATCGCCCCGCTCTGGGCGCTGGCGCGGCCGCTGCCGCAATGGCGCGCCCTCACCGGACGGCTGGGCCAATCGTTGTGGACCTGGATCCTGCGCGCCGGTCGCCATCCCACCGCCCTGGCCTTGGTGCACGGCGCGGTGATCTGGATCTGGCACACGCCCCGGCTCTATCAGCTGGCGCTGGACAACCTCTGGTGGCATGCCATCGAGCATGGTTGCTTCCTGTTCAGCGGCTGGCTGTTCTGGTGGTCGGTGCTGCGCATACCGCCACGTAAGACACCCGTGGCGCTGTTGGCGATTCTGCTGACCCTCATGCACACCGGCCTGCTGGGTGCCTTGCTGACCTTCGCCAGTGTCCCGCTGTACGGCGACACGCGGGATTTGGCCGACCAGCAGCTGGCCGGCTTGTTGATGTGGGTGCCCGGTGGGCTGGTCTATCTGATGGGGGCGGGCTGGATTGCCTGGCGCTGGCTTGGGCGGGCCAGGCAATCGCAGGGTGAGACACGGTGGCAAGGACGCTGATGGGCCGGACTTATGGATTCGGGTCAGCGGGCAAACAGCTGACCGATATCCTTGAACGCTTTGAACTCCAACGCATTGCCGCAGGGGTCGAGGAGAAACAGCGTGGCCTGTTCGCCCACCTGGCCCTGGAAGCGCACGTGGGGTTCGATGACAAAGCGCACTTCGTGCGCACGGAGGCGTGCGGCCAGGCGTTCCCAATCTTCCCACTCCAATACCACGCCGAAGTGCGGCACCGGCACGTCGTGGCCATCCACCGCATTGGTATGAGCGGCTTCCTGATGGGGCATTTTCGGCGCCTGGTGGATCACCAACTGATGGCCAAAGAAGTCGAAATCCACCCACTGCGCGCTACTGCGACCTTCGGTGCAGCCGAACACCTCAGCGTAGAAATGCCGGGCAGCGGCCAGGTCGTGAACAGGAATGGCCAGATGAAAGGGCGAAAGGGACATGCGGGGTTTCCTCCGTTGCGTTGGCTCCAAGCAGAGTAGGCAATTCCCGTGCCCCACGTTTTATCTCGGGCAAAAAACAACGAAGCCCGCACAAGGCGGGCTTCGTTGGACCCGAGGCAAAGCGGCGTCAGAACGCCGGTACCACAGCGCCCTGGTACTTCTCTTCGATGAATTGCTTCACCGCGTCGCTGTGCAGGGCCTTGGCCAGTTTCTGCATGGCCGGGCTGTCCTTGTTGTCTTCGCGGCTGACCAGGATGTTTACGTAGGGCGATTCGCTGCCCTCGATAATCAGGGCGTCCTCGGCGGGGTTCAGGCCAGCTTCCAGTGCGTAGTTGGTATTGATCAGCGCCAGGTCGACCTGGCCGAGCACGCGCGGCAGGGTGGCGGCTTCCAGTTCGCGAATCTTCAGCTTCTTCGGGTTTTCGGCGATGTCGCGCGGCGTGGCGGTGATGCCGGCCTCCGGCTTGAGGGTGATCAGGCCCGCGGTCTGCAGCAGTAGCAGGGCGCGACCGCCGTTGGTGGCATCGTTGGGGATCACCACATTGGCGCCGTTGGGCAGGTCGTCGAGGTCATTGACCTTCTGTGAGTAGGCGCCAAAGGGCTCGACGTGCACGCCGGCCACGCTGACCAGGGTGGTCTTGCGGGTCTTGTTGAACTCGTCCAGGTACGGCTGATGCTGGAAGAAGTTGGCGTCCAGACGCTTCTCGGCGACCTGCACGTTGGGTTGCACGTAGTCGGTGAACACCTTGACGTTGAGGGTCACGCCCTGTTTGGCCAGGGTCGGTTTGACGAATTCGAGAATTTCCGCGTGGGGCACGGCGGTGGCCGCCACGTTCAGCGTCTCGGCGGCCTGGGTGGAAAACGCCGTGAAGGCGGCGAAGGCAACTAGCAGTTTTTTCATCGTTCAACTCCTTTGCGGGATGACAAGCGGCTCCGCAGGTGAGGTCGCCGCAGGGTGTTCACTTGCGGGAAAAGTGCACCACCAGCTTGTCGCCGACGGTTTGCAGGATCTGCACCAGCACCAGCAACAGCACCACGGTGACCACCATGACATCGGTCTGGAAGCGCTGGTAGCCAAAACGGATGGCCAGGTCGCCCAAGCCGCCGGCACCGACCACGCCGGCCATTGCCGTGTAGGACACCAACGTAATCGCGGTGACAGTGGTGGCGGCGATGATCCCCGGACGCGCTTCAGGCAGTAAGGCGTTGAGGATGATCTGCCGGGTGGTCGCGCCCATCGCTTGCGTGGCCTCGATGATGCCGCGGTCCACCTCGCGCAGTGCGGTTTCCACCAGTCGCGCGAAAAACGGCGTGGTGCCCACCACCAGCGGCGGAATGGCGCCGGCGACGCCCAGTGAGGTGCCGGTAAGCACTACGGTGATCGGGATCATCACGATCAGCAGAATGATGAACGGCAGCGAGCGCAGCACGTTCACCACGAACGACAGCAGCGCATACAGCGGACGGTTGTCGAACAGTTGGCGCGGGCCGCAGAGGAACAGCAGCACGCCCAGCGGCAGGCCGAGCAGCACGGTGAACAGCAGCGAGCCACCCAGCATCAACAGGGTGTCCCAGGTGGCCAGCCAGATCTCGTACCAGTCGATGTTGACGAAGAACGCGTCCATCAGCGCAGCACCTCCACGTGTACGTCGGCAGCTTGCAGGCGCGACTGGGCTGCCTCGATATCACCGCCGATCAACGACAGAGTGAGCTGGCCATAAGGGGTGTCCTTGATGCGGTCGATCCGCCCGGACAGGATGCTGTAGTCCACGCCCGTTTCGCGCGCCACGCGGCCCAGCAAGGGGGCATAGGTGGCCTCGCCCTGGAAGGTCAGGCGCAGGATGCGGCCGGGCACATGGGCGAAGTCATCATGCTGCTCGCCTTCGTCAACCTGCTCGTCTTCCAGCACAAAGCGGCGGGTCGTGGGGTGTTGTGGGTGCAGGAACACATCGGCCACTACGCCCTGCTCGACGATCTGCCCGCCATCCATGACCGCCACGCAGTCACAGACACGGCGAATCACGTCCATTTCATGGGTGATCAGCACGATGGTCAGGCCCAGCTCGCGATTGATTTCGCTCAGCAGCTGCAGCACCTGGGCGGTGGTTTGCGGATCGAGGGCGCTGGTGGCCTCGTCGCACAGCAGAATCTTCGGGTCGGTGGCCAGTGCGCGGGCGATGCCGACACGCTGCTTCTGGCCGCCGGAGAGTTGCGCGGGGTACTTGCGGGCGTGGTCTTCCAGGCCGACCCGCTGCAGCAGCGCGGCAACCTTGCGGTCGATTTCCGCCGCCGGCAGCTCGCCGGCCAGGCGCAGCGGCAGGGCGACGTTGTCGGCGACGGTCTTGGAGGCCAGCAGGTTGAAATGTTGGAAGATCATGCCGACCTGGCGACGAAAACGGCGCAAGCCATCGGCTTCCAGGGCGGTGACGTCGACGCCATGCACCAGAATGCGTCCACCTGAGGGTTCCTCCAGGCGGTTGATCAGGCGCAACAGGGTGCTTTTACCCGCGCCGGAATGGCCGATCAGGCCGTACACCTGGCCCGCTTCGACGCGGAGGTCGATGGGTTGCAGGGCCGGTATATCGCGGCCCTCGACGCGGTAGGTTTTATGAACTTGGTGAAACTCGATCACGAAAGCGAACCTTGTGGGTACAGAATGATGAGCGTAACGCCGCGCAAAAGAGGCGCAGTTTAGCCGGTTTGCATGGGGATCTTTAGTTCTCTTGGCTATAGATGCTTACATTTGGCGATAAATCCCGACCAACTCTCACGCTTCGTAACCCGGCGCAGGAACATTTGGTGAGGCTTGCCGGTCGGCTATAGACGATCGCCGGCGGCCGAGTCCGCACCACGTCGAGGTAAAGCTGAATGGCCAAACAATCCAAATCCAACCCCACTCAACCCAGACCCAGCGAGTTGGCCGGAACCGATACGCCGGACCGGCAGAACCACAATGCCAAACTCGACTCACTTGAGCCCCTGCGTTCCGATGCCACCGGCGAGGCTCTTACGACCAATCAGGGCGTGAAGATTGCCGATAACCAGAACACCCTGAAAGCCACCGACCGTGGGCCGTCGTTGCTCGAAGACTTCATCATGCGCGAGAAGATCACGCATTTTGACCACGAGCGAATTCCCGAGCGCATCGTGCATGCCCGTGGTACGGCGGCGCATGGGGTGTTCCAGGCCTATGCGTCCCAGGCCGAGCTGACCAAGGCCGCATTTTTGCAGGATCCCGCCAAGGAAACGCCGGTGTATGTGCGCTTCTCCACCGTGCAGGGGCCGCGCGGATCGGCCGATACGGTGCGCGATGTGCGCGGCTTTGCCGTCAAGTTCTACACCGAGGAAGGCAACTTCGACCTGGTGGGCAACAACATGCCGGTGTTCTTCATTCAGGACGCCATGAAGTTTCCCGACTTCGTGCATGCGGTGAAGCCCGAGCCGCACAATGAAATTCCTACGGGTGCGTCGGCCCACGATACGTTCTGGGACTTCGTCTCGTTGGTGCCGGAAACCGCGCACATGGTCATGTGGACCATGTCAGACCGCGCCATCCCGGTGAGCCTGCGCGCCATCCAGGGGTTTGGGGTGCACACCTTCCGCATGATCAATGCCGCTGGCACCAGCCGGTTCGTCAAGTTCCACTGGAAGCCGCTGTCCGGGGTGTATTCGCTGGTCTGGGACGAAGCACAGAAATTGGCCGGCAAGGACCCGGACTTCAACCGTCGCGCCCTGTGGGAGGACATTGAAAGCGGTGACTACCCGCAATGGGAACTGGGCGTGCAGGTGGTCGAGGAAGCAGATGAGCACAGTTTCGACTTCGACCTGCTCGACCCCACCAAGATCATTCCCGAGGAGCTGGTCCCGGTGCAGCCGATCGGCAAGCTGACCCTCAACCGCAACCCGGACAACTTCTTCGCCGAAACCGAGCAGGTGGCCTTTCACCCCGGGCATATCGTGCCCGGCATCGACTTCAGTAATGATCCACTGCTGCAGGGCCGGCTGTTTTCCTACACCGATACCCAGCTGTTGCGCCTGGGCGGGCCAAATTTCCACGAGATCCCGATCAACCGGCCGATTTGCCCATTCCACAACAACCAGCGCGATGCGTTCCATCGGCAAACCATCCACCAGGGCCGCGCCTCCTACGAGCCCAATTCGATCGACGGTGGCTGGCCCAAGGAGACCCCGCCGGGCCCGGTGGGGGGTGGCTTCGAGAGTTATGCGGAGCGCATCGAAGGGCACAAGATCCGCAATCGCAGCGAATCCTTCGGCGACCACTTCTCCCAGGCCACACTGTTTTGGAACAGCATGAGCGCGCCGGAAAAGGAGCACATCATCGAGGCCTACGCGTTCGAGTTGGGCAAAGTGGAGCGCATGGCGATCCGCGAACGCGAGGTGAACGAGATTCTTGCCAATATCGACCCGTTGCTCGCCAGCCAGGTGGCGGCGGCCATTGGGGTTGCACCGCCTACTGGTGCCACCGTGCCCGGCAAGCCCTCCAGCCTCAAGGAGTCACCGGCGCTGAGCCAGATGAACCTGCTGTCCGGCACTATCAAGTCGCGCAAGATTGCGATTCTGATCGCCAACGGGGTCGACGGTGCGGCGGTGGCCGACATGCAGACGGCCCTGTTGGCCGAAGGCGCCAAGGTCAAGCTGATTGCGCCTTCGGCCAGCCCGGTGAGCAGCGCAACGGGCCAACTGCTGACCCCGGACGGCTCGATGGCCGGCTTGCCGTCGATTGCATTCGATGCGGTCGTGCTGCCCGGCGGCAGCGACGCGGTGCGCCTGATGGCGACCAACGGCACGGCATTGCATTACGTGCTGGAAGCCTACAAGCACCTCAAGGCCATTGCGGTGCTCGGTGACGCCAAGGACCTGCTGACGGCGCTGCATCTGGATCCGGATGAAGGCGTGCTGGTGGGCAGCAACGCGGCGGCGGTGAGCGGCGATTTCATCGCCGCCATTGCCAAGCACCGGGTCTGGGCCCGTGAAGCCAAGGCTAAGGCGGTGCCGGCGTAAGTCACCGTTGGGGGAAGGGCAACGGCCTGCAGGCGACGCCTTACTCGGCGCCGGCTGCAGCGTCGGAGATCAGCACCAGGCGTGGCACGCGGGACGGGCTGTGGCTCACCTGCACATCTACCCGAGCACCGGGGGTGTGTTTTTCCAGGCTTTCGCCCAGCAGGACGATGGCCTTGTTGGATTGCCAGGAACCGCGCGCCTCAAGGATTACCGTGCAGGCACAACCCAGCACCTCGGCGGCCAATTCATCGAACTGTACGCGCAGGCCGGCGTAATCACCGTGATCCAGCAGCGGCAGGGCTACGCTGCGGCCCTCCAGCGCCTCGTCGGCGGTACCGTCGGCAGTCAAGGCGTCGCCCAGGCCGGCGGTCAGCGCCGGAGCCTCGGGCAATAGGCTGCGCGCCCGGCTCAGCGCCGTGGTGGCGGTGTTCAGGTCGCCGGCCTGCAGGGCTTCCTGGCCTTGGCGCAGGTAGGCATCCGCCAGCTGACGCTCATAGGGCGCGAGCTTGTCGGCACTGACCCCCTGAGCGCCGGCCTCGGCCAATTGCTGGTCGGCCAGGCTCAACTGGTTGTTTGATAGGTATTGCTGGAAAAGCACGGTTTGGCTGTCGTACTCGGGCGCGCTCTGGCAGCCGACAAGCAGGACAATGGCCAGGGTGATCAGGCAGCGGGAAGCGGATAAACGCATGGGATAAGCCTCGAATAAAGCGAGCTGAAGCGATTCTAACCGGTGCACGACAGGGCGGCCAAAACGGGCCTTGCCGCCTCTGTGTCCAACGGGTGACACATTCTCAACACGAACACCTCTGACTACCGCGCAACTTGCCGTGTCACGCCGTAGCCCTCGCATCGCCGTTACGCACGTTTGGGCAGAGCAAAGCTAAGCAGAAATAGCGCCGCGGCGCTGACCACAATGGACGGTCCGGCCGGCGTGTCCTGGTACCAGGACAGCGCCAATCCGGCACACACCGCCAGCAGGCCCAGCACGCTGGCCCCCAGGGCCATCTGCTCGGGGGTGTACGCGTGCCGTTGGGCGGCGGCGGCAGGAATGATCAACAGCGATGTGATCAGCAGCACGCCGACGATCTTCATCGCCACGGCAATTACCACGGCGATCAGCAGCATCAGCGCGAGGCGGATCGCCGCTACCGGCAGGCCCTCCACACGGGCCAGCTCTTCATGCACGGTGATCGCCAGCAGCGGTCGCCACAACGGGATCAGCAACAGCAGCACCAGCGCACTGCCGCCGAGAATCCACGCCAGGTCCGTAGGGCCGACCGCCAGCAGATCGCCGAACAGGTAGGCCATCAGGTCGATGCGCACCTCCATGAAACTGATCGCCACCAGCCCCAGCGACAGTGTGCTGTGGGCAAGGATGCCGAGTAGCGTGTCCGAGGCCAGCGGCTGGCGCTGCTGCAAGCCCAGCAGCAGAATGGCGAGCAGCACGCAGCCGACCGTCACCGCCAGCGCCGGGCTGACATCGAGAATCAGGCCCAGGGCCACGCCGAGCAGTGCGCCGTGGGACAGGGTGTCGCCGAAATAGGCCATGCGCCGCCAGACCACGAAGGAACCGAGCGGGCCGGCCACCAGGGCCAGGGCCAGGCCGGCGAGCAGTGCGTTGACAAGAAAATCGGGCATGGGGATCAATGCTTGCAGTCCGGGCCGTGGACGTGGGGTTGGTAGGGCTTGCCGATCACCACGCCGCCATGCAGGTCATGGGTGTGGTCGTGCTGGTGGTGATAGATCGCCAGGCTGCGGGCGTTCTGGCCAAACAGCTCGACGAAGGCCGGGTCGCCGCTGACCTGCTCGGGATGACCGGAGCAGCATACGTGGCGGTTCAGGCACACCACCTGATCGGTGGCGCTCATCACCAGGTGCAGGTCGTGAGACACCATCAAGACGCCGCAGCCGTGGCGCGCGCGCAGCTTGCCAATCAGCCGGTACAGCTCGGCCTGGCCAGCGACATCGACGCCTTGCACGGGCTCGTCGAGCACCAGCAATTGGGGCTTGCGCAGCAGGGCGCGGGCGAGCAGCACGCGTTGCAGTTCGCCGCCGGAAATCTTCTGCAGGGGATGGTCGATGACCGGGCTGGCACCCACCTCGGCCAGCGCCGCTTGCGCCTTGGCGCGGTCCACTCCGGGCACCAGGCGCAGAAAACGCAGTACGGAGAGCGGCAGGGTGGCGTCGACCTGCAGTTTCTGCGGCATGTAACCGATGCGCAGGCGCGGCGTGCGCCACACTTCGCCGCGGTCCGGCTTGAGCAGCCCGAGCACCACGCGCACCAAGGTAGTCTTGCCGGCGCCGTTGGGGCCGATCAGGGTGACGATCTCACCGGCGCGCACGCGCAAGCTCACATCGTCAAGGGCGTCCTGGCCCGCAAAGCGCACGCCGACGCCGCTCAGACGCAATAAGTCGTGGCTCACGCGGCCTCCCGACAGGCGGCGCACAAGCCGACCACTTCCACGGTCTGCGCCTCGACACTGAAACCGATGCTGTCGGCGACGCTGACGATGACGTCGCTGATGGTTTGTTGCTCCAACTCGATGGCGGTCTTGCAGGCGCGGCAAATCAGAAACTGGCCCTGGTGAGCCAGCTCCGGCTGATTGCAGCCAATGAAGGCGTTAAGCGACGCGATGCGGTGTACCAGGCCGTTTTCCAACAGGAAATCCAAGGCTCGATAGACAGTCGGCGGTGCGGCGCGGCGGCCGTCTTCCTCGCTCAGCGTGGCGAGAATGTCATAGGCGCCGAGCGGCTGATGACTTTGCCAGACCAGCTCCAGCACCCGTTTGCGCAACGGCGTGAGGCGCACCCCCTGACGGGCGCACAGGGCTTCGGCCTCCGCCAAGGCATTGCGGACGCAGTGCGAATGATCATGGGGCAGACAGACCAGGGGGGTCTTGGTAATGAGTGGTCTGAGCATAAAAAAATGGTGCGATTAATAAGAAGGACGTTATTCTATTACGTTTCCTGCCTCTGGTGTTACCGTCGTGCTGCTACGTCTGTCCGTTTGCCTGCTGTTGTGCCTGTGCTCCCTAGTCGTGCGTGCCGAATCGGTGCTGCTGACCAGCATCAAACCCCTGCAGCTGATTGCCGCAGCGGTGCAGGACGGCGTCGGCACGCCTGACGTGCTACTGCCTGCTGGAGCCTCGGCGCACCATTATGCGCTGCGCCCCTCCGACCTGCGGCGCATTGACACGGCGCAGTTGTTTTACTGGGTCGGCCCGGACCTGGAAACCTTCCTGACGCGCGTGGTCGACAACCGTCGTGCACCGAGCCTGGCCGTGCAGACCTTGCCTGGCCTGCAGTTGCGCCATTTCGGCGAGACCCTGGAAGAGCACGCCGCGCATGCCGGTCACGATGAGCATTATGGCGATCATCACCACCCTTCTGCTGATCCGCACCACCACGAGCATGATCATGACCATCGGCCCGGCAGTCTGGATGCCCACCTGTGGCTGCTGCCGGCCAATGCGCGGCTGATCGCCGCACGCATGGCGAGCGATCTGGCCAGTGTCGATCCGGCCAACGCGGCACACTATCAGGCCAATCTGCGGGCCTTCGAGAAGCGTCTCGATGTGCTCGACCAGCGCCTGCGTGCGCGCCTGGCACCGTTGGCCGGCAAGCCGTACTTCGTCTTCCACGAGGCCTATGATTATTTTGAGTCCGCCTACGGCCTGCGCCATCTCGGTGTCTTCAGCCTCGGTGAGGTCCAGCCGGGGGCCCGGCATGTGGCGGCGATGCGTGAGCGTCTGCAGCAGGCCGGTGCTGCCTGCTTGTTCAACGAGCCGCCGCAGCGTCCGCGCCTGGCCGAAACCTTGACCGCCGGTCTGCCGGTGCGCCTGGCCGAACTGGACGCCATGGGTGACGGTCTGAAGCCGGACGCCAACGGTTATGAACGGTTGCTAGGTAACCTTGGCGAGCAGTTGGCCAGCTGTCTGGAAACCCTTTAATTGGTGCTGTGCGTGAAGCATTCGGCGCTCTAGCTAACTAGCAATTGTGGTTTTCTGCCAGTTTCACTACAACATACGGGATTTGTCGGGGCTTTCCAGATTCGCCAACGGGTTTATTTGGCGTACAATCGCGCCCTTTTTTTACACCCTTCGTTACGAGGATGTGCAGCATGGCGAAGACGGACGGGCCGATCGCGGCAGACACCAAACAGACCACGGGCCTTGCCTTGCAACCGGCTTCCGAGGACATCTGGGCGCAGAAGTACCGCCTGACTGACAAAGACGGCACGCCGATCGACGCCGACGTTGACGCCACCTGGCAACGGGTCGCCCGCGCCTTGGCGGAAGTCGAGCCCGAGTCGCAGCGCGAACACTGGAACGAGCAGTTCCTCTGGGCCCTGCGCAACGGCGCGATTCCCGCCGGTCGGATCATTTCCAATGCCGGCGCGCTGGAGTACAAGCCGGCAACCTCGACCATCAACTGCACGGTTTCGGCGACCATTCGCGACTCCATGGACGATATTCTCGGCAAGGTCCACGAAGCCGGGCTGACCCTCAAGGCCGGTTGCGGCATCGGTTATGAATTCAGCACCCTGCGTCCGCGCGGCTCGTTCGTGTCCGGCGCCGGCGCGCACACCAGCGGGCCGCTGTCGTTCATGGATATCTTCGACAAGATGTGCTTTACCGTCAGCTCCGCGGGCGGTCGGCGCGGCGCGCAGATGGGCACCTTCGACGTCGGTCATCCCGACGTGCGCGAATTCATTCGTGCCAAGCGTGAAGATGGCCGGCTGCGCCAGTTCAACCTAAGCCTGCTGATCACCGACGAATTCATGCAGGCGGTGGAAAACGACGGCGATTGGCCGCTGGTCTTCCCGGTTCACCAGAAAGAACAGGCCGACCTGGATCTGAAGGATCCGGCCCAGGTGATCTGGCGCGAATGGCCGGTGCACGACGAGTACATCGTGCGCGAAGACGGCCTGGTGGCTTGCCGGATCTACGGCACCCTGCGCGCCCGCCATCTGTGGGACATGATCATGGTGTCCACCTATGACTTCGCCGAGCCGGGCTTCATCCTGATCGATCGGGTCAATCAGCTGAACAACAACTGGTGGTGCGAGGCGATTCGCGCGACCAATCCGTGTGGCGAGCAGCCCCTGCCGCCCTACGGCTCCTGCCTGCTCGGCTCGATCAACCTGACCGGTTTCGTGCAGAACCCGTTCGGCGCCGACGCCCGCTTCGACTGGGATAAGTACCGCAAGGTGGTGCGTATCTTCACCCGTATGCTGGACAACGTGGTGGAAATCAACGGCCTGCCGCTGGAACAGCAGCGTCACGAGATCACCCACAAGCGCCGTCATGGCATGGGCTTTTTGGGCCTGGGCTCGACCCTGACGCTGTTGAAGATGCGCTACGGTAGCCCCGAAGCCTGCGTGTTCACTGAGGAAGTGGCGCGTGAAATGGCGCTGGTTGGCTGGGAAGAGGCGCTGGAGCTATCCCGTGAAAAGGGTCCGGCACCTTTGCTGGCCGAGGAGTTCGACGTCACCGCTGAGATGCTGCGCAAGCGTCCGGAAATGGCCGAGGATGGCTACAAAATCGGCGACAAGGTGCCCGGTCGGGTGCTGCACGCCAAATACTCGCGCTACATGCAGCGCCTGGCCGAATACGCGCCGGAGCTGATCGAGGCGCTGGCCGAACAGGGCGCGCGCTTTACTCACCACAGCTCCATCGCGCCCACCGGCACCATCAGCCTGAGCCTGGCCAACAACGCCTCCAATGGTATCGAGCCGAGCTTCGCCCACCATTACTCGCGCAACGTGATTCGCCCCGGGCGCAAGGCCAAGGAAAAGGTCGAGGTGTTCAGCTACGAGCTGCTCGCCTACCGCGCGTTGGTCAATGCCCAGGCCAAGCCGGACAGCCAGGATCCGGCCAAACAGTTGCCGGCTTATTTCGTCAGCGCCGATGACATCACCCCGACTCAGCACGTGGATATCCAGGCTGCGGCGCAGAAGTGGGTCGACTCGTCGATTTCCAAGACGGCCAACGTGCCGACGGATTACCCCTTCGAAGCGTTCAAGGATATCTACCGCTACGCCTGGCGTCAGGGGCTCAAGGGCTGCACCACCTTCCGTTTCAACCCGGCGGCGTTCCAGGGCGTGCTGGTCAAGGAAGCCGATCTGCAGAACACCCTGTACCGCTTCGAGCTGGAAGACGGCAGCGTGGTCGAACTGCGCGGCAATGAAGAGGTGGAATACGACGGGGAGGTGAACACGGCTGCCAACCTGTTCGATGCCCTCAAAGAAGGCTACTACGGCAAGTACTAAGACACCGAATTGATGCCGGGTCGCCGTCAGCGACCCGGCCGGAGAACACCTGCAATGACTGTCAAGATTGAACAACGCATCAAAGGCTTTAAGGTCATCGACGAGGCTCTGGAGCGTCCCGCGCCAGCGCCTGTCACCCCGGCAGCCCCGGTGGCGCCTGTCGCCACTGTCGCGGCCGCGCCTGCAGCCGTACTTGCAGCCGCGCCTGCACCCGCGCCCAAGGTGGTGGAAATGGACGAAACCCTGCAGCGTCCGGAAACGCTGATCGGTGTGACTTACAAAATCAAATCGCCGCTGTTCGAGCATGCCCTGTACGTAACGGTCAACGACATTGTGCTCAACGCCGGCACGCCTTACGAGCAGCGCCGTCCGTTCGAGATCTTCATCAACTCGAAGAACATGGATCACTTCCAGTGGATCGTCGCGCTCACCCGGATCATGTCCGCGGTGTTCCGCAAGGGTGGTGACTGCACCTTCATGGTTGAGGAGCTCAAGGCCGTATTCGACCCGCGTGGCGGCTATCTGAAGAAGGGCGGCGTGTACATGCCGTCGATCGTCGCCGAGATCGGCGGTGTGGTGGAGCGTCACCTGATCAGCATCGGCATGCTAGAAGGCCAGGCGCTGGACGAAAGCCAGCGCCTATACCTGGCGGAAAAACGCGCCGCCTACGAAGCCAGCCAGGGCGCCAATAAGCTGGAACCGGGCGATGGCTTCCCGGCCGGCGCGCAGTTGTGCGGCACGTGCAACACCCAAGCGGTGGTGCAGATGGACGGCTGTGCCACCTGCCTGAACTGCGGGCATTCGAAGTGCGGCTAGCAAACGCGTGAGGTATGCGCGCCGGCAGTACGCCTGCCGGTGCCTGCATAGCGAGTCACGGTGCGCATCTGGTAGGGGCGAATTCATTCGCCTGACACACGCCCTCTAGACCACGCAGCGGATGCGACAGATTCAAGGCATTCAGCCGCGTAGTACGTAGCAACCCTGTAGGCGCCAGAAGTCTCGGTGCCAGGCGAATGAATTCGCCCCTACAACACAGGGTGCACTGTCTGGGAGAAACGTTTGAGGCGTGCCTAGTAGTCTTGCTGGCCGTACAGCGCAGTGCCGTCGCCGGTGCCGCTGAGCAGCTGGTTGAGAATGTCGTTGTGCATGGCCAGCAAGCGGCCGTTGCGCTCGTTGCGCTGGCGGCAATCGCGTACCGCCTGGCCCAGTTGCTGCCATTGGCTGCGTACTGTTTCACCCTGAGTGGCGGGATAGGCATCGAGCAGGCGCTGCATCCCTTCCGGGTCGGCAGTCAGGCCGAAGGCGCGCAATACTTTGCCTCGGCGTGCACTGCACTCAGCCAAGGCGTTCAGGCAGGGCTCGATGCGCTGATTCAGCTGCTCGATGGCCAGGGTATCGCGCGCCAGCAGGCGCTCGTGAAGCTCATCCAGCAAGCTCTGCAGCTGGCCATACGTGTTCAGGTCGGCGGCGATGTCAGCCGCGACCACAGCCAGCAATTTATCTTTCTGACTCACTGATCTTTGCCGTTGTGATAAGCGCGCATGCTCGCTGCCAGCGCCTCGGGGTCAAGCGTGATCTCGCCGCGCTGCAGGGCTTGTTTGATCTGCTCGACCTTGTCCAGATCAACTTCGGGCAGCGCGCGCAGGTTGTCTTGCAGGGATTCCAGGCTCAGTTGTGGCGCGCCGGCGATGTGTCGCTCACGTTTGCCGGCCGACGGAGCTTGCGTGCGCTGAGCGCTGGTGCCGTCGATGCCGGTGATTGCGGCGGGCTTGAGGGAGCGGCTGATTTCCATGATGGTTTCCAAACTCGGGGGGCCTTACGCCATAAAGGCGACAGGTATAGGGTAAAACTTAAACCCCATGTTGCCCAAAACGTCACAAAGCCGTCGAACGGCTGTTTTACCGCCCCCGGGATGATGCCTGAATGACGATCGCTTGGCGCTGGCGCGTCAAATTCCGGCGTTGCGCCACCAGGCTTGTGCCGCCAGGCCGTCTTGGATTTTCTGCTCCTGGCGCGTCAGGGTCAGCTGCCATTCATCGACCTTGCCGTCGATGAACTGCTCCAGCACCTTCTCGTTGCGCATGGCTTTCATTAGATCGCCCTGCAGGCGGGCAAGGTTTTGCTCGGCAACCTCCAGTTCGCGACGTTGCAAGTCGAGCATCTTGTAGAGGGTGCTTTTGTACTGCTGCTGATTGTCACGCTGCAGCGCGGTGTTGCCGTGCACCTGGTACTCGCACAGCTTGCCCAGGCCGGTGATGTTATTGCGGTAGCGCTGGCACAGGTTGCGCTGGTACTGCACGCGGCCAAGCAGTTCGTTCACCCGCGTGCGGCGCAGGGACGAGAGCTTGGACAGGGTTGAGAGGTAGTCTTTCATCCGCGATTCCCCAGAAGCTGCTGCAAGGACGCGACGCTGCTGGCCAGGTCGGCTTCCTGGCTGGTTTCCTGACGCAGAAAGCGTTCGATGTTCGGCGCCAGTTGCACGGCGCGGTCGGTCTTGGCGTCCATGCCCGGCACGTAACCACCCAGTGGAATCAGTTCGCGAATCTTCTCGTAGGTGCTGTACAGCTCCTTGAGCTGGCGCGCCGCGCCGCGATGGGCCGGCTCGCTGACCTGGGGCATGCAGCGACTCACCGAGGCGCCGATGTCGATTGCCGGGTAGTGGCCGTTCTCGGCCAGTTTGCGCGACAGCACGATGTGTCCGTCGAGAATCGCCCGCGCGCAGTCGACGATCGGGTCCTGCTGGTCATCGCCCTCGGCCAGAACGGTGTAGATGGCGCTCAGACTGCCGGTGGCGGCTTCACCGTTGCCGGCGCTTTCCACCAGCTCGGGCAGCATGCCGAACACCGACGGCGGGTAGCCCTTGGTGGCCGGCGGCTCACCGAGAGCCAGGGCGATTTCGCGCTGGGCCATGGCGTAGCGGGTCAGCGAATCAACCAGCAGCAGCACGTCCTTGCCCTGGTCGCGAAAATACGCGGCGATGCTGTGGCACAAATCGGCGGCCTTCAGGCGCATCAGTGGCGACTCGTTGGCCGGCGCCACTACCACGACGGCCTTGCGCAAGCCTTCCTCGCCCAACGAATGCAGCAGGAATTCCTGCACTTCACGACCGCGTTCGCCGATCAGCCCAACCACCACCACATCGGCCTTGGTCTGCCGGGTGATCATGCCCAGCAGCACGCTCTTGCCTACCCCGCTGCCGGCGAACAGCCCGACGCGCTGGCCCTTGCCCAGGGTCAGCATGGCGTTGATGGCGCGCACGCCGACGTCCAGCGGTTCTTCCACCGGGCGGCGGCGCAGCGGGTGAATCGGTGCCGGTGACGGCGGTAGTGGAACTTCGCCGGTGAGCTTGCCAAGGGTGTCCAGCGGCTCGCCCAAGGCGTTGAGCACGCGGCCGAGCCAGGAATCATCGATGCGCAGACGTGCTTCGTCGCGAATCGGGAATACCCGCGCACCGGTGGCCAGGCCCAGCGGTTTCTTGAACGGCATCAGGTAGGTGATGTCGCGGTTGAAGCCCACCACCTGTGCTTCCAACAGGCTGCCGTCGGCCTGTTCGATATAGCAGCGCTGGCCGGTCTGTTGCTGGCAGCCGAGACTTTCCAATATCAACCCGGAGACACGCACGAGGCGGCCGCTGACCTTGGCCAGTTGCACGCTGTCGAGCGAACGCAGGGCTTCGTCGAGGGCTGCGGTATCCAGCAGCATGGCGGCCTTAGGCCTCGACCTGGAGGTGGTCGGCCAACGTGTCCAGGCAGGCGTCGAGCCGTTGCTGGCAACCCACGTCGACTTCGCTTTGCGCGGTGACCACGCGGCATTCGCCCAGGGCCAGGCGCTCGTCGGGGACCAGACGCCAGGCGCTGGCGCGCTCCGGGCTGATGCTCTTGATGCGCGCGCACTCTTCCGGGTTGAGCAGGATCTGCACCTCATCGGCTTCATCCGGCAGGCTGCTCAGCACTTCTTCGGCCAGGGTGAGCATCTGCGCGGGGTTGAGGGTCAACTCGCAACGGATGACCTGCTTGGCGACCTTGGCGACCAGTTCCAGCAGCTGCTCGCGGCGGCCCTGTTCGAACGTGGCCACGGCGCTGTCGAACTCGGCAATCATCCGCTCCAACGGGGCGCTGGCGGCTTCAAAGTGAGTGCGGCCCTGAATGCGGCCTTCTTCCAGACCTTTGGTCAGGCCTTCTTGCAGGCCGCGTTCGTAACCGTCGGCGTGGCCGGCTTCGGTGCCTTGGGCCAGGCCTTCCTGATAGCCGCGTTCCTGGCCTTGTTGATAACCGTCGGCCAGCGCGCGTTGCAACGCAGCCGGATCGCTGTGCAGTTGCTCCTGCACGTCGGCGCTCACCGCGGCGCGGCTACGCGGCGGAAAGCGGTAGACGCGCCAGGCGCGTCCGCCGTCCTTGATCACTCGTACCGTCATGCGCTCACCTATTCGACCGTCTGTTCACGGAACAACTGGATCTGCAGCTCGCCATCGGCGGCCATTTCGCGGACCACGCTCATGATGTCCTTGCGCACTTGCTCGACGCGGCTCAGCGGTACCGGGCCCTGGCGGCGCTTGATGGATTCCATCTGCTGCGCCTGGCGACGTGGCATAGCGTTCTGGATGGCCTTGACCAGCTCGGGCTCGGCGCCTTTGAGGGCCACCACCCACTCGTCCAGCGGTACCGCTTCGAGCAGTACCAGAAGCACTTCCTGGCTTTGCCGGGCGAGGATGAAGAAGTCGTACATCTCGTCTTCGATCTTCTCCACCAGCGTCTCGTCGTGAGCGCGCAGCATTTCGAACATCTGGATGCGGTCGCCCTTGAAGCGGTTCATGATGTCCGCCGCCTGCTTGATGCCGCGCACCTGCGAGCCCTGGGTGGACAGCACGCTGAGACTGCGCTCGATCAGTTGCTCCAGTTCGGCGATCACATCGCCGTTGATCTCGCTGAGGTTGGCGATGCGGTACAGCAGGTCGTCCTGCTGCTCGACGGGCAGCGCCTCAAGCACGTCGGTGGCCATGTTCGGCGGCAGGAAGGCGATGAACACCGCCTGCATCTGCGCGTGTTCCTTAGCGATCAAGGCGGCGAACTGGCGCGGGTCAAGCCATTCCAGCCGGGACATCTTGGCGCGGATCTCCTCGCCGTAGATGCTGTCCAGCAGGGTGCGAGTGATGTCGCCGCCCAGCGCCTTGCTGAGCATGCCGGCCAGATAGGTGCGGCTGGCGCCCTTGATGCTGCTCTGCTCCTTGTAATCGCCGAAGAAGCGTTCGATCACTTCGTTGACCGTGGGCAGCTTGACGTTGGACAGGCGCGCCATGGCCTGGCTGATGGCAATGATTTCCTCGCGGGTGAAGTGCTTGAGCACCCCGGCCGCCGCCTCGTCACCCATGCTCAGCATGAGGATCGCCGCCTGCTCGATGGAACTGGGCGTGTCGCCGGAAATCACCCGGCTTTTGACTTCGGTGCTGTCGCTGGTTGGCGTGCTCATGCTTTCTTCTCGTTGCGCCCAATCCAATGCTTGATCACCTCGGAGACCCGCTCGGGCTCGTTGAGGGACAGCATTTGCAAGTGTTCAATCTGATGCTCAAGTCCCGAACCCGGCGCCGGCAGGCGGATTTCCGAGAGCGGGTTGAGCTCGCTGAAGACCTTCGGCAGACCGCTGCTCTGCGTCTCGCGAGCCAGCAGTTGCAGGTCGTCGCCGGGCAGGTTGGCGCTTGGCGGCATGCCCAGCGGTGTGCTCGGTGCAGCCAGTGCCTGGGTTTCCAGGTCAGGATCCTGACGCGGGCTGAGTGCGCGAATGACCGGGCGCACCACGAACAGCAACAGCAGCAGGCTGATAAAGGCGATCAGACCCAGGCGGCCCCATTCCAGCACCTTGTCGTCCTGCCACCAGGACACAGGTTCCTCCACCGCGGCCGGGCCGGCGAACGGCAGCACGCTGAGGGTCACCAGATCGCCGCGCTCGGCCTGGAAGCCGGCCGCACTGCGAATCATGGTTTCCAGTTCGGCACGCGCTTCCGGGGTCCAGCCGCCTTCCGGCGCACTGGATGCGTTGAGCACCACGGCCACGCTCTGCTGGCGCAGGCGGAACGCCGGATACTTAATATGGGTGACGGTCTGGTCGTAATCGAGCCGGCGGGTGCTTTCCTGGCGGGTCGAGGTGGCGGCCTGGTTTTCGTCATCACCCTCGGCCGGTTCCACCACGGGGCGGTTGCTCAGCGAGCCGGGAACCCCGAGCGCCAACTGGTCCAGGGTGCGTTCGTCGCGCAGCACTTCGCTGCGCAGATAGGGCGTTTCACCGAAAACCTGCTGGGTTTCTTCGCGCTGGCTGAAGTCAATGTCGGCGGCGACGCTGACCCGATAGTTACCCAGGCCCAGCACCGGCGCCAGCACCTGTTCGATGTTGCGGGTCATTTTCTGCTGGTAGTCGTCCTGCGCCTGCCAGTTCTGCGTCGGCCCGCCCCAGGCGTTCAAGCCCCGGGAGAGCAGCACACCGTACTGATCGACCACATGCACGTCTTCGGGCTTGAGCTGCGGCAGGCTGCCGGCCACCAGGTTGACGATGGCATGCACCTGTTCCTGATCCATCTTGTAGCCGGGGCTCAGCTGCAACATCACCGAGGCCTTGGCGGGCGCGCGCTTGCCGACCACGAAGGAATGGTTCTCTTCCTGGGCCAGGTGTACGCGCACGCTGTCCACGCCCTTGAGGGTCATGATGGTCTGTGCCAGCTCGCCTTCCAGGCTGCGCTTCAAGCGCACGTTCTGTACGAACTGGCTGGTGCCCAGCGGCTCTTCCTTGTCGAACAGCTCGTAACCGGCCGGCAAGCTGACCTTGACGCCCTTGGACGCCAGCAGCATGCGGGCGCGCGCCAGGTCGGCGTCGCGTACCAGAATCTGGCCACTGGTCGGGTGCACCCGATAGCGCAGTGCTTCGGCGTCCAGCACGGCCATCACCTCGGCGGCCTGGAAGCTTTCGCCGCTGCCGTACAGCGGGCGCAGGGATTCCTGATCGCGCCACAGGTAGAACACCACCAGAATGGCGATCAGGGCGGCCACGGCGGCGAGGCTGGCAAGGAACCAGCGTGGGTCGAGCTTGATGCCACGCTCGTTGAATTTGTTCAGTAGGGTCTGCAGCACAGGTCAGCTCTCGTACCGCTTAAAGCGGCGTTCTCATGATCTCGTCAAAGGCGGTGGTCAGCTTGTTGCGCACTTGCAACAACGCCGAGAAGGACACGCTGGCCTTCTGGCTGTCCACCATGGCACCGACCAGGTCTTCGCTTTCGCCCAGTTCCACGGCGCGCACTGCGTCGCTGGCGCGATGCTGGTCGGCGTCCACCGCTTTGATCAGGTGTGCGAATGCCTGGCTGACACCGCCCACTTCAGACGAGTCGAAGGCCATGGCCGGACGCACTACGCCGCCTTGGGCGGCGGCGCTGAGCTGTTCCAGGCGGGCGAGCATGTCGCGCTGGATGTTGCTGATTGAATCCATGGCCTGTTCTCCAGCCGTTAAATGTCGATCGGTATGCCCTGTTCGCGCATCGCATTGAGGCGATAGCGCAGGGCGCGGGTGGTCATGCCGAGACTTTCCGCTGCCTTGGTCTTGTGCCCGCCGAAGCGGCGAATGGTTTCCAGTACATGTTGGTATTCGGCCAATTTCCCGCTGGCTTTAAGCGCGGCGCGTCCGCCATCGACCACCAGCGGGGGGATAAACGCCGTGGGCACGGTGTTTTCAACCGGTTTGGCCAGGCCCAAATCGCTGGGTTGAATGAACAGTCCGTTGCGCAACACCAGGGCGCGCTGCAGGGTATTTTCCAATTCGCGCACGTTGCCCGGCCAGTCGTGCTGCAGCAGGGCCTGGCAGGCTGCGGCGGTGAGCAGTTGTTCGGCATCTTCATGGGGCGCATAGCGCTTGATGAAGGTGCGCGCCAGCGGCAGCACGTCTTCGCGACGCTCACGCAGCGGCGGGATGTGCAGCGGCAGCACGTCAAGGCGATACATCAGGTCGGCGCGAAAGCGGCCTTGCTCGACTTCGTGGGGCAAGTCGCGGTTGGTGGCTGCGATGATGCGCACATTCAGCGGGATGTCCTTGCTGGCGCCGAGGCGTTCGACGCGCTGCTCTTGCAGCACGCGCAGCAATTTGGCCTGCAGGCCCAGTGGCAGTTCGCCGATCTCGTCGAGCAGCAGGGTGCCGCCGTTGGCCTGTTCGAACTTGCCCGGCTGGGCGCTCACCGCGCCGGTAAAGGCCCCGCGCTCGTGGCCGAACAGAATGGATTCGAGCATTGCCTCGGGGATCGCCGCGCAATTGACCGCCACGAACGGCGCTTGCGCATCGCCGGCGAAGCGGTGGATGTAGCGCGCCATCAATTCCTTGCCGGTACCGGTTTCGCCGCTGATCAGGATGGGCATGTGCGTCAGCGCCACGCGCTGCGCCATGGCCAGCAGCCGGCGGCCAGCAGCCGATTGGGTGACGAAGCCTTCCTGGGCGAGGCGCGCCTGCTCGTGGCGGCGCAGCAGGGCGGTGATCTGTGCGCCACTGAACGGCGCCAGCAGATAGTCCACGCAGCCCAGCTCCAGCAGGCGGGCTGCAATGGCCTGATCGGCATATTCAACGATCGGCACCACACTCAATTGCTGGCAGGCTACCAGGGGTAATAATTGGCGATACAAATTGTCCGCAGCAATGTCGCGGGCATAAACAAAGAGGATATCGAGTTGCGCGCGCTGTTTATCGCCCACATCGGCGAGTTCGGCATACTTGGTTAATTGACAGCCTTCGCGCTGCACATGCTGTAACAGCAGTGCATAACTGTGGTTATCCCGATCGCCGACAATACCAATACGTGTGGCGGCGTCCAGAACTTCACATGACTGATCGTTTAAGTAATGCATATAAACTCAAGGACTTGTCGATGCAATAACGTGTGACGAACGGTCTATTACGCTGTATTATCTAACCCACGGCTGTTTGGCCATTGGTTGGTTTATTACAGCTGGCCGAATGGTTTCGACACAGACCCGCCTCTCCTCGCTTCAGGGCACGTAGCGTAGCCCTTGCAGCAACCCGCGCAAACTAGCAGCAATTTGCCAGCCCTGAACAGGTTCAAGCAGATTAAATTGCATCAGAAAGATCAAAATCAACTCAAACGCGGTTTTGATCTTTTTTGATTTAAGTTTCGGCGCCTCTCGCCGATAGTGTTATGAATCACAAATGGACGCGCTCACAAGGCATTGTTCCAACGACGCGAGCCTACATAAAGGTTGTGTGCTCGATGCAGTCAGACTCGACCGCATATAAACCTTGCGAGTTTGACCGATCCGCCACAGGCCGCGAACCAACTTCAGGATAGATCCACAACATGACTGGCCACTCAAAAGTCCAACATGATGTGCCGGCAGACAGTTTGATCCGGTTGAAGCCGCATAAACTGGGTCGACACTATCACAAGGTGCCGATTTATATAAAGGAAAGCGCCAGTAAGCATCCGCGTATTATCAGCGATTATTTTTTACGCAGTTTTCGCATCAATATCGAGCTGGGCCAGGTCGAGGTGCATGAAAGCCTGGCCGCAGAACCGGCGCTGACCTATGCAAGTGCGTTCGGACGTATCGGTTTCTCCATCGACCGTGTGCTCCTCGCGGAAATACTCGAGTGCTATTACGGCGGCAGTTCACCCGCCACCGGAAACCTGCCACCGCCCAATACCTCCGAGCAGCGCTTAAGTGAGCGGCTGGGCAAGGATGTGGCAGACATGTTCGCGCGCATGGTGCTGGGCGGCCAGTCGCTCGGCCAGCTGGAGCGCTACGAAAACGCCTATGAACAGGTGCAGTGGGAATACATCGCCGAGTTCCGTTACCTGAGCCACCACAGCCAGCAAGAGTCATCGTTGTTCCTGTACCTGGACCACGACATGGTCGATGAACTGACCAGCCGACTCAGCGAGCGCCCTGCGTCGGTCTGCAATTTCGATCCGCTGGAGCAGATCAAGCGCCTGCCGTTGCACCTGGATTGCGTGGTCGCTTCCTTGCAGATGAACCTGTCTGAAGTGCTGGCCCTGCGTCCTGGTGACATTATTGCGGCCCGCCTGCAAGACCCCGTCGAAGTGCGCGTCAATCAGCAACGTCTGTTCCGTGGCAGCATCTTCGAAGACAACGGCAGCCTGTTTCTAACCTCTTTGGAAAGTGTGAAAACCCCATGACCGGCCAACTGTCGAACAGCGAATTTGAATCCCTGATCAATGACGGCGAGCTGAGCCTCGCTGAACAGCCCGAAGCGGCGACCAACAGCGAACCCGTGGTTTCGACGCCCAGCCTGCCGCAGCAGGACCTGAGCTTCTTCGGCAAGATCCCCGTGCATGTCACCCTGGAAGTGGCCTCGGTGGAAGTTCCGCTGCAGGATCTACTGGCGGTGGACGTGCAGAGCGTGATCGCCCTCGACAAGCTGGCCGGCGAGCCGCTGGACGTCAAGGTCAACGGTGCGCCCTTTGCCAAGGCCGAAGTGGTGGTGCTCAATGGCAATTACGGCCTGCGCATTCTTGAGCTCATCGGCAACGGTCTGGCCGGTCTGAAGTCATGATCCCGGCTCGTCTGCTGGCGGTCCTGGCCCTGGTCGGCACCGCCCTGCTGCCCATGGCGGCCCAGGCGGCCAACGGCGAGATTACCCTGTTCAACTTCAACGACACCGAAGACGGCCAGACCCTCAGCGTCAAGCTGCAGATCCTGGTGCTGATGACCTTGCTCGGCCTGCTGCCGGCGATGCTGATGCTGATGACCTGCTTCACGCGTTTCATCATCGTTCTGGCTATCCTGCGTCAAGCCATGGGCCTGCAGCAGAGCCCGCCCAACAACGTGATGATCGGCATCGCCCTGGCCATCACGCTGCTGGTCATGCGGCCCGTGTGGCAAGACATCTACGCCAATGCCTACGAGCCGTTCCAGAACGACGCGATCAGCCTGGAGCAGGGCCTGGAGGTGGCCAAGCAAAGCATGTCCGGTTTCATGCTGGCGCAGACCAACCAGACCGCGTTGCAGACCATCCTCGACCTGGCCAAGGAAGAACAGCCTGCCGACTTGAAGGACCTGGACTTCAGCCTGCTGTTGCCGGCCTTCGTGCTCAGCGAACTGAAAACCGCCTTCCAGCTCGGCTTCATGATCTTTGTGCCGTTCCTAGTCATCGACCTGGTGGTGGCCAGCGTACTCATGGCCATGGGCATGATGATGCTCTCGCCGATGATGATTTCCCTGCCATTCAAGCTGATGGTGTTTGTGCTGGTCGATGGCTGGACCCTGTTGGTCGGCACGCTGACCAGTAGCATTCAGCCGTTCTAGAGGTCTCGTCATGCTGACCCCCGATATCGCCGTCAACATCATCACCCATGCCGTACAGATCACCGGGCTGATCGTCTGCGTACTGGTGGTGCCGAGCCTGTTGGGTGGTCTGCTGGTGGCTATTTTCCAGGCGGCCACGCAGATCAACGAACAGATGCTGAGCTTCCTGCCGCGCTTGCTGATTACGCTGACCATGCTCATCGTCGCTGGCCACTGGATTCTGCGCACCCTCAGCGAGCTGTTCATCGAGAGCTTTCGCCAGGCGGGCGGCCTGGTCGGTTGAACCGATGAATTCGAGTCAGGCGCTGTTCCATGTCAGCCAATGGCTGCTGGCTCTGCAGGTGTTCTGGTGGCCGTTCTGCCGCATCGCGGCGGCGATGAGCGTCGCGCCGATGTTTCGCCACAAGGCGGTGTCGCCGAAAATCCGCCTGCTGCTGGCCCTGGTGATCAGCGCGGCGGTGGCCGGCTCACTGCCCGCGCCGCCGCAGATCGACGTACTGTCGCTCGCCGGTGCCCTGGCCACGGTGGAGCAGATTCTGTTCGGCATGCTGCTGGGCCTGATGCTGCAGCTGGTGTTTGCGGTGTTCAGCATCGTCGGCGCGGTGATGTCGACGCAGATGGGCATGGCCATGGCGCAGATGAACGACCCGGTCAACGGCGTGTCGTCCTCACCGATTCTCTATCAGGTCTTTTACATCCTGCTGGGCTTGGTGTTCTTCGCCATTGATGGCCACCTTTTATTGCTAAGCATTGTTTATCAGAGCTTTCTGTACTGGCCGGTGGGCAGTGGGCTGCATTATTTCGGCTTGAATGCGCTGGTGCACGCCCTGGCCTGGGTATTCGCCGCCGCCCTGCTGATCTCCATTCCGGTGGTGTTCAGCATGTTTCTGGTGCAGTTCTGCTTCGGCTTGCTGAACCGTATTTCCCCGGCGATGAATCTGTTTTCCCTGGGCTTTCCGATCACCATCCTGGTCGGCATGCTGTGCCTGTCGCTGATCGTGCCTTACCTGCCGGAGAGCTACCTGAACCTCAGCCGCCAGGTGCTCGACAACCTGGCCATCCTGCTGCAGCGAGGCGGTGATGGCTGAGCAGAACTCCTCTCAGGAAAAAACCGAAGAAGCTACCGCGCAAAAACTCAAAAAGAGCCGCGACGATGGTCAGGTGACCCGTTCCCGCGACTTAGCCACCATGGTGTCGCTGCTCGCCACCTTGCTGTTGCTGCGCTTTTTCTTCGAATTCATGTTCGACGGTCTGCAGCAGATCTTCGCCGCCTCCTACATCAATTTCCATCACAGCGAAATCGGCCTGGACGACCTGACCACGCTGCTCACTCTGAACCTGCTGCTGTTCGTCAAAGTGCTACTGCCGCTGGCTCTGGCGCCCTTCATTGTGGTGATCTTCGGCATGATTCCCAGCGGCTGGATGTTTGCCTCGAAGAACTTTCACTTCAAACTCGACAAGATCAATCCGCTGACTGGCCTGAAACGCATCGTTTCGCTGCAGAACCTCACCGACTTTCTCAAGTCGCTGCTGAAGATCATGGTGCTGATCGCCATCGCCTGGCTGCAGATGGTCTACACCCTGCCGCGGTTGATTGCCCTGCAGAAAACCGACCTGTACACCGCGATCGGCAGCGCGTTCTCGCTGACCTTCGATTTGCTGCTGACGCTGATGGCCGTGTTCGTCCTGTTCGCGATGATCGACGTGCCGCTGCAGCGCTTCCTGTTCATGAAAAAAATGCGCATGACCAAGCAGGAACGCAAGGAAGAGCATAAGAACATGGAGGGAAAGCCCGAGGTCAAGGCCAAGATCAAGCAGTTGCAGCGCCAACTGGCGCAGCGGCAAATCAGTAAGGTGTTGAAAGACGCCGATGTGGTGATTACCAACCCGTTGCACTACGCGGTGGCTCTCAAGTACGACACCCGCAAAGCCCAGGCGCCCTTTGTGATTGCCAAAGGGCACGACGAAACCGCGCTGTTCATTCGCGAGCTGGCCGCCAAGCTGGCCATCGAAGTGGTGGAAATGCCACCGCTGGCCCGTGCGGTGTACTTCACCACCCAGGTCAATCAACAGATTCCCGCACCGCTGTATCAGGCGGTCGCCCACGTACTGACGTACGTGTTGCAACTCAAGGCCTATCGACAAGGCCGGCGTAAACAGCCGGTGTTGCCGCGAGACCTGCCTATTCCCGAAGCCCTTGCCAACCGAGTGCCATCATGAGTCTTTTGCAGCAGTTCATGCCCACCTTGCGCAGCGGCCGTATCGGCATCCCGCTGGTCGTCCTGTCCATCCTGTCGATGATCATCCTGCCGCTGCCGCCGCTGGTGCTCGACATCCTGTTCACCTTTAACATCGGCATGGCGGTGCTGGTGCTGCTGGTGTGTGTATCGACCCGCACGCCGCTGGACTTCTCGCTGTTGCCTACGGTGATTTTGATCACCACGCTGCTGCGTCTGTGCCTGAACGTGGCCTCGACGCGTATCGTGCTGCTTGAAGGTCACAACGGCACCGATGCCGCGGGCAAGGTGATCGAGGCCTTCGGCGAAGTGGTGATCGGCGGCAACTTCATTGTCGGCATGATCGTGTTCGTGATCCTCACCATCGTTAACTTCATGGTGATCACCAAGGGTGGCGAGCGCATCGCAGAGGTGACCGCGCGCTTCACCCTGGACGCATTGCCCGGCAAGCAGATGGCCATCGACGCCGACCTCAACGCCGGGCTGATCGGCCAGGACGACGCACGCAAGCGTCGCCGCGACGTGGCCAAGGAGTCCGAGTTCTACGGCGCCATGGACGGGGCGGCGAAATTTGTGCGCGGCGATGCCATCGCCGGCATCCTGATTCTGCTGATCAACCTGTTTGGCGGCTTCGCCATCGGCATGCTGGTGCATGACCTGTCCGCCGGCGACGCGTTCCGCCTGTATGCTCTGCTGAGCATCGGTGACGGCCTGGCCGCGCAGATTCCGGCCATCCTGCTGTCCACCGCGGCGGCGATCATCATCACCCGTACCAACGAGTCGGCGGACATCACCAGCCTGGTCCGCCGGCAAATGCTTGCCCAGCCGCCAGTGCTATACACCGTGGCTGGCGTGATCGCCGTGCTGGCGATGATTCCCGGTATGCCGCACCTGGCGTTTTTCAGCTTCGCCGCCCTGATCGGCTTTGTCGGTTGGAAAGCCTCGAAAACCCTGCCGGTGGATGAGGCGCAGAGCCTCGAGCAGGTCACCGCGCTGAGCAAGGACCTGCGCCAGGACAAGCCGCAGAGCCTGGCCTGGGAAGACATCCCGCTGGTCGAGCGGCTGTCCATCTCCCTGGGCTACAAACTGGTTGGCCTGGTCAATGAGGCCAGCGGCGCGCCGCTGCCGCAGCGGATTCGCGGCGTGCGCCAGACGTTGTCCGAGCAGCTCGGCTTCCTGCTGCCGGAAGTGCACATTCGCGACAGCCTGCGCCTGAAGGCCTCGCAATATGCGATTTACATCAACGGCGAGCGCATCGACGGCACCGAGTTGCATGCCGACCGGCTGATGGCCATTCCGTCGCCGCAAACCTATGGCGAAATCGACGGCATCCTCGGCAACGACCCGGCCTACCGCATGCAAGTGGTGTGGATCGAGCCGGGCCAGAAGAGCAAGGCGCTGAACCTGGGTTATCAGGTGATCGACTGTGCCAGCGTAGTGGCCACGCACATGAACAAGATCATTCGCGAAAACCTGGGCGAGATCTTCAAGCATGATGATGTCGACCAGTTGATGCAGCGTCTCACCCTGCAGGCGCCCAAGCTCGCCGAGCACCTCAAGGGGGCGCTGAGCTATACGCAGCAGCATCGTGTTTACCGCCAGTTGCTGCAGGAAGAAGTGCCGCTGCGCGACATCGTGACCATCGCCACCACGCTGCTGGAGTCCAGCGAAACCACCAAGGACCCGATCTTGCTGGCCTCTGACGTGCGCTATGCGCTGCGTCGCACCATCGTGGCGATGATTGCCGGTGAGCGCAGCGAACTGGGCGTGTTCGTGTTGGAAAGCGCGCTGGAAAACACCTTGCTTGGCGCCCTGGGCATCGCCCAGCAACAGGGGCCGGTGAGCCTGGACAATATTCCCGTCGACCCGGCTCTGCTCAACCAGCTGCAGACCAGCATGCCGGTGGTCAAGGAGCGCCTGCGCAAGGATGGCCACCCGCCGGTCCTCACTGTGATGCCGCAGCTGCGCCCGCTGCTGGCCCGTTACGCACGGGTGTTCAGCCCCGGCCTGCACGTGCTTTCGCAGAACGAGATTCCGGAAAAAGTCGGTGTGAAGATTGTCGGTACGCTGGGCTAGTGGGTTGGGGTGGATGCGCTGACCATCCACCCCGCCTTCACTCATGCAACGTCAGCGGCGTCTGGGCAGACTGGTGTCCGATAACCCCAGGGTATGGCTCAGGGACTTGACCAGGTTTTCGAAAGCCCGCGAGGACTCGGTCAGCTTCAGCCCCTGCTCATAGCCGCGGCGAAAGTTCTTGCGCGACCACTGCACGACCACCTGTATGGGGATTTCCTGCTGCGGCAGCACCTTGTTGGCCGGGATGTTGAGCTGCAGCTGATATTCCTCGCCTGCCACCAGCGGCTCCGCACCGATCAGGCGCAGGCCACCCAACGACACATCGGCCGCATAGCCCAGGGATTGTCCTCGGACGGTATCGATGACATCGATCCGCAGACCTTTGATAAACGGAAAACGGCTGAACTTACGCATATTTCGGGTCGTCTCGGCACAGAGAATACGAATAATGGCATAGGGCCTGCGCTGCTAGTCTATGCCGTTCCGCCTTCTGGGCCAAACCATGACATGGATCACCGAGCTCAGCAGTGCCTGCCGCTCGCCTGCTAGAATCGCCGGCTCGCGTTTTTCAGGCACGGTATTCATGTCCCGACTCAATCCCCGCCAACAGGAAGCGGTGCACTACGTCAGCGGTCCGATGCTGGTGCTGGCGGGTGCCGGCTCCGGCAAGACCAGCGTGATCACCCGCAAGATCGCTTATTTGATCCAGCAGTGCGGCATCCAGGCCCGGCACATCGTGGCCATGACCTTCACCAACAAGGCTGCGCGCGAAATGAAAGAGCGCGTCGGCAGCCTGCTGCGTGGCGGCGAGGGCAAGGGTCTGACGGTGTCGACCTTCCACAACCTGGGCATGAACATCATCCGCAAGGAATACGCACGCCTGGGTTACAAACCCGGCTTTTCGATCTTCGACGAGGGCGATATCAAGGCGCTGCTCAGCGACATCATGCAGAAGGAGTATGCCGGTGACGATAGCGCAGACGAGGTGAAGAACCTGATTGGCGCCTGGAAGAACGACCTGATCATGCCTGAAGAAGCCCTGGAAACAGCACGCAATCCCAAGGAGCAGACCGCCGCCATCGTCTACCTGCACTACCAGCGCACACTCAAGGCGTACAACGCGGTGGACTTCGACGACCTGATCCTGCTGCCGGTGAAGCTGTTCCAGGAGCACGCCGATATCTTGGAAAAATGGCAGAATCGCATCCGCTACCTGCTGGTGGACGAATACCAGGACACCAACGCCAGTCAGTACCTGCTGGTAAAACTGCTGGTGGGACAGCGCCGCCAGTTCACCGTGGTGGGTGACGACGACCAGTCGATCTATGCCTGGCGCGGCGCGCGGCCGGAAAACCTCATGCAGTTGAAGGAGGACTATCCGTCGCTCAAGGTGGTGATGCTCGAGCAGAATTACCGCTCCACCAGCCGCATCCTCAAGTGCGCCAACATCCTCATTGCCAACAACCCGCACGTGTTCGAAAAGCAGCTGTGGAGCGAGATGGGCCACGGCGACGAGATTCGTGTGATCCGTTGCCGCAACGAGGATGCCGAAGCCGAGCGCGTGGCCCTGGAAATCCTCACCGAGCACCTGCGCACCCAGCGCCCGTACAGCGATTTCGCCATCCTCTATCGCGGCAACTACCAGGCCAAGCTGATGGAGCTGAAGTTGCAGCACCACCAGATTCCCTATCGCCTGTCCGGCGGCACCAGTTTCTTCGCCCGCCAGGAGGTGAAGGACCTGATGAGCTACTTCCGTCTGCTGGTCAATCCGGACGACGACAACGCCTTCCTGCGGGTGATCAACGTGCCGCGCCGGGAAATCGGCTCGACCACCCTGGAAAAGCTCGGCAATTACGCCACCGAGCGCAAGATCTCCATGTACGCCGCCAGTGATGAACTCGGCCTTGCCGAGCATCTGGACAGCCGTTACACCGAGCGTCTGGGCCGTTTCAAGCGCTACATGGACAAGCTGCGCCAGCAGTGCGCCGAAGATGACCCCATCGGCGCGCTGCGCAGCATGGTCATGGATATCGACTACGAGACCTGGCTGCGGCAGAACGCCTCCAGCGACAAGGTCGCCGAGTACCGCATGGGCAACGTCTGGTTTCTGATCGAGGCGCTGAAGAACACCCTGGAGAAGGACGAAGAGGGTGACATGACCATCGAGGACGCCATCGGCAAGCTGGTGCTGCGCGACATGCTCGAGCGCCAGCAGGAAGAGGAAGACGGCGCCGAGGGGGTGCAGATGATGACCCTGCATGCCTCCAAGGGCCTGGAATTCCCTTCGGTGTATATCCTTGGCGTGGAGGAGGAAATCCTTCCGCACCGTTCCAGCATCGAAGCCGACACCATCGAGGAAGAACGCCGCCTGGCCTATGTCGGCATCACCCGCGCCAAGCGTAACCTGACCATGACCTTCGCCGCCAAGCGCAAGCAATACGGCGAGATCATCGACTGCCTGCCGAGCCGCTTCCTCGATGAGCTGCCCAGCGAGGATCTGGTCTGGGAAGGCCAGGAAGAAGCCCCGCAGGAGGTCAGGGCCGCGCGCGGCAATGATGCGCTGGCCAACATGCGTGCCATGCTGAAACGATGAAAGACACCAGCCGCATCACCCTCGCCCATTATCAGCGCAATGCCGCCGCCTTCCGCGAAGGCACGCGCGATCACGATGTACGACAGAACATCGAGGCGCTGCTGCGCCATTTACCGGCATCTGCACCGCTGGCCATTTTGGATTTCGGCTGCGGCCCAGGCCGGGACCTGGCCGCCTTCAAGGCGCTGGGCCACGCGCCGGTGGGCCTGGACGGCTGCGCCGATTTCGTGGCCATGGCGCGAGAAGACAGCGGTTGCGAGGTTTGGCAGCAGGATTTTCTACAACTCGACCTGCCCGGCGAGCGCTTTGACGGCGTGTTCGCCAATGCCTCGTTGTTCCATATCCCTGCCGCCGACCTGCCGCGCGTGCTCGGTCAGTTGTATGCCTGCCTGAAACCCGGCGGCGCGCTGTTCAGCTCCAACCCGCGTGGACGCAACGATGAAGGCTGGCAGGGCGAGCGCTACGGCGTGTGGCACGACTGGCCGCGCTGGCGGACGTTAATGCTCGCCGCCGGATTCAAGGAGCTGGAGCATTATTACCGTCCCGCCGGTCTGCCGCGTGAACAGCAGCCCTGGTTGGCCAGCGTGTGGCGCAAGCCGGAAAGCTCGATGCCGTAATCAGGCATGTCGCAAAGGCTTCGGGGTGGACAACGCTTTGTTTGGCCACAAACGAACCCTGCCTTTTAGCCCAACGCCGTATCCAGAAACATCATTACCGCAAACCCCACCATCAGGCCGACAGTGGCCGGGGTCTGATGACCGTTGCGGTGGGTTTCCGGGATTACCTCGTGGGAGACCACGAAGATCATCGCGCCGGCAGCCAGGCCCAGACTGACCGGGTAGGCAATGGCAAACCCGCTGGAAATGCCGATGCCGAGCAATGCGCCGATGGGCTCCATGAGCCCGGAGGCTGCGGCAATCAGCACCGAGCGCAGCATCGACTGGCCGATGGCGCGCAGGGCCAGGGCCACGGCCAGGCCTTCGGGAATGTCCTGAATGGCGATGGCGCTGGTCAGCGGCAGACCGACGGTCATATCGCCGTGGGCGAAACTCACGCCGATGGCCATGCCTTCCGGGATGTTGTGCAGGGCGATGGCCAGCACGAACAGCCAGACCCGGTTCAAACGCACGCAATCCGGGCCGCAGGGGCCGGTGCTTTCATGTTCGTGTGGGGTGAAGTAGTCGAGGCCGAGCATCAGCAGTACGCCTAGGCCCAGGCCGATCACCACGGTCAGCGCGGCGGCGGGCGCATTGCCAAAAATGGTTTCGGCGGCAGCCAGTCCGGGCAGAATCAGGGAAAAGGCACTGGCGGCGAGCATCATGCCGGCGGCGAAGCCGAGCATGCTGTCCTGGGTGCGGGTTGAAATGCTGGTCAGGGCGACGGCCAGTAGCGCACCCAGGGACGTGGTGACAAACCCGGCCGTGCCGCCAATGAAGGCGTAGCCGAGGTTGGTCTGGTTACCGTTGCTGACCGCGCTGTAAACACTGGCGATCACCAGGCACAGTAGTGCCAGACTGGTCCCGGCCAGCCCGAGGGCAATCACTGGATTGGCACGCGCCTGGGCGGCCCAGGCGCTGCGCAGTTCGGCAGCAAGGGTGGGAATATTAGCCATGATCTGACCCGGACTGAAAACGAGGCGCCAGTGTAACCCGAGGTATCCAGCGAGGAAGATGAGGAGCTCTGAACGGGGCGATAGGCCTAGCTTATCGTCAACGCCCCGTCCCGCCAAAATGCCCTCGCTACAGCGCGAAGGGCAGCGCGCTGTCGGCCTGTTGGCGGGCCTCCAGCAAGCAGCGGAACTCGTCGGGATTCTTGATCAGTACGGTGCGGCCGGCATTTTCTTCCGCAGCGATCAGCCGCGACAGCCAGAAGCGCACGCAGGCGATACGCAACATGGCCGGCCAGAGTTCGGCTTCAGCCGGGGTGAAATGGCGCTGCGTCGAGTAGGCGCCCAACAGGGCCTGGGTGCGCGCCGGGTCGAGCTGACCGTCCGGCGTCGAACACCAGTCGTTCACGGTGATCGCCAAGTCGTAGAGCATCGGACCTGAGCAGGCGTTGTAAAAGTCGATCACGCCGGTCAGGTGCGTGCCTTCGAACAGCACGTTGTCGCGGAATAAATCGGCGTGCAAGTTGGCGCGAGGCAGGGCCTGCAGGCGCGGCAACAGTGCCTGGATTTCCGCCAGGGCATCGCGCAACAGCGGCAATTGTTCATCGGGCAGGCTCAGGGCCAGGCTGGGCCCTTGCTCCAGCATCCACGCCAGGCCGCGATCGCTGGGACGTTCCAGAACCCGCTCGCGGGTGGCCAGGTGCAGTTGCGCCAGCCAGTCGCCGACTTCCGCGCAATGGTGCGGATTGGGGTCGCTGACATGGCTGCCCGGCAGGCGCGGTTGCAGCAGCGCGGGTTTTTCAGCCAGCGAGCGCAGCGCCATGCCGTCGCGATCGCGCAGCGCGTAGGGCACTGCGAGGTTGGCCTGGTGCAGCACATCGAGCAGCTCGATGAAAAACGGCAGGTCGCCCACCGGGCCACGTTCGACCAGGGTCAGCACGAATTCGCCGCCTTCCAGGCTGACAAAGAAGTTGCTGTTTTCGGTGCCGGCGGCGATGCCCTGGAATTCATGCAACCGCCCCAACTCGTAGGGGGCCAGGAAGGTTTCCAGTTCGTGTTGTTCGAGTGGCGTAAAGACTGACATGGCACACCTACCAGCTGAAGATTTTCCAGGACGGGATCAGCAGGTCCGGCTGGTCGGCACGCACGAAGTTGCCGTCATCGCCATCGGCGCGTACCAGGAAATACGGCTTGCCGTTTTTGGGGGTGATCTTGATCGCATAGAGGAAGCCGTTCACACGGTACTCCTCGATGGTCCTGTCGCCCTGCTGGCGAATGGTCACGTCGGGATCGGCATCCACAGGGTCCTGGGCGAAGCCGCTCAGTGGCAACGCCAGCAGACTTGCCAGCAGCAAAGGTTTGAGAACGCGCATGGTAACCTTGTCCCTCAGTTATCAATTCGTTGGTTCGGTCATTCTAGCGCCGGGCCCGTGCAAAAGGTTGCCCTGCACATGAGTCAAGTGCCCCTCGTCCTGGTGGACGGTTCCTCCTATCTGTATCGCGCCTTCCACGCCCTACCGCCGCTGACCACCTCCAAAGGCCTGCCGACCGGTGCGGTCAAGGGCGTGCTGAACATGCTGCTCAGCCTGCGCAAGCAGTACCCGGACAGCCCCTTTGCCGTGGTGTTCGACGCCAAGGGCGGCACCTTCCGCGATGAACTGTTCGCCGACTACAAGGCCAACCGGCCGTCGATGCCCGATGAGCTGCGCCTGCAGATCGAACCGCTGCACGCCAGTGTGCAAGCCCTCGGCCTGCCGCTGCTGTGCGTCGAAGGAGTCGAGGCCGACGACGTGATCGGCACCCTCGCCCGCCAATGTGCTGCGCAGAGCCGCGACGTGGTGATTTCCACCGGCGACAAGGACATGGCGCAATTGGTCTGCCCCCATGTCAGCTTGGTCAACACCATGACCGGCAGCGTCTATGACGTCGAAGGTGTTAAGACCAAATTCGGCGTCGGTCCCGAACTGATCATCGACTTCCTCGCGCTGATGGGCGACAAGGTCGATAACATTCCCGGCGTGCCGGGGGTCGGCGAGAAAACCGCGCTGGGCCTCTTGACCGGGATTCCCGGTGGTCTGGACGGGCTGTATGCCAATCTCGACAAGGTCGCTGAGCTGCCGATTCGCGGCGCCAAGACCCTCGGCGCCAAGCTCGCCGAACATCGGGAGATGGCGTACCTCTCTTACCAGCTGGCCACCATCAAGCTGGACGTGCCGCTGGATATCGAGATCGAACAGCTGCACCCCGGGGCAACGGACGACGCGGCGCTGATCGAGTTGTACCGTGAGCTGGAATTCAAGACCTGGCTCAATGAACTGCTGCGCAAGGCGCCGCCAGCCCCCGCGCCGAGCCAGCCGGGCGCCAGCGGCGACCTGTTCGCCGAGCCGGCGGCACTCGAAGCCGAAGCAGCGCTCGTCGACACCGAGAGCCGCTACGAAACCTTGCTCGATCCGGCCCGTTTCGACGCCTGGCTGGACAAGTTGCGCGCTGCCCCGCTGTTCGCCTTCGACACCAAAACCGCGGGCGAGGACGCCCAGCAGGCGTTGCTGGTCGGCTTGTCCTTCGCGGTCGACAGCCATGAGGCGGCTTATGTGCCGCTGGCCCATACCTACATGGGTGTGCCGCAGCAGCTGGACCGTGACAGAGTACTTGCGGCCCTCAAGCCGTTGCTGGAAGACCCGGCCAGGGCCAAGGTCACCCAGCACGGTAAATTCGACATGAATGTGCTGGCGCGCTATGGCATCGAGGTGCGCGGCCTGGCGTTCGACACCCTGCTCGAATCCTATGTGCTGGACTCCGTCGCCACGCGCCACAACATGGACGCCCTGGCGCTGAAGTACTTGAACCACGGCACCATCCGCTTCGAGGATATTGCCGGCAAGGGTGCCAAGCAGCTGACGTTCGACCAGATTGCCCTGGAGCAGGCCGGTCCCTTTGCGGCCGAGGATGCCGATCTCACTCTGCGCCTGCATCAGAGTCTGTGGCCCAAGCTGCAGGCGGTGCCGAGCCTGGCCAGTGTGCTGACCGACATCGAAATGCCGCTGATGCCGGTGCTGGCGCGTATCGAGCGCCAAGGTGCGCTGGTGGATGCCAAGCTGCTCGGCGAACACAGCCGCGAACTGGGCGAGCGTCTGGTGCAGCTGGAGCGCGAAGCCTTTGCCATTGCCGGCGAGGAATTCAATCTTGGCTCGCCTAAGCAGTTAGGGGTGATTCTCTACGAAAAGCTCGGCTTGCCTGTACTGAGCAAAACCGCCAAGGGGCAACCGTCCACCGCTGAAAGCGTGCTCGCCGAACTGGCCGAGCAGGAGTATGAGCTGCCTAAGGTACTGATGCAGTACCGCAGCCTGAGCAAGTTGAAGAGCACTTACACCGACCGCCTGCCCGAACAGATCAACCCGCAGACGGGACGCATCCACACCAGTTACCAACAGGCCGTCACGGCGACCGGGCGTTTGTCTTCCCAAGACCCGAACCTGCAGAACATCCCGATCCGCACCGCCGAAGGGCGGCGCATTCGTCAGGCGTTCATCGCGCCCGAGGGTTACAAGCTGCTGGCCGCCGACTACTCGCAGATCGAGCTGCGCATCATGGCCCACCTGGCCCAGGATGCCGGCCTGCTGCATGCGTTCCAGAACAATCTGGACGTGCACCGCGCGACCGCCGCTGAGGTGTTCGGCGTCCCGCTGGATCAGGTCAGTCATGATCAGCGGCGCAGCTCCAAGGCGATCAATTTCGGCTTGATCTACGGCATGAGCGCCTTTGGCCTGGCCAAGCAGATCGGTGTCGACCGCAAGGAGGCCCAGGCCTATATCGACCGCTACTTCGCTCGCTATCCAGGTGTGCTCGCTTACATGGAACGCACCCGCGAGCAAGCTGCCGCTCAAGGGTACGTCGAGACGCTGTTCGGCCGTCGTCTGTACCTGCCGGAGATCAACGCGAAGAACGGCGCGATGCGCAAGGCGGCGGAGCGTACCGCCATCAACGCACCCATGCAGGGTACGGCGGCGGACATCATGAAACGCGCCATGGTGGCGGTGGATACCTGGCTGCAGAACAGCGGCCTGGATGCGCGCGTAATTTTGCAGGTGCACGACGAACTGGTGCTGGAGGTGCGTGAAGAGGTGCTCGATCAGGTGCGTGAGCAGGTTATCTCCCTGATGAGCCATGCCGCTGAGCTGGCCGTGCCGCTCCTGGTTGAGGCAGGCATGGGTAACAACTGGGACGAAGCACACTGATTAGACCGGGTTCGCCAAGCTGGGCATCGGCCTTTGTCGGGCCCCTTTAAACAAAAATCGCCGGACAGCCACGCTGCTTCGGCGATTTTTTTATAAGGCGATTGAACTATTGCGGAGCATCCTCGGTCAGACGCCTTGAATGGGTGAAGCCGTTCATTGCTCCTTGTTGTGTTTAGTGTTGGCAGATATCCGGGCCTCGCCATAGCGGTTCGGATTTGAACCTCGAACTTCCCCTCCCCATACGAAGTTCGAGGTTTTTTTTGCCTGTAAAACGTGCGTAAACCGGGCGCAACGCAGCTGTGGTTCAGCCCTGCTGCTGGTCCTGTTCGGCTGCATTCTCGTCCTGGCCGAGCTCCAGCCAGTTGGCCAGTACCGCCAGCGCTTCATCAATGCCTTGGCGCTTGGGGGCCGAGAACAGCTGGACGCTGACCTCCTCGCCCCAGCCGTCGCGCACGTCTTTCTGCACCTTGAGCAGCGCATTCTTGGCCGCGCCGAAAGCCAGCTTATCGGCCTTGGTCAGCAAAATGTGCAGGGGCATCCCGCTGGCTTGCGACCAGTCGAGCATCAGGCGATCGAACTCGGTGAGCGGATGGCGGATATCCATCAGGAGGATCAGGCCGGCCAGGCTATTGCGGCTGCCCAAGTAGGCTTCCAGGTGCTTTTGCCAGTGCAGCTTGAGTGGAATCGGCACTTTGGCGTAGCCATAACCAGGCAAGTCGACCAGGCGACGCTGTCCATCCAGTGCGAAGAAGTTGAGCAACTGCGTACGGCCTGGGGTTTTCGAGGTGCGCGCCAGGCTGGCATGGGTCAGGGTATTCAGCGCGCTGGACTTGCCGGCATTGGAACGTCCGGCGAACGCCACCTCCAGACCTTCGTCCGGCGGGCATTGATCAACCTTGGCGGCACTGATGAGAAAGGCGGCCTGTTGGCACAGGCCGAGGATCGGATTCTTGGTTGACATGGGCTTTCCAGGGGTGCGACTCGGCGTCGCAGGCGGCGGTTTCGTTTCCGTTTCAGCGACGCAAGTATATAATGCCGCAGATTTTGTGTGCGCTTTGTTCCGTGGTTGTGTGGCGATGGGCTGGTAATTCACGCTCAGGCCGCACACTATCCGCAAACGGTCTTTTGAGCGTAGCTGCGGCGTCTGCCTTAAAAGACAGTTGCCCATGGCGCTACACACAGGGCGATACTGCCTGAAACTGCTGCTGGATAAGGCATGGGCACTCCGGTACCCCATGTCGTCAATGGATTCAACGCCATGCCGCCGTGCGGCATGTGGATGGATTGCTCTGTCGAGGACTACAAGGCCGTCATCGAAGCGGATGAGCACGTAACTCCAAAAGCCCCTCTCACCCTTAGCCGTTATTGGATTAGCTGATGAACAAAGTACTCGTGAGTCTGCTGTTGACCCTGGGAATCACTGGTATGGCACAAGCTGCTGGCGATGCTGCAGCCGGCCAGACCAAAGTTGCACTCTGTGGCGCCTGCCACAACGCGGACGGCAACAGCGCTGCGCCGAACTTTCCGAAGCTGGCGGGCCAGGGTGAGCGTTACCTGCTCAAGCAGATGAAAGACATCAAGGCCGGTTCCACTCCCGGTGCTCCCGAGGGCGTAGGCCGCAAGGTGTTGGAAATGACCGGTATGCTGGACCCCTTCAGCGACCAGGATCTGGCTGATATTGCCGCGTACTACTCCAGCCAGAAAATCAGCGTCGGCGCCGCCGACCCGGCTCTGGTTGAGCGTGGTGCCGCGCTGTATCGCGGTGGCAAGCTGGCCGAAGGCATGCCTTCGTGCATCGGCTGCCACGCTCCGGACGGCAAGGGCAACGCTCCGGCAGCCTACCCGGCACTGGGCGGGCAGCACGCGACCTATGTCGCCAAGCAGCTGACCGATTTCCGCGAAGGTGTGCGCACCAACGATGGCGACACGATGATCATGCGTTCCATTGCTGCCAAACTGAGCAACAAGGACATCGCCGCGCTGTCCAGCTATATCCAGGGCCTGCACTGATCGCAGGGCCTGCATTTAAAAAAGGGTGGCGATGGCCGCCCTTTTTTATTTCCGGCCTCGTTACAATCAAGGAACCCCCGCAGTGCGGTTTCGGTCGAAATGCGGCCGACAGCGGCCCGAAATCTCAGTCTAGGAGTCAACCATGCGTAACCTGTTACTCAGCGCCGTTCTGGCGGCCACCAGTCTTTTCGGCATGGCTGCGCAGGCCGCCGATTATCAGGCGGGCAAGCAGTATATCGAGCTGAGCAGCCCGGTCCCGGTGTCCCAGCCGGGCAAGATCGAAGTGGTTGAACTGTTCTGGTACGGCTGCCCGCACTGCTATCAGTTCGAACCGACCCTGAATGCCTGGGTGGATACCCTGCCCGATGACGTGAACTTCGTCCGCGTACCGGCCATGTTCGGCGGTGTGTGGAATACCCACGGCCAGCTGTTTCTCACCTTGGAAGCCATGAAGGTCGATCAGCAGGTTCATGAGGCGGTATTCGCCGCCATCCACCGCGATGGCAAAAAGCTCGCCACGCCCGAAGCCATGGCCGAACTGCTGGCCGAGCAGGGTGTGGACAGCGAAGCTTTCCTCAAGTCATACAAATCATTTGCCGTAAAAGGGCAGATGGAAAAGGCCAAGAAGCTGGCCATGGCTTATCAGATCACCGGCGTCCCGGTGCTGGTGGTCAATGGCAAGTACCGCCTGGACCTCGGCTCCGCCGGCGGCCCGCAGCAAGCGGTGGCGGTGGCTGATTTCCTGATCGCAAAGGAGCGCGCAGCCCAGTGAAGCCCGCGTCGCTGCCGATTCGCTCAGCCCGGCCCGGCTATCGGAGCTGTTGATGCTGCGCCGTCGCCTGTCTCGCACGCCTGCAGCCTGCAAACCTCAGGTCAACTCGCAGGGTCAGGATTGCCGCGGCTTGCCTGCCGATGGGTTGTTACGCCTGTTGAGTTTCAATATCCAGGTCGGGATCAGCACGCAGCGTTATCACCATTACCTGACCCGTAGTTGGCAGCATCTGTTGCCCCATGCGGGGCGCGCCAATAACTTGCAGCGCATTGGCGAACTGCTGGGCGATTACGATCTGGTGGCGTTGCAGGAAGTCGACGGCGGCAGTCTGCGCTCCGGTTACGTCAATCAGGTCGAGCGCCTTGCCCAGTTGGGCGACTTTCCCTATTGGTATCAGCAGCTCAATCGCAACCTTGGGCATTTTGCCCAACACAGCAACGGCTTGCTCAGCCGTCTGCAGCCACAGGGGCTCGAGGATCATCCGCTGCCGGGTCCGGCCGGCCGTGGCGCCATCCTGCTGCGTTTCGGCGAGGGCAAGAATGCCCTGGCGGTGGTGATGATGCACCTGGCGCTGGGCGCTCGGGTACGCACCCGGCAGTTGGCCTATATTCGCGAGCTGCTCGGCGATTACCGGCACATGGTGCTGATGGGGGATATGAATACCCAGGCCGTTGAGCTGCTTGAGCACTCCCCGTTGCGCGACCTTAGCCTGGTGGCGCCCCAGATTGCAGCCACGTTCCCCAGTTGGAAGCCGCAGCGCTGCCTGGACCACATCCTGCTTAGCCCGAGCTTGAGCCTGGAGCGGGTACAGGTGCTGGATCAGGCGATCTCCGACCATCTGCCTGTGGCGGTCGAGATTCGCTTGCCCCATCAGTTGGGAGGCGATGCCCTGCCTCAAAAAATGAGTGAATCCGCGTCATGAGTTGTCCCGACAGCTTTGAAAATGGCGACCCCTGCCCGGCATTGCAGCGACTGCAGGCGGAAAATCAGCTGCTGCGCCAGGCCATGGTGCGCAGCAGTTTCGCTGTGGTGGGCCATGACAGTGCGGTTGATCACTGCCTGCGCGAGTTGCGCCAGGTATTGCGGGGCGAGGATGGCGCGCAGCTGGAAGCGGTGTTGGCGCAACTGGACATCGTCCTGGTCGATGTGGCAAGCAGGCGCAGCGCCAGCCTGCATGAGCAGCGCCATGCCCTGATCGGGCAGGCGACCAAACTGCAAACCTTGAACCTGTCTCAGGAGCTGCATCGCGCAATTACGCAGTTTTCCCAGGCGCTGGATGAAATCGATCCGCTGCAGCTGGATTTGTCCGCGGCCCTGAGCGAATTCAATCAATATCAGTGGCAAGTGCTGGCGCAGTTCGTCGCCCACAAGTCGTTGGCGGCCGGTTTGCTGGAGGGTTTGGGTACGCCTGCGTCTGCCCTGCCAGCGGATAAATCTGCCGTGTCGAATGAACTCGACAGGGGCGTCAGTCCGTCCAGCGAGAACACCGCAGCGGCGGACGATCAGCCATCCATGCTGGGCTACGCCTATATCGTCGGGCGGGTCGAAAGCATCCTTTACGAGCTGTTCGAAGACGACGATCTGCCGGCGAATTATCAGCTCCAGGCACGACGGCTCAAGCGAAAGATCAATCGAGGCCTGCACGGCTACGAGCTGGTGACCGTGGTGGAAAGCCTGGCCCGCCTGGTGCGTGACGCTGCCTCTGACCAGCGCAGCCTGGGCGATTATCTTCAGCAATTGATCGAGCGTCTGGCCGAGTTCCAGGCGAGCCTGATGGACATGGATGCAGCTCAGGCCGACGAAGTGGCGTTGGCCCGCGATCTCGACCAGCAATTACGTGCGCATGTGGACCACCTGCAGCACAGCGTGCGCGAAGCCCAGGATCTGGAGCAACTCAAAACCAGCCTTACCGAGCGCCTGGACAGCCTGCTGGCGAGCCTTACCCAGCAACGGGAGCAACGTGAGCGTCGCGATCAGGCGCTGCTTGGACGCCTGAAGGTTCTAGCGGAGCGGGTGGCCGAGCTGGAAAGCGAAGCCCAACACTACCGTGCGCACATCGACACACAACAACGACAGACGCTGCTCGACCCCTTGACCGGTCTGCCCAATCGCGCCGCCTGGAATGCCCGTTTGCGAACGGCAATGGAGCAGTGGCAGGCGCGCGGTGGCGAGTTGCTGCTGGCAATTCTGGATGTCGATCATTTCAAGCAGGTCAATGACAGCTACGGCCACCTGGCTGGGGATAAAGTGCTCAAGCTGATCGCCGACGCGCTGGTTCGCGAGCTGGGCGAAAAAGAATTCATTGCCCGCTTTGGCGGCGAGGAATTCGTTCTGTTGCTGCCCGATCGCAGTTTGGCGTCAGGACAGGACTTGCTGCGCCGTCTGCTGGCCAGCATTGAGGCCTGTCCGTTTCATTTCAAGGGCGAGCGCTTGCCGATTACCCTGTCTGCCGGCCTGGCGAGCTTTCGCAGCGCAGAGACCGGTGAGGAGGCCTTCCAGCGGGCTGACCAGGCGCTGTACCGCGCCAAGCATGAGGGCCGCAACCGGCTCGTGGTAGACGGCGAAATGACGGCCTGCCTGGCACCCTGAGGACCAGGCAGGCCTGTCATACGCAGAGCGTTCAGCCTTGCGGTGCGCGCAATTCCTGATAGCGCTGTTCAAGCTCAGCGCGGATCTTGCGTCGCTGCTCGGCCTGAAAGAAGCGCCGCCGCTCTTCAGCGGTTTCCGGCTGCAAGGGCGGTACTTCGGCAGGTTTGCCTTCCTCGTCCAGGGCCACCATGGTGAAAAAGCAACTGTTGGTGTGGCGCACCGAACGCTCACGAATATCCTCGGTGATCACCTTGATGCCGATTTCCATCGAGGTGCGCCCGGTGTAGTTGACCGAGGCGAGGAAGGTGACCAACTCACCCACATGCACCGGTTGGCGGAACATCACCTGGTCCACCGACAGGGTCACCACATAACGGCCGGCGTAGCGGCTGGCGCAGGCATAAGCCACCTCGTCCAGGTACTTGAGCAACGTGCCGCCGTGCACGTTGCCGGAAAAATTGGCCTTGTCGGGGGTCATCAGTACTGACATCGACAATTGGTGGTTTCCGACTTCCATCACACTTTTCACCAGCAGAAAAACGAGGCGCCACGATAGCCGAGGTGCGGCATTTTGTCCCGTGGCTAGTGGCTATTAGGTTAATTGTTTTATCGGTTTTCTGGCTGGGATAAGGTTTCATCTACTAAAGTTGTCGATACTTCTACGAACTAGGGTGTACATCCATCCCATGACTGTCACCAGCTTGCGTTCAGCGCACCCCGCCCAGGCGTTGGGTACAGAAGAAGAGCGGCGCGAACTGGCGCGCATTTTGGCGGCCTTGTTTGAACGCTGGGCGCTCGACACCGAGGTGCAGATGCAGCTGCTGGGCATGAGCCCCAACAGCCGCAAGCAACTGCCCAAATACCGTGCCGGTGAAAGCGCGCTGCCCAACAGCCGCGACACCCTGGATCGCGCCGGTTACCTGTTGGTTATCCACAAGGGGCTGCGCGTGCTGTTTCCCGAGGATGAAGAGCTGCGCTTCAACTGGGTGCGCCGGCGCAACCAGGCCCTGGACGGCGCCACGCCGCTGGAAGTCATGGTGCGCGACGGCTTGATCGGTATCGCGCGCATTGCGCGGCTGGTCGATTTTCAGCGGGGTCGCTGATGGCGCTGTTGGATACCTGTTGCGATTTCTCCGCATCGGTATTTCGCAACATTGCCTCACTGCGCCAGTCGGTCAACCTGTTCGATGACCTGCTGCCAGACGCTCGCGCGCAGGACGTGGCGGTTGTCGCCGTAATGCGTGTGCGCCAGGTGCCACAGGGTGTCATCGACCGCGGCCTGGCCTACAGCGAAGCCATTAATTACCCCTTCGAATCCGACATCTGCGTGGCGAGCCGCTTCGGTGATGGCAGCATCCGCGTCTGGTACGGGGCGCTGGACAGCGATACCGCGCTGGCCGAGACCTGTTATCACCAAATCATGATGCTGCGCGAAATCGAGGGCATCGATCGGGTTGTGACTCGCTATCGCCAGGTCTGGCGCGTGCAGGCGGGGGGATTGTTCATTGATCTGCGCCGCAAGGCTGTCGCTTTTCCGGCGCTGGTTGGCGACGATTACGCCTGGCCGCAAGCGGTGGGCAAGCGCGTGGCCCATGAGGGCCTGCCTGGCTTGCTGTACCCTTCGGCGCGCTGGCCGGGTGGCGAATGCCTGGCGGCGTTTCGCGCCTCGCCCTTGTCACAACCGGTGCAGCTGCATGAGCTGACCTATCGTATCGATGCCAAGGCTGGGGTCGTTGACGTGGAGCGGGAGCCGGGCCGGCTGCTGCGTCGCCTCAGTCTGGCGGAGCTGCGCCGCCCCTGAGCGGCGAATGGGCGCGGCGGATCAGCTTTCCAGCCAGACGTCGCGTACCCAATGCCAGACTGACTCCCAGCTCTCGTCATCGAGCTCGCCGGTTTCTTCGAGCCACAGAAAGACCTCGCCTTCGGCATCCACCACGTAATAGTCACGGCCGTCCTGGCACAGCGGCACCAGCTCGCGTGGTACGCCGATATCCCAAGCCGTGGCGGCGACTTCCGGCAGGTAGGTGTGGGAATGCGGATCGCTGGCCGTCACCGGCTCCAGGCGGCCGTACACCACGTCGCTGACCTTGAGGAGAAATTCACGCAGTTCATAGGGCAGATGGATCAGGATTTGCTCCTGGATCTCCACCAGGGTTTCCTCTTCGGGCAACTCCAGCGGCACCGGAACGGTTTCGTTGACTTCACGCAGTTGGTCGATGACGTCTTCCACGGTGGGGGGCTCTCTGTGCAGGGAATGCTCGCTTTATAGCGCAAGCGGCAGGCAGACAAAAGAAAACCCGGAGCAAGCTCCGGGTTTTGGGGTTTTCGCGTGTGCGGATCAGCCGTTCTGGCGAATACCGGCGACCAGCCACGGCTGGTTTTCGCCCTGCTCGCGCTCCATGCGCCAGCTTTCGCTGAATGCTTCACCCTGGTCGAAGCGCGACGTCTTGCTCACGGCGCTGAACGTCAGCGTGGCGACCGTCTTCTCGGCATCGTCATCCACGCCATCGAGCTGCACGTGCAGGTTGTCGATGTAGGTGGACTGGAAGCCATCGCCCAACTCGGCGCGCTCGCGCTTGAGGAAATCCAGCAGTTCCGGGGTCACGAACTCGCCGATCTGGTCCATTTCATTGGCGTCCCAATGCTGCTGCAGGGACTGGAAGTGTTCGCGAGCCTGCTCAACGAAGCGTTGTTCGTTGAACCAGGCCGGAGCATTGATGACCGGGGCGGCGCTGGCAGCGCCACCGAGGCTCTGGCCGAAGATGTTACTGCCGGCTGCCGGCTGCTGGACATCACGCGTCATGGGCGCCGGACCCCCTGCGCCCGCGGCGGCGTATTGCTGCGCCTGCGGCATAGTGGCCAGGGCCTTGCGACGACGGGAGGCGATCAGCTTGAAGATCACGAAGGCAATCAGGCCGAACAAGAGGATGTCCATGAACTGCAGGCCTTCGAAGCCATCACCCATGAACATCGAGGCCAGCAAGCCACCGGCAGCCAGGCCGGCCAACGGGCCGAGCCATTTGGAGGCGCCACTGGCCGGGCGTGCCGCGGCTGCTGCGCCGGCGGTGGGTGCTTGCTGCGCCGGAGCGGCTTGGCGAGTCTGGTGACTGGGTGCCTTGCCGAAGCTTTTGCCACCGCCCATGCGCTTGGCATTGGCGTCGAGGCTGAGAGTCAGGCCCAGGCACAAGGCCAGGGCGATGCTGAGAAAACGCTGCATTAAGGTAGTCCCGTTGGTTGATCCACGCGCGTCATCTTGCACAGCCCCTGCACTGAATGCCAGCGCAGAATGTTTCCGGCTTTTGCCTGGCAATGTATTTGTGCGAGCCGATCACCGCAGCAGCAGGCGCAGAGGGCCGCAGCGCAAGCGGGCACGCAAATGCGCACGGGTTTCGCCAAGGTCCGCGGAGTACGCGCGCAACCAGTGACATACGGTGCTCAGGTACACCGCGCTCAGCGCACATTCCTCAGCCACCCGCTGCCCATGGCTGGTGCCGCGCTGCGCCGCTTCCCGCCACCATTGCACGGTATGACTGATGCGCAACAGGCCTTGCACCTGCAGGTGCACATGAGCCGGTTCGAATTTGTAGAGCAGCATCTGCCGGGTCAGCCGGCGGTGAGCATCAAGCGGCGCAAACCAGGCCATCAACAGCTCCTCCAGCCGCTGGGCAGGCGCCAGCAGGCTCAGTGCTTCGTCACGGCTGCGTATCAGCATGGCTTGGTCGGCACGGTCGAACCAGGCTTCCACCAGTTGGTCCTTGTCGGTGAAATGGTGGGCGATGGCATCGAGGCCGACGCCCAGCTGATCGGCGATAGCAAACAGGCGCAAGCGCTCCCAGCCACAGTCTTCGGCCAAAATCAGGGCAGTGTCGAGAATCTGCTGTGCGCTAGGCTGGGGCATGGCAATCACCTCGCCGGAAAGTATGGCCGGCAGGAGCCATGCAGTAGTGCACCGCGACGGATGGCGCAAATGAAAACGGAGCCCCGAGGGGCTCCGTTGCAGGCGTTACGCTACGTGACGTCAGTGGCGCTTAGCGCCACTGATAGATTTCCTTGTCGGTCATCTGGTGCATCTGCGTGGCTTTCTTGAGGAAGTCTTGCTGCGAGGCGTGGATACGCGTGGCCAGTTCGGACTGCGCGGCGACATCCGTGATCACTTGGGTGGAGGTTTCGCGCAGCGCCGTCAGGACGTCATCAGGGAAGCGCTTGAGGACGGTGCCCTGCTCGATCAGTGCCGGCAGTGCCTTGGCATTGTTGAAGGTGTAATCGTCCATCATGTCCAGGGTCGCGGCGCGCGAGGCCTCGGCAACGATGGCTTTCAGATCGGCTGGCAAGCTTTCGTAGGCGGCTTTGTTGACCAGCAGCTCGACCAGCGCCTGCGGCTCCTGCCAGGCCGGGAAGTAGTAGTACTTGGCGGCTTTGTTCAGGCCGAAGGCCAGGTCGTTGTACGGACTGACCCAGTCGGTGGCATCAATGGCACCGGTCTGCAGCGAGGTGAAGATTTCACCGCCCGGCAGGTTGATGGTGGTAGCGCCCAGCTTGGCCAGCACTTCGCCGCCCAGGCCCGGCATACGGATCTTCAGGCCCTTGAGGTCGTCAACCGAGTTGATTTCCTTGTTGAACCAGCCGCCCATCTGCATGGTGGTGTTGCCGGCCGCGAACGGTTTTACGCCGTGTGCGCCATAGGCTTCGTCCCACAGGGCCTGGCCGTCGCCCTTGTGAATCCAGGCATTCATCTCGCCCGTCGAGAAACCGAACGGAATCGAGCTGAAGAACTGTGCAGCCGGTACCTTGCCCTTCCAGTAGTAGGGAGTGCCGTGGCCCATTTCAGAGGTGCCGCGGGAGACGGCGTCGAATACTTCCAGTGCCGGTACCAGTTCGCCTGCGGCGTACACCTTGATGGTCAGGCGACCGTTGCTCATGGTGTTGATGCGCTCGGCCAGGCGGTCGGCGGCGGTACCCAGACCTGGGTAGTTCTTCGGCCAGGAGGTGACCATTTTCCAGTGGAAGGTCTGGGCAGGTTGAGCAGCGGCTTGCTGGGCGGCCGGGCTGCTGTCGTCTTTGCAGCCAGCCAAGCCCAACGTGGCGAGCAAGGCAGCGGCGGCGCCGAACAGATGGCGACGATTCATGGTGTCTCCCTAGTGGTCAAACCCGTTGTCGGGTGTTTTTTTAATATGCTGCGCGCCTTACGTCAGGCGCGTGCTGGTTTTTACCATATCGGCGCCGGTGCGGCTTTTTTTACAGCGCCTCCAGTTTGGCGTAGCCAAGCATCAGCCACTTGCTGCCTTCCTGGGCGAAATTCACCTGAACGCGCGCCTGGGCGCCGGAGCCTTCGAAGTTGAGAATCACGCCTTCGCCAAACAGCGCATGGCGCACGCGCTGGCCGAGGTTGAATCCGGTGTCCGGCACGGCGGCGCCGGCGAACATCGACCCCGCAGCATGTTGCGTGTTCTGCCCGTAGGGGCGGCTGATGCTGTTCGACAGACGCACTTCCTGAACCAGCCCGGCGGGAATTTCACGCACGAAGCGCGAGACCTTGTTGTAGGTTTCGCTGCCGTACAGGCGGCGCGTTTCCGCGTAGGACATGATCAGCCGCTGCATGGCGCGGGTGATGCCGACATAGGCCAGGCGGCGTTCCTCTTCCAGGCGGCCGGGTTCTTCCAGGCTCATCTTGTGCGGGAACAGGCCCTCTTCCAGGCCGACCAGGAAGACCAGCGGAAACTCCAGGCCCTTGGCGCTGTGCAAGGTCATCAGTTGCACGCTGTCCTCACGTTCGGCGGCCTGCTGCTCGCCGGCCTCCAGTGAGGCGTGGTCGAGGAAGGCGGCCAGCGGCGTCTGCGCCTCGTCACCCTCTTCGCCTTCGTAGTGATCGAAAGCCCGCGCGGCGGAAACCAGTTCCTCGAGGTTTTCCACGCGCGTCTGACCTTTCTCGCCTTTTTCGTCGCGGTGGTAAGCGAGCAGTCCGGACTCTTCAATGACCCGCTGCGCCATGCTGTGCAAGGGCAGGCCTTCGACCTTCAAGGCCAGCTCGTCGATCAGTTCGACGAAGGCATTCAGTGCGCTGGCGGCGCGCCCAGTGATGGCCTTGAGGCCAGTCGCTTCGTGAATCGCCGCCCACAGCGACAAGTCCTGCTGACGGGCGAAGTCGCGCAAGGCCTCCACAGTCTTTTCACCGATGCCGCGCGCCGGCAGGTTGATCACCCGCTCCAGCGCCGCGTCGTTGTGGCGGGTCTGCAGCAGACGCAGGTACGCCATGGCGTTCTTGATCTCGGCACGCTCGAAGAAGCGTTGGCCACCGTAGATGCGGTAAGGAATACGCTCGCGCAGCAGGGCCTCTTCAAGCACCCGCGACTGGGCATTGGAGCGGTAGAGAATGGCGATGTCGCTGCGCGCCATGCCGTCCTTGATGGCTCGCTCGATACCTTCAACCACGTAACGCGCTTCGTCGTGCTCGTTGTAGGCGGCGTACAGCGCCAGCGGTTCGCCCTCCTCACCGTCGGTCCACAGCTCCTTGCCCAGGCGCCCCTGGTTGTTGGCAATCAACGCGTTGGCCGCCTTGAGAATGGTGGCGGTGGAGCGGTAGTTCTGTTCCAGGCGCACGGTGTCGACGTCAGGGAAATCCTGGCTGTACTGGTGCAGGTTCTCGATTTTCGCGCCACGCCAGCCGTAGATCGACTGGTCGTCATCGCCGACCACCATCAGGCTGTCGCCGCCTTGGGCGAGTAGGCGCAGCCAGGCGTATTGGACGGCGTTGGTGTCCTGGAATTCGTCGACCAGGACGTGCCGGAAACGCTTCTGGTAATGGGCCAGCAGACCGGGCTGATCGCGCCACAGGTCCAGCGCGCGTAGCAGCAGCTCGGAGAAGTCGATGACCCCGGCGCGCGCGCAGGCCGCTTCGTAGGCTTCGTAGATGGTGCGCATGGTGGCCAGGAACAGGTCGCCACTGGCTTGAATGTGCTGGGGGCGCAGGCCCTCGTCCTTCTGGCCGTTGATGAACCACTGCGCCTGACGGGCCGGCCACTTGTTGTCGTCCAGACCCAGTTCGCGGATCACCCGCTTGACCAGGCGCTGCTGATCATCGGAATCGAGGATCTGGAAATTCTGCGCCAGACCCGCTTCCTGCCAATGGGCGCGTAGCAGGCGGTGCGCCAGGCCGTGGAAGGTGCCGACCCACATGCCCGCCGGATTCAGGCTGAGCAGTTGTTCGATGCGCTGGCGCATCTCGGCGGCGGCCTTGTTGGTAAAGGTCACCGACAGAATCGAGTGCGCAGAGGCGTGCTCGACCTGGATCAGCCAGGCAATCCGGTGCACCAGCACGCGAGTCTTGCCCGAGCCGGCACCGGCCAGCACCAGTTGACGCCCGCGCGGGGCCGCTACGGCCTGGCGTTGAGCATCGTTGAGGGAGTTCAGTAATAAGGAAAGGTCATCGTGCATCGCGGCATTCTAGGGGTGTGCGCTTGACGGGGCAAACCGTCGCGCTGACCGGACAGGCTATTCGTGCAAAATAGTCGCTCAGTGCCGGTATAACGCCCATTACCAGGATTCAGTACTAATAGACTGTTTGTAGTGTTGGGCATCGTCGTGGGCTCGGGTATGCTCGGCGAAGCCTAGGCAACCAATTATTCGAAAAGCGCCTATGACCGCTCCTATCACCACTGTTCTACCGCTCTCGGCATCGCTTTCGGGCCAGGCCATCGAGCAGCATTACGCTACTCCCATCGGTATCGAGAAAACGCGTTTGTTGTATGCGGGATCTCGCCTGCCGACGCTGTTCATGCTGCTGTGTGGCATTGCGTGCGCATTCTTGCTGTGGAACCAGGAACACAAGCTGCTCCTGATTGGCTGGCTGGTCTGGCTCAGCGCCTTGGCGGCATTGCGTCTGCTGCAGATGCGCGCCTTCGATCGGGCTCCGGCGATACGTCAGGCAGAAAACTACTGGCACCGCATGTTCCTGCTCGGGGCCGGCGCCTCCGGTTTGACCCTGAGTTTTGCCGTCATCTTTCTCGTTCCCGCCGACAGCTTCTACCAGCAAGTGCCGGTGTACGGTCTGATCGCCGCGTCGGTGGCTTGCGCTTCCGCTGCGTATGCCGTCAGCTTCGCGGCACTGCTCAGTTTTGTTCTGCCCTGCCTGCTGCCGTCAATGGTCTATCTGATGTTCAGCGAACACGAGATGCAGCAAGGCTGGGGCAAGCTGTGTCTGATTCTGCTGGTCGCGATGCTGGTGGTGGCCTGGCAGGTTAACCGACTGGTGCAGCGCAGCCTGATCCAGCGTTTCCACAACCAGGCCTTGCTGGAGCGGCAGGAAGAGGCCAAACGGCAAGCCGAAGCCCTTAATCGCAAACTGTCACGCGAAGTCGAACAGCGCCGACTGGCCGAGCGCAGCCTGCGCAGTGCCCATGACCAGTTGGAAGCGCACGTCAGCGAGCGTACCCGCGAGCTGGACGAGGCCACCTATGCGTTGGGCAAGAGCCAGGCACGCCTGGCCATGGCCCTGGAAGCCAGCGAGCTGGGGCTATGGGACTGGGACCTGCGCACCGACGCGGTGCATCATTCGAAACTGCAGGAGCTGTTCGGCCTGCCGCAGAGCGGCACGCTGAACATGCGCAAAGATTTGCGCCCGCTGCTGCATCCCAAGGATCGACCCTTATTGCTGCGTGCCTTGACCGCGCACTTGCGCGGGCGCACCGACGGCTACGCGGTCGAATACCGCGTGCGCCATGCTGATGGTCATTGGGTGTGGGTCGAGGACCGTGGTCGGGCCATGGAGCGCGATGCCCGCGGTCGGGTGCAGCGCATGCTCGGCACCCGGCGCAACATCAGCGCACGCAAGCATCGCGAGGAAGAACAGCGCCTGGCCGGCACGGTATTCGAAGCGGCCAGCGAGGGCATCGTGATTCTGGATGCCCAGTACCATGTGCTGGCGGTCAATCAGGCCTTCAGCGAGATGACCGGATATCGCCGCGAGGAAGTCCTCGGCCAGAGCGTGATTCGCCTGATCAGCACCCATGAGGCGCGTCTTCAATACCAGCAGATCCATGAGCATCTAATGCAGCATGGCCGCTGGCAAGGCGAACTGATGGAAACCCGCAAGAACGGCGAGTTGTATCCGCAATGGCTGCAGCTCAACACGGTACGCGACCGGCAAGGGCGTATCGCCCAAGTGGTGGGTTTCTTCGCCGACCTCACCACGCGCCACCAGACGGAAGAGCGCCTGCGTTACCTCGCTCACTACGACAACCTGACCGGATTGGCCAATCGCACCCTATTCCGCGAACGTCTGCACGACGCGATTCAGCGTTCGCGGTCTGCGGCGAGCCGTCTGGCCCTGCTGCATGTCGACCTGGATCGTTTCAAGGTCCTCAACGACAGCCTGGGTCATGACATCGCCGACCAGCTGCTGCGCCGGATGGCGCAGCGCCTGACCCAGGCGGTACCGGAAGCGGATACGGTGTCGCGCTTGAGCAGTGATGAATACGCGCTCATTGTCGATGGTTATCCGAGCCTGGCGACTCTGGCCCGGCTGGCCAGCAACCTGCTTGCCACAGTGCGCAAACCGCTGACCATCGATGGCCACGAACTGGTGGTCAGCGCTTCCATCGGCATCAGCCTGTTTCCTGATAACGGCCGTGAATTGTCGCCGCTGATCAGCCAGGCGAATATGGCCATGCAGCATGCCAAGCACTTGGGCGGGAACTGCTTCCAGTTCTACACCGACAATTTGCAGGTCACGACTCTTGAGCGCCTGCAACTGGAAACGCAGTTGCGCAAAGGCATCGAGAATGGCGAGCTGGAAGTGTTTTATCAGCCCAAGCTGAATCTGGCCGATGACAGTATTGGGGGAGCCGAAGCGCTGGTGCGCTGGCGGCACCCGCAACGTGGCCTGGTGGGCCCCGGCGAGTTCATTTCCCTGGCGGAGGAAACCGGCTTGATCGGCGCCATTGGCGAGTTCGTGCTGCGTCAGGCGGTCAACCAAGCCTATGCCTGGCATCAGCAGGGGTTGGATGTGCGCGTGTCGGTGAATGTTTCCGTTCATCAGGTGCGCCAGGGCAATCTGACCAGCATCGTCCGCCAGGTGCTGGAAGAAACCCACCTGCCGGCTCGGCTACTGGAACTGGAGCTGACGGAAAGCCAGCTGCTCGACAACGTCGAAAGCGTCATCGCCACCTTGCATCAATTGCATGCTCTGGGCATCAAGCTGGCCATCGATGATTTCGGCACGGGCTATTCGTCACTCAGCTACCTCAAACGCTTTCCAGTCGATTACGTGAAAATCGACCAGACCTTTATCCGCGACTTGTCCCAGGGCGGCGAGGACGCCGCGATTACGCGGGCGATCATTGCCCTGGCCCACAACCTGGAACTCAAGGTGGTGGCCGAGGGGGTCGAAACCCAGGATCAATTGGACTTCCTCAGGCTGCAGGGCTGCGATGAAATCCAGGGCTACCTGATCAGCCGACCGATCGAGGCGCTGGATTTCGTACGAGTTCTGCGCGCACACGTAGCCTTGCCGAGCATGGCGTAGTCGTGAGCTCAGGGGCGCCGGCGCAAAGTTAGGCGGCACAAATGCTGGCGCCGTGCCATTCTAAAGCCTGGACTCCTCGACAAAGGACTCACGCATGGATACGCGTGCCACGCTTGGTTTCGGATGGCGGACTTTGTTGGCCTGGCAAGGCCTGGCTCCGCTGGAACTCAAGGTCATGCTGTTGCGTCGGCTTGGCGCGCAGCGCACCGCCTGGTTGGCTCCGCATTTGCCGGACAGTCAGTTACGCCCACTGATCATCGCGCTGCCCAGCGACTTCGCCGCACAGGTGACCCAGCATCTCGATCCTCGCGCGATTCTCAACACCTATCGCAGCCTGCCTGACGAGTTGCACCTGCGGGTTGCCCGCCAACTGTGCGCCGACAAAGAGTTCGCCACGGCCGCGCGCTATGCCGAATGCCTCACTGCGCACCAGCTCAAGTTGATGATTCTAGGGCTCAATGACCCCACGGCCATCCTGCATATCGCCCGACATATGGGCAATATGCAGCTGATCATGCAGAGTTTGCGCGGTTTGTCGGCCGGCTATTTGCGCACCCTCACCGAAGCCGCGGCCAGTACCGACAGTTTCGTCCTGGCCGCCGAGGTGCTCAGCGGCCTGCCGTTGGCACGACAGGGCAATGTTTGCAGTGGATTGACGCTGGAAACGCTGGTCGCGCTGCTGCCCTTGCTGATGGAAAAAAGCGGCGGTGCGTTGCGCGAGCATTTGCCGGAGCGGCTGCGGGCAAAGCTGCTGGTTCTCGATTCGCTCCGCGCGCAGCCTGCCGTACCGAGCTGACCGGCTGCGCGCAGTCTCAGCGGCGAGCCGGGCTGGCCTGCAGTTCGCGCATCAGCAGGGCGTACTGCAGATCGATTTCCTCCGGCACCGGAATGTACAGGGTGTGGCCGTCGCCCGGCGCCACGTCGCGCTGTTCGCCGTGCTGGTTGGCCAGGGCTTCGAGCTGAAAATTCAAATTGCCGTGCGGCGTCATCAATTCCAGACGGTCGCCGACTGCAAAGCGGTTCTTTACCTTGACCTCGGCCAGGCCGTTTTTGCGCTCGCCGGTCAGTTCGCCGACAAACTGCTGGCGTTCGGACAGCGAGAAGCCGCGCTCGTAGTTCTGGTATTCATCGTGTACGTGGCGGCGCAGAAAACCCTCGGTGTAGCCGCGATGGGCCAGGGATTCCAGGGTATCCATCAGCGACTTGTCGAATGGCCGACCGGCCACCGCGTCATCGATGGCCTTGCGGTACACCTGGGCGGTGCGCGCCACGTAGTAGTGGCTCTTGGTGCGCCCTTCCAGCTTCAGCGAATGCACACCCATCTTTACCAGGCGCTCGACGTGCTGCACGGCGCGCAGATCTTTGGAGTTCATGATGTAGGTGCCGTGCTCGTCCTCGCTGACCTCCATGAACTCGCCGGGGCGGCTGACATCTTCCAGCAGGAACAACTCGTCGGTGGGCGCACCCGCCCCGAGAGTCGGCTCGACACGGTCGGTTTCGACTGCCTGCACGGCGATTGGTTCGTACTGGTGCACCACCTCGCCCAGCTCGTTTTCCGTGGCTTCGTGCGCTTTGTACTCCCAGCGGCAAGCGTTGGTGCAGCTGCCCTGGTTGGGGTCGCGCTTGTTGATGTAGCCCGACAGCAGGCAGCGGCCGGAATAGGCCATGCACAGCGCGCCATGGACGAAGACTTCCAGCTCCATGCCGGGCACTCTTTCGCGGATCTCGCCGATTTCCTCCAGCGACAACTCACGGGACAGGATCGCCCGGGTCAGCCCCTGCTGACGCCAGAACTCGACGCTGGCCCAGTTCACCGCATTGGCCTGCACCGAGAGGTGTACGTTCATCTGCGGAAAATGCTCGCGCACCAGCATGATCAAGCCCGGATCGGACATGATCAACGCATCCGGCCCCATGGCGATCACCGGCTCCAGGTCTTTGATGAAGGTCTTCAACTTGGCGTTGTGCGGCGCGATGTTGACCACCACGTAAAATTGCTTGCCCTGCGCATGTGCTTCATTGATGCCCAGCGCCAGGTTGGCGTGATCGAACTCGTTGTTGCGCACCCGCAGGCTGTAGCGCGGCTGGCCGGCATAAACCGCGTCGGCGCCATAGGCGAAGGCGTAGCGCATGGACCTGAGGGTCCCTGCGGGAGAAAGCAGTTCGGGGCGAAAGAAGCTGGACATGGCGAGAAACCCAGATGGCGGACAAAACGTGGGGGATTCTACGGTAAAGCAAGGGCAGGCGCAGGGTGCGCGGAGCGTCACGACGCTGGCATCCGTGCTTGTCGATCTGTCGCTTGTCCGGCTAGTGTCGCGCCTTTATTTGCTGCGAGAAGCCCATGTCGCCCGTCCGTCCCGCCCTACCCGTGCCCCAGGCCGGCACCTGGGTTTTACTGGCGTCGCTGTATTGCGCTCAGGGCTTGCCTTCCGGATTGATGGCCCATGCGCTGCCGGTCTTGCTGCGCCAGCACGGCGTGGATCTGGCGTTGATCGGCCTGCTCAAACTGCTCGCCCTGCCCTGGCTATTCAAAGTGTTCTGGGCGCCCTGGGTGGACCGTCTGGCGTCAGAGCGGCTGGGGCATCATCGAGGCTGGATCCTGCCGCTGCAGGGCGGCTTCACCCTGACTCTGCTGGGCCTGGCGCTGCTCGCGCCGCAGGAGCTATTCGGTGACCAATTACCGCTGTTGCTTGGCTTGTTGCTGCTGATCAATCTCGCCGCGGCGACCCAGGACGTGGCCACCGATGGCCTCACCGTGCGCTTGCTGCCCGAGCGCTGGCGCGGCCTGGGCAACAGCCTGCAGGTGGGTGGTTATAAGGTCGGCATGTTGCTCAGTGGCAGCGGCCTGCTGCTGGTTATCGATCCGCTGGGCTGGAACCTGTCCGTGGCGCTGCTGGCCGGGCTGCTGGCGCTGTTACTCGTGCCGATCTGGCGCTTTCCGGAGCGCCGTCAGCTGCCATTTCAGCCCGATTCGGCCGAGCCGGCCGGAGCCGGCCTGCTGTGGCGCCATTACCGTGGCCTGCTGGCGCAGCCGGGCATGGGACTTTGGCTGTTAGTGTTGCTGACGTTCAAGCTGGGCGATGCGCTGGGCTCGCCGATGATCAAGCCGATGCTGGTGGACCAAGGCTGGGGCAGCGCGGCACTGGGGCAGTTGACCCTGATAAGCAGTTTGACCGGCATTGGCGGTGCGCTGCTCGGTGGTTTGTTGTATGCGCGCCTCGGTGCATACCGCGCCTTGCTGCTGGGCGGCCTGGTGCAGGCTGTGGGCATCGCCGCCATGGCCTGGCTGGTGGGTAATGCCGAGCCGTCACGGGTGTATGCGGTGGCGCTGTTCGAACAGGCCGCTGATGGTCTGTCCACCGTCGTGTTGTTCGCGGCGATGATGCGCCAGTGCCGCCCTGAACACGAAGGCGCCGACTTCACCTTGCAGGCTTGCGTGCAGTTGCTGTTGGCGGGGTTGGTGGGGGCGCTCAGTGGCGTGCTGGCCACATCGCTGGGCTATTCCGCGCTATTTGTCGGTGCAGGGGGGGTGGGCATGCTGGGCTTGTTGGGCGTAATCGGCTACTTCGTTCTACACGATAGAAAGCTGCGCTCGAGGTAGCGAGAGCCGACAATCACCTGATCATTCATGCCACTCGCGCCCGCTCAACTCCAGCAGACTGTGGGCCTGTTCCGGACCGCTGCTGCCGGCCGGGTAACTGCGCGGGCTCTGGTAATGTTGCTGCCAGCCCTGCAGGATCGGGTCGATCCAGTGCCAGGCGGCTTCAACCTCGTCGCGGCGCATGAACAGGGTTGAGTCGCCTTCGATCACGTCGAGCAGCAAGCGCTCGTAGGCATCCCAGCGCCGTTGCTGGAAGGCCTGGGCCAGGTTGAGATCCAGCTCCACCGGCTCCAGGTGCATGCCCTTGCCTGGCGCTTTGGCCATCAGCTGCAGACTGATGCACTCCTCCGGTTGCAGGCGAATCAGCAGCCGGTTGGCTTCCCCACCCTTGAACAGATGGTGGGGCACCGGTTTGAACTGAATGACGATTTCCGACGTCTTCTTCGCCAGGCGCTTGCCGGTGCGCAGGTAGAAGGGCACGCCGGCCCAGCGCCAGTTGTCGATCTCTGCCTGCAGCGCGACAAAGGTTTCGGTGTCGCTGTCGTTATCTACATTCCGTTCGAAGTAGTAGGCGGGCACATCATGGCCGCCAATCCGTCCGGCGCCGTATTGGCCGCGCACCGTCTTGTCTTGTACGTCAAGGCCCTGGATGGGCTTGAGCGCTTCGAGAATCTTCACCTTCTCGTTGCGCACCGCTTCGGCATCGAACCGCACCGGGGCTTCCATGGCCACCAGGCACAGAAGTTGAAGCAGATGGTTCTGCACCATGTCACGCATTGCGCCGGCGCGGTCGTAATAAGCGCCGCGATTTTCCACGCCGAGGGTTTCACAGACACTGATCTGCACATGGTCGATGTGCCCGGCACGCCACACCGGCTCGAACAGGGCATTGGCAAAGCGCAGCGCCATGAGGTTCTGCACGGTTTCCTTGCCCAGGTAATGGTCGATACGAAAGATCTGCGGTTCGGCAAAGGCGGCGCCAATGGCGGCGTTGATCGCCTGGGCCGATGCCAGCGAATGGCCGATGGGTTTTTCCAGCACGATCCGGCTGTCCTCGGTGACCAGCCCTGCGGTGCCCAGCGAGGCGGCAATATCCTCGAACAGGTCCGGGGCAGTAGCCATGTAGTAGATGCGCCCACGTTGGCAGGACTGGCCCAGATGACGTGCCAGGCGGCCGTAGTCAGCACTCTGACCGGCATCCATGGCCAGGTAGTCGAGTCGCTCGGCAAAGCGCTGCCAGGTGTCGGCATCAAAATCGGCACGCGCCACCTGGGCGCGGCAATGGCGCTCGGCCAAGGCTTGGTAGGCCGCGCGGCTCAAGGATTTGCGTGCCAAGGCCAAGATGCGCAGGTCTTTAGGCAGACGGCCATCGCGGTGCAAGTGATAGAGCGCCGGCAGCAACTTGTGCAGGGCGAGATCACCTGTGCCGCCAAAAACCAGCATATCGCAAGGAGGGATCACCACACGCGCTCCCAAAGTCGGTTTACTGGGCGGGCGATGTGTCTTGTAGTATAACTACAAAACCACTACAACCCGGCTGGTGCCGATCATAACCGAGTCTTGCCCGTGAATCTGTTGCAACACATCGCTCAATCCCGTCACCTGCTGCGTAAATCCGAACTCAAAGTCGCTGAACATGTTCTGGTCGATCCCGCAGTGGTGATGCACAGCTCGATGGCTGATCTGGCCCACGCCGTGGGCGTCAGTGAGCCGACCATAGTGCGCTTCTGCCGGGCCATTGGCTGCAACGGCTTCCAGGACCTCAAGCTGAAACTGGCGCAGAGTCTGGCCGCTGGCGCCAGTTTCGGTCAGTTCGCCATTACCGAGAACGACTCGATCGCCGACTTCAGTCTGAAAATCTTCGACACCACCCTGCATACCCTGATGGAAGTGCGCGAACGGCTCGATACGCAGGCGCTGGAGCGCGCCATTGCGGCCTGTGCCCAGGCGCGGCGTGTGGAGTTCTACGGCTTTGGCGCCTCCGGCGCGGTAGCCGCCGATGCTCAGCACAAATTCTTCCGCCTGCTGCTCACCGCCGCGGCGTATTCCGATCCGCATATGCAGGCGATGTCTGCGGTGACCCTGAAGCCCGGTGATGTGGCGATCTGCATTTCCCAGTCCGGCCGCTCCAAGGACCTGCTGACCAGCGCGAATCTGGTGCGCGAAAGCGGTGCCACGCTGATCACGCTGTGCCCTGGACAGACGCCGCTGGCCGAACTGGCCGACGTCAACCTGGCCATCGACGTGCAGGAAGACACTGAGATCTATACGCCGCTGACCTCGCGCATCGCTCACCTGGTGGTGATCGACGTGCTGGCCATGGGCGTTGCCATGGCTCGGGGCCCGGACCTGGTCAACCACCTGAAGAGCGTCAAACGCAGCCTGCGTACCCTGCGTCTGTCGCCTAAAGCGGTGAAAGCCCAGGAGGACTGAGCAGGCGTCACCGCATCGTCATCGTCCTGCCCTCAAAACGTCATGCCGGCTTGTCATGGTGCACGTTCCACATCGTGCTGGGAGTGCCGCCATGCCTCGTCAATCTCTCGACTATCTGTACCCACTGGATACCGGCAAGGCCCGCCGCCGGCTCGAGGACCAGCGCCGTATGCGCTACCGCCGAGCCATCGAAGAGTATTGGGAACAGCGCCGGCTCAGCGCGGGATTGGCCGATTTCCCACGCTAATTAGTTGGCCCAGGCTGCAACGCCTGAAAGCGACCCACCAGCTCGCCGATCTGGCTGCGCTGCTGGCGGACGAACTCGAAGAAGGTTTGCGCGACCGGCGACAGGTGTTTGCCGCGTGGATGCACTACGCACCAGCTGCGCATCAGCGGCAGTTCGGCGACTGGCAGTTCCACCAATGCGCCGCCGTCCAGTTCACGGCGTACCGCGTGGCGCGGCAGCAGGGCCAGGCCAAGGCCGGCGATCACCCCTTCGCGCTGGCCTTCCAGGGACCCGATTTCCAGTGTCTGCGGGAAGTGCGCGCGTTTCTGATGGCAATACTCCTGGGTGGCCTGCCGGGTGCCGGAGCCAGCCTCGCGCAGCAGCAGCGGGTAGGCGGTCAGGTCCTGAAGCTGCAGGGGACCTCGGCGCAGCAAGGGATGGTCGGGGCGCGCCACAGCGATGATCGCGTTGTCCAGAAACGGGAAGAACTCCAGCTCCATGCCGGTCGGCACCATGGCCATGATCAGCAGGTCGTCACGGTTGATGCTCAGGCGCTTGATCGCCTGGGCATGATTGACCACGGCCAGTTGCAGGCTCACCTCTGGGTAGCTCTGGCGAAAGGCGGCGAACAGGTGGGGGATGAAGTATTTGGCGCTGGACTCCACCGCGAGGCGCAGTTGTCCCTGGAGCGAACCTTGTAGCTCCGAAAGCTGCATGTCGAGGTTTTCCAGGCGACCGAATATATCCAGGCAGGCATGCTGCAACGCCTCGGCGGCGTCGGTCATGTACAGCTTCTTGCCGACATATTCGAACAAAGGCTGGCCGATCAGCTCTTCAAGCTGGCGAATCTGCAGGCTCACCGCCGGTTGGGTCAGGGCCATTTCCTCGGCGGCGCGGCTGTACGATCGGTTGTCGCAGACTGCGCGAAACACCGTCATTTGCCGCAGCGTCATACGCAACAGCGATTTGCGCATATATTTCTCCTGACCCTTGGTCGCTTGAAGCAGGTTGTCGAGTCTCGAATGCCCATGGATAGGGGCTGTCGGTACATTGCCGCCTAACGTATAAGCTTTTACTTATCGTGATTCAAACAAATATTGATTTTCATTAATCGGGTGTACAGGCGTAGGGTGAAACCCATCACCGCCCCGCCAGGGGTCGCCAGTTCACGGGTCGAGGACAACACACGTGATCAAGAAAATCCTGATAGCCAACCGCGGCGAAATCGCTGTTCGCATCGTGCGGGCCTGTGCCGAGATGGGCATCCGCTCCGTGGCGGTCTATTCTGAGGCCGACCGCCATGCGCTGCACGTCAAGCGTGCCGATGAGTCCTACAACATTGGCGAGGATCCGCTGAGTGGCTACCTGAGCCCGCGCAAGCTGGTCAACCTGGCGGTGGACACGGGTTGTGACGCGCTGCATCCGGGCTACGGCTTTCTGGCCGAAAATCCCGAGCTGGCAGAAATCTGCGTGGAACGCGGGATCAAGTTCATCGGCCCTAGCGCCGAAGTGATCCGTCGCATGGGCGACAAGACCGAAGCGCGACGCAGCATGATCAAGGCGGGTGTGCCGGTCACCCCCGGTACCGAAGGCAACGTCGTCGACTTGGCCCAGGCGCTGCAGGAAGCCGAGCGTTTGGGTTACCCGGTCATGCTCAAGGCCACCTCCGGTGGCGGTGGCCGGGGCATTCGTCGCTGCAACAGCCGTGAGGAGCTGGAGCACGCGTACCCGCGGGTAATCTCCGAAGCAACCAAGGCCTTTGGCAATGCCGAGGTGTTCCTCGAGAAGTGCATCGTCAATCCCAAGCATATCGAATCGCAGATCCTCGCCGACAGCTTCGGCAATACCGTGCACCTGTTCGAGCGCGACTGCTCGATCCAGCGGCGCAACCAGAAACTCATCGAAATCGCCCCCAGCCCCCAGCTGACGCCAGAGCAGCGGGCCTATATCGGCGACCTGGCGGTGCGCGCCGCCGAGGCGGTGGGCTATGAAAACGCCGGCACGGTGGAATTCCTGCTCGCCGACGGCGAGGTGTATTTCATGGAGATGAATACACGCGTCCAGGTGGAACACACCATCACCGAAGAAATCACCGGCATCGACATCGTGCGCGAGCAAATTCGTATCGCGTCGGGGCTGCCGCTGTCCGTGCAGCAGGAAGATATCCAGTACCGCGGCTTCGCCTTGCAGTTCCGCATCAACGCCGAGGACCCGCGTAACAACTTCCTGCCCAGCTTCGGCAAGATCACCCGCTACTACGCCCCCGGTGGCCCCGGCGTGCGTACTGACACGGCGATCTACACCGGTTACACCATTCCGCCGTTTTACGATTCGATGTGCCTGAAGCTGGTGGTCTGGGCATTGACCTGGGAAGAAGCTGTGGCGCGAGGCTCGCGGGCGCTGGACGACATGCGTGTGCAGGGGGTGAAAACCACCGCCACCTATTACCAGCAGATTCTCGCCAACGCGGATTTTCGCAGCGGACATTTCGATACCAGTTTCGTCGACGAACACCCTGAACTGCTGAACTACTCGATCAAACGCAAGCCGGGCGAACTGGCCCTGGCCATTGCCGCCGCCATTGCCGCCCACGCAGGCCTGTGAGGAACACACCATGAGCAAACGAATCTCCGTTACCGATACCGTCCTGCGTGATGCCCACCAGTCCCTGCTGGCAACGCGCATGCGCACCGAAGACATGCTGCCGATCTGCCCGAAGCTCGACCAGGTCGGTTATTGGTCGCTGGAAGTGTGGGGCGGCGCCACCTTCGATGCCTGTGTGCGCTTCCTCAAGGAAGACCCCTGGGAGCGTCTGCGTCAGCTGCGCGCCGCCCTGCCCAATACCCGTTTGCAAATGCTCCTGCGCGGACAGAACCTGGTCGGCTACCGCCACTACAGCGACGATGTGGTACGGGCCTTCGTTGCCAAGGCGGCGGACAACGGCATCGACGTGTTTCGTATCTTCGACGCCATGAACGATGTGCGTAATCTGCGCGTGGCCATCGAAGCGGTAAAGGCCGCCGGCAAGCATGCCCAGGGCACCATCTGCTACACCACCAGCCCGGTACACACCAACGAAGCCTTCGTCCAACAGGCGCGGCAGATGGCGGCGATGGGCGTCGATTCCATTGCCATCAAGGACATGGCCGGTCTGCTCACCCCGTACGCCACCGGTACGCTGGTCAAGGCCCTCAAGGAAGCTCTGCCACACCTGGAGGTGGTGGTGCACTCCCACGACACCGCCGGTGTCGCCAGCATGTGCCAGATGAAGGCCATCGAAAATGGCGCCGATCGCATCGATACGGCGATCTCCAGCCTGGCCTGGGGCACCAGTCACCCGGGCACCGAGTCGATGGTTGCCGCGCTCAAGGGCAGCGAGTACGACACGGGTCTGGATCTGGAGCTGCTGCAGGAAATCGGCCTGTACTTCTATGCCGTGCGCAAGAAGTACCACCAATTCGAAAGCGAATTCACCGGCGTAGACACCCGTGTACAGGTCAACCAGGTACCGGGCGGGATGATTTCCAACCTGGCCAACCAGCTCAAGGAGCAGGGCGCGCTGCATCGGATGGACGAAGTGATGGCGGAAATTCCCAAGGTGCGCAAGGACCTGGGCTACCCACCGCTGGTTACCCCGACCTCACAGATCGTTGGCACCCAGGCGTTCTTCAACGTGCTGGCGGGCGAACGCTACAAGACCATCACCAACGAGGTGAAACTGTACCTGCAGGGCGGTTACGGCAAGGCTGCCGGGCAGATCAACGAACAGCTGCGCCAGCAGGCGATCGGCAGTGAAGAGCTCATCGACGTGCGCCCAGCCGACCTGCTCAAGCCCGAGCTGGCGCGTCTGCGCGAGGAAGTCGGCAGCCTGGCCCAAAGCGAGGAGGACGTGCTGACCTTCGCGATGTTCCCGGACATCGGGCGGAAATTCCTCGAAGAGCGCGCCGCAGGCACCCTGACGCCGGAAACCCTGCTGCCCATCCCCAACGGCAAGGGCGCAGTCGCCAGCGACGAAGGCGTGCCGACTGAATTCGTCATCGATGTGCACGGCGAAAGCTACCGTGTCGACATCACCGGCGTGGGCATCAAGGGTGAGGGCAAGCGTCACTTCTTCCTCTCCATCGACGGTATGCCCGAGGAGGTGGTATTCGAGCCGCTCAATACCTTCGTGGCCGGCGCCCCCGGCCAGCGCAAACCGGCCAGCGCGCCGGGCGACGTCAGCACCAACATGCCGGGCAACATCGTCGAGGTACTGGTCAAGGAAGGCGACACGGTCAAGGCGGGCCAGCCGCTGCTGATCGCCGAGGCCATGAAGATGGAAACCGAAGTGCAGGCGCCGATCGCCGGCACCGTCAAGGCCGTGCACGTGGCCAAGGGCGACCGCGTCAACCCGGGCGAGACGCTGATCGAGATCGAGGGCTGACCGCCCCGCTGTTTTTTGCGATTACCTCTTGGGGAGCATGATGCTCCCCTTTTTTTGTCTGGCCGAACGCTACTGGGCCAGCAGCCGCGGCGAGGTCGCCCGTTGTTTCTGGGGCTCGTGCTACAACGTCTTGGCGTACTGCATGAAGCCGCTGCGCTCGGCTACGCGCGCATATAAACGCATGGCCATGGTGTTGGTTTCATGGGTCAGCCAGTACAGCTTGCTGCAGCCGCTGCCGCGGGCGGCGGCCTCGACATAGTCGATCAACTGGCGGCCAACGCCCTGCCCTCGCAGGTCCCGGGCAATGTACAGGTCTTCCAGGTAGCAATAGTCACCGATGGTCCAGCTGGAGCGGTGATACAGCCAGTGCACCAGCCCCACGGCTTGGCCATCGGCCCAGGCCAGCGCGGCGTGCAACGGATCGGCCGGATCGAGAAAGCGCCGCCAGTTGGTGGCGCTGACCTCGGCTGGAATCTCGGTCATGTAAAAGCGCTGATAACCCTGCCACAGCGGTAGCCAGGCATCATGGTCGGCGTCGCCAACCGGACGGATTTCGACGGCAAGACGGGTGGGCATGAGCAGTCACCTCCAACAGAGGGGCTTATCCTGCAATGCGCCGCGCCTGCCGCGCAATTGCCGTTCGGCCAAACTGACAAGAAGGCCGGGCGGCGGGCGGGTTAGCCGGCACGTTCGCCACACAGATCCCGGGTAAACCAGCGCTCCGCTTCGGCTTGCTCAAGTCCTGCGCCGAGCAGGGCGAACAGCTTGCCCAGCGCCGCTTCGCGGGTCATGGCCCCGCCACTGATCACGCCACAAGCCGCCAGTTGGCTGCCCGCGGCATAGGTGTCGAAGGTCACGCGCCCCTCGGTGCATTGGCTGATGGCCGCCAGCACCACGCCCCGTTGGTGGGCATCGCGCAGTGCGTCCAGCAGGGGCTCATTGTCCGACGGTCCGGTGCCGCTGCCAAAACATTCCAGCAGCAGGCCCTGCACACCGCTGCCCAGCAACGCCTGCAGGTGTTCGGCGCGCAGACCGGGGAACAACGGCAGCACGGCGAGGTTCACGGTGTGGCGCACAACCCGGTAATCCAGCGCAGCCGGCACGCTTATGCAGGGCGCCGCCGGTACTCCGCGCAGGGCCTCGGCAAAGGCGTCGAAGGCTTCGCTGTTGCGCTTGTTGACCCGCGCGCCATGCAGCACGCGGCCATGAAAAAACACCTGCACGCCCGGAGTCATGCCCTGTTCCAGCAGTGTAAGAGCGCCGAACAGGTTGCCCCAGGCGTCACTGCCCTCAACGCCCGCCGGCAGCATCGAGCCGGTCAGCAACACCGGCACCGGTAAGCCGAGGAGCAGAAAACTCAAGGCAGCCGCGGTATAGGCCAGGGTGTCGGTGCCGTGCAGGACCAGCACGCCCGTACAGCCGTCGCGCTCGACTGCGCTGACGATGGCGTCACGCATGGCCAGCCAGTGGGCCTGGGTGATGTTGGCGCTGTCGATTGGCGGGCTCAGCTCTTGAAACCGCCAATCTGGGAGTCGGCATTCGGAATGCACGGCCTGCTCGGCGCGCAGGCGCTCTTCGAAACCGGACGCCGGAGCCAGGCCCGCAGAGCTCATCTGCATGCCAATGGTGCCGCCGGTATAAAGGATCAGCAGGGAATCGCGGGCAGGGTTCATGGCGGCATCCAGGCAAGGTGAATGCAAGCATGCTGGCCCGTCAATGAGCGATCTACAAGGGGCGAGCAGGCAAATGACTGCTCGCTAAAAGATGTGCTCCTCGCGCAGTCTGGAATCAGGCCTGCGGCGTGCCGGCCGGGGCCGGGCGGTAGGCCTTGTGGGTGGTGAAGGCGCCCCGCATGGGCATGAAGCGTGCTGGCGGCTGGACTGCGCTGGTCATGGGTACGACGTTGCGCGCGCGCGAGGGGGGAAGCATGGGAATCTCCATTTTGATTAATTCAGCGGCGCCAGGCGTGGCGCGATCATGTTTACAGGTTTGAGTATTTCGGCGAGCAGGGCTTCATCGAGCAAGCCTTCCTCGCGAACCAGTTCCAGCACACCACGACCGCTGTCCAAGGCCAGCTTGGCGATGCGTGTGGCGTTTTCGTAACCGATGTAGGGGTTCAGCGCAGTGATCAGGCCGATGCTCTGTTCCACCAACATCTGGCAGCGCTCGACATTGGCGGTGATGCCCACCACGCAGTGTTCGCGCAGCATGTCCATGGCCCGGGTCAGCAGGCGGATCGAATCGAAGATCTTGTAGGCGATCAGCGGTTCCATGACATTGAGCTGCAATTGTCCGCCCTCGGCGGCCATGGTCAGCGCCAGGTCGTTGCCGATGATCTCGAATGCCACCTGGTTGACGGCCTCGGGAATGACCGGGTTGACCTTGCCGGGCATGATCGAGCTGCCCGGCTGACGCGGCGGCAGGTTGATCTCGTTGATCCCGGTGCGCGGCCCGCTGGACAGCAGGCGGAGGTCGTTGCAGATCTTCGACAGTTTCACCGCGGTGCGCTTGAGCATCCCGGAGAACAGCACGAAGGCGCCCATGTCCGAGGTGGCTTCGATCAGGTCGGCGGCCGGAGTGAGCGGCTGGCCGCTGATCTGAGCCAGACGTGCGACGGCCATCTGTTGATAACGCGGGTCGGCATTGATGCCGGTGCCGATCGCCGTGCCGCCCAGGTTGACCTCGGTCAGCAGGGTGGGGACCAGCAACTTGTAGTGCTGCAGGTCTTCGCCCAGGGTGGTGGCGAAGGCGCGAAACTCCTGACCGAGGGTCATCGGCACGGCGTCCTGCAGCTGGGTGCGGCCCATCTTCAGCACGTCGGCAAATTCCTCGCCCTTGGCGGCGAACACCTGGATCAGGTTGTCCAGGCTGGCCAGTTGGGCATCGTGGCCAAGCAGCAGGCCCAGGCGAATGGCGGTCGGGTAGGCGTCGTTGGTCGACTGCGCCATGTTCACGTCGTTGTTCGGGTGCAGGTACTGGTACTCGCCCTTGTGTTTGCCCATGGCTTCCAGTGCCAGGTTGGCGATCACTTCGTTGGCGTTCATGTTGGTCGAGGTGCCTGCACCGCCCTGGATCATGTCCACGACGAACTGCTCATGAAACTGGCCATTGATGATCTGCGCGCAGGCGGCGCTGATTGCCGAATGCTTGACGGTCGGCAGATGGCCCAGCGCATGGTTGGCGTCGGCCGCGGCCTGCTTGACCATAGCCAGGGCGACGACCAGCTTCGGGTAATGAGCGAGTGAAACGCCGGACAGGCGAAAATTGTGTACCGCACGCAGGGTCTGGATGCCGTAATAGGCATCGGCGGGGACTTCCAGCGTTCCCAACAGGTCTTTTTCTACGCGAAATGATGCAGAGTAGGACATGACGGTACACATTCTCGGAAAAAGGCTTGACTCGCCTCTGTGCCCATAGAATAAGGGTCGTAGCCTTGCGCCGGCCAATGCCATTAACCGCTGGCCCATGCCGAAACGGCATAATGTCCATGTGACTTTCTCTGGCGTTCGCGGCATGTAGATGCGTCAAGGTGTCGCAGGTGAGACAAGGAGTGCAAAAAACCATGAATCTGGAAACCAAATGGCTGGAGGACTTCGTCAGCCTGGCGACTACGCGCAGTTTTTCCCAGGCGGCGGCGAAGCGCTTTGTGACCCAGCCGGCCTTCAGCCGGCGCATACGCAGTCTGGAGACAACGCTGGGGCTGACCCTGGTCAACCGCGCCCACACGCCGGTGCAACTGACCGAGGCCGGGCAATTGTTCCTGATCACCGCGCGCAGCCTGGTCGAGCAGCTCGGTGAGGTGCTGCGTCATTTGCACCAGCTGGAAGGCCCGAAAGGCGAGGTCCTGCAATTTGCCGCCGCTCACTCCCTGGCCCTGGGCTTTTTTCCGCAGTGGATCGCCAGCCTGCGCGAGCTGGGGCTGACCCCCAGCACCCGCCTGGTGGCGACCAACGTGGGCGAGGCGGTGCATGCTCTGCGTGAAGGAACCTGTGACCTGATGCTGGCCTTCCACGACCCGGACGCTGCATTGCAAATGGATGCGGAGATCTTCCCCTCGCTGCATCTGGCCAACAACGAAATGCTGCCGGTCTGCGCAGCGGATGCCCAGGGGGCGCCGCTGTATGACCTGAACAGCGGGCAGAGCGTGCCGCTACTGGCCTACAGCGCCGGTGCCTTCTTGGGCCGCTCGGTCAACGCACTGCTGCGCCAGCGCCAGTTGCGCTACACCACGGTGTACGAAACGGCGATGGCCGACAGCCTGAAGAGCATGGCCCTGCAGGGCCTGGGCGTGGCCTGGGTGCCGCGCCTGAGTATTGACGCCGAGCTGCAACGCGGCGAGCTGGTGGAATGCGGCGACGAGACCTGGCGACTGCCGCTGGAAATTCGCTTGTACCGCTGCTCACTGGTGCGCAAAGCCGGAGTCCGGTTGTTGTGGCGCAAGTTGGACGGTGGAACCAGCGAATAGATTGGATTGGCCGTCGGGTGATTCGCCCCCACGGTTCGTCGGGCGGTGAAGCCCGCCGCGCACGGTACGCATCTGGCGGGTTGCACCCGCCGTTGGGCCAAAGGCTTCGGCCCGAGGTCGGGCCTCCCCCAGGTTGCGTGCCGGGTCACGGCGTTGCAGGACGCAATTTTGTAGGGGCGAATTCATTCGCCTGGCGCATGACCTCCAGGCGATGCATCCGCTGCGACAAGTACAAGGGCATCCGCGGGGTAGTTCGTCGCATCCCAGCAGGTGCCGGAAAGCTCGATGCCAGGCGAATGAATTCGCCCCTACCGGTTGCGAGGCGGGCACGACGACGGCGCAACATCCTGGGGCCCCTACAGCCCGTACTTTTTGACTTTGTCGAACAGCGTGGTCTTGGCCATGCCTAGCGCGAGGGCGGCCTGGCTGAGGTTGCCGGCGTGACGCTCGAGGGCGTCTCCCAGCAGGCTGCGTTCGAAGGCTTCTACCGCTTCGGCGAAGCAGGGGCCGTTGTCCTCTGTGGCCAGGCCGCTTTTCTTGAAGACGGGCAGGCCGAGGGCGAAACGCTCGGCGACGTTGCGCAACTCGCGCACGTTGCCCGGCCAATCGTGGGCCATCAACGCGGCGATGGTGGCCTGATCCAGCGCCGGGCTGGCGCGGTCAAACCGCAGCGCCGATAGCTGTAGGAAATGCTCGAACAGCACCAGGATGTCTTCGCGGCGCTCGCGCAGCGGCGGTATTTCCAAGGTGACGACGTTGAGCCGGTAATACAGGTCGCTGCGAAACTGGCCACGCCTGCCCAATTCATTGAGGTCGGCCTTGGTGGCGGCGATCACCCGGCAGTCCACCTCGACCGGCTGGTTCGAGCCCAGCCGTTCCAGCGTGTGCTCCTGCAGTACGCGCAGCAGTTTGATCTGCAGGTTCGCCGGCATGCTCTCGATCTCGTCGAGGAACAGGCTGCCGCCGTCGGCGTGTTCGATCTTGCCGATACGCCGCTTGCCGGCGCCGGTGAACGCATGGGCTTCGTGTCCGAAGATCTCGCTCTCGAACAAGCTTTCCGGCAGGCCGCCGCAGTTGAGGGCGACAAACGGGTGCGCCTGGCGGCGACTGAAATCATGCAGGCAGCGAGCAACCAGCTCCTTGCCCGTGCCGGTTTCCCCCTCGATCAAGACGTTGGCGGCAGTGTCGGCGACATTGGCGATCAGCTCGCGTAAGTGCTGCATGGCCGGCGAGCGGCCGATGATGCGCTGCTCCAGAGCCTGGCGGCCGGCCAACTGGCGGCGCAGGACCGACACTTCGCGGGCCAGGCTGCGTTGTTCCAGGGCGCGTCGGGCCACGTCCACCAGTCGTTCCGGGGAAAAGGGTTTTTCCATGAAGTCGTAGGCGCCATCGCGCATGGCGCCCACGGCCATGCTGATGTCGCCGTGACCTGTGATCAGTACCACCGGCAGGCTGGGGTCGCGCTGCTTGAGTTGGGCCAGTAGCTGCAGGCCGTCCAGACCGGGCAGGCGGATATCGCTGATGACGATGCCGGGGAAGTCGGCGCCGATACGCTGCAGAGCCTCTTCGGCGCTGTTCACGCCAATGCTGGCAATGTCTTCCAGGGCTAGGGCCTGCTGGCAGCCGAGCAGGACATGGGGGTCGTCTTCGACAATCAGGACGCTGAGCGGATCATTCATCGCAAGCAATCTCGTGGACAATCAAGGGACGCAGGCTGAGCACGAAGGCGATACCGCCCTCGTCCGGATGGCGTACGCCGAGGCTACCACCGGCCGCCGCGGCCAGGCTGGCCGAGAGCGTCAAGCCGAGGCCCAAACCCTGCTCGCCCGGTTTGGTGGTGAAGAACGGCTCGAATAAATGCGCGCGGGCTTCGGCCGACATGCCAGGACCGTTGTCGCGTACTTCGAACTGAAACAGGTCGCCTTCTAAACGCCCGCTCAGCCACAGGCGACGGTCATCCTGGTCGCGCAAGGCATCCAGGGCATTGCCGATCAGGTTGACAAGGATTTGCTCCAGGCGCGTCTGATCGATGGCCAGGCGCAAGTCGTTGTAGTCGCGCTCGATGTGCAGGCGGCTGCGTTGCAGGCGCAGGTGGAGCAGCAGCAAGGCGGCGTCCACCGCCTTGCCAAGCCGGGCCTGGCCACGGTCATCGGAACGGCGGGCAAAGGCCCGCAGGCTGGCGGTGATCTTGCCCATGCGGTCGACCAGTTCGTTGATCGCCTGCAGGTTGGTGCTGGCTGTGTCCAGCGCGCCACGTTGCAGAAAGCGCACGGTATTGCCGGACAGGGTGCGCAGCGCGGCCAGCGGCTGGTTGAGTTCATGGGCAATGCTGGTGGACATCTGACCAATCACCGCCAGCTTGCCGGCCTGCACCAGTTCGTCCTGGGCCTGGCGCAGGGTCTGTTCGGCCTGGCGGCGCTCGCGGATCTCGGCCTTCAAGCGGTCGTTGCTGGCGCGCAGGTCGGCGGTGCGTTCGGTGATCTTGCGCTCCAGTTCGTTGTTCGCCTGCTGCAGTGCCTCGCGGGCCGCCAAGCGTGTGGCGATCACCTTGCGTCGCTCATTCCAGGCGATCAGCAGTAGCGCCAGCAGCGCCACGCCCACCGCGACCATCACGCCATGGCTGATGGCGGTACGGCGCAATTCGTTGAGAGGGCTGAGCAAGGTCAGCCGCCAGGGCGTGTCGTTGAGCAAGCGCCCCTGGGCCAGATAATGCTGGGGCGACGCGTCGTCGCCGGCCAGGCTGATTCGCTTCAGTCCATCGGTCAAGGCCCGGCGATCCAATATCTGCAGTTCTTCCAGCGCCCACCAGTGGTACTGCAGGCTACGCGCCAGACGCTCCTTGGTGGCGGCGTCCAGCGGGCGCACGGCCTTGAGGCGGCGCGCCGGGTTGCTGGCCAGGATGATGATGCCGTTATCATCGCTGACATAGGCTTCCAACTGCGCGCGCTGCCAGCGTTCCTCCAAGGTATCGAGGCGTACTTTGACCACGCCCACGCCAATGATCCGACCGTTGTGTTCGAGGCTGTGGGCCAGGTAATAGCCCGGCTCGCCCGTGGTGCTGCCAATGCCATAGAAACGCCCCGGGCGCCCCTGCACGGCATCCTGGAAATAGGCGCGGAAGGACAGGTCTTCTCCCTGGTAACTGTCGGCCGAGCGCCAGTTGCTGGTGGCCAGGACCCGGCCGCTGGTATCCAGCACATAGGTGGCCAGGCTGCCGCTGCGCCTATTGAGGCCTTCCAGGTAGTCATTGACCCGCTGGCGGCGCTGCGGGCTTGGATCGAGCAGCAGGTGCTCGACGTCGCTTTCCAGCTCCAGCAGGCTGGGCAGGTAGGTGTACTTGGTGATTTCGCTTTCCACCGCGCGTGCGTTGAGCTCGAGCTGACGTTCGCCATTCTCGGCCAGGGCGCGGATGCCGGTGTGCTCACTGAGCAAATAGCCGCCGTAACCGCCGCCGAACACCAGCACCGGCAACGCCAGTAGCAACAAGTGACGGAGCACCGCCCGTTTCACCCGCCGTGCGAGGCGCGAACTAGGGCCGGCCTGAGCCGTGCCCGCTGCGCCCTGGGCCCGTTCCGCCGCCCCGGGGACGAGCGAACGCCCGTCCGCGTGGCGTTGCATCAGTGCTGCAGGATCTTGGAAAGGAATTGCTGGGCGCGTTCCGAGCGAGCCCCGACTTCACCGAAGAAGGCGTCCTTGGCACAGTCTTCGACAATCTGCCCGGCGTCCATGAAAATTACCCGGTCGGCAACCTTGCGTGCAAAGCCCATCTCGTGGGTGACGCACATCATGGTCATGCCCTCGTGGGCCAGCTGCACCATGACATCGAGCACTTCGTTGACCATCTCCGGGTCGAGGGCCGACGTCGGCTCGTCGAACAGCATCACCACCGGGTCCATGGCCAGCGCACGGGCGATTGCCACACGCTGCTGCTGACCGCCGGAGAGCTGGCCGGGGTGCTTGTCGGCATGGGCCAGCAGGCCGACGCGGTCGAGCAACTTGAGACCCTTGTCCATGGCATCGGCCTTGCTGCGGCCGAGCACCTTGATTTGCGCAATAGTCAGGTTTTCGGTGATCGACAGGTGCGGAAACAGTTCGAAGTGCTGGAACACCATGCCGACCCGCGCACGCAGCTGCGGCAGATTGGTCTTGGGATCGGCCAGGGAAATTCCATTGACGCGGATATCGCCCTCCTGGAATGGCTCCAAGGCGTTGACGCACTTGATCAGGGTGGACTTGCCGGAGCCAGACGGGCCGCAGACCACCACCACCTCGCCCTTGCTCACCTGGGTGCTGCAGTCGGTCAGCACCTGGAAGTCCCCGTACCACTTGTTGATGTTCTGGATGGAAATCATACGGCTACCCTTGTTTGCAGGCGTTTCGCCAGGCGCGTGGCGGCGAAACTGATGACGAAGTACACCAGCCCGGCGAAGATCAGGAACTCATGGGATAGGCCCATGATGTCGCCTCGCGAGCGGGCAGCATTGAGGAAGTCCATCAAGCCGACGGTGTAGACCAGTGAGGTGTCCTGGAACAAGATGATGCTTTGCTGCAGCAGCAGCGGTGCCATCTTGCGGAAAGCCTGCGGCAGGATGATCAACCGCATGCACTGGCCGTAGCTCATGCCCAGCGCTTGGGCAGCGCCCAGCTGGCCCTTGGGAATGGCCTGGATGCCGGCGCGCACGATCTCGCAGAAGTACGCCGCCTCGAACATGATGAAGGCCACCAGGCAGGAGCCAAAGGCCCCCACTGGGGTGTCCTCACCGGTAATGGCGCGCAGCACGAAGGGCACCGCGAAGTAGAACCAGGTGATCACCAGCAGCAGCGGAATGGACCGGAAGTAGTTGACGTAGGTGGTGGCGATGCCTGCCAGCATGCGGTTGGACGACAGCCGCATCAGCGCCAGCAAGGTGCCGAGAATGACACCACCGAGCACACCCAGCACCAGCAGTTTCAGGGTGGTGGCCATGCCCGCCCAGAGAATCGGCCAGGCGGCCGGAATCGCGCTGAAATCCATCACTTGCCCTCCATGGAAATCAGTCCGGGCACCGCGACCTTTTTCTCGATCAGGCGCATCAGTAGCATGAGGCTCATGTTCAGGGTGAAGTAGATGAGCGTCGCCAGGGTAAAGGCCTCGAACAGGTTGGCGCTGAACTCGGCGGTCTGCTTGGTCTGCGCCAGCAACTCCATCAGGCCGATCAGGGAGGCGACCGAGGAGTTCTTGAAGATGTTGAGGAATTCCGAGGTCAGTGGCGGAATGATGATGCGGTAGGCCTGCGGCAGCAGCACGTTGGTGTAGATCTGCGGCAGGCGAAAACCCAGCGCGTAGCCGGCAGCCAGTTGGCCCTGGGGCAGCGCCTCGATGCCGGTGCGCACCTGCTCGCACACCCGCGCGGCGGTGAACAGACCGAGGCACACGACCACGCTCAAATAGGCGGAAGTGGCAGGATGCAGATCCTGTTTGAACCAGATCTCCAGCGGCTCGGGCAGCAGATCGGGCATCAGGAAATACCAGAGGAACAGCTGCACCAGCAGCGGCACATTGCGGAAGATTTCCACATAGGTGGCGGCGATGCCGGACAGCCAGCGGTTTGGCAGGGTGCGCAGCACACCCAGCAGCGAGCCCAGCAGCAGGGCAATGATCCAGCCGACCAGTGCAATGGCGATGGTCCAGCCCAGGCCGGTGACAAACCAGTCCAGGTAGATTTCGCTGCCGATGCCGGTGGACTTGAAGAAGACACCCCAGTCCCAGTTGTAATTCATGCGGGTTTCTCGTGGTCTGGCGAACGCGGACCGAGGGCGCGTGGCGCGTCCTCGGTGCATAGGCTATGGGCCGCCCGTAGCACGGGCGGCCGCGGTCGGCGGATCAGCGCTCTTCGGCGGACTTGTCGTTGGGGTTGGCGATGAGGTTCTCGACCGCAGCGCTCATCGGAAAGTTGAGGTTCAGCCCCTTGGGCGGCACGGGCTGCATGAACCACTGGTTGTAGATGTCATTGATCTCGCCGGAGGCGAAGGTGGCGCTGATCGCCTTGTCCACGACCTGCTTAAAGTCTGTGTCGCCCTTGCGCACCATGCAGGCATAGACCTCGTAGGATTGCGGCGTGCCGACCACGGCCCAGTCGTCCGGTTTCTTGGCCTTGGCCATTTCGCCGTAGAGCAGCGCGTCGTCCATCATGAACGCCACGGCGCGCCCGGACTCCAGCATCAGGAAGGACTCGCCGTGGTCCTTGGCGGAAATGACGTTCATACCCATTTGTTGCTCGGCATTCATCGACTTGATCAGGCGCTCGGAGGTGGTGCCCGCGGTGGTCACCACGTTCTTGCCCTTGAGATCGGCGAAATCGTTGATGCCAGAGGTTTTCTTGGCCAGCAGGCGCGTGCCCACTTCAAAGATACCCACAGAGAAGTCCACCTGACGCTGGCGCTCCAGGTTATTGGTGGTGGAGCCGCACTCCAGGTCCACGGTGCCGTTCTGCATCAGCGGGATGCGAGTCTGCGAGGTGACCAGGTTGTAGCGCACCTTGAGGTCGGGCATGCCCAGTTCCTGCTTGAGCGCGTCGACTACCTTGAGCTGCAGGTCATGGGAGTAGCCGATCGGCTGCTTGGGATCGAGTCCCAGGTAGGAGAACGGAATGGAGGAGTCGCGGTGGGCCAGGGTGATGGTGCCGGAGTCCTTGATCTTCTTCAGCGTGCCGGTCAGCTCAGTGGCCAGCGCCGGCGTGGCGAGAAGGGCCGTCGCAACGGCTGCACTCAGTACATGGGTAACGAAACGCATGATTCGATTCCTTATTGTTGTTGTGCTTGTCGTGACGCAGCGGTTCGGATGAGCTGCTGGTCACCCTCAAAGGGAGGCAGGTCTCTTCCCCAAACTCACCTTACCTACAACGCACGATGCGTGCCAGGTAGCTGAAAGCAGTAGGTGCGCGTTAAGTAATTGAAAACCATGAAGTTCTTTGATTTTAGGGATGTTCGGAAAGCGAACCTCGTTCGCATTGACGAACATATGCTGCTGGTGCATTCGGTAAACCGAACGGTGTTTCGACGGCGTGGCGAGCGCACCACGGCCGAGACCGGGTCGTTTCGTCTAGCGTGGGGGTCTGCGAATTCAGCCGCGTTGACAGCGTCACGTCTGTCACGCCAGATACGCTACACGCGTGGCTTTCCGGTATAATGCCGCGCCTTCAAACCGGCCTGCCCGCCGGTTTGCCCCAACATGACAAGCCACGCCCCTTGCGCGTGGCTTGTTGGTTTTTGTAGCGCCGCGCGGCGCACAACGAAGAGGCACAACGATGAGCGCACTGGTTGGCGTGATCATGGGTTCCAAATCCGATTGGAGCACCCTCAGCCACACGACGGAGATGCTGGAAAAGCTCGGCATCCCCTTCGAGGTCAAGGTGGTGTCGGCGCACCGCACGCCGGATCTGCTGTTCCAGTACGCCGAACAGGCGGAAGAGCGCGGCCTCCAGGTGATCATCGCCGGTGCCGGCGGCGCCGCCCACCTGCCGGGCATGTGCGCGGCCAAGACCCATCTGCCGGTGCTTGGCGTGCCGGTGCAATCTTCAATGCTCTCCGGTGTCGATTCGCTGCTGTCCATCGTGCAGATGCCGGCCGGCGTACCGGTTGCCACCCTGGCCATCGGCAAGGCCGGCGCGGTCAACGCGGCGCTGCTGGCGGCCAGCATTCTCGGTCATCAACACCCGCAGTATCACGCGGCGCTCAAGCAGTTTCGCGACGAGCAGACGCGTACCGTGCTGGACAACCCGGACCCGCGCGACGCCTGATGGCCGTGCCTCTTGAACGACAGGACAAAACCATGAAGATCGGTGTAATCGGTGGCGGTCAGCTGGGCCGCATGTTGGCGCTGGCGGGCACGCCGCTGGGGATGGACTTCACCTTCCTCGACCCGGCGCCGGATGCCTGTGCCAGTCCATTGGGCACGCACCTGCTGGCGGGCTATGACGACCCGCAGGCGCTGCGCCAGATGGCCGAAAGCGTCGATCTGGTGACCTTCGAGTTCGAGAACGTGCCGGCGGAAACCGTCGCGTTTCTGTCGCAGTTCGTGCCGGTGTATCCCGCCGCCGAATCGCTGCGCATCGCCCGTGACCGCTGGTTCGAGAAATCAATGTTCAAGGAGCTGGGCATCCCCACGCCCGCGTTCGCCGACATCCAGTCCCAGGCCGACCTGGACGCCGCCGTGGCCGCCATCGGCCTGCCGGCGGTGATGAAGACCCGCACCATGGGGTACGACGGCAAGGGCCAGAAGGTGCTGCGCCAACCCGAGGACGTGCAAGGCGCCTTTGCCGAACTGGGCAGCGTGCCGTGCATCCTCGAAGGCTTCGTGCCGTTCACCGGTGAAGTCTCGCTGGTGGCCGTGCGCGGGCGCGACGGCGAAACGCGCTTCTACCCGCTTTCCCACAACACCCACGTCGGTGGCGTGCTCAACCTCTCCGTCGCCAGCAGCACCCACCCGCTGCAGGCACTGGCCGAGGATTACCTGGGTCGCGTGCTGGAAAAACTTGATTACGTCGGCGTACTGGCCTTCGAGTTCTTCGAAATCGAGGGCGGCCTGAAGGCTAACGAAATTGCCCCGCGCGTGCACAACTCCGGGCACTGGACCATCGAAGGCGCCGAGTGCAGCCAGTTCGAGAACCATTTGCGCGCCGTCGCCGGCCTGCCGCTGGGCTCGACCGCCAAGGTGGGCGAAAGCGCCATGCTCAACTTCATCGGTAGCGTGCCGGCGACCGAGCAGGTGATTGCCATCGAAAACTGCCACCTGCACGACTACGGCAAGGCTTTCAAGCCGGGCCGCAAGGTCGGCCACGCCACCCTGCGCTGCCGGGACGCGACCACTCTCAAGGCTCGCATTGCCGAGGTCGAGGCGCTGATCGCCAACGCGTGATGCCCTGCCGATACCCATCAGCACCTGATGGGTATCGCTGCCTTTCACCCCCTCCGTGCCCATCCTGCGCCGCTCCGCTTTGCGGTCCTGCCGAACTGCCTAATAACGCGACGGTCGGATACAGCGTGGCGCGTGCCACGACTCTCTCGGACTGGAGGAATGCCATGGGCATCATCGGAACCATCATCATCGGATTGATCGTCGGCCTGATTGCACGCTTTCTCAAACCCGGCAGCGATAGCATGGGTTGGATAATGACCATTCTGCTCGGCATCGGTGGTGCCTTGTTGGCGACCTACGGCGGCCAGGCGGTGGGTATCTACGAGGCTGGAGAGGCAGCAGGCTTTATTGGCGCGGTGATTGGCGCGATCATTCTGCTGGTCATCTATGGACTGGTAACGCGTAATCGCTGAAGGTACTTCCTCCGCGCGGGAGCCAGCGGCCTGGCTCCTGCGGGGTAACATCCTTCATTCGACCCTTGCTACCCATGAGCTGAGCCGTCCATGCGCCCTGTGCTGTTTTCGCTGTTGTTTATCCTTCCCCTGTGCGCCCAGGCAGCCCCTGCTGAATTGGATTGGCTGGAATTACTGCCGCCCGAAGACCTGGCCGCTCTCGAGGCGATGCCCGAGATCGAGCACAACACGCCCGAAGCCGGTGGTTTCAGCGACCAGGGCGGCCTCAAGCAGGCAGCCGGATTGCCAGAAGTGATGTACTCAGCCAAGACCGTGGCTGAACTGGACAACCGCGAGATCCGCCTGGGCGGCTACCCGGTGCCGCTGGAAACTGATGCCCAGGGGCGATACATCGAGTTCTTTCTGGTGCCCTACCCGGGCGCCTGCATCCACGTGCCGCCGCCCCCGCCGAATCAGATCGTGCTGGTGCGTTATCCCCAGGGCATGCCCATCGACGACATCTACGCGCCCTTGTGGGTCGATGGCCGCCTGCGCATTGAAAACGGCAGCAATGACCTGGCCGAGGCTGCTTATGCCTTGCAGGCCGCGGCGGTCAAGGTGATCGAGGAAGACGAGCTGTAGCCTTTTCCCCTCGCGGCGAAGCCTCTTAACCCGCTGCACCAGGTCGTTCTGTGCGAAAACTTTACCTGTCCGTCCGTCCAGTGTGTGCCGCGTTGGGCTAAGCCACTACCATGGGCGCCATTCGGATGAAGGAACTCACATGACCGCACAACAGCCCCTGATCCCCGGTTTCATGATCGTCCACGGCAATCGCCTGGACGAACTGCGCGACCTGGCGGTGGTGTGGATGCGCCGTTATCCGCTTCGTCCGCTGGAAAACGAGGTGGTGCTGGTACACAGCAACGGCGTGGCGCAGTGGCTCAAGCAGGCGTTGGCCGAGCAGCCTGACGAGAGTGGCGGCGGTGGCTGCGGGATTGCCGCGGCCATTGATGTGCAGTTGCCGGCCAGTTTTCTCTGGCAGGCCTACCGCAGTGTGCTGGGTCGCGAGCAGATTCCTCGCGTTTCGCTGGTCGACAAGGGGCCGCTGACCTGGCGATTGATGCGTCTGTTGCCGCAGTTGCTGAGCGGCGAGGCCTTCGCCCCGCTGGCGCGCTTTCTGGCCCAGGACCGCGAATTGCGCAAGCTGTATCAGTTGGCCGAGCGCCTGGCCGACCTGTTCGACCAGTACCAGGTGTACCGCGCCGACTGGCTGGAGGATTGGGCCGCCGGCCGTGACCAATTGCATCTGGCCAACGGCAGCGTCGCGCCGCTGGGCGAGGAGCAGCGTTGGCAGGCTGAACTGTGGCGCGCGCTGCTGACCGACGTGGGCGCCGAAGGGCTGGCGCAGAGCCGTGCCGGTGTGCACCGCCAGTTCATTGCCCGCCTGCAGGAACTCGATCAGGCGCCGCCCGGCCTGCCGCGCAGGGTGATTGTGTTCGGCATTTCCTCGCTGCCGGCCCAGGCGCTGGAAGCCCTCGGCGCGCTGGCGCGTTTCAGCCAGGTGCTGCTGTGCGTGCATAACCCCTGCCGCCATCACTGGGCCGACATCGTCGCCGATAAGGACCTGCTGCGCCATCAGTACCGCCGCCAGCAACGCCGTGCGCGGATGCCCGCCGAGTTGCCGCCGGAACTGCTGCACCAGCACGCCCAGCCTCTGCTGGCCGCCTGGGGCAAGCAGGGTCGCGACTACATCAACCTGCTCGACAGCTACGACAACCCGGACGATTACCGCGCGCTGTTCCCGGCCGAGCGCATCGACCTGTTCAGCGAGGAGCAGCCGACCCGCCTGCTCGGCCAGCTGCAGGACGACATTCTCGAATTGCGCCCGCTGGCGGAAACCCGCGAACACTGGCCGGCAGTCGATCCGGCCCAGGACCGCTCGCTGCGCTTTCAGATCGCCCACAGCGCCCAGCGCGAGGTGGAAATCCTGCATGATCAGCTGCTGGCGCGTTTTAGCGCCGATCCGAGCCTGCGCCCGCGCGACGTGATCGTCATGGTGCCGGACATCGACAGCTACACCCCGCACATTCAGGCGGTGTTCGGCCAACTTGAGCGTGACGATGCGCGCTTTATCCCCTTCACCCTCGCCGACCAGGGCCGGCGCGGTCGCGAGCCGCTTCTGATCGCGCTGGAACACCTGCTGGAATTGCCGGACAGCCGTTTTGCGGTCAGCGAAATTCTCGACCTGCTGGACGTACCGGCGCTGCGCGAGCGCTTCGCCATTGCCGAGGCCGACCTGCCGCTGCTGCACCGCTGGATCGAGGGCGCCGGCGTGCGCTGGGGGCTGGACGCCGCGCAGCGCGAGCAGCTCGGTCTGCCGCCGGGCCTGGAGCACAACAGCTGGCTGTTCGGCCTGCGCCGCATGCTGCTCGGCTACGCGGTGGGCGAAGGCGCGCCGCTGGGCGAGATCGAACCCTACGACGAAATCGGCGGCCTGGACGCCGCGCTGCTCGGCCCGCTGGTGGAACTGCTCGAGCGCCTGCGCCTGGCCTACGCCGAACTGGCCCGCCCGGCGACGCCAGCGCAGTGGGGCGAACGGTTGCGCGCCTTGCTGGAGGTGTTCTTCCTGCCGGCCAGCGACCACGACCAACTGCTACACGGCCAGTTGCTGCAGAGCCTGGAGGACTGGCTGGAGCAGTGCCGTAACGCGGCGCTTGCCGAGGCGCTGCCACTCAGCGTGGTGCGCGAAGCCTGGCTGGGCAGCCTCGATCAGCCCAGCCTGGGTCAGCGTTTTTTGAGCGGCGCGGTGAACTTCTGCACGCTGATGCCGATGCGCGCGATTCCCTTCCGCCTGGTGTGCCTGCTGGGCATGAACGACGGCGACTACCCGCGCGCCCAGCCGCCGCTGGATTTCGACCTGATGGGCAACGACTACCGCCCCGGTGACCGCTCGCGCCGTGAGGATGATCGCTACCTGCTACTCGAAGCGCTGCTCTCGGCGCGCGAGCAGCTGTACATCAGCTGGGTTGGGCGCAGCGTGCGCGACAACAGCGAGCGGCCACCGTCCGTGCTGGTTGGCCAGTTGCGCGACCACCTGGCCAGCGGCTGGCGACTGGCCGGCGCGGAGCAGGATGAACAGGCGCTGCTCGAGGCGCTGACCTGCGAGCATCCGCTGCAGCCCTTCAATGCCGGTTATTTCACCGCGGATTCCGGGCTGTTCAGCTACGCCGGCGAATGGCTGGCCCTGCACCAGCAGCGTGCGCCGACCACTCAGGAGCCGGCGGCGTTGCCCGACTACGAACACGGCGGCACGGTGAGCCTGGAAACCCTGCAGGACTTCCTGCGCTACCCGCTGCGCCAGTTTCATCGCCTGCGCCTCAAGGTGTATTTCGAGGAACTGCAGGCGCCGCTGGCCGACGCCGAAAGCTTCGACCTCGACGGCCTGCAACGCTTCGGCCTGAGCGACAGCCTGCTGCGCGCCGCGCTGGCGGAGACCAATCCCGCACAAGCTCAAGCGCGGCTGGAGGAGCGCGCCGCGCAATTGCAGCGCAGCGGCCTGCTGCCCCTGGCCGGGTTCGGCGCCCTGCAGCGCGACGCCCTGCTGGCGCCCCTGCCCGACCTGCTGCAGCGCTATCGCGCCCTGCACGCACTGTGGCCGCTGGAACAGGAGTCTCCGCTGGCTCTGCGCTTCAGCCATGAATCATTGCTAGTGGAAGGCTGGCTGGCGCCGCTGCGCCAACGTGCCGACGGCAGCCTGCTCAGCCTGCGCCTGCAAGCCAACGCGCTGACTACCAAAAGCGGCGAGTACAAGTGGCATCACCTGATGCGCCCCTGGGTCGCGCACCTGATGGCCAGCGCCATGGGCGTGCCTTTGCACAGCGCGGTACTGGCCAGCGATGGCGGCGTGCAGCTGGCGCCGCTGCCCAAGGAGCAGGCAGAGGCCGACCTGCGCGCGCTGCTCGACGCCTGGCAGGCCAACCTGCAACACCCGCTGCCGCTGGCGGCCAAGACGGCCTGCGCATTCCTCGCCGCGAGCAAACCCGAGAAGGCTGAGGAGCAGGCGCGCAGCGCCTACGAAGGTGGACACGCCAGCCCCGGCGAGCGCGGCGGAAGCCTCGATTTGCGCCGGCACTTTGCCGACTACGCCAGCCTGGTGGCAACGGACCCGGAGCATCACCTGTGGCAGCGCCTCTACGGCCCGCTGGTGAAGGCTCCCTGGCAGGCTCTGGAGGAGTCGCTATGAGTGCAACGCAATCCCTGGCCCTGACCTTGCCGCTGCGCGGCAGCCAGCTGATCGAGGCCAGCGCCGGCACCGGCAAGACCTTCACCATCTCCGCGCTCTATGTGCGCCTGGTGCTCGGCCATGGCGGCGCCGAACGCGGTTTCGGCCGCCCGCTGCTGCCGCCGGAAATCCTCGTGGTGACCTTTACCGACGCCGCCACCCAGGAACTGCGCGAGCGCATCCGCGCGCGCCTGGCGGAAGCGGCGCGGCACTTTCGCGGTGAGCTGGCGACGCCGGATGCCCTGCTCGACGAGCTGCGCGGCGAGTATGCCGAGGCCGACTGGCCGGCCTGTGCGCGGCGTTTGGACGTGGCCGCGCAATGGATGGACGAGGCGGCGGTGTCGACCATCCACAGCTGGTGCCAGCGCATGCTGCGCGAACACGCCTTCGACAGCGGCAGCCTGTTCACCCAGACCCTGGAAACCGACCAGAGCGACCTGCTTGCCGAGGTGGTGCGCGATTACTGGCGCGAACATTTCTACCCGCTGGACGGCGCCACCTTGCAGTGGGTGCATGAGCGCTGGCAAAGCCCACAGCAGCTGCTGAGCCGCCTGCGCCCGCTGCTGGGTCAGAGCCTGGGCGAACCCGACATCGATCCAGAGGCGCTGATCGAGCAGACCCTGCAGGAACGCTCCCGCAAGCTGGCCGAACTCAAGGCGCCGTGGGGCGCCTGGGCCGAAGAGCTGCGCACCCTGCTGGACGGTGCCTGTGCCCGCAAAGAGGTGAATGGCCGGCGCCTGCAGGCGCGCTGGTACAACCCCTGGTGCGACCTGTTGCGCGACTGGGCGGCTGATGTCTCCTTAGAAAATCTGGTGCTGGGCACCGGCTTTGCCCGGCTGACCCCCGACGGCCTGGCCGAGGTCTGGACCTCCGGCAGCCCCTTCGAACATCCCTGCCTGCAGGCCATGGTCCAGCTGCAGGCGGCGCTGGCCGCGCTGCCCGATCCCGATGTGCCGCTGCTGCGCCACGCGCTGGCCTGGGTCGAGCAGCGCTTCGAGCGGGAAAAGCAGCAACGCGCGCAGATGGGTTTTGACGACATGCTGGTGCGTCTGGACGCCGCCCTGGCCGGCATCAACGGCGAACGGCTGGCGGAGGTGATCCGCAGCCAATTCCCGGTGGCGCTGATCGACGAATTCCAGGACACCGACCCGCTGCAGTACCGCATCTTCCAGCGCATCTACCGCATTGGCGAGGCCCAGGACGGCAACGCTATCCTGCTGATCGGCGATCCCAAACAGGCGATCTACGCGTTTCGTGGCGCGGACATCTACACCTACCTGCAGGCCCGTGAGGCCACCGCCGGCTGCCATCACAGCCTGGGTACCAACTTCCGTTCCAGCCAAGGGTTGGTCACGGCGGTCAACCAGCTGTTCGGCTTTGCCGAGGCGCACGCCAAGGGCGCGTTCCTGTTTCGCGAGAGTGACGACAATCCGCTGCCGTTTCTGGCTGTGGACGCCAAGGGCCGGCGTGAACGCCTGCTGGTGGACGACGCCGAGCAGTCGCCACTGACCCTCTGGCAGCAACGCAGCGAGGAACCGCTGGGCGGCGATGCCTACCGCCGCGAACTGGCCGCGCGCAGCGCCAGCGAAATTACCCGCCTACTCAACCTGGGCCAGCAGGGTCGTGCCGGCTTTGCCAAACCCGATGAACCGCTCACACCGCTGTGCCCGGCGGATATCGCCGTGCTGGTGCGCGACGGCCGCGAAGCGCGGGCGATCCGCCAGCAACTGGCGCGGCGCGGCGTGCGCAGCGTGTACCTGTCGGACAAGAACTCGGTCTACGACACCCAGGCCGCCCACGATTTGCTGGCCTGGCTCAAGGCCTGCGCCGAGCCGGACGACGAGCGCCTGCTGCGCGCCGCGCTGGCCAGCGCCACCCTGGACCGCCCGCTGGCCGAGCTGGAAGACCTGTGCGACAACGAGCTGGCCTGGGAACAGCGCGTGCTGCAGTTTCGCGGCTACCGCCAGCAATGGCGCTGGCAGGGCGTATTGCCGATGCTGCGCCGCCTGCTGCAGGATTTCGAGCTGCCGCAAACGCTGATCGCCCGCGACGACGGCGAACGGGTGCTGACCGACCTGCTGCACCTGGCCGAGTTGCTGCAGCAGGCCTCCGGCGAACTGGACGGCGAGCAGGCGCTGATCCGTCACCTGGCCGAGCACCTGAGTGGCCACGGCCAGGACGCCGACGAGCAGATCCTGCGCCTGGAAAGCGATGCCGACCTGGTCAAGGTGGTGACCATCCACAAATCCAAGGGCCTGGAATACCCGCTGGTGTTCCTGCCGTTCATCTGTTCGCACCGCGCGGTCGATCCAAAAAAACCGCCGCTGCGGTACCACGATGAACAAGGGCATCTGCAGCTGGACCTGCAACCGGATGAGTCCGCCGTCGAGCGCGCCGACTTTGAGCGCCTCGGCGAAGACCTGCGCCTGCTCTACGTGGCGCTGACCCGTGCGCGGCATGCCTGCTGGCTGGGGATCGCCGACCTGAAGAAAGGCAACGCCAAGACCTCCTGCCTGCACCGTTCGGCTCTCGGCTACGTACTCGGTGGCGGCCAACCGCTGATGCTCGGCGCGGCGTTGCAAACCCTGGCGGACGCCTGCCCGGCGCTGACCCTGTGCGACGCGCCCGAGGCCAGCGAGCAGCGTTTCCAGCCGGTGCAGGCTGAAACCGTCACCCTGCGCGCCGCCACCCCGCGTCGCCGCGCCACCGAACACTGGTGGATCGCCTCCTACAGCGCCCTCGCGTTGGCTGGCATGGATGAGGCCGCGCCCCTGCAGGCCGAAGCGCCGGACAGCCCGGCGGCGCAGAAGATTCACGACGATGATGCCGAGCGCCAGGAATTCAGCGTGCTTCCCGGCAGCCTCGACCTGCACCGCTTTCCGCGCGGGCCGCAGCCGGGCACCTTCCTGCACGGCATTCTGGAATGGGCCGGCCGCGAAGGCTTCGCACAGAGCCTGGACCATCCCCAGGCGCGTCGCGAGATGCTCGCCAAGCGCTGCCAGTTGCGCGGCTGGCAGCGTTGGATCGAGCCGTTGGATGCCTGGCTGGAAGGCTACCTGCAGGCCGAGCTGAACCTGGGCGAGCAGCGCGTGCGCCTGGCGGACCTGCAGCAGTACCAGGTGGAAATGGAGTTCTGGTTCTCCAGCCGGCAGGTCAACGTGCAGCGTCTGGACGCCCTGGTGCGCCGCCATACGCTGAACGGCGCGCCGCGCCCGGCCTTGGCACCGAGTCTGCTTAACGGCTTGTTCAAAGGCTTTATCGACCTGGTGTTTGAGTACCAGGGCCGCTATTACGTGGCCGACTACAAGTCCAACTGGCTGGGCGGCGACGACGAGGCCTACAGCGCCGAGGCCATGGCCCAGGCCGTGCTGGACAAGCGTTACGACCTGCAATACGTGCTCTACCTGCTGGCCCTGCACCGCCAGCTCAAGGCGCGCCTGCCTGATTACGACTATGCACAGCACATGGGCGGCGCGCTCTACCTGTTCCTGCGCGGCGGCCAGCGCGGCGTGCATGTGGATTGCCCGCCCCAGGCGCTGATCGAGTCACTGGATCGCCTATTTGCCGGCCACGCGGAGACTGCCCTATGAGCACCCTCGAACACCTCGCCCAGCGCCTGCGCGACGAAGCGGGGCCATCGCCGGCCAACCCGCTGGTCGAGCGCGAGGCCCTGCTCGTCCAGCTCGATTTGTGGGTGCGCCGTGGCTGGCTCCGCGCGCTGGACCGTGCCTTCGCGGCCTTTTTGCTGGAACAGGAGCCGGACGCCTCGCCGCTGCTGCTCTTGGCCGCCGCGCTGGCCAGTCACCAGCTCGGCCAGGGCCACGTGTGCCTGGACCTGGCCGCCACGCTGGAAGAGCCGGATTTTGCCCTGTCGCTGCCGCCGGAAGGCGAGCTGGCCGGCGAGGCGCGCCTGCCCTCGCAACTGCTGGCGGATCTTGAGGTGGCGCGCTGGCAGCAGGCGCTGATCGGCAGTGCTTTGGTGGAGCACCGCGAGCCCGGCACCGCGAACGATCCTGCCCAGGCCGCGCGGCCCCTGCTGCTCGCTGGCGGGCGCCTGTACCTGCGTCGTTACTGGAATTACGAACAAAGCGTGGCGCGCATCCTGCGCCAGCGTCTGGCCCAGCCGCTGACGGTGCCCGCTGACCTGCCGGCGCGGCTCGATGCGCTGTTTCCCCGTGACGACGCAGCGCGCCTCGACTGGCAGAAACTCGCCTGTGCACTGGCCGCGCGGGGCAGCTTCAGCCTGATCACCGGCGGCCCGGGAACCGGCAAGACCACCACGGTGGTGCGTCTGCTGGCCCTGTTGCAGGCACCAGCGGTGGCTGCCGGCCAGGCGCTGCGCATTCGCCTGGCCGCGCCCACCGGCAAGGCGGCGGCGCGGCTGACCGAATCCATCGGCGCCCAGGTGGCGGGGCTGACGGTTTCCAGCGACGTGCGCGAGGCGATTCCTACCGAGGTGGTCACCCTGCACCGCCTGCTCGGCAGCCGCCCGGACACCCGCCATTTCCGTCACCACGCCGGCCATCCGCTGGCCCTCGACGTGCTGGTGGTCGACGAGGCATCGATGATCGACCTGGAAATGATGGCCCGGCTGCTCGAAGCCCTGCCAGCCCATGCCCGGTTGATCCTGCTCGGCGACAAGGATCAACTGGCCTCGGTGGAAGCCGGCGCGGTACTTGGCGACCTGTGCCGGGATGCCGAAGCGGGCTTTTATGACCCGGCCACCCGCGCCTGGCTGGAGCAGCTCGGCGGTCAGCCGCTGGACGAGCCGGGCCTGCTGCCGGGCAGCGCCGGCACGCGGCCGTTGGCTCAGCAGACGGTGATGCTGCGCCACTCGCGGCGTTTTGGCGCCGACAGTGGCATCGGTCGCCTGGCGCGCCTGGTCAATCAGCAGCAGGCGGGCGAGGCGCGCGCCCTGTTGTCGGCGCCGTCCAACGATGTGTTCAACCTGCGCCTGCGTGGCGAACAGGACCGCCACTTGGCGCGGCTGCTCAGCGATGGGCGTGACACAGCGCCGGGTTATCGGCATTACCTCATGGTGCTGCAAGGGGGGCGGCCGCTGGACATGACGCCGCTGGAGGCGCCCGACTGGCAGGACTGGGCCAAGAATGTGCTGGCCGCGTTCGATGGTTTCCGGCTGCTCTGTGCGTTGCGCAAGGGCGACTGGGGCGTGGCCGGGTTGAACGAGCGGGTCGAGGCCGAACTGCAGCGCCAGGGGCTGATCGATGCCAGCCACGAATGGTACGAAGGCCGCCCGGTGCTGATTACCCGCAACGACTACGGTCTGGGGTTGATGAACGGCGACATCGGTATCGCCCTGCTGCTGCCCGGCGACAACGGCCCGCTGCTGCGCGTGGCCTTTCCCCGTAACGACGGCTCGGGTCAGGTGCGCTTCGTGCTGCCCAGCCGCCTGACGGCGGTGGAAACCGTGTTTGCCATGACGGTGCACAAATCCCAGGGCTCGGAGTTCACCCATACCGCGCTGGTCTTGCCCGACACCCTCAACCCGGTACTGACCAAGGAGCTGCTGTACACCGCCATCACCCGCGCCCGCGATTATTTCACCCTGGTGGAACCACGCGGCGGCGTGTTCGAAGCGGCCGTTCAGCGCAAGGTCAAACGCCTCAGTGGATTGATGTTGGAGTTGCAGGGGCAGGGGTAATCACAACGGATGGGGACGATGCCGGTCAAGGGGGGGAGATTACATCCGGACTCCGCTCGGTGGGTCGATAGAGCGTGACCCACCCTACGAGACGGCCAGCCTACGGTTTGCCGAACGTCTGCAGCTCTTCCAACGCCTGCCGCCGTTCAGGCGCCGGCAATTTTCCCAATTCCCGAACCCGCGCATAAAACACCGGCCAATTCTCGCCGACCTGCTGAAACAGCGCAGCAAATGCCGGCAGCCATTGATCGTAGAGGCCGAAGGGTAACAGGCTGGCGTTGTTCAGCGGGCCGTTGATCCAGGCGTCGAAGCGGCCATCGCCGTTCCAGCGCGTGTCACGCAGCACGCGGTACTCGCGGCGCAAACGGTCGAACTCGGCCTGTTTGCGCTGACGCATGTGCTCATCAGGCCAGGGCTGGGCATAGAGTTCGCGCAGCCGTTCGCGGGTGTGCAGCATCAGGGCGACGAATGCCTCGCGCTGGCGTTGCAGCGCGGGGTCGGGCGGCGTCCAGCCGAGGCGGGCGCGCCATTGGCGCAGGCCTTCTCGCTCGACGAAGCTGGCGAAGGATTCGTTGAACGCTGTGTCGCCCGGCAAGTAGAACTGCTGATGGGCCAGCTCATGAAAAATCAGCCCGACCAGGTGCGGGTCATCCCAGTGCAGCATGCTGCTGAGCAGCGGGTCGGCGAACCAGCCCAGGGTGGAGTAGGCTTCGATGCCAGCGATCTGCGTGTCCAGGCCCTGCAACTGCAGTAACGCGGCGGCGCCCCGTGCCCGGCCCTGCTGGTAATAACCGCGATAGGCCACGCAGCCCACCAGGGGCATGCAATGCAGGCGCGGCTCGACGGAAAACGCCTCGGTGGCGAAGACGTTCCACACCACATAGGGTCGATCCAGTTGAACGTAATCCAGATAGCTGCGGTTATCGGGTAGGTGCAGCTGTGTGGTCGCGAACGCCCGCGCCCGTTGGGCGAGGGCCAGTCGCTGACGCAGGCGGGCATCGCGGCTCGAGTCGGCCAGGATGGCGGTGACCGGCTCGCGCCGATGCATCAACTGCATTTGTCCTTCGGCCAGGTGCAGGTAATAGCTGACCTGAGCGCAGCCGCTCAGCCAGCCGCCCAGCAGCAGCGGAACCCAGCGCCAGGCCCAACGGTCGAGTAAGGGAAGTGAGGAGCGTGTCATGCAGCGACCCTAGCGTATTGCGCCCGATCATGCCCCTTGGCACCCCCGTTCCGACCGGAGTTCGCTTATGCGCATTGCCCTGTGGTGTGTGTGCCTGTGCAGCAGCCTAGGCGGTTGCTCGCTCTGGCTGCCCAGCCCCCATCCGGATCGGGCCTGGATCGATCTGCAGACCCAGGCCAATAATCGCTTGCTGGCGGTTGAGGTCGACGGCGAGCAGTTGCGTGATCGGCGCTACTTCCAGATCGAACCCGGCGCCCATGAGCTGGCGGTGCGGTACCACTTCGAGGTCAAGCCGACCAATATAGGCGCTGTGGAACAACCCCATCGTCGCGACTGCCGCCTGACCCTCGCCTACAACGATTTTGCGCCCGGCCAGCGCTATCGGTTGCAAGCCGGCAAGCACGGTTTTCGGCCCTGGATCAGGCTGTACGACCCGTATGACCAGCTGCTCGCCCGGGGTCTTGAGCGGGGGTGTCTGAGCATCTGACCTATTCTTAAACAACCCACTCGGGAGAAGGGTCATGCGCGCGTTACTGGCACTGTCCGTGCTCATCGTCGGTTGCACCAGCAGCAGTCTGCCCACCCATGATCCACAGCAGGCGTGGGTCGAGCTGGATGCCTTGCCGGGCCACCATCTCAGTGCGCAGCGCCTGGATGATCAGCGCGTCAGCGACGGTCGCTACTTCCAACTCACGCCGGGGGCCCATGAACTGCGAATGCGCTATCAGTACGAAAGCCAGCTGGGCACCGATGCCTTCGGCGAGCCACGCTATGTCACCTGCGAGCTGCGCATGCGCTACGACGCGTTTGCCGCCGGCCAGCGTTATCGGCTGCACGCACGGCCGCTGGCGCTCAAGGCTCAGGCCTGGTTGTACGATGGCCACAATCAGGTGTTAGCGCGCGGTGAAGTGCTGCGTTGCGGGCCGATCTAGAGCGCATCGCACGCCTGCGCAACGGCGGTTTCGGCTTTAGCCCGCCGGGCGCTTCCGCATCGCCCCTTGCCTTTGTCACTCAGCGCGGCATAGTGACCCTCCCGCTTTTTTGTCTGGAGTCCGTCCATGAGTCGATTAGCCGACGCCCGTTTTTCCATCCTCGACCTGGCACCGATCCGTGACGATGGCACCGCGACTGATGCGCTGCACAACGCCGTGGCGCTGGCCCGGCATGCGGATGAGCTGGGTTTCGAGCGTTTCTGGGTGGCCGAGCACCACAACATGGACGGTATCGCCAGCTCCGCAACGGCGGTATTGATCGGTCACCTGGCCGGCCAGACCACGCGCATTCGCCTCGGCGCCGGCGGGGTCATGCTCCCCAACCATGCGCCGCTGGTGATAGCCGAGCAGTTCGGCACCCTGGAGGCGCTGTATCCCGGGCGCATCGATCTGGGCCTGGGGCGGGCACCGGGCGCTGATCAATTCACCGCCCACGCCCTACGTCGTGACCGCATGGGCAGCGCCGATGACTTCCCCGACGACGTGGAAGAGCTGGAGCTGTTGCTCGGACCGCGCCAGCCCGGCCAGCGAGTGATCGCCATGCCGGGGGTCGACAGTCAGGTACCGATCTGGCTGTTGGGCTCCAGCCTGTTCAGTGCCCAGCTGGCGGCGGCCAAGGGGCTTCCTTATGCCTTCGCCTCGCACTTCGCGCCGCGTTTCATGCACGACGCCATTCGCGTCTATCGAGACAACTTCCAGCCCTCGAAGGTGCTCGACAAGCCCTATGTCATGCTCGGCGTGCCCCTGGTTACCGCACCGACCGACGAAGAAGCCGAATACCTGGCGACCAGCGCTTACCAGCGGGTGCTGGCGCTGATTCGCGGGCACAGCATGCGCTTGCGTCCGCCGGTCAAAAGCATGCAGGGTCTGTGGCTGCCCCATGAGCAGGAAGCCGTGGGCAATTTCTTCGGCATGGCGGTGATTGGTGGGCCCGAAAAGATTCGCGCCAACCTGGACGTGTTGCTGGAGCAGACTCAGGCCGATGAGCTGATCTTTACCTGCGACCTGTACGACAACGCCGACCGCCTGCGTGCGTTCAGCATCCTGGCTGGTTTGCGCTAACAGTGTCGGTCAGCCGAACGCACACGCTATAACTGTGGCTGTGATCACTTGTCCGGGCGCAGGCTTTCTTTTGGATAAGAATGCTCGGACAGGCTGGACTGAGCGTTGTTTTGCGGATGCAGCGAGGGGCCCGAATAGTACGGTGCGGCGAATGACTTGGCGTCATCTCTCGCTGCCTGTTCATTGGACAGCACATGGTGTTTGCCGCCCACCCAGGCGGCAAACACCGGCGCAAAACACAGAATCCCGACGATGAAGGCTACCCAGGGCTTGGCCTTGGGAATACGGCGAAACGGGGATTCGACGATTTCCACAGTCAGAATGCCCAGCGCCAGTGTTGCAACAATGACCAGCAAACCTTGAGCCAGGCTCGGCGAGGCGGTGCCGAAGAATCGCTGAGCACAGATCAGCAGTGGCCAATGCCATAGATAAATCGCCAGAGCAGCATTGCCCAGATACGCCATATGCTGATTGGCCAGCCACCGGCTGAGGGGCACTGTCGCGCACCGTTGCCCGCCTGCCATGATCAGCAGGGCTGTGGCCACGACAGGTAGGAGTGCGGCAATGCCAGGAAACGGCGCCTGAGGCGATATGACAAGGCCTGTGCTCACCAATAACGATAGTCCGGTGACTGTCGCTATCCTGACGCCGGTCTGGCCAAGATGAAGTAGCGGAACCAGCAAGGCGAGCAGCACACCCGTGAAGAATTCCCACAGGCGGGCCGCCGTATGGAAATAGGCCGATGCCGGGTGGCTATGAGTGGCTGAAACCGAGTAGGCGAGGGAACCCAGGATGACTAGGATCACCCACAACATCATCGGCCAGCGCACATGGAATACCCTGCTCAGGAACATGACGGGCCCCATGAGCAGCGGCAGCAGCAGATATAGCTGCATGTGCATGGAAACTGCCCAGAAGTGCTCGAAGGGGTTATGGAGAGAACGGTGCCGAGGCTCAATGCCGTTGCGTATGAGCTGCACATTCTCCAGATGCATGGCGCTCAGCAACAGGTCATCGAGAGCGGCTCGCCATTCCGACGGGGACAGGATGAAAGGCCCCAGCAAGAAGATTGTCATGAGTACCAGATAGGCAGGAGGAGCGACACGCTTGATGATGCCCGCCCAGAAATGGAAAGGCCGTAGGCATTCTCCTTGGGCGTACTCACGCAGCAGCACGCTGCCCATCAGAAAGCCGGACATCACGAAAATCGCATCGATGCCGCCTGGTTCCTTATCGATCCAGATCTGATAGATAACAATCAGGATGACGGCGCAGGCCCGCAGGCCGGGTAGATCCTCGCGATAATGATTTTCGGCATAGGGCCGGAAAGCATTCATCCTTCAAAGCTCCTGAATGCAGCGACAAATCGAAGGCGAGTTGGAATGCCACACGCGGTTGGAAATCGCGGAGCAACGGGCGACGGCACGCTGTACCGGCACGCTGAAAGATGGAGACGACTCTTGCGCGAAGAGAGGGTCCAGGGCGTGTTCAACGCTGCGGTATCGTTAATCCATAGTTTCCTCGGCCGGCGGTACGGTATCCGTTTTCGGATCGCCCTCGGGCAGCGGCACGATAGGCTGGGGCGACTGCTGGGACGCCGGGATGTCGGGCGGTGTGTTTTCGGGCATGAGGCCGTCCTCGGGCAGGGCATCCTCCTCAGGCAGCGGTTGCGGCTGTTCCGGCAAGCCACGGCGATACAGAATTTCCTTGGTACCGCCTTCGCAACGGCCAACCGCCTGCCAGCCGGCCGCACCGCCTGGGTTGGCTATTTCCAGCTGATATTCGCGCACCCCCTTGGCTTCCAGCTTCGCTGCGATTTGCGCCTTGACCTCTTCACAGGGTGTGCCAACAGCCCCGAGTGCCGCTGACGCCAGCAGGGACAGCCCCGCGGTTAATAACAGTCGATACATGATGTGATTCCTTGTCTTGAGGTAGAGTGATCAACTGTTGGCGATTCGAAAGCCCACCTTGAGGGTGACCTGAAAATGGCCCACCGCCCCGTTGACGATGTGACCCCGTGTGCCGACCACCTCAAACCATTCCATCAGTTGCAGGCTTTTGCTCGCTTCGCCCAGCGCGTTATTGATTGCGTCTTCAATGCTGGTCGCGGATGACCCGACCAGCTCGATTTGTTTGTAGGTGTGGTGGTCCGACATGAGCGAGGCTCCTTGCTGTGGTTCGTCGCCGCGCAAGCGCAGCTTCAGAGGTTTAGAGCTAGAAAAGCATAGGAAACAGACGGCGAACTGCCACGGTCACTCGTCCGGCTCGGTTGAGTAGGCTAGCCGAGCGCGCCCGGTTCGCCGGTTCTAAACACTCATCCGCCATTCTTGGCATCCTCGTTGATGAACCCTCCCACCTGCATGTTCCACACGGCGGCGAACAGCCCGCCCTGGCTACGCAGCTCGCTGGGCGAGCCGTCCTCGACGATATGACCGTTCTTGAGCACCACGATGCGATCGAAACTGGACAGGGTGGACAGCCGGTGCGCCACGGAGACCACCGTACGACCCATCATTAGTTTGGCCAATGCGGTCTGAATTTCACCCTCGGAGCGCGTATCCAGTGCCGAGGTGGCTTCATCGAGAATCAGGATTGGTGCGTCCTTGAGAAACGCACGGGCGATGCCCAGACGCTGGCGTTGTCCACCGGAGAGCATCACGCCGCGCTCGCCGACCAAGGTGTCGTAGCCCTTGGGCAATTCGCGGATAAAGGCATCGCAAAAGGCGTTGCGCGCCGCTTCGACCACTTCTGCATCGGTGGCCGAGGGCCGGCCGTAGCGGATGTTTTCACGAATGCTCCGGTTGAACAGTGCCGCCTCCTGCGGTACGACGGCCAGGCGGTCGCGCACGCTGTCCTGGCTGACTTCGCTGATATCCTGGCCATCGATCAGCACGGCGCCGCCCTGCACATCATCCAGGCGCTGGATCAACGCGAGCAGGGTGGACTTGCCGGCACCGGAGCGGCCGACGACGCCGACTTTCTGTCCGGCGGGTATGTGCAGATTAAAATCTTCGAAGACGATGCGCCCGCCTGGGTAGGCGAAGCGCACATTGCGAAACTCGATGTCCCCCTGTGCCAGGCTCAGGGCTGGCTTGGGGTCGTCTTGGCCATGGGGCTGGACAATGATCGCTAAGGTATCGGCGATGGCTGCCATTTGTTGCGTGGCATCCACCAAGGCCAGTGCCAGGTCTCGCGAGCCGTGCAGGATGCGGAACGTCAGTGCGCTGACCAGTACCACGTCGCCGGCTGTGACGCTGCCGAGCAGCCACAGCTCGACCGCCCAAATCAGCATGCCGCCGGCCATCACGGCCAGGCAGATATCATGAATCACCCGGGCTTTTTCCAGGTACATCCAGCTGCGCCGCTGGGCAACGGCTTCCACGCCGATTTCCTCGGCCATGCGTCGCGCTTCCCGATCGCGCGCCGAGAAGGCCTTGATGGTCCAAACGTTGGACACCACATCCACCAGCTCACCGCCGACCCGCGCCGATTGTGCGGCGTAACGCTGATGCTTGGCGCGCCCGCGAATACCGAAGCCGGTGATCAGCGCTGCCACAAGGGCCACAAAAACCACCAGGGCCAGGGCCATGCCCGTATCCACGGTGAGCAGCACGATGACCGCGCCAATAAAATCCACACACGGCGGCATGATTTTCCAGGCCAGCCCCGCATAGATGGAGCCGGCCGCACCGCCGGTTGCGGAGATGCGATTGCCCAGTGCGCCGGCGAAATGTTTGGTGAAATAGCGCATGGGGTGGCCGGTCAGATGGCGGAACAGGTCCACGCGCAAATCCACGCAACTGGCGATCACCGTGCGGCAGCCCAGCCAACCGCCGACGCGCCATAGCAGGTTTTCCACGACAATCAGGCTGATGAACAGCGTCAGTGGAAACCAGACGTGTGCCTCGCTGCGGTCGTTGACGGTCATCGCATCGACCAAAAGCTTCATGCCGTACTGCACCGCCACCGCGCAGCCGGCGGCGCCGAGGATCAGGGCGAACATGCCGCCGAAATGCCAGGGGCGCTGCTGCACATAGCGCCACAGAAAGGCCAGCGGTGTGGAGGGCAGCGGTGAGTCCCGCCTGGCCGCTGGGGCGTTGGCGTTCATGAGGTCAACGCCTGGCGGCTCGCGAGCAGGTGCTCGGCGAAGTACGCCTGCTGGGCCTTGAGTTCCTCGCCCAGCGGCGCATAAAGCGGTCGCTGGCCCTGGGCGTCGGCAAAGCCCAGCAAGCCCGCCGAGCAATGGCGATCATCCACCCAGCCGGGGTAATCCAGGATGGGGTAGTAACAGATGCCTTCGATGGGAATGGTGCGCTGCAGGGCCAACTCGACCTGTTCGCAGACGTAGCGGAACCAGGCGGCCCGGCGCCCGATTTCGTCGCCTGTTTCGGCGATACAAAGAGGTCGCTGATAGCGCTGGTAAATCTCGCTGAGCATGCCGACCAAGGGTCGATAGCCTGGCTCGCCGCGCCAGAGCGTGCCGCCGCCCATGTACCACTGGTTATTGGAATAAAAGTTCACGCCGATGATGTCCAGGTACTCGGGCTTGCCGCCCAGTCCGGGCCATTGCCGGCCTGCCAGCATGTCCCAGGCCTGGAACTGGGAAAGTCGATACGCCTCGGCATCCGCCTGACTGGCCGCGCGTTTATCCCGGGGAACGACATGAATGAGCGGGTCCACCAGCACGAAGCGCGCCCGCGCATCGATCGCGCGGATCGCCTCGATGGCAGCGATGCTGGCCCGCACCAGTTGATGCTTGAGTTCGAGGCTGCGATCCAGCGCGCAGGGATTGAAATACCCCACCTCGCCACCGGCCCACGACCAGAAGGAAATCTCGTTGATCGGCACATAAAAAGGCACCTGATCACTCTCGTCGCGCACCTGTTGGGCCACCGCGGCGGCAAAGCGGGCGAAACGCTCGACGAAGGCGGGTTGCCAGATATCGATATCGTCTGGCCAACCGTAATGCCCCAGGTCCCAGATGACCTGCACGTCCTGTTGCTGGGCGGCGCGCAGCATGGGCAGAAAGCTGCTCCAGTCATAGCGGCCGGCCTGCTGTTCGATCAGGTGCCAGCGCACGCCGTCGCGTACCGTTTGCAGGCCCAGACGGCGCAACGTGGCGTAGTCCTCCGCAGCCCAGCGGTCATGGCCGGTGGACTGCAGCAGATCAAGGCGCCGGCCGTCGTCGCGCCGATGGGTCGAGCATTCGAATCCGCCCATGAAAAAACTTTTGAACAGACACGGTACGTACATCGAAACTCCGCTCAAGGCGCCCTCGCCAGGCGCTGTTCGGTTGAGAGTGGCGTGGGGGTGGCCTCTTCGATGCGTTTGTACAGCGCCAAGGCCTGGCCGATGACCTGATCCATGTTGTAGTACTTGTAGGTGCCCAGCCGACCGAGAAAGGTCACCCCCGGCGTGGCGTCAGCCAATGCCTGATAGCGCTTGTACAACTCGGCGTTTTCCGCACGGGGAATCGGGTAGTACGGATCGCCCTCGGCGCTGGGGTATTCATACGTGATGCTGGTTTTGGCGTGTTGCTGCCCGGTGAGGTGCTTGTATTCGGTGATTCGCGTGTAGGGGACCTTCTCGTCCGGGTAATTGACCACTGCCACCGGCTGCAACCATTCACGGTCCAGGGTTTCGTGGACGAACTTCAACGAGCGGTAGGGCAGCTTGCCGTAGCGATAGTCGAAATACTCATCGATGGGGCCGCAGAAGATCAGGTGGTCGTAGCGCACCTCGTCATGGATTTCCCGGTACGGGGTATTGAGCAGAAGGTGGATGTTCGGGTGCGCGAGCATTTTCTCGAACATGCGTGTGTAGCCGTGCAGGGGCATCATCTGGAAGGTGTCGGTGAAATACCGGTCATCGGTACTGGTGCGCGTCGGCACCCGCGCGGTCACCGAGCGGTCCAGCTGCGAGGGATCGAGCCCCCATTGCTTGCGGGTGTAGCCGCGAAAGAACTTTTCATAGAGTTCGCGGCCGATCTGATTGATCACCACATCCTCGCTGGTGCGGATATCCGCCACGGGTTCGGCGCGCCGGGCCAGCAATTCGGCGGCCTCGTCATCGGTGGTCAGATTCAGGTGATACAGCATGTTTAATGTGGTGCGGTTGATCGGGATCGGCACCAGTGCGCCATCGACCTGGCCAAGCACCCGGTGCTCGTAAGGGCGCCATTGCGTGAAGCGCGACAGGTAATCGACGATGCGCTGCGCATTGGTGTGGAAAATGTGCGGCCCATAACGGTGGATCAACACACCGGCCTCGTTGTATTCATCGTAGGCATTGCCACCGATATGCGCGCGCCGGTCGACGACCAGCACGCGCTTGTTCAGCCCCGCTGCCAAGCGTTCGGCGAGTACGCTGCCGGCAAAACCGGCACCGACGATTAGGTAGTCGAAGCCGTCCCGTTGTTTTCTGGTACTACCTGCGCCTGCGTTGCGACCTGTGTCCGGCGAGCTGTCCACCTTCACATCGCGCATTGGATTTTCTCCCGCATGGCAGACCAGGTCTTGTCCCACGACATATCGCCCAGAATGCGATCGGCGGCGGCCTGCAGGGCGGGCCGGTCGGCACTCAGCAGCAGGGCTTCTTCGATGGCTTCGACAAAGGCGGCGGCGCCATCGGCGATCAGCACCAGCTCACTGTTGCCGTAATGGCGCACCACATCGGTGATCGACGTCGACACCACAGGGCAGCCGCCGGCTAGGTATTCAGGGGTCTTGGTCGGACTGATGAAGCGCGTCGCCTCGTTCAACGCGAAAGGCATCAGGGCAACGTCCCAGCCGGCCAGATAGGCGGGCAGCTCGTCGTAGCGCTTGCCACCCAAATAATGGAGGTTGTCCCGCCGGGGCAGGCCGGCCGGGTCGATTTTCACCACGGGCCCAATCAGCACGATCTGCCAATGGGGGCGCATTACCGCGACCTGGTCGATCAGGTCGAGGTCGAAACGCTCGTCAATCACGCCAAAAAAACCTAGCCGTGGGCTGGGTAGTTGCACTTGATCGGCAGGCTGCTGCAGCGGCTGTCGGGCGGCGGCGAAGTGAGCGATGTCCACGCTGCTGGGCATCGGGTGCGCGTTGTCATGCAGGCGCCGCTTGGCCTCCCAGATGCTGTAGCCACCGGTGAACACCACATCGGCACGCTTGAGCAGTGCCCGCTCGCATATCAGCAGCTCGGGTGGCGCACCGCGAAAGGCGGACAGCTCGTCCATGCAGTCGTAGACCACCAGTCGTGCCGGAAGGTGAGCGGAGAACGCCAGGCTCATGGGGGTGTAGTACCAGAGCAGCAGGTCTCTCGCTTCGTGCCGGGCCAAGTAGTCATCCAGCAAGCCCCGCTGCGCTTCAACAGTCATGGGCGTATTGCCTTGAAAGCGGTGAGGCAGGCGAGGCACCAGCACCGTCACGTTGCCGGGGTGTTCTTCGAGCCAGGGCTCGGCTTCTTCGCAGGGAACCGGCTCCTCCCAGAACAGCAGGCGATAGTCCTGGGCGAAACGCGACATGAGGTGCTGGGGGCGTTGATAGACAAATCCCCAGCGCAAATGAGACAGGCATAACAGGGTCGGTTTTCGTGTCTCACAGGTTTCAACGCTGTACTGAGAAATCGCTGTGGATGGCTGAATGTGGGGTTGCGAAGGTCCGGCCCAACTCATAATGGAAAGCCTCCTAGGAGTGTGCGAGCGAGTGCAGTGGAAGGTGGCTTGTAAAGGCCTTGCAAAATGCCCAGTAAAGTTATGAATGAGCTTTGCGCTTCGGGGTTCCCCGCCACCGATCCGATGTCGAGCCGGAGCGTTTATCCCGGTAACGGAACTTGAACGCTTGCCCCACCGTCGGAATTGTTGAAGCGGCTCGTTGGCCGAGCACCCCTTCAGGGACGTCGGCAGCAGTCATGTAGCCCTTTTTCGGTTGACCTGTTTGTAACGCTGGCGTGCTTCGGCATGCCTGGCGAGCCATTCGTGTGATCACAAAAAGGAGGCTGGCGATGATTCTGGTAACGGGTGGAGTGGGTTACATCGGGTCCCATGCGGTGCTGCAATTGCTGCAGGCCGGGCATGACGTGTTGGTACTGGACAATCTGTGCAACAGCTCGCCGGTGGCCCTGCAGCGCGTCGCGCGCCTGGCCGGGCGCGCGCCACGCTTCATTCGCGGCGATGTTCGCAACCGCAACCTGCTCGACAAGCTGTTCAAGTCCTACCCGATCCAGGCCGTGATGCATTTCGCCGGGCTCAAGGCGGTCGGCGAAAGCGTGCGCGAACCGTTGCGCTACTTCGAGACCAACGTTGGCGGCAGCATTGCCTTGTGCCAGGCGATGGCCAAGGCGGAGGTCTTTCGTCTGATCTTCAGCTCCTCCGCCACGGTGTACGGCGAGCCGGACCGCTTGCCGATCAGCGAGCAATGCCCCACCGGCACGCCCACTAATCCCTACGGCCAATCCAAGCTGATGACGGAAAACGTGCTGATGGGGCTGGCCCAGTCAGACCCACGCTGGTCGATCGGCTTGCTACGCTATTTCAATCCCATCGGCGCCCATGAGTCGGCGCTGATTGGCGAAGATCCCCATGGCGTACCCAACAACCTGCTGCCTTACATGCTGCAGGTGGCGGTTGGCCGGCTCGAGCGCCTGAATATCTATGGCAACGACTATCCGACTCCGGATGGCACGGGCGTGCGTGATTACATCCATGTACTGGATCTGGTGGACGGTCACCTCAAGGCCTTGCAGGCCCTGACCGAACGCAAAGGCACGCATATCTGGAACCTGGGCACCGGCCGGGGTTATTCAGTGCTGGAAATGCTCGAGGCCTTCGAGCAGGTGAGTGAAATCGCGCTGCCCTACGCGATCTTGCCGCGCCGGGCGGGTGATATTGCGCAATGCTGGGCCGATCCAGGCAAGGCCGCGCAAGAGCTGGGCTGGCAGGCCACCCGTGACTTGCGCTGCATGCTCACCGATGCCTGGCGCTGGCAGCGCTGCAACCCGCAGGGCTATGGGGTGGCTCCAATAAAGCCGGCCCTGGTCGCAGCCATGGGTGCGCAGTTGCCGGTGAAAGCCGTGCCCGGCATGCCTTCTGTGGGAGGCTCGCCCTCGGGTCGAAGCTTTTCCAGCGCAGCCACGCACTCTAGGCCCTAGTGCCGCCTACACCAGCTCGCGCTGCAGCCACTCCGCCAGTCGTTCGGCGCGCCGATCCAGGCGCCGCCGAGGCACCCACAGTGCCAGCTTGGCCGCGGTTTTCACAAAGCCCCAGGGGGCCAGTAAACGCCCGGCGGCGAGATCGTCAGCCACCAGTTGCTGCGGGGCAATGGCCACGCCCAGACCGGCCAAGGCCGCTTCCAGCAGGAAGTACAGGTGCTCAAAACCCTGCCCCAGACGGAGCGCCTGGACCGGCAGCGCCATGTTTTCCGCCCAGCTGGGCCACGCCTGAGGGCGCGAGACGGTATGCAGTAGCGTCTCGTCTAGCAGCGCGCTGGCCGGGGCACTGAGCAGGCGCTCGGCGTGGGGCAAGTGCGGACTGAACACCGGCCCGATGCGTTCGGCACTCAGCTCGTACACCTGCATATCCGCCGGCCACGGTGGTTCGTGGTACCACAGGGTGGCGTCCAGGCCCGGCTTGTTCGGATCAAGCTCGCCTTCGCTGGCGGACACTTGCAAATGCAGGTCGGGCAGCTCGCGTTGCAAGCGATCCAGACGCGGAATGAACCAACGCGCCAGCAGGCTGCCGGGACACCCCAGCACAAAGGGCGCCTCGGCGTTCTGCCGTTGCAGTTCCGCGCACACAGCTCCCACGCGTGCGAAGGCGTCACTGGCCACCTCGCTCAGGCGACTGCCGGCATCCGTGAGTTTTACGCCGCGCCCTTCCTTGTGGAACACCGCCAGGCCCAGATGCTCTTCCAAAACCCGGATCTGCCGACTGACCGCGCCATGGGTGACATTAAGCTCGTCAGCAGCCTGGCGAATACTGCCGTTGCGCGCGGCAACCTCAAATGCTCGCAGCGCATTGAGTGGTGGAAGCTCGATGTTCATTGGTGAGTTTTCCTGACAGGTTGGAGCGATCTTATCGCTTTTTTAACCACCGCGGATTGGTTAAGGTTTGGCCATTCAGAAATCACTCTGCCCAGCAGGAGCCCACCATGACTTCATACCGCAGCGGTCCCGACGCCAAGGGGCTGTTTGGCCAGTTCGGCGGCCAGTACGTCGCCGAAACCCTGATGCCGTTGATTCACGACCTGGCCGCCGAATATGAAAAGGCCAAGAACGATCCGGCTTTCATCGAAGAGCTGGCCTATTTTCAGCGCGACTACATCGGCCGTCCGAGCCCGCTGTACTTCGCCGAGCGGCTGACCGAGTTCTGCGGCGGCGCAAAGATCTTCCTCAAGCGTGAAGAGCTGAACCACACCGGCGCGCACAAGATCAACAACTGCATCGGCCAGATCCTGCTGGCCAAGCGCATGGGCAAGCAGCGCATCATCGCCGAGACCGGCGCCGGCATGCACGGCGTGGCCACCGCCACCGTGGCGGCGCGCTTCGGCCTGAAGTGCGTGGTGTACATGGGTACCACCGACATCGACCGCCAGCAGGCCAACGTGTTTCGCATGCGCCTGCTGGGCGCCGAGGTGATTCCGGTCACCGCCGGCACCGGCACCCTCAAGGACGCCATGAACGAAGCCCTGCGCGACTGGGTGACCAACGTCCATGACACGTTCTACCTGATCGGCACTGCCGCCGGCCCGCACCCGTATCCGGCCATGGTGCGCGACTTCCAGGCAGTGATCGGCAAGGAAACCCGCGAACAACTGCAGGAGAAGGAAGGCCGCCTGCCCGACAGCCTTATTGCCTGCATCGGTGGCGGCTCCAACGCCATCGGCCTGTTCCACCCGTTCCTCGATGACGAAAGCGTGCAGATCATTGGCGTCGAGGCCTCCGGCCACGGCATCGACACCGGCAAGCACGCCGCCAGCATGAACGGCGGCACTCCCGGCGTGCTGCACGGCAACCGCACCTTCCTGCTGCAGGATGCCGATGGCCAGATCGTCGACGCCCACTCGATCTCCGCCGGCCTCGACTATCCCGGCGTCGGCCCCGAGCACGCCTGGTTGCATGACATCGGCCGCGTCGAGTACGTGCCGATCAGCGACGACGAAGCCCTGAGCGCATTCCACCAGTGCTGCCGCCTGGAAGGCATCATCCCGGCCCTGGAGTCGTCCCACGCCCTGGCGGAAATGTTCAAGCGCGCGCCGCAGCTGCCCAAGGACCACCTGATGGTGGTCAACCTCTCCGGGCGCGGCGACAAGGACATGCAGACCGTCATGCACTACCTCAATCTGGATGAACAAGCCGCCGAGGAGACTCGCCCATGAGCCGCCTGCAGACCCGTTTTGCCGAACTCAAGCAACAGAACCGCGCCGCTCTGGTGACCTTCCTCACCGCCGGCGATCCGGACTACGCCACCGGGCTGCAGATCCTCAAGGGTCTGCCCGAGGCCGGTGTGGATGTGATTGAGCTGGGCATGCCGTTCACCGACCCGATGGCGGACGGCCCGGCGATCCAGCTGGCCAACCTCCGCGCCCTGGGCAATGGCCAGAACCTGGCCAGGACCCTGCAAATGGTTCGGGAATTTCGCGAAGGCAACCAGACCACGCCGGTCGTGCTGATGGGTTATTTCAACCCGATCCACCACTATGGCGTAGCGCGCTTCGTCGCCGATGCCAAAGAAGCCGGCGTGGACGGCCTGATCGTCGTTGACCTGCCGCCGGAGCACAACGCCGACCTGTGCGACCCGGCCCAGGCCGCCGGCATCGACTTCATCCGCCTGACCACCCCGACCACCGACGATGCGCGCCTGCCGGTGGTGCTCGAGAACAGTTCGGGCTTTGTCTACTACGTCTCGGTGGCCGGCGTCACCGGCGCCGGTTCGGCGAGCATGGATCAGGTGGAAGAAGCTGTCACCCGCCTGCGCCGCCACACCGACCTGCCGGTGTGCATCGGCTTCGGCATCCGCACCCCCGAGCACGCCGCCGAAGTGGCCAAGCGCGCCGACGGCGCGGTGGTGGGCTCGGCACTGGTCGATCGCATTGCCAAGGCGGAGTCGAAGGAACAGGCCGTCAACGACGTGCTGGCGCTGTGCCGCGAAATCGCCGACGGCGTGCATAACGCGCGCGGCTGACGCTTAGCCGCAGACGTTAAAAAACCGCTGCCGTGAGAGGCAGCGGTTTTTTTGTGGCGTCCTTACGGCTGCTTTATCACGAGGGATCGGCAGCCAGCTCCGTGCCCGCTGGACGTGCCTGCGCCACGTCGGGATCGCGACGATCCAGACGACCGCTCCAGGCCGTCAGCAATAAAGCCAGCACCACGATCAGCGCGCCAATCCAGGGGGTATGGATCAGGCCAAGGTTGGCCACGATCAGGCCGCCGGCCCAGGCACCGCCGGCAATACCCAGATTGAAGGCCGCGATGTTCAAGCCCGACGCCACGTCCACTGCCTGCGGCACGTAGCGTTCCGCCAGGCGCACCACATACAACTGCAGGCCGGGCACGTTGCCGAACGCCACTGCGCCCCACAGCAGTACAATGAGCAGCGTCAGCCAGGGATTGCTGGCCGTGACGCTTAGCGCCAGCAGCACTGCGGCGAGCATCAGGAAGATCAGTTTCAAGGCAACCACCGGGCCGTGCCGGTCAGCCAGCTTGCCGCCCCAGATATTGCCCACTGCCACCGACACGCCATACACCAGCAGCACCAGGCTGACCGCACCGGCACTGAAGCCACTGATGTCCTGCAGAAGCGGCGCGAGAAAGGTGAAGGCGGTGAAAGTGCCGCCATAGCCCAGCGCGGTGATGGCGTAGACCAGCAACAGCCGCGGCTGCGTGAGCACCGTCAGCTGTTGCAGCACAGCCGCAGGTGGGGTGTGCGAGATCGCCCGTGGGACAAACAGCAGACTGCCGATGAAGGCGATGATCCCCAGGGCGGAGACCGCCAGGAAGGTTTCGCGCCAGCCGAACTGCTGACCGATCTAGGTGCCCATGGGCACGCCGGTCACCAGCGCCACGGTGAGCCCGCTGAACATGATGGCAATGGCGCTGGCTGCTTTCTCCTTGGCGACCAGGCCGGTGGCCAGCGTCGAGCCGATGGAGAAAAACACACCATGGGCCAGACCGGTGACGATGCGCGCCACGATCAGCGACTCATAGCCCGGCGCTTGCCAGGCCAGCAGGTTACCCAGGGTGAACACCACCATCAGGCCCAGCAGCAGCTGCTTGCGGGGCAACTTGCCGGTCAGGGCGGTCAACAACGGCGCGCCGATGGCCACACCCAACGCATACAGACTGACCAGCAAGCCCGCCGAGGGCAGGTCAACGGCCAGATCATGGGCAATGGTGGGCAGCAGGCCGACAATGACGAACTCGGTGGTGCCGATGGCGAATGCACTGAGAGTCAGCGCGAGAAGGGCAAGGGGCATTCAAAAGCTCCGGAATGGGATTGCAAAGCGCGCAGTATCCGGGCCGTACTCATGCGGAAAAAGCTACTATCAGGCCATTAATACTTGCCTGTGAGTCAACAATGAAAATCACCCTGGATGAAATGCTGGCGCTGACCCAAGTGGTCGACAGCGGCTCGATCAGCGCGGCGGCCGAGCGGCTGGAGCAAACCCCGTCGGGCGTCAGCCGCGCCCTGAGCCGGCTGGAGGAAAAACTCGCGGTGACGCTTCTGCGCCGCACCACCCGCCGTCTGGAGCTCACCGAAGAGGGCGAGGCGTTCCTGGCCCAGGCCCGGCGCATTCTCGACAGCGTCGAGGATGCCGAGGAACAGATGGCGTTGCGCCGGCAGAAGCCGTCCGGACGCCTGCGCGTCAACACCGCTTCGCCCTTCATGCTGCATGTGGTGGTGCCGCTGGTGGCCGGTTTTCGCCAGCGCTATCCGGACATCACGCTGGAACTGCACAGTAGCGAGCAGTTCATCGACCTTCTCGAGGAACGCACCGATGTCGCCATCCGGATCGGCGCACTGACCGACTCCACCTTGCATGCCCGCCCGCTGTGCAGCAGCCGTCTGCGCGTGCTGGCCAGCCCGGACTATCTGAACAGGCGCGGCACTCCGCATACGGTGGCCGACCTGGCCGAGCACAGCCTGCTCGGCTTCACCCAACCGGAAGCGTTGAACCGCTGGCCTCTGCGCCATGCCCTCGGCGAGGACTGGCCGATTACCCCCAGCGTGCGCGCCTCCAGCGGCGAGACGCTGCGCCAGTTGGCGCTGACGGGCGAAGGCCTGGTGTGTCTGTCGGATTTCATGAGCAGTGCCGACCGTGAACAGGGTCGATTGGTCCAGGTGCTGACCGAGCAAACGGTGCAGGTCAGCCAGCCCGTGCATGCCGTGTATTACCGCAACACCGCGCTGGCCTCGCGCATCACGTGTTTCCTGGATTACCTCAGCGAGCATCTGCCGCGTGAGATGGTGTATCCATAGGAAAGGAACGTTTTATAGCGGGGGTGAAACGAGTGTTATTTGACCTGCGGCTGCTCAACACACTTGAGCGCTTGCGCACGCCAGGTTTCCCAGGCGCGTTCCCAGCCTTCGTTATGACTCACACCCGGCAGCTCAATACTGTCCAGGCACTGGGCCGGACCCAGCTCAGCCTGATAAAACCGCAGCAGGCTAGTAGGAACGATGCGATCAGCGCTGCCGGTGAAATGGCGCTGCGGCAGTTTCACCAGCCGCTGTCGGTAATCCAAAGGCTCCAAGGAGCCCTTCAGTTCACTGAGCTTTTGCAGCTTCACCCAATGGCGCGGTGTCAGATTTCCGGCCAGGGTTTGTACCTGGGCCACGTCGTCGCGCCGCTCCGCTAGCAGCAGGGCCAGCGCGCCGCCACCGGAATAGCCGATCAGCTCGAACGTCTGATTGCCATAGATGGATTTGATACGCGTGAGGGCCGCATCGAGGCTGTCGAGCACTTCAGCGGAAAAACGCCGGTCGGTCCACAGCAACGGTTGGCAACCCGGCGCGCTGACGAACTGGCAGGGACGTGCCAGATACAGGCTCGGTTGCGGGTCCGCAAAGGCCAGGCGCGCCACCAATAAATTTCGCGGACTGGGGTCCAGGCTCGGCTGGCTCGGCGTGGCCCAGGCACGACCGTCGCCTTCCAGATAAATACGCAGGCGCGTGCTCGTCGGTGCTACAAGGGGCACGCCAAGCAAGAGGGAAAAAGGGGAGGTATCGAGGATTTCAAGACGCTGCTGATGAGTATTGGCCAGCTCTTGCAAGGCCACGTGCGGCGACTGACAACCGGCCAGCAAGGCGCCCAACACCAGCGCCATGCCGAACCGGCGAACGCCGGCCCGCACGTGCGGGCCGAGGTTCTGTGGCTTCATCAGAAGTCGTAACGCACTTTCGCGGTGAAGGTGTCGGAGCTGTAATCGGACTTGCCGAAGTAGTCGTAACCAACGCCCAGGGTCAACGCGCCCAGACGGTAGTCGGCGGCCAGGCCGATCTCATAGCTGTTGCGCTCCGGCTTGGCGCCGGTGGTAACGAACGGCGTACCGCCCAGCACGAAGCTGGAGGTACTTTCGGCTTGGTCGGCGATCAGGTCGTGATAGGCCATCAACTTGATCTGCGGCGACAGGCTGCCTTGGCCCATCGGCAGGTTGCCGGCCAGACGCACACCCGCACCTACTTCACCCACTTCATAACGCTGCGAGTCGGTGTTCAGCGCCGCGGACGAACCGCTCTCGTTGATGCTGTCAATGTCCACCAGGCTGTAGCGTGCAGTCAGTTGCGGCTCGACCACGACGGTGCCCTGCAGGTTATAGCTGTAGCCCACCACTGTGTTCACACCCAGCAGGGTGCTGTCGTAGTCGGCCTTGGCCATGGTGCCGGCGATGCGGCGCTTGCCTTCGTTGTCGTTCAAGCCGTAGGTCAGGCTGCCGTCGACGAAGATGTTGCCTTCGGTGAAGCCGCCGTACAGGGTGAAGGCATGGCCGTCCACCTTGGTCTTGTTGCCGCTGTCGGCATCGACATCGGTGTTCAGGAAGCTGTAGGCCAGACCCAGGGTTAGCTGGTCGTTTAGCTTGCCATCGGCACCCACGGCGATGCCGTTGGTGCGGGCGTCATAACCGGCCACGCCGTCACGCAGATCCTGAGTGGCATCGCTGTGCAGCGCCTGCACCCAGACACCGGTTTGCTGGAAGGCATCGCCCGAGGACATGCCGCGCGCGCCGCCGGTACGACCGGCCGCGACGTTGCTGATCAGGGATTGGCCGGACACGGCCGCCTGGGTGGCGCCGCCGCTGATTTCCGGGGCCAGTTGCTGGATGACCTGGGCTTGCTGGGCGGGGGTGCCGCCAGTGAGCACTTGCCAAATCGGATCGTTTGCGGGCAGTACGCTCAGGGCTGGGGCGAAGGCCGCAGCTGCCTGAGCGGCGTTGGCCGTTCCCTTGTCCGAGCTGTTGCCTGGAGCAGTAATGACGTCCTCGATTTCAGACGCGCCCTTGCCAGTCACGGTGGCGATGACCTGGTTGCCTTCGGTAGCGAAGGTATCGACGTTGAGCAGTGTGGAACTACTGGTCACGCTGAGGCCGTTATCAATCAGCTCCCCAGCTTCGACCAAGGTGTACTGACTGCCTTCGGCGCTGAAATCGCTGCCTTTAGAAGCCAGCTTGATCTGCGAACCTTTGCCAAACTCAGCACTTCCTGTCACGAACAGCACCGGTTTGTTCGGGTCGGTAACGGTCGTCAGGGTCATGCCCAGAGAGGAGCCGGTGGCTACGCTCAGGTTACCTTCAATATCTGTATGGGCTTGGCCCAGCGCCAGTTGGCCAACAGTGCCGGCATTGCCGACAAATACGGTGCCATTGTCGCGCATGCGGATATCGGCATCTTCAGTCCAATCAGAGGTGCCGTTGTACACGACATTACCGACAATATTGATCTGGCTCAGATCAATGAGGTCACCGGAAATGGTGCTGCTGCCATTGCGACCGTCCCACTGCAAATTGACCTTGCCCATAGCAGTTTCGGCATCGATGGCTTCACTACCACCTAATATATCTCCGTGGTTATCAATAGTCAGTGTGCCTGCCTGATCACCGGCGATAGCGAATTCCTCTATTTCAATGGCGGTCTTATCGCCTTGAATAATGCCGCCATTTCGTATCTGGCGATTATCGTTATAACCAGCAAAGAAGTTGACGCCGTCAATTAATACAGCGGTCGATTGTTCACCAGTAGCGATGATTTCTCCATCATTATCGAGCTCAGATAGCAATGAGCCCATATCGAAATCCACTCCTGTGGCATATTCACCATTGACGTGAATTTTACCGTCATTGAGCACGCCGCCAATGTTCGAGTCGTGAACATATATCCCCACAGCGTCTTCACCAGAGACGCTTATCTCGCCAAAGTTTTCCAAGCCTCTCGGAATCTGGCTCCGTATAATTTCAATCCCTCCAGCCATGTCGCCGGATATCGTTATTTGGCCAGTGCTGGTGTTGGTGAGCTTATCACCCAAATCAGAATGCTGTACCCGAATTCCCCCTGCAGTGGTGCCGTCCGCGATTATGGTTCCTGTATTCTTTAATTCTTTGCCAATAGTGCTTGAGATTATATCCAAGCCATGTGCATCGTCATAGACAGGGCTTGTGTATTCATCGATGCCATCGCCATCCACATCAGTCCCAATGTAACGAATATTTCCACCGCTTATCGCTTTTAGGACGCCTTCATTGATTACATCACCCGTAATGGTGGTGTCTTCAATCATCATGACAACCGCATCGCCTTTTACTGACAGGCTGCCCTTGTTGATCACACCGCCATTAACGCTGCTGCGTCTATAGACTTCTCCAGCGGCTAGCGCATCTGCATCCGGGTGATACGCTCCCAATTCGAACGCTTCGTCGACCACATCAACGGTAGCGTCAAGAATCAGATCGCCATGGAATTCAACGCCCTCGAATTCAATACCGTCGCGATCTGCTTCAGTGCTCTGAAAGGAACCTGTGATCGTGGTGGTACCGGAAAAGTCCCGGTAGTCGTGGGCGATATAACCGTCTTTATAATCTGCAGTGCTGCCATTCAGAGCCAACCCAGCATGTGCGGATAGGGTAGTGCTGGTTACAGCAATGGCGAGCAGAGTTTTGCGAAAGCTGGAGGGAGTCACGTTTACTTCCTTGGTCCATGTGAAAAAGAACATTGATGACCATGCGGCGTCTGTGCATGGTGTCGATATGCCATTATATTTTTTGCAGTTTAACAGCCATATTTCTTATCACAAGATGTGCTCACGCATGCGGCTGCGATGAGTCTGGACTAGCTGCGCCTAGCCCTTGGGGTAAGGAAAGGTGGCTCTAACACATCACCTTTCGCGTCCGATGGGTGATTCTTCATAAGGCAGCCAAAGAGGAAGATGGCTTATGCATCCGTTCCTTAGCCAACCTGCTTCGCTAAATCCCGGGTTCTAAAACAACAAAACCCGGACAAGTCCGGGTTTCGCATACCTCAGGGCGGCTAGGCTGAAACCGCCTTAGGTGACTCGTCAGGCCGCAGTCGACCCATGCCCATGGGCGACCGGTGCTGTTTCTTCCTCTGGCGCGAATTTGGACAGGATGTGCGCCTTCATGCTGCGCGCCAGCTCCTCCTCATCGAAGAACACCATGCCCAGGTTGTCCTTGCGGAAGATCTCCGCCGCGTCCGGGCTGTGGGTGCGGATCACCACCTCGATGTCCGGGTTGAGCGTGCGGGCGATTTCCACCATGCGTTGCACATTCATCGGGTCCGGAGTGGCGATCACCAGCATCGCCGCTGTGCTGATATGGGCCTGGATCAGGGTGGCCGGGTCCGTGGAGTCGCCGCTCACCGCAGGCACGCCTTCGCTGCGGATTTTCTCCACGTATTCGCGGTTCTGCTCGACCACCACGAAGGGGATGTGCCGGCGCGCCAAAGAGCCACAGATGCGCCGGCCGACGCGGCCGTGGCCGACGACGACCACCTGACCTTCCAGGTATTTGCGCTCGGTACTCATCGGCAACACTGCCAGTGGGTCTTCGCGGTGTTCCAGCTTGCGAGCGAAGGACGAACGACGCAGCGCCCAGGCCTTGAGCGGCTTGACCAAGCCGAACATCACCGGGTTCAGGGCAATGGAAATCAGTGCTCCGGCCAGTACCAGGCTCACGCCTTCTGCTGGCATCAGGCCCAGCGACAGGCCGAGACCGGCCAGGATGAAGGAGAACTCGCCAATTTGCGCCAGGCTGGCGGCGACGGTCAGCGCCGTATTGAGCGGATAACGGAAAGCCAGCACCAGCGCGGCGGCTGCCAGGGTCTTGCCGAAGACAATAATGGCGACCACGGCCAGTACATGCAGCGGTTCGTCGAGCAGCACCTGAGGATCGAAGAGCATGCCGACCGAGACGAAGAACAGTACGGCGAAAGCATCGCGCAGCGGCAGGGATTCGCTGGCAGCACGGTGGCTGAGGTCAGACTCGCGCATCACCATGCCGGCAAAGAAGGCGCCAAGGGCGAAGGACACCGAAAACAGCGCGGCGGCGCCATAGGCGATGCCGATAGCAGCGGCAATCACCGCCAGGGTGAACAGTTCGCGCGAGCCGGTCTTGGCGACTTGCAGCAGCATCCACGGCAGGATGCGCCGACCGGCAATCAGCATCACGGCGACAAAGCCGGACACCAGCAGCAGGGTTTTGCCCAGGCTGTACCAGATCGATTCACCGCCATTGTCCACCACGGTGCCGCCCAGCACGCCGGCCAGGGGAGGCAGCATGACTAACACCAGAACGGTGGCCAGGTCCTCGACGACTAGCCAGCCCACGGCAATCCGTCCGTTCATCGAATCGAGGATGCCGCGGGACTCCAGTGCCTTGAGCAGCACCACGGTACTGGCGCACGACAGCGACAGGCCGAAGATCAGCCCCGCACCTATGCTCCAGCCCCACCAGTGGGCGACAGCCATGCCAAGCAGCGTGGCCAGACTCATCTGCACCACCGCGCCAGGCAAGGCGATTTTCTTCACCGCCAGCAAGTCATCGAGGGAGAAATGCAGGCCGACGCCGAACATCAGCAGCATGACGCCTATTTCGGAAAGCTGTGAGGCCAGCTCGATGTCGGCGACAAAACCCGGCGTGGACGGACCGAGCAAAATACCGGCGAACAGGTAACCAATCAGTGCCGGGAGCTTCAGCTTCTCGGCGATGAAGCCGAAGATCAGGGCCAGGCCGAAGCCCCCGGCCAGGGTGGTGATAAGCGAGATGTTATGTTCCATCAAGGTTCCTGTGTGAGGGCCACGGGCGGCCGAAAGCCGGTCAACATGACGTGACTAACTGAAGAAAAGTAAAGACTCCGAGTAGGCCGGAGCAGGCATTATTGAGGCGCACAAACAGACAGACAGCGCACCCAATGTCCTAGGCAGTTGCCCAGGCGCGAAGGAAAGACCTACGACAGGGTCAGCACATTGGACAAAAAAATGCGGATGCAGGTCACCGCAAAAAAAGAATTCCCGAGGTAACGGCTGTCTAGGGTATTCAAGGGCACAAGTGTCGTAAAGGCGAAATTTTATGGCGCTTTAAGACAACCTTCGATCGTTATGTCGCGTCCAAAGATGGAGCGCTAGACGTGACTGCGGCGGGAGATCTTCGCTGTGAGCTCACAGCCCCAGCAAGAAGCCCCGCATCAGCGCGGTGCCCAGTGAAGGGCCCGCTTCTGATCGGGGGTGTTTCTCTTAGGTCACCTCGGCCGTATCGGCTGCGGTATCCGGGCGCTTGGCATAGTGCTGGGCAAGAACTGCGCACACCATCAACTGAATCTGGTGAAAGATCATCAGCGGCAGGATCAGCGTGCCAATGGCGCCGCCGGCAAACAGCACCTGTGCCATGGGTACGCCGGTGGCCATGCTTTTTTTCGAGGCACCGAACAGTAAGGTAATGCGGTCTTCCTGATTCAAGCCCATTCGGCGACCGATGAACTCGACGATCACCAGCACCAGTGCCAGGAACAGTGTGCAAACCACGCAGAGAATCAGTAGACGCGGCATTGGGATCAGCTCCCAGATGCCGCCGATGACCGCCGCGCTGAAGGCGGTGTAGACCACCAACAGGATCGAGCCCTGATCGACGAAGCGCAGCCAGTCCTTGTTGCGGTTGACCCAGTTGCCAATTAGCGGGCGCATGAGTTGCCCGGCGATGAATGGCACCAGCAGTTGCAGGACGATCTTGCCAATGGCATCCAGCGTTGAGCCGCCCTGACCTTCCACATCCATCAACAGCATGACCAGCAAGGGCGTGAGGAAGATGCCCAGAAGGCTGGACGCGGCGGCGCTGCAGATTGCCGCGGGAATATTGCCCCGTGCCAGCGACGTGAAGGCAATGGCCGACTGCACGGTAGCCGGCAGTGCGCACAGATAAAGCATGCCCAGATACAGCTCGTTGCCCAGCAGGGGGAACAGCAGCGGTTTGAGCGCGAGGCCCAGCATGGGGAACAGTATGAAGGTGCACCCGAAGATCAGCAGGTGCAGGCGCCAGTGGGTGGCGCCGGAAATGATCGCCTCTCGCGATAGCTTGGCACCGTGCAGGAAAAACAGCAGGGCAATGGCCAGGTTGGTGATCCACTCGAAGGCCACGGCGCCCTGGCCGCTGGCGGGCAGAAAGGTGGCGAGTAGCACTACGCCAATCAGAATCTGGGTGTAGGCATCGGGAATGAAACGGGACAGCGCCATGATTGTTCTCGTAGTTGCGGGCGAGTGACGGCGCACACTACCCTGTTCGCCTCTTGCCGACTAACGCCAATGAGCCCACTAATGTCGACTAAAGGACAAGACTACGCCGTGCGCAGCAGTCTTTTCGAGCTGAAAAGGTTGCCGCGCCCACTGTACGGACAGGTCGAATCGCTGCCCAATCGGGCGCTTACCTACCAGCACAGCCATCCGTGGGTGCAACTCTCCTATGCCACCCAGGGGGTGCTGGAAGTGCAGACCCGCGCCGGGCGCTTCATCGCGCCGCCGCAGCGCGCGGTATGGGTACCGGCGGGGATGCCGCACCGGGTGTTCAGCACGCCGCAAACGGAAATGCGCAGCCTGTATCTGGAATGCAATGTGACCACATGGGCACCGCCGAGCTGCCGGGTGCTAGAGGTCAGCCCGCTACTGCGGGAACTGATTCGTACCTTCAGTCTCCTGCCGGAGGATTATGACGAAGAGGGTGCAGCGGGACGGCTGGCGCAGGTGCTGCTCGACCAATTGGCCAGCGCCGCAGAAGTCGATCTGGCTCTGCCGCTGCCCCAGGACAAACGCTTGCGACAGATCTGTCGCAACCTGCAGGCCCACCCGGAGCAGCAGACCACCCTGGGCGACTGGGGCCTGCAGCTAGGGGTGTCGGAAAAGACCCTGAGCCGTCTGTTCTTGCGCGAGACCGGGCTGAGTTTTCGCGCCTGGCGTCAGCGTCTGCGCTTGCTCGGTGCGTTGGCGCCGCTGGAACGCGGTGAACGGGTCACCGACGTGGCACTGGCCTGCGGTTACGACTCAACCTCGGCATTCATCGCCGCGTTTCGCCAGCTGTTCGACTGCACGCCAGGGGAGTTTTTTCGCGAAACCTGAGCCTACCGTCAGTGAGGCAAACGCACCAGCCGCTCGGCATAACCGTCCTGATCGCTGCCGTCCAGCTTCAGCCGACCCTGGGCTGCCAGCTCCCGGGCACGCCAGTAAAGAAACACATCAGTAGGAAAAAAGCCGTCGCAGTGGGCCATGACCTCGGCCAGGGCGCGCGCCAGCGGCTGCCACTCAGCGGAACAGGCGGCCAGCAGCGGCTCATCGATATAGGCATGGGCGCGCGACTGGAAACGCCCGGCGCGCCACAGGCGGATCGCTGCGTTGTCGTTTATGGCTGCCTGCCACTGCGCGGCCAATTGCTGGCGGCGGGACGCGTCGAGCCGGTGGTGGTGTTGATAGAGGTCGACCAGTTCTTCGCGGCGACGCAGGGAAACCGCGCGGCGTGGCCGCAGCTGTAGATTGCCACAGGCGACCTCCCACAATTCGACCGGCGAACCGGCCAGGGCATGAGCTATCCGCGCCAGCAACAACTGCTCGGAGCAGCTGTCGCCGTGCCAAACCGTCACGGCCCGTGGGCCGTGGGCCAGCCCGCTCAGCCAGCGAGCCTCGCGGACCAGTTCGCCGGCGAAGTCCGGCACCGGCTGGAGCAATGCGGGCCAGAGCGACTGCCAGTAGGCAATCCGTTGGGCGCAGGGCGGCTGGTCGATATCAATCAGCGGCCCGACGGCCAGGTCGTCGTGCAGCACGCGTAGCGATTGCGCGGCGATGTGCTCGCCGAGCACGTGCGTCACGCCCTCGACCGCCAGATCCCCGCACACCAGATGCCACATGGCAGGACATCCTGTTACCACAGGTTCAGTCGGGCTTCTTCAACTTCGGATTGGGGAAGAACTGCACCGTATGGCTCTTCGCCGCCGCCGGTTTGGGAGCATGCGGGGTCACCCTCGTGCCGAGCTCCTTGGGCACGGAAATGCCCTGGGCGTTGAGCGTATCGGCAAAACCGCAGGCCACGCATTCGCGGTGCGGAACGTCGTCGACGTCCCACATCTTGATGGTGTCTTGGGCTTCGCAGGCTGGGCATACCGCGCCAGCGATAAAGCGTTTTTTCACATCGTTCATGCGATTTCCTCGGTCAGACCGCTGTGACGCAGCAGCGCGTCGATGCTCGGCTCGCGGCCACGGAAAGCGACGAACAGGTCCATCGGTTCCTGGGCGCCGCCCTGGGCCAGAATCGCCTCGCGGAACGCGCGGCCGGTCTCGGGGTTGAGCACGCCCTGCTCCTCGAACAGCGAGAAGGCATCGGCGGACAGCACCTCGGCCCACTTGTAGCTGTAGTAACCCGCCGCGTAACCACCGGCGAAGATGTGCGCGAAGCTGTTGGCGAAGCGGTTCCACACCGGTGGGCGCATCACCGAGACCTCGTTGCGCACCGCGTTCAGCACGTCGAGTACGCTGCGGCCGTCGCCGTGGGTGGCGTGCAGTTCGAAGTCGAAGATGGAGAATTCCAGCTGACGCACCATCATCATGCCGGACTGGAAATTCTTCGCCGCCAGCATCTTGTCGAGCAGCTCTTGAGGCAGCGGCTCGCCGGTCTGGTAGTGGCCGGAAATCAGCGCCAGGCCGTCCGGCTCCCAGCACCAGTTTTCCATGAACTGGCTGGGCAGCTCGACGGCGTCCCAGGCCACGCCGTTGATGCCGGAGGCGCCGGCATGCTCGACCCGGGTCAGCAGGTGGTGCAGGCCGTGGCCGAATTCGTGGAACAGCGTGGTCACCTCGTCGTGGGTGAGCAGCGCCGGCTTGCCGGCTTCGGCAGGGGTAAAGTTGCACACCAGGTTGGCCACCGGGCTGATCAGCGTGCCGTCGGCGCTGCGGCGCTTGTCACGGGCGCCATCCATCCAGGCGCCGCCGCGCTTGTTGGCGCGGGCGTAGAGGTCGAAGAAGAAGCGTCCCACGTGCTCGCCGTTCTCGCGAATTTCGAACAGGCGCACGTCCGGGTGCCAGCGGTCGAACTCGGTCAATTCACGAATCTCGATGCCGTACAGCTGTTGCACGATGGCGAACAACCCGGACAGCACCTTGTCGATCGGGAACCAGGCACGCACCGCTTCCTGGGACAGGTCGTAACGCGCCTGGCGCAGTTTTTCGGCAAAGTAGCCGGCGTCCCAGCTCTGCAGGTCGCTTACGCCGTGTTCGGCGGCGAAGGCCTTGAGTTGCTCAAGGTCGCGTTGGGCAAACGGCTTGCTGCGCACGGCCAGGTCACGCAGGAAGCTCAGCACCTGCTCGCTGGAGTCGGCCATCTTGGTGGCCAGCGACAGGTCGGCGAAATTGGCGAAGCCGAGCAGCTTGGCCAGCTCCTGGCGCAAGTCGAGAATCTCGGCCATCAGCGGGCCGTTGTCGTGCTGGCCGGCATTCGGGCCCTGGTCCGAGGCGCGGGTTGCGTAGGCGGTGTAGACCTCTTCGCGCAGGTTGCGGTCATCGGCGTAGGTCATCACCGCGTAATAGCTGGGGAATTCCAGGCTGATCAGCCAGCCGTCGAGGTTCTTCGCCTGGGCGGCCTGGGCCATTTGCGCTTTGGCAGAGTCGGGCAGGCCGGCCAGTTGCGCGTCGTCGACCAGGTGCTTGGTCCAGGCCTGGGTGGCATCCAGCAGCTGGTTGGAAAAGCGACTGGTCAGCTCGGAAAGACGCATCTGGATTTCGCCGTAACGCTGCTGCTCGGTCGGCGGCAGGTCGATGCCGGACAGGCGGAAGTCCCGCAGGCTGTGCTCGAGGATGGTCTTTTGCGCCACATCGAACCCTGCCGCCGCGGGACTTGCGGCCAGTGCCTGATAAGCGGCAAACAGCTCCGGGTTCTGTCCCAGCTCGGTGGAATACTCGGACAGCTTGGGCAGGCAGGCCTCATAGGCGGCGCGCAGTTCGGGACTGTTGCACACGGCGTTGAGGTGGCTGACCGGGCTCCAGGCCCGGCCCAGGCGCGCGCCCAGCTCGTCGAGGGCCAGCACCAGACCGTCCCAGCTCGGCGCGGCCTGCCGGGGCTTGAGCAGCTCGACCACGGCCGCACGGCTGTCGGCGAGAATCTGGTCGATGGCCGGTTCGACGTGTTCGGGGCGAATCAGCGAATAGGGCGGCAGGTCGAATTCTTGAAGAAGGGGATTGCTGGCAGTCACGGGCATCACCTGTAGGCAAAAAGGGCTTGGGACCAGGGTAGGCATTGTCCACATGCCCGCCATCTTAATTACAATCTGCGCCGACCGCAGCCCAAGAGGAGTCTATCGTGGCGATTCGTACCTACCAGACCATCACGCCGCAGCTCGGCGAGCGCGTGTTTGTGGATAACACCGCCGTGCTGATCGGCGATATCCAGTTGGGTGCCGACAGCTCGGTGTGGGCCCAGGCGGTAATCCGCGCCGACATGCACCGTATCCGCATTGGCGCGCGCACCAGCATTCAGGACGGCTGCGTGCTGCACATCACCCACCCGGGCCCGTACAACCCCGAGGGCTTTCCGCTGATCGTCGGCGACGAAGTGACCGTCGGCCACAAGGTCTGCCTGCATGGCTGCACGCTGGGTAACCGCATCCTGGTTGGCATGGGCAGCATCATCATGGACGGCGCCGTGGTGGAAGACGAGGTGATGATCGGCGCCGGCAGCCTGGTGCCGCCGGGCAAGCGCCTGGAGCGTGGCCATCTGTATGTCGGCAGCCCGGTGAAGCAGGTGCGGGCACTGACCGAGCAGGAAAAGGCCTATTTCAGCTACACCGCGGGCAACTACGTGAAGCTCAAGGATCAACACCTGGCCGAAGGCTACGACCGCTGATGCATCACGAAACGATTCTTTTTGACCTCGACGGCACCCTCACCGACCCGCGTGAAGGGATCACCCGTTCGGTGCAATACGCCCTCGCCCAGCTGAATATCCACGAGCCGGATCTAACCGCGCTGGAGCACTTCATCGGCCCGCCGCTGCTGCAATGCTTCATGAGCAGTTATGGCTTGGACGAGGCCACCGCCTGGCAGGCGGTCAACCATTACCGGGAGCGCTTCAAGGTCACCGGGCTGTATGAAAACCGCCCGTTCGACGGCATCGAGGCCTTGCTCGGCATGCTCCGCGATCAAGGCCGCACGCTGTACATCGCCACCAGCAAGCCGACGGTGTTCGCCGTCGAGATCGCCAGCCACTTCGGCTTCGACCGCCATTTCAAGGTGATCTATGGCAGCGAGCTGGACGGGACGCGCACCGACAAGGTCGACTTGATCGCCCACCTGGTGGCGTGTGAACAACTCGATCCGAGTGGGGCACTGATGATCGGCGACCGCAAGCACGACCTGATCGGCGCCAAGCGCAACGGCCTGGATTGCGTGGCGGTGGGCTATGGCTTTGGTAGTGCGCAAGAGCTGGCGGCCGAAACGCCGAACTGGCATTACCCGACCCTGTCTGAGCTGCACCGGGCGTTCGAGCGTTAAAACCAGCAAACGGCGCTTATTTAGTGACTTTCATCACCAGGCGGCGCACCAGTGGAGCGACCAGCAGAACGGTGGGGAAGGCCACCAGCCAGGTGGTGAGCGCCGATTTGGGCCAGGCGCGCAGGACGTCGGTGCTCCAGCCCTGATTGAGTACCAGCACGACGGCGGACACCACGCAGGTCATGATCGCCGACAGCAGAGCGCCGAACAGCACGGGGGCAAAACGAGTGGGCAAACGCATAGCGGCCTCCTGAAGGGGGCGGCCATTGTAGAGGGGTGGATCACAGATGGCGAAACAGGATCAGGGCGGCAGTGGCCGCGCCGACTTCCACCGCGAGCACCAGGCGCGGGCCGAAGCCGAGGCACAGCGCCTGTTGGCGGCGCGGGAACAGTGGCAGGGCCGCTGGTTGGCCTGGGTGGCCGGCGAGCTGTACGGCCTGAGCCCACCAGCCTATGCCAACATGGTGCGTCGCGAGCTGAGCCGTTTGAGTGACGCGGCAGAGCCGTGAGTCGAATCGCTCGTCGCTCAGAGCGGCCGGCCAATAGCGTGTTTTCCGTGATCGTTCCCACGCAAGCGTGAGAATGATCACCATCAGGCCTGAACGCTCAGCCCGTACTCGGCGGACGCATCCTGCAACCACAGCCACCAGTAATCCGCGAAGCTGCGCCGAATCAGCAGTTCCCAGGTGTCTTCGGCCGTGTGGCGAATCACCAGTTGCGACTTGGCGAATACGGTGCCGACCGCTTTGCCCACCGGGAAGTTATGGGGGTGCACGTCGTAGCTGGTGGATTTCATCAGCACCTGGCGCACGTTCGGACCGCTGAGTTCGAGGAGCTGCTGACCACCGCTGACATTGACGACTGCGATGTGCAGGGCGCCCAGCGCGTCACGAAGTTTTTTCTCGGCGGCGAATTCTTCGCCGCTCGGGACAATCAGCAGCCACTCATCCGGCCCCAGCCATTGCAGGCTGGTTTCGCCGTCGACAACGACGCTCAGCGCGCCCGGCAACTCCATGCCGGTTGCCTCACGCACGCCAGCGGCGAAGGCGGCATCGTGGCCATTGCCACGCAGGATCAGGTGGCCGAGGAGTTTTTTCTCACGCACGGTCACGCCGGTGTTTTGACGACCCTGGCCCACCCGGCTGGCGAGGTCGGCATGGTGCAGCGCCGATTCGGCTTTGGCCCCGGTGGTTGGGCGTTGCGGGTAGACATTGGCTGCGGTCATACAGGCACCTGTTGCTGATTTGATTGATCATGCCTACGCGGAGCTTGGGGGATCGAGTTACACGTTCTGGCGATCCCCCTGCGGATCGAAGAACACCGACGAAACGATTTCCGCCTCGATCACGCTGCCGTCAGCCAGCGGTGCGAACACCCGCTCACCGATACGCTTCAAGCCGCCCTTCACCACACCCAGGGCAAACGAATAGCCGAGGGAGTTGTGCAGGTAGCTGGAGGTCACATGCCCCACCATGCTCATCGGGATCGCTTGCTGGGCGTCGAACACCAATTGCGTGCCCTCCGGCAGCCATTGGGTCGGGTCGATCGGCTTGAGGCCGACCAGCTGTTTGCGCTGATCACTCAGGCAGTTCTTGCGGTTCATGCCCCGCCAGCCGATCCACGGGAACGGTTTGCTACGACCCACGCACCAGCCCATGTTCAGGTCGTCCGGGGTCATCGAGCCGTCGGTGTCCTGGCCGACGATGATGAAGCCCTTCTCGGCCCGCAGCACATGCATGGTCTCAGTGCCGTAGGGGGTCAGGTTGTACGGTTCGCCGGCCTCGACGATTTTTTCCAGCACGCCCATGGCGTAGTCGGCCTGCACGTTGATCTCGTAGGACAGTTCGCCGGTATACGAAATGCGGAACACTCGCGCCGGCACGCCACCCACCCGGCCTTCTTTCCAGGTCATGAACGAAAAGGCTTCGTTGCTCAGATCGATGTCGGTGATCTGACCGAGCAGTGCGCGGCTGTTCGGCCCTGACAGCGTCAGGGTTGCCCAGTGGTCCGTCACGGAGGTGAAGTACACCTTCAGGTCCGGCCATTCGGTCTGGAGGTACATATCCAGCCATTGCAGCACGCGTGCAGCGCCGCCGGTGGTGGTGGTCATCAGGAAATGGTTGTCGGCCAGGCAGGCCGTTACGCCGTCGTCGAACACCATACCGTCTTCCTTGCACATCAGGCCGTAGCGGGCCTTGCCCACGTCGAGCTTGGTCCAGGCATTGGTGTAGACGCGGTTGAGGAACTCGCGTGCGTCCGGACCCTGGATGTCGATCTTGCCCAGGGTCGACGCGTCCAGCAGGCCGACGCCGTCGCGCACGGCGTTGCATTCGCGCTTGACCGCGGTGTGCAGGTCTTCACCGTTTTTCGGGAAGTACCGCGGCCGCTTCCACTGACCCACGTCTTCAAACTCGGCGCCTTGCTGCACGTGCCAGTGGTGCAACGCAGTGAAACGCACAGGTTCGAAGAGGTGCCCACAATGGCGGCCGGCCACGGCGCCGAACGTTACCGGCGTGTAGTTCGGACGGAACATGGTGGTGCCCATCTGCGCGATGGTCACGTTCAGCGCACGGGCCGCGATGGCCAGACCGTTGACGTTGCCGAGCTTGCCCTGGTCGGTGCCGAAGCCCAGCGCGGTGTAGCGCTTGAGGTGTTCAACCGACTCGAAGCCCTCGCGGGTCGCCAGTTCGATGCCGCCGGCAGTGACGTCGTTCTGGAAGTCAACGAATTGCTTCGGTGCGCGCGCAGCGTTCTTTTCATGGGGCACCTGGAACAGCGCCAGGGTCGGCTCTTCCCGAGCGCTCAAGGTGCTGGGCAGTGTTGCTTCGACCGCGCCGAAACCCGCTTCGCTGGCGGCGCGGGCACCGCCTTCAACACCATCGGCCAGGGTGTCGCCGAGGCCATACACGCCGTTGATGCCGCCGACGCAGATGCGTTTCTGCGGTGCTTCGCCCGGTACGAAACCGAGAATGTCTTCACGCCAGATCGGCTTGCCGCCCAGGTGCGACGCCAGGTGAACCACCGGGCTGTAACCACCGGAACTGGCGATCAGGTCGCACTCGAGCCACTCGCCCGGGCTGGTGACGGCGTGCGCTTTGACATCGATCGCAGCCACGCGCGCGGTGGTCACGCGTTTGTGGCCCCCGGCCTCGATCACGGCAGCGCCGGTGAGGATGCGGATACCTTTGGCGCGTGCTTCTTCCACCTGCGCACCGCGAGGGTTGCTGCGGGCGTCGGCGATGGCCACCACGTGCAGGCCGGCATCGAGCCAGTCCAGTGCGGCGCGGTAGGCGTGATCGTTATTGGTGCTCAGGACAAGCTTCCTGCCCGGCGCCACACCGTAACGACGCACGTACGTCGACACCGCGCCGGCCAGCATGTTGCCCGGCACGTCGTTGTTGCCGTACGCCAGTGGACGCTCGTGCGCGCCGGTCGCCAGCACCACGCGCTTGGCGCGAACCCGGTGCATGCGCTGACGCACCTGGCCGATCGGTGCGCGGTCGCCGAGGTGATCGGTGCGGCGCTCGTGAATGGTCAGGAAGTTATGATCGTGGTAACCGTTGACCGTGGCGCGCTGCAACAGCAGCACGTCAGCGGTGTTGTTCAGTTCATCGATGACGCGGGCAACCCATTCCATGGCGGGCTTGCCGTCGAGGCTTTCACGGGAATCGAGCAAGCTGCCGCCGAACTCTTCCTGCTCATCGGCCAGAATCACCCGGGCACCGCTGCGCGCGGCGGCCTGTGCCGAGGCCAGACCGGCGGGGCCCGCGCCGACGATCAGTACGTCGCAGTGCTGATTCATGGCGTCGTAGGTGTCCGGATCGTTCTCGGTCGGCGAGCGGCCAAAGCCGGCGGCCTTGCGAATGTACTTCTCGTACGTCATCCACAGCGATTGCGGGTACATGAAGGTTTTGTAGTAGAAACCCGGTGGCATCAGTGGGCCGCCGACCTTGCCGAGGATTGCCATCATGTCGTTGTTCACGCTCGGCCAGCCGTTGGTGCTGGTGGCGACCAGGCCGTGGTACAGCGCTTGTTGCGTGGCCCGTACGTTGGGGATCTGCGTGGCTTCGGTCGCGCCGATCTGCAGCACGGCGTTCGGCTCTTCGGCACCGGCGGCGACGATGCCGCGTGGACGGGAGAACTTGAAGCTGCGACCGATGATGTCGACACCGTTGGCCAACAGGGCCGCAGCCAGGGTATCGCCTGCAAAGCCTTGGTACCTCTGGCCGTTGAAGGTGAAGCTGAGAACTTTGCTGCGGTCGATCCGTCCGCCACTAGGCAGGCGATTGATCTGGCTCATGCCTGCTCTCCCTAAGCCGTGGTGGCCGTTATAGGGCTGTTGGTCGTGTCGGTGAATTGTGGTGTGGCGCCGATCCTGTAGGTTTCGAAAATCTCATAGGTCACGGTGTCACGGGTAACGTTGAAGTACTGACGGCAACCGGCGACGTGAACCCACAGCTCGTGGTGCAGGCCGCGCGGGTTGTCGCGAACGTACAGGTAGTCGCCCCACGCCTCGTCGGTGCAACTGCTCGGGTCCAACGGACGCGGAATATGCGCCTGGCCGGATGCGTGGAACTCTTCTTCGGAGCGCAGTTCGCCGCAGTGAGGACAGAAGATCTGCAACATGGTGGATTCTCCTGTTAGTGGGCAACCGCAGCAGCGCCGTGTTCGTCGATCAACGCACCGGTGTGGAAACGGTCGATGGAGAAGGGCCCAGCCAAGGGATGCATTTCACCCTTGGCCAGACTGGCCGCAAACACGTTGCCCGAGCCAGGAGTTGCTTTGAAGCCACCGGTACCCCACCCGCAGTTGAAGAACAGGTTGGGTACCGGGGTTTTCGAAATGATCGGGCACGCATCCGGTGTGATGTCGACGATGCCGCCCCATTGACGGTTCATGCTGACGCGCGACAACACCGGGAACATCTCGACGATGGCCTGAAGGGTGTGCTCGATCACCGGGTACGAACCGCGCTGGCCGTAGCCGTTGTAGCCGTCGATACCGGCGCCGATCACCAGGTCGCCCTTGTCGGACTGGCTGATGTAGCCGTGCACGGCATTGGACATGATCACGCTGTCGATAATCGGCTTGAGCGGCTCGGATACCAGCGCTTGCAGCGGATGGGACTCGATTGGCAGACGGAAACCGGCCAGTTTGGCCATGTGACCGGAATTGCCGGCTGTGACGACACCGACGCGCTTGCCGCCGATGAAGCCCTGGCGGGTCTCGACACCGATGCACACGCCGTTTTCCTTGCGAAACCCGGTCACTTCGGTCTGCTGGATCAGGTCCACACCCAAGGCGTCGGCGGCACGGGCATAGCCCCAGGCCACGGCATCGTGACGCGCCACGCCGCCGCGACGCTGGACGGTGGCGCCCATCACCGGGTAACGGGTGTTCCTGGAACAGTCGAGGTACGGAATCTCGTCGGCCACTTGTCTGGCATCGAGCAATTCGCCGTCTATGCCGTTGAGGCGGTTGGCGCTGACCCGGCGCTGGGAATCACGGATGTCCTGCAGGCTGTGGCACAGGTTGTAAACCCCACGCTGGGAAAACATCACGTTGTAGTTCAGCTCCTGGGACAGGCCTTCCCAGAGTTTCATCGCGTGTTCGTACAGGTGCGCCGACTCGTCCCACAGGTAGTTGGAGCGAACGATGGTGGTGTTGCGCGCGGTGTTACCGCCGCCCAGCCAGCCTTTCTCGACCACCGCCACGTTGGTGATGCCGTGTTCCTTGGCCAGGTAGTAGGCGGTCGCCAGACCATGCCCGCCACCGCCGACGATGACCACGTCGTAGACGTTTTTCGGGGTCGGCGTGCGCCACATGCGCTGCCAGTTTTCATGGTGGCTGAGGGAGTGCTTGAAGAGGCCGAAGCCGGAATAGCGTTGCATAACATCCACTCCAAAATCGTGCTCAGCGACAAATCGGGGGCTGAGGGTCGTTCGGAACAGCTTTTTTATTGACGTGGTGGGGGCGCGATCCACTGCTGCAGTGCATCTATTTCTTTGCCGGTAAGAGCCTGATGGATCCAACTGGTCAAGAACGGCGGTATTGGCATCACGAACACTGAATCGTAGCCGTGTTTGATAAATACGCCGGCCATGGTTCGGGCGTTGTCGATCAACCCCCTTGATGGGGTGCGCAACGGAGCGAGGCCCGACTCTTGTGCGGCCTTTTGTAATCGGTGTCGCTCGCTACAGGTGGGTTGGCTGGAAGCTTGAAGACGAACGAGCACCCCGCCGGCGGAGTTTCAGCCGTGCGGCGGGGTACTCAGATGACTCGGTGTTTTTATCCCCACACCGTGCAATGGGCGAGGCCGCCCGACATCGGAATGCCGCAGCGCTCGGTTTGAGCTATCAGGCCAGCTCGTCAAAGCACTCGGCGATAATCTCCAGGCCGCGCTTGAGTTGCTCGTCCGGTACGGTCAGCGGCACCAGCACGCGGATCACGTTGTAATAGGAGCCGCAGGACAACAGGATCAACCCCTTCTCGCGAGCGCGGACGACAATCTGGCTGACCAGCTCGGCATTGGGCTGATGCGGATCACCGTCCTTGAACAGCTCGATGGCGACCATGGCGCCTAGGCCGCGCACTTCGCCAATCACCGAATGTTTGCTCTGCACCTCGCGCAGGGCGGCCTTGATGGTTTCGCCCACGGTCTGGCTGCGCTCCAGCAGATTTTCCTCCTCGAATACCTCCATGACGGCGAGGGCCGCTGCGCAGGCGATTGGGCTGCCCGCGTAGGTGCCGCCCAAGCCGCCGGGGGCGATGGCGTCCATGTACTCGGCCTTGCCGCACACCCCAGACAGCGGGAAACCGCCGGCAATGGACTTGGCGAAGGTGGTCAAATCGGCCACCACGCCCATCTGCTCCATGGCGAAGAACGTACCGGTACGCCCGGCGCCAGTCTGCACTTCATCGGCAATCAGCAGAATGCCGTGCTGGTCGCACAGCGCACGCAAACGCTGCATAAAAGGCTTGGGTGCGGCGTAAAAACCGCCCTCGCCCTGGACCGGTTCGATGATGATCGCCGCGATATCACGGGGTTCGGCGTCGTTCTTGAAGATGCGCTCGATGCTGGCCATGGCGTCATCCACACTGACGCCGTGCAGCGCGTTGGGGTACTGGGCGCGGAACACGCCACCGGGCATCAGGCCCATGCCGGCGGCATAGGGCACCTGCTTGCCGGTCAGCGACAGGGTCATCATCGTGCGCCCATGGTAGGCGCTGGTGAAGGCAATCACCCCGGCGCGGCCGGTGGCGGCACGGGCGATCTTCACTGCGTTTTCGACGGCTTCCGAGCCACTGGTGACCAGCAGGGTCTTCTTGGCGAAGTCTCCCGGTACGCGCGCGGCGATCTTCTCGCACACCTCGACATAAGGTTCGTAGGCCAGCACCTGGAAGCAGGTGTGGCTGAGCTTGGTCAGTTGCTCCTGTACGGCAGCGACCACTTTGGGGTGCAGATGACCGGTGTTGAGCACCGCAATGCCGCCGGCGAAATCGATGTACTCACGGCCTTCGACGTCCCACACCGTGGCGTTTTCGGCGCGCTCGGCGAAGATCGGGTGAATCTGGCCGACGCCACGCGGGACGGCAGCCATGCGGCGTTGCATCAGCGATTGGTTGGTTTTGCTCATGGTGTCCTCTATCGGCGCTCAGGTGCGGTTCGGAGACGTAAAAGCGAGTCGATGCTGGGTTTACAGCCCCAGGCACAGGTATTTGATTTCCAGGTAATCCTCGATGCCGTATTTGGAGCCCTCGCGGCCCAGGCCCGAGGCCTTGATGCCGCCAAACGGCGCCACTTCGTTGGAGATCAGCCCGGTGTTGATGCCGACCATGCCGTACTCCAGTGCCTCGGCGACGCGGAACACCCGCGACAGGTCGCGCGCATAGAAATACGAGGCCAGGCCGAATTCAGTGTCGTTGGCCATGGCGATCACTTCGGCCTCATCCTTGAAGCGGAACAGCGGCGCCAACGGCCCAAAGGTTTCCTCGCGGGAAATCTTCGCGCTTTTCGGGACGTTCACCAGGATGGTCGGCTCGAAGAAGCTGCCGCCCAACGCATGGGGTTTGCCGCCGGTGACAATCTCGGCGCCCTGGCCCAGCGCATCGGCGATGTGTTCCTCGACCTTGGCCACCGCCTTGTCATCGATCAGCGGGCCGGTGGTCACGCCTTCGTCGAGGCCGTTGCCGATCTTCAGCGTGGCCACGGCGGCCTTGAGCTTTTCCACAAAGGCGTCATACACCCCGTCCTGGATGTACAGGCGGTTGGCGCACACGCAGGTCTGTCCGGCGTTGCGGTATTTCGAAGCCATGGCGCCTTCCACTGCCTTGTCCAGGTCGGCATCGTCGAAGACGATGAAGGGCGCGTTGCCGCCCAGCTCTAGGGACAGCTTCTTGATGTCCTGGGCGCACTCGGCCATCAACTGGCGGCCGATCTCGGTCGAGCCGGTGAAGCTCAGCTTGCGCACGATGGGGTTGCTGGTCAGCTCACCGCCGATCTCGCCCGCTGAGCCGGTGACCACGCTGAACACGCCCTTGGGAATCCCGGCACGCTCGGCCAGTTCGGCCAGGGCCAGTGCCGAGAAAGGCGTTTGCGAGGCGGGTTTGAGCACCATGGTGCAGCCGGCGGCCAGCGCCGGACCAACCTTGCGGGTGATCATCGCCGCCGGGAAGTTCCAGGGGGTGATCGCCGCGGTGACGCCGATCGGCTGCTTGATGACGATGATGCGCTTGTCTGCTTGGTGACCGGGAATGGTATCGCCATAGATGCGCTTGGCTTCCTCGGCAAACCATTCCAGGAACGACGCGGCATAGGCGATCTCGCCCTTGGCCTCGGCCAGCGGCTTGCCCTGCTCCAGGGTCATCAGCCGGCCCAGATCGTCCTGGTTTTCCAGTAACAGTTCATGCCAGCGGCGCAGCTTCTGCGCGCGCTCCTTGGCGGTCAGGGCGCGCCAGGCAGGCAATGCCCGATTGGCGGCGTCGATGGCGCGGCGCGTCTCGGCCGCGCCCATTTTTGGCACCGAACCCAATACCTCGTTGGTGGCGGGGTTGGTCACCTGAAGCGCCTGGCCGCTGTCGGCATCCTGCCAGGCGCCATCGATATAGGCCTGCTGACGAAACAAAGTGGGATCGTTGAGCTGCATTGAAACCTCCTGTGCCAACGCCCGGCGCCGGCAGGATTGAATGAGGGAACGCGCTTTCTGGTCGGTCTGTGGGGCTGCCGCCCACATTCGCTATCGCTCGTTCGCTCAAAACGGTCTGTTTGAAATACTGAACAAATCCTAGGAGCTTGTGGGGTGAAGGGCAATGGTCTGTTCGAGAAAATAAACATCACTGTCCAGACTTTTCCTCAGTGAATGCCCTTCGGCTCAAACCCATGTCGGCGTGAAGGCCCACGCCTGGCTGCAGGCGATACCCCGCCAGTATCGGATGGATACCGAATCAGTATTAGACTCGCCGGTCATTTTCCCAGAATGTAAATCCAAGCGTGTTCGCAACGCGAGCAGGACACGACTGAAAACCCACATAAATCCAAAAAAACTGGGATGACGAAGAACACCACTGTTTTTCGTCGCGGAGAAGCACATGAAGACTAACAACGAACTGGCTGTCGCCCGTCGTAAAGCGGTCACCGCCGCCGGAATCGGCAACTTCGTCGAATGGTTCGACTTCGTTCTTTACGCTCAATTCGCTTCAATCATTGCCCTGCATTTCTTCCCTTCGGACAATCCCACCACAGGCCTGCTGGCCACCTTCGCGGTGTTCGCACTGGGCTTCTTTGCTCGCCCGATCGGCGGCGTGCTCTTTGGTCACTACGGCGACAAACGCGGTCGCAAGAAGGCCTTGGGCGCTGCGGTATTGATGATGAGCCTGGCGACCCTGGCCATCGGGCTGACCCCGGCGTATTCCACGATTGGGCTGGCGGCGCCGATCCTGTTGATCATCTGGCGCCTGTTCCAGGGGCTGTCCGCGGGGGGCGAGTACTCTGGTTCCAGCACCTTCGTTATCGAATACGCGCCCAAGGGCAAGCGCGCGCTGTTCGGCAGCGTAAACCCGATCGCCACGGCGCTGGGCATCATTGGCGGTGCCAGTGTCGGTCTGCTGATGACCTATGCGCTGTCGCCCGAGCAGGTGCATGACTGGGGCTGGCGCGTGCCGTTCATCATTGCCGGACCGTTGGGTCTGGTCGGCTTGTACCTGCGCAACCGGGTGGAAGAGTCGCCTGAATTCCAGCAGATGCAGAAGCAGAGCAAACCCGTTCAGCATGCCCCGCTGGTCGAGGCGGTGAAGCACGCCAAGAAGAAGATGATGATCATGTTCGGTTGGGCGGCGGTGAACGCCATCGGCTTCTACCTGCTGACCGGCTACATGATCACCTTCATGATCAATAACGCTGGCATGGCCCGCGCCGAGGCACTGACCGCGTTCATCGTCGCTTTGAGCGTGTTCTGTGTCGCCTGCCTGGTCGCCGGATGGGCCATCGACCGCTTCGGCATTCAGAAGATTGCCATTGGCTCCGCACTGTTGATGGCGGCGCTGGTGATGCCGGCCTTCAACATGCTGAGCACCGGCGAGTTGAGCACCGCGATCATCGGGCTGAGCCTGTACGGTTTCTCCATCGGAATTATTTCCACGCTCACACCGCTGTTGATGGTGGAGTTGTTCCCGGTGCGCATCCGCTACACCGCCAGCGCGCTGTCCTACAACCTGGCCTACGCCCTGCTTGGCGGCACTGCGCCCTACATCGCCACCACCCTGGTCGCCCAGACCGGCAGCAATGTATCTCCCGGCTACTACGTTGCCGCTATCACCCTTGTCGGCCTGTGCGTAGTCCTGGCGGGTTTTTACAGCGACCGTGCCGCCAAGCCGGCCGTTCAGCCCAGCGTTTAAGCGAGATCTGCAGCCATGAGAACCGCTCAACCCGTCTTCATCTGCGACTCCGCCAGGACGCCCATCGGGCGCTTCGGCGGGGTGTTCAAGAACCTCAGTGCCCTGGAGCTGGGTATCCGCACGCTGACTCATCTAGTGGACAAGTCGGGCATTCCCGGTGAGCTGATCGACGAAGTGATCGTCGGTCAGGGCTACGGAACCTCCGAAGCACCCAACATCGCCCGCGCTCTGATCCTCGATGCCGGCCTGCCGGACAGCGTCTGCGGCTACCAGGTCGACCGCCGCTGCGGCTCTGGCTTGCAGGCGATCATCGAAGGCTACATGTTGATCCAGAGCGGCCAGGCCGACCTGGTCATTGCCGGCGGCACTGAATCGATGAGTCAGGCACCGTTCTATACCACCAGCGCGCGCTGGGGCAGCCACGGCGAAATTACCCTGCGCGACTCGCTCAAGTACGGACGCATGTATGCCGGTGGCCAGCGTCGTCCACTGCCCGGTGGCATGATTCAGACGGCGGAAAACCTGCGCCGGGAATTCGCCATCAGCCGCCAGGAGCAGGATGAACTGGCCCTGCAAAGCCATTTGCGTGCCACCCAGGCCGCAGCGGCCGGCAAGTTCGCCGACGAGATCGTGCCGATCCGCGTCAAGGACAGGCTGATCACCGAAGACGAACATCCGCGTGCCGACAGCACGCTGGAGAAACTGGCCAGCCTCAGGCCGATCCTCTCAGCCGAAGATCCGCAGGCCACGGTTACCGCCGGCAACTCGTCGGGGCAGAACGATGCCGCCTGCTTTTGTGTACTCGCCAGCGCCCGCATGGTCGAGCGGCTCAATCTCAAGCCACGGGCGGAGCTGCTCGACTGGGCGGTGGCAGGCGTACCCAGCGACACCATGGGTATCGGCCCGGTACCGGCGACCCGCAAGGTGCTGGCGCGCACGGGCTTGCGTCTGCATGACATGGACCTGATCGAGCTCAATGAGGCCTTCGCCGCCCAGGTCTTGGCGTGCACACGCCTGCTGGAGCTGGGCCCGGACGACGCCGCTCGACTCAATGTCAACGGTTCGGGGATTTCCCTCGGCCACCCGATCGGCGCCACCGGCGCGCGCCTGGTCAGCAGTTTGACGGCTGAGCTGGTGCGCAGCGGGGCCCGCTACGGTTTGGCCACTCTATGCATCGGCGGCGGGCAAGGCCTGGCCGCCATCATTAAAAACGTAAACAACTAACAAAAAGAGGTAATTAGTATGCTGTTCATGGTTCAGATGACGGTCAAGAAACCCCACGATATTGATCCGGCTGTATGGGCGGACATCATTGCGCGCGAACGTGAATACGGCCAGAAATTCATGAAGAACGGCAAGTTCCCGCATATCTGGCGAGTAGTAGGCAAATTCTCCAATGTCAGCATCTTCGACGTTGAATCGACGGATGAGCTGCATCAGATTCTTTCCAACTTCCCGCTCTTCCCTTATATGGAAATGGAAGTTACTGCGCTGGCGAAACATCCATCTGCATTGAACTGATAATTAAAGAGGGGGAATTTATATTCCCCCTCTGCTTATCAGAAATTCAACGAGTTAACGGCGTTGTGCAGTAATTGCGAGGGGTTTTCTTCGCGCCAGACCACCGCCATCTCCACCGAGCGAGGCACGTCGTTGAGGGGAACGTAGACAACCTCCCGGCTGTTGATGACGTCGACCCCTTCCAGCGACACCGCCACGCCGAGGCCTGCCGCCACCATCATCAGAATGGAATAGGTGTCTTCTGCCTCCTGCACGATCTTCGGGTTGAAGCCGGCTTCGACGCAGGCCGCCATGAACACTTCGCGGATGACCGAACCCTCATAAGGCTTGTTGCTGATGAACGCCTCGTTCTGCAAATCCTTGAGGGCGATGCTTTGTTGTCCAGCCAGAGCATGCTCGGCCGGCAATACTGCGACCAGCCGGTGACTGCTGATGATTTGCGTGCTGAGCCCCACGCAGTTGATGGGTAACAGCACCAGACCCGCATCGATCTCGCCGCTGAGCACGCTTTCCAGCACCTGCGACGAGTTGGCGCGCCGGGTGATGCGCATGTCGATACCCGGATAGAAACGGTGAATCGAACGAATCATGCCCGGCAGTACGCTGGTGGGCAGTGCGCCGGAGAAGCCGCAAAACAATAAACCGTAGCTGCCATTGGCCGCCTTGTTAACCACAGCGACAGCCTGTTCGACAGCCAGGCGAATTTTCTTTCCCTCGCGAACCAATTGTTCACCGGCGGGTGTCAATTTTACCCCTTTGGGTAATCGATCGAATAACTGGACATCCAGTTCGGCTTCCAATTGCTGGATTTGTTTGGATAAGGGCGGTTGGGCGATATGCAGGCGTTTGGCCGCCTTGCCGATATTCAATTCTTCGGCGACGACAAGAAATGATCTAAGCAGTCGGAATTCCATTACTGACATTCTCCCGCTATGAATTGCATATCGAAAAAGTATTTGAACGAAAAGAAGTGTGCCTCAACAATCAATGCCACGCTCATTCAGCCCATTCACAGAATAAAAAGGGGTTAATCATGCTGCACTACACCGTTCACGGCAAAAATAAGCAAAAGACCTTGGTCATGGGCAGTTCACTGGGAACCTCGTCGGCGATGTGGGACAACATCGTCGGCGCCCTGGCTGAACAGTATCAGGTCATTACTTTCGATACCCGTGGTCATGGCCAGTCGCAACACCTGTCCAGTGCGGGTCTGGAGGTCAAGCAGCTGGCCGCCGACGTGATCGAAATCCTCGATCATCTTGATATCCAGACGTTCAGCTACGTTGGGCTTTCCCTGGGCGGCGCCATCGGGCAGCAATTGGCCATTGATTACCCGCAACGGGTGGAAAAGCTGGTGCTGTGCTGTACCGCGGCCAAATTCGGTGATGCCCAGGTCTGGCTGGACCGCGCCGCCAAGGTACGCAACGAAGGCATGGCCTGGCTGCTCGAGCCGACCAAGGGGCGCTGGTACACGCCGGGCTTCATGGAAACCAGCCCGTTCGCCCGCACGCTGCTGGATGAAATGCTCACCCTTGATGCCGAAGGCTATGCCGCTGTCTGCGAGACGGTTTCCCGTTTCGATGCCCGCGCCGACCTGGGCCGCATCAACTGCCCGACGCTGGCCATCGCAGGCACGGAAGACCTGTCCACCCCGGTGGCGGTCATGCAAGAACTCGCCAATGGCATTCCCAATGCTCGCCTCATCGCGGTTCAGGGCGCTGCGCATATCGGCAACGTCGAGAAGCCGGGCGAGTTCCTTGCTGCCATCCAGGCCTTTGTCTGAAGTCCTGAAACGCGGTCATCTTGCGAAGACGTGGACTCCAGAAGCCTGTGGCCTGGGTTTGCGCCTTTGTGAGTCATTTCTAACTTGGTGACGGTTTTTATCCATGATCGACAAACTGCTGGGCAGTGCCGCCGATGCGGTGGCCTGCATCGAGGACGGTGCAACCATCGCCATTGGCGGTTTTGGTGGGGCCGGACAGCCCGAAGTTTTGATTGATGCGCTGATCGAGCACGGTGCCCGCGAACTGACGCTGGTCAGCAACAACGCGGGCAACGGCGATGTCGGCATTGCCGCGCTGCTCAAGGCTGGCCGGGTGAGGAAGATCCTCTGCTCGTTTCCGCGCATGAGCCATTCCTACGTATTCGAAGAACTCTATCGCGCCGGCAAGATCGAGCTTGAGCTGGTGCCCCAGGGCAACCTTGCCGAGCGCCTGCGTGCCGCCGGCACCGGCATCGGCGCCTTCTATACGCCCACCGGCTACGGCACCTTGCTCGCCGAGGGCAAGGAAACCCGGGAGATCAACGGCCGCCAGTACGTGCTCGAATACCCGATCCATGTGGACTACGCCGTGATCAAGGCTGAAGTCGGCGACCGCTGGGGCAACCTGGTGTATCGCAAGACCGCCCGCAACTTTGGTCCTGTGATGGCCATGGCTGCCCGTCACACCATCGCTTCGGTGGGCCGGGTGTGCGAGCTGGGCGAGCTGGACCCGGAAGCCGTGGTCACCCCCGGTATCTTCGTCAAGAGCCTGGTCTGCCGCTAACCCTGGAGTCTTTATCGTGAGCATCGACATTCGCAACCAGATCGCCGCACGGGTCGCACGCGACATTCCCGAAGGCGCCTATGTAAACCTCGGCATCGGCCTGCCGACGCTGATCGCCAACCATTTGCCGCGTGACAAGGACATTTTTCTGCACAGCGAAAACGGTGTGCTGGGCCGCTGGCAGGCCGCGCCGGCCGGCGAAGAGGATTGGGACATGATCAACGCCGGCAAAGAAGCTATTCAGATCCAGCCCGGCACGGTGTTTTTCCATCACGCCGACTCCTTCGGCATGATGCGCGGCGGGCACATCGACATCTGCGTGCTGGGTGCCTTTCAGGTGTCTGAGCGCGGCGATCTGGCCAACTGGCACACCGGCAAGCCCGATGCGATTCCCGGCGTTGGCGGCGCGATGGACCTGGCCATCGGCGCCAAGCGGGTCTTCGTGGTCATGGAGCATCTGGATCGAAACGGCCAGAGCAAGCTGCTGCCGACCTGCAGTTATCCACTGACCGGCCTGGGCTGCGTGAGCCGCGTCTACACCGAATACGCGACGTTCGAGATCGACAGCCAGGGTGTCGAGGTCATCGAACTGGTCGATGGCATGACGGCCTCGGACCTGCAGAACATCACGGCCGTACCGTTGCGTTTTACCAGCGGCCTTGCGGGCTGAGCCGTTGGCTAGACAGTAGCGAATAGACGCTTTCGACCGGCAAACCTTATTATCCCTCGCTTCCGGCGGCGCCTGCTGCGCCCCGGGCTGTGGATAACATCTGAAAGGAGATACCGTGAAAGCATTGTTGATGGGTGGCCTGAGCGCCGCGCTGCTGATGACCAGTCTGGCCAGCCAGGCGCAGCTCAAACCTGAGGAACAGGTCGAAATCCGCCAGGCTGGTTACCAGTTCATGTCCTGGAACATGGGTAAGATCAAGGCGCAGGTCATCGATGGCAGCGTGCCGTACAACCAGGCTCAAGTTTCGGCCGCCGCGCAGACCATCGCCGCCATTGCCAACTCCGGCATGGGTGCTCTGTACAGCCCGCAGACCACCCGTGAGCAATTCGGCGAGCAGACGCGCTTGAAAGCGGCCTTCTTCGAGAACTTGGAAGAAGCGGGCAAGGTGGGCAAAAACTTCGCTGAAGCCGCTAATCAACTGGCCAGCGTTGCGCAAGGCGACAACCAGGCGAGCATCAAGGCCGCGTTCGGCAAAGTCGGGCAGAGCTGCAAGGCTTGCCACGACCAGTTCCGCGCCAAGTAAGCGCAGCGGCGGCCGGCTTACGCCGGCCGTGTCGTTACCAGTCGAGCATCACCGGTGCGGTTTTTGGCGGCGGCGGGGCCAGCCAGCCGGCGGCCGAATCTACGGCCCAGACCACCATCACAGCACAGACCAGCGTAACGGCTGCCAGCCAGGGCGCGCCGCCTTGTGCTTCCTGCTGCTCGGCAGAGGTTCGTTGGCTGCGACCGGAAATCATCGCGCGCACCAGCGGCCGTTTGCGAATCAGGCTGTAGTAGGCGATGGCCAGCACGTGCAGGCCGATCAGGCCGAGCAGCCACCACTTGGCCTCTCGGTGCAGCCCAGTCAGCCAGGCGCTGGTATCACTGTCCGCCAAGCGATAGAGCGGTCCCTGGAAGGCGATGTCATCGTTGGCGACCAGCCCGCTGACCACCTGAAAGCCCACCAGCCCAAGCAGGGCAAGTACCGACAGCGAACCCAGCGGGCTGTGCCCCGCGTGGCGCCATTGCCCGCGCAGGTAGGCGGGCAGCCGTAGCGGCGCACTGACAATCCGCGACCAGCGCGCATAGGTGGAACCGCATACCCCCCACAGCAGGCGAAACACCAGCAGGCCGAACACCAGCAATCCCAGGCGACCGTGCCAGATCATCAGGTTGCCACCCAGCCAGCCGGTGACAATCGCCCCGCTCACACTCAATGCGAACAACCAGTGGAACAGGCGCAATGGCGCATCCCAGACCTTGATACTGCTCGACATCAATTAGTTTCCCTCAAGCAACTTAAAAGTGATCCTGACGCCGCAATAGGAGCGCCGCCTGAAAAGCATTCCCCCGTGGACGCCCATGGGCGAGATGCGTATCATGGCGCCCCGCAACGCACCAGTAGCTCAGCTGGATAGAGTACTGCCCTCCGAAGGCAGGGGTCGTGGGTTCGAATCCCGCCTGGTGCGCCACCTATTTATTTGCGGCTGTGTCCGTAAATGCCCGGAAAACCCGCCTCGGCGGGTTTTTTTGTGCCCGCCCAAAATGACGGCTTGGCGGGTGGTTCTCATGGCTGGCACAGATTCCGTCCGACCAGCTTCGCCGCCACGCCATCGAGCATGAAGGTTTCCACCTTGGAACCGTCCGCACAGTCCTGGGTGTAGCCCAGGGCGAAGCCGAAGGTGAAGAGCACGAACAGGGCCAGGCCGATATGTTGCAGTTGAGTCATGGTTCCTCTCGATATCACCGCCTGCATGAAGGCACGCGGTGACGTTTTCAGGTGTGAAGGGTTAGCGCCGTGCCGAGCGGCGGATCAGCAGGATTACCGGCAGCAGGCCGACCAGCACCAGGGTTAGCGAGGGCAGCGCGGCGCGTGCCCATTCGCCTTCACTGGTCATCTCGAAGACGCGCACGGCCAAGGTGTCCCAGCCGAAGGGGCGCATCAGCAGGGTCGCCGGCATCTCCTTGAGGACGTCGACGAACACCAGCAGTGCGGCGCTCAGCACGCCGGGCAGCAGCAGTGGCAGGTAAACCTTGAAAAATAGCGCCGGCCCACCAACGCCGAGGCTGCGCGAGGCTTCCGGCAAGGACGGACGAATCCGCGCCAGGCTGCTTTCCAGCGGGCCATAGGCCACGGTGAGGAAGCGAATCAGGTAGGCGACCAGCAGCGCGGCAAGGCTACCCAGCAGGATCGGCTTGCCGGCGCCGCCCAGCCAGCCCGACAGCGGCACGACCAGATGACGGTCCAGGTAGCTGAAGGCGAGCATGATCGACACCGCCAATACCGCGCCGGGAAGGGCGTAGCCGACGTTGGCCAGGCCCACCGCCGAACGAATCGCACCGGTGGGCGCCTGGCGGCGGGCGAAGGCCAGCAGCAGCGCCACGGCGACGCAAATCAGTGCGGCCATGCCGCCCAGATACAGGGTGTGCAGGATCAAGTCAGCGTAGCGCTCATCCAGATCGAAACGCCCGCGCTGCCAGAACCACACCAGCAGCTGCAGCAGGGGAATCACGAAGGCGCAGAGCAGCACCAAACCGCACCAGCCAGTGGCCAGTGCGGCCTTCCAGCCACGCAATTCATAAAGCGCCTTGCCCCGTGGGCGCTCGTTGGCGGGTCGGCTGGCGCCGCGGGCGCGGCGTTCGCCGTACAACACCAGCAGTACCGCCAGCAGCAACAAGCTGGCCAGTTGGGTGGCGCCGGTCAGGCTGTAGAAGCCGTACCAGGTCTTGTAAATGGCCGTGGTGAAGGTGTCAAAATTGAACACTGAGACGGCGCCGAAATCGGCCAGGGTTTCCATGATCGCCAGCGCCAGCCCTGCGCCGATGGCCGGCCAGGCCATCGGCAGGGCAACGCGCCAAAAGGCCTGCCAGGGCGTCTGGCCCAGTACGCGCGCAGCCTCCATCAGGCCCTTGCCCTGGGCGAGAAATGCCGAGCGGGCCAGCAGATAAACGTAGGGATAGAACACCAGCACCAGCACCACGATGACCCCGCCGGTGGAACGCACGGGTGGAAAGCGAATGCCGCTGCCGAACCAGTCGCGGGCCAGGCTCTGGATCGGTCCGGAAAAATCGAACAGGCCGATGAATACGAAGGCCAGCACGTAGGCGGGAATCGCGAAGGGCAGCATCAGCGCCCAGTCCAACCACTTGCGTCCAGGGAATTCGCACAGCGAAGTCAGCCAGGCCAGGCTGACACCCAGCACGGTGACGCCAAGGCCGACGCCCAGCACCAGGATCAGGGTATTGCCGATCAGGCGGGTCATCTGGGTTTCCCACAGGTGCGACCAGATCTCGGCGTCGATGTCATGCCAGCTGAACAGCAGCACGCTCAAGGGCAGCAACACCAGCGCTGCGACACCAAAGGCAATGGGGTACCAGCGGCGCTGAATCGGGTGGGCCACGCAAACTCCTTACTGCGGGAAAGGGTTCGTCGAAATGCAGGCGCCCCGGACGATGCCGGGGCGCGCAGTATAAAGCAGCTAGAGGTGGCTGGCGGCTGTGTTTAGCCCGACAGCCTGGCGCTTAATTCCAGCCTACCCGGTCCATCAACTTGATGGCTTCGGCCTGGCGCTTGCCGGCCACTTCGACTGGAATGCTGTCAGCCTTGAACGAGCCCCAGGCAGCCACTTCCTCGGAAACCGGAGCCTTGGGGTTGGCCGGGAATTCCTGGTTGGCGCCGGCGAAAATCGCCTGGGCTTCTTCGCCGGTCATCCATTCCACCAGCTTCTGCGCAGCTTGCGGGTTGGGCGCGTACTTGGTCAGGCCGATGCCGGAAAGGTTGACGTGCACACCGCGGTCCGCCTGGTTTGGCCAGAACAGCTTGACCTTGAGATCAGGGTTCTGCCTATGCAAGCGCCCGAAATAGTAGGTGTTGACGATTCCCACATCGCACTGGCCGGCGTTTACCGCATTGATAACCGAGTTGTCGTCGGCAAACACATCGGTGGCCAGATTATTGACCCAGCCTTTGAGGACTTCTTCGGTTTTCTGGGGGCCGTGGGTTTCCAGCAGAGTGGCGGTCAGTGACTGGTTGTACACCTTCTTGCTGGTCCGCAGGCATAGGCGGCCTTCCCAATTCTTGTCAGCCAGTGCCTCGTAGGTGCTGAGCTCTTCTGGCTGGACCCGCTCGGTGGAGTAGACGATGGTGCGCGCGCGCAGCGACAGACCAGTCCAGGCACCGGTTGAAGAGCGGTATTGCGAAGGAATATTGGCGTCGACCACAGCGGATTTCATGGGCTGAAGAATGCCCATCTGCTCGGCCTGCCAGAGATTGCCGGCGTCCACGGTGAGCAGCAGGTCAGCCGGGGTATTGTCGCCCTCGGCCTTGATGCGTGCCATCAGTGGCGCTTCCTTGTCGGTGATGAACTTGACCTTGACTCCGGTCTTGGCGGTATAGGCATCAAACACCGGCTTGATCAATTCGTCGATCCGCGAGGAGTAGACGACCACTTCATCGGCGGCCTGGGCCTGACCGGCGCAGACACCGAGCGCCAGGGCGGCGAGCAACATTTTGCTGACCTGCATGAAAAACTGCCTCTTGCTGGGGAAGTTGGGAAAGCAAATGATAGTGACTATCACTTGAGTTCACAACGCAGCATTTAGCCGCAGGCTTTTGTGCGGTGGAGCAGCGCAACATGTTGTTTTGCATGGGTCGCAACTGCGCGTTAAGGTGCGCGCCCTCGCGCGTGCCTCATTCGTCGAGGCTGCAGTCGCTCAATTCCGCTTTAGAGAAGTCCTTTTGTGAAAGCTTTCCAACCCCTGATCGCCTGTGCTAGCGCATTGGTCTGTGGCCTGACGTTTGCCGCCAGCCAGCCGGAGACGCATACCCTGGGGATCCAATACGCACCCTACGTCTATCATTGGGAACACAATCCGGAGCACAACAACACGCCGAACCTGATTGGTATTGAGTACAAGGTGCCATCGCAATGGGTGTTTGGTGGTGTTTTATTCGACAATTCATTCGACCAGCCCAGCCAGTATTTCTACGCAGGGAAGCAATGGACGTTTGATGCGGTCAGTCCCAACCTGTACGTCAAGCTGACCGCCGGTCCACTGCTGGGGTACACCGGTGAGTACGAAAACAAAATTCCGGTTAACCGCAAAGGTGTAGGGTTGGGCGCCATCCCTGCGTTGGGCTATCAGATGATGGGTGCTAATGCGCAGGTCGCCTTGCTTGGCACGGCGGGGTTCATGTTCACATTTGGTGCCGATCTGCTCAGCTGGTAGCTCCGCGCGCAGGCTTCAGGGTCTGGCCAGCTCCGGCAGGTCCCCGCTCAGCCCCAGCGCCTGGCGCACAAACAGTGCCTTGGCCTGCTCATGACGATCGACCAGGCGTAACCCGACATTGCGCAGCCAGCGCAGGGTCGGCTGGTCGGCCTGGAATAGCCGCTCAAAGCCTTCCATGGACGCCATCATCGCCAGGTTATAGGGCATGCGGCGGCGCTCGAAACGGCTGAGCACGCGCTTGTCGGCCAGGGTTTCGCCGCGTTGTTGGGCATGCAGCAGCACTTCAGCCAGCACAGCGGCGTCAAGAAAGCCAAGGTTGACACCTTGGCCGGCCAGCGGATGGATGACGTGCGCCGCATCGCCAATCAGTGCCAGGCCCGGTTCGATGTAGCGCTTGGCGTGGCGCTGGCGCAGCGGAATGCACACCCGTGGGGCGGCTTCCAGCACTGTGCCCAACTGGTGCTCAAAGGCAGCGCCGAGGGTGGCGCGAAACGCCTCGTCATCCAGCCCCATCACGCGGCCGGCTTCGCTTGGCGTGCAGGACCAGACGATCGAGCACCAGTGTTTGTCGCCCTGGCGATCCAGTGGCAGGAAAGCCAGCGGACCGTCGTCGGTGAAGCGTTGCCAGGCGGTCAGGTCATGGACTTTGCTGCAGCGCACGCTGGTGACGACGGCATGGTGCAGGTAATCCCATTCGCGGGTTTCACAGCCGGCCAGGCGGCGCACTGCGGAATTGGCGCCATCGGCGGCAATCAACAAGGGCGTGCGCAGCTCGCGACCATCGCCCAGGGTCAGCAGCCAGCCGTGTTCGGTACGCCGCAGCTGCTCAACGCGCGCGTCGCCCAGTAGCTGAACATCGCTGCTGTGCAGTTGCTCAAGCAACGCGTCCTGCACCACGCGGTTTTCGACGATATGGCCGAGCACCTCGGCATGCACGCTGGCAGCGGAAAAGTGGATCTGCCCGGTGCCGGAGGCATCCCACACCTGCATGTCGCGATAGGGGCTGCAGCGCCGCGCGCGAATGCCTTCCCAGGCGCCTAGGCGTTCCAGCAAACGCTGACTGGCCATCGACAGCGCGCTGACCCGTGGCTCGAAGGGTGCATCAGTTGCAAAGGGTTTGACCTGCAGCGGCCCGCCGTCAACCAGCAAAGTATTCAAGCCGCTGTCGCGCAGCGCCAAGGCCAGGGCGCTGCCAACCATACCGGCGCCCACAATGATCAGATCCGCTTGCATGTCCATTCCTTAGGCGGCCGGCCGCAACTGCGGCTTGAGCCGGATATAAAGCGTCTTGTGAACGCGCGCGACGAGCGTTCCCTGCGCGTCACGCACCTCGACCTGCAACTCGGGCAGGTATTTGTCACCACCAGCGGTGCGCTGGCGTATTTCGTCGAGCAATGTCTCGTCGATGCTGAAGTCCGCGTACACCGTGCCCTTGCCCGGTGCAATGAAATCGATGTGCGCGGCCTTGTCCCAGACAATGTAGTTGCGGCCGAGACATTCCATGATCAGCAGCATGTAGAACGGGTCGGTCATGCTATACAGCGAGCCGCCGAACTGGGTGCGCACATAGTTGCGGTTGTACCAACTCAGGCCCATCTTTACCCGCGCCTGGCGAAAGTCTGCGCTGAGCTGCCAGACGCGAATACCTGCACCTAGGTAGGGCGGGTAACAGTTAAGCAGCCAGCGCAGCAGGCGCGCCTTGCGGGCCAGTTTTTTTGCATTCATTGCGTTTTAATCCGGAATCACAGCGAGCGGGTACCCAAGCCCATGGCCTGGCGGGCAAACCAACTCTTGACCGGCGGCAGCAGGTCCAGTCCCAGCAGGCCGAGGTGCCGGGTGTGGCCGAGCAGAGTGGAATTCTTGACGAACAGGCGAGTCAACTTGTCGGAAAAGCCAATGGTCATGTCCTGGTCTGGGCGCTGGCGTTCGCGGTAGGTTTGCAGCGTGGCCAGGTCGCCCAGCGGAGCGTCGCTTTCCTGCAAGCATTCAGCCAGGGCCAGGGCATCGCGCAGCGACAGGTTGAAACCCTGGCCGGCAATCGGATGCAGGCTGTGCACGGCATTGCCGAGCACAGCAAGGTTGGCGCGCACCTGTTCCTGAGCTTCGATCAGCGCCAGCGGATACAAGTGCCGCGCACCGACCTGGCGCAGCGCGCCCAGACGATAGCCAAACGCATCCTGCAACTCGGCCAGAAACTGCTCATCTGGCAGGTTTTGCAGGCGTTCGGCGTGCTCACCGGTACGCGTCCAGATCAGCGCGCAGCGATTTTCCGACATCGGCAGGAGGGCCATGGGGCCTTGCGCGGTGAAACGCTCGAAGGCTTCGCCGCCATGGGGCAGGGTCGGGGAGATATTGGTGATCAGCGCGCTCTGCCCGTACGGGCGGCGGTTGACTTGAATGCCCAGGCGTTCACGCAATCCAGAGCGGCCACCATCGGCGAGCACCGCCAGGTCGCAGTCCAGCGTGGTGTCGTCATTGAGCATCAGCCGATAGCCGTCGGTGAGCGGTTGCAGGTCGCGTACTTCCGCGGGGCAGCGCCATTTCACCACGTCATGGTCCAGCGCCTGCCACAGGCATTGGCCGAGCCAGGCGTTCTCCACGACATAACCCAGGGCCGGCACGCCTTCGTCGCTGGCATGCATGCGCGTGGCGCCAAAGCGGCCCTGTTCGGAGACATGGATATGCAGAATCGGCTCGGCCCGGGGCGCAATGCTCGTCCAGACACCGAGTCGTTCGTAGATGAGCCGGCTGCCGTAAGCCAGCGCCGAGCTGCGTGCGTCATAACTGGGCTGGTAGGGATTGCCGGGGGCAAAGGGCTCGATCAGGATGATTTGCCAGCCCCGTGCTCGGGCGCTGTCTTGCAGGGCCAAGGCCAGGCTGGCGCCCACCAGGCCGCCGCCGATGATCGCCAGCTGCGTACGGGCCATCACGCCACCTGGGCGCGCGCAGCGGCCATCAGGGCTTCGATCTCGGCAACGCTTTTCGGCACGCCGCCGGTGAGAATTTCGCAGCCGGTCTCGGTCACTACCACATCATCTTCGATGCGCACGCCGATGCCGCGCCACTTCGCCTCGACGTTCTGGTTGTCCACCGCGATATAGATGCCCGGCTCGACGGTCATGCTCATGCCAGGTTCCAGCTGGCGCCACTGGCCATTGACCTTGTAGTCGCCGACATCGTGTACATCCAGACCCAGCCAGTGGCCGGCGCGGTGCATGTAGAACGGTTTATAGGCCTCGCGGGCAATCAGCTCGTCCACCTCGCCCTGCAGCAGGCCGAGCTTCACCAGACCGGCAGTGATGACGCGCACGGTCGCTTCGTGAGCGTCGTTCCAGCGCTTGCCGGGGCCGATGTGGTTGAAGGCTTCCAGGTTGGCTTCCAGCACCAGTTCGTAGATGGCTTTCTGTTCCGGCGAGAAGGTGCCGCTGACCGGGAAGGTACGGGTGATGTCGCTGGCGTAGCAGTCGATTTCACAGCCGGCGTCGATCAGCACCAGGTCGCCATCCTTGAGCGGTGCGTCGTTCTCGCGGTAGTGCAGGATGCAGGCGTTGCGGCCGGCGGCGACGATGCTGCCGTACGCCGGCAGACGCGCGCCGCCGCGGCGAAATTCGTAGTCCAGCTCGGCTTCCAGGTGGTACTCGCATAACCCGTCGCGGCTGGCCTGCATGGCGCGAACGTGGGCGCGAGCGGAAATCGCCGCGGCGGTCTGCATGACCGCAATCTCGTTAGCCGACTTGCGCAGGCGCAGGTCATGCAGCAGGTGATCGATGGCGACGAATTCGCTGGGCGGCTGGGCGCCCTGGCGGGCTTTGGCGCGGATGACGTTGATCCACTCCATCAGCCGATGATCGAACTCGGCGTCGCGACCGATGGCGTAGTAAACCCGCTCGCGGCCTTCGATCAGGCCGGGCAGGATGTCATCGAGATCGCTGATGGGAAACGCGTCGTCGGCATGATAATCGCGCACCGCGCCTTCCTGTCCGGCGCGCAGGCCATCCCACAGTTCGCGCTCCGGATCCCGCTCGCGGCAGAACAGCACGTACTCGCCGTGCTCGCGGCCGGGAATCAGCACGATCACCGCTTCGGGCTCAGGGAAGCCGGACAGGTACTGGAAATCGCTGTCCTGGCGATAGGTGTGTTCCACATCGCTGTTGCGCATCTGTGCCGGGGCGGCCGGCAGGATGGCAATGCTGTTGGGGTCCATTACCGCCATCAGCGCCTGGCGCCGCTGGGCGAATTCCGATTGCGGGATGCGATTCATGGCGGCGTTCCGGTCAGTGCAAAGAAGGCTTCGGGGAGGGGGCAACTGGGGCCTTGGCGCATTCGCCATACAGCAGCAAGGGCGCCACGCGCAGGTACTCCATGACTTCCATATAATCGCTTTCGCCGTCTTCTGAGTCCTCAAGTGCGCTTTGCACCTGAGCAATGGCAGCCAAGTCCTGCAGCACCTCGGTGGCTTCGGTGGACAGCGCGCTGTCGCGCACAGTCAGGCCAAAGCCGGAGAGAAAGCCCTGGCACCACTGCCCGAGAGCCAAGGCGCGTTCTTCCAACGGCGCCTCGTCGCCAGGCAGCAGCAGCACGACGGTGAAGTCACCACTGCCCAGCTCGGCCTTGACCATCTCCTGCAGGCCGATCAGGGCCTGACGGACGGTGTCTTGCGGCGCATCGCCAAGGACCTCCTGGGCATCGGCCAGCCAAGGCTCTGGATCGAAGCCGGCGCCGGCACAGCTACGGCCGAGCAGCACGCCGTGCAGCTCAGCGGGGGAGACAGGATGCCCGGCGTTGGCCAGCAAGGCAGCGAAAGCGTAATACGGAGAACTGGAACTGGACATGGTCTGCTAGGCGCAAGGCAGCGCAATCACTAGAATGAAGGACTCGTATCCTAGCAGCCTGGCGGGGGCAGACCAATAACGCGACCGTCATCACTGATTCGAAGCCAAGCAGGTTTGGCCCTTAGCGGGGACAATCCCTTATAGTCCAGAACCCTGGTTTTTCTCGAGAGCCCATGGAAAACGCCGAATTACACGCGCTGGCGGCCAAGCTGGAAGTGCTGCTGCGACAGCATGAGCAGCTCAAGGCGCACAATCGTCAGTTGCGGGTGAGTGAAAAGGCCTGGCGCGAAGAACGTGCCCAGTTGGTCGAGAAGAACGAAATGGCCCGGGTAAAGGTCGAAGCGATGATTTCACGCCTCAAAGCCCTGGAGCAGGACTCATGACTCAGTCAACCACCGTCACCGTGATGATTCTCGACAAGGAGTACTGCATTGCCTGTCCCGCGGAAGCACGCAGCAATCTGGAAAACTCCGCGCGTTACCTGGACAGCAAAATGCGCGAGATCCGCGCCACCGGCAAGGTGATCGGATCTGAGCGGGTCGCCGTGATGGCCGCGCTGAACATCACCCATGAGCTGCTGCAGAAACAGCAATTCTTCGATCAGCAAACCGGCGCCAGTCGCGAACAGATACGCGACATGCTGGAGCGGGTCGATCAGGCGCTGGGCAGCAACCCGGACTAGTGACAGTCGCCAACAGAATTGATTGGGGTATACTGCCTCCCAGCTCCCTGGGGTGTTTGCCGGTAGGCCATGTCCCTCTCCCGATAAGCAAAACCTTGGAGGCTGTACGTGTGGCCCGTGTGCATGTCCGCTCGACGGAAAGCCTTAAGGTCGCCTGCAGTCGCCACCTTGAACTCTCGGGTTCAAGGGCCAAAGCCGAAAGCGGCACTTTGGGGAGTTCCACTTCTAACCGCCAGCCGAGTTACCCGCACTGGCGTTTTATAGTTCTGCCTATGGCCGGTTCGCGATGATTCATGGCGACGACCTGTCCCGCCCCCAGCTGCGCCGCCTGCTACGCCAGTGCCGCCGGCAATTGAGTCCCGTAGAACAGCGACGCGCGGCTCGTGACCTGTACTGCCAACTCGCCCAGCATCCGCTGTTCCGCCGTGCCCGACACATCGCGCTTTATTTGCCCAATGATGGGGAAATAGACCCGCGTGCGCTCATGGTCGAAGCTCAGCGGCGAGGCAAAAACACCTACTTGCCGGTGCTCAACAGCTGGCCACGCACCCAGATGGCGTTTCAGCGAATTGATTCGGGCGAGCCGTTGCGCCGCAATCGCTTTGGCATACCCGAGCCTCGGGTCAATCGTGCCCGACAGCGCAAGGCCTGGGCATTGGACCTGATTCTCATGCCGTTGGTCGGTTTTGATGCGTATGGCGGTCGCCTGGGAATGGGCGGCGGTTTTTACGACCGTGGCCTGACGTTTCGCAACTTGCGCAAAAAATGGCACAAGCCGACATTGTTGGGCCTGGCTCATGAATGTCAGCAGGTTGATCGGCTGACATTGGCCCGTTGGGATATCCCCATGCAGGCCACCGTGACTGATCGGGGCTGGTACGGCGTCAGAAATGCTCAACAGACCGTTGAAACACAGTCTGTTGAGAGCGCTATGGCGGCATCAGCGGCCGGTTAAAGCTGCAGAGTTGTCGTTTTGACGGTCCCAAAGGCCTTGTGTATAGCCCGTGGTGACCATGCCCAGGCTGAACAAAATCACCAGTACCAATAAAATATCCGGCTTGCGTTTCATCGTTTGTCTTTCCCCAAATAGACAACTACATGAAAACCCTGGCGTTTCTTATGTCTCGCATCTGCAAGCCATTCAAAAAAACGAGCGATGGTCTGCCGTAACTGAACGAGTGTTGCGACGCGACGCCTAGGGCTCCTAAATGTCCGGGAACATCGGACCCACGACTAAAGGCAAAGTTCATGCCGTATTGGTTAATGAAGTCTGAACCCGACGAGCTGTCAATAGAGTCACTACAGCATCTGGGCCGAGCGCGCTGGGATGGAGTTCGCAATTATCAAGCGCGAAACTATCTGCGGGCCATGCAGCCGGGAGATTTGTTCTTTTTCTATCACTCCAGCTGCCCCAAACCGGGTATTGCCGGTGTGGGCAAAATTCTCACCTCCAGTTATCCCGACCCAACCGCTCTCAATCCGGATAGCCACTATTTTGACATCATGGCGACGCCAGACAAGAATCGTTGGAGTGCCGTGGACGTTGGTTTCGTCGATGTCTTTGCTGCTGTGATTCCCTTGTCGCAACTCAAGGCCCTCCCCCAGCTCGCTGAACTTGCCCTTGTACAAAAGGGCAGCCGGTTGTCGGTGATGCCAGTATCGCCCGTCGCGTGGCAAAGTATTCTTTCCTTGGTGTGAGGCACTCTGAAGAGGCTGTGCTACATATTCAGCACACAAGGGAGTGTGTCCATGATCCGAGCCCCGGTATCTTTACTCAATCTGCTGCTCGGCGGTTTGCTCGTGGCACTGTTCGTATTGAGCGGGTTGTTCTGGCAAAAACTTGAAACCGACCAGCGCAATTTTGTCGGCGAGCGTGTCGCTGTACAGGCCCGAACACTGGCCCGCCAGCTCGAAAACCGGCTGGCTGACCAGGAGCTTGACTTGCGCCGTCTGGCCGAGCGTTGGCTGCATGAGGGAGGGTTGTCGCGCGCGGACTGGGAGCGCGAAGCCGAATTTCTGTTACGCAGCTTTCCCGGCTATCAATCCATTCAATGGCTAGGTGCGGATTTACGTATGCGCTGGCTTTTGCCGAGCGAGGGCAATCAGGCGGCGCAAGATTTTCAACTGACTCCTGAACACCCCAACTATAAAGTGGCGGAGCGCGCTCGCGTCAGTGCGCGTAGCCAACTGAGTGGCAGTTTCGAGCTGCTGCAAGGTGGACGTGGATTGATCCTCTATGTCCCGCTGTATGTACCCGACGCCCAGTCGGAGCGGCGTTTCGATGGATACCTGCAAGCCATCTTTCGCGTTACACCGCTGCTCGACGAATTGCTTTCCTCGATTGCCGACCAGCGCTTCGGTATAGAGTTGCTGGAGGATGGGCTGCGGCGCTATCCCGACGAGGTTTCGCCCACCAGTCCGGATGATCTGCAGCGTGTCGTGCCGCTGGACCTGATCGACAACACGACTTTCAGCCTGCGCCTGAGTCCGACTTCAACGTTGAAGGCTCGCATCAATCGGCCCTGGACACGTGCCGTGCTGGTGGCCAGCCTGGGGCTTAGCCTGTTGTTGGTCGCTGCGCTGTACCTGGCCTTTGAAAACTCGCGACGTGCTCGCGCATTGCTGGCTGCCAACCTGCGCTTGCAGAGCGAAATGGCGCGACGCGAACAGGTCGAGCAAGCGCTGCGCGACAGCCGTGAGCAGCAACAGTTGATCCTCGATCTGACCGATTTTTGTCGCGACGGCCTGTTTATCGTCGATTCGCACAGCCGCAAGATGCTGTACATGAACCGTGCAATCCATCTGGGCCTTGGATATGACCGGCGAACCTTCATCGAGCTGTTTGAGCAGGCTCCGCAAAAGTTGATACCCGGTTACGAACAATGGCTGGAGGAAGTTCGCCAGTTGCATCGTGCTGGCTTGCCGCGTTTCTTGCAGCGAGAATTGCTGCGCCGCGATGGCAGCCTGCAGCCGGCAGAGATCAGTGCCCAGTTGGTGAGTCGCAATGGGCGTGAATATCTGATTGGCGTGGCCCGTGATAACAGCGAGCGCTTACAGCTTGAGGCGCGTCTACAACGATTGTCGCAACAGGATGGCCTGACCGGACTGCACAACCGCAGGCATTTCGACCAGCAACTTCAGGCGGAATGGCGCCGCCTGCGCCGGATTGGTGCGCCGCTGTCTTTGCTGATGCTGGATATCGATCACTTCAAATCCTACAACGACACCTTGGGCCATCTGGCCGGGGACGATGCGCTACGCAAGGTCGCCCAGTTGCTGGTGGAGTGCTTGCAGCGTGAAGGCGATATCGCCTGTCGCTACGGTGGCGAGGAGTTCGCCATCATCCTGACCAATACACGACTCAAGGGCGCCGAGCACTTGGCCGCGCGTGTGCATCAGCGCCTGGCCGAGCTGGCAATTCCCCACCCCGGCAGCCCATTGAGGCGCTTGACCCTGAGTATCGGCGTAGCCACCTCCGACCTTAATCTCCAGGAGCATCCCCAGACCCTGATAGCCCACAGTGACCAGGCCTTGTACCGGGCCAAGCGCAATGGGCGTAACCAAACCTGCGTCTGGGCGGGATTTGGTGTCAATCAGGATGCGGCGCCATCCTTGCCTGAGCAATAAACCAGGCGCAGTTCAGGGTTGAGCAATCAGATTGTTGAACAGCAAGTCTTCCACCAAGGGACGGCCTTCCTCTTCCTCAATGACCTTGCGCACGCGCTCCAGCGCTTGCTGTCGCAGGGCTTCCTTGTCTTCTACGGTAGTCATGCTGTCATTGCCCAGCTCGGCAAACATCATGATCAATTCGTTGCGAATCAATGGCTGATGGTGTTCCAGACGCTCCAGATTTTGGGTTCCGATGACGCGCAGGGCGACGTCCGCCTTGAAGAATTTGGGCCGGGCGCCTTCGCCATAATTACCCACCAGTGCGGGGCGCAGTTCCAGGTAACCGACCTTGGTCGGATCATTTTCCCTGGCGGCCTGGGCGATGCCCAGTGGCAGGCCAAGCAGCAACAACAATGCAATGCAACGCTTCACGATCTGACTCCTGCTGAGAATGCGGCCTAGCATAGCTATTACTTCGCCATCCCCCAACACCAACCATCCGGTTATGACCCGTTATCACCGGCTGGGATACGGATTGACCGACGGTTGCGCCCTTCTACACTGGCAGTTCTTCTTGCTAAGGACGTGCTCCATGAAAGCTCTGCTGTGCAATGCCTACGGCCCTGCTTCCAGCCTGGTGCTGGCAGACATCATGGCCCCTGAGATCAAGCCGGGCGAGGTTCTGCTCAACGTGCATGCTGCCGGGGTCAATTTTCCCGACAGTCTAATCATCGAGGGCAAATACCAGTTCCAGCCGTCGCTACCTTTTGCGCCCGGTGGGGAGGTTGCCGGCATTGTTGCTGCGGTGGGCGAGCAAGTTCGCAACTTCAAGCCCGGCGACCGCGCCATGGCCCTGACCGGCTGGGGCGGCTTTGCCGAACAGGTGGCGGTTTCGGCCCAGCAGGTAATACCGATGCCCGCAGGCATGGATTTCAATACGGCGGCAGGGTTTGGAATGGCCTATGGCACCGCAATGCATGCGCTTAAACAGCGCGCCAACCTGCAGCCGGGGGAAACCCTGCTCGTGCTGGGCGCGGCAGGCGGTACCGGGCTGGCCGCCGTGGAAATCGGCAAGGCGATGGGCGCGCGGGTGATCGCCGCGGCGAGCAGCGAGGAAAAGCTGGAGGTGGCCAAGGTTGCCGGCGCTGATGCTCTGATCAATTATTCCAAGGGCAACCTCAAGGACACCCTCAAGGCGCAGACCAACGGTCAGGGTGTTGATGTTGTGTTCGATCCGGTTGGCGGCGAGCTGTTCGAGCAGGCCCTGCGCGCCATGGCCTGGAACGGTCGGTTGCTGGTGGTCGGCTTCGCCAGCGGGCAGATACCTCAGGTACCGGCCAACTTGGCGTTGCTAAAGGGCGCCGCGATCATCGGCGTGTTCTGGGGCAGCTTTGCCCAGCGCCAGGCGCAAGACAATGCCGCCAACTTTCAGCAACTGTTCGCCTGGCATGCCCAGGGCAAGCTGCAACCACGCGTATCGCAGATCTTCCCGTTGGCCCAGGGCGGACTGGCAATCGATACCCTGGCGCGGCGCAAGGCGCTGGGCAAGGTGGTAGTCAAGGTTCGTTAAGGCGTTCCGCCTTCACTCTCGAGGCGCGTAGGCGAACACATCGGCGCGCATTTGATGGGCGTCCAGACCGGCCTCGAGCAGTGCATCCAGGGTGCCATAGACCATTGCTGGCGAGCCGCTGGCAAAGACATGCAGCGAGCTGAGCTCGGCAAAATCTTCTCGAATCGCCTCGTAGAGCATGCCGCACCGGCCATCCCAGCCGCAGACCTCGCTGACCACTTGATGCAGGAACAGGTTGGGCAGCTGTCGCCATTCCTGCCAGTGAGGCAAGTCGTAGAAATCTTCGGGGGTGCGTGCGCCCCAGTACAGATGCACCGGGTGGGCAAAGCCACTGAAGCGGCAATGCTCGATGAAGCTGTGCATCTGTGCCATGCCGGTTCCGGCGGCGATCAGCACCAGCGGCCCGTCCGGCAATTCGGCCAGATGGGTATCGCCGAATGGCAGCTGCACACGAGCGAACCCTTGGCGATTGATGAATTCCAGCAGCTCTCGTGGCTGCGCTTCACGGGCGAGGATATGCAGCTCCAGCTCACGCCCCATCGCCGGCGCCGAGGCCAGCGAGAAGGCCGACCATTCGCCGTCCTCCCGCTGCAGCAGCGCATATTGGCCAGCATGGTAGCGTGGTGGTTTGCCGGCCGGTGCACGCAGGCGCAGACGGTATACATCGCCACCGACCGCCTCGCATGCGATGAGCTGACAGCTAAGCTGGCGCACGGGCAGTTCGCCGGGCATCAGTACGCTCTCCCAATGCAGTTGACACGCCTCAAGCGGTTCGGCCAGGCAGGGGAACAGTTCGCCAGGGCCCTGTTCCATGCCCCGCTGGCGCACACGACCTTCCAGCAGCTGTGCCGTACAGATATGGCAATTGCCGTTGCGACAACTTTGGGGGCAGTCATAACCCAGGCGCCGTGCGGCGTCGAGAATGGTTTCTCCAGGGCGAACGTCAAGAACGGCGCCACTGGGCTGCAAGGTAACTTTCATGTGCACGTCTTTTAGTGGGCGGGCGTGAAAGGCCCGCCAAGGCCAGGTGGGCGGGGTCGATGCCCTGCCTCTTGTGTCATTTATCAGTCGATGCCCAGTTGCGACCAGAGTTCGTCGACGCGCTTGACCACCGCCTCATCCTTGACGATGACGCGGCCCCACTCGCGGCTGGTTTCACCTGGCCATTTGTGGGTGGCGTCCAGGCCCATTTTCGAACCCAGGCCAGACACTGGCGAGGCGAAATCCAGGTAGTCGATCGGCGTGTTGTCGATCAGTACCGTGTCGCGCTTGGGGTCCATGCGCGTGGTGATCGCCCAGATCACGTCGTTCCAGTCACGGGCATTGATGTCATCGTCGGTAACGATGACGAACTTGGTATACATGAACTGGCGCAGAAAGCTCCACACGCCAAGCATCACCCGTTTGGCATGGCCCGGGTACTGCTTTTTGATGGTCACCACCGCCATGCGATACGAGCAGCCTTCGGGCGGCAAGTAGAAGTCGATGATTTCCGGAAACTGCTTCTGCAGGATCGGCACGAACACTTCGTTGAGTGCCACGCCGAGCACCGCCGGCTCATCCGGCGGCCGGCCGGTGTAGGTGCTGTGGTAGATCGCATCGCGGCGTTTGGTAATGCGCTCGACGGTAAACACCGGAAAGCGGTCCACTTCGTTGTAGTAACCGGTGTGATCGCCATACGGGCCTTCATCGGCCATTTCGCCGGGATGAATATGCCCTTCGAGAATAATTTCCGCGCCCGCCGGGACCTGCAGTTCGCTGCCGATGCACTTGACCAATTCGGTGCGCGAGCCGCGCAGCAGGCCGGCGAAGGCATATTCGGACAGGGTATCGGGTACTGGCGTGACCGCGCCGAGAATGGTCGCCGGATCGGCTCCCAGCGCCACAGCCACAGGGTACGGGCGGTCCGGGTATTTTTCGCACCACTCGCGGTAATCCAGCGCACCGCCGCGATGGCTGAGCCAGCGCATGATCAGCTTGTTGCGACCAATGACCTGCTGGCGATAGATGCCCAGATTCTGGCGTTCCTTGTTTGGCCCCTTGGTGACGGTAAGCCCCCAGGTGATCAGCGGCGCCGCGTCGCCCGGCCAGCAATGCTGGATAGGCAGCGTGCCCAGATCCACATCATCGCCTTCAAGGATCACTTCCTGGCAGACGGCGTCCTTGCGCACCTTGGGCGCCATGCTGACGACTTTCTTGAGCAGCGGTAGCTTGCTCCAGGCATCTTTCAGGCCTTTGGGCGGCTCCGGTTCCTTGAGGTAGGCGAGCAGTTTGCCGATCTCGCGCAGTTCGGAAATATCCTCAGCGCCCATGCCCAGTGCGACACGCTCGGGCGTGCCGAACAGGTTGCCGAGTACCGGCATGTCGAACCCTGTGGGGTTTTCAAACAGCAACGCCGGGCCCTTCTTGCGCAGGGTCCGGTCACAGATTTCGGTCATTTCCAGGATGGGTGAGACAGGCGTCTGAATGCGCTTCAGCTCGCCGCGCTGTTCAAGGGCGCGGATAAAATCGCGCAAGTCGGAGTATTTCATCAGGCTTCTCGATTAAAACGCGGAAGGCTGGAAGCTGGACGAAAGCATAACGTCCCACCTCCAGCCTTCAGCCCCAGGCGGCTCGCCGCCTGTCGATCACTTACGCTTCATGGACATGAAGAATTCGTCGTTGGTCTTGGTGTCTTTGAGCTTGTCGAGCAGGAATTCAATGGCCGCGATTTCATCCATCGGGTGCAGCAGCTTGCGCAGAATCCACATGCGCTGCAGCTCGTCATCGGCGGTCAACAACTCTTCGCGGCGGGTGCCGGAACGGTTGATGTTGATGGCCGGGAACACGCGCTTCTCGGCGATGCGCCGTTCCAGCTGCAGTTCCAGGTTGCCAGTGCCCTTGAATTCCTCGTAGATCACCTCGTCCATCTTCGAGCCGGTTTCCACCAGCGCGGTGGCGATGATGGTCAGCGAACCGCCTTCCTCGATGTTGCGCGCAGCACCGAAAAAGCGCTTGGGCTTCTCCAAGGCGTGGGCATCGACACCACCGGTGAGCACTTTGCCGGAGCTGGGGATCACGGTGTTGTAGGCGCGTGCCAGGCGCGTGATGGAGTCAAGCAGGATGACCACATCCTTCTTGTGCTCGACCAAACGCTTGGCCTTCTCGATGACCATTTCAGCGACCTGTACGTGGCGGGTCGGTGGCTCATCGAAGGTCGAGGCGACCACTTCGCCGCGCACGGTGCGCTGCATTTCGGTCACTTCTTCCGGGCGCTCGTCGATCAACAGGACGATCAGGTGGCACTCAGGGTTGTTACGGGTGATGTTCGCCGCGATGTTCTGCAGCATGATCGTTTTACCCGCTTTCGGCGGGGCGACGATCAAACCGCGCTGACCCTTGCCGATCGGGGCGGTCAAGTCGATAACGCGGCCGATCAGGTCTTCCGTGGAGCCGTTGCCCGCCTCCATCTTCAAACGCTGGGTGGGGAACAGCGGGGTTAGGTTCTCGAAGAGAATCTTGTTTTTGGCGTTTTCCGGTCGGTCGTAGTTGATCGAGTCAACCTTGAGCAGGGCGAAATAGCGCTCGCCTTCTTTGGGAGGACGGATCTTGCCAATGATGGTGTCGCCGGTCCGCAGGTTGAAGCGGCGGATCTGGCTGGGGGAGACGTAAATGTCGTCAGGGCCGGCCAGGTAGGAGGCATCGGCGGAGCGCAGAAAGCCGAAGCCATCTTGCAGAATTTCGAGAACGCCGTCGCCAGAAATTTCCTCGCCGCTTTTCGCGTGTTTTTTCAGCAGGGAGAAAATCACGTCCTGCTTGCGCGAACGGGCCATGTTCTCGATGCCCATTTGTTCGGCCAGGTCGAGGAGTTCGGCAATCGGCTTTTGCTTGAGTTCGGTCAGATTCATAAGGAATGACGAATAGATATGCAATAGGAGTGGGCAAGCGTTGAGCTTGAAGGCCGCGCCGCGAAGAGGCGACTGGATCGCTGTACTGATACGAATGTAGGAGTGCGTCGGCGACGGCTTGCGGGGGGCTGCGAAAGAAGCAGCGAGGCCGAATCTACCACCGGGGGATCACCAGCGTCTAGCCCCGGATATGAAAAACCCCACCGGCTGATGGGGTTTTTCAATAGGAAATCGATGCGCGGATCAGATATTCGCGTCGAGGAAGGCCGCCAGTTGCGATTTGGACAGGGCGCCGACCTTGGTGGCTTCGACATTACCGTTCTTGAACAGCATCAGAGTCGGGATGCCGCGCACGCCGTATTTGGGCGGGGTGGCCTGATTTTCGTCGATGTTCAGTTTGCAGACCTTCAGTTTGCCTTGGTAAGTCTGGGCAATCTCGTCCAACACCGGGGCGATCATTTTGCAGGGGCCGCACCATTCGGCCCAGTAGTCGACCAGCACCGGGCTTTCTGCCTGGAGCACGTCCTGATCGAAACTGGCGTCGCTGACGTTAGTGATGAACTCGCTCATGGAGATCTCCTGGTCGGAAGCAAAAAAAGTGGCGGTATCATATCCCGCAATGGTCGTAATCGGAAGGTGGCGCTGATTGCCACTGGCTATTGACCTTGGCTGTAAAGTCTATCGGAACTGCACGTTAGGCGCGGCGCAGGTAGACACAGGTGTCGACCATTCGTCGCTGGTTTTTTGAAAAGACCTGCGACAAGCGTGACAGGGGTAAAACGTTGGCGCTCACCGACTATCGTGGCAGGATGTCGCGATTTTCCAAGAGATGCTTCGCTCATGCCAGCCATTCCTCCCGATCCCTTTCCGCTGATCGCTGCCATTGACCTGGGCTCCAACAGTTTTCACATGGTCTTGGCGCGGGTCGATCAGGGCGAGATTCGTATTCTCGAGCGCCTGGGCGAAAAGGTGCAGTTGGCCGCGGGGATTGATGAGCAGCGGCTGTTGAGCGAAGAAGCGATGCAGCGTGGCCTGGATTGCCTCGGGCGCTTCGCCCAGCTGATCAATGGCCTGCCCCAGGGTGCAGTGCGCATTGTCGGCACCAATGCGCTGCGCATTGCACGCAACCGCAAAGAGTTTATCCGGCGTGCCGAGGCGCTCTTGGGGCACCCCGTGGATGTCGTGGCTGGCCTCGAAGAGGCACGCCTCATTTATCTGGGCGTTTCACACACCTTCCCGGATATGCCCGGCAAGCGTCTGGTCGTCGATATTGGCGGCGGCAGCACGGAATTCATCATCGGCCAACGTTTCGAGCCGTTGCTGCGCGAAAGTCTGCAGATGGGCTGTGTGAGCTTTACCCAGCGTTTCTTTGCCGATGGCAAGATCAGCGCCGCACGTTATGCCCAGGCCTATACCGCCGCACGTCTGGAATTGATGAGTCGGGAACAGGGCATGCGCCGACAGGGCTGGCAGGAGGCCATTGGGGCTTCGGGCACCATTCGTTCCGTGGGGCTGGCGATTCAAGCTGGTGGGCGGGGCAGTGGCGAGGTCAACGCCCAGGGCCTGGTCTGGCTGAAGCGCAAATTGCTCAAGTGCAGCGACGTAGATAAAGTCGACTTTGAAGGCGTGAAGCCTGAGCGGCGGAGTATTTTCCCGGCTGGCCTGGCCATTCTCGACGCGATTTTCGATGCGCTGGGGCTGGAAACCATGACGCATTCCGAAGGTGCCTTGCGCGAAGGCGTGCTCTACGACCTGATCGGTCGCCATCAGCATGAGGATGTACGCCAACGTACCTTGTCGGCGCTGATGGAGCGTTATCACGTCGACCTCGAGCAGGCCGCCCGGGTCGAGGCCAAGGCGCTGATGGCCCTCGATCAGGTGGCGGTTGCCTGGAACTTGCAGGAAGACTGGCAGCGCGAGTTGCTCAGTTGGGCCGCGCGTGTTCACGAGGTGGGCCTGGACATCGCCCATTATCATTACCACAAGCATGGCGCTTACCTGATCGAGCACTGCGACCTGGCCGGCTTCTCACGCCAGGATCAGCAGGTTCTCGCCCTGCTGGTGCGTGGCCACCGTCGCAATATCCCGCTGGACAAGTTCAGGGATGCCGAGGCGGACACCGAAAGCCTGGTGCGCCTGTGCATCCTGCTGCGCTTCGCTATTCTCTTCCACCATATCCGCGGCACCCAGGAAATGCCCAAGGTGCGCCTCGAAGTCGGCGAGCGCAGTCTGGAGCTGATTTTCCCGGAAGGCTGGCTGGCCGCCAACCCGCTGACCCAGGCGGATTTCGCCCAGGAGGCCGAGTGGCTCCAGCGCATCGAGTATCGCCTGACTGCTCGCTGATGGATGCCGTGTTGAGCGGTCGGCTCAGCGCTTGCGGTTTACGGCCAGCGCTGCACGAATCACGTCAGTGCCGATTTCGTCTTCATAGCGCTTCCAGACCGGCAGCATGGCCTGGCGCCAGGCTTCACGCTCCGCATCGCTGAGATCGATCACCTTGACCCGTCCGGCGGCCAGAACCTTCTGGCGGTCACGCGCATTCAGCGCTTCCGCCTCGGCATTCACCACATGGGTCACTTCAAGAATGATGTTGTCCAGCTCGCTGCGGATCGCATAAGGCAGGCTGTGCCAGAACGAGGTATTGGTGATCAGCATGTAATGCAGCACACCGTGGTTACTCTCGATGATATGAGACTGCACGGTATCGACCTTCTGGCTGACGATGTTCGACCAGGGGTTTTCCGCGCCTTGTACCTCGCCGCTTTCCAGTCCTTTGAACATCTGTCCGAAGGCCAGGCGCACTGCCTGGGCGCCGATCGATTCGAATTGGCTTTCCAGCACGGCCGAGTTCTGGATGCGGAACTTTAATCCCTGGGCGTCCTTGGGGAGCCGTAAGGCGCGATTGGCCGACAATTGCTTGAGGCCGTTGCTCCAATAGGCCAGCCCGGTGATCCCGTGACTGGTCATGGAACGCAGCAGTTCCTGGCTTTTCTCGCGCTTGCCGAAACGCTTGACCGCTTCGGCGTCATCGAACAGGAACGGCAAGTCGAAGACCTGCAGCTGCTTGGTGTAACGGTCGAATTTGGATAAGGACGGCGCGAGCAGCTCGACCTGGCCATTGAGCAATGCCTGCATCTCGTCGGCATCGCCGTAACGGGTCGAGTTGGGATACACCTCGACCCTGATCTTGCCGGCCAGGCGTTCTTCCGCGAGTTGCTTGAATAGCAGCGCGCCTTTGCCCTTGGGGGTGTCATCGGCCACCACATGGGCGAAACGGATCAGGATCGGCTGGCTCTCCTGGGCGTGCAGGGGGGTAATGATGGAGAGCGCCAACAACGCGGCCACGAGACATGATGGGAGCATCTGGATTTCCAGCCACACAGTGACCAAGCCGGCAACGATCCGATAGCCGGCTTGCATCAAAAAATACGCGGATCGCGCGCACGCTGGCGTCCTGCTGGTGGACGTCGCTGATCCGGCAATGAGGCCGTTGCACCTGTGTGCAACGACCGATGGCTGCCTGGCTTGTGGCCACGCAAGGTGGAGTTTTGGCCATTGGCCCAAAACGTGCCGTCTACTCGGTCACAGGTATGAGAAATGGCGCGCAAAACGGGCGGGATGACTCGAGCTAACCCGCCTTGCGGCGGGCTGTGGATTGCTGCGGCGAGCGGGTTTCATCACGGGTTTCCCCAACCCTCGTCGTGGATAGTCCAAGCAGCGCAAGCCGCGGGATCCCTTTATGTGCCGGGCATCGAGCCAGGCTACTGCGGCCTGTACGTCGTCCCAGGGCTGAGGCGCGCTTAACCAGCCAAGGGCGCGACTTACGTCGCGCCCTTGGCGTTAGCGTACTGTTAGCAGCGGCGTGCCAAGACGATCCAGTAAAATGGCTTGGCTGTTGCGCGGGTGGGCATTGCCCGTCGGGCTGTTGCGCACGTAGCGGCCATCGGATTGCAGAATCCAGCTCTGGGTGTTGTCGGCGAGGTAGGTTTCCAGCTCCTTCTTGACCCGCAGGGTGAGCTTTTTACCTTCTACCGGGAAGCAAGTCTCGACGCGCTTGTCGAGGTTGCGCTCCATCCAGTCGGCACTGGCCAGGTAGATCAGCTCCTCGCCACCGTTGAGGAAGTAATACACCCGGCTGTGTTCCAGGAAGCGACCGATGATCGAGCGCACGTGAATGTTGTGCGACACGCCGGGAATGCCCGGGCGCAGGCAACACATGCCACGCACGATCAAGTCGATCTTCACCCCGGTCTGGCTGGCCTTGTACAGCGCCTTGATCATCTTCGGATCGGTCAGCGAGTTGACCTTGACGATGATGTGCGCAGGCTTGCCCTCGCTGGCGTTCTGGGTTTCCCGTGCGATCAGGTCGAGCAGGGTTTTTTTCAACGTGAAAGGCGCGTGCAGCAGTTTTTTCATGCGCAGCGTCTTGCCCATGCCGATCAACTGACTGAACAGTTTGGATACGTCCTCGCCAAGCGCCACGTCGGCGGTCAGCAGGCTGTAGTCGGTGTACAGGCGGGCGTTGCCGGCATGGTAGTTGCCAGTGCCCAAATGTGCGTAACGGCGGAGCTCGCCGTTCTCTCGGCGCAATATCAGCATCATCTTGGCGTGAGTCTTGAAACCGACCACGCCATAGATGACCACCGCCCCGGCGGCTTGCAGGCGACTGGCCAACTGCAGGTTGGATTCCTCGTCGAACCGCGCGCGCAACTCGATCACTACCGTGACCTCCTTGCCGCTGCGCGCCGCATCGACCAGTGCGTCGACGATTTCCGAGTTGGCGCCCGAGCGGTACAGCGTCTGTTTGATCGCCAGCACGTTGGGGTCCTTGGCGGCCTGGCGCAGCAGGTCGATCACCGGCGTGAAGGACTCGTAGGGGTGCAGCAGCAAGATGTCCTGCTTGGCGATCACGCTGAAGATGTTTTCACTGTTCTGCAATAACTTGGGAATGGTCGGCGTGAACGGCGTGTACTGCAGGTCCGGCTGGCTGTCCAGGCCGGTGATGCTGAACAGACGGGTCAGGTTGACCGGGCCGTTGACGCGGTACAGCTCGTTTTCCGCCAGGTTGAACTGCTTGAGCAGGTAGTCGGCCAGATGACTCGGGCAGGTGTCGGCCACTTCCAGACGCACCGCATCGCCGTAACGACGCGACAACAGTTCGCCGCGCAAGGCGCGGGCCAGGTCTTCCACGTCCTCTGCATCCACCGACAGGTCGGCGTTGCGGGTCAGGCGAAACTGGTAGCAGCCCTTGACGCTCATGCCGTGGAACAGATCGTCGGCATGGGCATGGATCATCGAGGAGAGGAACACGAAATTGTCACCCGCGCCGCCCACCTCTTCAGGAATGCGGATCACCCGTGGCAGCATGCGCGGCGCCGGCAGGATCGCCAGGCCTGAGTCGCGGCCGAAGGCATCGATGCCCTCCAGCTCGACGATGAAGTTCAGGCTCTTGTTGACCAGCAGCGGAAACGGATGGGTGGGATCCAGGCCAATCGGCGTGATGATAGGCGCAATCTCGTTGCGAAAATAACGCCGCACCCAGGTTTTGATCTTGGGCGTCCAGTGCCGGCGGCGAATGAAACGCACCTGCTGCTTGGCCAGCTCGGGAAGCAGCACATCGTTGAGAATCGCGTATTGCCGCTCGACTTGCCCGTGTACCACCTCCGCAATGAGCGCCAGTGCCTGATGGGGTTGCAGTCCATCGGCACCGGCCAGTTCGCGGGCAAAGGTGATCTGCTTCTTCAGCCCGGCGACGCGGATCTCAAAAAACTCGTCGAGGTTGCTGGAGAAGATCAGCAGGAATTTCAGACGTTCAAGCAGCGGCGTGGATTCATCCAGCGCCTGTTCCAGCACGCGGATGTTGAATTGCAACTGTGACAGCTCTCGGTGGATGTACAGGCTGCTGTCGTCCAGATTGGGAATCACCGGCGGCGCCTCGACCACGGCCGGCAGGTTGTCGGTGATCGTGACCGTTTCGACAATCACCGCGGAGGCTGTGTCGAGTGGGATGCTGTCGGTGAGTCCTTCGCTGCTCATTTAGGTTCCTGTGTTACTACTGTTATCAGGGTTTCAACAACTGCGCGGCGCGGACTGCAAAGTAGGTGAGGATGCCATCGGCACCGGCACGCTTGAAGCCGACCAACGATTCGAGAATGACCGCCTCGCTCAACCAGCCGTTCTGGATAGCTGCCATGTGCATGGCGTACTCGCCGCTCACTTGGTAGGCGAAGGTCGGCGTCTTGAAGGTTTCCTTCACCCGCCAGACGATATCCAGATACGCCTGGCCGGGCTTGACCATCACCATGTCGGCGCCTTCGGCCAAATCTGCCGCCACTTCATGCAGGGCTTCGTCGCCGTTGGCCGGATCCATCTGATAGGTGTTCTTGCTGCTCTTGCCCAGGTTGGCGGCCGAGCCCACTGCATCGCGGAACGGGCCGTAGTAGGCGCTGGCGTACTTGGCCGAGTAGGCCATGATGCGGACATTGGAATGGTCGGCCAGTTCCAGCGCCTCGCGGATTGCCTGGATGCGTCCGTCCATCATGTCTGACGGCGCAACGACCTGGGCGCCAGCAGCGGCATGGGACAATGCCTGCTTGACCAGTGCATCGACGGTCACATCGTTCTGCACATAACCGTTTTCATCGAGGATGCCGTCCTGACCATGGGTGGTGAACGGGTCCAGAGCCACGTCGGTGATGATGCCCAGCTCCGGGAAACGTTCGCGCAGGGCGCGGGTGGCACGCTGGGCAATACCGTCCGGGTTCCAGGCTTCAGCGGCGTCGAGGGACTTCTTCTCCACGGGCGTGACCGGGAACAGTGCCAGCGCCGGGATGCCCAGTTCGACCCAGGTTTCCGCTTCCTGGAGCAGCAGATCGATGGACAGCCGCTCGACGCCGGGCATCGACGTTACGGCCTCACGCTGGTTTTCGCCATCCAACACGAACACCGGCAAGATCAGGTCATCGACGGTCAGTACATTCTCGCGCACCAGACGACGGGAAAAGTCATCCTTGCGGTTGCGCCGCAGGCGGGTGGAGGGGAACAGGCGATTGGCGGGGGTAAAGCTCACGGCAGACTCCAGGGCGCCAGGCGTGTGGCGCAAGTGTGACAGTTATAAGGCGTCATTATGACCAGTTGATGACGCCACGGCGTCCGTGGGGGAATTGCACCGAACGCGCCAGATGACCATTGTTGGCTAGGGTCAGGGTCGCTGGCAAACGGCAGCCGAATGACCGTTTGACGCTGATCAACAGCGGTAGGACACGAAGTGGACCTTGCACAGGCGGGTGTGGGGGCAATCACGCTGCGAAGGCGGTGGCATGGCTGGACATGCGGCTGTGCTCGGCAAAAAGCTTCGGCCCAACGTCGGGCCTCCACGGTTTGTTGCGCGGTATGGCCTGACACCCAGACCTCGTGCACCCGGTAAGTAGCAGGTAGCATGTCCAAGGCCCTTACTCTTTCCCGGAGAACGAAAACATGCACAAGAAAGTCGCTGTGATTCTGTCTGGCTGCGGTGTTTATGACGGCGCCGAGATCCATGAAAGCGTACTCACCCTGCTGCGCCTTGATCAGCGTGGCGCCCAGGTACAGTGCTTCGCACCGAATATTGCGCAGTTGCATGTCGTCGATCATCTCAGCGGCGACGAAATGTCCGAAAGCCGCAATGTCCTGGTGGAATCCGCACGCATTGCTCGCGGCAATATCAAAGACCTGCGCGAAGCCAAGATTGATGACTTCGATGCCCTGATCGTGCCGGGCGGCTTCGGCGCGGCGAAGAACCTTAGCGATTTTGCCGTCAGCGGTGCGCAGTGCACGGTGAATCCTGAGGTGCTGAGAGTTGCCCAGGGCTTCGCCAGCGCGGGCAAACCGGTGGGACTGATCTGCATCGCTCCGGCCATGGCGGCAAAGATCTATGGCGCTGGGGTGGTCTGCACCATTGGTACCGATGCGGATACGGCCACAGCGCTGGGCCAGATGGGCGCCGAGCATCAGGATTGTACGGTCGAGGACATCATCGTCGACGAGCAACGCAAGCTGGTCACCACACCGGCCTACATGTTGGCCGAATCGATCAGCCAGGCCGCGTCCGGTATCAACAAGCTGGTGGATCGGGTCCTGGAGCTCAGCGAAGGCTGATGGTGAACGCTGCGTCTGAAGAGCGACGGCCCTTGCGAGGGCCGTCAGCTGCAGGCCATTCCGGACAAACTGCCGGCTTGCTCTGCCGCGCCTCTTTTCAGTCGCGAGCCGTTAGGTGAACGTGGCGGCCTACTGTTGGAGCTGCCCATGATCAGTCCATCCTGTGAACTCACACCCGAACTGCGCGAGGCCATCGGCCATTTTTTCGCGCGCATTCCGTTCAATCAGGTCCTGGGCATCGAAATTGACGAGTTGTCGTCAGCGCGGGTGACCATGCACCTGCCGATGCGCCCCGAGCTGATTGGTAATTTCGTGCAGGGCATCCTGCACGGCGGGGTGATCGCCACCTTACTGGACGTGGCCGGCGGTGCCATGGCGTTGATCGGTGCCTGCGAGCGCCACGCCGGCCTGCCGGCGCAAGAACGCATGGCGCGGCTGTCGCGCTTGGGCACCATCGACCTGCGTATCGATTACCTGCGCCCCGGCCGCGGCCAGCTTTTTACCGCTCATGCCGTGCCGCTGCGCGCGGGTAACAAGGTAGCGGTGGTACGCAGCGAGTTGCATAACGAAGACGGCGTGCTGGTGGCGGTGGGCACCGGCACCTATTTGTGCGGGTAGGGTGCTATTTGGCCCCGCACAAACGTAGGGCGGCCTCGCCCGTTGCTGGATGTTGGGGAAAGAAACACGGAGATCACCGGGCAGCCCGCATTCGCGGCGAGGGCGCGACTCCCACACCGAAAAGCCGTGCCCGGCACAGGTTCCGGTAGGGGCGAATTCATTCGCCTGGCATCGAGCGTTCCGGCACCTGCGGGGATGCGACGAACTACGCGGCTGATGCCTTTGTGCATGTCGCAGCGGATGCGTGGGCTGAAGGTCATGCGCCAGGCGAATGAATTCGCCCCTACAAAATCGCGTCATGCAGCGCCGAGTGGAAGGCGCGGCGCAGGCGTTGCGCCCGCCCTTGGGCTAGCAACGTTTAACGCAGACACAGCCGAACCGAACACGGGACGCTCCGCGTCCCTTCTGAGGCGCACAGCGCCTCGGGCTGCATTCCCACGCGGAGCGTGGGAGTGATCGACCTGGCCTTCTGGATTCCCGCCTTCGCGGAAGTAACGACTTATACAGCGCTTCCTTAGCGGAACGTGCTAGTCACTACGCCTTCGCCCGTCACTTGCGTCTCGATGATTTTTTCGCTGCTCTGATTACGCACCCTGATGAGGTCACCGGCGCTGCCGTTGCTCAAGGCCTCGCCTTGCGTCGCGGCTTCGATGCCGTCATGGGTGGCGACAATGGTTACCATCTGGCCACGCCGCACCAGCAAGGGCGCGCCGAGCAACCGCGGGCTGAGTACCTGGCCGGTGCGAATACGCCGCTTGGCGCTGAGGCCTTCGATGTCGGCAACTCGACCATAGAACCCTTGGCGATTCTTGCTGACACTTTGCCGGCGGGCGAGTACATCGTCGGCGCTGAGCGACTGGTCGCGTTCCAGAGTATGGCGGGCGACCAGCAGCCGTACGCTGATGTCGGCCTGGCTGGTCACGTTCACGCTCCAGGCGGGCGCGGCGCACTCGATTCGGTAGCGTTGCCGACTGAGGAGTGCCGGGCGGGGTGACAGGTTATTGACCTGTAAGTCCTGCGTACAGACCGGCAATTTTTGCGTGCTGCTGGGCAGTGTGTTGTCCAGATGCAGGCGTGGCTGCTGCCAGCCATGCTGGCGGATCTCGTGATGCAGGAGCGGCTGTAAATGATTGCGCAGCGCCTGATCAATCTGTTCGCTGACGCCGCCAGCCTGGCTTTGCGAAGCAAGCAACATGACCAGGCAGGCGGAAGCAACACTTCCGCTGCGGCGTCCTTTTGCCGTCAAAGACGGAAATCCGCGTCCCCGACGATCGTCTGTAACGCTGATAAAGCCTAACAAAATCAATTACCTGCTAAATGATAGCGGAATGGCATGAAAGCTGCTGTCCACTCCCCAGTGACGGTTTTTTGGGGGAAGCATGAGTATACGGATTGATGACGTGGTTGGGCTGCATGCCCATGCGCTCGAAGTGCGCATGCAGCGCAGCGAAATTATTGCCGCCAACCTGGCCAACGTAGACACCCCGGGCTTTCAAGCCCGCGATATTGACTTCGCCCGGGAAATGAGCCGCCTGGAAAGCAGTGCCGAACTGTCTCAGTCCAGCCTCGCTTCGCCGTTGCAGTACCGGGTGCCGTTCCAGGCGTCTCTGGATGGCAATACCGTGGAGCTGGGTGTCGAACAGGCCGAGTTCTCGCGTAACGCCATGGACTTCCAGACCAGCCTGACCTTCCTAACCATGAAATTTCGCGGCCTCAAGCAGGCCATTGAAGGACGTTGACGATGGCCTTTGAATCCATTTACCGCATCGCCGGCTCAGCGATGAATGCCCAGACGGTACGCCTGAACACCGTGGCCAGTAACCTGGCCAACATCGATTCGGCGGCCACGTCCGCCGAGGATGTCTATCAGGCGCGCCGGCCACTGTTCGCCGCCGTGTACAACAACGATGAGCTGACGCGAGGCGTCGGCATGGGCGGTGCCCATGTACAGGTGCTCGATGTGGTCGCCGACCAGCGTGAGGCGGTGAAGCGTTACGAGCCCGGCAACCCCTTGGCGGGCGCCGATGGCTACGTCTTTTACCCGGCGGTCAATCAGATCGAGGAAATGACCGACATGATGTCGGCGACCCGCAGCTTCGAGACCAGCGTCGAAGTCCTCAATCGCCTCAAAAGCATGCAGCAGGGTCTGCTGCGTCTCGGAGAAGCCTGATGAGCGTTGATTCGATCAACTACTCGCGCAGTAGCGCGCTGACCAATGAAAACGCGCTGCCCAGTGCAGCAGTGGACCTCAGCGAATTGGGCGTGATGGAGAACAACTTCATCTCTCTGATGGTTGCGCAGATCCAGAACCAGGATCCGACCAACCCGGTGGACAGCAGCCAGTTCCTCCAGCAGTACGCCAGCATGTCGCAGGTCAAGAGCATGGAGAACATGGCCACCCTGCAGCAGAGCAGCCTGGTGCTGGCCGACAATCTGCAGACCCTGACTGCTGCGGGACTGGTAGGTCAGGAAGTGTCGGTGAACGTAGAGAGCCTCGAGCTGAATGATCAGCCGGTCAACGGTCAGTTCACTCTGGATAACTACTCGGGCAAGACCAGCCTGCTGCTGACCGACTCCAATGGCACTGAAACCGTCATTCAGCTGGGTGAGCAGGCTGCCGGCAAGGTCGCCTATACCGTCGATCCTGTGGCGCTGGGCCTCAAGCCCGGCCAATACAGCATTCAGGCATTCAACGCCGACGATCAGCGCCTGACCGTCGAGGTCAACGGCCTGGTCAAGGATGTGCGCGTCAGCAACACCGGGCCGGTCCTCAACATCGCCGGCGCCGGCAGCGTGCCGTTCTACAACATCGTCGAGTTCGGCCAGCGCAGCTGAGCCTGATCCTATTCCGAGGAAAGATCGTCATGAGCTTCAACATTGCCCTGACCGGCCTCAACGCCGTCACCGAACAACTGAATACTGTCAGTAACAACATCGCCAATACCGGCACCACCGGCTTCAAGTCCTCGCGCACCGAGTTTGGCAGCGTCTATGCCGACACCCAGGCCATGGGCGTGGAGGTACTCGGCAACACCCAGAGCATCAGCCTCGGCGGCGCGCTGGTGAACACCGGCCGTACCCTGGATATGGCCATCTCCGGTGGCGGCTTCTTCGTGGTCAAGGGCACCAGTGGCGAGACTCAGTACACCCGTGCCGGGGTATTCGGCACTGATGCGGCCAACTACATCGTCAATGCCGCCGGGCAAAAGCTGCAGGGCTACCCCACCGACGCCGACGGCAACCTGCTGACGGGTAGCTTGGGCGATCTGCGCATCAAGGCATCCACTCTGCCGGCCAAGGCGACCGACAGCTTGGAGTTCGTCGCCAACTTGGATGCAAACGAGGTTCCACCAGCAGTGGCCTTCGATCCGGCTAATCCAGGCGATCCCAATGGGTACAACCACACCTATACAACCAAGGTGTACGACTCGTTGGGTAAGGAGCATACCCTGACCCAGTACTTTGTTAATACTGGGGCCAATACATGGGACGCTCATTACTACCTCAATGGAGCTGCGATGACTCCGGCTTCGCAGGCGATAACCTTTAATACGGACGGCAGCCTTGATACGGGTGGGGCTGTAACCCTTGACGGTATTACGCCTCCCGGCGCTACTCCCTTGGAAATCGTTATCGACTACACCGGCACCAGCCAGTATGGCACCGACTTCGGTGTCTCCACCAACCTGGCATCGGGCTACACCTCCGGTGAACAGACCGGCGTGGGCATCGACAGCAAGGGCAATGTGTTCGTCAACTACAGCAACGGCCAGAGCCAGCAGCAGGGCCAGGTCGTGCTGGCCAGCTTTATCAACGCCGAAGGGCTGAAGAACGTCAGCGGCACCTCCTGGGTGGAAACCATCGACTCCGGCGCTGCGCTGATCGGCACTGCGGGCGTTGCCCAGTTCGGCAAGATCAACGCCGGGACCCTGGAAAACTCCAACGTCGACCTGACTGAGGAACTGGTGACCTTGATGCAGGGCCAGCGCAACTACCAGGCCAACACCAAGGTGATCTCCACCCAGAAGGATCTCGACCAGATCCTGTTCAGCGCGATGTAAGGCGGAATCATCCATGGATCGTTTGGGTTATACCGCGATGACTGCGGCCAATCGCAGCATGCAGGCACTGCAGATTCACGCCAACAACCTGGCGAACGTGAACACCGCCGGCTTTCGCGCCGACATGGAACGTGCCGCCGCCGTCGAGGTGGAAGGCTACGGTTACGACAGCCGTCATATGGCGCGGGTGGAGAACAACGGCGTCGACCTTACCCCGGGCCCGGTGAATTTCACCGGCCGGGCGCTGGACGTGGCGGTCAAGGGCCAAGGCCTGCTGACCGTGCAAAATGGCGCCGGCGCCGAGGCGTATACCCGCAACGGCAGCTTGCAGGTAGACGCCGAAGGGCAACTGACTGTCGGTGGTCGCCTGCTGCTGGGTGAGGATGGCCCGCTGGTGCTGCCGGAGTACGATCAACTGCATATCGGCACAGACGGCACGGTGTCGGTGGTGCCGCGTGGCGATTTCCTGATGGTCGAGGTGGGCCGTATCCGCCTGGTCGACAGTCAGGGCGCAGACCTGATGAAGAATGCCCAAGGGCTACTGATCCCGCGCGACAACCAGCCCTTGGCAGCCAACGAAGACATCACGCTAGCCAGCGGTTATCTGGAATCGAGCAACGTCTCGTCCATCGACCAGTTGGTATCGACCATGAGCCTGAGCCGCCTGTTCGAAACCCAGGTGAAGATGATGAAAGCCGCCGAAAACCTCTCCGAGGCAGGCAATCGGCTGATTCGCGGCTAAGCAAAACGAAGCCGTTGCGTTGCAAGGGCGCGCTAAGTGTGTGGGGCCGATTTCATATCGGCAGCGGTGTTCGGGTGGTGATCGGGTCATGTTGTGACTTCGCAGCCGAAGTAAATTCGGCCCCACCCCAAGAGCACTGCGCCGAAGCAATCACTATTATCCGCCCCTGGCATTGCCAGGGGCAGGCACTGAAAAGAGGATTAACCGATGAGTTCGGCACTTTGGGTCAGCAAGACCGGTCTGGTCGCCCAGGATATGGCAATGACCACCGTGGCCAACAACCTGGCCAACGTGAATACCGTCGGCTTCAAGAGCGACCGCGCAGTATTCGAGGACCTGTTTTACGCCATCGAGGTGCAGCCCGGCGCCCAGGCCGATCAGGTCAACACCGTGCCGTCCGGCCTGCAGATGGGCAATGGCGTGCGCGTGGTCGGTACCCAGAAGGTCTTTACCGAAGGCAACATCCAGACTACTGGCCAGCCGATGGACCTGGCGATCATCGGCCAGGGCTTCTTTCGTGTGCAAGGCCCCAATGGCGAGGACTATTACACCGAGAACGGCCAGTTCCAGCTTAATGCCGAAGGCATGATGGTCAATTCCCAGGGGCTGCCGCTGGCCGATGAGATTCTCGTGCCGGAAGGCAGCAGCGGTTTCACTGTGGGCAGCGACGGCACCGTGACCGTGGTCAATGCCCAAGGGGTGACCGAAGACCTGGGTCAGATCCAGTTGGTCAACTTCCTCAACCCGGCTGGTCTGGAGGCCCTGGGCGGCAACCTGTACCGCGAAACCGTGGCCAGTGGCGAACCGGTTGAGGGTACTGCGGGTGAGGATGGCCTTGGACAACTCAAGCAGCGCGTGCTGGAAGGTTCCAACGTGCAGGTGGTCGAGGCCATGGTGCAGATGATCGCCATCCAGCGCGCCTACGAGGCCAACGCCAAGGTGCTCGACGCCAGCTCCGGCATGCAGCAATTCCTCAACCAGACCGTTTGATGACCATGATGCGCACGCTTTGTCTGTGGATTGCTGTGCTAATGCTCGGTGGGTGCGCCAGCTTCCACGAGCTGCGCGAAGACGCCGATACCACCGATTATGCTCCGCCGGAACTGGACTACGAGCAGTCGACGACGGTGGCGGGAGGGTTGTACCGGGGCTTTGGCAGCTCGTTGATCAACGACAACCGCGCTTTCCGGGTTGGCGACATCCTCACTGTGGTGCTCAACGAATCGACCCAATCGAGCAAGAGCGCCGGTACCAGCTTTGGCAAAGAGTCCTCCATCGGTATCGGCGTGCCCAATGTCTTCGGTCGCGAGTACGACCGCCTCGGGGCGTCCGCCGATGCCCAGCGCGACTTCTCCGGTTCGGCGAAAAGCTCGCAGCAGAACACCCTGCTCGGCTCCATCGCGGTCACCGTGCACAAGGTGCTGCCCAGTGGCGTGCTGCTTGTGCGCGGCGAGAAGTCGTTGCGCCTCAACCAGGGCGATGAATTCATCCGCCTGAGCGGTCTGGTACGTCCCGACGATATCAACCGCTTCAACCAGGTGTCCTCGCAGAGCATCGCCGATGCGCGGATCTCTTATGCCGGGCGCGGCGTGCTCAACGACAGCAACTCGGCCGGCTGGCTGACGCGCTTCTTTACCAGCCCCTGGTTCCCCTTCTAAGCGGATACTGACATGCGCAAGCTTCTCCCCCTTCTGTTGCTGCTGGCCCTGCCCTGCGCCCGGGCCGTGCCGCTGATGGACCTGGTGGATGTCGAAGGCATCCGCGACAACCAATTGATCGGCTATGGCCTGGTGGTCGGCCTGGATGGCTCGGGTGACAAGAACCAGGTACGTTTCACCAACCAGGCGATGGCCAACCTGGTCAAGCAGTTCGGCGTCAACCTGCCGGCCAACGTCGATCCCAAACTGAAGAACGTCGCCTCGGTGACGGTCACCGCCAGCGTGCCACCGTCCTACAGCCCAGGGCAGAGCATTGACGTCACGGTGTCGTCATTGGGCGATGCCAAGAGTTTGCGCGGCGGCCAGCTGCTGCTCACCCCACTGCATGGCGTGGACGGCGAAATCTATGCCCTGGCCCAAGGCAGCCTGGTGGTCGGCGGCCTGAAGGCTGAAGGCAGCAGCGGCTCCAGCGTGTCGATCAACAGTGCGACCACGGGCCGGATCGCCAACGGCGCCACCGTCGAGCGCATGATCCCCAGCGATTTCGCCAAGCGCCCGGACATCATGCTCAATTTGCGCAACCCCAGCTTCCAGACCGTCACCCGTGTGGTGGATGCGATCAATGAGCGCATCGGTCCCGGCACGGCGACGGCGCTGAACGCCACCAAGGTGTCAGTGCGAGCGCCGGTCACCAGCACCCAGCGCATGAGTTTCATGGCCATGCTGGAAATGGTGGAGGTGCGCGAGGGCCGCGAGCGACCCAAGGTGGTGTTCAACAGCCGCACCGGCACCGTGGTGATTGGCGAGGGCGTACGCGTCAAGGCCGCCGCCGTGTCCCACGGTAACCTGACCGTGACCATCAGCGAAAACCCGCAGGTCAGCCAGCCCGCGCCGTTCAGCCAGGGCCAGACGGCTGTAGTGCCCCGTTCGGAGCTGGAAGTCACCCAGGACCGCAATGCCATGTTCCGCTGGCCGGAAGGCGCCAATCTGGAAAGCATAATCAATACCGTGAACAGCCTGGGCGCCACGCCGGATGACGTAATGAGCATTCTCCAGGCCCTGGAGCGCGCTGGCGCCCTCAACGCCGAACTGATTGTGATCTGACCATGAGTATTCTCAACCTTCCGAATACGCTGCAGTCCTGGCGCAACGCCCCGGAGCACACCGGCATCTCGCGCAACGACCAGTTGCAGGCCGCCGCCGAGCAGTTCGAAGCGATGTTCCTGCAACAGATCCTCAAACAGATGCGCAAGGCCAGCGATGTGCTGTCCGAAGGCAGTTCGATGCGCAGTCGCGAGCTGGACACCATGCGCGACTTTTACGACGAAGTGCTCGCCGAAAAACTGGCCGGCCAGCGCAACACCGGCATAGCCGATATGCTGGTCGAGCAGCTGGGCGGCGAGCCGGTGGCCGCGCTGCCCAGCCAGGCGTTGCAAGCGCCGCTGACCGGTAGCTGGGCGCAATCGCATGCGGCATTTAAGCCGGCAGGCGAAACGGTCGCCTTGAATCAGCAACTGGCGTCGAATACCTCCACGCCCCCTCATCAAGCGCTGTCGGCGGCTTTTGCCCAGCCGATTCGTCCTGACACCAAGGAGAATCGCTCGTGAGTCTTATGAGCCAGATTGGCATGAGCGGCGTACGCGCCTCGCAGACTGCCTTGACCACCACCAGCCAGAACGTCGCCAACGTCAATACCCCGGGCTTCAGCCGCCTGCGTACCGAGCAGATGTCTCTTTCCGGGCATACCACCTTGAGTGGCGGTCGTGGGGTAGAAATAACGACGATTCGGCGTATTGCCGACGATTACGTCAATCGTCAGCTGTGGCGTTCGACCAGCGAGCAGGGGATCAACTCAAGTCGTCAGCAGTATCTGGTTGCGCTGGAGCAGATGATGGCTAGCGAAGGCTCGAATATCAGCGGCGGCCTGGACGACCTTTATGCGGCGCTTAACGCCACGACTTCAACGCCTGATTCCATTGCCCTTCGTCAGCAAATACTCAATGAAGCTGGGGCTCTTACCCAACGCTTTAACGGCCTGAGTAACAATATCGAGCTGCAGCTGAAGGCCGTACGCGGCCAACGCGAGGCGATGGTCACCGAGTTAAATGGTCTGACCGGCAACATCGCTGAGTTGAACAAGCGCATTGGTTACGCCGATGCCACCAACGGTGACAGCAAGGCCCTACGCGATCAGCGCGACAGCCTGGTACAGAGCTTGGCCGAACTAGCCGATATCCGTGTGGGCGAAGCCGCTGATGGCAGTTTCAGCATCTCGTTGGCTAACGGGCAGCCGCTGGTGGCTGGAGCCACCGCCGCAACCGTCAGCCTAAGCGCCGGAGCCGATAACGAGCAGGATTTCAAGCTGTCCTTCGCCGGCACCGAGTTTCCCATGGCTCGCGATGGCTGGGGCGGCAAGCTGGGTGGGTTGCACGACGCTGAATACAATTCACTGCGCTCCATTCAGGGCAGCATCAACCAGATGGCCGGTGAACTGGCGACTCAGTTCAACACTGTCCTGGCCAGCGGTACGGATCTGGATGGTAATCCCGGCAAGCCGCTGTTCGTGTATGACCCCACCAGCATTTCGCAGGTGCTGACGGTCGCCAGCCTGTCTCCCAGGGAGCTGGCCTTCTCCGTTTCCGGTGCCAACGCCGCGCAGGGTAACAACGAGACGTTGCTGGAGCTGATCCAGCTTAAAAACGCCACTGTGACCGTTGATGGCAACACCAGCACTCTCAACGATGCCTATGCCTCTCTGCTGGGTAAAGTGGCCAGTCAGAGTCGCCAGGGTCAGGCGGACCTGGAAACCGCCACGTCGGTGCTGGCTCAGGTCCAGGCCCAGCGCGACAGTATCAGCGCGGTGAGCCTTGATGAGGAAGGTGTGAATTTGATGAATTTCCAGCAGGCCTATCAGGCCAACCTGAAAGTCATCAGCACCGCCCGCGACCTGTTCGACAGCATGCTGGCCGTATTCTGACGACTGCGCGCCGGCGTGCTGCCGGCCCCGACGATTTAACGAAGGATAGCGATATGCGCATCACCAACGCCCAGATCAACGCCATCATGCATGGCTCGCTGAGCAACAACGCAGCGAAAACCGGCAAGCTGATGCAGCAGATGGCCACAGGCGACCGTATCATCCTGCCCTCGGATGACCCGATTTCCAGCGTGCGGTTGCTGCGCATCGCTCGGGAAGAGTCCAGTCTGGCCCAATACCAGACCAATATTGCCAACCTGTCCGGGCGCCTGTCGGCGGCCGAGACCAACCTCACGGCGGCATCCGACACCATACTTAGCGTGCGCGACTTGTTGCTCTGGGCGGCCAACGGCACCAACGACCAGGCCGCGCTGGAAAGCATGGCGGGTGAATTGGAAAGTCTGGAAGAAACCATTTACAGCTATTTCAACTCGCGCGACGAGGAAGGCCGTTATCTGTTTTCGGGTACTGCCACCGACCAAGAGGCTGTGAGGTTCGATGGCACCGTTTACACGTTGGGCGGCAACAACGACACCCGCAAGGTCGCCGTGGCCAATGGCGTGCTGCTCGATGATAATGTCACCGCCGAAACGGTGTTGGGCACCAATGTGGATTTGCTCAACAAGCTGCACGAGGCCGTGGCTTCCATGAAGGATGCCACGCTCGATCCAGCGGTAGTTCGCATCAGCATTACCGACGCAATCGTGGCGCTGGATAGCAGCCATGATGCTCTACTGATGAATGTCACCGAACTCGGTGGCCGGCAAAACACGCTGACCCTGCTTGCCAACAGCCAGGCGGATCTTTCCCTGGTCAATGAGAAAATCGAAGGTGAATTGTCGCGCTTCGATTATTCTCTCGGTTCGCTAGAGCTGGCCAATTATCAAATGGCCATACAGGCCACGCAAAAAACCTATGCCAAGCTCACTGGAATGTCGCTGTTCGACCTGCTTTAAGGAATAAGGGGACACTATGAAGGTTGTCGATAAACATCTGCCAGCCGTCACGCCGTTCGACCTGGATCGTCGCACGGCGGACCTCAAGGGTGTCCCCGTACAACGTCAGAGCCGCGCGCAGCCTGTCCAGCGCGAAACTCGAACCAGCGAGCGGGCGCCACGCCAGAGCAGCACCTACAGCCTGCAACTCAACCAGCAGTTGTCTTCCATCCAGTCGGCCAACAGCTACCTGAATGAAGTGCAGAGCCGGCTCAGTCAGCTCAAGCTCAAGTTGAGCGCCGAGGTCAGCGCGGCCTCCAGCCAGTCAGTTAGCCGTCAGCAAGCGCGCGAAGCGCTGCAGAAGGTTAACGCAATCCTCGACCAGCGCAGCCGTAACACCGGCAATGTGCTCGATGCCAGTTTCCAGCTGAAACTGAATGAGCCGGTGCGCATTCGCTTCAGCCTGCAGGGGCTGGAAAACATCGAGCAGGTGCGCGCCTCGGGCCAGGAAACCCTAGTATTCAGCGCCGGGCGCCAGCTCAGCGAACCTTTGGCGGTGGTCCTCGATGACGGTATGAGCGTCGAGCAAACCTTGCGCCGTTTCAACTTGCCCCTCAACCAGGCGGGACTGCGCGCGGAAATCGATCCGGACGGCTCGCTGAAATTCTCCGCCCGTGAAAGCGACTGGACTGCGCTGCGCGACGAGCTGGCGGTGCAGGGTGAGGGCAAGCTGTTTGCCAAGGGCCACTATGCGCGAGTGAAAAGCGCCGAAGATGGTCTGCTCGGTCTGCCAAGCGAATCTGCCCTGGAGTCAGTGCGCGAAATGCGCCAGATCCTCGACAGCGTGGTCAGTGCCTTGGACCGAGTCACCCAGCTGCGTGAACAGATCCGCGAGCGGGAGTCGGATATACGCCTATTCCTAGCCGAACACCTGCAAGATGATGAGCGCCAGTGGGCGCAAACCTACGTCGAAGCACTGAACAAAGTCATGCATCGTGGGCCGGTCAATTATGTCAGCCAGGCCCAGGTCGTCGTCAGCCAAGCCAACCTGACCCGCTACAGCGTAGTCAGCCTGTTGTCCTGATCCTGCAGGCGCCATAGCCTGGCGCCCTCGCTCATGAATGCTCTCTACTGATTCTGCGGCGCCGGCTGCTGCTGGGTGATGCAATGGATATTGCCCCCGCCCAGCAGGATTTCCCGCCCAGGCACCATCACCACTCGGTGCTCAGGGAATAAGCGCTGCAGGATGGCTTCAGCTTGCGCATCCATTGGGTCATCAAAGCTTGGGGCGATGATCCCACCGTTGACGATCAGAAAGTTCACATAGGAACCGGCCAGGCGGATCGACGGGTCGCGCGGCTGGCTGCCCGTAACCGTCTGGACACCGGCGCACTCCTCTTCAGTGGCATAGATGGGGCCGGGGATCGGTATCTTGTGGATCGTCAGTGCACGTCCCTGGGCATCAAGCGTGTCTTTGAGTACGTCCCACGCGGCGCGACAGCGCGGATAGTTGGGATCCTGCGCATCGTCGGTCCAGGCCAGCAGGACTTCACCGGGTCGCACGAAGCAGCAAAAATTGTCGACGTGCCCATCGGTTTCGTCGTTGTACAGGCCTTCCGGCAACCAGATGATCTTGTCGACTGCCAGATGCTCGCTGAGCAGCGTCTCGATCTGAGTACGGTTCAGGTGAGGGTTGCGGTTCGGGTTGAGCAGGCATTCTTCGGTGGTGATCAGTGTGCCCTGACCATCAACGTGAATGGCGCCACCTTCCAGCACGAAGTCGGCAGTGCGGTAACGGTCCTGGCGCTCAATCTGCAAAATCTTCTTGGCGACCTGTTGGTCGCGGTCCCAGGGTGCATACAGACCGCCATTGAAGCCGCCCCAGGCGTTGAAATCCCAATGTACACCGCGCACGTCGCCTTGGGCATTGCACACGAAGGTTGGCCCGGTATCGCGTACCCAGGCATCATCACTGCTGAGTTCTACAATGCGGATGTTGGCGTGCTCCAGCTGCAGGCAGGCATTGGCGTATTGGCCGGCGGAGACGCCTATGCTGACCGGCTCGAATTCAGCGATGGCGCGCGCCACGGCTGCGAATGCGGCCTGTGCTGGCTGGCCTCCGAGGCGCCAATTGTCGGGGCGCTCGGGCCAGATCATCCAGGTCTGGTGATGCGTTTCCCATTCGGCGGGCATGCGAAAGCCGTCGGCGCGAGGGCTGGTGGTCAGAGTGATCATCGGTCTTCCTTCCGTAGGGTGGGTTAACCCACCGATGCGGTCTTTGTAGCGGGCAGCAGCCCATCCGTGGAGTTACTCGGGATCTCGCCGTCGGCGATAGCAGTGTGGCCCACGTAGGCTTATGCGGATGTATAGCCGATATAAATCGATAAATGAAGCGCGCTAACGCAAGATCCTAGGGCGTGTTCTCGAGAACTGCCGATATGAATCCGTTTTCGAGGGGTTCAGCCCGCTTGATCAGGCAGGGTGGTAGGTACAGACCCAGGTAGGCGACAAAGACTCGGGCGCCTTCTTCCCGCCAGCGGGGGATGACTTCGCCGTGTTGTTGTACCGAGCGGGCATAAACGCGATCGGCCAGTTCCATGGCCAGCGCGAAGACATCCAGATCCTCGGGCAGCGGTGGTAGGGCAAAGTGCCGGTCGAACAGCGCGTGCATCAACCGGCCCAATTCCAGGTCGTGCTGCAGGTCGGCCTGGGTCACTTCTGCCTGACCATGCTGGGCCAGTATCAGTTGGCGGGCGGCGGGGTCGTCGGCATAGATGCACAGCATGCGCTGCTCAACCAGACGCGCTAAATCCTGCCAGGTCAGCAGCGATGCATGCTCAACCGGCACGGTCAGAGTGGCGCGAAAGGCTGCATGGACTTGACCTGCCAGCGACTGCAGCAATGCCGGTACGCTGGGAAAGAAGTGGTACACCGAAGAAGGCGGAATCTGGGCGCGCTCGGCCACCCCGTAGATCGTCAATCCGCTCACGCCGCAATCGGCCAGTTGGGCGCGGGCGGCGTTGTGAATGGCAGCGATGCGCGCCTGACTGCTGGCGCGGGGTTTGCGAACGTTGACGGATGGCGGCATGCCGGAGCTCCAGGTTCGGGTGAAAGTCGGCCGAGGGGCTGGCGCAAGCGCGCTGGCGGCGTATGGGACGTTGCGTATTTTCGCTGCAAGAAGCCGCGAGCGCCTTGATGGGGTTCGCAGGCTGCTGAGTCTATGTCGATCGGGTTGTCCTGGCCGTATCGGGCACGATTCCAGGGCTGTGGCCGATAAAGCTTTGGTGTGCGCCTCCTTGCGGGTTGTACTCGAGCACTGTCTCTAGAGGCTGCGGTCCCTCATTTATTAGCGTCAGAACCTTGGCGCTTAAGCCCTAAGGCGTTTCGGTCGCCTGTGTCTATCAAATCCACCGCCAGCTGGAATGCGGAAGCGGTGTTTCCGCATCGAGCGCGCGCCGGGGTATTAGGTGCTCCGCGCGGAAGCGGAGTTTCAGCTGCGAACGGCGCTACGGCCAATTTTATACGGCATGGCGTTTTGGCATCGGAATTGCCTCCCATCTATCAAGGGGTACCAGACATGACGACTTTTGACAGTAACTACGCGTACAACATGGCCACTCAGCTGGCGGGTTTCGATACCCAGACCAGCTACAGCCGCCTGGACCGCAATAAAAAGAACTACCAGGCCCAGCAGACGGCGCTCAATACCTTGAGTTCCGCCCTGAGCACCTTTCAAACCAAGCTCAGTGGCTTGAAAGGCGCCGGCAGCACCAGTTCGATGATGCAAAACAAGGCCACGCTGAGCAGCTCGGATTACGCTACGGCCACCGTGGGCGGCAAGGCCCAGGCCGGCAGCTATCAGTTTTACGTCGATAAACTCGCAAGTGCACACCAGCTGGCATTTGAAAATGTCAGCGGCAGTGATTTCGGTAATGCGGGCACATTCCTCGTCAAACAAGGTGGCAACAGCATTGAGGTCGGCCTTTCCACTCTAGGAATCGCGGCAGACGGTAGCGATGCGCTAGAGAAGATAGCCAAGGCCATCAATGACTCCGACCAGAACAAAGGCGTTCGTGCCTCGTTGGTAACGGCGAACGGGGTCAAGACATTGATGCTGAGCAGCGAAGAGACCGGGGCTGCCAACAAAATCACATTTGAAGAGGTCGGAGCGCCGACGGACCTCACTATCAAGGCTCTCTCAAAGACCAAAGAACTGTCCAAAGCACAAGACGCTGAAATTTATCTGGGCGCCGATGCCAGCGGCATCAAACTGACCAACAGTAGCAATACCTTCACGAACATTGCCGACGATGTCAGTCTGACTTTTACCAAGGCACACACAACCGGCGATGCGCCGCTGACTGTCGACATCGCTCAAGACCCAAGCGCCACCAAGGCCAAGGTGCAGGAGTTCGTTGATGCCTACAACAGCTTGATGTCCACCATCAAGAGCCTGACCGCCAGTGGCTCGGAAGAATCCGAACGCGGGGCGTTGGCCGCCGACGGTATGACCCGCGGCCTCAAGAGCATGGTGGACAACCTGATTCGCAAGGATTTCGGCGGCGAGTCGCTGGTGTCGCTGGGCATCACCGGCAAGCGCGACGGCAGTCTCGAACTGAATGGCGAGCGCTTCGACAAGATGCTGGCCAGCAAGCCTGAAGCCCTGGACGCCATTTTCAAGGGCGATGGAGCCACAAAAGGCTTGCTCGACTCCTTGCTGGATACCAAAAGCGGCCTGGCGGTTTACACCAGCAGCGTCAACGGCATCTTGAAAACGCGCAAGGACAGCATCAGCGACTCCATGAAACGAGCCGATGTCGAGTACGAGCGGGTCGATACCCAGTACGAAAATCTCTATCAACGCTATCTCAAGCAGTACACCAGCATGATGCAGATCATGTCGACGCTGGAGCAGACCTCCAGCCTGTACTTCGACTTCGCCAGCGCCGAAAAGAAATGATCCTAACGACTGAGGCCCCATGACCTACCACTACGAAGACAGCTACAACAGTTATCGCATGGTCGATCTCGAGTCGAAGGCCGCTGCGGCTTCGCCCTACGAACTGGTGCTGGTGCTGTTCGACGGTCTGCTCGACGAGCTGGCACGCACCCGTGGTCACATAGAAGGTAAGCGCTACCAAGAGAAAGGCCGCTCGATCGAGAAGAGCATCAATATTCTGAACGGGCTGTCCAGTTCCCTGGACTATGAAAACGGCGGCGAACTGGTTGCCGGTCTGGCGCGTTTGTACGACTACTGCATCTACCGCCTGGCCGATGTCAGCGTGACGTTGTCGCTGGAAGGTCTGGACGAAGTGGTAAACCTGCTCGGCACGTTGCGCGAAGGGTGGGAGGGCGTGCGTGCCGCCCGCCAATGAGCTGCAGCGTCTGCACAATCTCAAGGTGCAACTCGAGCGCGTGCTGCATCTCGATGACTGGGACGCTATCCGCGAAATTGATCGCTCGCTGCGCGACATCCTGCTGAGCCTGCGCAAGCAGGGTGACGAGCCCAGCGCCGAACTGCTGGCCGCGTGTCGGGATGTTCAGCACTTGCACGGTCTGGCGCGCCAGCGCTGCCAGGAAGAATGTCAGCGCCTGCGGGTGCTGTTGGACAGTCACGAACAACCCGCAGATGGCCGAAGTGCTTATGCCTGGGTGGAGAGTCTGCGGTGAATACAGCTGTGAGTATTAATCTGGCCGGACCTGTCCAGCAGGCGAACTCTGCCATCTTGCCCGCCGCTGCCGAGTCCGCACCCGCCGCAGTTGCAGGAACCGCATCGCAGGATGCAGCCAACAACGCCCCTGGATTTGCGACGGAGCTGCGTGCCAGCGCTGAGCTTCCGCCTGAATTAGTGGATGTACTGGCCGAGCTGGAGCCGGTCGAGTCTGGCGCAGTGGAGCCGACTTTGGTGGCCCCTGAAGGTGAAGCTGGCCTCGAGCAGATCGAAGCCCTGCTGGGCAGCCTGCTGGCCCAGCAACAGCAACAGGTTCAGGCCCAGCCAGCGACAAGCCAGAGCGCTGTGTTGGCGGATCGCGCGGCGCAATCCCTGCCAGGGCTGCCGGGTGATCGCCTGGCGCAGCCACATACCGTCGACGGCAAGGCTCCCGTCTTGCCTGCCCAGGTTGAAGTGCGCAGTGAAACACTCGCCGGCGCTGCGCGCGCCGAGGCCGCACCGCTCAATACCGGCAATGCTATCGGCACTACCGTGGATATGGCCGGCACGCTTGCGGTTGGCAAAGCGGCCGAGGGCGAGACGTCAGCGGTGCTCTCCGGTCAGGCCAGTCAGCTACCGGCAGCGGTTAGCGCACTGCCGGAGCGAACCCTCAAACTACAAGGCTCGGACGCCCAGCGTGGCGAGCAGATGCTGCATGCACTGCGTGACAGCGTCGATATGCAGATACAACAAAAGGCGCAACGCGCCACCATTCGCCTGGACCCGCCGGAGCTGGGCAAGCTGGAAATCGTGGTCAGTCAAGAGGCGGGCCGCATCACCATTCAAATCAATGCGGGACAGACCGATACCCTTAGATTGCTGCAGCAAACCAGTGACCGTCTGCGCCAGGAGCTGCTCACGCAGCATTTTGTTCAGGTCAACGTCCAGGTCGGTGCCGACAGTCAGTCGGGACAGCAGTCACGCCAGGAGCCACTGCGCTACGCGGAGAACGCGGTACGGGACAACGTCCTGGAGCCAAGCGGGGACGACACCCGCCAGCGTGATACCTCCGATGTGCTGGTTACGGTCTGACGCGCACTCCAGAAATTCGTAAGAGAGAAAGTATGAGGTCATCCCGCGTTATCGTCGTGCTGCTGGTACTCAACATCATTGTGGTGGGTACAGCGTTGGCGGCTTTCTTTATGACTCAGCGCCCGTTTACGGGTGATCTGCACGCGGCCGATGGTGATTCCGCCCAACAGTTGCGGGAGCTGAGCGAGCTGTCGGCCTACCAGTTTCTGCCCATCGAGAAAATCATCATTGGTGTGCGCGGGGCCAAACGTGAACATTATGTGGTGATTGACCTGGCGTTGCAGATCAGCGCCAAGGTCGACAGCAAGCTTCTGCCACCGTTGGTGCCGGTGGTGCGCAATTCGGTGGTCGCCGAATTGTCAGGCATGCGTTACGAGACACTGCGCAAGATGTCCATTATCGAACTGCAGGCGTTGATCGAGCAGACCCTGTTTGATGATTTTGCCGCACGCCAGCTCAAGGCACCGTTCGAGCACGTGTTGGTCAGCAAGATGCTTGCGCAATAATCATGAACAGCCCCTGCGTCGCCGAGACAGCCTACCCTGGGCATAGCGCCCCGCCGCTGTTCGCTCCGCAGGACGAACAACGCTGGCTGTTGCGTTATCTGCCGCTGGTCAAGCGCATTGTCAGCCAGCTGGCACTGCAGGCCAGCTCGACGCTGGATCGCGAAGACATGGAGCAGATCGGCCTGCTTGGCCTGCTCGACAGCCTGCGTCGTTATGGCGAGCCGGATGAGGCATTCGGTCGCTTTGCCAGCCTGCGCATTCGCGGTGCGATCCTCGATGAGTTACGTCGCCAGGACTGGCGGCCACGGCAAGTGCGTCAGCAGAGCCACAAGATGCGCGATGGCGTGCGTGCCCTGGCGCGCCAGCTAGGGCGCGAGCCGAGCGATGAGGAAATCCGTACGCACCTCGGCGTGGATGAAGACGCCTACCACGCATATTTGCTGGACCAGTCCGGCGAAGCGATCGAAAGCCTCGATGCGTTGCTGCAGGACGGCCATGAACCGAACGCCAATGTCACCGAGGGGTTCGAGCAGCGCGTGCATCAGGAACGCCTGTTGGCCCAAGTGCTGGGCCGGCTGTCCGAGCGCGAACAGTTGGTGTTGACCCTTTACTACCAGCACGACCTCAGTCTCAAGGAGATCGCGCTGGTGCTGGACCTCAGCGATGCACGGATTTGCCAGCTGATCAAGCAGGCCGTCAAACGGGCCTGTGTCTTTTTAACCGAGCCTAATTAGTCGAGCCGTTATGCAGAAAATTTTCGGATCTCTCCTCATTGTCGCGTGTGTCCTGGGTGGTTATGCCCTGGCCAACGGCAACCTGGCCATGCTCTGGCAGCCTGCAGAATTGCTCATCATCGTCGGCGCCGCCCTGGGCAGCCTGATCGTGGGTAATCCCAAGGAAGTGCTGATCGAAATGCTCAAGCAGATCAAGGGTGTGGTGGTCTACAAACGGCGCGGGGAAGAATTCCAGCGCCAACTGCTGATGCTCCTCTATGAGCTGCTGGAAATGGTCGAAATCGGCGGCCTCAAGGTGCTTGATGAGCACATCGAGGAGCCGGAGAAGAGCGAGCTGTTTGCCAAATACCCACTCATCCTCGCCGAACCCAACCTGATGGCCTTCATTGCCGACAACTTCCGCCTGATGGCGATGGGCAAGATCAGTGCCCACGAACTGGAAGGTTTTCTCGACCAGGAACTGGAAGCTATGGAGGAAACCCTGCTGCTGCCGTCGCGCTCGCTCAATCAGGTCGGCGAAGCGATGCCCGGCTTCGGTATTCTCGCCGCAATCATGGGCATCATCATCACCATGGGTAATATTGGCGGCTCGGTTGCGGAAATCGGTGCCAGTGTCGCTGCTGCGCTGGTCGGCACCTTCCTTGGCATCTTCTTCTGCTACTGCGTAATGCAGCCGCTGGCCACGGCCATGTCGCAACGCATCCGCACCGAATTGTCGGCTCTGGAATGTGTGCGCACCACGCTGGTCGCCCATGTGGCCGGTAAGCCGACGCTATTGTCGGTGGACGCCGGTCGCAAACTGATCGAGCAGGACGTCAAGCCGGCGTTCAGCCTGCTCGAATCCTGGGTCAACCGCTATGAGGAAGAGCGGGACGCAGCATGAGCAGCTTGAGAAGGAAGGGCGATAAGGATCGCGAGATTGTTATCAAGCGGCGTCGTAAGAAGGGTCACGAAGGCGCTCACAGTGGTGCCTGGAAGGTCGCCTTTGCTGACTTTACCCTGGCGATGATGGCGCTGTTCATGGTGTTGTGGATCATCAATCCAAGCAAGACGTCTTCGCCCCTCAGCGCCGACGACCCGGTCAGCAACCCGCTGATGGAAGGCATGGTCGGTGCCAATATGTTCGATAACATCAGCGAGCTGCCGATCGACCTGGACGGCAGCGTGCGCGAGATCCAGCCCGAGCCGCAAGATATCAGGCAGTACAACACCCGCGAAGATTTGGAGCAGTTGGCGGATCTGATTGAGGAGCTGTCCGGTGAAGTGGATGCGCTGTCCAACCTCGAAGTCATCGTGGTGCCGCAAGGGCTGCGCATTCTGATCAAGGACGACCAGCAGCGCTTCATGTTCGAGCGCGGCAGCGCGCGGCTCAATCCGCATTTCCAGCGTTTGCTGACCAGCCTGGCGCACATGCTGGCCAAGGTCGAAAACCGCCTGATCATCAGCGGCCACACCGATGCCACGCAGTACCGCAAGAGCGCCACCTACAACAACTGGAACCTGTCCGGGGACCGCGCGCTGCTGGCGCGAAACGTGATGGTCAATGCCGGCCTGCAGGCGACGCAGGTGCTGCAAGTCTCGGCCTTGGCCGACGTCATGCCGCTGCGCGCAGACAATCCGCGCGACGGCGCCAACCGACGCATTGAACTGTTGCTGCTGACGGAAAAATCCGAAGGGCTGTACCGCGACCTGTTCGGAGAAAGCTACCCGCAGCTGCACTACACCCAGGAAGGCACGCGTTTGAAGGTGCCGGAAAAGGCTGCACCACCCGCCTCCGTAAATGTGTTGAACGAAGAGGCTGACACGCTCTGGGTGGAATAACAGGGCGCTAGAGGATTCCCACGCTTCGCGTGGGGATGCCGAGTGGGAGCCATCCAATCTTTGTCGTGGCGTTTACGTCGCTTTGGAGGATGCGCCGGTGGGTGAATTGGCTGTGTTTGCGTTAAGTGTTGCTTGCAGCCTGGCGCGGTGGGTCATGTGGGCACGCATGTGTAATGAATGGACTCGCCAGTTGCAAGGTGTTGGGATGGGCTTGCGCTGTTAACCGGGCACGCCGCCGCAGGTGATACTCCGCTGGTGGGGTGCTCGCTCAGCCTCAAGCATCCAGTCACCCACCTGCAGCAAGCGACGCCGTACGCAGCTGCTTCATCGGTTCCCACTCGCTTCGGCCCGAGGTCGGGGGCCCCACAGATTTTTTGTGCCAGGCAACTCATGAAATCGCTTGGGTAGTGCCCTTTGTAATAACTAACACAGACACAGCCAATGAATTCGCCTCTACCCGGTATAGGCAGTGCGTGTGTCGGGGTCAGTCCACCGCTTGGCTCTATCAAAGGCCTGGCAAATTGGCCGCACAGGTGGCGAGCAAGGGGGTGAAGCCAAGCAGTGCCACCAGTCGCCACCAGCTCGGCAGTTTGCGGCGGGTGTTGCTCGGGCTGCATTCGATTGAGTCCTGACCCGTGGCGGGCGTCTCGGCGGAAGAAGCCGGTAATGCCTGCTCGGCCTCGATATAGTCCGGGTTGAACAAATACCCCCGACGCGGCAGGGTCTGGATGATCTGCCGACCTTTTTCGTCGCCGAGAATTTGCCGCAGCACATAGATCTGCTGGTTCAAGCTTCCCTGGCTGACCACACGGTCGGCCCAGGCGTAGCCGAGCAGGTCCTCGCGGGTAACCACCTCGCCGGGGGTCTGCAGCAGGCGCTCAAGCACCCGGCTGCCGGCGAAACCCAACTCGACACGTTCGGTGTCGCCTTGCTCGGGCTGCAGGCGCAACTGGTATTGCTGCGGCTGGAACAGGGCGCGGCAGGCGCTCCGGCCTGTGCGCAGCGTGAAGGAATCGGCAGACCAGGGGCTGTCGACTACGGCGTGCTGGAGGGCTTGACTGTTCATGGGCAAAGGTCACTTAAGGTGTAATGGGACGTGCGTCAAAAAACTGATGCCAATGTGAGGGCACAGAGGTAATAGCAAGGATCGTTCCCATTCTTGCCACGCCCGGAAGAGGCGGTTCCGCTGCGTTAAAAGCGACGGTAGGAAGTGTTGAGCGTAGCGATACCCATCGTGCGGAGTCAGGTTGGTAGATGGGGGTCGGCGCGGAGAGATTGTCGTCAAGGCTATATGACTGCGAAACGCCTCAACCATCCCACGGCCCCGTGGCTAAATTCAGGCACAAAAAAACCCGGCAAGCCGGGTTTTTTTGTGGTTTCCAGCCAGGCGAGCCCGGCCGGAACGCGGCAGGGCTTAGCCCAGCAGGGACATGGCCAGACCTGGCATCTGGCTGGTCTGCTTGAGCATGGCGATACCGGACTGCATGAGCATGTTGTTCTTGGCCATCGCTGCGCTTTCCGCGGCGAAGTCAGTGTCCATGATACGGCCCTTGGCGGTATTGGTGTTGTCGGCCATGTTGGCCAGGTTGTTGATGGTGTGGTTCAGACGGTTGATGTTGGCACCCATGGCGCCGCGTGCAGCACCCACTTCGGTCAGCAGAGTGTTCAACGAGTCGATCATGGGGTTGGCAGTGCCGGAAGTAGCAATGCCACCCGACGCAGCGGCCAGAGCGGTATCGATAGCAGCAATTTGAGTAGATACGTCGATATCCAGCGTTTCGCTGGAAGACGAACCAATCTGCAGGGTCAGAGCAGCAGTCAGCTTGCCGCCCGACGCGAACAGGTTGTTGTCAGCACCGTAGCTGGTGTTATCAACGATGTTGCTCAGTTCGGCAGTCAGCTGGGTGAATTCAGCGGCCAGAGCGGTGATGTCGTCATCGCTGTTCGTGCCGTTGGCAGCCTGGGTAGCCAGGTCCTTCATGCGCAGCACAACGTTGGTGAATTCGTTCAGCGCGCCTTCGGCGGTCTGCAGCAGGGAGATGCCGTCCTGGGCGTTACGCATGGCAACAGCCTGGCCACGGGCCTGGGCGTTCAGGCGGGTGGCGATTTGCAGGCCAGCGGCATCGTCAGCAGCGCTGTTTACGCGCAGGCCGGTACCCAGGCGCTGCTGGTTGGTGCCCAGTGCGCTGTTGGTCTTGGACATGTTGGTCTGGGTCAGCGATGCGGCGTAGTTGGTATGAATCGAGATGGCCATGTGGGCCTCCATCAAAAAATTGGCTTGGAAAGCTGGCTTCGATTGCCCGCTATACAGGTAGGGCGACGGACTTGAAGCGGGACTTAAACTTTTTTGGCGAAATTTTTTTGGCGGGGCATTTGTAGGGGCGAATTCATTCGCCTGGCATCGATGATGCTGGCACCTGCGTGGTTGCGACGAACTATGCGGCCGATGCCTCTTGGTATGCTGTAACGGATGCGTGGGCTGAGACTGCCGCGTCAGGCGAATGAATTCGCCCCTACAAAAGCGTTCGGCCATTGGTCACTTGGCGTTCCTTTGCGGCGTGTCGCGCAGGATCATGTGTCCATGAAAGATCACACTCGACTGGGCTCCATCCCCGACCTGTTCCCCGAATCCTCGCCGGCTACCGAATGGCTGGGGCCGAGCGCCTGTGTGCTGCGCGGCTTCGCCTTGCCCTACGTTGGCGAGGTGCTGGCGGCGTTGGCTGAGATCGAGGCCGCAGCGCCATTTCGCCAGATGCAGACACCGGGTGGCTACAGCATGTCGGTGGCGATGACCAATTGCGGTGAGTTGGGCTGGACGTCGGACCGGGATGGGTATCGCTATGCCCCCATGGATGTACTGACCGGCCTACCCTGGCCGGCCTTGCCCGAGGTCTTCTTGCGTCTGTCGCAAGCCGCTGCCGCCGAGGTGGGGTTTGCCGGTTTCCTGCCCGATGCCTGCCTGATCAATCGTTATGCGCCGGGCAGCAAGCTCTCGTTGCATCAGGACAAGGACGAGCAGGATTTCGGCGCGCCGATCGTGTCCGTGTCCCTGGGCATTCCCGCCGTGTTTCAGTTCGGCGGCCTGAAGCGCAGCGACAAGACCCAGCGGGTGCCGGTGCTGCATGGGGATGTGGTGGTGTGGGGTGGCGTGGATCGCCTGCGTTACCACGGCGTGCTGACGGTGAAGGCCGCGACTCACGCGGTGCTCGGCGCGCACCGCATCAACCTGACCTTTCGCAAGGCCGGCTAAACGCATGGCTTTCTTTGTAGGGCCGATTTCACATCGGCTGCTTTGTAGGGCGAACAACCCGCATTCGTGGCGTCATAATAACGGTGTCCGCTCCAAATCTGTGGCGACCGGTTACCCGCGCGGGCTGTGAAAAGTCAGGCGCGACGCCGTCCCTGCTCGTCGATCTGTACCTGCAAGCGGTACAGCCATGCAAAACCCTGCTCCCAGCGCTGGTGACCGGATTTCAGATTGATATGCCCAACGCCGCTGAGAATGCTGGCTTCGGCGCCCCAGTCGGCGGCGAGTTCCAACGCACGTGCGGCAGTGGCTGCCGGATCGTTGTCCGAGCCAATCAACTGGCTAGGGAACGGCATCGTCTGGCGCGGCAGTGGAGCGAAATTGCGCAATGGCTCGGGGCAGTCGGGCCGTTCGACGTCCGCTGGCGCAACCAGCAAGGCACCGCGCACGCGACCGAGTAAATGTCGTGGTGCCTGTTCGGCCCAGTGCGCCACCGTTACGCAGCCCAGGCTGTGGGCGATCAGAATGGTTGGGCAGCCATCAGCAGCAATCGCAGCGTTGAGCCGGGCAACCCAGTCCTCGCGTCGCGGGGTCAGCCAATCGGCCTGTTCGACGCGGGCGCTGTTGGGCAAGGTGCGTTGCCAGTGGCTTTGCCAATGATCCACCGGTGAGCCATGCCAGCCGGGGACGACCAGGTAACGAATGAGGGAACTGGGCATGAGCCACCTCCGTAAAGGAATGGGTGGCAGTGTAGGGACAGCTGGTATGTCAGTGAAGGAATAAAAAGTTATTTTCTTATACCTGTTTTCATACGGTCCCTATGGTCATGCTTCGGCGCCAAATCACGCAATGGATATCGCTGCGCTCCATCACCGTACGGCACCATATAGATTATCCCGCTCCCCATGGGAACGTCCCGGAGTATCCCGCACGACTGCACGGAGGGCGTTCCGATTATGCGCATATCCATCCCAACAACTCGCAGCGGGCGAGACTGCCTTACGCCACTCGCGCCATAGGCTGCTCCAAATTCCTTCACCTCTCAGTAGGTCACCCACGACGACTTAACCCTGCACACATCCCAAGCGGTCATGGCTAATATGCAATAAAAGAATATAAAAATTCTTAAATGGTATTTTTAAGAATATCGAGCGTCCTCTATATTCCGCTCCGCACCCTGGCCCAACTGCCCAGGGTGGCGACCTTTCGGAGCAATCATGAGCGCAACCTTTCTCAGCCTCGACGGACAGGACGATGCCACCCTGCTGCGTGAAATCCACAACGCCCTGCGTGATCTGCGCTTTGGCTCGGTGGAGATCACCGTGCACAACGGCCAGGTCGTGCAGATCGAGCGCAAGGAAAAATTCCGTTTGCAGCATCAACCGGGCAAGCCTGCCTAATCACTCCAACGCTGAAGCCCGACTGGACCACCGGAGGGCGTGTATGAATCGAGACCATCAGATGACTACGCACCGGTACCGCAGCTGTCGCCCGCGAATGCGGAGCTGACCCTCCTCCTAAAAAATAGCCAAGACACTAAAAACTTCAGGAGCTGCACCATGTCCATTCGCCGTTTCGCTGTCGCCGCACTGGCCAGCGCCCTGTTCGCCGCCCCGAGTATCGCTGCGGACAAATTGCTCAACGTGTCTTACGACCCGACCCGTGAGCTGTATCAGGAATTTAATGCCGCCTTCGCCCAACACTGGCAAGCCCAGGGCCATGAAAAGGTGAGCATCCAGCAATCCCACGGCGGCTCCGGCAAGCAGGCCCGCTCGGTGATCGACGGCCTGCGTGCCGACGTGGTGACCCTGGCCCTGGCAGGCGACATCGACGAGCTGCATCGCCTCGGCAAGCTGATTCCGGAAAACTGGCAGGAGCGTCTGCCGGACGCCAGCACCCCCTACACCTCGACCATTGTGTTCCTGGTGCGCAAGGGCAACCCGAAAGGCCTCAAGGACTGGGGCGACCTGCTCCAGCCGGGCGTGGAAGTCATTACGCCGAACCCGAAGACCTCCGGCGGTGCGCGCTGGAACTTCCTCGCCGCCTGGGCCTGGGCGAAGAAGCAGTACGGCAGCGACGCCAAGGCGCAGGAATACGTGGCCAAGCTGTACAAGCAAGTGCCTGTGCTGGACACCGGTGCCCGTGGCTCGACCATTACCTTCGTCAACAACAAGATCGGCGACGTGCTGCTGGCCTGGGAAAACGAAGCCTTCCTGGCGCTGAAGGAAGAAGGCGGCGATGCACTGGAAATCGTCGTGCCGTCGCTGTCGATTCTTGCCGAACCGCCGGTGACCGTGGTGGACAAAAACGTCGAGCGTAACGGCACCCGCGAACTGGCCAACGCCTACCTGAATTACCTGTACAGCGAGGAAGGTCAGCGCATAGCGGCGAAGAATTTCTACCGCCCGCGTAACGCCAAGGTGGCGGCCGAGTTCAGCCAGCAGTTCCCGGCCCTGGAGCTGGTCACCATCGACAAGGACTTCAACGGCTGGAAAGAAGCGCAGCCCAAGTACTTCAACGATGGCGGCGTGTTCGACCAGATCTACCAGGCGTACTAAGCGCGCTCCGTAGGATGGGTTGAGGCGCGCAGCGCCAATACCCATCGGGGAGCGCAGCATGGGTATCGCTGCGCTCAACCCATCCTACGGGCTACGGTTCAGCGCTTTCGCATCTTTTATCGACGAGGTTTTCATGTCGCGCCGTACCTCACCCGTCATACCCGGCTTCGGGCTGACCCTGGGCTACACCCTGTTTTACCTCAGCTTCCTGGTGCTGATCCCGTTGGGCGCCCTGTTCGTCAAAACCACCGAGCTGAGCTGGGATCAGTTCGTCGCCATCATCAGCTCCGCGCGCGTGCTCGCCGCCCTAAAGCTGAGCTTTCTCACCGCCTTGGGCGCCGCGCTGCTCAATGGCGTCATCGGCACGCTGCTGGCTTGGGTGCTGGTGCGTTACCGCTTTCCCGGACGCAAGCTGATCGAGGCGCTGATCGATTTGCCGTTCGCCCTGCCCACCGCCGTGGCCGGTATTGCGCTCACGGCGCTGTATGCGCCCAATGGGATGATCGGCCAGTTCGCCACCAGCCTGGGTTTCAAGATCGCCTACAGCCCGCTGGGCATTACCCTGGCGTTGACCTTCGTGACCCTGCCGTTCGTGGTGCGCACCCTGCAGCCGGTGCTGGCCGACATCCCCAAGGAAGTCGAGGAGGCCGCCAGTTGCCTGGGCGCCAACCCTTTCCAGGTGTTCCGTCACGTGCTGGTGCCGGCGCTGGTGCCGGCCTGGCTGACCGGCTTCGCCGTGGCCTTCGCCCGTGGCGTCGGCGAGTACGGCTCGGTGATTTTCATCGCCGGCAACATGCCGATGAAGACCGAGATCCTGCCGTTGCTGATCATGGTCAAGCTCGACCAGTACGACTACGCAGCCGCGACCGCCATTGGCGTGCTGATGCTAGTAGTGGCCTTCATCCTGTTGCTGCTGATCAATCTCCTGCAGCGCTACATTCGAGCCCATTGAGGAGTCCGTCATGAGCAGTCTTTCCGTGGCCGCGCCCCTTTCCGTCGTGCATCGTCCGGCCCCGCGCCACTGGGGGCGCATCGCGCTGATTGGTGCGGCCTGGGCGGTGTTCGCACTGTTTTTACTGCTTCCGCTGGTGATCGTGCTGAGCGAAGGGCTCAAGCACGGCCTGGGCACTTTTTTCGGCGCCATCTTTGAGCCCGACGCTATCGCGGCGCTGAAGCTGACGTTGATCGCCGTGGGCATTTCGGTGCCGCTCAACCTGGTGTTCGGCGTTGCCGCCGCCTGGTGCGTGAGCAAGTATGAGTTTCGCGGCAAGAGCATCCTGGTCACGTTGATCGACCTGCCGTTCTCGGTCTCTCCGGTCATCGCCGGCTTGATCTACGTGCTGCTGTTCGGTGCTCAGGGCGCGCTCGGCCCCTGGTTGCAGGACCACGACATCCAGATCGTCTTCGCCGTGCCGGGTATCGTGCTGGCCACCTTGTTCGTCACCGTGCCCTTCGTCGCCCGCGAGCTGATCCCCTTGATGCAGGAGCAGGGCACCCAGGAAGAAGAGGCCGCCCGTCTGCTCGGCGCCAGCGGCTGGCAGATGTTCTGGCATGTCACGGTGCCGAATATCCGCTGGGGGCTGATTTATGGCGTGGTACTCTGTACTGCGCGTGCGATGGGCGAGTTCGGCGCCGTGTCGGTGGTGTCCGGGCATATCCGCGGGGTTACCAACACCCTGCCGCTGCATGTCGAAATTCTCTACAACGAATACAACCACGTCGCGGCGTTCAGCGTGGCCAGCCTGCTGCTGGCCCTGGCCCTGATCATCCTGCTGCTCAAGCAGTGGAGCGAATCGCGAATCAACCGCCAACGCCACAGCGGCGCGGAGGAATAAAACCTGTGAGCATTGAAATCCGCAACGTCCACAAGCAGTTCGGCGCCTTCCGCGCATTGAACGACATCAACCTGGATATCCACAGCGGCGAGTTGGTTGCTCTCCTCGGCCCGTCCGGCTGCGGCAAGACCACCCTGCTGCGCATTATCGCCGGCCTGGAAACCCCGGACACCGGCTCCATCGTGTTCCACGGCGAAGACGTGTCGACCCGCGACGTGCGCGACCGCAACGTTGGTTTCGTGTTCCAGCATTACGCGCTGTTCCGTCACATGACCATCTTCGACAACGTCGCCTTCGGCCTGCGCATGAAGCCCAAGCGCGAGCGCCCGGATGAGGCCACGATCGCCTCGCGGGTCAAGGAATTGCTGGAGATGGTGCAGCTGGACTGGCTCGGCGACCGTTACCCGGAGCAGCTGTCTGGCGGCCAGCGCCAGCGCATCGCCCTGGCCCGTGCCCTGGCGGTGCAGCCGAAGATCCTGCTGCTTGACGAGCCCTTCGGTGCGTTGGATGCCAAGGTACGCAAGGAGCTGCGTCGCTGGCTGGCGCGCCTGCATGAGGACATCAACCTGACCAGCGTTTTCGTCACCCACGATCAGGAGGAAGCCATGGAAGTGGCCGACCGCATCGTGGTGATGAACAAGGGCGTGATCGAGCAGATAGGCTCGCCGGCCGAGGTCTACGAGCATCCGGCCAGCGATTTCGTCTACCACTTCTTGGGCGACGCCAACCGCCTGTATGTCGGCACCGAGCACCACGTGCTGTTCCGCCCCCACGAAGTGGACCTGTCCCGTAGCCAGCTGAGCGATTTCCTCGCCGGCGAAGTGCGCGACATACGTCCGCTCGGCGCCATTACCCGGGTGACCTTGAAGCTCTCTGGGCAGGAAGAGCCGATCGAAGCCGAAGTGGCCAAGGACCACGACAGCCTGGTTGATTTGAGCCGTGGCCAGACGCTGTACTTCAAACCCAAGGCCGGTGTGCCGCTGCATCCCTGACGTAGAGGCATGTAGGGTGGACAACCGCTGTTAGTTGTCCACCTGTCGGTGCCCAAGGTGGATGGAAAAAAAGCGACATCCCCCCTACAAGGCGCCTGCATGGCGTCATGTGAGAGCGCCAGGCCAAGCCGGTCACAAATCATCTTTTCGACTGACTCTTTTCGTTACGGCGAGCGCTAAGCTGGGGACCACGTCATTCCAGGCCACTGGGCTGACGGCTCACAACAATAAAAAAGGAGCATCCCATGCCAACGTTCGTGGTTTCACTGCGCCGCCTGGCGGCTCTTTTTCTGGGCCTGTTGATGATGGCGCCGCCACTGGCGTTTGCTGCTTTGACGCCGGTGGAAACTGTTCAGATCCAGGCCACGCGGGCTACCGGCAGTCTGTTACTGCTGCGTGGCGAAGGATTTCAGAAAGACCATCAGCTGCGGCTGGAGGATGACATCCAGGCTTTGCAACGGGCCATGCAGGCGCTGCAGTCCGACGAGACACTGTACCGCCTGCACCTGCAATTGATCGAAGAGTTGCGCCGTGGCGTGGCGTTCGGCCCAGGGGAAGACAGCATGCCCTGGCGCTATCCGGAAGAACTGGCCCGTGCGCTGCGCGATTTCCTCAGTGCCCTGCGCACTCATCCTTCCGCCTCGCCCACCGAGGTGGCGGCCAAGGTCGAATACCTCGCCGTGCAATACCTCAGCCGCGCCTATTTTGGTAATTTCGAGATCGCTCGCGAACAGCCGGATACCTATCTTGGGCAGGATGAACGCAAGCTGGTGCCGTTCATTGATCAGGAAATGCAGGGGTTGGCCGAGGATAATCCGAAGCTGACCAAGATCCAGGCACGCTGGCAGTACCTGCGCGTTGCCCTGCTCGACATGAACAGCCAGAGCAGTGCGTTGGTCAGCGCTTCCGGTCGGCCTTTTGCGCCCACTACCGTGGACCGTCACGCGCGCGCCCTGAGCGAGGAATGGATGGCGTTGGAATAAGCCTCGCCTTGGCGTTGAGCGAAGCGATACCCAGCGCATTAAGGCGATGGGTATAGCGTCGAGCAGCGTGTTAAAGCCGAGTGCCCTGTCACGCCTCGGGCTTGATGCTGGCCGCTGCTTTTAAAGCCCTTTTTCAAACACTTTCGAGTTGCGCTGAAAGTTGTATAGCGAAGCGCGGGCCGCCGGCAGGCGTTCGACGCCGCTGGGTTTGAAACCGCGCTCCTGGAACCAGTGGGCAGTGCGGGTGGTAAGCACGAAAAGGGTCTTCAACCCCAACGCACGGGCGCGTTTCTCGATGCGTTCCATCAGCACGTCGCCGCGCTGGCCGTGGCGGTAATCGGGATGCACGGCCAGGCACGCCAGTTCGCCCCAGTCCGAATCCGGTATGGGATAAAGCGCCGCGCAGGCAATGATCAGGCCTTCGCGCTCGACGATGCTGAATTGTTCGATCTCGCGCTCCAGCATCTCCCGTGAGCGGCGCACCAGGATGCCCTGTTCTTCCAGCGGGCGAATCAATTCCAATAGGCCGCCAACATCGGCGATGCTTGCTTCGCGCACCGCCTCGAACTGTTCCTGGGCCACCAAGGTGCCGCCCCCTTCACGGGTGAACAGTTCGTTGAGCAGCGCGCCGTCTTCGGCGTAACTGACTATATGACTGCGCTTGATACCACCGCGACAGGCCTGGGCGGCCGCATCCAGCAGCTCGGCCTGATAGCTGTTACCCAGGCGCTTGAGGTGGGCCGGAATCTGCTGCGGACGCAGCTCGCGCACCAGCGTGCCCTGCTCATCGAGCAGGCCGCGCTCGGTGCCGAACAGCAGCAATTTGTCCGCCTCAAGGTCAATGGCCGCGCGGGTGGCGACGTCCTCACACGCCAGGTTGAAGATTTCCCCGGTCGGCGAATAGCCCAGCGACGAAAGCAGCACGATGCTGCGTTCATCGAGCTGACGATTGATGCCCTTGCGGTCGATGCGTCGCACTTCGCCGGTGTGTTGGTAGTCGACGCCCTCGACGACGCCGATGGGCCGTGCGGTGACGAAATTGCCGCCGGTGACACGCAGGCGTGCGCCCTGCATCGGCGAGGCGGCCATGTCCATGGACAGGCGCGCTTCGATGGTGATGCGCAATTGGCCGACCGCGTCGATTACGCACTCCAGGGTTGCCGCGTCGGTGACGCGCAGGTCCTGGTGAAAGCGCGGCGTCAGCCCGCGCTGAGCAAGACGCGCTTCGATCTGCGGGCGCGAACCGTGTACCAGCACCAGGCGTACGCCGAGACTGTGCAGCAGCACCAGGTCGTGGACGATATTGCCGAAATTCGGGTGGGCTACGCCGTCGCCAGGCAGCATGACCACGAAGGTCCGGTCGCGGTGGGCGTTGATATAGGGCGAGGCGTGGCGCAGCCAGTTGACGTATTCGTGCATGGGAAGCCTTTTGCGTAAGCGGTCGATGAGCAAGCGGAAGACAGTAAGCGGCTTTATCGTCGAAGCTGCGGCTGCACGGTCAGTCTCCTGTAGGCAAGGTGGCGCTGGCATCCATGGACATTGGGCGCAGGCAGTAATGTTCGATCAGTTGGCGCAGGATACGCACGGTGGGTTCGAGGCGCGCCAGCTCCAGGTATTCGTCCGGCTGATGGGCACAGGCGATGTCGCCCGGGCCCAGCACAATTGTCTGGCAGCCAAGCTGCTGAAGATAAGGCGCTTCGGTGCCGAACGCCACCGCTTCGGCGGCCTGTCCGGTCAGGCGTTCGGCCAGGCGTACCAGTTCGCTGTCGGCAGTCTGCTCGAATGGCGGCACCTCGGGAAACAATGGGGCGAAGTCAATGCGCACCTGGTGCCGCTCGGCCAGGGGCTGCAGTTTGCTGTGAATTGCCGCGCGCAGCTGCTGCGGGTCCATGCCCGGCAGCGGGCGTAGGTCGAACTCCAAGGCGCACTGGCCGCAGATGCGGTTGGGATTGTCGCCGCCGTGGATGCAGCCGAGATTAAGCGTAGGCACCGCCACGTTGAACAGCGGGTTGTGGAATTCGCGTTGCCATTGTGCGCGCAGTGCAAGGAGTTCGCCCATGGCGTCGTGCATGGCTTCCAAGGCGCTGTGGCCATAACGGGGGTCGGACGAGTGGCCGCTCTGGCCGAGGATATTCAGGCGTTCCATCATCACGCCTTTGTGCAGGCGAATTGGCTTGAGTCCGGTGGGTTCGCCGATCACCGCAGCGCGGCCTAGCGGTCGACCGGCGGCAGCCAGGGCGCGGGCCCCGGACATCGAGCTTTCCTCATCACAGGTGGCGAGAATCAGTAGCGGCTGGCGGAAGGTCTGGTCGAGCAGGCCCTTGACCGCTTCGATCACCAGCGGAAAAAAGCCCTTCATGTCGCACACGCCCAGACCAACCCAGCGGCCGTCCCGCTCGGTCAGGCGCAAGGGATCGCTGCGCCACAAGGCGGCATCGTAAGGCACGGTGTCGCTGTGTCCGGCCAGCACCAGGCCGCCTGGGCCTGTGCCATGGCTGGCCAGCAGGTTGAATTTTCCGGGCGTGACCTGCTGCAGTTCGCAGACGAAACCCAAGTCGGCGAGCCAGTCGGCCAGCAACTCGATCACGGCGAGGTTGGATTGGTCCAGGGCCGCCTGGGTGCAACTCACCGAGGGCGCGGCGATCAGCGCGGCGAACTGGTCTTTCAGCGAAGGCAAGGGCATAGGGGCGACTCTCTCGCAGAGGCCCTCATCATAGCAACAGGCTTTAGGCGTAGGTTGGATTAGCGAAGCGCAATCCGACAACCCGAAGGACATGCATCCCCCGGATTACGCTTTCGGCTAATCCAGGCTACGAGCTTGGCTCGTAGCCTGGAGCTTGCAACTGCTCTTACAGGAAAATCAGCGACATGATTTCGAAATAGATGATTGACAGCAGAGCGCCGACCGGCAGGGTGACGACCCATGAGGTGAAGATCTTGCCGACCACCGTCAGGTTCAGCGCGCCGATGCCGCGGGCCAGGCCGATGCCCAGTACGGCGCCGACCAGCGTGTGGGTGGTGGAGATCGGTAGGCCGATGCCCGAGGCGGCGACCACGGTGCCGGCGGTGGCGAGTTCGGCGGCGAAGCCACGGCTGGGGGTCAGTTCGGTGATGCCCTTGCCGATGGTGGCGATTACTTTCCAGCCATAGGTGGCCAGACCGACCACGATGCCGAAAGCGCCCATCAGCAGGACCCAGCCGGGTACCGCGGATTTGCCACCGATGATCATGTCGCCACCAGCATCAATCACGCCAACCACCGCCGCCAGCGGGCCTACAGCGTTGGACACGTCGCTGGCCCCGTGGGCGAAGGCCATGGAGCAGGCGGTGAAGATCATCAGCACGGCAAAAACTTTTTCCACGCTGGCGAACTGGAAGGTCCTGTTCGCTTCCGGGTCGAGCTTGATGCGCGTCAACAGGGCGATACCGATGATCGCCACGACAACGCCCACGCCGATGGACAGCATCACGCTCTGGCCGACGGTAAAGTTCAAACCAACATGTTTCAGACCCTTGGTGAAGGTCATCAGCGCCAGCATGAAACCGGTGAGGAACATGTACACCGGCACCCAGCGTTTGGCATTCTGGAACGGGTTGTCGGTGTCGATGATCAGCCATTGCACGCTTTTGAACAGGCCCCAGGCCAGGATTCCGGAAAGGAAGGGCGTGACCACCCAGCTGGAAACGATCGGCACCAAACCGGTCCAGTTCACCGCATCGATCGACACGCCAACTGACGCGAAGCCGATAATGGCGCCGATGATCGAGTGGGTGGTGGACACTGGCCAGCCGCGTATCGAGGCGATCAGCAACCACGTACCGGCAGCTAAGAGCGAAGAAAGCATGCCCAGCACAAACAGGTCGGCGGGGATGGCATCGGCGGCGACGATGCCGTTCTTGATGGTTTCAGTGACCTGACCGCCTGCCAGGTAGGCGCCGAGGAATTCGAACACCATGGCGATCAGGATCGCCTGCTTGATGGTCAGTGCTTTGGCACCGACCGAGGTACCCATAGCATTGGAAACGTCGTTGGCACCCACACCCCAGGCCATGAAAAAACCGAAGCAGCAGGCCATCACGAGGAGTACGAAACCGTAGTCCGCGACAAGAGACATAAAAATTACCTGTAAATTCCAGAAAGGAAGCTGGCGCCTAGCGCGCCAGCAGTTGTTCCAGTCGGTTGCCGACACGCTCGGCACGGTCGGCGATGTCGCCGACCCAGTCGATGATTCGGTAGAGGAACATCACATCGACGGGGGGAAGGTCCTTTTCCAGCTTGTATAAACCGCGACGAACGTCGATCTGCTGACGATCGGTCTCGTTCTCGATGGCTTCCAGCTCCTCGACCATGCGTTCCACGATGGTGGCTTCGCGGCCGGAGAATCCGGTTTCCAGCAATTCGTCCAACTGATCCATGGCCTTCAAGGCCTGGGCGCTGGCATCCACGCAGCGACGCACGTAGGCAAGCATCTGCGGCTGAATGGAGTGGGGAATGGTCATCTGGCGGCCCAGCATCAAGCCGGCGATGTCCTTGGCCCGGTTGGCCACTTTGTCTTGCACGCTGAGCAGATCGAGCAAGTCGGAACGCGGCACGGGCAGGAACAGGCTCTTGGGCAGGTGCATGCGCACACTCTTCTTGAGCTTGTCGGCCTCGCGCTCCAAACGCACCATTTCCTGCTGCACCTGTTCTACACGTTGCCAATCTTCGGCCATGACGGCCTCGAAGAAGGGCACCAGGTTGGCTGCACATTCGTGGGCCTTGGCGATGTGTTGTTGCATCGGCCCGATAGGTGACCGACCGAACAGGCTGGCAAAGGGATTGACTGGCATTAGGGAGAACCCTAGGTCGAAAAGAGGCGGCAAGTATACGGGGCACTGCGTGGCCTCGCTAGCGTAGGTCATCAGACAGTAATGCCTGTATGCTAGACGGCCCCGGTCAGGCCCGCGAGGCGGTCATCCTGACTGCAGTACGTTCGCCGTCTATTCCCGCACTTCCATCGTGATACCGAGCCCGCCACCGCATGAACAAAGAAACCGAAATCAAGCTGCGCGTCAGCCGTGAAACTCTGACCGCCTTGCGCGAGCACCCGCTGTTGAAGAAGCGCAACAAGAGCGGCTGGCAGCGCGGCGAGCTGTTCAATCAGTATTTCGACACGCCTGCCCGCGACCTGGCCCGCGCCCATGTCGCCCTGCGCCTGCGTCGCGACGGTGAACAACTGATCCAGACGCTGAAGAGCCGCGGTCAGAGCGTCGCAGGGCTTTCCGAGCGCAACGAGTGGGACTGGTACCTCGATACCCCCGCGCTGGACCTGAGCAAGCTGGCGGACGATTGCTGGCCGGCGGCCTTGGCCGACCTGGACAAACAGCAGCTCGCGCCACTCTTTACCACTGACTTCGTCCGTGAAAAAGCTGAAATTGCCTGGGGCCGCGGTAAGGCCAAAGTGGTGATAGAGGCGGCGTTGGACCTGGGCAAGGTAATTGCCGGTGAAGACGAGGAGGAAATCTGCGAGCTGGAACTGGAACTGCGTCAGGGCGAACCCGCAGCGCTTTTGGAGCTGGCCGCCGAGCTGGCCGCCGACCTGCCCCTGATGCCCTGCGACATCAGCAAAGCCGAGCGCGGCTACCGACTGTTCGACGCCCACAGCTATAGCCTGAGCTTGCCGGCGCCGCAGATCGAGGCCCAGCAACCGCTGGATGATGCCTTTGCCGCACTGGCCTGGTACCTGCTGGGCAGCAGTCAGCGCCTGGCGGAGCAGTACCGCTTCAACGGTCATTGGAAGTTGCTCGAGCAGTGGCTGCACCATCTGCTCGACCTGCGTGCGCTGCTCGGCAGTCTCGGTCAGGCTGTGCCACGCGCCAGCAGTAGGGAGTTGCGCGAAGCACTGGATGAGCTGATCGGCGACTGGCGTCCGCGCGTGAGTGCCGGTCGCGAAGATGCCCAGGTGCGCCAGGCTGCGCCCGAACAGTTTGCCGCCGAGTTAGGCGCGATGCGCTGGGGCCGCTTCTCATTGCTGGCCTCGCAGTGGCTGCTGAGTCGCGCCTGGACCACAGCGCGCAACGAGCGCGGTGCCCGCGCCGGCGCCGCGCCGATCGAGCGCTGGCTGAACCGCCTGTTCAACGAGGAAATCACCGCCCTGCCGCTGGAGCGCTACCAACGCCAGCCGGGTGACCTGGCTGAACAGCTGCCACGTCTGGAGCGCATGCTCGCCTGGCTGCGCCTGGCCCGTGGCGCGCTGAACATTCCCGAAGCCGACCGCCTGTACGGCGAGCTGCACAAGTTGCATGAGCTGGCAGTCGCCCCGGCCGACGACGCCGTGCTGGCCGCCCGCGCCGAGCAGGTGCAAACCGTGTGGATGCTCAAGGGCTGGAAAGCCTTGAAGTAACCGCGCGTAAAAATCCTTTCCTTGGCGCGACACGCACCTCGTGGGAGGGCGTTGAGCGAAGCGATACCCATCACAGACACCCGGATCGGTATCGGCAGTCGCGTATCGGGGACACGCCCGTTCCTGCATCAGGCTCCGCAGCTCTCTGCCCGGACTGTGCAAAGCCGCAAGGCGGGGGCCGGGACGACTCGTTAAGCTGCGGCGATCCGTTTGCCGCAGTCCGAGGTCCGTCATGTCCGCTTTCGCTCCTTCCACCCCCGACCGTTGGCTGGACCTCAACGACGTACTGCGCGAACTGGTTGCCCAAGGACGACTGTCTCAGGACAGCGCCGAGCAATGCCTGGCGATTCGTCGCAGCGCGGCCAATGCCCAGCAGCACCCGCTGGAGTTCCTCGCCGCCCAGCAGCTTGGCGACCTGTCCCGGCCGGGCCGCACGCTGGATCTGGAAAGCCTGACCTTGTGGCTGGCCGAATGGGCCGATCAGTCCTACCTGCGCATTGACCCCTTGAAGATCGACGTCGCCTCGGTCACGCCCCTGATGTCCTATGCCTTCGCCCAGCGGCACAAGATTCTCGCTGTGGCGGTGGACAGCGAAACGGTCACCGTCGCCAGCGCCCAGCCGTTCATGCGCGTCTGGGAAGCCAACCTGACCCATGTACTCCAACGGCCGATCCGCCGCGTGGTGGCCAATCCGGCGGATATTCAGCGCTTCACCACCGAGTTTTACCGCTTGGCCCGTTCGGTGAGTGGCGCCACGGCGGTGGATCAGAAATTCAGTGGCCTGGGCAACTTCGAACAGTTGCTCAGTCTCGGCGCCAGCGATCAGGAGCCGGACGCCAACGATGCGCACATCGTCAACATCGTCGATTGGCTGTTCCAATACGCCTTCCAGCAGCGCGCCAGCGACATCCACATCGAGCCACGCCGCGAGCAGGGCACGGTGCGCTTTCGCATCGACGGCGTGCTGCATAACGTCTATCAATTACCACCGCAGGTGACCATGGCGGTGGTCAGCCGCTTGAAATCGCTGGGGCGGATGAACGTCGCCGAGAAGCGCAAGCCGCAGGATGGCCGGGTGAAGACCAAGACGCCCGAGGGCAACGAGGTGGAGCTGCGGCTTTCAACGCTGCCTACGGCGTTTGGCGAGAAGATGGTGATGCGTATCTTCGACCCGGAAGTGCTGCTCAAGAGTTTCGATCAGCTTGGTTTTGGCGCCGACGACCTGCGTCGTTGGCAGAGCATGACCGGTCAGCCCAACGGCATCATCCTGGTAACCGGGCCGACTGGCTCGGGCAAGACCACCACGCTGTACACCACGCTCAAGCAGCTGGCGACGCCGGAAGTGAACGTCTGCACCATCGAGGACCCGATCGAGATGATCGAAGGCGCCTTCAACCAAATGCAGGTGCAGCACAACATCGAACTGGGGTTCGCCAGTGGCGTGCGTGCGCTGATGCGTCAGGATCCGGACATCATCATGATCGGTGAAATCCGCGACCTTGAAACGGCCGAGATGGCCATCCAGGCGGCGCTTACCGGCCATCTGGTGCTGTCCACCCTGCACACCAACGACGCCCCCAGCGCTATCACCCGTTTGCTGGAACTGGGTGTGCCCCATTACCTATTGCGCGCCACGCTGCTTGGCGTGATGGCCCAGCGCCTGGTGCGCACCCTGTGCCCCCACTGCAAGGCGCCGGTGGAGTTGAACGCCGAGGATTGGCAGACCCTGACCAAGCCGTGGAACGCCCCGCTGCCCACGGGTGCGCATCGTGCGGTGGGTTGCCTGGAGTGCCGCGACACCGGCTATCGCGGGCGCGCCGGGGTCTACGAAATCATGCTGCTGGATGATCACCTCAAGCCGCTGATCGGTGCCGATACCGACCTGATCGCCCTACGCCGGGCCGCCTTCAAGGACGGGATGCGCAGCTTACGGTTGTCCGGCGCGCAGAAAATTGCCGCCGGACTGACCACTGTGGAGGAAGTGTTGCGCGTCACCCCGCAGAGCGAGCAACGGTAGCGCTGGCGCAACTGTGGCTTGCGCGGATCAGCCTTTGCGCGGACCGGCGGCAATGATGCTCGCCACCCGCTGCGGTTCGCAGTTCAGGTAGGCCGAGGATTGCAGCCACTCCTGGTCGGGGTACCAGGAAAACATGAATTGCCCGCCCTTGAGGCTATCCACCACCATGCGCGCCACTTCCGGGCGTACCGCCGGACAACCCCAGCTGCGGCCGATGCGCCCCTGCTTGGCGATCCAGCTTGGGTCTACATAATCGGCGGGGTGAATGACGATGGCCCGTTCACGGGCGCGGTCATTGATGCCGGGCTCCATGCCGTCCATGCGCAGTGAGTAGCCGTGCTTGCCCCGATAGCTCTCGGCTGTGCGGAACAGACCCAGGCTCGATTGATGACTGTTGACCTGGTTGGAGAAGCGCGTGGCGTGGTTTTGTCCGGACTTCTGGCCGTGGGCCACGTACTCCTTGAGCAAAACCGTTTTCTTGTTCAGGTCGAAAATCCACAGCCGCCGCTGACTGGACGGCAGTGAGAAATCGATCACCGCCAGCCGCTCGGCAGGCGTGGCGCCATGGTTGACCGCACATTGCATGGCCGCCACGGCATGGGTGAGTACCTGACGGTCGAGCTTGGGCGCGACCCTGGCCAGGCTGTCCACCAGGGGTTGATACGTCGGTTGAGCTGCCAGAAGTGGCGTGGCGCACAGGGACAATCCCGCAGCGCAAAGCAGGCGTCGAATAACGCGAATCATGGGCAAAGGCCTCGTTGGTCAGTCTCCTGACGTCCTGTCTTGTATCGCTGGCTACCTGCCTATACTCCTTGAGGACTCTTGTTGTTCACGGGTCCGCCCTTTTGAGGGTGCGACCGTCTGACTGTCCAAGTGAGTGCGGAGCGATGTCTTGGATAAAAAACGATCGGCAGTTTATCTGAGTGTCTGGTTGTTGACGGTTCCGCTCGTCGCAACGGCTAAAACGGACGCCCCCATCGCCACCACTCCACTCCAGCAAATCCTGGGGCGGTTTCCGGGCAGCTGCCAAACGACCCCGCCGGGGCTTGATGAACAGGCCCGCCAGCGCTTGCAGGCTTTCTACTTGCCGTTCGCCTTCACTCCGCTGTGGAGCGACCCGCGCAGCTTGAACAACTTGGTGGAAGAGCTGGAGAAACTGGCCGATGATGGCCTGGACGCGGCCTTCTACCAGCCGGCGACGCTGCGGCGAATGAGCCAGAATGGCGGCGCCGATCCACGCTGGCTCGCCTGCCTCGACATTCTAGCCAGTCACGCCTATCTGCAGGCTTTGCAGCATCTCATCCATGGGCGACTACCACAGGCGCAACTGGAGCCTATGTGGCGTGCGCAGCACACAGATGAAGCCCTGACCGTGCAGACGCTGGCGTTGCTGGGCGTCGACGATGTGCAGAGTGCGTTCGAGCAGGCCCGTCCCGCGCTCGATCAGTACCAGGCGTTGCGCGCTGCCTATGTGCGCATGCGTGACAGCCCGCTGCCGCCCTGGACGCCAGTGCCGCCCGGCCCCCTGCTGCGACCAGGCATGCAGGACAGTCGAGTGCCCGCCTTGCGTAGCAGCTTGATTCAGGCGGGTTATCTGACGTCCTCGGTGCTCGAACTGGAAAAAGGCGGCGAAGGGCTGCGCTATCAATACGCGCTGGTGGACGCGGTAGAGGACTTTCAGCGCCAACATGCGCTCAAGGTGGATGGCATCGTCGGCCCGGGCACGCTGGACGCGCTCAATATCAGCCCCGCGTCGCGTCTCGATCAATTGCGCGTCAATCTCGAACGCTGGCGCTGGTACGCCCGCGACATGGAGAGCCAGCTGCTGCTGGTGGATATCGCCGGAGGGCAGTTGAGCTACTACCGCAACCGGATGCCTGTCTGGCAGACGCGCGTCCAGGTCGGTCGTGCGGAGCGGGCCACGCCGCAGCTCAAGTCGATGATCGAACGGCTGACCCTGAACCCGACCTGGACGGTACCGCCGACTATTTTGCGCGAAGACAAACTGCCGGAAATCCGCCGTGACATCGGATTTTTGGCCCGTCACCAGATGCGTGTCTTCGACCAGTATGGCAACCGACTGAACCCTTATCACGTGGATTGGAACAATGTGCGGGGTTTGCGCCTGCGCCAGGATGCCGGGCCGAGCAATCCGCTGGGCAAGGTGGCGGTGCGCTTTGCCAATCCCTTTGCGGTCTACCTGCATGACACGCCCAGCCAGCAGCTGTTCTCGGAAGCGCAGCGTACGTTCAGCTCCGGTTGTGTACGAGTCGAAGGTGCCCTGACGCTGGTGGATCTGTTGCTCAGCGAGGGCGAGCACGAACGGGTGACGGCGTTGTTGGAAACGGGCAGGACCCATGAGTACCGACTGAACCGACCGCTGCCCATCCTCATGGCGTACTGGACTGCAGAAGTCGATGCCAGTGGTCGGGTGCTGTATCGCCCCGATATCTACGGACGTGATCCTGCCTTGCGTGCGGCCTTGAATGCGGCTTCACCTCGAGAACAGGCGGGAACTCACCTGCCGCAGCGGTAATCTGAACAAAGGTAAGTATTTTCTTCAGTTTTGCAGGAGCTGCTGCCATGCGCCGCACGCTATTGATGTTCAGCGCTATCGCGCTGGGTGTGTCCGCCACTTCGCTGAGTGCGAGGGATTGGAGTGATTACGCTACGTCGGCCGGTATTTCGGCCTCGCTGTATTCCACGCTCAAGGATGACAAGGTCGTTTCCGCTGCCCAGGACGATGCCAGCGCCTTCGTCGCCAGCGGCGGCACCCTGCGTGGCGCCTACCTCGACGCCGCGCTGCAGCAGGTGCGTGAACAGTATCCCGACCTGCGGGTCAATGACCTGGAACTGGCCACTGCGATCCTCGCGTATCCCCAACAGTTTGCAGAATAAGCGTCCAGAAACGCCAGAGGCCGCACTAAGGCGGCCTCTGGACGTGATGCACGGTGGGTCAGGCGTCAACTGAGGCCTGGTAGCCAGCGGCATCCAGCAGGTTATCCATTTCGGCAGTGTTCTGCGGCTTGAGCTTGTAGAACCAGCTCTCATAAGGATGGCTGTTGATCTGTTCGGGGCCGTCGACCAGCATCGAGTTCACCTCGATCACCTCGCCGCTAATCGGTGCGTAGATGTCCGATGCGGCTTTTACCGACTCGACTACCCCCGCTTGCTGTCCGGCAGCCAATTGCTGGCCCACTTCGGGCAGTTCGATGAACACCACATCGCCGAGGGCGTCCTGGGCATGGTCAGTGATGCCGATGGTCACGGTGCCATCGGTTTCCAGGCGCGCCCACTCATGGCTGGCGGCATAACGCAGATCAGCGGGGATAGTGCTCATGTCATGTCCTCTCTGGTTGGCGATATCGCCGATGATCAAATCAATACTTTACCGTGTCGTACAAATTGCGCTCGTACAACCCGTACGGGAAACCATTTGCCACGAATTTCCACTTCCGCCCGCTCGCCGGTGGCCATCGGCACCCGCGCCAGGGCAATGGATTTACCCAGGGTTGGTGCAAAGCTGCCGCTGGTGATCTCGCCATCGCCCAAGCCTTCGACCCGCACGACTTGATGGGCGCGCAACACGCCGCGCTCCTCCAGTACCAAGCCGACCAGCTTGCTCGGCACGCCGCTGGCAAGTTGAGCTTCCAGCGCGGCGCGGCCGATGAAGGCTCGCGAGGCCGGCTCCCAGGCGACGGTCCAGGCCAGATTGGAGACTAGCGGTGAAACCGTTTCATCCATGTCCTGGCCATAAAGATTGAGCCCCGCTTCCAGACGCAGCGTGTCACGCGCACCCAGGCCAATTGGCGCTATGCCGGCACCGACCAATTCGTTGAAGAAATCCGCCGCATCGTCGGCCGGCATCATCACTTCCAGGCCATCCTCGCCGGTGTAGCCGGTGCGGGCAATGAACCAGCCGCCTTCTTCCAGGCCTTGGAATGGCTTGAGTTCTTTTATCAGTGCCGCGCGCGCGACGGTCACCAGCTGGCTGAGCTTGGCGCGTGCCTGCGGCCCTTGAATCGCCAGTATGGCCAGATCGCGGCGTTCATGCAGCGTTACATCGAAGGATGGACTGTGCAGATGAAGCCAGCCGAGAATTTTCTCCCGGGTGCTGGCGTTGCTGACCAGCCGGTAGCCGGACGCCGTGAGGTATACCAGCAAGTCGTCGAGTACACCGCCCTGCTCGTTGAGCACCACGCTGTACAGGGCCTTGCCGGGCAGGTCGAGCCGGGCGACATCGTTGGCCAGCAGGTGTTTCAGGAATGCTTCGGCGTTAGCGCCGCCGACATCCACTACGCACATGTGCGAGACATCGAAGACGCCGCATTCCTGTCTGACCTGGTGATGTTCTTCGACTTGGGAACCGTAATGCAGCGGCATCTCCCAACCGCCGAAATCGGTCATCTTGGCTCCCATTGCCAGATGCAGAGCGTACAGGGGCGTGCGTTGACCCATGGAAACCTCCTTGCCGGACGTGGCGCCAAAACAGGCGCAGGCTGCGTCGAATGGCGCGCATTGTAGCTGCACGTACAAAGCAGGTCACGGCAACTCATCCGTAAGCGGAAGAGGCGCACTGGGATATGGGCGTTTTTTTGCTGCCCGTGTAGGAGCGGTTTGTCCGCGATAGGGCTGCGGAAGCGCCAAGCTGTCGATAATCGCGGCCGAGACCGCTCCTGCACGGGCGTATCTACTGGGGGTTACACGGTGTGCAGGTACCAGTTGTACTCCAGGTCGGAAATCGAATGCTCGAATTCGGCCAGTTCGCTTTCCTTGCAAGCCACGAAAATATCGATGTAATCCGGGCTGATGTATTGGGCCATGACCTCACTGTCGTCCAGCTCGCGCAGGGCATCGCGCAGGTTGTTGGGCAGGCTCTGCTCATTCTGCTCGTAGGAGTTTCCTTCCACGGGCGGGCCCGGCTCGATCCGGTTGGTCAGGCCGTGGTGCACGCCTGCCAGGACCGACGCGAGCAGCAGATAGGGGTTGGCATCGGCGCCGGCGACGCGGTGTTCGATGCGTACGTTGTCCGCGCTGTCGGTGGGCACGCGCAGGGCGACGGTGCGGTTGTCCAGGCCCCAGCACGGCGAATTCGGCACGTAGAACTGTGGGCCGAAGCGGCGGTAAGAGTTGACGTTCGGGCACAGGAAGGCCATCGAGGCCGGCATGGTCTCCAGCACACCGCCGATCGCGTGACGCAAAGCGGCGTTCTGCTGGGGATCATCACTGCTGAAGATATTGTTGCCCTGCTTGTCGAGCAGCGAGATGTGCACATGCAGCCCATTGCCGGCCTGGCCGGGGTAGGGCTTGGCCATGAAGGTGGTGTCCATCTCGTGGTCGTAAGCGATGTTCTTGACCAGGCGCTTGAGAAGTACCGCGTAGTCGCAGGCCTTGATCGGGTCGGCTACGTGGTGCAGGTTGACTTCGAACTGCGCGGGCGCGCTTTCCTTGACGATGGCGTCAGCGGGGATGCCCTGCTCCTTGGCGCCCTCGAGGATGTCCTGTAGGCAATCGACGTACTCGTCGAGGTCATCGATCAGGTACACCTGGGTCGAATGCGGGCGCTTGCCGGATATCGGCGAACGCGGCGGTTGCGGCCGGCCGTTCACATTTTCCTGGTCGATCAGGTAGAACTCCAACTCGAAGGCGGCGCAAACGGTCAGCCCCAAATCGTCGAACTTGCTCACCACCTGGCGCAACACCTCGCGGGGGTCGGCGAAGAACGGTGTGCCATCCAGCTCGTGCATGGTCATCAACAGCTGCGCGGTGGGGCGTTTTTGCCAGGGCTCGTTGCTTAGTGTATTGGGGATCGGGAAGCAGATGCGGTCGGCATCGCCGATATCCAGGCCCAGGCCGGTGCTTTCCACGGTCGAGCCATTGATGTCCAGGGCGAACAGCGATGCAGGCAGGTTGATGCCTTTTTCATACACCTTGTGCAGGCTGGTGCGTTCAATCCGTTTGCCACGCACGACACCATTCATGTCGGCAATGAGCAGGTCGACGAACAAGACTTCAGGGTGTTTCTTGAGGAACGCGTTCGCTTCGTTGAGCTGAACGGCACGTGGGGGAGGAGACATGATGCAACACCTTTCTTGTTAAAAATATCAATCAGTGAAGTCATTTGAAGGTGAGTCAATCTTAATCCTCAGGGGCTGTCAATAGCTCCAGATTACGCCCTCTAACAGGGCATCAAGGCCTATTTTAGGGCGTGTCAGAACGGTGGGGCGGGTGCGTTGCGAGCGCTTGATCGGGGCGCTACAGAGCGGTGTTCGGTTTTTTGCCAAGCTGTTGTGTAAAAAAATGAACAAGACTAAGCTCGAAACGAAACAGCAATAGATTGGATACGGGTGCCCCATGTCCCGCCAGCCGTTGATTGGAATCACTGCCTGCAACAAGCAGATCGGCCTGCATCCCTACCACATTGCCGGCGATAAATATGTCCGTGCGGTGGCCCTTGCTGCCGGGGGCATGCCGCTGATCATTCCGGCCCTGGTCGAAGCGTTCGACCTGCCGCGGCTGCTCGAGCACCTGGATGGGCTGTTACTCACCGGCTCGCCGTCCAATGTCGACCCGCACTTTTATCAAGGGGCGACCAGTGCGCCGGGCACCGCTCATGATCCGGCCCGCGATGCCATTACCCTGCCGCTGATCCTTGCGGCATTGGAGGCTGGCGTGCCGCTGCTGGGCATCTGTCGCGGCTTCCAGGAAATCAACGTGGCGCTCGGCGGCAGCCTGCACCAGAGCGTGCACAGCGTGGCGCCCTATCAAGATCATCGCGAACCCAAGGACCAGCCGCTGGAGGTGCAGTACGCGCCGCGGCATGTCGTGCGCCTCGAGCCCGGCGGCGTTCTGAGCGGGCTCGGCCTGGCGAGCGAAATCCACGTCAATTCCATTCACGCACAGGGCGTCGACCGTCTGGCGCCGGGTTTGCGTATCGAGGCGCGCGCACCCGACGGGCTGATCGAAGCCTTTTCGGTGGAGGCTGCACGCAGCTTCGCTGTCGGCGTACAGTGGCATCCTGAATGGCAGGTACAGGCCAATCCCGATTCCCTCGCGCTGTTCCAGGCCTTTGGCCGGGCGTGTCGGGCGCGAGCGCAAAACCGCTGAGCCGGCAGGGGCCGGTTTGGTTCAACCTTGAGGTCTTTATGAGCAGCCACCTCGACCAGCTCACCAGCTGGCTGAAAGAACACAAGATCACCGAAGTCGAATGCCTGATCAGCGACCTGACGGGCATCGCCCGCGGCAAGATAGCCCCGACCAACAAGTTCCTCGCCGAGAAGGGCATGCGCCTGCCGGAGAGCGTGCTGTTGCAGACGGTGACCGGCGATTACGTCGAAGACGACATTTATTACGAATTGCTCGACCCGGCGGACATCGACATGTTCTGCCGTCCGGATGCCAGCGCCATGTTCCTGGTGCCCTGGGCGCTGGAACCCACCGCCATGGTGATCCACGACACCTTCGACAAGGTCGGCAACCCCATCGAGCTGTCGCCGCGCAACCTGCTCAAGCGCGTGCTGAAGATGTATGCCGACCACGGCTGGCAACCGATTGTCGCGCCGGAAATGGAGTTCTACCTGACCAAGCGCAGCGATGACCCGGACTACCCGCTGCAGGCGCCAATCGGTCGCTCGGGGCGAGCGGAGACCGGTCGGCAGTCGTTTTCCATCGACGCGGCCAACGAATTCGACCCGCTGTTCGAAGACATGTACGACTGGTGCGAGGCGCAGAATCTGGATCTGGACACGCTGATCCATGAGGAAGGCCCGGCGCAGATGGAGATCAACTTCCGCCATGGCGAGGCCTTGCACCTGGCCGACCAGATCACCGTGTTCAAGCGCACCATGCGTGAGGCGGCGCTCAAACACAACGTGGCGGCGACCTTCATGGCCAAGCCGATCACCGATCAGCCGGGCAGCGCTATGCACCTGCACCAGAGCGTGATCGACATAAAGAGTGGGCGCAATATTTTCTCCAATGATGACGGCTCCATGAGCGAGCTGTTTCTGCATTACATCGGTGGCATGCAGCGGATCATCCCTGAAGTGCTGCCGCTGTTCGCGCCCAACGTCAACTCGTTCCGCCGGTTCCTGCCCGACACCTCGGCGCCGGTGAACGTCGAGTGGGGCGAAGAAAACCGCACGGTGGGCTTGCGCGTGCCGGAATCCACGCCGCAGAACCGGCGCATCGAGAACCGTCTGCCCGGGGCCGACGCCAACCCGTACCTGGCCATCGCCGCCAGCCTGCTGTGTGGCTATATCGGCATGATCGAGGGCATCAGCCCAAGTCCCCAGGTCAAGGGCCGTGGTTATGAGCGGCGTAACCTGCGCCTGCCACTGACCATCGAGGATGCCCTGGAGCGCATGGAAACCAGCAAGACGCTGGATAAATACCTGGGCCACAAATTCATTACCGGCTATGTGGCGGTCAAGCGAGCCGAAAACGAAAACTACAAGCGGGTGATCAGCTCCTGGGAACGGGAGTTTCTGTTGTTTTCGGTGTGATCACCGCGCGTCCATACAATGCATTCAAAGGGGGAATCGATGAGCAATCCGCAAACCGAGCAATGGCAGACCCTGAGCCGCCAGCACCACCTGGCCCCCTTCACGGATTACCAGGCGCTGAACCGCAAGGGTGCGCGGATCATCACCAAGGCGTCGGGCGTGTACCTGTGGGACAGCGAGGGGCACAAGATCCTCGATGGCATGGCCGGTCTTTGGTGCGTGAATGTCGGTTATGGGCGCGAAGAGCTGGTCGAGGCCGCCGCCGCGCAAATGCGGGAACTGCCCTACTACAACCTGTTCTTCCAGACTGCCCACCCGCCGGCGTTGGAGCTGGCGCAGGAAATCGCACAATTGGCACCGGAAGGGCTGGACCATGTGTTCTTCACCGGCTCGGGTTCCGAGGCCAACGACACGGTGTTGCGCATGGTGCGCCATTATTGGGCAACCTTGGGTCAGCCTGATAAACAAGTGGTCATTGGGCGCTGGAATGGTTATCACGGTTCCACCATCGCCGGTGCCAGCCTGGGCGGCATGAAAGGGATGCATGCCCAGGGTGGCTTGCCGATTCCCGGTATCGAGCACATCGATCAGCCCTACTGGTACGGCGAAGGCGGCGACATGACTCCCGAGGACTTCGGTGTGTGGGCCGCCGAGCAACTGGAGAAGAAGATTCTCGACCTCGGCGAGGGCCGGGTGGCGGCCTTTATCGCCGAGCCGATCCAGGGCGCCGGTGGGGTGATAGTGCCGCCGGACAGCTACTGGCCGAAGGTGCGCGAGATCCTTGCCAAGTACGACATCCTGTTCGTGGCCGATGAGGTGATCTGCGGCTTCGGGCGTACCGGCGAATGGTTCGGCAGCCAGTACTATGATCTCAAGCCCGATCTGATGCCGATCGCCAAGGGGCTCACCTCCGGCTACATCCCCATGGGCGGCGTGGTGGTGCATGAGCGCGTGGTGAAGGTGCTAGACCGCGGCGGCGAGTTCGCCCACGGCTTCACCTATTCCGGGCATCCGGTGGCGGCGGCGGTGGCGCTGGCCAACATTCGCCTGCTCAAGCGCGAAGGCATCGTTACCCAGGTCAAGACGCAAACGGCACCGTACTTGCAGCAGCGTTGGCGTGAGCTGGCCGAGCATCCGCTGGTGGGCGAGGCCCGCGGCGTCGGACTGGTGGCCGCCATCGAGCTGGTGAAGAACAAGGAGACCCACGAGCGTTACAGTGGCTTGGAAGTCGGCATGCGTTGCCGTGAACACTGTTTTGCCAACGGCTTGGTGATGCGCGCGGTGGGTGACACCATGATCATTGCCCCGCCTTTGGTAATCAACAAGGAGGAGATTGATGAGCTGATCGACAAGGCGCGCACCTGCCTGGATCTAACGGTACGTGAAGTGTCGGGCAAGGGCTGAAGGCCTATTGCCGTCACGCCGATTGCGAAACGGCAGAATCCTTAAAGTCCGCTCACAATTTCGCCGCCGCACCTGTTGTCACGGACCCTGGTCCTTGCCAGACTTCGCCGGTGCGTTGGCCAGGCTCACCGGGGGGTGCGCCGTAGTGAGCCGCAAGATCGGGTTCGTCAGCAACGTCACTCCAGATACTTATAAACAATCGGAGCTGTAACGCATGAATATGTTCGGCAAGACCCTTCTCGCGTTGTCCCTGACTGCCGTGGCCGGCTTGGCCCAGGCGCAGGAAAAAGTGTTGCACGTCTACAACTGGTCGGACTACATCGCTCCGGACACCTTGGAGAGTTTCCAGAAGGAAACCGGCATCAAGGTCGTTTATGACGTCTTCGACAGCAACGAAGTACTCGAAGCCAAACTGCTCTCCGGTGGTTCGGGTTATGACGTCGTCGTGCCGTCCAACCCGTTCCTGGCCAAGCAGATCAAGGCCGGCGTGTTCCAGAAACTGGACAAGAGCAAGCTTTCCAACTGGGACAACCTGGACAAGAACCTGCTCAAGTCCCTGGACTCCAGCGACCCGGGCAACCAGTACGCCGTCCCCTATATGTGGGGCACCATCGGCATTGGCTATAACCCGGAGAAGGTCAAAGCTGTGCTGGGCGATAACGCGCCCGTGGACTCGTGGGAACTGGTCTTCAAGCCCGAGAACATCGAGAAGCTGAAGGCCTGTGGTGTGTCCTTCCTGGACTCGCCCACCGAGATTCTGCCCGCCGCGCTGCATTACCTAGGCTACCCCGCGCTCAGTGAAAAGCCCGATGAGCTGAAGAAAGCCGAAGAGCTGTTCCTCAAGATCCGTCCGAACGTGGCCTATTTCCACTCGTCCAAGTACATCTCCGACCTGGCCAACGGCAATATTTGCGTGGCGATCGGCTACTCCGGTGATGTTTACCAAGCCAAGGCGCGCGCCGAGGAAGCCGGTGGCGCCATCAAGGTCAGCTACAACATTCCCAAAGAAGGCGCGGGTGCGTTCTTCGACATGTTGGCTATTCCCGCCGATGCGAAGAATGTCGATAACGCCCATGCCTTCCTCAATTACCTGTTGAAGCCTGAAGTAATGGCGGCGATCGTCAACTATGTGCAGTTCCCCAGTGCCAACGCTGCGTCCACGCCGCTGGTGGACGAGGCGATTCGCACCGACCCGGGTATCTACCCGTCTGAAGAGGTGATGGCCAAGCTCTACACTTTCCCGGACCTGGACCAGAAAGTGCAACGCGCCATGACCCGCAGCTGGACCAAGATCAAGTCCGGTCGTTAAGTGCAGGCCCGGCCGGTTGCTCGTGCAGCCGGCCATTCACACCGTAATAAACCGTAGTCAGGCCGCAAGGCCGGGAGCGTAACCCCAATGCCCGGGGCGAATTTCGTCAGGGCACCATGAGTGCGACCTTCAGGTCGCCACTAAACGACGCAAGACCGTGGCTTCAACCGCGGCTGGCAAGAGGATCCTCCATTGAATACGTCCTATCGCAACGCCATGCTCGCCGCGAGCGCAGCCCTGATCCTGACCGGCACGGCCCAGGCCGAAACCACGGTGCATATATACAACTGGTCGGACTACATCGGCGAAGACACGCTGGCCGAGTTCCGCAAGGCGACCGGCATCAAGCCGGTCTATGACGTGTTCGATTCAAATGAAACCCTGGAAGGTAAGCTGCTCGCTGGCCGTTCCGGTTATGACGTGGTCGTGCCGTCCAATCACTTTCTTGGCAAGCAGATCAAGGCGGGTGCTTTCCAGAAACTGGACAAGAGCAAGCTGCCCAACTGGAGCAATCTGGACCCGGCCCTGCTCAAGCAGCTTGAGGTCAACGATCCGGGTAACCAGTACGCGGTCCCTTATCTGTGGGGTACCAATGGCCTGGGTTACAACGTCGACAAGGTCAAGGCGGCCTTGGGCGATGACGTGGAAATTGACTCCTGGGCCATCGTGTTCGAGCCTGAGAACATGAAGAAGCTGTCCAGCTGCGGCGTCGCGTTCCTCGATTCGGGTGATGAAATGCTTCCGGCCATGCTCAATTACCTGGGCCTGGACCCCAACACCCAGAACCCCGAGGACTATGCCAAGGCCGAGGCCAAACTGGCGGCGGTGCGCCCCTACGTCACCTATTTCCACTCCTCCAAATATGTGTCTGATCTCGCCAACGGCAACATCTGCATGGCGGTGGGCTATTCCGGCGATGTGTTCCAGGCGGCTGACCGCGCGGAAGAAGCCGGCAAGGGCGTGGAAATCGCCTATGTAATTCCCGAAGAGGGCGCCAACCTGTGGTTCGACATGCTGGCCATTCCCGCCGACAGCGGTAATGTGGAAGCGGCGCACCGCTTCATCAATTATCTGCTCGAGCCTGAGGTGATTGCCCAGGTCAGCGATTATGTCGGTTACGCCAATCCGAACCTCAAGGCGCGCGAGTTCATGGACCCGGACGTGCTGGCGGACGAGGCTGTTTACCCTCCGCAAGACGTGTTGGACAAGTTGTATATTTCTGCCGAATTGCCGACAAAGGTGCAGCGATTGATGACCCGTAGCTGGACCAAGGTTAAATCCGGCCAATAAGTGGCGAGAAAGCCGCGCCCGGGCTGGCCCCACGCTCGTCTGAATGTTTCAATTGCGCCCCCGCGCCGGAGGGTCCGGACGGGGGCTGGCGAGTGCGCCGGCACGACTGATTTTGACTTGCTGCAAGGGCGCGGAATGGTTGACTGCTTCCGTCGTTCTGCATCGCTATTGAAATATCCGGCCTGGCGGCGCCAGGGTTGAAGTTTCGGGGAGAATGATAGTTATGGCGGTGGCCTCTAGCGCCTACAAGAAAGCCCTCAGTGGCGATCAGCAAGCCAAGGAAGTCCTGGTCAAGATTGACCGGGTGACCAAGCAATTCGACGATACCGTGGCGGTTGACGACGTGTCGCTGACCATCCGCAAGGGCGAAATTTTCGCCCTGCTGGGTGGGTCTGGCTCGGGCAAGTCGACTCTGTTGCGCATGCTGGCCGGTTTTGAGCGGCCCACCGAAGGGCGCATCTACCTGGACGGCCAGGACATCACCGATCTGCCGCCCTATGAGCGGCCGATCAACATGATGTTCCAGTCCTATGCGTTGTTTCCGCACATGACGGTTGAGCAGAACATCGCGTTCGGCCTCAAGCAGGACAGCCTGCCCAAGGCGGAGGTCGAAGCGCGCGTGGCGGAAATGCTCAAGCTGGTACAAATGAGCCAGTACGCCAAGCGCAAGCCGCACCAGTTGTCCGGCGGCCAGCGCCAGCGCGTGGCGCTGGCCCGCTCGCTGGCCAAGCGTCCCAAGCTGCTGCTGCTCGACGAACCTATGGGTGCGCTGGACAAGAAGCTGCGCTCGCAGATGCAATTGGAGCTGGTGGCGATCATCGAGCGCGTCGGCGTGACTTGCCTGATCGTCACCCACGACCAGGAAGAGGCCATGACCATGGCCGAGCGCATTGCGATCATGCACCAGGGCTGGATCGCCCAGGTCGGCAGCCCCATGGACATCTACGAAACGCCGGCCAGCCGCCTGGTGTGTGAGTTCATCGGCAACGTCAACCTGTTCGATGGCGAGCTGATCGAAGACGTCGGCGACCACGCGGTGATTGCCTGCCCGGCGCTGGAACGCCCGATCTATGTCGGTCACGGCATCAGCACGCGCGCTGAAGACAAGCGCGTTACCTATGCGCTGCGCCCGGAAAAACTGCTGATCAGCAGCGAAATGCCGGAAATCGAGCACGAAGGCTACAACTGGGTGCAAGGCACCGTGCATGACATCGCCTACCTGGGCGGTCATTCCCTCTATTACATCAAGCTGGCGTCGGGCGTGCTGGTCCAGTCGTTCCTGGCCAACTCCGAGCGCAACGTCAAGCGCCCGACGTGGGATGATCAGGTGTATCTGTACTGGATCGACGACAGCGGCGTGGTGCTGCAGTCATGAGAGCGTCCGGCCTGAAAAGACTGCTGCCCAGCGGGCGGCAACTGGTCGTCGGCGTGCCGTTCTTTTGGCTGCTGCTGTTCTTCCTGCTGCCGTTCGTGATTGTTCTGAAAATCAGCTTCGCCGAAGCCGATGTGGCCATCCCGCCGTATACCGAAGTGTTTGCCTGGGCCGAGAATCAGCTGCAGGTATTGCTCAACTTCGGCAATTACGTGTTCCTCAGCGAGGACGAGCTGTACCTGCTCGCTTACCTGGGATCGTTGAAAATCGCCCTGTTCAGCACGCTGTTGTGTTTGCTGATCGGTTACCCGATGGCCTATGCCATCGCCCGGGCCGACCCGCAAAAACAGGTGGTGCTGCTGTTGCTGATCATGATGCCGACCTGGACCGCGATCCTCATCCGCGTGTACGCCTGGATGGGTATCCTGAGCAACAACGGTCTGCTCAACGGTGTGCTGATGGGCGTGGGTCTGATCGATACGCCGCTGCAAATCCTCAATACGACCCTGGCGGTGTATATCGGCATTGTCTATTCGTATCTGCCATTCATGATCCTGCCGCTTTACGCCAATTTGGTGAAGCATGATCCAAGCCTGCTGGAAGCTGCCTCCGACCTGGGTGCGCGGCATTTCACCAGTTTCTGGAAGATCACCGTGCCACTGTCCAAGAACGGCATCATTGCCGGCTGCATGCTGGTGTTCATCCCGGTAGTTGGCGAGTTCGTGATTCCCGAGCTGCTTGGCGGTCCGGAGACGCTGATGATTGGCAAGGTGCTCTGGCAGGAGTTCTTTAACAACCGTGACTGGCCGGTGGCTTCGGCGCTGGCGGTAGTGATGCTGGCGATCCTGTTGGTGCCGATTATTCTGTTCAACCGTAACCAGGCCAAGGAACTGGAGGGCAAGCCATGAGGCGCTGGAGTTTTTCGAACATCGTCCTCTGGGTTGGGCTGCTGTTCATTTACTTGCCGATGATCATCCTGGTGATCTACTCGTTCAACGGCTCGCGACTGGTTACCGTCTGGGGCGGCTGGTCGGTGAAGTGGTACGTCGGCCTGCTCGATAACCGCCAGTTGATGAGTGCGGTCATGCGCTCGCTGGAAATCGCCTGCTACACCGCCATCGCCGCGGTGGCCATCGGAACCCTGGCGGCATTCGTGCTCACCCGCGTTCCGCGGTTTCGGGGACGCACGCTGTTTGGTGGCCTCGTCACCGCACCGCTGGTGATGCCCGAGGTGATCACTGGTCTGTCGCTGCTGTTGCTGTTTGTGGCCATGGCCCAGCTGATCGGCTGGCCGGCGGAGCGTGGCATCGTGACCATCTGGATCGCCCATACCACGTTCTGCGCGTCCTATGTGGCAATCGTGGTGATGGCGCGGCTGCGCGAACTGGACCTGTCCATCGAGGAGGCGGCCATGGACCTGGGCGCCAGGCCGTGGAAGGTGTTCTTCCTGATCACCGTGCCCATGATTGCGCCTTCGCTGGCTGCTGGGGCCATGCTGTCCTTTGCGCTATCGCTGGATGACCTGGTACTGGCCAGCTTCGTTTCCGGTCCGGGGTCGACCACCCTGCCGATGGAGATCTTTTCCGCCGTGCGCCTGGGTGTGAAGCCGGAGATCAACGCGGTGGCCAGCCTGATCCTGCTGGTGGTGTCGATGTTCACCTTCGCGGCGTGGTACTTCACCCGTCGCGCGGAGGAGCGCCGCCGGCATTCCATCGAGCAGATGAAAGAAGAAAACCTCAGCAACAAGCCTGTGCGACCTGTACAGGTCTGAATGCAAACGCCCCGGCCAGAAGCCGGGGCGTTTGTTTTTCAGCAGCCGTTGGAGCTCAATCCGCTGCCAGATCCAGCAGCGCCTGGCCGGCCAGCCGGTAGGTGGTCCACTCCGATTGGGCGCGCGCGCCCAGCGACTCATAGAAATCGATGGCCGGCTGGTTCCAGTCCAGCACCGCCCACTCGAAGCGTCCGCAGCCCTTGTCCACTGCGAGTCTTGCCAGATGGCGCAGCAGCGCCTTGCCCGCGCCAGTACCTCGCTGGGCAGGATCGACATACAGGTCTTCGAGGTATAAGCCGTTCTTGCCCAGCCAGGTCGAATAGTTGAAGAAATACACCGCGTAACCGATTGGCTGACCGTCGCGCTCGCAGATCAGCGCCTGGGCGCTGCTGTCAGCGGCGAACAGGCTGGCGCAAATGCCGGCGACGTCGGTCTTGACCTCGTGCTCGGCCTTTTCATAGATGGCCAGGTCAGTGATAAAGCGCAGAATCAGCGCAGCGTCGTCGGCGCTGGCGGGGCGGATATGCAGATTCATGGTGGGCTCGCGTACTCTACTTCAGGGTTTGTGGTTAAAGCGTCCGCGCGTCTGCCAGAGCAGGAAGGCCAGTAGCAGGAAGGCCAGCGACCAGCAGGCCGCAGACAGCAGCAGCCAGGGAAAAGGCTCCAGCTGCAGCAGTGGCGGCAGGATGCGCGCCAGCGCCGCCAGGCTGAGCAGAACGGCGACAGGGTGAATCCAGGGCCGTGCGTTGGCGTCTCGCAGGCGGTAGATCAACCGCGTACGGGCCATCACCGCGAACGTCAGGGTGCCCAGCGCGCCAATGGTCAAGCCGTGCAGGCTGGCGCTCAACGGCAGGGCAGTCGTCAGCAGCGCCAGCCCGAAGAGCAGCAGGCCCACGCTCAGCCACAGGTAACCGAGCAGCAGCACCAGCAAGTCGGGTCGTCGGGCGCAGCGCCAGGGCTGCCAGCGCAACAGGCGCACGCCAGCCAGTAGGCCCACGCTCAGCAACAAGAAACCACTTACCTGGCTGGCCAGTGCCCAGGGCAGCAGATTGCTTAGCAAGGCGAGGCCCAGCAGGATCAAGGCCGCGCCCTCCAGCCTCGGCTGTACGCGTGCATCCAGGATGTGACCCTGGCTCATCATGTGCCCTGCCACCGCCGGAGCGATGATTCGTCCACCCATGAAAAACAGCAGCATGGCGAGCAGCAGCAAGGCTTCGTGCATTAGGTGCGGGGTCAATTCCAACGGCAAGGGCAGGCTGGCAATGGCACTCAGCAGGGCGAGCGAGGCCACAACCGGTGCGACGATCTGGTTACGCCATTTTTTCGCCGCACCGAGAAAGCGCGGGACCACGTTCCAGGCCACGCCGCCGGCAAACAGCGCGGCGGCACCTACTGTCCACCAGGCCCCCGGCCAGAACAGCCAGCCGAGGCGCGCCAGTGCCCAGCAGCCCAGCAGCGATAGGATGAGCGGCAGCGGCTGCGGGCCGAGCAGGTAGCCGGCGACCACAGCCAGAGCAAAGCCGAAGAGCATTTCATGGGCATGCCCGAGCGGGCTGAGCAATCCGGCGGGTGTCGGCAGCAGGCCGAACAGGGCCAGTACCGACCACGGGAGCAAGACCGCAGCGTAGAGCGCTGCGGCGGGAAAGAACCAGGCATTGGCGAAGGGCAGGCGAGGCTTGCGCGCGCTCATGGGCTCGCTCCCGTGATAAGCGGGCAGACTGGTGCCTGCCTCGCCCACATCTTTCAACGGCCTGCGAGCAGTTCCTTGCCGCGCTGCACCGCCGCGCGCACCTGCGCCGGCGCGGTGCCGCCGACGTGGTCACGGGCATTCACCGAGCCTTCCAGGGTCAGTACGGCGAACACGTCATCGGTGATCTGCTCGCTGAACTGGCGCAGTTCGTCGAGGCTCATCTCGGCCAGATCCTTGCCGGTGTCGACGCCGTATTTCACCGCATGGCCGACGATCTCGTGGCAGTCGCGGAACGGCAGGCCCTTGCGTACCAGGTAGTCGGCCAGGTCGGTGGCGGTGGAGAAACCACGCAGCGCCGCCTCGCGCATGATCTCGCGCTTGGGCTTGATGGCCGGCACCATGTCGGCAAAAGCGCGCAGGCTGTCGCGCAGGGTATCGGCGGCGTCGAACAGCGGTTCCTTGTCTTCCTGGTTGTCCTTGTTGTAGGCCAGCGGCTGGCCTTTCATCAGGGTCAGCAGGCCGGTCAGGGCACCGAACACGCGGCCGGACTTGCCACGCACCAGTTCGGGCACGTCGGGGTTTTTCTTCTGCGGCATGATCGAGGAGCCGGTGCAGAAGCGGTCGGGCAGGTCGATAAAGCGGAACTGGGCGGAGGTCCACAGCACCAGCTCTTCGGAGAAGCGCGACAGGTGCATCATGGCCAGCGAGGCGGCGGCGCAGAATTCGATAGCGAAGTCGCGGTCCGACACGCCGTCCAGCGAGTTGCCGGAAATGGCTTCGAAACCCAGCAACTGGCAGGTGATTTCGCGCTGGATCGGGTAGGTGGTCCCGGCCAGGGCCGCCGAACCGAGCGGCATGCGGTTGGTGCGCTTGCGGCAATCCACCAGGCGCTCGTAGTCACGGCTGAGCATTTCAAACCAGGCCAGCAGGTGGTGGCCGAAGGTGACCGGCTGGGCGGTCTGCAGGTGGGTGAAACCGGGCATCACAGTCTCGGCCTCGGCCTCGGCCAGGCCCAGCAGGCCCTGCTGCAGGCGGGTGATCTCGCCAAGAATGGTGTCGATCTCGTCGCGCAGCCACAGGCGAATGTCGGTGGCCACCTGGTCGTTACGCGAGCGGCCGGTGTGCAGTTTCTTGCCGGTGATGCCGATGCGGTCGGTCAGGCGCGCTTCGATGTTCATGTGCACGTCTTCCAGGTCGACGCGCCAGTCGAATTGGCCGGCTTCGATTTCCGCCTGGATATCCTTGAGCCCCGCGATGATCGCGTCGCGCTCCTCGGTATTCAGCACGCCCGCCTGCTCGAGCATGGTCGCATGGGCGATCGAGCCCATGATGTCATGGCGGTAGAGGCGCTTGTCGAAGTCGACGGAGGCTGTGAAACGGGCGACGAAGGCGTCGACGGGCTCGCTGAAGCGGCCGCCCCAGGACTGGTTGGTTTTCTCGACACTCATGGGAATGCTCTCGGCTGGTGCGCAACAGGCAGGCGGGACGCTCGGGCGGCCGGCATGCCGACAAAAAGGTGCGCGAATGATAGCAGGGTCGGGCCTGTCGCCGCTGCCGTGCAACGCTGTCGAGCGCATCACGCTTCCTTAGGACGGCACCTGTGTTCGGTGCGCCAGATCGCTGCTGACGTGCCTGGCAGAGCGGAAACTGTAGCCATGCAAATTCAATGGCTGAACGGTGCGCCGCGTGCGCCCCTGGACGATTTCTTCGTGCCTGAGCTCTGCGAGCCCGAGGCGCTGCTCTCCCTGGTGCTGCTGGCTGAGCTGCTGGTGCTGGTGTTGGTACTGGCCGAACCGATGCTGCACGGCTTCGACTGGGTGCGCCTGGCGCTGACTTCGCTGTTCGTGCAGTGGTGCGTGCTGCTGTCCGCCGCCGTGCTGTGTCGCCTGCGCCCCTGGCTGGCCCGTTTGCGCCCGGCCGTGGCGGGGCCGTTGTGCTGTCTAATCGTGGTGGTGCTGACCCTGGGCTGTACTTGGGTCACCGAGTATTTCGAGCTGGGCGGGCCACCCAGCCCGGAAGCGCGTCTGTACCTGCGCCACGCCTTGATCAGCCTGATCATGTCGGCACTGCTGCTACGCTACTTTTACCTGCAAAGCCAATGGCGCCGACAGCAGCAGGCGGAGCTGCAGGCACGTATCGAATCGCTGCAGGCGCGCATACGCCCGCACTTCCTGTTCAACAGCCTGAACAGCATTGCCAGCCTGGTGGTCAGCGATCCGTTCAAGGCCGAACAGGCCGTACTTGATTTGGCCGATTTGTTTCGCGCCAGCCTGGCCAAGCCCGGTGCATTAGTGACCTGGAAGGACGAGCTTGGATTGGCGCGACGTTACCTGGCCATTGAGCACTACCGCTTCGGGAACCGCTTGCAGGTGGAATGGAATGTGGACGGGGTGCCTGCCCAGGTAATGATTCCCCATCTGACGCTGCAGCCGCTGCTGGAAAATGCCTTGATCCATGGGGTGGCACCTCGGGTCGAAGGCGGGCTGGTGCAGATCGACGCACGCTATGACGAGGGGTGGTTTGAATTGCGGGTCGGCAATCCCTGTCAGGACGGCATAGCGCCCGCGACACGGGGTACGCAACAGGCGTTAGGCAACATAAGCGCTCGACTAACGGCACTTTTTGGCTCCGATGCCAGTCTGAGCGTGGAACGTCGTAACGGACGGCATGTCACCTGTCTACGCTATCCTTGTTGAGACTCACGCAGGAAGCCAGAGCAAAATGAATGTCTTGATTGTCGATGATGAACCCCTGGCCCGCGAACGCCTCAGCCGCCTGATTGGTGAACTGGACGGCTACCGGGCCCTGGAACCTTCCGCCAGCAATGGCGAGGAAGCGTTGACCCTGATCGACAGCCTGAAGCCGGACGTAGTCCTGCTCGATATCCGCATGCCTGGCCTGGATGGCCTGCAGGTAGCGGCCAGGCTGTGTGAGCGGGAGTCACCCCCGGCCGTGATCTTCTGCACGGCCCATGACGAATTCGCCGTGGATGCCTTTCAGGTCAGCGCGGTGGGTTATGTGGTCAAGCCGGTGCGTCTGGAGGCGCTGGCCGATGCGTTGCAAAAGGCCCAGCGCCCCAACCGGGTGCAATTGGCCGCTCTGACACGTCCGAGCGGCGGCCCGAACGCTGAGCCCCGCAGCCATATCAGCGCACGCACCCGCCGAGGCATTGAGTTGATCCCTCTGGAACAGGTGGTGTATTTCATCGCTGATCACAAATATGTGACCTTGCGCCATGAAGGCGGTGAGGTGTTGCTCGATGAGCCGTTGAAGGCTTTGGAAGAGGAGTTTGGCGATCGCTTCGTGCGTATTCACCGCAATGCCTTGGTGGCACGCGAGCGCATTGAACGGTTGCAGCGTACCCCTCTGGGGCACTTCCAGCTGTATCTACGTGGGTTGGATGGTGAGGCACTGACCGTTAGCCGCCGGCACGTGGCCGGGGTGCGCAAGTTGATGCAGGTGCTGTAGCAGGTTGTACTAACGGCCTGTTACCCAGCCGCTGTAAGCTGCCAGCGAGTCGGGCGGCCTAACCTCAATACGCTGTATTGATAAGGCGCGGAGCCGTCGGGGGCAGCCCGCCAAGCAAGTGCGCAACGTCCGTTACGCAGGACGGCGGCGCCGCTTGATCCCCGGCAATCCAGCTGGCGGCCCGAGCCTGTTATCATCGCCGCCAGTTCAACTCTGGAATTACCCATGTCTCGCGAAATCCGCATTGCCACCCGCAAGAGTGCCCTGGCCCTGTGGCAGGCCGAATACGTCAAGGCGCGCCTGGAAGCGGCCCATCCGAACCTGAAGGTCAGCCTGGTGCCCATGGTCAGCCGTGGCGACAAATTACTCGATGCGCCGTTGGCCAAAATCGGCGGCAAGGGCCTGTTCGTCAAGGAACTGGAAACCGCCCTGCTGGAGAACGAGGCCGACATCGCGGTGCATTCGATGAAGGATGTGCCCATGGACTTCCCCGAGGGGCTGGGCCTGTACTGCATCTGCGAGCGCGAAGATCCGCGTGACGCCTTCGTTTCCAATACCTACGCCAATCTCGATGCGCTGCCGGCCGGCAGTGTGGTCGGCACCTCCAGCCTGCGCCGCCAGGCGCAATTGCTGGCGCGCCGTCCGGATCTGAACATCCACTTCCTGCGCGGCAACGTCAATACTCGCCTGGCCAAGTTGGATGCCGGCGATTACGACGCGATCATTCTGGCCGCCGCCGGGCTGATCCGTCTGGGTTTCGAATCACGTATCGCCGCACGCATCGAGGTTCTCGACAGCCTGCCGGCCGGCGGTCAGGGTGCGGTGGGTATCGAGTGCCGCACCAACGACGCGGAAATCCACCAGCTGCTGACCGTGCTGCATGACCAGCCGACTGCATGGCGCGTCACTGCCGAGCGGGCATTGAATAAACACCTTAACGGTGGCTGCCAGGTGCCTATCGCCTGCTACGCCGAACTGGAAGGCGACCAGCTGTGGCTGCGCGGCCTGGTCGGCCAACCGGACGGCGGTCGCCTGCTGCGCGCCGAAGGCCGTGCCGACGTCAGCGAAGCAGAAACTCTCGGAGTACGGGTGGCCGAGGCGCTGCTGGAGCAGGGCGCCGCAGAGATTCTCCAGGCGGTCTATGGCGAGGCCGGCCATCCGTGAATGAATGGCGTTTGCTGCTGACCCGGCCCGCCGAGGAATGCGCAGCCCTCGCCGCGACGCTCGCGGTGCAGGGGATTTTCAGCAGCAGCCTGCCGCTGCTGGAAATCGAGCCGCTGCAAGAAACGCCCGAACAGCGCAGTCTGTTGCTCAATCTGGACCGCTATTGTGCGGTGGTGGCGGTCAGCAAGCCTGCAGCGCGCCTGGGGTTGGAGCGTATTGATCAGTATTGGCCACAGCCGCCGATCAACCAGCACTGGTTCAGCGTCGGCGCTGCTACCGGCGGCATTCTTGCCGACTACGGCCTGCCGGTCGCCTGGCCGGAAATGGGTGATGACAGCGAGGCTCTGCTGGCACTCCCGCAACTGGCCTCGGCCCTTGCCGTTCCCAAGCCCAAGGTGTTGATTCTGCGCGGCGACGGTGGCCGAGATTTCTTTGCCGAGCGGTTGCGCAACCAAGGCGTCGAGGTGGATTTTTTGCCACTGTACCGCCGGCAACTCCCTGTATACCCGCCCGGCACGTTACGCCAGCGGGTGCTGGACGAAGCACTCAACGGCTTGGTGGTCAGCAGCGGGCAAGGCTTCGAGCACCTGCTGCAACTGGCCAGTGATGACTGGCCGGAACTGGCTCGTCTACCCTTGTTCGTGCCCAGCCCGCGGGTGGCCGACATCGCCCGTGAGGCCGGTGCCCGGACTGTTGTGGATTGCCGTGGCGCCAGCGCCCCGGCCTTGCTGGCGGCGCTGCAGCAGCCCGCCCCTTGAAGCAAAGGATGGATACGTGAGCGAAACTGACGCGCAAAGCCCTTCCCTGCCGGCTCCCGACGCTACTGTCGAGCCCTCGCCAACGCCAAGCGATCGCCGCACAGGCACAGGCCTGGCCGGTCTGGCCCTGCTGATCGCCCTGTTGGCCGCCGGTGCAGGCGGCTGGAGTGCCTGGCAGCTGCATCAGCAAAACCAGCAGCAAGAGCGCCAGCAGGCCGATTGGCAACAACTGCAAGCGCAGTGGCAGCGCAGTCAGGAAACCAGCGAACAACGCCTCACCCAAGCCGAGCAGCGCTTGCAGGCGCGGCTGGGCGAATTGCCCAGCGTTGCGCAACTGGATGAGCAGCGTCAGCTGCTGATGAGTGTGCAGGGAGATCAGCAGCAGCTGGCCAGTAGCCTGAACCAGCTGCTGGGTGCCAGCCGCGAAGATTGGCGCCTGGCCGAAGCCGAACACCTGCTGCGCCTGGCCATGCTGCGCCTTTCGGCACTGCAGGATGTGGCCAGCGCCACGGCGCTGGTGCAGGGAGCCGACGATATCCTGCGCGCCCAGGACGATCCGCTCGCCTTCGCGGCGCGTGGTGAGCTGATCAAGGCGCTGGAGGCGTTGCGTGCATTGCCGCAACCGGACCGCAACGGCCTGTTCCTGCAACTGGCAGCTTTGCGCGAGCAGGCCGAACGTTTGACGCGTCTGGCCCCCGAGTTTCGGCCTGATGACGCGCCGATCGCAGCCGCAGAAACGACGCAGCCTGCTTGGCAACGCTGGTGGCACAATCTTTCAAAATTCGTGCGCATCGATGTGAATGCCGACCAGAACATTCGCCCGTTGCTCGCCGGCCAAAGCTTGTCTCAGGTGCGCCTGGCACTGGCGCTGGCCCTGGAACAGGCGCAGTGGGGCGCGCTGAATGCTCGAGCACCGGTCTATAGCAGCGCGCTGGGGCAGGCAGATGATGTACTGAAAAACTATTTCGATGTCGACAACCCGGCGGTGCAGAGTCTGCGCCAGCGGATCGCGGCCTTGGCCGAACAGGCGGTAGAAGTAGAAACGCCAGAGTTGCGGCCGGCACTGCTCAGTCTGCAAGCCTATGTGCAGCAACGTCAGGCCCCGCGTAATGGCGAGGCGGAGCAGGAGGCTGCGCCATGATCCGTGGCGTACTGCTGATTGCGTTGCTGGTGGTGGCGGCCAGCGTGGTCGGGTTGGGCATCGCCCGGGGCAGCGGCTATGTGCTGATCGCCTATGAAGGCTTTCGCTACGAGTCCAGCCTGTGGGTCTTTCTGGCCGCGTTGCTGGTGCTCTGGTTGGCGTTTTATCTGCTTCGGGTGCTGTTACGCGTGCTGGGTGTTTCCAGTGCGCTGGCCAATCCCTGGTCGCGTCGGCACCGCAGTCGGCGCGGCCGCAAGGCCAGCGAGCAAGGGTTGCTGGAGCTCGCCGAGGGTCGCTGGAGCCCGGCGCTCAAGCATTTGCGCCTGGCCGCCGAGCAGGACCCGCAGCCGTTGATGTATTACTTGGGCGCGGCCCGTGCGGCCAACCAGCTGGGGGACTATGAAAGCAGCGACAATCTGCTCGAACGTGCCCTGACCCGTCAGCCGCGCGCCGAACTGGCGGTGGCTCTGACCCACGCGGAGCTGCAGCAGGCGCGTGGCAACTTGCAGGGTGCCCACGACACCTTGAGCGCCATGCTTGAGCGTCACCCCCATCATCCGGAAGTCTTGCGCCGTTTGCTTGATCTGCAACGTCAGCGCGGCGATAGCGCGGCCGTGGTCGGCCTGTTGCCCGAGCTGCGCAAGCAGAAGGTGCTGGCGGACAGCGAACTGCGCGATATCGAGCGTCAGGCCTGGCGCGCGGCCCTGCTTGACGCAAGCCTGCATGGGCATGAACAGGGCGACACGCTGCAACCGCTGCATAACACTTGGCAGCAGATGGGCCAGGCGCACCGTAATGATCCCGAGTTGTTGTTGATTTATACCGAGCAGTTGCGCCAGGCGGGCGCAGAGGCTCAGGCTGAGGAAACGCTGCGCGCTGCGTTGAAGAAACACTACGAGCCGCGCCTGGTGGAGCTGTATGGGCAGCTACGTGGCAGCGATACGGGTCGCCAATTGCAGAGCGCCGAAGCCTGGTTGAGCGAGCATGCCGAGGACCCCGTCCTGTTGCGCGCCTTGGCCCGCATGAGCTTGCATCATCAATTGTGGGGCAAGGCGCGGGATTACTACGAGGCCAGTCTGGGCTTTTCCCGCGATCCGCAAACCTGCGCCGAACTGGCCCGCCTGCTGAACCGCCTGGGCGAGACCGAGCGCAGCAACCAGCTGTTTCAAGAAGGACTGGGCTTGTTTAATTCGCGCACGCCCTTGCCCGCGCCGCGCTGAGCCTTCCGCGCGGTGGGCCCGGTGCTCGTTGCGCGGCATTTAGCAGCATGAAGTGGCAATACGCCTTGAAACACCTTGGCGCTTTCTACTACCGTAGCGCCTTTCCAGTTTTCCGGTGCCTCCATGTCCCAGGCCAGTCCGCGTTTAATGTTCCTTCTCGCCTTCGTCGCCAGCCTGTTGATCATGGGCGGCGCGCTGTATCTGGAGCATGTGGTCGGGCTCGAGCCCTGTCCGCTGTGCGTTGTGCAGCGTATTGCCGTCATCGCCTTCGGTTTGGTCTGCCTGCTGGCCGCCGTGCATGGTCCGGCTCGACTGGGGCGACGTATCTACGCTGCACTGGCATTGCTGAGCGCCGCCGGCGGTGCCGCCATTGCCGGGCGGCAGATCTGGCTGCAGGGTATACCGGCCGATGAGCTGCCGGCGTGCTTGCCCAGCCTGGATTACATGCTCGAAGCCCTACCGTTCCAGGAAACCTTGCGTCTACTCCTGCACGGCACTGCCGACTGCGCCAAGATCAGTTGGACCCTGTTCGGCATGAGCATTCCGGAGTGGAGCCTGCTGGCCTTCATCGGCATGCTGCTGTTCGCCCTGTACCAACTTCTTCGCCGCACCTGACTGGCCCGCACGCCTCCCAAATCCTGTCTTTATCGTCAAAGGGCAGGGTTTTTCGAGCCCTTGCTCTCAAACGCATGTATGAAGATTTCTCCGCCTGCCGGTTGAAACGCCGCGCGACGAAAGCCTACATTGGCGTCAAGACGTCGGCGGAGTGCTTTATCCGTTGTCTGCCTCTTAAGTAATGCGCTTGGCGCGGCGAATCATTTCGTCGTGTGAGCGCGGCGCGAAGTCACAGACCAAAGGAAGCGAGGTCATCATGTTAGAAAGCTGCCGAAACGCCCAGGAGCGCTGGGGTGGAGTTCACCAACTGATTGATCGCTGGCTGCAAGCTCGCCATGAGCTGATCAAGGTATTTGATAGCCTGCATGCGCAAGAAGACGATGCGCAGCGTCGCCCCAAGGATCTACAAACCTTTTGCCAACACCTGCTCGACTACGTATCCACCGGACATTTTGAGGTCTACGAGCAATTGCTGCGTCAGGCCAGTGATTTCAACGACCAACGTGGCCTGGACCTGGCCAAGCAGATTTATCCCCGCATTGAAGCCATCACGGAACAGGCGGTGGCCTTCAATGACCGCTGCCCGAAAGGTCGCTGCGCCGAAGACCCTGCGTTGGCTCATGAGCTACAGCATCTTGGGCAGTTGCTGCACGAGCGGTTCGAACTGGAAGACTGCATGATCGAGGTGTTGCACAACGCCCATCGCCAAGCGGCTGAGCAGCTTAGCAACTGACAGGTCGGCTTTTATCAGGTTGCGGGCGTGCTCGTCATACTCGCGACCTCACCTGCAGCATTTCACCTTGAAAATGGTTCGCCTAACATAAGCCAACGCCTAAGCAGGAGCGCAGCATGGCCGCCCGCAAGAAGAATACTGTCCACACCCCGCTGCACCTGTTGCAACAACTCTCGAGCAGCTTGCTCGAACATTTGGAAGCGGCCTGTGCCCAGGCGCAGATTGATGCTGAAAAATTGCTTGCCAAGTTGGAAAAGCAACGTGGCAAGGCGCAGGAAAAACTGCACGACGCGCGACTGAAACTGGAAGACGCTGCTGCCAACGGCAAGGCCAAGGCACAGGCCAGGACGCATAAACGCATCGAGGAACTGGAGGAGCTGTTCGATTCCCTCCAGCAGCGGCAAAACGAAACCCGTGCCTACATCGCGCAACTGCAAGCCGATGCCGAGGAAAGCCTCAAGCTCGCCCAGGGCATTGGCAAGGTGAAAGAAGCTGCCACCCAGGCGCTGGCCAAGCGCGAAGCTGCCGCGACGCGCCAGACCACCGCTGCTGCGCCGCGCTCGCGTACCGCGGTGGCGCGCAAACCGGCCGGTGCGACCAGCAAGGCAAAGAGCATTGCCGCTGCCGCCACGCCTGCAATCGCGAAAAGTACCACTCCCGCCAAACCCGCCACTGCGCGCAAGCCCGCCGCCAAGCCCACCGCGTCTCGCAAGCCGGTTGCGCGCAAGGCAGCAACGGCTTCGGCAGCACCTGTTTCCGACGCATAAACGCCGCCATCGGACTGACTCCTAAGGGAGTCGGTCATGGGGTGCGCGCTAGGGACGCTGCGGCCTGATGCAAGCTCGCCAACGCCGCTTTGTCGGCCGTCTCGCCCGCAATGGCGCGTAGCCAAACCATATCCGTCTCGCCTGCTATTGACGGCCAGGCCTTCGCGATCGCTCCCAGACGCTGCAACACCACCTGCTCGGCTTGCAATTCCAGGCGCTTGAGCTGCTCACGCAACTCGGTCAGTTGTGCATCGCCCTGGGCGGCAGATTTCCATTCTTGGCGCAGTTGGCGCAACTGAGTGGTCACCGTACGCTGCCAGGGCTCCGCTTGCTTGCGTAGCTGCTGCACGCGTGCCGCATCGCAGGCTACTCCGCGCCGGTCCAGCCAGGCGGCGCAAAGCAGCAGGCAGACATCCGCACCGCCGGCCTGCAAGCGCAGACATGCGGGCTCTACGCCAGGCTGCGCGTAAAGGCGTAGCGCGAAATCCCACAGGTCAGTCAACTCAAGCTCCTTGCGCTGCTTTTTAATGAAACTGATAGACTGCGCGGCCGCATACAAGCCACCGACAAGCGCGTGCGATGCAGCCGAGAAGCCGGTGATCGGCAACAGGCAGGCGTGTCTTCACAGCCCGGCCCAGATCCCGCACGGACTATATCGCCGCTTGCCCCAACGATGTCGATAGAGTGTGACGCCCGCCGATGATCCGACTCCAGAACCTCACCTTGCAACGTGGCCCGCAGCGCCTGCTCGAAGGGGCTGAGCTGACCCTGCATCCCGGGCAGAAAGCCGGGCTGATCGGTGCCAACGGCGCGGGCAAATCCAGCCTGTTCGCGCTGTTGCGCGGCGAGCTCAGCCCGGACGCCGGCGAATGCCAGTTACCCGCCGACTGGCGCATCGCCCACATGCGCCAGGAAGTCGATACCCTGGAGCGGCCGGCGGTGGAGTACGTACTCGACGGCGATGCCAACCTGCGCCGTATCCAGGCCGAACTGGCCCGCGCCGAGGCGGCCCACGACGGCAGTGCGCTGGGGCGTTTGCACACCGAGCTGGACAACGCCGATGGCTACAGTGCCGATGCCCGCGCGCGCAAGCTGCTGGCCGGGTTGGGCTTTGCCAACGAACAGATGGGCCGCGCAGTGGGTGACTTCTCAGGGGGTTGGCGGATGCGCCTGAACCTGGCCCAGGCCCTGATGTGCCCGTCCGACCTGCTGCTGCTGGATGAACCGACCAACCACCTGGATCTCGATGCGATCCTTTGGTTGGAAGGCTGGCTGAAAAGCTACCCCGGCACGCTGTTGCTCATTTCCCACGACCGCGACTTTCTCGATGCGGTGGTCGATCACATCGCCCACCTCGACCAGCAGACGCTGACGCTGTATCGCGGCGGCTACTCGGCCTTCGAGCGCGCCCGCGCCGAACGCCTGGCCCAGCAACAACAGGCGTATGAAAAGCAGCAGGCGCAGCGCGCGCACATGGAAGACTTCATCCGCCGCTTCAAGGCCAAGGCCAGCAAGGCCCGTCAGGCGCAAAGCCGCATCAAGGCGCTGGAAAAGCTGGAAGTGCTGGCGGCGGCGCATATTGATTCGCCGTTCAGCTTTCGTTTTCGCGAAGCCAATAAAGTGTCCAGCCCGTTGCTGGATCTGGCCGAAGGCCGCCTCGGCTACGGTGACAAGACGGTACTCGACAAGGTCAAGCTGCAGCTGGTCCCTGGCAGCCGGATCGGCCTGCTGGGCCCCAACGGCGCCGGCAAGTCGACGCTGGTCAAGACGCTGGCCGACGAGCTTCAGGCCTTGGGCGGTCGTCTGCAGCGCGGGGAGAATCTGGCCATAGGGTATTTCGCTCAGCACCAGCTGGGTGCCCTCGATCCCAAGGCCAGCCCGTTGCTGCACCTGCAACGCATCGCTGAGGGCGAGCGCGAGCAGGTGTTGCGTGATTTCCTCGGTGGCTTCGATTTTCGCGGTAACCGCTGCGATGAGCCCGTGCTGAATTTCTCCGGTGGCGAAAAGGCGCGTCTGGCTTTGGCCTTGATTGCCTGGGGCAAGCCGAACCTGCTGCTGCTCGACGAACCGACCAACCACCTTGACCTGGACATGCGCCTGGCGCTGACCCTGGCCTTGCAGGAATTCGAGGGCGCCGTGCTGGTGGTGTCCCACGACCGACACCTGCTCAAGAGCACCACCGATGAATTTCTGCTGGTTGCCGATGGCCGCGTGCAGGCCTTCGATGGCGACCTGGACGACTATGCGCGCTGGCTGATCGAGTACCGCCTGCGGCAGGCGCCCGCTGCGGCGCCTTCAACCGGCGACAAGACCGACAAGCGCGCCCAGCGCCAGGCCGCTGCCGCGCTGCGCCAGCAACTGGCCCCGCACAAGCGCGAAGTCGAGAAGCTCGAGAAGCAGCTGGGTGAGGTGCAGGAAAAGCTCGCTGCGCTGGAAACCCGCCTGGGTGATGGTGGTCTGTACGACGGCTCGCGCAAGGATGAGCTCAAGCAACTGCTTGCCGAGCAGACAACGCTCAAGGGGCGCGAAGCGCAATTGGAAGAACACTGGCTGGAAAAGCTCGAACTGCTTGAGAAGTTGCAGCAAGAATTGGAGAACGTCGAATGAAAGAGTGGTTGCCGCTGTGGGCACAGGAATGGTTTGGCATTCTGGTCCCTGGCCTGCAAATTTTGCTGATTCTGTTTCTGGCCTGGCTGGTGCAACGCATGTTGCGCCGTTTCATCTGGCGCATTGGCGAGCGCTATCGCCTGCCCATGGAAGTGCTGATTCCGTTGCGTGGCGTGCTCACCTGGCTGATCATGGGCAGCGCCATTCTCATGGTACTGGAGCGTCTGGGCGTTTCCGCCACCGTGCTGTGGACCGCAATTACCGGCTTCGCGGCGGTGGCTGCGGTCGCGTTCTTCGCCGCCTGGAGCGTGCTCTCCAACCTGTTTTGTGCGCTGCTGATCTTCACGGTTGGCCCTTTCCGCCTGGGCGATCGCCTGGAGCTGCTGGACGCCGCCGACAAGCCGGGGGTCAAAGGACGTGTTGTCTCGATCAACATGCTCTATACCACTCTTGAAGACCTTTCCGAAGAGAGTGACGGCGCCCTGGTACAGATACCCAACACCCTGTTCTTTCAGAAAGTGATGCGTCGCTGGCGTGGCGCAGAGCTCCCTTCACTCAGCAAAAACGAGATTTGATCGTATGGAATGGCTCACCAACCCGGAAATCTGGGTCGCCTTTTTAACCCTGACCGCGCTGGAAATCGTACTCGGCATCGACAACATCATCTTCATTTCGATCTTGGTCGCCCGTCTGCCCAAAGAGCAGCAGGCCAAGGGACGCTTCTTCGGTCTGGCGCTGGCCATGGGTACGCGCATTCTGTTGCTGTTGTCGATTGCCTGGGTGATGCGCCTGACCGCCGACTTGTTCACGGTGTTCGAGATGGGCGTCTCCGGGCGTGACTTGATCCTGTTCTTCGGTGGCCTGTTCCTGTTGTTCAAGAGCACCCTGGAGATCTGGCACAGCGTCGAGGGTGAAGTCGAGGAGGAAACCACAGCGGGCGGGGTAGCCAAGGCCGGCTTCATGGGCGTGATTCTGCAGATTGCGGTGATCGATATCATCTTCTCGCTGGACTCGGTGATCACCGCCGTCGGCATGGTGGAACATGTGCCGGTGATGGTCGCCGCCATCGTTATCGCCGTGCTGGTCATGATGCTCGCCGCGGGCACCATCAGCGACTTCATCGAGAAGCACCCGTCGCTGAAAATCCTTGCCCTGTCGTTCCTCATCGTGGTCGGCACCCTGTTGATCGCCGAGGCTTTCGACGCGCATGTACCTAAGGGCTACGTGTACTTTGCCATGGCTTTCTCGCTGGGCGTCGAGGCGCTGAACATTCGCATGCGCAAGGCGATGAAACGCACGCTCAAGGACCCGCTCAAACTGGGTAAAAACCTGCCGGACTGAGTGGTGCGGGGCGCTGCCCCACACCTGTCCAGCTCCTCGCGGCCAAGGCGTCACCTGATGATTCGGATCACCGGATTGGCGGGTCGAAATCTTGGCCGCGCTGCGTTATGCAGGCGTAAACTTCGAGCCTTCATTCTCTACCGGAGCCGCTCATGAGCCTGGACACCTGGTTCGCTTTCTTTATCGCCTGCTGGGTGATCAGCCTGTCGCCCGGGGCCGGGGCCATCGCCTCGATGTCCAGCGGTCTGCACTATGGGTTTTGGCGCGGTTACTGGAATGCCCTGGGATTGCAGCTGGCATTGGCGGCGCAGATCGGCATTGTGGCCGCCGGGCTGGGCGCAGTATTGGCGACCTCGGAGTTGGCGTTCGGCCTGATCAAGTGGTTTGGTGTGGCCTACCTGGTGTACCTGGGCTGGAAGCAGTGGCAAGCTCCACCCAGCGACTATGCCAGCGGCACGACGGCGCGTCCGTTGGGGCGGCCGTTGAGCTTGGTACTGCGTGGCTTTCTGGTGAATGCCAGCAACCCCAAAGCGATTGTTTTCATCCTGGCCGTGCTGCCGCAGTTTCTCGACCCCCGCCAGCCACAGCTGGTGCAGTACCTGGCCATGGCCGCAACCATGATCACCGTCGACCTGGTGGTGATGGCCGGTTACACCGGGCTGGCGGCCAAGGTGCTGCGCCTGCTGCGCTCGCCGCGCCAGCAGCGCATCCTCAATCGCAGCTTCGGTGCCTTGTTTATCGCGGCCGCCGGGCTACTGGCCACGGTGCGCCGGGCGTAGGTTGACAGGGAAGCGATGCGCGGCGTCGCTTGCACCAGGTGGATGGGCTGGATGCAATCAGCGTCACGAACACCCCGCCGCGGAGGTGCCATGCACGGCGGGCTGACCGGGTATCCCGGAATTTTTCTCCCGACACCGTGCAACGGGCGAGGCCGCCCAATTACGTGGTGTCGGGGTTATTTCAAACTCTCATCCGATGGTCATCAGGCTGGCGTTTCCTCCGGCCGCTGCGGTGTTGACGCTTAGCGAGCGTTCGATCAACAGGCGCTCCAGGGGGACTTCAGTTTCTCCCGGATGCAAGCCCACCACGCCAATCAGCGGTCCTGTTCGGGTGGCGATCTGCTGACAGACCTTGCGCAAGTGATCGGAATCTCCGTGGTGCAGCACGGCATCGAATTCCACGCCTTGTGCCGTCCAGTCAGTCACCAGCTCAATGCGTGCCTGCACTGGCTGGGGCAGGCGGGTGCGCAGCTGCCGGCTGGCTTCGCTGTCCGGCCAGAGCGCGCGTCCGCCGACCGCCAGTACGGCAGCCAGTTGGATGAGGCGGTCGGTGTCGCTGTCGGTCAGGCACAACACCCGTTCACGCGGCAGCAGCAGGTAGCTGTTGCGTTCGCCGGTCGGACCGGACAGCACACGGCTCAGTCCGCTTTGCGAAGCGCTGGCGAAGCGTTCGGTCAACTCGGCCAGCTCGGCGTGATCATTCTGCCGTGCCCAGGCCTGCAGTTGCGTCAGAGGTTGGCCCTGTTCGGCCTGCCACAGGTCGCGCAGTTCGGTATCGGCCGGGGTGTGCGCATCCAGACGCTGCAGGGTGCGATTCACGGCATCGTCAGGCCGGCTCGACAGCAGGCGGTGCAGATACAGCGGTCCGCCTGCCTTTGGCCCGGTGCCGGACAGCCCTTCGCCACCGAACGGCTGCACACCGACCACAGCGCCGATCATGTTGCGGTTGACGTACAGGTTGCCGGCCTGGGCCTGATCGACCACCTGGGCGATGGTCTCGTCGATGCGCGTGTGCACACCAAAGGTCAGGCCATAGCCGGTGGCGTTGATGTGCTCGATGAGTTTATCCAGCTCCTCACGACGGTAGCGCAGGACGTGCAATACCGGGCCGAACACTTCTCGCTTGAGCTCGGCGAGGCTGTCCAGCTCGATCAGGGTCGGTAGCAAGAAGGTGCCGCGTTGCAGGCTTTCTCCGGGCCGGCGCGCGACCTGATAGACGCTGTGGCCTTTGTCACGCATCGCCTGGATGTGTTGTTCAAGATTGTTCCTGGCCTCGGCGTCGATCACCGGGCCGATGTCCACGCTGAGGTTATCTGGATTGCCCAGACGGTATTCGGCCATGGCGCCACGCAACATTGTCAGCACGCGTTCGGCGACATCTTCCTGTACGCAGAGTACGCGCAGCGCCGAGCAGCGCTGTCCGGCACTGTCGAAGGCGGAAATTACCACGTCGTTGACCACCTGTTCGACCAGGGCCGAGGAGTCGACGATCATTGCGTTCTGCCCGCCGGTTTCGGCGATCAGCGGCACGGGTCGGCCCTGGGCATCGAGGCGGCCGGCCAGGTTGCCGGCAATCATCCGAGCAACGTCGGTGGAGCCGGTGAAAATCACGCCCTTGACGCGCTCGTCGCGCACCAGCGCATCGCCGATCTCCTCGCCGCTGCCTGGCAGCAGTTGCAACACGCCTGCCGGTACGCCGGCCTCGTGCAGGATGCGCACCGCCTGGGCAGCGATCAGCGGGGTCTGTTCAGCCGGCTTCGCCAATACGGTGTTGCCGGTGGCCAGGGCAGCGGCAATCTGGCCGGTGAAGATCGCCAGGGGAAAGTTCCATGGGCTGATGCACACCACCGGACCCAGTGGGCGGTGGGTGTCGTTGCTGAAGTCGGCGCGCACCTGGGCGGCGTAGTAGCGCAGGAAGTCGGCGGCTTCGCGCACTTCGCCGATGGCGTTGGCAAACGTCTTGCCGGCCTCACGGACCAGCAGGCCCATCAGGGACTGGATGTCATCTTCGAGCAGGTTGGCGGCCTGCTCCAGCACGGCAGCCCGCTCGGTCGGTGGCGTTGCCTGCCAGAGCGGCGCGGCCTGCAATGAGGCTTGCAGGGCATTGCCCACATCGCGCAGCGTGGCGTTCTGCACCTGGCCGACCTGGTCGTGGTGCTCTGCCGGGTTGATAACCGCTTCGCTGATGCTTTCCTCGACCGGGCAGCCCAGCAGCGGGCGTGCCTGCCAGCTGACATGGCTGCCGGCCAGCAGGGCGCTGGACAGCGAGCCAAGGCGATGTTCATTACTCAGGTCGATACCCTGCGAATTGACGCGCGTCTTGCCGTAGAGCTCGTGTGGCAAGGGTATACGGGGATGGGGCAGGCCTAGAGCGCCTTCGGAGTGGGCGATGGTCTCGGCGCTGGCGACCGGGTCTTCCACCAGTTCCTGGATCGAGATGGAGTGGTCGGCGATGCGGTTGACGAACGAGGTGTTGGCGCCGTTCTCCAGCAAGCGACGCACCAGGTAGGCGAGCAGCGTTTCGTGGGTGCCGACCGGTGCGTAGATGCGGCACGGGCGATTCAGCTTGCCGTCGGCGGTTTTACCGACCACCTGCTCATAAAGCGGCTCGCCCATGCCGTGCAGGCACTGGAACTCGTATTGGCCGGGGTAGTAATTCTGCCCGGCCAGTTGGTAGATGGTGGCCAGGGTTTGCGCGTTGTGGGTGGCGAACTGCGGGAAGATCGCATCCGGCACCGCCAGTAGTTTGCGTGCGCAAGCGATATAGGACAGGTCGGTGTACAGCTTGCGGGTAAACACCGGGTAACCTTCCAGACCGTCGAGCTGGGCGCGTTTGATTTCGCTGTCCCAGTAGGCGCCCTTGACCAGGCGGATCATCAACCGGTGGCCACTGCGTCGGGCCAGGTCGATCAGGTAGTCGACCACGTAGGGGCAGCGCTTCTGGTAGGCCTGGATGACGAAGCCGATGCCGTTCCAGCCCTTGAGCGAGGGTTCGTGGCATAGGCGTTCGAGCAGGTCGAGGGAAATTTCTAGGCGGTCGGCTTCCTCGGCGTCGATGTTGATGCCCACATCGTACTGGCGGGCCAGTTGGGTCAGGCTCAGCAGGCGTGGGTACAGCTCGTCGAGCATGCGCTCGTACTGCGCGCGGCTGTAGCGTGGGTGCAGCGCGGAGAGCTTGATGGAGATGCCCGGCCCTTCGTAGATGCCGCGTCCGTGGGACGCCTTGCCGATGGCATGGATGGCTTGCTCGTAAGAGATCAGGTAGCGCTGTGCATCCTCATCTGTCAGCGCCGCCTCGCCAAGCATGTCATAGGAATAGCGAAAGCCCTTGGCTTCCAATTTGGCGGCATTGGCCAGCGCCTCGCCGATGGTTTCGCCGGTGACGAACTGCTCGCCCATCATGCGCATAGCCATGTCCACGCCTTTGCGAATCAGCGGTTCGCCGCCCTTGCCGATCAGTCGGTTGAGGGAGCTGGACAGCCCGGTTTCCGTATGGGTGGCCACCAGCCGACCCGTAAACAGCAATCCCCACGAGGCAGCATTGACGAACATCGACGGGCTCTGACCCAGGTGCTGCTGCCAATTGCCGGTGCTGATCTTGTCGCGGATCAGTGCATCACGGGTGCCCCGGTCAGGAATGCGCAGCAAGGCTTCGGCCAGGCACATCAGTGCCACGCCTTCTTGGGATGACAGCGAAAACTCCTGCAACAGCCCCTGCACCAGCCCGGCTCGGCCGATGGTGGTCTTCTGGTTGCGCAGGTTTTCGGTCAGGCGGTAGGCCAGCTTGTTGGCCGCGGCGGCAGTTTCCGCCGGCAGGCGGGCTTGCTCCAGCAGCATCGGCACCACTTCCGGCTCGGGACGCCGGTAGGCAGCAGTGATCGCCGCGCGCAGCACGGACTGCGGCAGAATGCTTTCGGCAAATTCGATGAACGGCTGATGGACGGGTTCGTCCAGCGGTTCATCGTCGGCAGCCTCTTGAGTTGGGCTGCTTGCATGCCCCGCTAATTCGTTCGGCCGAGTGCCGCTTTCCAGATGTTCCAGATAGCTATAGATCGCCTGCTTGATCAGCCAGTGCGGGGTGCGGTCGAGTTGCTGGGCGGCGTTTTTCAGGCGCTCGCGGGTGGTTTCGTCGAGCTTCACACCCAAAGTGGTGTTCGCCATGTCGCAGTCCTCTGCCGATACGGATCGTGTACAGATACTGAACAAGACTAGGGTCTGTTCCCGTTTCGCGCACGGCCGCGAGGGACCTAAGCAGGTGAGGCCGCGAGGAAGTTTTGCAGTGTTTCAGGTGCAAGCCGGCGACCGAGGGTGACCCAGGACTCGCCGGGTAAATCGCCTTGCACGATCCCCCGGCAGTCCTGCGGCTGTCAGACCGCCAGGTTCAGCAGGCTCGCCTGGTAGGCGGCGACGTAGGCGTCAAAATCGTTGTCGTTCTCACGCTCAAGCTGCGCCTGTTCGTCCAGCGAACGGCGGGCCAGCGCTTCGAATTGCTGCTGTTCGCTGGCCTCCAGCGGGTGCGCGCGGAAATAGTGGGCATGCTCACGGCTCTGGCGCAGAGCGAACGCCGTGTACGATTCACCGCGTTCGCGCAAGCTTGCAAGTACCTGAGCGGAGGGCGTGAGTTCAACGTTATCGACCTTGGCGCGTTGGGCCTGCAAGGCAGCCTGGTGGACCGGCTCGCCATGGGCCTGGTCAAGCAGCCTGGCGACAGGCTCCAGGTCATCGAGCAGTTCGGCAGCCCAGCGGGTTAGCGGCACCTGTTCCTCGCCGCGCTGCAGGTGCAGCTGCGGACGGCGGCCTTCTTTGACGGTTTTCAGGAAGTTGCTGGTGCAGCGTTGGCATTCGCCATCGGCCAGCAGCGGGCTGTCCTGCAGGGCGCAGTAGAGCAGGAAGGTATCCAGGAAACGGGCCTCAGTGAGATCGATCCCCAGCGCCAGGAAGGGATTGATGTCCAGGCAGCGCACCTCGACGTACTGAATGCCACGGGCCAACAAGGCTTGCAGTGGGCGCTCGCCGCTGCGCGCGACGCGCTTAGGACGAATGTTCGAGTAATACTCGTTTTCGATCTGCAGCACATTGGTATTCAGCTGCAGCCATTCGCCGTTCTGTTTGGTACCAATGGCCTCGTAGGCCGGGTACGGCGTGGACACCGCCGTGCGCAGGCTTTCGGTGTAGCTGGACAGGTCGTTGTAGCAGGGCGTCAGACTGGCCTGGGCATTGCTCTGGTAGCCCAGGTCGCTCATGCGCAGGCTGGTGGCCCACGGCAGGTACAGGGTGTCGGCATCCAGTTGCTGCAACTGGTGCGAACGGCCGCGCAGGAAGCTGGCATCCAGCGCAGGAGACGCTCCGAACAGGTACATCAGCAACCAGCTGTAGCGGCGGAAATTACGAATCAGGCCGATATAACGCGCCGACTGATAATCCTGGTCGCTGCGGCTGTCGCCCTCGACAGCCTTGAGCAGGGGCCACAGGGCTTCCGGCAGGGAGAAATTGTAATGAATGCCGGCGATGCACTGCATGGTCTTGCCGTACCGCACAGCCAGGCCCTTGCGGTACACATACTTGAGTTGGCCGACATGAGAACTGCCGTAACGCGCGATGGGAATGTCCGCTTCGTCCGGCAACGGACCGGGCATCGACGGGCTCCACAACAGCTCATCGCCGAGCTGGCTGCTGGTGAAGCGGTGGATGGTTTCCAGTTCCTGCAGCGTGTCTGCCGGATCGTTGGCGGTGCCGGTGATGAACTCCAGCAGGGCTTCGGAATAATCCGTGGTGATCTGCGCGTGGGTCAGTGCAGAACCCAGGGCCGCAGGGTGCGGGGTCTGTGCCAGGTGCCCGCGGGTATCGACGCGCAGGCCTTCACGCTCAATGCCGTGCAAGGTCTGGGTGAGCAGTGGAAGGTGGACGGGCTCGCCGAGCAAGGCCAGGCGGCGGGTGAGAAGATCGCTCAAGTTCAGAATTCCTACGCGCGTGAGTCGCCCCAATATGGGGTTGGACAACACGGACTACAAGGGGGATGCAGGCTACAGCCTAACAGGCGAGCCGGGTGGCCTGCCTGGTTCAGGATCAGTATCAGCCTTCCCGCGTTACGCGAGGGCTGCTTTATAGACAGGCAAACGTTGATTGCGCCTTGGCCACCAGTTTTTCACCCTGGTGCACTTCCGCTTCGATCACCTGCGTGCGTCGGCCGGCATGTACCACCCAGGCGCGGCAGAGAATATCGCCGTCGGAGACGGGGCGGATGTAGTTGATCTTGCACTCCAGCGTCACGCTGCCTGGGGCGCCGTCGAACAGACTGTGGCTGGCCTGGCCCATGGCCGTGTCGATCAGCGAAAACAGTGCGCCGCCGTGCAGCTTGCCATGCAGGTTGCGCAGGCCGTCATGCATGCTCAGGCGCAGCAGCGCCTCGCCCTTTTCCGCTTTGATGATTTCTAGGCCGAGCAGGCGCCCGAAGGCGCTGCTTTTGCCGATTGCTTCTTCTTGCACGCTCACACTTACTTCCTCAGGCTCTTGGCATTGGCGAACAGCGCGGCCATGCCGGGGTTGGCCGGTGCTGGTTTGTCCTGGCTGGAGTGACGCTCGCTGCGCGGTGCGTTACCGCGAGGTTTGCCGCCGCCCCGGGTTTGCCCGCCACGCGGGCCGTCGACCTTCTCGCCGGGGGTGTCGGACATGCGCATGGACAAGCCGACACGGGCGCGCGGAATGTCCACTTCCATGACCTTGACCTTGACGATGTCGCCGGCCTTGACCACTTCGTAGGGGTCCTTGACGAATTTCTCCGACAGCGCGCTGATGTGCACCAGGCCGTCCTGATGCACGCCGATGTCGACGAAGGCGCCGAAGTTGGTCACGTTGGTCACCACGCCTTCGAGCACCATGCCCGGCACCAGGTCCTTGAGTGTCTCGACGCCGTCCTGGAATTCGGCGGTCTTGAACTCCGGGCGCGGGTCGCGACCGGGCTTGTCCAGCTCCTTGAGGATATCGGTCACCGTCGGCAGGCCGAAGGTTTCGTCAGTGAATTTGACGGGGTCAAGCTTCTTCAGGAAGCTCGAATCGCCGATCAGCGTGCGGATATCGCGGCCGGTGTCGGCGGCGATGCGGGTCACCAGCGGGTAGGTTTCCGGGTGCACGGCCGAGGCATCCAGCGGGTTATCGCCGTTCATCACGCGCAAGAAGCCGGCGGCCAGCTCGAAGGTCTTATCGCCCAGACGCGGCACCTTTTTCAGCTCGGCGCGGGATTTGAAAGCGCCATTAGCGTCGCGGTACTGGACAATGTTGTTGGCCAGGGTCGCGTTGAGGCCGGAAATGCGTGCCAGCAACGCGGCCGAGGCGGTGTTCACATCAACGCCCACGGCGTTCACGCAGTCTTCAACGACCGCGTCCAGCGAGCGCGCCAGTTTGAGTTGCGACACGTCGTGCTGATATTGGCCGACGCCGATGGCTTTCGGCTCGATTTTCACCAGCTCGGCCAGTGGGTCCTGCAGGCGGCGGGCGATGGACACTGCGCCGCGCAGGGACACATCCAGCTCGGGGAATTCGCGAGCGGCCAATTCAGAGGCTGAATACACCGAGGCGCCGGCCTCGCTGACCATCACCTTGGTGAGTTTCAGACCCGGCAGTTTCTTGATCAGCTCGCCGGCCAGCTTGTCGGTTTCGCGGCTGGCGGTGCCGTTGCCGATCGAGATCAGGTCGACGTTGTGCTGAGCGCACAGCTTGGCCAGGATCGCCAGGGTGCCATCCCAGTCGTTGCGCGGCGCGTGCGGGTAGACGGTGGCGGTGTCCAGCACCTTGCCGGTGGCATCCACCACGGCAACCTTGCAGCCGGTGCGCAGGCCCGGGTCGAGCGCCAGGGTGGCGCGCGGGCCGGCCGGTGCGGCGAGCAGCAAATCGTGCAGGTTGCGGGCGAACACACTGATCGCCTCGTCTTCGGCGGCTTCGCGCAACTCGCCGAGCAGGTCGGTTTCCAGGTGCGTGTAGAGCTTCACCTTCCAGGTCCAGCGCACTACTTCGCCCAGCCATTTGTCGGCGGCGCGGCCCTGGTTGGTGATGCCAAAGCGTTCGCCGATCATCACTTCGCCCGGATGCATGGTGCCCGGCGCTTCGTCGCCAACCTTGAGGCTGACGCTGAGCACGCCTTCGTTACGGCCGCGGAAAATCGCCAGGGCGCGGTGCGAGGGGGTGTTCTTGAGCACTTCATCGTGCTCGAAATAGTCGCTGAACTTGGCACCTTCGGCTTCTTTGCCCGCCACCAGACGCGCGCTGAGCGTGGCGTTGTCCTTCATGAAACCGCGCAACTTGGCGAGCAGGTCGGCGTCTTCGGCGAAGCGCTCCATGAGAATGTATTTCGCGCCTTCGAGCACAGCCTTGACGTCGGCAAAGCCCTTTTCCGCATCGACGAAACGTTCGGCTTCGCTCTCGGGATTCAGCGTCGGGTCGCCGAACAGCGCGTCGGCCAGGTCGCCAAGGCCGGCTTCCAGGGCAATCTGGCCCTTGGTGCGACGCTTCTGCTTGTAGGGCAGGTAGAGGTCTTCCAGGCGGGTCTTGGTGTCGGCCAGGTTGATCTCACGGGCCAGTTCCGGCGTCAGCTTGCCCTGCTCCTCGATGCTGGCCAGGATCGCCGCGCGGCGCTCGTCCAGTTCACGCAGGTAGCGCAGGCGCTCTTCCAGCGTGCGCAGTTGGGTATCGTCCAGGCTGCCGGTGACTTCCTTGCGGTAGCGGGCAATGAAAGGCACGGTGGAACCTTCGTCGAGCAGCGCCACGGCGGCGGCCACCTGCTGGGGGCGCACGCCCAGTTCGTTGGCGATGCGGGAATTGATGCTGTCCATGTGGTTACCTGGGTCAGTCGAGCCATGCAGGCCGAGCCTGCGCGAAAGGGCGGGATTAAAGCAGCGCCAGGCGGCCAGCGGCAAGCTTCACGTACCGCGGGTAATGCTTGGCGGTCGGATTGGCGCAGGGCGTTGGCCGAAAAATCTGCTAACAATGCCTGGCAGTGTATAAAAGGTCGCTGCGCGATAATGCGCGACATCATTTTTCGGGGAGTCTCCATGACCAGCAGTGCATCACTCAGCGAAGGCGAAAAGATCCTGGTGGTCGACGACGATGCTCGCCTGCGGCGCTTGCTTGAGCGTTTCCTCGATGAGCAGGGCTACCGGGTGCGTACCGTGGAAAACGTCGAGCAGATGGACCGTCTGCTGGCCCGCGAACTGTTCAACCTGGTGGTGCTCGACTTGATGCTGCCTGGGGAGGATGGCCTGTCCGCTTGCCGCCGGCTGCGCGAGGGCAATAATCAGGTGCCGATCATCATGCTCACCGCCAAGGGCGACGAGGGCAGCCGGATCCAGGGCCTGGAAGGAGGCGCCGACGATTACCTGGCCAAGCCGTTCAATCCTCGCGAACTGCTGGCGCGCATCAAGGCGGTGCTGCGTCGTCAGGCGCCCCTGGTACCCGGCGCGCCGGGTAGCGAGGACGAAACGGTGAGTTTTGGCGACTATGAGCTGTCCCTGGCGACCCGTGAGCTGAAAAAGGGCGATCAGGTACAGATGCTCACTACCGGCGAGTTCGCCGTGCTCAAGGCGCTGGTCCAGCATGCCCGCGAGCCGTTGACCCGCGACAAGCTGATGAACCTGGCGCGAGGCCGCGAATGGGACGCCCTGGAGCGCTCCATCGATGTGCAGATTTCGCGCCTGCGCCGATTGATCGAGCCGGACCCGTCCAAGCCGCGCTATATCCAGACGGTGTGGGGCGTGGGTTATGTGTTCGTACCGGATGGGAATAAAGGCTGAAGGCCGATAAAGCGCTTAAAGCTGGAGGCTTTACGCTTTTTCGTCCAGCTTTTCAGCCTCCAGCGCTTTATTTCGGCTTTTAATTATGAAGACCCCGTTCTGGTTCCCGCAAAGCTTCTTCGCCCGCACCTTGTGGATGGTGCTCATCGTCGTGCTGTTCTCCAAGGTGCTGACCCTGGTGTACCTGATGATGAACGAGGACGTGCTGTTCGATCGTCAATACAGTCACGGCGCAGCACTCACCGTGCGCGCCTATTGGGCGGCGCCCGAAGAAGACCGTCCGCGCATTGCCGAGGCAGCCGGGCTGCGCGTCGAGGCGCGCGAGCGGGTGCCTTCGGGTGAATACCACTGGCCCTACAGCGATATCTTCGCGCGGCAGATGCAGGATGAACTGGGGCCGGAAACCGAGGTGCGCCTGCGCGCGCTGAATTCCCCCGCGCTGTGGGTATATGCGCCGAGCCTTGGCGATGACTGGCTGCGTGTACCAATGTACCCCTACCCCTTGCGCGGCCAGCGCATCTGGAGCGTGCTCGGCTGGTTCCTCGGCATTGGTTTGCTGTCCACCGCGGCGGCCTGGATTTTCGTGCGTATGCTCAATGCGCCGCTCAATCGCCTGGTTCTGGCTACACGGCAACTGGGCCTGGGGCGCAGCGTGCGCCTGCCGGTGAGCCAGACCCCGAGCGAACTGACGGAAGTTTACGGGGCCTTCAACCAGATGGCCGAGGACGTCGAACAGGCCGCCCGCGAGCGCGAGCTGATGCTGGCCGGCGTGTCCCATGACCTGCGCACGCCGCTGACGCGCTTGCGCCTGTCCCTTGAGCTGCTGCCCAGCGATGCCGAGCTGACCGAGGACATGATCCGCGACATTGAGGACATGGATGCAATTCTCGATCAGTTCCTGGCGTTCATCCGCGATGGCCGCGACGAGCCGGTGGAGGCCCTGGACCTCGGCGCATTGGTGCGGGACGTGGCGGTGCCGTACAACCAGCAGCACGAGCGGGTATTTCTGCATCTCGAGAACATTCCGCCAATGCCCTTGCGGCGCATCTCGATCAAGCGCCTGCTGGTGAATCTGATTGAAAATGCCCTGCGCTATGGCGGTGGCGAGGTCGAGGTGGCTGCCAGCGTGGCCGGTGATCAGGGCGCGCCTTATGTGGTGCTCAGCGTGCTGGATCGGGGCGCCGGGTTGGCGGAGTCGGAGCTGCAGGAAATCTTCAATCCCTTTATCCGTGGCGATCGTGCCCGTGGCGGTACTGGCACCGGGCTGGGCCTGGCGATCGTCAAGCGCATCGCGGCGCTGCATGGCGGCAGCGTCGAGTTGCGCAACCGCGAGGGCGGCGGCCTGGAAGCGCGGGTCTGCTTGCCGCTGGGGCTGTTGTTGCCGCGAGACGCGGCCTAACCGTAAAGGTTGAATTAACCCTTGCCGCGGGTGCGCGTCAGGCCATGGGCGGCGTTCTTTTCCAAATACTCAATGATCAGAATGGCCACATCTTTGCCGGTGGTGGTTTCGATGCCTTCCAGGCCGGGTGAGGAATTGACTTCCATGACCAGTGGGCCGTGATTGGAGCGCAGGATATCCACCCCGGCGACATTCAGGCCCATGACTCGGGCGGCGCGCAAGGCAGTCATGCGCTCCTCGGGGGTGATCTTGATCAAGCTGGCTGAACCTCCGCGATGCAGGTTGGAGCGGAACTCGCCAGGCTTGGCCTGGCGCTTCATCGCCGCAATCACCTTATCGCCGACCACAAAACAGCGGATGTCGGCGCCGCCGGCTTCCTTGATGTATTCCTGCACCATGATGTCCTGCTTGAGGCCCATGAACGCCTCGATCACCGATTCGGCGGCCTTCTCCGTTTCGCACAGAACTACGCCGATGCCCTGAGTACCTTCCAGCACCTTGATCACCAGCGGCGCGCCGCTGACCATCTGGATCAGGTCGGGCACATCGTCCGGAGAGTGGGCAAAGCCGGTCACTGGCAGGCCGATGCCCTTGCGCGACAACAGCTGCAGCGAGCGCAGCTTGTCCCGCGAACGGCTGATCGCCACCGATTCGTTCAGCGGAAACACTCCCATCATTTCGAACTGGCGCAACACCGCGCAGCCGTAAAAGGTCACCGAGGCGCCAATACGCGGAATTACCGCATCGAAGCCTTCCAGCGGCTTGCCGCGATAATGGATCTGCGGCTTGTGGCTGGCGATGTTCATATAGGCGCGCAGGGTGTCGATCACCACCACCTCGTGGCCGCGTTGCTGACCGGCCTCAACCAGGCGGCGAGTGGAGTACAGGCGCGGGTTGCGCGACAGAATGGCGATCTTCATGATTCACCTTCAAGGTTGGCGAGCACGGGTTTGTCCTGGATATAGGAAAGAGCCGGATTGACGACCAATTGACCATCGATCAGCGCCTTGGCGCCGAGCAATACCCGGTACCGCATGGCCTTGCGGCAGGTCAGGGTGAAGTTCACCGGCCAGGTGCGATCACCCAGCGTCAAATCAGTTCGGATCATGTAACGCAGCTGGGTCAGGCCGTTGGAACTCTTGATTTTTTTCACCGCGACCAAGGGTGCTTCGCACCGCCGACGGCGCTGCATGAGCGCGCCCAGATGGGCGGTGAAGCGAACCCAGTCCTCGCCTTCGTGCTGGAACGGCTCAATATCGCTGGCGTGGAGGGCGGAGGTTCCGGCGCCCGTGTCGATTTTGGCACGCAGGCCGCTCAATCCCAGTTCGGGCAACGCAATCCACTCGCGCAGGCCGATCGCGCTTAGGTCGTCAAAGGTTTTCAAGGCGGGCGCTCCCCGAGTTTGGGCTTTCCCCGTTATAGGTGTCCGGCCGCGCGCCTCGCAACTGTTGATATGAAGGATAAACAGCTTCAGTCGTGGGGGCCGTTGTGCCCACGTCGTGACGCCGTTGGAACCCGACGGGGCTGACGCTCTTGGGAGCCGGTAGCCGGCGCGCATTCTAGAGCGCCCCGGCAATAACTGCATCTGTTGTACGCTGAGAAGGCACGATCCCCGACCGGGCCTGGAAGAGAGACTGATGAACGACAAAGCAACTGACAAGATCCGCCTGGATAAATGGCTCTGGGCTGCACGTTTTTTCAAGACACGTGCCCTGGCCAAGGCGGCGATCGAAGGCGGCAAGGTGCATTGCCGCGGCGAACGTTGCAAGCCTGCCAAGGAGCCTAAATGCGGTGATGAATTGACTCTGCGCACCGGCTTCGATGAGCGCACCGTGATCATTTTGGCCCTATCCGCGGTGCGTCGCGGCGCGACTGAAGCGCAAGCGCTGTATCGGGAAACCGACGAAAGCATTGCCAAGCGCGAGCAGGCGGCGGCTTTGCGCAAAGCGGGCGCCCTGGGCATCACCACCGAGGGGCGGCCGAGCAAGAAGCAGCGCCGGCAAATTCATCGTCTGCATGACGATTACTGAACGACGCCCGGCAGCGCGGAATAGGCGATGCGCGGCACGTCGGCCAGACGCCGCGCCAGCAGTTCGGTCAATGACTGGTTCTGCTCCAGGTAGGCATCGCCGAAATCATCGTCCAGACGGCTAGGATGCGCGATGACCTCAAGTATCCCGTCGCTGGGCAACGCGCCGTGGTGCAAGTCCAGCGGTGTGCACACATGGTCGGCGCTGGCGTGGCCAAGCGTGCGCAATCGCCAGTTGAGCAAGCGCTTGTAGACGCGCTTGGGCAAGGTCAGGTTGCGGCCCAAATTGCGTGCCAGGCGCAGCGGCACACCCTGGCGGCGAGCAAAGCGGGCCACCACTTCGCCGATTGGCCAGATGTTGTGCACATGCTGGTGCGAGTCGATATGGCTAGGGCGCAGGCCATGCTCCAGGCAGCGCTGCCATTGACTGCGCAACTCCTCTTCAATGGCCTGGCGGGTGCGCCTTGGCAGCCACAGCTGATGCTGCCGAAACTGCAGGTCAAAGTCGCCACTCGGGCTGCACACTCCCCGTTCGGCCTGAATCGGCTGGCTCAGCGGACGACCATAAGTGAGGTTAAAATGCAGCCCGATCTTGCCTTGTAGGCGATGTTGCCGGGTCAGCTCACAGGCCTCGACAAAACCGGGCATGTTGGCCATCAGAGTGGCCGAGCTGATCAGGTTTTGTTCGAACGCGCTGATGATGGTGTGGTTTTCTTCAGAACTGAGGCCGAAATCATCGGCATTGATAATGACGCGCGCAATCATCGGCTTACCTCCTGCAACTTGCCGGAGCTTGAAGCCGGGACAACCTGGCGTTGCTTGCGCCACTCCCATAGGCGATGGCCAAGGCCGAGCAAAATTCCCGTAGGACTCCAGGAATAGAAGCTCCAGCGCAGGTGTTCGACCTGCCCGCTCATGCGCTCATGCAACTGATGGGTTGAGCCACTGCGGCTGACGCGCGAGGCGTCGATCCACTGCCAGCCCTCTTCCAGGCCCCAGCGTATCCACTCATCCAGCAACAGGCGACCGCTGCCCAGGTCAGCGTATTCCGGCAGAAACGCCAAGTTGTAGTCATAAATGCGACCGTTATGCAAAAGGGCCAGTCGGTAGCTGATGCAACGGCCTTCGTGTTCAAGCATGACCACGCGGACCAGGTCGTTGGCCGCCAATGCGGTAAATGCCTGGATCATCCAGCTGCGGCGCGTGCCGGAGAAAATGCCGACTTCTTCCTGGCCTTTCCAGCTGACCTGCTCCACGGCGGCAAGGCTGTCCAGCACAGCACCGATGTTGGTGGCGTCTGGCACCACGCGGCGGATTACTGCGCCGCGTTCGTCACTGCGCTTGCGAGCCCGGCGCAACTTGTAACGCAGGTCTCGGTTAGGTTCCTTGTGATCCTCGGGTGTAATCCGATGGAACGGCGCGCGGCAACTCAAATGACAATGATGGCTTGAGCTCAGGCGCGCCCAATGCTGCATGCTGCGCTGGGTATTCTGATCGGTGGTCAGCTCGTTGAGCTGTATGACGCTATGGGGTAGGCGCCGGCCGATTTCCTTCCATGCTCGGGTTAGCCCGGTTTCATCCAGTTGGCAGACCAGTGCCAAGCGGTCACTTAGCGGATAGCCAAGGTGGCGCAGTACGCGCCAGGAAAAGCCGAATCGTGCGTCGCGCATTTGCATCAGCGGGAGGCACAGACGCAGCTGATCACCCTCCCAAGCCAGCAAAATAAGCAGCTGCTGATTCGGCTCAAGGGCTTGTTCGGCGGCAATCAGCCAACCGATGTGATTGAACGGGGTGCAATGCGGCAGCCGGTTGCACAGTTGGTTGTAGGCATGCAGTGGAAATTCGGTGGCGGAAAGGGAATGACACCATTGGAAGCGGTAATCCATGACCGAGTCGCTCAGGCTGAAAGGTAAGACGAATCGCGCACCAGGGCGCACTTGGCGGGGTTTTTTACCAGTGCGGCGACGTCCTGCTGCCGCATTGACTGCAGGGATGTATAGCAGGCTTTGCCAAGGCTGGCGCACTGACAAAGCAAGAAACATATTGATGGCCAAGAGTAGGCGGGCATTGGTCCGTTTGCCGGGTCGGGTTTGTTTCTTCGGCTAAAGTTCGCAACAGCATCGAGCGCCCCCTAACCAAAGGAGTGGTTAGGCCGGTGACAGGCATGTCATCAAGCGAACCGGGGTCGACTCACTCTTCTGTCCCCTTGGGCAGCTTCCGCTTTGGTTTTTGCAGGGATGCACACATGGATAACCTCGCTTCACTTTCTGCAGCCATGCCGCTCTCCACAGCGGTCAATCACCGTGTCGTCGAAGTCTCATCATTTTCACAGGCCGGACCTTTTCTTGAGCGCTGGGAGCGGTTGGCGGAAAACCCCTCCGAGGCCAATGTGTTTTACGCTCCCTGGGCCCTGCGTCCGGCGCTGGAACATTTGTGCCGGGACAAGACAATCAAGTTGTTATTTTTTGTGCGTGAAGGTGGCAGCGATCTGGATGGCGTTCTGCCGTTGCTGGTCAAGCGTGCCTGCCACTACCTGCCGATTTTCGGCCTGCAAAACCTGCGGCATCGGTACTGTTTTTCTACCGCGCCCTGGCTAAAAAGTGGGCGTGAGGTTGACGTGGCCTGCAGCTTCGCCCTTTGGCTGCGGAGCCATCGTTATCGTTATCCGCTGCTTATGCTGAACACCGTAACCGCTGATAGTGCATGGGTACAGGCGTTGCGCCGACAGTTGCCGCTGCGCGGCATGCGCTTTCAGCAGACGTCCCTGGTACAGCGCGCGCTGTTGGTGCATGGCGATGATCCGGAGGATTATCTGCAACGTGCTCTGCCAAGTAAAAAGCGCAAGGAGTACCGCCGTCTACGCGAGCGTCTGGCGGAGCGAGGCAATCTGCAAATCCACGAATTACAGCCGGGGGATGCGAACCTGCAATCCTGGCTCGATGCGTTCGTCGAGCTGGAACTCCAGGGCTGGAAAGGCAAGGAACAAACCGCATTGGGTAGCCGCTCAAGCTGCCGGCGTTTCTTCGAGGAGATTGCCCATGAGGCTCATCATCGCGGGCAGTTGGCCATGCTGTCGATGACCCTCGATGGCCGGCCGGTGGCCATGGTGTGTGATCTTATCGCTTCGCCAGGGTCCTTCGCTTTCAAGTCGGCTTATGACGAAGCCTATGCGCGCTATGCGCCCGGTGTGCTGCTGGAGCTGGAAAATATCTGTCGAGCCCATGCCCGCCAGGCCCGCGGCCTGCGCTGGCTGGATTCCTGCTCGGCACCGGATAATGAGCTGCTCAATCGGCTGTATCTGGAACGCCGCACATTGTGCAACCTGACCATCAGTAGCGGGCATGCCTTGGCCAATCTGTACGTGGCGCGCCTGCCTTGGCTGAAGCGTTTGCAGCAACGCATAAAACGCCTCTGAACGACGCGCGATATCACTTGGAGCGGGCCAACCCTGGCTCGCTCCCAGCGGCCTGTTTATGCAGGATTGGAACAGCAGGCTGGCGCGTGTAGCGGATACAGCCGAACAAGGTATAAGCGTGCACAATGCGTCCATCCGGCTGAAAGCCGAGGCGCCGGATCAGGCGCAGCATAAGGTGGTTGTGGGCGTCGACCACCGCCACCGCCCGTCGATAGCCACGCCTTTGCAACAGTTGCCATAAATGGTTCTGGCCGCCGAGAAACACCGCGCTACCACGATGGGCCATCGCCACTTCCAGGGCGAACAGGTAGGCATCCCCGGCAGTGACTGGAAACCAGCCACGGAAGTAATGAGCGTCATAATAATCCCGTGGGCTGATCCACATGTAGGCGCACACCTCGCCTTGCTGATTCAGCGCGACATAGCCGTGCAGGTCGGGCTGGGCCAGCAGGTCACGCATCACGCCGATCTGCCCGGGGAAATGCTTTGCAAACGCCGGCAGCAGCTCGCTTCGTGTATCCACATACTCCCAGGCGTGTCGACGGGGCAAGGACAGCGGATTGCTATGCAGCTCACGGGCAAACCAGATGAGCTGATGATGGGCATACAGGTAACGCTCGGTGAACAAGCGCAGACTTCCCATCAATCCCTTGCGCTGAAGTTTGCTGTATAGCTGACGAATGCTCATGGCTGCTCCCAAGTGAGAGCGAATAGCGACTCTGCGGGAACCTCGAACTGCCAGGCGCCTGACACGCAGTTCACCGCCCCAGGCAAAACAGGCGTAGCGCTGAATAAATCCAGCTGGGGAGGGTCGAGCCCGGAGCAGGTCGTATTGGCGGCTGTAAAGCGTATCTGCTGCAGGCGATCGACCTTGTTGACGCCCAGCAGGTTGTGATGCTTGCCGGAGCGGCTGGCCAATGCATCGACTTCAAACGCATCGTTGTCTAGCAGCAGGACATCCTCGCCCCAGTAGCGCTGCATGAAATTCATTGCGTGTCCCACCGGCCTGAGGCTGTAATTACCGGCAGGATCAAGGCGCAGCATGCCCTTGAAATGACCGTCGTCATCGGCCAACAGGAACCAGTTGAGCATGTCCAGCAACCCATCGGCAGAAGACTGTATGGCGACGGATGCCCACCACAGCGCAGCGAATTGCGTGTCCTGCTCGTAATGACTGATGGTGTTACCGCTGGACAGGTTGGTCTGATCGATCAGCAGCGTCTTGCGCGGCCGGCCCTGTTCGTCGAGACCCACCAGGTCGGCAGCCTGGCGCACGCTGTAGCGATACCAGTCGGTAGCCCGCAGGTCACGAATCATCCATTCATGCCAGGCCAGCGCGTCGATCAGGGGCTCATGCTCGTCCAGCAGGCGTTTTGCCCAGTCAATCCCTCGCCGGTTTCGGGCATCGGTCATGGTCGGGCCATTGACCAGTCGCGAGGAGGCCGGAATGGCGATGCGGATCCCGGCAGCGTGGGCGCCAGGGTGAGCGCGTACCCGTTCGGCCATTGCGCGGAAGTAGTCGGCAAAGCGGGGATAACTGGAGTAGTTGAGATTGGGTTCGTCGGCCATGGACAAATAATGAATGCCGCCGGCGCCCAGGCTCGACGTGCTGTCCAGCCAGGCCTGCAGGCCTGCGCGACTGGTGGCATCAAAGTCCAGATCAGCCACCCGCCCGGTTTTCGCCAATAAGGTGATGTCGTGGGCAATGCCGTATTTGTGCCGAAACAGTGGGCGAAAGCGTTGTTCATGTTGCGGGTTGCGGGCCATGACATTGACGAAACTGTAATGGCCGCCTGCTTGAGGGCTAAGCGTGCCCAGCAAGGTGGCGTCCTCCGGCAGGCTGTAAGGCAGCGCCACGCCGAGTTTTGCCGTAGGGCCGAGCACCTTGTCGTGCAGTGACAGGCCGACCCGGCCCGTTTTCTGGATGGGCTGGTAAAGATGCTCCGGGCGCTGGGCAAAGAGATTGTCGGTGCCGTCCAGCCAGAAGGCGGCCTTGCCTTTGCCCTGCAGGTGCAAGCGCCAGATCTGTTCCTCAGCCGATACCGGCAGGCTGACCAGGTCGCTGCGCGGATACAGGGTATGGCGCTGCAATTTCAAGTGCACCTGGTGCCTGTCGCTCAGCCGCTCGGCGGTCAGGGCATGGACACCGCCATGGTGTTTGCCTCCCAGCTGCGCGTTAACCCCGGCCGGGACGCGAAAATACAGTGTCTGATCCCGGCTGGCCTCGATGCTGAAATGCGTTTTTACCGGTTCGAACAGCGAGGCGGTTTTATCGCCATGCCGGACCTGGTAAAGCCGGAAGCTGTAGCCGGGGATTTCCAGACGATAGCCGCTGCTTGCGGCGCGTAACGGCCATTGTCGCGTGCCGCGCTGCTCGCGGGCGGGAATCTCGAAGCGTTGTAACAACTGGCCGCTGCTGTCCTGCAGATACAGCCGTTCCTCGTTGGCATCTGCCTGCCAGGCCGGTTCCCAGGCGATCAGCAGAGGCTCGTCCACAGCAGGTTTCAGGTGCAGCGCACCGTCTCGAATGCCCGACCATTCCAGGCCGTGGGCGAGAGGTGGCAGGCTGGCAATCAGTAGCCAGGCTAGAGCCCATCGGCTTCGCATACCGGTCTCCGTCGCAGGTGATTGAACAGAAAACGCAGATCGCTGGGCAGGATCAATAGGGTGTTGGCGAACGCCACGCCGCTGAGGCGGCAATACAAGCACAACATGCCCAGCGCCAGCAGGCTGTAGGCCAGCGATGAGGCATAGGCCGCGCCGACGATGCCCCAGTGGGGAATCAGGAAGAACGTCAGGCTCAGGTTGATCGCCGCGGCCACGCCGGCCATCACTGAAAGGGCACCGGGACGTCGTTTGCCCAGCAGGTCAAGGTGGAGGATGCTGGCGTAACACAGGCTGAAGATGCCCGGCAGCAACGCCACCAAGGCCGGATAAGCGGGCTGGTAGGCACTGCCGAACAGCAGCACGATCAGCCACTCGCCGACCACCGCCATGCTCAGGCAGGCGGCGAGCATGGCGGTTCCGGTCAGGCGCAGGGCCAGTGGGGTCAGTTCATCAATGCCTTCACCCTGTTGTAGCAAACGCTTCATCAGTGGAGTGGTCACCGCCTCGGGGACGATGATCAGCAATTCGGCAGCGGCACTGGCCATGGCGTAATAACCCAGCGCCTCACTGTCGAGCAGCAAACCGATCAACAGGTAATCCGAGCGCATGAGAATCTGCTGAAACAGGATGTCTGGATGGCTTTTGCCACCAAAACGCAGCATCTCGCTGCGGCTGTCCCGGTTCCAGCGCAGGCGGATGCTGTGATAACGGCCCAGCAGGCACAGGCCGACGACGGCCACCAGCAGCAAACCGCCGATCCAGCTGATCAACGCCGCTTCCAGGGCGAAGCGTTGCCACATCAAAAACAAACCGAGAAACAGCAACAGCGGCACCAGCGACTCGATCAGGCGCAGGCTGTTGAACGCGCCGACCTTGCCGTCGGCATTGTGCAGATTGAGCAGGGCGCTCTTCATGACGAACAGCGGCACCACCAATAGCAATAGCCAGGCGAGCGAGCCGAGTTCCTGGGTGATTTCCAGGCTCTGGCCGAACTGCTGCAGCAAAAAAACGCCCAGGCAGGTGGCCACGGCTGAGAAGAGGCAGCCGTAGATCAGCACTTGGGACAGTAGGGCTCCCATGGGCCGCTGCTGGGCCGACTGATAACTCAGCGCAGTGTTCAGGCCGCCGCTGGTGGCCGCGCTGATCATTTCCGGCATGGCGCTGAGCAGCGCGAACAGTCCACGGTCGGCAGGGCCGAGAATGCGAGCCAGCAATACGTTGCGTAACAGGCGCAGCACCAGCATCGCCAGGCTGGTGCCCACGCTTTGCAGCATATGGCGCATAAAACGTGAACGGCTCATTGGCTGCCACTCGACAACATCCGCCAGGCCAGCAACTCCGGACGCTGGGCCGTATGCTGACTGACGCCGATGCGCGGCAAGGCCAGGTTGTCGCCACGGCCGCGGAACAGGCCTGGTCGGGTGCTCAGGGCGTGGCGGTAATAATGGTGCTGGGCCAGTTGCCGGCGCACCTGCTCGTCATGGTCGCCGTTGGGGTAGCAGTACACCGGCAGGGGCCGTCGGCAGCGCTGTCGCAGCAAGCGGCTGCTGTCGTGCAGCTCACGCTCCAGCTGCGCGTGGTCGAGCCCGGTCAGAATGGCATGGCTGGCGCCATGGGGCCCGAAGCGCACCAGGCCGGAGTCTTCCAACTGGCGTACCTGTTGCCAGTCAAGGGCCTGAGGCTCGGTGCTGTCGGGGCACTGGTCCGCCAAGGCTTGCAACAGCCCGGCCGGCAGTTGTTTGAGGTGTTGCAGGTACTGCGCTAGGACGAGGCTGCGTCGGTAATGGTCGTGCTTGCCGAAGATTGCCGCCGGGACTTCGGCTCCGGCCTCCAGAAGCCGAGCGCACAGCGCATCGCGGGCGGTTGGGCCAAATGTGCCCCACAAGGTTTCGCCGATGCTTTCCCACCAGAATGAGCGCTGGCTGCCTATGAAGTCGGTGGACAGAAAAATGCTGGCCGGCATTTGGTAACGCTGCAGCAGCGGGAAGGCCTGGGTGGCGTTGTCGCGCCAGCCATCATCAAAGGTTAGTGCCACGCGCAAGCGGTCGCCGGGAGCGGCATGGGGATCCAGCAGTTCCATCAGCGGCACGCAGTCGAAATTGCGGCGCAGCCAGCGCAACAGTCGTTCAAACGCGGCACTGCCCAGGCACAGCTCGTTGCGGTGTGGCAGGGCAGCGGCCCGGTCATCGGCGATGACCCGGTGCAGCATGAGGATAACGCCCTCGGCATGCAGGCGGTGCGGTACGGGGGTGTGCAGGTAAAGCCAGCCGGCACCTGCCTTTAAGGCCTGTTTCAGTTTCATGTCCAGCCCTTAGCGATTCTGTTGGGGGTTCCACAGGCTGTAACGCTGCCCGCGCAAAAATTGCCAAAGCCCAAGACTCATTCCGGCCAGGGTGACCAGCAGGAAGGCTGCGAGGCGAAACGGTTTGGGCAAGCGGCGTTGGCGGTCGAACAAGCCGGCCAAGGCGAGCAGGTAGGCAGCCAGCTGGGCGAGCAAAGTGAAGCGGTAGAAGGCGCTGTCCGGCCACAACCAGAAATTGCTGATTAGCAGCGGAATCAACAGCAACGGGGCCAGACGGCGTATCAGTTTGTGGCTGATCAAGGCCAGTGCGTAGCTGCCGTACCGTAGGGGATTAAGAAGCTCACGACGCTGAGCGAGGCTTTGTAAGCCACCCACCGTGACCCGCAGCCGACGGCGGAATTGCTTGTCGGCATCGTCTACCCCTTGATCGAAAACCTGGGCGGTGTCGACGAAGACAATGCGCTGGCCCGCCACGGCGGCACTGGTACTGATGTAAAAGTCATCGGTGACGTCTGCCGGAATCGTTTGAAACAGCTCGCGGCGCAGCGCCAGCAGGGCTCCATCTACCGAAACCAGGCAGCCGGCACGACTTTCCGCCCGGCGCAGCCAGGATTCGTAACGACGATACAACTGATCGCCGAGCCCAAGGTGCGCGCCACTGTGGGGAATGTCGATATGTCCGCCGGCCGCCCCGACCTGCGGGTCGGTGAAGGCTCGCAACAGCTCGCGCAAACAATCCTTGGCCCAGCGGTTGTCGGCGTCGGTGAACACCAGGATGTCGCCACGGGCAACTGCTGCGGCGGCATTCAGGGCGTGAGCCTTGCCCTGGCGGGGCAGGTCGAGAATCTCGATGCGTGGGTCGGCGATGGCCTGTGCCTCGGCCACGGTGGCATCGGATGAGCCGTCGCTGGCAACAATGATGTGCAGCTGTTCGCAGGGGTAATCCTGTTGTAGCAGGGTCTGCAATTTTGCGCCGATGTGTTCGGCCTCGTTATGCGCGGCGATAATGATGCTGGCACTCGGTGACTGTTCCGCCGGCCGCAAAGGAGCCGGCTTGAACTGCGCGATCAGGCCAATCAGCAGCGGATAGCCCAGATAGGCATAGATGGGCAGCAACAGGCACAGCCAGAAAACGAATTCAGCCACGAGCGGGCCTCCGTGGAGTGAAATTGAACAGTCCGAACAGTAGGCCGGCACCGGTCACATGCAGACGTAGCCAGTGCAGCAACCAGAGCTGAGCGGTCAGGCGCGGCGTAAAGCGGCGATAGGTTTCACGCAGGGCAAGGCCCAGGGCTGGCATCAGACCAAGGGCGAACAGGGCGAGGGCGGCACCCCACTGCCGCTGAGCCAGCGCGAGCAGGGCTAAAATGTCGACTAACCAGATCCCGCAGGCCAACAAGGGAAAGCGCAGTAACCGCAGACTCAGGCCGTTCTTGCGCAGCAATTGAATGTGGCTGCACTGGCGCCACAGCTCTTTACCCAGCCATTCCCCCCAGCTGTCTTCGAAGCCCCAGTTCCAGACGGTGGGCCGCGACAGTCTGAGCAGGCGTGCCCCGGCCAGGCCGAGACGCAGGCTGAGATCCTTGTCCTCGCCGGTACGCAGACTCTCATCAAACCCGCCGACGCGCTCAAACCAGCTGCGTGACATGCACAGGTTGGCGGTGGGCAGCCAGTCACGCAGGCCGGCCTGTTCACGCGCGTTACCGACACGTTGCAGCCAGGCGCGGGCATACCAGGGTGCCTGGGGTGGGGGCAGGTGAGCCAGGCCGAGGACTTCGGCGCGGTTTTGCTCGTGTACCTGGCGCCAGGTTTCCAACCAGTCTTCGGGCACCTGCATGTCGGCATCGAGAAAGGCCAGCCATTCACCCCGCGCTTGAGCGGCACCCCGGTTACGCAGGGCTCCGATGCTGATGCCGGGACAGTGCAGCACCTGAGCGCCGTGTTCGCGGGCGATCTGCGGGCCGGCGTCGTCGGAGCCATTGTCCGGCACGATGATTTCCCAGTCACAGCCTGCGCGAAGCGCTGCGCGTCGCACCGATTCCAGGGTGCGGCCGATGTGGCGTGCCTCGTTGTACATGGGAATGATCACGCTGATACGCGTCATGGGCGTGTCTCCAGAGCCGGTTGCTCTTCGGCCTGCAGGCGCATGCCGCTGGATATGGCCAGCATGATCCACAGCAGTTTGCTGTTGGGGATGCTCAGGAACAGCAGAAACAGAGCGACGGCTGCATAGGACAGGCCGAAAAAAGCCGCCAGTTGGGCTTGTCGTTCATTGCCGCGGTGAAGCCAAATGGCGCGGCTGGCCAGATAATTTTTCAGGCCCAAGACCACCAGCCCTATAAAGAGCAGGCCCCCAGGCAGGCCTGTTTCACTGAGCATGCCCAGATAGGTGTTGTGCGCCACGCGAAATAGATTGGGGTCGTTGGCGCTCAGCGAATAGGCCACCGAATACGGACGTTGTGCGTATTCAAGGGGGAAAGTGCCGGGGCCTGAGCCGAACAGCGGGGAATTTTTAATGATGTCAGTGCCGACCACCACATAGGAGGAGCGTCGTCCCAGGGAAGGGTCTTCAAAATTGCGGGCCCCTTCCTTGAGAATCACCAATGACTGCACCCGAGCCACGTATTCATCCGGAAGGGCGGCGAAGAGCACGGGCAGGCCGATGATCAGGCTGAGTAGCACGAAACCGAAATGCCGCGGCTGCAAATGTTTGCGATAGTCACGAAAGTGCCAGAGCGTGCCGGCAATGCACACCATCACAATCACGGAACCGGAGCGCGAACCTGTCTTGATCACGCCGAACATTAGAAACCCCAGCATGCCGAGCCAGAACAGGCGCAGCAACCAGCCGCGAGATTGCAAGGCCAGCCAAAACGCCAGGGGGATCACAGCGGTCAACAGCATGGCGAAATAGTTGGGGTCCGCGAGCAAGCCCATGGAGCGGCCGGTGGTGGCGTCGATATTGTCGAGGGCGATCACGCCACTGAAGGCCACGGCCAGAACCAGCAGCCGAGCTAACCAGAGCAGGCTGAGCTCGCGGTACAGCAACAGGGTCAGACCGAACAGGGACAGGCCGACAGCCAACTGGCGCAGATCGTGAAACGACAGCGGAACGTGGCGACTGAACATCATGCTCAGCAGGTAGCACAGCAGAAAAGGCAGCAAAAATTTCCACAGGTTGCTGCGCAAACGGTGTTCTGGAAGTTGGCGCAACAGTAATTGCAGGGCGACCACACCAATCAGCGCATAGCCCAGCAGCTTGGCGCCGGTGATGGCGCTGCCGGCGGGGAACAAGCCCTCAACCGGCACCATGGCGAGGATGCCCAGGATCCCCCAGGCGGGATATCGATAAAGCACTCCCAGAGCAATGATGGCGGGTGCGATCAAGGGCGCAAGGTAAGGAAGCGGACTGGCCAGGAGCAATAGCCCGGCGAGCCCCAGCAGAAGGGACAAGGGAATGATCAGCGGCATGGTTAATCTCCTGCCACACGGCAATAAAGCTGACGCCAATGTTCGGCCTGGGATGGCAAGTGATAGCGCCCGAGCTGTACCTGCTGCGCCCGCACGGTGAGCTGTTGGCGCAGGGCTGGATCCAGCAACAGCCGTTCGACTTGAAGGATCAGGCAAGAGAGATCGTCAGCAGGGCTGAGCAAGGCGGAGTCTTCATGACAAAGCACATCGGGAATGCCGCCCACGGCGAAGCTGGCAATCGGCGTGCCGACCTGCATGGCTTCGAGCAGCACCATGGGGGTGCCTTCCGTGCGCGAGCTCAGCACCAGGACATCGAGACTGCGCAACCAGCCATCCATTTGCGCCTGGTAACCAGCCAGGAGAATTTTTTCCTGCAGGCCGCAGGCCTCGATGCGAGCGGCCAGCTCGGTGCGCATAGGCCCTTCACCGAGCATCACTGCTGAGAGTTCGGGATGCCGGCGACACAATTGAATGGCCAACTCGACAAACAGGTCCGGGCCTTTTTCATGGCTGAGGCGGCCGACAAAACCGATCACTGGCGCCGCCGGGGCTGAGGCGGGGCGCACAAGGGTGGGCACCTGCGCGGGCGGCAGTCCATTGGGGAGCACATGCAACTTGTGCCGGGCCACGCCGGCCTGTTGATGCAGGCGGGCAATGCTTTCGGCGACACACGCTACGGCGCGCACCTGGGGTGTGCGGCAGAGTTGCAGACTGAGCCAGGTATACAGGCGCTGCTTGCGGTTGCTTGGAGTGAAACCATGCTGTGTGGTGATCATCGGCACGCCAAAGCGCAAGGCCGCCAGCCAGCCCAAGACGAGTCCCTTGAAACCATGCCCATTGATCAGCAGCGGACCTTCAGCAGACTGAAGACGCCGCCACAGGCTGCGTCGGTCCGGGCTGCGGTGCAGTTGCACGCCGGCTTCAAGGAAGCGATCGGCAAGACTCTGCGGGCCATCCAGGAGGAGCACCTGATGATGGCCAGGCGTGTGCTGGCAATGATCAAGCAGCATTCTTTCCAATCCGTAGAAGCCGCCGCTGCTGAGTAAATGAAGAATTTGCAGCGGCGTTTCCTGGGTTCCCGTCAGTTGGTAGCCCAGTGCCGAATCCATGGCAGACTTCCTGTCTTGTGCGGGTTGGCGAGGTCGGGATTATCCGCGTCGATGGTCATGAGTACCGGCAGACCAAGCTGTTGGGATATCTGGGCCGGATGCTTGAAGCGATGATCGAAAAATTCCCGGATATAACCCAATGCTATGGCCAGCAGCAGGCCCGTGAGCAGACCCAGAGGAATTACCTTGCTGGGCACGGGGAAACTGGCCGTTGTGGGTTCGATAGGGCGGCTGAGGATGCGTGCGTTGGACAGGGCGCCGAGCAGGTCGCTGGAGCGGCTTTCCTCGAAGCGCTGGGTATAGGCAAAAAATGCCTGGTGCAGGGCTTCAGTTTCGGTATTGAGCTGGCGCAGCGTTGATTGGATGCCCTGGAGTTGGCGAATGCGCTCTTTGTATTCGTCGATGCGCGCGGACTTCTGTGCGATCACGCCGGCAATGATTTCCTGAGATTTTTCCCGCTCGCTGATGCGATTGCCCACTACGCGCAAAAACTGCTGCCGGGTACGCTGAATTTGCGCCCGCAGCGTCTGCATTGGGGCGCTGTCGGCTTGGAAAATATCGCTTTCCAGACCGTACTGGCTGACCTGTTCGATCAGTCGATCCCCCAATTGACGAATCTCGCGGTCATCGTATGTGGTGTTTTCCAACGTGCTGGAAAAGGTATAGGGGAAGCTGTAGTCGTTGAGTTTGGCATTACGTGCCACCTCCAGGCTGTTATGCAGGTATTCCAACCAGCGCCTGCCTTCAAGTTCACGGTCCCGGTACTGGTTGAGCGCCTGTTCTTCCTGATTGATGGCGTTCAAGTGAAACGTGATTTCCTCATCGGGATTGGCCGCTTTGGCCCCTCCCAGCAGCGATAGGCGTTGTTGTTCCAGGGTGTTCAGGCGTTCCTGATATTGAGCTTTCTTCTGTTCGTAAAAGCCCTCGGGCAGATCGTTGGACTGCAAGTCGTGGCGATGCACCAGGTAGGTATCGAGCAGCCGGTTGGTCAGCAGGGTGCCCTGGGCCGGGTCCTTGGCCGTGTATACCACCGAGATGACGTTCGAGCCGGGAATCGTCTGGATCTCCAGGTCTTCAAGAATCTGCAGGGTCAGGGCATCGAGCGTCGTGTCGCGCACCGGCTTGACTTCCAGACCGAGCAGTTCGCGGGCCGGATAGATCACATGTTCACGCAGTGGGTCGATGACATGGATCCGCAGTGGCGTGGTGATCATGCGTTGCAGAAAGGTTTCTTCGGCCTGCCAAAAGCCTTCCGCATACAGTTGCTCAACGGTGCGCCGAATGAGCGCGGGCGAGCGCAGGATGTTGCTTTCGGTCTCCATGTCGATCAGCGTCAACGGCACGAAGACGTCGTTCAGCGGAGCCAATGCCCCACCACTGGCATCCACCTGGGGCAACTTTTTGGATTGCACGAGAACTTCTGCAGTGATCTCGAAGGTCTGCTTGGCGAACACGGGGATCAGCAATGTAAGTACGGCAAACAGCAGGAAGACTCGCTTGATCAGCTGTCGATTGGCGAAAAAAATTCGGAAAAACTCATGCAGGTAATTTTCGCTCTGGTTCATGGTCAATTGCTGTCCTTGCTGTCGACTTGATAGCTGAAGCCGAAGTTGAAGCCGCCGAAGAGAATTACATCAGCCAGTTGCTTCATGGTGTCGCCGGCCTTGGCTAGCCCGGTCTTGGGGATAAAAAGAAGGTCATCCGGTTGCAGGTAGGCGAGGCTACTGGCGTCATCGTCAAGTACGGCCTTGATGTTGTAGGTGCGGGCGACAACTTGATCGCCCTGACGGTTGACGATCATGACCTCACGCAAGTCCGAACGCGGGGTGTGGCCGCGCGCCAGAGTGAGTGCCTCAAGGACCGAAATTGGCCGGCGCACTGGATAAGCGCCCGGCTGGCCCACTTCACCGAGGATGAACACTTCGTTTGGCATGCTGCTCTTGAGCAGCACATCGACTCGTAGAGGCCCCACTTCCCTGGCATAACGCTGGTTGAGGGCCTTTTCCAGTTCTTGCAGGGTGACGCCCGTGAGCGGCATGTTGCCGAGCATCGGGAAGGTGGCGCGGCCATCGGGGCCAATAGTGATGTCCCTGCTCATGCCGCCGCCCGGGCTGAACAAGGTATCGCGCAGGCTTTGCAGATTGCTTTGGGCGCGGGGTACCGAAGCGGAAATGATCGGGTTGCGCAGGGTCTGCGAATACAACTCGGTAATTTTCTGTTCGGCTTCCTTGACCGTCAGGCCGGCTACTTTCACCGTGCCGGCATATTCCAGGTTCACGGTCCCGTCGGGCATGACCGTCTTGGAACTGTTCAAGCCGCGCGCGGTGACGAAGTTGAGCTCCAGCTGGTCGCCGTTCTGGATGCGGTAGGCGGCGTCCGAGTCAAGATCGATGTGATAGATCACTTCCAGCACATCCATGGGCCGCAGCACTTGCTGGACCGGCAGGATTTCGGTGCGTCCGGCCAGAGCGTCCGGCGCGGTCAGAATGCGGGCAGGTATGGAGCGTTCAGAGTTGCTGCTGCAACCCGCCAGAACCGCCAGCAACAGAAGGGTCAGGCTTCTCATGGCAATCATCCTTGGTCGTTCCATTAGAGGTAGCGGTAGAGCCATTTTGGCGTGTAGTAACGGCGCGCGTTGAATATGCTGCCGAGCAAGTTGGCGTTGGCCTGGCGCAAACGTTGCACCGCGGCCTGGGCAACTTCCCAGCGGGTCTGTTCGCCGCGCACCACCAAGATCACGCCGTCAACCATGGCCGCCAAGCTGAGGCTATAGCTGCTCGAATAGACGGCCTCGCCATCAATCACGATGAAGCGGTAGTGATGGCCGAGGGCCTCGAAGAGCCGCTGGATCTGCTCATGAAGCAAGTATTTGCTCTGGCTGCTCGGAAGGCCCAGCGGCAGCAGATCAAAGGGCAGGTCGGGGTGCTGTTGTACACATTCGGACAGCTGCTCGTGGGGGGTTGAGCTGACCAGCAGGTCGAGCAATCCCGGAGCGCCACTCATCTTGTATGAAGCGGTCAAACCCTGCGGGGAGGGGCTGGCATCCACGAGTAAGACCTTGCCTGCGCTCGATAGGGTCAGTTGCCGGGCCAGTGACAGGGCACTGGTGCTGGTGCCGCATCCACTGCTGGGACCGGTAATCAGCAGGGTGCGGCATTCCGGGTTGAGAACCGTGGTGGTGAGATTGCTCTCACTGGCCTCAAGAATCTGTTTGTCGCGCTCCAGGAGAAGCCCGATCTGGTTGACGCGGAACATGTTCATTACGGCTACTCCAAATAGAAAGAGGTCATTGCCAGGATTAGCTGGCCCCGTGGCCGGAGAGCACTTTGACGGGGGTTTTGATGAGGATCATCAGATCCAGCAGCGGCCCCTGTTGCTTGATGTACTGCATGTCCAGCGTGACGCGATCGTCGAAGTCGACATCGCTGCGTCCGGAGATCTGCCAGAGGCCGGTCATCCCGGGATAGGTGCTTAGGCGCCCCAGGTGATGGGGGCGGTAGCGCGCGGCATTGAAGGAGGTGGGACGAGGGCCGACCAGACGCATGTCACCGAGCACGACGTTGATCAGGTTGGGCAACTCATCCAGGCTGGTTTGCCGCAGCCAGCGACCTATAGGCGTAACCCGAGGGTCGTTGTCGATTTTGAAATCCACCGCGTCGGCGCCGTGCTTGTTCAGGTGGCGTAGTGATTCCTTGAGCGCTTCGGCGTTGGTCACCATGCTGCGGAATTTGTACATGCCAAAACGGCGGCCGCGATAGCCGGTGCGCTGTTGGACGAACAGCACAGGCCCGGGGCTGGCGAGCTTGATCAGCAGCGCGATACCCAGCAATAACGGCGAAAGGATGACCAGTAAGCAAAGGGCACCGATGGCATCCAGGCAACGTTTGCTGCGCGACAGATTCCAGGGCCGTCCGCCAGGCCGCTTGGTTATCCAACCTCGATTTTGCACCCACAAATGCTCACCTATCTGGCCCCGCAGCAGCGGGTCCAGGCGTTTCTCCCGTGTCATTCCCTGTTGGAACGAGTTGCTATGAGAAGCGGTCATGCCGATCAATCTCCTTAGCTGGGTAGGGGGAAGGTCATCTGCAAGGGCAATACTTCCTGTTGCGCCGCTGATGGATCCCTGTGGTAGTAATCGCGGAACCAGGCAACGAAGCGGGCAATGCCTTCGTCCAGGCTAATTCGGGGGTGGAAACCAATGTCTCGTTGCAAGTCGCTGACGTCCGCGCAGGTAGCCAATACATCGCCAGCCTGCAGAGGCAACAACTCGATTCGCGCCCGCTGGCCGAGGTGCTTTTCCAGCACGGCGAGATAGTCACGCAGCTCCACCGGGGATTGCCCGCCGATGTTGTACAGACGCCAAGGCGCCATGCTGGTAGCCGGATCAGGGTGTTCGCGATCCCAGTCCGGGTTGGGCAGTGGAGCTTTGTCCAGTAGGCGGGCCAGGCTTTCGACGATGTCATCGATGTAGGTGAAGTCGCGCTGATGCTGACCATGATTGAACAGCTGCAGCGGCTCTCCCGTGACGATGGCCTGGGCAAATTGAATGGGCGACATATCCGGACGGCCCCAAGGGCCGTATACCGTGAAAAAGCGCAGCCCCGTGCAGGGAATACCAAACAAATGGCTATAGGTATGAGCCATCAGTTCATTGGCTTTTTTGGTTGCGGCATAAAGCGACAGTGGGTGGTCGACGTTATCGCGCAACGAGTACGGGATGTGTTGGTTGGCGCCGTACACCGAGCTGGACGAGGCGTACAGCAGGTGTTGCACCGGGTAAGCCCTGCAACCTTCGAGAATATTCAAGAAGGCGTCGATGTTGCTGCTGGCATAGGCGCGCGGGTTGCTCAGCGAATAGCGCACGCCGGCTTGCGCTGCAAGGTGGATGACGACGTCGGGCCGACTGTCTTCAAAGACCGACGTCACGGCCTCAGCATCGGCCAGGTCAAGGCGCAGCAGCGGAAAGTCGCCTGCCTCCTGGCGTACCCAGTCAAGCCGCGCCTCTTTCAGAGTCGGATCGTAGTAGTCATTAAAATTGTCTACGCCGATTACCCGATGTCCCTCGCGCAGTAAGCGCAAGGCACAATGCGCACCGATGAAACCGGCGGCGCCTGTCAGTAGGATTTTCATGATTGGCTCGCTTGCGGCGCAATCTGCGGCAGACCGATGCCCTGGTAGAGCAGTCCGGCGTTGGCGAGCTGTTGCGGGTTGTACAGATTGCGTCCATCGATGACCAGGCCGGCGCGCAGCTTGCTGGCCAGCCAGTCGAAGTCGACCACACGGAAGGTTTTCCACTCGGTGCAGATCACCAGGGCATCGGCATCGAGCAGGGTGTCATCGCGCGTCGGACAGAGCACCAGGTCCTCGCGGTAACCATAGAGACGGCGGCATTCAGACATGGCTTCCGGGTCATAGGCGCGCACGGTGGCACCTTCGCGCCACAAGGCCTCCATCAGGTAGCGGCTGGGCGCCTCGCGCATGTCGTCGGTGTTGGGTTTGAAGGCCAGCCCCCAAACGGCGATGGATTTGCCGGCCAGGCCATCTGGGAAGTGCTGCTGCAGCTTACGAAACAGCACATGGCGCTGAGCGTCGTTGATGTCGCTGACGGTCTGCAGCAGGCGCAGCGGTAGACCGTTGTGCTCGGCGGTGTGCAGCAAGGCGCGTATGTCCTTGGGGAAGCAGGAACCACCAAAGCCGCAGCCGGGGTAGATGAAGTGATAGCCGATGCGCGGATCGGAGCCTATTCCCTTGCGCACCGCTTCGATGTCGGCCTCGAGTATCTCGGCCAGATTGGCCAGCTCGTTCATGAAGCTGATGCGGGTCGCCAGCATCGCATTGGCAGCGTATTTGGTGAGCTCGGCGCTGCGGTTGTCCATCAGCATGAGCTTGTCGTGATTACGGCAGAACGGGGCGTACAGCTCAGCCAGTTGGCTTCGCGCAAGCTCGTCCTCGGTGCCGACGATGATCCGGTCGGGACGCATGCAGTCACTGACTGCGCTGCCCTCCTTGAGAAATTCGGGGTTGGAAACGACGCGCACGCGAAGGTGCGCCTTGCCCAGGCGGGAGAGCTCTTCCCGTGCGGTTTGTTCGACTTGCCGCGCGGTGCCCACCGGCACGGTGGACTTGATCACCAGTGTGCGGTCTTCGTTCATCAGCCCGACGATGGTGCGTGTTACGTCGAGGACATGATGCAAATCCGCTGAGCCGTCCTCGTCTGGAGGCGTGCCGACAGCGATGAAGATCAGCGAACCATGGGCGACCGCGTCGCTGGCCTGAGTGGTAAAGGACAGGCGAGCAGCCTTCAGGTTGTCCTCGAGCAGGGTGGACAAGCCGGGTTCGTGAATGGTGGGAACAGCGCGTTGCAGCTGTTTGATTTTGTTCGCGTCGATATCGACACATACGACACGGTGGCCGACATCGGCCATGGTAACGGCTTGGACTAATCCCACGTAGCCGGTACCGAAAACGCTTACATCCATGTTAGAGCGCCCCTTCGGCAGGTTTGTTGCGAGTACAGGTATAGGCGATAGGTCCCTGAACCTGTCAAGGAAGCCCCTGGGTTTCGCCCACTTAAATTTCTCCTCGCAGGCTGACTGGGACGCAAAAAAGCCGGATCTAGCCAGTCAGTTCCCGATTTGGGGGCGGATTTTCTCGAATTGAGTTCCGACAGGCGGTAACCGAGCGATCTCGGTCGGCGTCCGCTTGGAAGCATGGGAATTTCTCCCTAGAATTCACGTTTCTCCAACGGCGTGACTTTGCTGTTGATTCAAGTTCATCGCGTAGCGCTGGTCGCTGCCCTTTTTCGCGTGGCCCGTATGCACGATCCAGATTTCAGTCAACGTTTTTTGTTTGATGACACCGATGTTCGCGGCGAGATGGTTGCCCTGAACGACAGCTATCAGCATGTGCTGGCCAAGCATGCCTATCCGGAGCCGGTTGCACTCCTGCTCGGTGAGCTGATGGCAGCGGCGGCACTGCTGGTGGGTACTTTGAAGTTCGATGGCTTGCTGGTGCTGCAGGCGCGTTCTTCTGGCGCCGTGCCGCTGCTGATGGTGGAGTGCTCCAGCGAGCGCGAGATACGCGGCATTGCACGTTTTCACGCCGATCAGGTCGAGCCTGATGTGGGCCTGCGCGAATTGATGCCTGAAGGTGTGTTGGCCATGACAGTCGACCCCCGCGAAGGTCAGCGTTATCAGGGGATCGTTGCCCTTGAAGGTGCTGATCTGGCCGAGTGTCTGAGCGTTTATTTCGCCAATTCTGAGCAGTTGCCGACCCGTTTTTGGCTCAAGGCCGATACACGCCGTGCCCGCGGATTCATGTTGCAGGCACTGCCGGCCGACCGCTTGAAGGATCCGGAGGCACGGACCAACAGTTGGCAGCACCTGACCACCCTGGCGGATACACTGACCACCGAGGAGCTTCTCGGATTGGACAACGAAACCTTGCTGCATCGCCTCTATCACGAGGAAATCGTACGCGTGTTCGAGCCAAACGCGTTGCGCTTTGAGTGCAGTTGCTCGCGTGAACGTTCGGCCAAGGCACTGATCAGCTTGGGCGAAGAGGATCTGCGCCGGCTGATTGAGGAGCAGGGCGGACAGGTCTCGATCGATTGTCAGTTTTGCAACCAGCATTATGTCTTCGATGCCGCCGACCTCGCCCAGCTGTTTGCCGGCGGAGGCAGTCAGGCACCGTCAGATACCCGTCACTGATTGGGGCAGGTAGGCCAGCCTGGTGTTGGGGGATCTTGCCAGGCAGGGTGGCAGGAGTGTTTGCACAGCTGGGCGCTCCCTAAAATGCTGCATGTCTGGCATAATCCACCGCACTTTTTTCTCTGTAGTGGGTCTCGGGGTCCACTACATAATGCATAGAGAGGGCTCGGCGCTTGCCGACAAAGACACATGACGCAAACCAACAATACCGTGTACACCGCCATTAGTACTGCGCAGCTGGTCGAAGAAGCCCTTCGCCGCGGCGAGGGTGAACTGGCCGCCAATGGTTCTTTGGTTGTCCGCACCGGTCACCGTACTGGTCGTTCCCCGGCTGATCGCTATATCGTTGAAGAGCCGAGCACCCAGGGCCAGATCGCCTGGGGCGCCATCAACCGTCCGTTCCCGGCCGACAAGTTCGATGCCCTGTGGGACCGCGTTGTAGCCTTCAACAATGCCCAGGATCACTTCGTATCCCATGTGCATGTCGGCTCTGCCGAAGAGCACTACCTGCCGGTGAAGATGGTCACCGCCACTGCCTGGCAGAACCTGTTCGGCCGCCAGCTGTTCATCAACCCGGAAACCTACAACCCGACCGGCAAAGCCGAGTGGCAGGTGCTGAACGTTTCCAACTTCGAGTGCGTGCCCGAGCGTGACGGCACCAACTCCGACGGTTGCGTGATCATCAACTTCGCAGCGAAAAAAGTGCTGATCGCCGGTATGCGTTACGCCGGCGAGATGAAGAAGGCCATGTTCTCCGTGCAGAACTTCCTGCTGCCGGAAAAAGACGTGCTGCCCATGCACTGCGCCGCCAACATTGGCGAAGAGGGAGACGTCACCCTGTTCTTCGGTCTGTCGGGCACCGGCAAGACCACCTTGTCCGCCGACGAAAGCCGCTTCCTGATCGGCGACGACGAGCACGGCTGGGGCGAAGGTGTGGTGTTCAACATCGAAGGCGGTTGCTATGCCAAGTGCATCGACCTGTCTGAGAAGAACGAGCCGGTGATCTGGAAGGCGATCAAGTTCGGTGCCGTGCTGGAAAACGTCGTCCTCGACGAAAACCGCGAGCCGGATTATGCCGATGACAGCCTGACCCAGAACAGCCGCGCCGCCTACCCGCTGGAGCACGTCGAGAAGCGTTCTGTGGCGAACCTGGGCGGCGAGCCCAATGCAGTGATCTTCCTGACCTGCGACCTGACGGGCGTGCTGCCGCCGGTGTCGATCCTCAACAACGAGCAGGCGGCTTACCACTTCCTTTCCGGCTACACCGCCCTGGTCGGTTCCACCGAAATGGGCTCGGGCGCCGGCATCAAGTCGACGTTCTCCACCTGCTTCGGCGCGCCGTTCTTCCCGCGTCCGGCCGGCGTCTACGCCGAGCTGCTGATCAAGCGTATCCAGGCCTTCGGCTCCAAGGTGTACCTGGTCAATACCGGCTGGACCGGCGGCGGTTACGGCGTTGGCAAGCGCTTCAACATCCCCACCACCCGTGCCGTGATCGCAGCGATCCAGAGCGGTGCGCTGGTGAATGCCGAGACCGAGCACCTGCCGATCATCAACCTGGACGTGCCGAAGGCTGTCGCCGGCGTCGAAACCGCCCTGCTCAACCCGCGCAACACCTGGGCTGACAAGGCTGCCTACGACGACGCTGCCAAGTCCCTGGCCAAGCTGTTCACCGAGAACTTCAAGAAGTTCGACGTCAGCGACGCCATCAAGGCAGCGGGTCCGCAGCTCTAAGCGTGATTTTCGCGTTCCGCAAAGGCCGCCTTCGGGCGGCTTTTGCGTTTCAGCCTCTCAGGACCCCACCCTGGGCTATGGTCATCGGCCTCGTTGAGTCCTCGGAGTGACAGCTATGTATCAAACGCTTGAGCGCGTGTTCGGTTATGTGCAATTTCGCCCTGGCCAGGAAGCCGCGATCGGTGCGGTGCTGGCAGGTCGCTCGGCGGCAGCGATCTTCCCCACGGGCTCGGGTAAATCGCTGTGTTACCAGTTGCCGGCGTTGCACCTGCCGCACCTGACCCTGGTGGTCTCGCCCTTGCTGGCCCTGATGCAGGACCAACTGGCTTTTTTGCGCAGGCACGGCATCAGTGCGGCCAGCATCGATTCGGCGCAAAGCCGCGAGCAGGTCAGCGAGACCATGGCCAAGGCCAAGTCCGGTGAGCTGAAGATCCTGATGATTTCGGTCGAGCGGCTCAAGAACGAGCGCTTCCGTAGTTTTATCCAGCAGGTGCCGATCTCCCTGCTCGTCATCGACGAGGCACACTGCATTTCCGAATGGGGCCATAATTTTCGCCCCGATTACCTCAAATTGCCGGACTACCAGCGTCAGTTCGCCATACCCCAGGTGCTGCTGCTGACCGCCACCGCTACGCCTCCGGTGATTGCCGACATGCGTGGCAAATTTGCCATCGCTGAGGCGGACGTGGTCACCACCGGTTTTTACCGACCCAACCTCAACCTGCACATCGAGCCGCTGGCCGGCCGCGCCAAGCTGTCCTGGCTCGGCCACTGGCTATCGGCACGTCGGGAACAGGCGAGTATCGTCTACGTCACTCAACAAAAAACCGCGGAACAGGTAGCCGAGTTCCTGAGCCAGCAAGGCATCACAGCCCAGGCTTACCATGCGGGCCTGCCCCATGAGCGGCGCGAGGCGATTCAGCGTGGCTTCATGGCCGGACAGAGCCGCTGCATCGTGGCCACCATCGCGTTCGGCATGGGTATCGACAAGAGCGATATCCGCAACGTGGTGCATTTCGACTTGCCCAAATCCATCGAAAACTACAGCCAGGAAATCGGCCGCGCCGGGCGCGACGGTTTGCCGTCCGAGTGCCTGGTACTGGCCAACCGCGACAGCCTGAACGTGCTTGAGAACTTCGTCTACGGCGATACGCCGGAGCGCGAGGGCATTCAGTTCGTGCTGGAAGAGATTCGCCGCGCTGCGTCGGACGGCGAGTGGGAGCTGATGCTCAACACGCTTTCCACCCAGAGCAATATCCGCCTGCTGCCGCTGAAAACCTTGCTGGTCCAGCTGGAGCTGCGCGGCATTATTACCCCGCGTTATGCCTACTTTGCCGACTATCGCTTCAAGTACCTGATCGACGCCGAGACACTGCTGGCCAACTTCGACGGCGAGCGCCGGCAGTTCGTCGAGGCCATCATCAGCACCTCGCAGCGGGCACGAACCTGGTGCACGGTGGATTTCGAGCAGCTCTACAATCAACATCGCGCTGAACGCAGTCGGGTGGTCAAGGCGCTGGACTGGTTTCAGGGGAAGGGCTGGATCGAGCTGGAAAGCAAGCAGATGACCGAGGTCTACGCCGTGCTCGACAGCCGTTTCGATACCGCTGCATTGAGTGGCGAGCTGCATGCTTATTTCAAACAGCACGAAGCCAGCGAAATCGACCGAATTCGCGCCATGCTCGATCTGTTCGCCAGCGAGCAGTGCCTGAGCCAGCGTCTGGCTGGTTATTTTGGCGATCAGGCCGCACCGCACCACTGTGGGCACTGTTCAGTGTGTCAGGGACACATTGCGCACTTGCCCGAGCCGCCCCCGTTGCAGCCGCTGAGCGATTACGCGCTGCCCAGTGTGAGCGGCCCGTTCCGCACGCGCTATCAGGCCGCGAAAGGCGTTGAGCCCAGCAGCGAATGCCTGACCCGCTTTCTCGTCGGCATCAGCGTGCCGTTGTTTACCACGCTCAAGGCCAAGGGAATCGCGGGCTTCGGGGCACTGGAGAACTACCCCTACGCGCAGGTGCGGGAAGCGGTAGAAAAGCTGCAGTGGGATTAAACGTCAGCCTGAAACGGTACCTTGGGCAATCAGGTCTACGGATGACGCTGGATCATCCATAGGGGTCTAAAAACATCGTTTGTAACGGGCGAGTCCGCGGTGCTTAATCGCCTGCATCGACCGTCACCGGGTGAAATCCTGCGCCAGAATAACGTTTCCGGCCCGGTGATATGAAGGCCAACTCAATTGTCTGGAGTACCCCTCATGATCCTGGATAAAACGATTGCTCAATGGTGCCAAAGCCATCCCCTGATCGCCGAGTTGATCAACCTGCAAGAAACCACGTGGTTCAACCCCGCACTGGCAGCCAGCGCCGATGCCTTGGCCGATGTGCCGGTAAGCGCCGCCGATATCGAAGACGCCAGCGCTCGGCTGAAACGCTTCGCGCCTTATATCCGTTCCGTATTTCCGGAAACCCGTGAACACCAGGGCATCATCGAATCCCCGTTGGTTCCGCTGCCCACGCTGCAGGCCGCGCTGACGACCGGCCATGACGTGCCGTCAGGTGGCGCGCTGTGGCTCAAGGCCGATAACCAGTTGCCCATCTCCGGCTCGATCAAGGCGCGCGGGGGTATCTATGAAGTGCTCAAGCACGCCGAGGATCTGGCACTGACCGCCGGCCTGCTCAAACCTGGCGACGATTACGCGAAACTGGACAGCCAGCAAGCGCGGGATTTCTTTTCCCAGTACAGCGTTGCGGTCGGGTCGACCGGCAACCTCGGGCTCTCGATCGGGATCATGAGTGCGCGCCTGGGGTTTCAGGCCACGGTGCATATGTCGGCTGACGCGCGGCAATGGAAGAAGGACGAACTGCGCGCGCGCGGCGTGACCGTCATGGAATATGAGTCCGACTACAGCGTGGCGGTTGAACAGGGCCGCAAGCAATCCGAAGCCGACCCGCGTTGCCACTTTGTGGATGACGAAAACTCGGTCAACCTCTTTCTCGGCTATGCGGTCGCGGCCGAACGTCTGCAGCAGCAACTGACGGCTGCAGGCGTACGCGTCGATGAAGAGCACCCGTTGTTCGTCTATTTGCCCTGCGGTGTCGGTGGCGGCCCGGGAGGCGTCGCCTTTGGCTTGAAGCACCTTTTTGGCGATGCCGTGCACTGCATCTTTGCTGAGCCGACCCACTCGCCTTGCATGCTGCTGGGCGTCTATACCGGGTTGCATGATGCCGTGTCCGTGTACGATTTCGGCATCGATAACCTCACGGCTGCCGATGGTCTGGCGGTGGGCCGCCCCTCCGGCTTCGTGGGCCGATCCATGCAGCGCCTGATCGATGGCTACTACACCGTTGACGACGATGAGTTGTACCGCCTGCTGGCGTTGCTCGAGTCGACCGAAGGCATCAGGCTGGAGCCTTCTGCGGTGGCCGGCGTGCCGGGAATGATTCGGGTTTTAACGGAGCGGCAGGGCTACCGGGAACGCCTGCAGCTATCCGAGCGCCGTCTGGCCAATGCCACTCACCTGATCTGGGGAACCGGGGGCAGCATGGTGCCTCGCGAGGAAATGAACGCCTACCTGGAAAAGGGCCGAGCACTTCTGGCTGAGCGGTAACTTCATCGTCCGGCTTGGCCCCTGCGTACGGGATCGCACGTGCCGCTAGCGGAGAATTCAAGCGATGCTGAACCTGCCTCCCCGATTGGGCGCGAGTCTCAACAGTGCGCAGTTCGCCAACCTGCATACGTTCTGGGTGGCCGCACGACACTTGAGTTTCGCGTTGGCCGCCCGGGAGCTGTGTCTTACGCCAAGCGCTGTCAGTCACCGCATCCGTCGGCTAGAGCAGGCCCTGTCGCTGCGCCTGTTCGAGCGGTTGACACGCAAGGTGCGGCTCACCGAGGAAGGGGAGCGCGTCTTCTTGATCCTGCAAGGGGTCATCGACCAGCTGAGCGAGGCCGTGCAGCAGTCCCCGGGCTCCGAGGTGTCCGGTTCGGTCGCGCTGTATTCTCACCCGTCGGTTGCGGCGTGCTGGCTGGTTCCCCGCTTGGCCGACTTTCACGAGCGCTACCCGCAGATCGCACTGGATATCCGTGTCGGCAACGACAGCATTGATTTCCGTACGCAGGCTGTCGATTTGCTCTTGCTGTATGCCAACGGCGAGTTCCCGGGCCTGGTCAGCCACAGGCTGATGGATGAGCGTATCGCGCCGATCTGCAGCCCGGCCTACGCTCGCAAGCACCGCTTGCTGGAACAACCCGAAAATCTCCGTGACTGCACACTGCTGCACGATTCTCAGGCCTGGGAAAATGCGGCGTTCGATGCCGAGTGGCGCTTATGGGCACACCATAACGGCCAGCAGGATGGGTTGCCTGCCAAAAGCCTGACCTTTGATCGCTCCGACCTGTGCGTAAGCGCCGCCATGCAGGGTGCCGGAATCGCACTGGGTCGACAGCGCCTGGTGCAACGGCATCTGGATCACGGCGAGCTGGTGCTTCCGCTGGGCGGTTTTACCCAGCCGGGCCGCTACGAGTATTTCCTCGTCCACCCGCACCGCGAACCCATGCACAAGCGGGTGCAGGTGGTAATTGATTGGCTGAAGAAATGCGCAGAAGCTACTGCATAAGTGGCGCAACGGGTCGGGTGTTCCCCGGGTGAGTTAACGGCTCACGGAACGCTACGCGCGCACGTGTGTCGGTGCTGTATTGGACGGGCTGCGAGGAGTCCGTGGGCCACACACCGGAGGTTTCCATGCACAAGCGTCGTCACTTTCTCCAGTACAGCGCCCTTGCCGCAGCGCTGGCCGCTCTGCCGCCGTGGCTGTCAGCCGCTACAGTGGCCGAGCAGGGCCTGCTGCAGCGCAAGATTCCCTCGTCAGGTGAGATGCTGCCGGTGATCGGCCTGGGCACCTCGCGTACCCATAACGTGGGTCTCGACGATGATGATCTGCAGCCCTTGATCGAGGTGCTGCAAACCCTGGTCAACGGCGGGGCGCGGGTGATTGACACGGCGCCCAGCTACGGCAACGCCGAGCGCGTGACGGGCGAGCTGGTGCAGCGAATGGCGGCACGCGACAAGGTATTTCTCGCCACCAAGGTGTCGTCAACGGGGCGCGAAGCGGGGCGCCGCCAGGTCGAGGCAAGCTTCAAGGCCTTGCAGGCCGATAAGATCGACCTGATCCAGGTTCACAACCTGCAGGACACTGCCACTCAGCTGCAGATGCTGCGCGAACTCAAAGAGCAAGGCCGCGTGCGCTATGTGGGCATTACCCATTCCAGCGAGTCGGCCCATGATGAGCTGTTGGCCGTGCTGCAGCGCGAGCCGGGTATCGATTTCATGCAGGTCAATTACTCGGTTGCCGAGCGCAATGCGCAAAAGCGCCTGCTGCCGTATTGCGCGGACCATGGCATCGCCACGCTGATCAACCGACCCTTTACGCGCGGCAATCTGCTGTCGCGGGTCAAGGACCGTCCGCTGCCGGATTGGGCAATCGAGATCGATGCCACCTCCTGGGCGCAGCTGCTGCTCAAATTCATCCTTGCCGAGCCGGCGGTCACCGCGGTCATCCCGGCCACGTCCACTCCGCGCTACATGGCCGACAACCTGCTGGCCGGCCAGGGCCGCTTGCCGGATGCACAGCAGCGGGCGCGGATCGTCGAGGCGTTTGCATAAGGTGCCACGCACTGACCGCTAGGCTTTGGGAGCGACTGCATGCCTGACGCTACGTCACCATCACGCCTGGCGCGTCTGATCAACGCCGAAGCGGGTGAGTTCTGGCCGGCACTGGCGGGTTTTGCACTGTTCTTCTGCCTGTTCGCCGGGTATTTCATGCTGCGGCCGATCCGCGAATCCATGGGCATTCAGGGTGGGGTGGAAAACCTGCAATGGCTGTTTACCGCCACCTTCGTGGCCATGTTGCTGGCGGTGCCGGTGTTTGCCTGGCTCAACTCGACGGTGGCGCGCATTCACTACATCGATTGGGTGTACGGCTTCTTCGGCCTGAACCTGCTGCTGTTTGCCGGGCTGTTCGCCGTGCTGCACGACAGCGTCTGGCTGGCGCGCGCCTTTTACGTGTGGATCTCGGTGTACAACCTGTTCGTGGTGTCGGTGGCCTGGAGCCTGATGGCCGATGTGTTCGACGCTCGCCAGGCGAAGCGGCTGTTTGCATTCATTGCTGCGGGGGCGAGTGTCGGCGGGCTGGCGGGGCCGGCGTTCAGCGCGCTGCTGATCGGCGCGCTGGGCGAAGCCGGGCTGATGGCCCTGGCCGCCGCGTTGTTGCTCCTGGCGGTGGGGTCCAAGCATTACCTGATGGGGTGGCGAGAGCGCGGCGGCGCCGGGCGCCCGGGTGCGCCCCAGACGGAACATACCCGCAAGCCGGTGCCGGGCAATCCGTTCAGTGGCCTGACTCGCGTGCTTGGCTCGCGCTACTTGCTGGGTATCTCTGGCTTCGTGATCCTGTTGGCCACGGTCACCACGTTTTTGTATTTCGAGCAGGCACGCCTAGTGGCTGAGTTATTCCCTGAGCGGGATACCCAAGTGCGGGTATTCGGCGCCATTGATTTCACTGTCCAGGCCGGTGCATTACTGGCACAGCTGTTCGTAACCGGACGGGTTGCCCAGCAGCTGGGCATCAGGGTGCTGCTGACGGCCGTGCCGGCACTGGTGTGCCTGGGGTTTCTTGGTCTGGTGCTGGCGCCGGTATTTGCCATGCTGGCGGGGCTGATGATTGTACGGCGCATCGGCGAATACGCCTTTATCCGACCCGGTCGGGAAATGCTCTTTGCACCGCTGGACGCCGAGAGCAAGTACAAGGCGAAAAATGTCATCGACACCGTGGTTTATCGCGGCGGCGACGTGCTCAGTGCCTGGGTCAAGAGCGCGCTGGATACGCTGGGCCAGGGCACGGCCCTGATCGCCCTGGTCGGCGCCGGGTGTGCGGCGGTATGGGGCGTGCTGGGTTGGTACTTGGGTGGGCGTGCCGATCGCACGGCAGGCAAGGCGGCTGTAACCGTAGCTCGTTAGACGCTGGCGGTGAGCGCAGGTGCGTCGGTTGCCTGCTGTGTCTCTGGCGAGTCGCTGCACACCACTTGATTGCGCCCGTTGCTTTTGGCCAAGTACATGCGTTGGTCGGCCCGTTCGAGCAACTCCTGAGGCGTCCGGATACGGTCATGACAGCGCTCGGCCAACCCGATGCTGGCGGTCAGCGGCTTGCCATCGGGTCGCTGACCAAGGCCGTTGCTCACGATGCGCTGCAAGGCACGGTTGGCCTGAGCAAGATCAGTATTGGGCATGAGCAGTAGAAACTCTTCACCTCCCCAGCGCAGCAGGCTGTCGGAGCTGCGTAGCTTGGCGGTCAAGGTCTCGGTGAAGTTGCGCAGGGTGCGGTCTCCGGCTTCATGGCCATAGGTGTCATTGATGCTCTTGAAATGATCCAGGTCGATGAAGGCCAGCGCCAGGGTGCCATTGCTGCGATCAACCAGGTTCCATTGCAGGTCGAGGATTTCTTCTCCGCTGCCGCGGGACAGGATGCCGGTCAGCGGATCGCGGATGGCCTGACGCACCAGGGCGATCATGAAGGCCAACTGGCTCATGGATGCCAAGGCTGTCACTCCGGCGATCAATATCAGCAGCCAGAAACCACCCGCAAACGACGGCCAGTTCAACGTCGACCAGTTCATATAGCCGGCCACCCCTTGGGCGATGAGCAGCAGGGTGGCAAGCAGCAGATTTTCCAGCAGCGTCAGGGGGAATATTGCCAATCCCGCCATCAGCACGAAGGGCAAGAATGCGTAGCCGGTGGCCACTGCTGCGGAGAACTGGGTCAGCTCGTGTCCGCGCAGCAACGTATGCGAGGCGATGTAAAACAAGGTGGGGATGGCGAACAGAATGGCGATGGCCAGGTAGGCATCGATCAGATGACCGCTGGGCCGATACATCAGCAACAACGTGGCAAAGGCTCCGCAGGCCAGGAGGCGGAACATGGCCAGGCCGGTCCATAACGGATAACTGAAGACCATAAGGTCGACCACGCTCCACAAAGGCGTGAGTACCGCAAACAGAAAGGCGAATAACCGCACCCGATTGATGATCATCATCGCTCGGCGCTGGCTGAGTAACAGCGAATGCCGTTGTGGCAGGAGCAACTGAGGCATTTCGCTCGCATGAAGCTCGCTGGGAAGTAGCGAAGACAAGCGCTTGCTAAGCGCCACAAGAAGAGTCGTCATTGTTGTTATTGACCCGAGGTATCCCTAGGTAATGTGGGCTGCCGGAGCCTGCCCAAAGCATGCTGCTCAATTGCAGGTGCGCATGCCGCGAACGTTCCGCGTTGCCCGGTCTACGTGTGAAGAGGGTGAGAACCTTGGCATGTTTGTGCGGGCCGGTTACTGCTCCAGATCAATACTGATAATTACTGCAACCATCCGCCATTGGCTTCTTCGCGGTTAATCCGGCGAGCGCTTGACGGTTATGTTGTTCAACTGTGTTCCGGGCCTGGTCGAGCGGCTGGTCAATTCCCCACCAGTGACTGCCAGACTGCGTGATGACTGCATTTCGCCCGCCCACAAACAGCTTATCCACAGGGTGATCCACGGCTTCTGGGGATGGCTTGCCAACAGGCGCGTACCGGGCCTGTATCACCGATGCGAGGGGATAATCGCCACCTGGGTCAACACTCATCGCACCGTCGTAACCTGATGGAATCAAGGGCTACAGCGCTGCGCTGACCGCTGGCCCACAGCTTTTTGCCCAGGTATGGAGAAACATAGGCACCAACGGGTTGGCTGAAAAAGACCTAAGGCCAGCGAGGCCGCGTGAGTGCTGCCCCTGAAGGGCTTATCCAACAGCTTATCCACAGGTTTCTCCCGGAAAACTGTTGGTAAATGCTGAGGCTTCTTGCGCGGGGGCCTACAACTGGAGACGGACTTCACCCAGGTGAGCGCCAGCCGGCCCAAAGCTGCGCTCACGCATTTCCCGCTGGCCGTTGGCAGCTACCAGCAAGGTGGTGCTGGCCCGCGTGCCGTAGTGAGCGCCAGCGATAAACACACTGGATAACAAGCGTTCAGTGGCCAGGCCGACACCGGTGTCTGGCAACTGGGCGTCGGCAGCGGGCTGTGGATCGGCCAGCAATTTCAATAGCTGCTCGCTATCGGCAGCATCCAGGCACTCGGTCAGGGCTTGTTTGGCACGCTGCAGTTTTGGCCAGGGCGTGTCCAGGCGGGCATTGGACAGGCCGTATATGCCGGCCGGCAACACACGGGGTTCGCCCTCGCGGGGATTGAAATAGCACAATTGCCGGGGATCACCGACCAGCAAATTGAAGCCGGAGTACTGGGTGGCCTGGCGTGCCAAGCCGTTCAGATAGTCCAGCGGCGACTGGTCGCCCTTCAGGAACGTGGCGGTCAATTCGCCGCGCGAGCGCAGCCCCTGTGGCTGGTCGGGGTCGCGGATATTGGTCAGCGCGGCAAAGCGACCCCCAGCGCCGATCCCCAGCCAGGTGCCACCGGCTTCCAGATCGCGCCCGGCGTACACGCTCGGCGCGTCTTCCCAGCGGGCCAGCGGCAGGCTCGGACGAGCATGGAATTCGTCGCGATTGGCCGCGACCAGCAACGGCAAGGCATGGCCGGGGCGCCAGGCGAATACGATCAGGCACATGACAGGTTCCAGTGTGAGAGACGCCTACACGCTATGGCAACCGAGGCGTGCCGGCAAGCGCGTTCGCGCTCAGGGCGGATTAACCTTCTATCTCTTCATTCGCGTGGTCAGCCCGTCATGGGTTCGCTACCATGCCGCTTTCGTCGTGGGGGCTGTCATGGTATTCGCGCTCTATCTCGTACTTGGTGCTTGCGCCGGTGTGCTGGCCGGCCTGTTCGGGGTCGGTGGCGGGATGGTCATCGTCCCGGTGCTGATCTTCAGCTTCACCGCCCAGGGCGTGGCACCCGAAGTGCTCACCCACCTGGCGGTCGGCACCTCGCTGGCCACCATCGCGTTCACCTCGATCAGCTCGATTCGCGAGCACCACCGCCGTGGCGCGGTGCGCTGGCTGATCTTCGTCTGGCTGAGCCTGGGCATTCTGGTCGGCGGCGTATTCGGTGCGCTGACCGCCTTGGCGCTGCAAGGTCCGCTGCTGCAGAAGGTCATTGGCGTGTTCGCCATCTGCATCGCCATCCAGATGGGCTTCGATCTGCGCCCTAAGGCCCACCGCGAGGTACCGGGCAAGCCCGGACTGACTGCCGCCGGCGGGGTGATTGGCTGGGTTTCAGCAATCATCGGCGTCGGCGGCGGTTCGCTGACCGTGCCCTTCCTGGCCTGGAACAGCGTACCCATGCAGCAGGCGGTGGCCACCTCGGCGGCCTGCGGCCTGCCGATCGCCCTGATCAGTGCGCTGAGTTTCATGGTGCTGGGCTGGAACGTGGAACCTCTCCCCGAGTGGAGTGTCGGTTACGTCTATTTGCCGGCTGTGCTCGGCATCGCGCTGACCAGTATGTTCTTTGCCCGTTTCGGCGCGCAGCTGGCGCACCGGTTGTCGCCGAAGTTGCTCAAGCGGCTGTTTGCCCTACTACTGCTGTCCGTTGGCATCAGTTTTCTGATTTAAGGAGTCTTGCATGCTGCCTTACCCGCAGATCGACCCGGTGGCCATCGCCCTCGGCCCGCTGAAAATCCACTGGTACGGGTTGATGTACCTGATTGGCATCGGTGGCGCCTGGTGGCTGGCCTCGCGCCGGGTGCAGCGCTTCGCCCCGGAGTGGAACAAGGAGAAGCTCTCCGACCTGGTGTTCTGGGTGGCCATGGGGGTGATCGTCGGCGGGCGGTTGGGCTACGTGCTGTTCTACGACCTGGCGGCCTATCTGAACGATCCGAGCCTGATCCTGCAGGTGTGGAAAGGTGGCATGTCGTTCCATGGCGGGCTGATCGGCGTGCTGCTGTGCAGCTGGATCTTTGCCCGGCGCAACGGCAAATCGTTCTTTGAGCTGATGGACTTCATCGCCCCGCTGGTGCCGATTGGCCTGGGTGCTGGACGCATTGGCAACTTCATCAATGCTGAGCTTTGGGGCAAGGCCACCGATCTGCCCTGGGCGATGATCTTCCCCACCGATCCGCAGCAACTGGCGCGCCATCCCTCGCAGCTGTACCAGTTCGCCCTGGAAGGCGTGGCGCTGTTCGTCATCCTCTGGCTGTATTCGCGCAAGCCACGGCCGACCATGGCGGTGTCCGGGCTGTTTGCGGTGTGCTACGGCATCTTCCGCTTTATCGTCGAGTTCGTCCGCGTGCCGGATGCCCAGCTCGGCTATCTGGCCTTCGACTGGCTGACCATGGGCCAGGTACTGTGTATTCCGATGATCCTGCTGGGCGGCAGCATGATGCTCTGGGCTTACAAACGCGACGCACGCTACGCCTGATCAGTTGGCGTTAACCCGCTCAAGCCGTAACCGGGGCACATGGGATACCATGCGCCCCAGCCACGTTTTTACGAGTCAACGATGAAACAGTACCTCGACCTGATGCGCCATGTGCGCGAACACGGCACCTTCAAAAGCGACCGCACCGGCACCGGCACCTACAGCGTGTTCGGCCATCAGATGCGCTTCAACCTGGCTGATGGCTTTCCGCTGGTCACCACCAAGAAGTGCCACCTGAAATCCATCATTCACGAGTTGCTGTGGTTCCTGCAGGGCGATACCAATATCAAGTACTTGCAGGAAAACGGCGTGCGTATCTGGGACGAGTGGGCCGACGAGAACGGCGAACTGGGCCCGGTGTACGGCTACCAGTGGCGCAGCTGGCCGGCGCCCAATGGCGAGTCCATCGACCAGATCGCCAAGCTGATCCAGATGATCAAGACCAACCCGGACTCGCGTCGGTTGATCGTATCTGCGTGGAACCCGGCGCTGGTTGACCAGATGGCCCTGCCGCCGTGCCATGCGCTGTTCCAGTTCTACGTCGCCGACGGCAAGCTCAGTTGCCAGCTGTACCAGCGCTCGGCGGACATTTTCCTCGGCGTGCCCTTCAACATTGCCAGCTACGCACTGTTGACGCTGATGGTGGCGCAGGTCACTGGCCTGCAACCGGGCGAGTTCATCTGGAGCGGCGGTGATTGCCACCTGTACGCCAACCATATCGAGCAGACCGACCTGCAACTCACTCGTGAGCCGCTGCCGCTGCCGCAGATGAAGCTCAATCCCCAGGTGAAGGACCTGTTCGATTTCACGTTCGAGGACTTCGAACTGGTGGGCTACCAGAGCCACCCGCACATCAAGGCACCGGTCGCGGTGTAGTCGCGGCGTTCGGACGCTTGTAGGGTGGATGTCGTTTTTTACATCCACCATGGCTCCACCCTACGTTTTGTTACCAGTAGGAACGTGCGTGCTGGCTATCACCGGCATCAAAACATCGCCAGCAAGCTAGCTCCTACCAAGGCTGCTTATCACGCCTGACGAAGAAGCGCCTCAATCCATCCTACGTGGCGTCCACCAGTGTGTTGCTCAAGGCGGCCAATTGCGTCTGACGCTCTTCCTCCTGCAACTTCGCGCCGCTGTTCAACGACGACCATTCCGGGTGAGCGCGGGCCTTGTGCAGGGCCTCGGGCAGCTTGCCTTCGCGCCAGTTTATATCCTGCGGGTTTTTCAAGTGGATCGCCGTGGTCGCGGCATGGCCGCGCGCGTGCAGGGCATCGAGCAGCTGTTTCTGGCGCAGGGCGAGCAGGCGCAGCACGGCGTCGTCCACGGTGAGTTCGCGCTGGCCTTTTAATTTGCCCAGCAGGCGATTGCCGTAATGGCGGGCGGTTTGCGCGCCGCCGCCAGCAAGTGCGCCGAGCAGGGCGGCGGCGCCCAGGGTGATGCCGCCCACCAACAGGTCGACGCCGGCTCCGGCCGCAGCACCCGCGGCCATGCCGCTGCCGATCTTCACGCCCATCTGCTTGAGGGTTTCCGGGTTGAACAGGTCGTCCCCCCAGCGCCCGCCCAGCAGAGGCAGTGCGCCGGCTGCGGCATCCTCGGGGCGAAATGCATAGAGGCGCAGCAGCGCGTCGACGCAGCGCTGTTCGCGCTGGCGCACGGCGTCGTGCAGCGCGCCGATGGCGGCTTGTTCCCGCTCCGGCTGGGCTTCCACGCTGCGTCGGCAGGCGGCCACGTCCAGCAGCAGTTCGGCGATCAATCGCGCGCCGCTCTGTCGGCGTTGCTCGGCCTGGGCTTCGCGGTCTGCGATCAGGCGCTCCAGCGGCGCGCGAGCTGACTCCAGCAGCAGCGCCAGGCTTTCATACAGGCGCCGCTCGCCGTCTTCCGGCGGCGCCACGGTATCGAAGCGCACCAGAGCATGCAGGCCGAGACGGGCCAGGGCGGTGCGCCACTCCTCTTCGCGCTGCTGGGCGTCGCGCACGAAGTTCAGCACCGGCAGCAGAGGCTTGCCGCAATCGGCGAGCACCGCCAATTCGTCGCGGTACTTGGCCAGCACCGGCTCGCGGGCATCGATGACGTAGAACCCCGCGTCGCTGGCGAGCAGTTGGCGCAGCACCTTGGCTTCCTGTTCGAAGCGCTGGCGTGCCTCGGCGCTGTCGAGAAAGCGGGTAATGCGTGCCGGGCCGTCGAGGCGTTCGCCGGGGCGTTCCAGTCGCTCCAAGTAGTCCAGCAGGGCGATGGCATCTTCCAGGCCGGGGGTGTCGTACAGCTCCAGCACCGCCTGGCCATCCACCGACAAGCGTGCACCTTCGACGTGCCGGGTGGTACTCGGGCGGTGGGAGACTTCGCCGAAGCCGACATCGCGGGTCAGGGTGCGTAGCAGCGAGGTCTTGCCCACATTGGTGTGGCCGACCACGGCGAGTTTCAGCGCTTTAGTCATGTCCGGTCTCCAGCCAGGCCAGCGGTGCGGCACAGCTATGGGGCAGGCCCAGCTGTTCGAGGGCCGTGTGCCAGTCAGCCAGGCGCTGGCTGTCCAGCGCTTCGCCGGGCGGCGCCTGCAGCAGCCATACACGGGTCACCGCGGCGCAGCGCGACAGTTCGCCCAGCAGCGCCAGGGTGCCGCGATCCGGCGAGCGGCGCGGGTCGCAGGCAATCAGCAGGCGCGCCGGTGGAAATCGGGTCAGTTGGTCGAGCAGGCGCCGGCGCTGTTCGCGGTCGTCGAGTATGCCGGCATCGGCGACACCCTTGGGCAATGCGGGCGGCCAAGCTCGGCTGGTATCCAGCTCGACGGCCACCAGCACGGCGCCGTCGGCGTGTTCGGGATGGCTGCCGGCGTGGACCAACGGCAAGGAGTCTGGCGCCGCGTCGCTGATGCCCAGGCGTTCGCTGGGCGGGTTCAGGCGTTCGCGCAACAGCGCGTAGCCGGGAGCGGCGAGGTCCAGATGCAGGCGAGCAACGCCGTGCTTCCAGCGCCACAGGCAAAACAGGCCGAGCAGCAGGCGCGGCAGCAGGCCATACACCAGCAGCACGCCGAGCAGCCAGCCGGCCCAGGCCTGGCGGGCGCTTTCCTCGGCCAGAGCAGCAGTGCCACTGGCGCGGATCTGTTCAATGTCCGGCAGGCTGAAACCGAGCAGCGCCGGCAGGGCGCCCAACGCCTGGGTCAGGGCGACGAAGCTGTCGCCGCCAAGAATGGTCGTTTCCCAGACAAAGCCGTAACGGCGCGTGGACAGCATCGCCAGCAGCAGGACCAACGCGGCCAGCAACGCCAGCAGCCACAGACCGTGCACCACGGCGCCAAGACCCCAGCGGGCCAGCCGGCGGCGCTGCAGCAGAAGCATCAGGGCCGGCGCGAGCTGCGCGGCCTGGGCATCGCGGGCAAATTTTTCGCTGAGCCACAGCCACAGTCGCCCCAGGGCGCCGCCGCTGTCGCCGGTCAGCAGCAAGCCCAGCGCCCAGCCGAGTAGAGTCAGCAGGTGCAAGCCGAGCAGGCTGCCCAAGGCCCAGAACACGTTGACCGGGCGCTGGCCATCGCCCAGGGCGGCAAACGCCAGGCCGGCGCCACTGAACAGGGCGAGCAGTAGCAGGGCGATCAACGCCAGATGTGCGCCTTGGTGCCAGTGGCGCAGCGCGGCAAGCTGGCCGTCGCGCTCGGCGAGCAACAGGGCGCGGGCGTCGATGCGTTGTTCCAGGCTCTCGCCGGCTTGGCGAGCACGGCGGACGGCTTCGCCGTCTTCCAGAGGACCGGCCTGTTCCTCGCGCAGGCGAATGGCTTCGCACAGCCACAGACGATCAAGATGGGATAAATTGGACGCGGATGGGGTTGAGCTCACGGCAATACTCACGGCCAGGGGGCCTGAAGAGGATAACGGAAAAGCCGCGAAGAGCGCTCAAGGCGTACAAGCGGGTGACTCTGTTGGGATTCCAGCCAGCCGCAATGGACGTTATTCTCGCGCCCATGAATACGACCTATCTCCCCCTCGCGATGATCGCCGCTCTTGCCCGCAACGGCGTAATCGGCCTCGACAACAGCATGCCCTGGCACCTGCCGGCGGACCTCAAGCACTTCAAGGCCAAGACCCTCGGCAAGCCGATCATCATGGGCCGCAAGACCTGGGATTCTTTGGGTAGGCCGCTGCCGGGACGGCTCAATCTGGTTATCAGCCGCCAGCCCGACTTGCAGCTCGATGGCGCCGAAGTCTTCGCTTCGCTGGAAGCGGCGCTGGTACGCGCTGACGAATGGGCGCGTTTGCAGGGCGTCGACGAGTTGATGCTGATCGGTGGCGCACAGCTATACGCCCAGGCGCTGCCGCTGGCCGAGCGCTTGTACCTGACGCGCATCGAGCTGGAACCGCAGGGCGATGCGTTCTTCCCGGAGCGGATTGCCGCAGAGTGGAAGCTCACTGAGCGGGAGGAGCATGACGCCGTTGAGCCGGCACCTGCTTATACGTTCGAGACCTGGGTACGCGCTTGATTGCTGGCGAGCAGCGCGGTTCGAGGCCGCGCTACTCGCCACGCTGATCAATGTGTCTGTTCGGTGCTCTTCGGGGTTTCCGGCAAGAACCAGTTCATTACCAGGGCACAGATGCCGCCGGTGGCCACACCGGATTCCAGCACGCTGCGCAGCCCGGCCGGCAGGTGAGCGAGGAACTCCGGTACCTGGGAGAAGCCCAGGCCGAGGGCCAGCGATACCGAGATGATCAGCAGCGCGCGGCGATCCAGCTGGATACCGGCAAGGATGTTGATGCCGGCCGCCGCCACGGCGCCGAACATCACCAGCGCGGCACCGCCGAGCACTGGCTCCGGCACGGCTTGCAGCACGCCCGCCACGGCCGGAAACAGGCCGAGGATAACCAGCATGGCGGCGATCCACATCCCTACGTAGCGGCTGGCGATACCGGTCAACTGGATGATGCCGTTGTTCTGCGCGAACACCGAGCTGGGGAAGGTGTTGAACACGCCGGCCAGCAGCGAGTTGGCGCCGTTGACCAGTACGCCGCCCTTGATGCGCTGCATCCACAGCGGCCCGACGACCGGCTGGCGGGACAGCTGACTGGTGGCGGTGACATCACCAATGGCTTCCAGCGAGGTGACCAGATAGATCACCACCAGCGGAATGAACAGGCCCCAGGAAAAGCCCAGGCCGAAGTGCAACGGCATCGGCACCTGGAACAGCTCGGCCTCGCGCATACCGGTGAAATCCAGACGCCCCAGATAGGCGGCCAGCGCGTAGCCGATGGCCAAGGCGATGATGATGGCGCAGCTGCGCATCCACACCACCGGCAGGCGGTTGATAATGACGATGGCGGCCAGCACCACGCCGGACAGCAACAGGTTCTCGCCGTTGGCGAAGGTGCCGTCGCCCATGGCCGCGTAGCCGCCGCCCATGCTGATCAGGCCGACCTTGATCAGGGTCAGGCCGATCATCAGCACCACGATGCCGGTCACCAGCGGGGTGATCAGGCGTTTGACGAACGGCAGGATGCGCGACACGCCCATCTCGATGAACGAGCCGGCAATCACCACGCCGAAGATGGCCGCCATCACCGACTCGACCGGCGTGCCCTGGCCGACCATCAACACACCGCCGGCAATCAGCGGGCCGACGAAATTGAAGCTGGTGCCCTGCACGATCAGCAGACCCGCGCCGAACGGACCGAAGCGCTTGCACTGAACGAAGGTGGCGATGCCGGAGATGACCAGCGACATGGACACGATCAGGTTGGTGTCGCGCGCCGACACGCCAATGGCCTGGCAGATCAAAAGGCCTGGCGTGACGATCGGCACAATGATCGCCAACAAATGCTGCACGGCAGCGAGAAAGGCGACCCAGGGGCGTGGGCGGTCGTTGAGGCCAAGCACCAGATCCGGCGGTGCCTCGCTGGCAGGCGTGTTATCAAGTGAACTCATGGAGGGATGTCCGCAAAAAAAACCGCGATTCTACTGCGAGCGAAGAATGCCGCCCACTGATTGCGTGCGTGGGCGGTTTTTCCAACCAATAGCGGTGGGGGCTTTCGCTGCGCTCAATGCAACCTGCCGGCTGACATGCCTCACCTGGATCACGGCTACTGCATCGAATGCAGGCCGATCACATTGCCTTCGGTGTCGGTCACCAGGCTGATGAAGCCGTGCTCGCCGATGGCCATCTTGGCTTCGCGGATCTGACCGCCGGCGGCTTTGGCGCGCTCAGCCTCCACGGCGCAGTCCTGGCAACTGAAATAGACGGTCACGCTGTTGCCGCCGGGCGGCACGGCATCCTCTTTTACCAAGGCGCCGGCGGCACCGCTGGTTTCCATGTCACCGGGGAAGGTCCAATACTCCATGTTCTCGTCACCCAGATTGGTGAGCTGGGTCTGGAACACCTGTTCATAGAAGTCCTTGGCCCGTTGCAGGTCTTGCACATGGATTTCGAACCAGACCACGGGATTGTTTTTCATGATCTCTCCCAAGGCTCGCCGGGTGGGCGAGCCGGCAGTAGTGAGGGGGCGGATGGCCTTTGCCCCGAGATGAAAGGTGCCAGGCAGGCAACGCTCCAGCCTCGGAGCTGTGTTCAGGCAAGCACCCTTTGCTCCAGAGAGCCAAAGGGATCGGATGAAAGGCCTTAGCTGATCGGCAGAACCGGATATCGTGCGACGGGCACCAAACGGCCTTGCGCGGACTCAACCTCATACCGCCACCGATTCGGGAGAACCCCATGAACAAGGCAACGTTGACCGGAGCCATGCTGGGTGGGCTGCTTATGGCCATGCCGCTGGTGCAGGCGCAAACCCCAGGGCCGGCCGATCCGATCGATGAACAGGGACCAGCTCTTTCACCGCCGTTGGATGGCGGGCCGGGCAGCTCCGGCGAAGATCCGCGCCGCCGCGGTGAGGACAGAGGACGTGAGGGGCTGCCGCCCGACACCGATCATGACGGCGTACCGGATGCGGACATGCCCGGCACCGAGCAACTGCCCGGGGAGGATTTGGACCGGAAAATGGATCTGGACATGGAGCAGTCCTGATCACGGCAGGACCTCCCACGAAAAACGCCGTTTCCCCTTGAAGAGAAACGGCGTTATACAGCGAGGCTTATCGCCTCTACACGGCGTCAATGCGATCAGCGAGTCGCTTCGATCAGCTCGTTCTGGGCCTTGGCGGCGCGGAATTCCTCAAGGAGGATTTCTTCGTTTTGCGGCGACAGCTTGCGCTTGCTCTGGCGCATGATGCTCTCGAACAGGCCCTTGGTCGCCTCAGGCTGCATGGCCACCATGACACACAGGTTGCGCTGATCGTTGATGTTGACGTAATCCACCTTGGCGGGACGCGAGCCCACGATGAACTCGTTCGCCACCTGGCGTGACACCGACTCGAAGGTGCCGCCCTGTTCGCTTTGGCCGCCGCCGGTGGAGTTGCGCATGTATTCCTTATCCATGGCTTGCACCTTGACGCCGATTTCCTTGGTCAGGCTGGCGCGGGCGTTGGCGGTGGCCTGGGCACGGTCCAGGCTAAAGTTGCCGGTGTCGCGCACGCAGCTGGTGGAGGCGATGCCGCCGTCAACCATCGGCGCCATGACCCAGTCAGGCAGGCTGCCGGAGCTGGAGTTGGCCTTGTCGGCCGGAGTGCTGGCGCAACCGCTCAACAATGCGATGCTGACTGCGGACAGGCAAAACAATGTGGTGAAACGCTTCATTCATATGCTCCTGGTTATTGCAACGCGTGTACTGACTGAGAAATGCATGTCGGCCTTGGAAGGCCGATGGATTACAGCTCGCGGTAACCCGGCAGGCGGGCAACGACGCGTTTGAGGTAGTCGCGTGTTTCCTGGTACGGCAGCTTGATGCGCAAGTGCTCGTAGTTCGCTTGGGGCGAGCGCTGGTTGATCAGCGTTGCCGCCTTGGTGATGTTGGTGGTGCCGGTGTAGCTGCGTGCAACGTTACCGGCGCCTGTGTTGTAGGCCGCGATCATGCAGTAGAGGCGGCTTTCCGGATGGGTAATTGCGCGCAGATAGCGCGTCTGCAGAATGTGCAGGTAGGCTGCGCCGAGCTGGATATTCTTCCCCGCGTCATACAGGTAGGACGGTGTCACCACCCGAGCCTTGCCGTAGACGAGTTCGGTCGCATCTTTACCCGCGGAGCCCGGTACGATTTGCATCAGGCCGTACGCCGGTACCGGCGAGCGTGCCAGCGGATTGAAGGCGCTCTCGGTATGCATGACCGCCAGCACCAGGGCGGGCTCCACCTGCCATTTTCGGGCAGAGGCGTTTACCTCCGCCAGAAAGTCCTGAGCCTTGCGCGCCGGGCGTTCGGCAGGCAGGGCAACGGTGATCGTGACCACACCTTCGGCTGCGGCGGTGCTTTGCACTGCGCCGGTTGCCAGTTGCTGGGCAACCTGTTTGACCTCGGTGGGCGAGGGGCGAGCACTGTCGAACAGTTCGCCAAGCACCAGTGCGTGCTTGACCGGTGTCTGTTCAGCGAGACCGGGAGCGGCTTTCGCCACGGCCTCTTCGACCGACTGTGATACCGGGTCGTTGTTGAAGGCGCTGGCCAGGTCAGTCGACAGCAGCGTGTGCAATTCTCGGCGGATCAGCGCCTGGTTCGGTGTCCCGGCTTCGGGTCGCAAGCGAAGGGTAATCTGGTTGGCATCGAAGTCGACGATGCGCTGAATGGCCTTGTTGTCGCTGTATTCCACCCAACGGGTCTGACTGCTGAGCTCGGCATGGCGCCAGTAAGCGGCGAGTTCCTGTTGCCGTGCTTTTACCGCGTCGGCGTAGCTGCTGCGGTAGGTGTCGAAGGCCGCTGCAAAATCACGTTGATAGACATCGAATTCGGCGGAGCGGCCATCGCGGAACCTCTGCTGAGCCGCCAGCTGTGAGCGGCGATACGCTTCGAATTCACTTTCGGCGCGCGCGCTGGTCCATGCCAGGCCGGCCAACGTGCCGAGCGAAGTCGTTAAAAAAACACGTCTTTTCATGTGGCCACCGGGGTGACGGCGCGGGTGACACCGGCGCGCAGCCGGAGTCACCTGGCGGCAGAGGGCTTAGAGACTCAGGCTGCTCATGTCCAAGCCGACTTGCTCAAGAAAGCTCTTCTTGAACTGCATCTGCACGGGTTGGCCAAGGCGAATCTTGTCGGCAATCTCGCTGTCGATGATCATCCAGGAGGTGTCGCTGCCAATTTGATCGGACACCCGCGCGGTGCCAAGCTTGAAGACGTCGACCGAGGTTTTGTTGGTCAGCGGGTTGGTCGAATGGGTGAGATTGAGAATTTCCAGGCTGTTGCCCGGCTTCAAGCCATGATTGCTGCCCATGCTGACCTTAATGATGTTCTGGCCGTTGCCGGAGCGGTGTTCGATCACATAGCCACGAGGCGCGAAAATGTTCTGCAGATCGACCCGCAGGGCATTGACGCCGCGGCTCGCGGCAGCTTGTACCAGTCGCTGTGCACCGTTCTCGCTCAGCGGGCAGTTGCTGTTGCGGGTTTCCTGGCTGCTGCTGGCGCTGCCCTTCAGTTCCAGGGACTTCACCGGCTGCATTTCCGGCATCTGATATACCCGGATGCTGCCAGCGATCTCACCGCTGTAGTTGCACTTGGCCGCACTTTCGTACCATTTGCCGTTCTTGTCCTGCCAGCGTTGGGCTTCGGTGAACGAGGATCCAGCGGAGGCTTGGGTGACCACGCCAACAATCGCGATATCGGCAACTTCGGGGCCGGTGTAGCCGGACTTGCCGTGCATTTCCGCCAGCGCCAGCTCCTTCTGCAGTCGGGTGGCAAGCTTGCGGTCGACCAGCTTGCTATGGGTTGCACCCAAATGCTTTTCCAGCTCCCCGGCGATGGTACCGCCCACGCGGGCCGATTTGGCCAGGGTGATCTCACCGTGGTCAGCTTCGAATACCACGACGCGAGGCTTGCTGCCTGCCAGCTCCGCCTTGCTCGGCATGATCTCGCTGGGCTGCAGGCTTACCGGAGCCATCGCATCGAAGTTCTTGATGCTGGTGCCTGCGCAGCCAGTCATTGCCAGCGCCAGAACGCTGAGTAGTGCAACTTTTTTCATATAACTCCCCATCTAGGCCAAACCAGCCAAAAAACGCTTCGCAGACGTTACCGAAGACTCAAATCGCGCAAGACACGCTCTACGCCATCGGCGGCCAGGAACTTGCGCAGTGCGTCGTCCAGCGCGGCCTCGTAACCGATCATAGATACGCCATTCAGTCGGTAGCTCTGCCGGGCAATTGCGCTGTTGCGGTCATCCAGCAGGGCGATGGAAAGGTCGATGACGGCATTCTTGCTGCCAAACATCTCGCGATTGGTCACTTTTGCGCTCAGCTCCAAGCGACCGTCAGCGCGACCGCGCGACACGGTGCGCACGGCGAGCTCGCGGCCCAAGGCTTCGGCTAGCGGGGCGAATTCGGGCTCGGCCTGGAGACGCACCGTCACGCCCTGCAGCACCTGATCACATTGATTCTGGTAAGCGTCGAAGCGGCGCAGCGGCGTGCTGGCATCGAACTCAAGGGCTGCAGTGGAGAGCGCCAGCGTTAGCAAACGACCCTGTTCAATGAGCGGGGAGATGTTCTGGCAGGCCAGGAAGCGTTCAAACGGACGCGCCACGGTTTGCCAGTCCAGCTTGCGTTTCAAGTCCGCCTCTAAGTTGTCCAGTTGCAGTTGGGTGTCGCGGACGAAGTCCTCGCGGGACATTTCGACCAGTGAGAAATAGCGTCCACCGACCAGTTCGGTCTGACGCACGTTATAAGCGGATAATTTGATGTCCTGAATATAAGCCTCGACGGTTTCCTGGTAACTGCGGGTGGCGGTGCCACCTGAGATACCGCCTTGGGAAACGGCGTCGCTGCGGATGCGCGTGCTCAATTTGCCGGCAATCGAGCGCAGCGCCTGCTGAGTTGATTCATTGAGGGATGGGCCTTCGCCGATGCCATAGAGGGCGACGAGGGAATCCTGCGGCGGGGAGCTGACCCAGCTGGGCAGCGGCGCTGCTACGCAGGCAGAAGTGAGAAAGGCGCCCAGAAGAGAGAAATACATTGCCAAGCCAGAAACGAATCGGCCTGCCGTGCGCTTGGAAGAGACTGCCATTCCCGCATGCTCCAAATCTATTAATGTGCCATCCGTATGCTGCGGGAACGCCATGCGGTACGCGGCACCGGCGATCCATTGCGGCTTTTTGCCGTATCGATAACATCCGTAGTGGCGAAATATCATCACAAAAGTGTGACGCATGTCCATTTTTTATGAGTAATCCACGCTTGATGCCGTGCGGTTTATAGCGGCTCAATCAAGATGATCAGGAACAAAAAAGGCCCGCTCCGGGAGATGCCGGAGCGGGCCTTTTAGAGGTGGACCAGTAAATCAGCCGTCCAGCATCGCCTTGTTGCGCACCGCGCCCTTGTCGGCACTGGTGGCCAGCAGGGCGTAGGCCTTGAGGGCCGTGGTTACCTTGCGCGCGCGCGGCGCGGCGGGTTTCCAGCCTTTCTGGTCCTGCTCGACGCGGCGGGCGGCGAGCTCTTCATCGGAAACCAGCAGGTTGATGGAGCGCTGCGGAATGTCGATGAGGATCTTGTCGCCTTCCTGCACCAGGCCGATGGCGCCCCCCGAGGCGGCTTCCGGCGAGGCGTGGCCGATGGACAGGCCCGAAGTACCTCCGGAGAAGCGGCCATCGGTGAGCAGGGCGCAGTCCTTGCCCAGGCCCTTGGATTTCAGGTAGCTGGTCGGGTAGAGCATTTCCTGCATGCCCGGGCCGCCCTTCGGGCCTTCGTAGCGAATGATCACCACGTCGCCGGCCTTCACTTCGTCGTTGAGGATGCCCTTCACGGCGCTGTCCTGGCTTTCAAAGATCTTCGCGGTGCCCTCGAACACGTGGATGGACTCATCCACGCCTGCGGTTTTCACCACGCAGCCGTCCACAGCTATGTTTCCGTACAGCACGGCGAGGCCGCCTTCCTGCGAATAGGCATGCTTGACCGAGCGGATGCAGCCGTTTTCACGGTCGTCGTCGACGCTGTCCCAGCGGGTCGATTGGCTGAACGCGGTTTGCGTCGGGATGCCCGCCGGGCCTGCCTTGAAGAAGGTGTGCACGGCTTCATCGGTGGTCTGGGTGATGTCCCACTGGGCGATGCCTTCAGCCAGAGTCGTGCTGTGTACGGTGGGCACGTCGGTGTGCAGCAGGCCGCCACGGGCCAGTTCGCCGAGGATGGAGAAGATGCCGCCAGCGCGGTGCACGTCTTCCATGTGGTACTTCTGGATGTTCGGCGCAACCTTGCACAGCTGCGGCACCTTGCGCGACAGCGCGTCAATGGCGCGCAGATCGAAGTCCACCTCGCCTTCCTGGGCGGCGGCCAGCAGGTGCAGGATGGTATTGGTCGAACCGCCCATGGCGATGTCCAGGGTCATGGCGTTCTCGAACGCCTTGAGGTTGGCAATGTTGCGCGGCAATACCGATTCGTCGTTTTCCGCGTAGTAGCGCTTGCACAACTCGACGGCGACGCGACCGGCGCGCAGGAACAGCTGCTCGCGGTCGGTGTGGGTGGCCAGCATCGAACCGTTGCCGGGCAGGGCCAGGCCCAAGGCTTCCATCAGACAGTTCATCGAGTTGGCGGTGAACATGCCGGAGCAGCTGCCGCAGGTCGGGCAGGCGCTGCGCTCGTATTCGGCAACCTTCTCATCGGAGCAGCTATCGTCAGCAGCAACGACCATGGCGTCGACCAGGTCCAGGCCATGGCTGGCCAGCTTGGTCTTGCCGGCTTCCATCGGGCCGCCGGACACGAACACCACCGGAATGTTCAGGCGCAGGGCGGCCATCAGCATGCCGGGGGTGATCTTGTCGCAGTTGG